>Ga0187809_10000004_pt1 | contig 414356 bp, 417 predicted proteins | sample NC_wetland_sal_i_8_FD_132415 | JGI IMG/M metagenome (GOLD analysis project Ga0187809, IMG submission 132415) | Wetland sediment microbial communities from Neuse River Estuary, North Carolina, USA - ASW_4 | ecosystem: Environmental > Aquatic > Freshwater > Wetlands > Sediment | place: USA... | reverse complement strand
GCATAGGTGCGGAAGATCCAGGGCTTGTCTTTCTGGCGCTCGCTCATCGCGGCGCATTAAGGAGCCTGTCGTTGTGCATTGCAACAAGGCGGTGTTGGTAGGCGACGCCGCAACGTCTACTGTGCCGGTGTATTCCGATATGTGAGCTGACCGTGCACCGCTATTTCCTGCCTGCCCTGTGTGTTTCCGCCACCCTGCTTGGCGCCGCCGCGCCCGCCCAAACCGTTGAAGACGCATGGAAGGCCGGCATCGCCGACGCAAATGTCGCCTGGGCCAAACGCCCGCATGCGATCCTGAAAATCCAGGACTCCGCCTATCTGCACGATGGCGATACCGCGGTGCTCGTGGGGCAGAAAGGCAAGCCCGGCTCTTATCACTGGACCGACAAGCCGGACGCACACGGTGCGCTCACCGTTTCCTACCGCAACAAGACGCTGCAGGTGACGAAGGACGGCAAGCCGATCGATCCGAAGCAAATCCAGACAAGCATTCCCATCGACACGGACGTCGATGTCGAGGGCCAACCGACGCAGGTAGCCGCCAATGTGATGGGCTGGCGCATCTTCGTGTTCAACCAGAAGAATCCGGATGCGCTGAATTTCAAGGGTGTTTCCTATTTCCCTTACGATCCGGCCTATCGCATCTCAGCGAGTTTCAAACCCGATCCCAAGCGGCCGCCGCATGTCTTCCGCACCTCGCGCGGGACGGACAAGCAGTTCTATCACGTCGGTGATGCAACCTTTGTCTTGCAGGGCAAGACGATCACCCTGCCCTTCTATGCCGGCAGCAACGATCCCAAAGAGATCACCGACATGTCTGCCTTCTTCACCGACAATCTCTCCGGCGGCGAGGCTTATGGCGCGGGGCGATATGTCGATATCGATGGCTTCGGGAAATTTCCGCCGAAAACCGTGACCATCGATTTCAACGACGCATACAATCCCAACTGCGCGCGTTCAAAGCACTTCACCTGCCCCATCGCCATCGACAACATTCCGCTGGCGATGAAAGCGGGCGAGAAGAATCCGCACGTCGCACACTGAGCGATGGCGTTCGGAAAAGCCCCGAAGCGAAAGACGCCCAAGGAGATGCGCGAGGCCGAGCGCAAGCACGCCAAGCGCGTGGCGCTAAAAGCCTTGCGCAAGGCAAAGAAACTGGCCGACACCGCCGGCGTGAAATTGTCGGACTGGGAAGGCGAATTCCTGGGCTCGGTGGAAGAGCGGATCGAGAAATATGGCCGCGCTTTCGGCGACCCGGAAAAGGGCTCTCTCGGCTCTTCGCTTTCCATCCGCCAGAGCGTGAAAGTGAAGGAAATCGTGGCCAAGGCCAGCGGAAAACCGCGCAAATCCCGCTTTCGGCGCCGGGCCAGCTAAGCGCAAGATTGTTGCGCAAAACCCAGCATCCACAGGCACATACCTACTTTTCTGTTGCAATGCAGCAAAAGGCTGGGCCTACTGCGCCACCGCGCGGGAACAAGCGCGTTACACCCAGGGAAAACAGGAGCGAGGGGTTCATGGCCGCCGCCGAAACCAAGCCGCAATTGGACGTCTACAAGGACCTTTACGAGATCGGCGAGATCCCGCCGCTGGGGCATGTGCCCAAGAACATGTACGCCTGGACCATCCGCAAGGAGCGCCACGGCGAACCGGAAAAGTCCTTCCAGATGGAAGTGGTGCCGACGTGGGAGCTGGACAGCCACGACGTGCTGGTTCTCGTGATGGCCGCGGGCGTGAATTACAACGGCGTGTGGGCCGGTCTCGGCGTTCCGGTTTCGCCGATCGACGCGCACAAAAATCCGTATCACATCGCCGGCTCAGACGCGTCCGGCATCGTGTGGGCCGTGGGCTCCAAGGTCACACGCTGGAAAGTCGGCGACGAAGTTGTCGTGCACTGCAATCAGGACGATGGCGACGACGAGGAATGCAATGGCGGCGATCCGATGTTCTCGCCGTCGCAACGCATCTGGGGTTACGAGACGCCGGACGGTTCGTTCGCGCAGTTCTGCCGCGTGCAGGATCGCCAGCTCATGGAACGCCCGCGTCATCTCACCTGGGAAGAAGCGGCCTGCTACACGCTGACGCTGGCCACGACCTATCGCATGTTCTTCGGCCACCGCCCGCACATCCTGCGTCCGGGCCACAATGTGCTGATCTGGGGTGCATCGGGCGGATTGGGTTCGTTCGCGGTTCAGCTTTGCGCCGTGTCGGGCGCCAACGCGATTGGCGTCATCAGCGATGAGAGCAAGCGCGACTTCGTTCTGTCGCTTGGCGCCAAGGGCGTGCTCAATCGCAAAGACTTCAATTGCTGGGGCCAGATGCCCACCGTCGGCACGCCGGAATATGACGCGTGGACGAAGGAAGCGCGCAAGTTCGGCAAAGCCATCTGGGACATCACCGGCAAAGGCAACGATGTCGACATGGTGTTCGAACATCCCGGTGAATCGACCTTCCCGGTATCGTGCCTCGTCGTGAAGCGCGGCGGCATGGTCGTGTTCTGCGCCGGCACCACCGGCTACAACATCACCTTCGATGCGCGCTATGTGTGGATGCGCCAGAAGCGCATTCAGGGCTCGCACTTCGCGAACCTCATGCAGGCCTCGCAAGCCAACCGCCTGATGGTGGAGCGCCGCCTCGATCCATGCATGAGCGAAGTCTTCCCGTGGGCGGACATTCCGCGCGCGCACACCAAGATGTGGAAGAACGAGCATCTGCCCGGCAACATGGCCGTGCTGGTGAACGCGCAGCGCCCGGGCATGCGCACCTTCGAGGACGTGCTGGAAGCGCAGAAGGGCTGATAGCCAGTATCGTTTCGGCTTAACATCGCGCCTTCAGGCATGGCGGGGACCATGAACGACACCGATTTGTTTGCGAAATGCGATAGCGCCGTTGTGGCGGCGGAGAAATTCCTGGCTGCCGCGAAGACGGCCGTCTCCGCCAAGGTCGTTTCCGGCGGCAAGGTGGATGCCAAAGCCATCGATCGCGAACAGCGCGCGGTGCATGCCTTTGCGTGGTACGCGACCTATGTCGAAGCGCTGCGGCAGCTTGCCGGTTGGGCCCGCAAGCTTACCGATGAAAAGCGGTTCGGCGAGATCGAGCGGCTGATCCTGCGCGCGGGATTCAGCGAATATCTGGCGCAGATGGCCGGCGGCGTCGCCATGAGCCAGGGCGAGATCGCGCGTCCCGGCGACATGGGCGTGAGCAATGAAGACTTCGCAGCGTTCTGGAGCGCCGTGCATGCGCTCATAGAGGACGGCGCGGGCAAGGAGGTTCGCGAGGGCATCGCGAATTATCTGCGCAGCCATAATGGCGCAATGTTCTATGGCGAACCGGGCCTCGACGAGACGATGGGCATGGTGCGCGAGCAGTTCTATCGCTTCGCGCAGGACAAAGTGACACCGTTCGCGCATCAGTGGCATCTGAAGGACGAGTTGATCCCGATGCCGGTGATCGACGAACTCGCCGAACTCGGCGTGTTCGGCTTGAGTCTGCCGGAGGAATTCGGCGGATCGGGCCTGTCGAAGACGGCGATGTGCGTCGTCTCCGAGGAATTGTCGCGTGGCTATATCGGCGTCGGCTCGCTGGCCACACGCTCGGAAATCGCCTGCGAACTCATCCTCACCGGCGGTACGGGCGAGCAGAAGCAGCACTGGTTGCCCAGGATCGCGAGCGGCGAAATCCTGCCGACGGCCGTGTTCACCGAACCGGCCGGCGGCTCGGACGTGGCGGAGTTGAAGACTCGCGGCGTGCGCGAGGGCGACGTGTTCAAGATCTATGGCAACAAGACATGGATCACCCATGCGGCGCGCGCCGATGTGATGACCTTGCTGGTGCGCACCTTGCCGGATCAAAAAGGCTATCGCGGCCTTTCGATGCTGCTGGCGGAGAAGCCGCGCTTCACCGAGAAGGAAATCTTCCCCGCAAAGGGCATGACCGGCGGCGAGATCGAAGTGCTCGGCTATCGCGGCATGAAGGAATACGAGATTGGCTTCGACGGGTTCGAGGTTTCCGCGAAGAACCTGCTCGGAACGGAAGAGGGCCAGGGCTTCAAGCAGCTCATGCAGACCTTCGAGTCCGCGCGCATTCAGACGGCGGCGCGCGCCATCGGCGTGGCGCAGCGCGCGCTCGATCTGGGCTTGCAATACGCGCTGGACCGCACGCAGTTCGGCAAGCCGATCTTCGAATTCCCGCGCGTGAGCGACAAGCTTGTGATGATGGCCGTGGAGATCGCGGTGGCGCGGCAGATCGCCTATCACGCGGCGAAGGAAAAAGACGAAGGCCGCCGCTGCGATCTGGAAGCGGGCATGGCCAAGCTGCTCGGCGCGCGCGTGGCGTGGGCCGCGGCGGACAATGCGCTGCAGATCCATGGCGGCAACGGTTTCGCGCTGGAATTCGAAATCAGCCGCGTGCTGTGCGATGCGCGCATCCTCAACATCTTCGAGGGTGCGGCGGAAATTCAGGCGCAGGTGATTGCCCGCAGGCTTCTGGAGCCCGGCGTAAACTGATTTACCAATGAGGCGGTGACAGCGGCACATGGCGCGCCTAGAGTCGCGCGATGGCTGAGCAACATCCCATCGACCGCCTTTTCGAAACCATCAAGTCGCGCAAGGACGCCGACCCGTCGTCGTCTTACACGGCGAAGCTGTTTCACCAAGGCAAGCTGAAGATCGCCAAGAAGCTGGGCGAGGAAGGCGTGGAAGCCGCGCTGGCCGCCGTGGCGCAGGACAAGGATGCGCTGATCGCGGAATCTGCCGACGTTCTCTATCACCTGCTGGTTCTGTGGGCTGCGTGCGGCGTGACGCCGGAAGATGCCTATGCGGCGCTCGACGCGCGCACCCACCGCTCGGGCATCGAAGAAAAAAAATCGCGCAGCAGCTGATTACTGTTCGGCGGCGGGCTCTTCGCCGTCCGACAGGCTCTTCACCAGATCGAGCACGCGTTTGCGCACCTTCGGATCCTTGATCTTCATGAAGGCGAGGCTGAGTTGCAGCCCTTCACCGCTGGACAAGAACTCCATCACCGGGGGCGAACCGGCGCCGGGTTCGGCAAAGCCCGGTGCTTCTGCGGATGCGCCATTTACGCCTTCATAAAAATAATCGATCGGCACGCCGAGGATATGTGCGACCTGAAACAGACGCCCCGCGCCGATGCGGTTCACGCCCTTTTCGTATTTCTGCACTTGCTGAAAGGTAAGGCCAAGCAACTCGCCGAGCCGTTCCTGACTCATGCCGATCAACATGCGCCGCAACCGGACGCGTGTTCCGACCTGGACATCAATAGGGCTGGCTTGTTTCTTTGGCACGATCACTCTTGCGCGCAATTTCCGTTTACCATTCGGACCTTAGACCCGATTGCGGGCCTAAAAAAGGCATCCACGGAAGCTAACGGTCTCAGCGTCTTGTGGTTGCGGCGGACCAGAACAATCCTGTGGCGCCGCAGAAAATCAGCATGAGGAGGAACCCGGTTTCGCCGAACCGCGCGAACAAGGTTTCCGGCAATGCAGCCGGCAAGGTGGAATCCACAACACCCACCTCCCCGCTTCCAAGTTTCGCCACAATGCGTCCCATTGGATCGATCACCGCGGAAATGCCGGTGTTTGCATCGCGCGCGACCGGCAAGCCTTCTTCGATGGCGCGAACGCGCGCGATCAACAAATGTTGATAGGGCCCGGATGACGATGGCGGCCCAAACCAGGAATCGTCGGTGACGTTGACGATCCATTGCGGGCGATTCTTTGCGGTGACTTCGCCGGGAAACAATATCTCGTAACAGATCAGCGGTCCGACCGGCGGCGCGCCAGGTACCGAAAATGTCACAGGCCCGGTGCCGAAACCGAAGCTGCCGGGAATGTTCACGAGATTGGAAAGCCCCAGCTTGCGCAGGAAGTCCGGCACATATTCGCCGAACGGAACAAGGTGGAACTTGTCGTATGTCCCGACAAGCTGTCCGCCATGCGCAAAGATATAAAAGCTGTTGTAGAATACCGGCTCCTTGCCCGGCTCTAGATCCACACGCGCGGCCCCCGTCATCAAGACGCGGTTCGACGTTAGAATGACCACGCCATCGAGCGCTTGCGCTTGGCGCGCGAGCAAAAACGGCGGCGCGGATTCCGGCCAGATGATGTGTGTCGGCGGCGGACCACTGTCTCTCGCCAGGCTCAAATCCATCAGCTCGCGCCAATGCTGCGCGCGCAATTCCGGTTTGAATTTGTCCTGCTGCGGCACGTTGGGCTGCACCAGCCGAAGATGAACGCCCGGAACATCTGGTACATCGGCAGTGAGGCGAACAACGCCGCCAATCCACATCGCAACGAAAAGCGCGACAAGCGCCGCCGGCAACGGCCACGCTTTCGCGCGCTCCGGCAGCACCAGAACAGCCAGCGATGCGCCGAGCAAAATGGTGAGCAGCGAAAGACCATAGACGCCGACGACGCTGGCGCTCTGCAGAACGCCGAGCGACGCGGCCCAGCCATAGCCGGGAAGATTCCATGGGAAACCGGTGAAGATATTGCCGCGCAACCACTCGGCCGCCGAATAACAAGCCGCGAGAAGCAGAATGCGCTGCCATCCCGGCCGCCAGAAATACCCTGCTACGCCCGCGGCGAGCGCGATGAACAGCGCCAGCCCGCCGGGCAGGATCAGCGCGATGAACGGTAACTGCCACAGATGATCGGCGGCATCGACAAGAAATGCGTAGCCCACCCAATAAAGGCCGACGAGGAATTGGCCGAATCCGAAGGCCCAGCCGACGATGACGGCGCTGCGCACCGCTTTGCGATGCGTCATGGCGCCGTCGATCAACAGCGCAAGAACCGCGAAACCCAGCAACAGAAACGGCCAGAGTCCAAACGGCGCGAAGGAAAGCGCGGAGAGGCAACCGGCGACAAAGGCGGCGGCAAATCTGCGCCAGCCCGTGAGGCCGCAGACAAACGCGCCGGCCCTGTCGAGATAGGATGTCATCACGCTTCGGTCTTGGCAGGCGGCTTGATCTTCACCCGGCGCACGCGGCGCGGATCAGCTTCGAGAATCTCGAAGGTGACGTCCGAGGGATCGGTCACGATCTCACCGCGCTTGGGAAGCCGCCCCATCAATGCAACGACGAGACCGGCCAGCGTATCCACTTCGGCTTCAGGATCCGGCGTTTTCAGCGCGATGCCGGTCTGCTCTTCGAAATCCTCCAGCGACATGCGCGCGTCGGCTTCGAAGGCGCCGCCGGGCAGCGGCTTGGCGCGCGGCGCATCGTCGGTGTCATGCTCGTCGTCGATATCGCCCACGATCTCTTCCACGAGATCCTCGATGGAAACCAGGCCGTCGGTGCCGCCATATTCGTCGATCACCAGCGCCAGATGGCTGTGCGAACGCTGCATGAGCAGAAGAAGATCGCGCGCAGGCATGGACGGCGGCACGACTTCGATCTCGCGCTTGAGCGATGCGATGGGAACGTCCGGCCAGCGCAAGGTGCCATCCGGCGCGCGCTCGATCAGGCCCAGAACGTCCTTCACATGGATGACGCCGATGGGTTCGTCGAGCGTCTCGCGATAGATCGGGATGCGCGAATGCTGCTGCTCGCGGAAGCGCGCGATGAGATCGCCCAGCGACGTCTTTTCTTCCACCGCCACGATATCGCCCCGCGGGACCATGACGTCTTCCACCCGCGTCTCGCCGAAGCGCAGCAGGTTGGTGAGCATGGTGCGTTCCTGCGGTGAGAGCTGCGCGTTCTCGCGCTCGCTCTCCTCGATGACCTCTTCGATGCTTTCGCGGATGGCTTGCGTGTCGTCGTCCGCGCCTAAAAATCTTGCCAGGCGGCGAAAAAGAGACGTGTGACGATCGGACGGTGAAGCGGGATCAGACATGCCGTTTTGCGCGCTTCCTGCAGGATTTGGCCGGAATCGGAGCATAAGGATCGGAAATCCCGAATTCAGCAAGAATCTCGCGTTCCAGCCCTTCCATGCGTGCGGCTTCTTTGGGCTTCATATGGTCATGTCCCAAGAGGTGCAGCACCCCGTGGACCGCCAGATGGGTGAGATGGTCGGCGAACGGCTTTCCGGATTCCCGGGCTTCGCGGCGCACGACGCCATAGGCGACGGCCACGTCTCCCAGATAGCGATCCGCGTTTTCTTCTGCCGGGAAGGACAGAACATTTGTCGGCTTGTTCTTGCCACGAAAGAGACCGTTCAACTCCTTCACGCGCGCATCGCTGGCGAGGAGCAGCGTCAGCGCACCTTTGGCCTTCTCCTGCTCAAGCGTTCGCAGCACCGCTTTCTTCATTCGGGTGCGCGCGGCGGCAGGAAGCGTTTTCCACTTTGCATCTTCGATGGTGATCTCGAGGCTGAGAACGGCGCTGCGCGTCATTCTTCTTCCGCGTCCTTGCGGTAGCGAGCCGGAAGGAAGCCGCCCCGCGCCTGGTTGTCGTAAGCGCGCACGATGCGGCCCACCAGCGGATGACGCACGACATCCTTGTCCGAGAAATGCGCGGTCGCGACGCCCTCGACACCGGAAAGGATGGTCAGCGCTTCGTTCAAGCCTTCGGCGCGGCCGCCCGGCAAATCGCTCTGCGAGGCATCGCCCGTCACCACCATGCGCGAGTCTTCGCCGAGGCGCGTCAGAAACATCTTCATCTGCGCGGATGTGCAGTTCTGCGCTTCGTCCAGAATAACGAAAGCATTGGCGAGCGTGCGGCCGCGCATGAAGGCCAGCGGCGCCACTTCGATTACGCCGGTTTCCATCAGCCGCGACGCGCGATCGCCGATGGTATCGAACAGCGCGTCATAGAGCGGACGCAAATACGGGTCGATCTTCTCTTTCAGATCGCCGGGGAGAAAGCCGAGCCGCTCGCCCGCTTCCATCGCGGGACGCGACAGGATGAGCCGCTCAACCTTGCGTTCGTAAAGTAGATGCGCGCCGTACGCCGCGGCGAGATAGGTTTTGCCCGTTCCGGCGGGGCCGATGCCGAACACCAGGGGATGGGTGCGCATCAGATCGAGATACGCGGCCTGTGCCGGCGAGCGCGCACGCGTGACGCGCGAGGCCGCCGTCTTGATCGACGGCTGGCCGAAATCCTTCACCGCGCCGTTCTCCGGCGCATGCAGAACGAAGCGGATTTCCGCATCGATCTCCGCCGCGCCGATGGCATCGCCGGCTTCCGCGCGAGCGTAGAGCGAGCGCAACACGGCAGCGGCGCGTTCGCGCGCCTCCGGTGTTCCTTCGACTGCAATGAGATTGCCGCGCATGTCCACGCGCACGTCGAGGTTCTTCTCGATGCGCAAGAAATTGCGATGCTGCGACCCACTGATCGCGGCGAGCAACGCGTTGTCCGCAAATTCGAGTGTGAGCTGTTCGCGCTTTTTGCCTTTAGAGCTCAAGAAACCGCCTCTGCCACACGCGACGGATGGAGGAGCCGCGCCGAAAGGCTGTTGGGAAAGACTTTCTCTATAGTGACCGGAACGATCTTGCCGATCAGGCCTGCCGCGTCATCCGCATGCACCGGCTGCAGGAATGGGCTGCGGCCGATCGCCTGCGCCGCCTGCCGGCCCGGCTTCTCGAACAGCACGTTCATCGTCATGCCTTCGCAAGCTTCGTTGAAAGCACGCTGCTGTGCGAACAACAGCGTCTGCAGTTCTTCGAGGCGCGCGGCTTTCACATCTTCGGCGATCTGCTTCTGCGTCGACGCCGGCGTGCCCGGACGCGGGCTGTATTTGAAGGAGAAGTGCGAGGCGTAGCCCACTTCGCGCACCAGCCTCATGGTGTCCGCGAAATCCTTGTCGGTTTCACCCGGAAACCCCACGATGAAGTCCGACGACAACGCGATATCCGGCCGCGCCGCGCGGATGCGCTCCACGAGGCGCAAATAGTCGTCGCGGGTGTGCTGGCGGTTCATCCCATCCAGAATGCGATCCGAGCCTGACTGCACCGGAAGATGAAGGTAGGGCATCAGGGCTTCGATATCGCGATGGGCTTCGATCAGATCGTCGCTCATGTCGCGTGGATGGCTGGTGGTGTAGCGAATGCGATCGAGGCCTTCGATCGCTGCGAGCTTGCGCACCAGCCTTGCAAGGCTCCAGGCTTCGCCGTCCGGGCCCTCGCCGTTAAAGGCGTTTACATTCTGGCCAAGCAGCGTGATCTCGCGCACGCCCTTCTCGGCAAGTTTGCGCGCTTCACGTTCGATCTGCGCGACGGGGCGCGAATATTCCGCGCCACGCGTATAAGGCACCACGCAGAAGGTGCAGAACTTGTCGCAACCTTCCTGCACGGTGAGAAATGCGGTGGGGCCGTTCGTGCCGATCTCTTCCGGCAGCGTGTCGAATTTTTCCTCGACGGGGAAATCGGTGTCGAGCGCGTGGCCCTTGTCGCGATTGATGCGCGCGATCAGCTCCGGCAGGCGATGATAGCTCTGCGGGCCGACGACGATATCCACCGCGCCCTGCCGCTTGATGATCTCCGCGCCTTCAGCCTGCGCCACGCAGCCGGCAACCGCGATCAGCATCTTGCCGCCGGCTTCGGCCTTCTCTTCCTTCAGCACCTTCAGCTTGCCGAGCTCGGAATAGACTTTGTCCGATGCCTTCTCGCGGATGTGACAGGTGTTGAGGATGACCATGTCCGCCGCATCCGGCGCATCCGCCGGCGCGTAGCCGAGCGGCGCCAGCAGATCCGCCATGCGGGCGGAATCATAGACGTTCATCTGGCAGCCATAGGTCTTGATGAAGAGCTTTTTCATCGGGCTTTCGCGGCGGTTTCCGGGGGTTATGGGCCGGAATACGCGCTCAAGACAAGCTATTCGGCCGCGTGGGCGGCCGGCGGTTGCGCAGGCAGGGATTCTGGCTTTTTGCGACCGGCCAGTCCCGCCAGAGCAAGCGCCTGGCCTTGGCGAATTTGTTCTTCGACGATCCTGGCGAGATTTTTGCGGCCGCCCACCTGGTCCACCGTGACGGGATCGTGGAACTGGATCACGACATCGACCGGACCGGTGGCGAGCCCTTCCCAGAGATGATCCACCAGTTCCATGTCGCCATACCAGGCGTAGAGCGGGCGGTTCTCGCGGCCCATCGGAATGCCGTGAAGGCCGACATAGGTAATCGAGACAGGCTGCACCGGAACATAGATCGGCTTGCCGTTCGCATCGGTACCGACCTGCGCTTCCGCCGCGCCCATCAGCGCGCTCTTGAACGGCAACACACGATTGCCGTCATTCGACGTGCCTTCGGGAAACAGCACCAGCGCGTCGCCTTCCGCAAGGCGCTGGCGAAGCTGATCGCGCGACTCGCCGGTTTTCGAACGGCGCTCGCGCTCCACGAACACGGTGCGCTGCAGCCGCGCGAAGGTTCCGAAAAGCGGCCACGACGCCACTTCGCTCTTGGCCACGAAGGAGACACGCGTTATGCCGCCGAGCGCGATGATATCGAGATAAGAGGTGTGGTTGGCAACCATCAGCACGCCGCGGTCCTGCACGGGCTTGCCGATCATCGTGACGCGAATGCCGAAAACGCGCGACAGGAAATGCTGGTAGCGCTTCGGAATATTCTTGTAGCCGAAGGTTTTGAAGCGCAACGCAACCGACTGGTAGGGGATCACCACCAGCGCCGACAGCAGGAACACCGCCAGCGCATAACCGGCACGGAGCGAGCCCATCGGTTCAGTGACCCGACGTCTTCTTGGCTCCGCGCGGCACGGCGTAAAGCTCCAACCGGTGGTCGACCAGCTCGAAGCCGAGTTCTTCGGCGATCATGCGCTGCAAACGCTCGATGTCTTCGTTGCGGAACTCGATCACGCGGCCGGTCTGCAGATCGATGAGATGGTCATGATGCGCGTCCGGAACTTCCTCGTAGCGCGAACGGCCATCGCGGAAATCATGACGCTCTAGGATTCCGGCGTCCTCGAAAAGCTTCACGGTGCGATAGACCGTGGCGATGGAGATATGCGGATCGATGGCGGCAGCGCGGCGGTAAAGCTCTTCCGCGTCGGGATGGTCATGGGCTTCCGACAGCACCCGCGCGATCACGCGGCGCTGCTCCGTCATCCTGAGGCCCTTATCCGCGCACAGTTGTTCGATCCGCGTCACGCGCCGGCTTCCCTCTTGCTCCAGCGCGGGACCTTAAAGGGTTTTTTCGGAATTTCCCACAACAAGGGGCAGGCCGGCAGCGAGAACCAGCGCATCGTCGCCATCCGCATAATAGGCCCTGCGCCGACCCACCTCCCGAAAGCCGCGCCGTTCATAAAGGCTCCGCGCGGGAACGTTCTGGGAAGCCACTTCAAGGAAGACGCGGATGGCCCCGGACGCCGCATCGCGCGCCAGTGCATTGTCCAGCAGCCTCGATGCGATACCGCGTTGCCGCCGGTCCGGGCTCACCGCGATGGTGATGATCTCCGCTTCATCGACGGCAACGCGCGTAAGAATGAAACCGCAAATCTCGTCGTCCTCGGCAAGATGCGCCGACACGCCCGGTCCCGACAGGAGGCTTTTGAGCGACGCCTCGTCCCAACTCTCCGCGAAGGCCCGCGCATGCACATCGGCGAGCGCGGAAAGATCGTCCATCGTGGCCATACGGATGATCATGCAGAGGCCGGAAGCTTTGCGTCCGGTGCGCGCAGATAAAGCGGATGCGGCGCGCCGGCAGGCGCGGGCGCCATGATTGCGAGCCTTGCGACCCATAGAGCGTCCGGCTGGCGGATGGATGTCAGCTGAGCAGTCGGGACCGTGCCCGCGACAATCTCGGCGCACGTTCCCGCCACCGCGACGGCTGCGTCCTGCGGTATCGCAGCTGCAATGCGGCCCGTGACGTCTTGCATCGGCAGAATCTCCGGCGCGATCAACACACCGTTGGCCGACGTCACGGCGAGATAGGCTTCTTCGCGGCGCGCATCGTGAACGGCCGCCGCATAAGACGCGTTTGCTTCCGCCATTGCAGCGGCGCACATGGCTTCCAGTGTGGTGATGCCGACGAGCGGCTTCTTCAACGCGACACGAAGGCCGCGCATGAAGGCAAGGCCGACACGCTGGCCCGTGAAGGTGCCCGGGCCCGTTGTGACAGCGAGACGATCCAGATCCGCAAAAGAGATACCCGATGCCTGCATCGCCTCTTTGACCATCGGCGCAAGCGCCTCGGCGTGGCCGCGTTCCATAACCTGATAGCGATGCGCCAGAACGCGCGCATCATCGAGCACCGCGACCGAACAGGCGCCAAGCGCGGTGTCGACGGCGAGGATTTTCACCTAAACCGCTTCGACGGCGGTCACTTCGGGAATGTAGTGACGCAGCATATTCTCGATGCCGTTCTTGAGCGTCATCGTGGAGGACGGGCAGCCGGCGCAGGAGCCGCGCATGTGCAACGACACGACACCTGAGCTTCCGTCATAGGCATGAAACACGATATCGCCGCCATCATTGGCAACGGCGGGGCGCACGCGCGTTTCGAGCAATTCCTTGATCTGGTCGACGATCTCCGCGTCTTCGCCGGTATAGGTTTTCTCTTCACCGGCTTCCGCGGCATTGCCTTCCATCAGCGGCGCGCCGCGGGTGAAATGCTCCATGATTGCGCCGAGGATGGACGGCTTCAGATGCCGCCAGTCGCTGTCGTCCGACTTGGTGACGGAGATGAAATCCGAACCGAAGAAGACGCGCTTAACGTCGCTGCTGGCGAAGATCGCGCGCGCCAGCGGCGAACGCTCGGCGGCTTGCGCATCGGGAAAATCGGCGACGGAGGCATCCCCCATGACCTCGCGGCCGGGCAGGAATTTGAGCGTCGCGGGATTTGGCGTGGACTCGGTTTGGATGAACATCGGCGTACTCCAATCGGGCCTTACATGGACCCGGCAAGAGGCGCGATCAAGACGCTTCAGAAGTCCGAAATGATGCCCTTCTTCTCCCAGTCGCCGAAGCGCGTGGGTTCCGGGCCTTTGCGCCCATTTACCTCTTTCGGAAGAGGGTTTTCGGCCGGCTGCGCGGCACGGCGGGCATCGGCTTCCGCGCGGGCGCGTTCACCCGCTTCGCGGATGCGCTTTTCGATGTCGGCCTGCGATGTCTTTGCCGCGGTCATGGGTTTCAGCTACGACCGCCCCATGCGAAAGGCAAGAGCATGAGCGCAGCCGGTGTTCCGGCCCGCGCGGCGGCGGTGAAAATTCTGGGCGAGGTGCTGCGCAAGCGCCGCCCGCTGGATGCCGCCGAAGCGGAAATTCTCGCGGCAAGCAATCTTGAGCCACGCGATGCCGGATTTGCACGTGCCATCGCGAGCGAAACGCTGCGCCGCTTCGGGCAGATGGATGCGCTGATCCGCGAATTCGTCCCCAAGGCGCCGCCGCCGCACAAAGCCGGACCCACTCTGGAGATAATGCTGGCCGGTGCCTGCGAACTTCTGTTCCTGAATGTCGCCGCGCATGCCGCGGTCGACGCCGCGAACCGGTTGGCGGCCGGCGACAAGAAGGCGGTGCATTTCAAATCGCTGATCAACGCGGTGCTGCGGCGCGTGTCGCGCGAGGGTATTACGGCGCTCGCGACACAGGATGCCCAAAGGCTGAACACACCGGACTGGCTGTGGCAAAGCTGGGCATTGGCTTATGGCGAAGACGTTGCGCGCGCCATCTCATCCGCACACCTGCAGCAGCCGCCGACGGATTTTCTTTTGAAGAACGGCGCCACGCCGCCGGCAGGGGCGGCGCAACTGTTCGACAATGTGTGGCGCATGGCCGAGACAGGACGCGTGGATCTGCTGGAAGGCTTCAGCGAAGGCGCATGGTGGGTGCAGGATTTCGCGGCGTCCTTGCCGGCGCGATTGCTCGGCAATGTTCGCGGCCAGCGCGTGATCGATCTCTGTGCCGCACCGGGCGGCAAGACGATGCAGCTTGCCGATATGGGCGCTGTGGTGACCGCCGTCGAACGCGAGCCCTTGCGCATGGCGCGGCTGCGCGAAAATCTTGTACGCGCCAAACTCGAGGCCGAATTGATCGAGGCCGACATGCGCGATGTGGAGATTGCGCCCGCGCCGTTTGTCTTGCTCGATGCACCGTGCAGCGCCACCGGCACCATTCGCCGTCATCCGGAATTGCCGTGGATCAAGAGCGCGTCAGATACGAACCTCACCGCGCAGGCGGCGGGTGAACTTCTCGATGTCGCTGCACAGATGGTGGCACCCGGTGGAACGCTTGTCTTCGCGGTTTGCTCGCTCGAGCCACAGGAAGGACCGGAGCAGATCGAAGATTTTCTTGCGCGGGACGATCGCTTTCAGCGCAAGCCGATCCTGCCGGATGACGTGTTTGGACTCGACACGTTGATCGACGCAAACGGCGATCTGCACACCCTGCCCTGCCATCTCGCCGAACGCGGCGGGATGGATGGCTTCTATGCCGCTCGGCTTGTGCGCGGTTAGAGCCGCCCCAAGGCGTAGGCGAGTGCGAGATAAATCTTGCCCGTGTCGGCGCTCAGAAGGCTCGACGCCAGCAAACCGCCGCCATCGCCCTGTCGCGCACGTTCCAGCAGAGACTCGAACTCGTTGATGTAGGTGTTGGCGGCTTCGCGGAAATGTGCGTTCTCGCGATTGAGCGTTGCGATGCGATTGACCGTGGTGTCGTCGATCGCATTGGCGAGACGGCGCGCGAACACGCTGCGGTCACCAGCCAGGTAACGGCGCCAATCGTCGTCGCCGGTTCCGGTTTCGCCGATGGCTTCGAGATCCAGCGCCATGTCGGACAGCGCGGCTTGCAAAGCCCCCAGCGCGGCGGCGGCGACCGGCTTCAATTCTTTCGAGCGCTGTTCGTTGGTTTCCACATTGGCGATGAGCGTGGACATGTCCCACGACTTGTCGCCCGAACCTTCCTTGCGCTTCGACCGCTGGGTCAGCTTGCGCGCCATGCCGAGCAGGCCGTCATTGGTGACTTCCTGCACCGGCTGATCGGGCTGCGACGGCTGGCGCACGCCCATCTGCGCAGCGCGGCGGGTGTGGATGGTGGAAAGGGTGCGCGCGGAGATGTCGAGGATTTCCTCCGTCTCGCTGCGCACCATGTCGCGCACGCGCGCGGCTTCCTGTTGCGCCACGCCCGGCAGCGTCAGCAGATGCTTCTCCACTTCGGCCACGGCCTGCGCCAGCGAGTCCTTGATCTGGCTTGTTTCCGACGCAAGCTGACCGGCAGCGCGCAGCAACCGTTCGCATTCGGCCATCGCTTCGCCGACAAGTGCCTTTGCATGCGTCTTGGCTTCGGATGCGGTTTCGCCAATGAGCGTCTGCGCGCCGGCGCCGGCATCGTGCAGCTGATGCACAAGGCGCGAGAGCGTTGCGTTGGCCGCATCGCTGGTCTCCTTCATGCGTTCGGCTTCGCGGCTGTAGCTTTGGGTGAGCTGCGTGGCGCGCGCGACGCCATTGGCCATGATGGTTTCGATCTGGCGCTCGGTATCGCCGGCAAGATTGCCGAATTTTTCGGACTGCGCGTAGAGCGCCTGAATTGCCTTGTCGAGCGCACCTCGCTGTTCGGCGAGTGCGGATTCGAAGGACGCGCTCTCATCTTTCAGGCGGCCGAGAAGTTCGTTCATCGCGAGGCGATGTTTCTCGTGGCGGCCGAGGATGAATTCCGAACGCGCCATCGCCGCATCCGAAACGCTCTCGATCTGCTTGGCTTGACGGTCGATCTCGACGGCGGCGGCATGCGGCGCCTGCGCGGCGGCTTCGGCGGCGATGCGGAAATTGGCGGCCTGCGAGTCCAGGGATTGCCCGGCCGTGCGCAAGGTGCCTTCGGCGGTTTCAATCGTCGCTTTCAACTGCGCGACGCGGCCGGCAACGACTTCGCTGGCACGCGACGCGCTGTCCGCCAATGTGCCGGCAACACCATCGATGCGTTCCCGCTCCTGCCCGAGCCGCGCGGCAACGGCTTCGGCGCGCACATCCGCGCGGGCACCGGCTTCATCGAGCGCGGCGATCTGGTTTTCGAGAACGGTCTCCAACGCACGCAGCCGCGCGAACGCGCCATCAAGACCGGCATTGAGCGCATCGAGTTCGCGGCGCACGGCGCGGCCCAGACGCGCGGCGGTGCGCGAAGCGGTTTCGTCGGCGGAGAACAGACGATCCGTTGCTTCGGCAAGCGCCAGCGCGGCGGTGTTCATCGCGTGGCCGCGCATGAAGGCCCACGCGATCGCGATGAAGAGCAGCGGCGGTGCGAAGGTGGCGAACGCGATGACGGCCAGTTCCTGCGGGCTCATCGCCGCGAGTCCCACCGGTTTGTAGAAACCCAGGAGATAGGCCGCGGCGGCGCCGACCCAGAACGCAGAGGCGACGAGCGCGAATACCAGCGCGCCATACCCGCCGCGTGGACGCGATGCGCGGCGCTCCTGCGCGGTGGTTTCCTCCGCGAAGTTTTCGGCGGATTGCAGAAGCACAGGCTGGCCGCGTTCGGATCCGTAAGACGCCACGACAAATCCCCTCAGAACTAACGCCCCACTTTAACCATCATCGGAAGCGAATCGCGAGCCAAACCCGCAATTTTCCGGGGGACGAAGCACTGGCGCCCAATTCGTTAACGCGCGAAGATTGCGGCCATGGAAGCCAATCAACCCAGCCGCACCGCACAAGGCGCCGCCATGCTGCGCGCCGCCCACCAACTTCTCGACAAACCGCCGGTTTTCGTAGACCCGCTGGCGCTCCGCATCATCGGCAGCGAGGCGGAGAGCGAATTGCGCAAGTTCCAGGACGCTCCGCAGACGGATCGTCCGCGTACCGGCCTTCGCGCCTTCATCGCCGCCCGCAGCCGCTTCGGTGAGGACACGCTGGCGGAAGCCGTCGCCGAAGGTGTCCGCCAATATGTTCTTCTGGGTGCCGGGCTGGACACCTTCGCCTATCGCGCGGCGAAGAGTTTTCCGGGGCTTGCGGTGTTCGAAGTGGATCATCCAGCGACGCAGGGCTGGAAGCGGCAGCGGCTGACGGAAACCGGAATCGCCGTGCCCGACATGCTCACCTATGCGCCGGTAAATTTCGAGACCGAGACACTGGCGGACGGTTTGGCGCGCGGAAAATTCGATGCATCCAAGCCCGCCATGTTCGCGTGGCTCGGCGTCGTGCCCTACCTCACCCATGACGCGATCATGGCGACCTTGCGCTTCATCGCCGGTCTGCCCAAGGGCACGACGGTAATCTTCGACTATGGCGAGCCCGCGAGCACGCGGCATGATGCCAGCCGCGCCGCCCACGAAGAGATGGCGGCGCGCGTTGCGGCCAATGGCGAACCCTTCCGCAGTTTCTTCCCTCCGGAAGACATCATCCGCGATGCCAAAGCCGCGGGCTTTTCCGATGTGGAAGATTTCAATTCGCGCACGCTCAACGCGCGCTATTTCGACGGCCGCGACGACGGGCTGCAACTGCGCGGTGCGGGCCATTTGCTGCGCGCAAGGGTATGACATGTTAACGCCGCGCTAACCATGACGGCACGGCATTAACGCGGCCTTGAGGCTCCACGATGCAAGCTGGCGCCGGTTTTAAAGGCCTTTCGTGATGTCGTCAGCCGCGGCAAAGCCCGTCGATATGGACCATCTCGCCCGTTACACCGGCGGCGATGCCACGCTGAATGCGGAAGTGCTCGATCTCTTTGCGACGCAGTCGGTGGAGCTCCTTTCCGATTTGCGGGCGGTGATGGACGCCCGTGACGCGAAGGGCTGGAAGGAGATTACGCACTCGTTGAAGGGCGCCGCACGCGGCATAGGCGCATTCGATTTTGGCGATGCCGTTGCGCATGCCGAAGGCGCAATCCCCACCGACGACAACGCGAATGCAATTGCCGCGCTTCACGCAATGCAGCAGGAAGCCGAGCTCGTGTGGCGATTTATTGCGGCCTATCTAGGCCGCTGACGGTTTCGCGTCGAATTTTTCGAATTCATGTGCAATGCAGCGCGCGATCAGCGTGCGCCACACCGGTTCTGCGATTTTCGTGCTGAGGCCGGCACGCTTCGCTTCCGCCAGAACCTTCGTCACGACATCCTCGATGCGGGCATTGTCATGCACCACATTGCGGTCCTGCTTGATGATGGCCGCGCGCTCGATATAGCCCTGCCGCTCGGCCAGGAGCCCCACGAGGATGCGATCCAGCCGATCGATTTGCGCGCGCAAGGCTGGCATGTCGGCACAGTCGGCAGGTGAGACCTTCTGAATTTCGGTCATATGCGGGCCTATCCGAATTGCACATGGCATGTGGCGGCGTTAGAGGGGCGCGGCAAGACAAAATCGCCGCGACATAATGCGGAACGCGACTTGAACCGATTGCGGGGCACCTCATTTCTCCGTAATGATGTGTGATATAAGAATTCATACAAAATGAGAGTGTTGAATAGGCGATGAGCAGGATCGAGACGGACGTCGCAATCATCGGGGCGGGGCCTATTGGGCTTTTTGCCGTGTTCGAGCTTGGGCTGCTCGACCTGAAGGCACACCTGGTAGACATCCTCGATCGGCCGGGCGGGCAGTGCACCGAGCTCTATCCAGAGAAGCCGATCTACGACATTCCGGGACTGCCCATCGTCACGGGTCAGGAACTGACCGACAAGCTGATGGAGCAGATCAAGCCCTTCAGCCCCACCTTTCACTTCAACCAGATGGCCAGCGGACTCGAAAAACTTGATGACGGACGCTGGAAGCTGACCACCGATGCCGAGACTGAGATCGTGGCGCCCGTCGTGGTGATCGCGGCCGGCGGCGGAAGCTTTGTGCCGAAGCGCCCGCCCATCGCCGGCATCGAAGCCTATGAAGGCAAGTCGGTGCATTACGCCGTGCGCAAGATGGAAGCGTTTCGCGGCAAGAACATTCTCATCGCGGGTGGCGGCGACAGCGCGCTGGACTGGACGATCAATCTTGCGCCGATCGCAGCGAGCCTGACTCTGGTGCATCACCGCGACGGTTTTCGCGCGGCGCAGCACAGCGTGAACCAGATGCGCGAACTTGCGGCGCACGGGAAAATCAATTTCGAAATCGCCTCCGTGAAGGCGTTGCATGGCGAGAACGGACTGCTCAACAGCGTGACGCTCTCCAATCCGGAAAAGAAGGAATGGCAGCACGCTTGCGACACCTTCATTCCGTTCTTCGGATTGACGATGAAGCTTGGACCCATCGCGGAATTCGGATTGAACCTCACCGAGAATCTGATCGCGGTGGACACGGCGAAATTCCAGAGCACGACGCCGGGCATCTTCGCCATCGGCGACATCAACACCTATCCAGGCAAGCTGAAGCTCATTCTTTCGGGCTTCCATGAAGCGGCGCTGATGGCGCAGGAAGCCTTCCACATCTGCAAGCCGAACGAGAAGCTGCGCTTCCAGTACACGACCTCATCCTCCAACCTGCAGAAGAAACTGGGCGTGGCATGATCCTTCGACACGCCAATTTCACTTCATCCTGAGCTAGTCGAAGGAGAGGTGAAATTGGCTGCTCAGGATAAGGAATAGTGAGATGAAGATTATTGCGACCGACCGCGAAGGCGCGGAGCACATCGTCGAAGGCCGCGACGGCTGGAGCGTGATGGAGATCCTGCGCGATGCCGGACTTCCCATCGCTGCGGAATGCGGCGGCGCCTGCGCCTGCGCCACCTGCCACGTCTATGTGACGGGCGACTGGGCGGAAAAGCTGCCGGCGAAATCCGATGCCGAGACGGACATGCTGGACATGGCGCTGGCCGTGGAGCCGAATTCCCGGCTTTCGTGCCAGATCACTTGCGCCCCCGAATTGGACGGCCTGACAGTCACCGTTGCGCCTGAATAATTATTGTATTGCGATAATTTATTTCCGTGATAGGGGGATGCGGTAGCCCTTGTTACGGAGGCCCTATGCCTGTCTCCCCCCGCATTCTGAGCCTCAGCCGGCTGATGGCTTGGCTCTCGCTCGCTGGCTTCCTGCTGGTGCCGGCCATCACGATCTACGTCTTCGTTTATCCCGACACGAGCCAGTGGCTGATGTTCAACATCGACCATCTTGGCGCCACGCTGAACGGGAAAGTACCGATGAACTTCCGGCTGATGGCCCTGCTCTGCGAATTCGTTTCTGTCGGCTTCACGATGTGGGCGCTGTGGTCGTTACGGCGCCTCTTCACACTCTATTCTCGCGGCGAAGTATTCTCCGCAGGCGCCTTCCGCGCGCTCAATAACGTAGCGCTCGCATTGTTTGCTGGTGTCGTCGGCACATTCATCATGCAGGGGCCGATCTCCTACCTGCTTAGCTATCCGCTTGGAGCGGGGCATCGCTATATCTCGCTCGGATTCGGTTCAGGCGACGTGGCAAACCTGTTTCTCGCCGGCGTAGTTCTTGTCATCGCGCGGGTGATGGCGGAAGCGCGGCGCGTGGCGGAAGAAAACGCGGGGTTCGTGTGATGGCGATCGTCGTCAACCTCGATGTGATGCTGGCCAAACGCAAGATGCGCTCCAAAGAGCTGGCGGAAACCATCGGCATCACCGAAGCTAACCTCTCGCTTCTTAAATCCGGCAAGGTGAAAGGCGTTCGCTTCGAGACGCTGGACAAGATCTGCGCGGCGCTGCAGTGCCAGCCGGGCGATCTTCTGGAACACAGGCCGGACGCCTGAGCATGATCGCGGCGGTGCGGGCGTTGGAGCCGCGAAGGCTCGCAGGCGGCGCAGCCGTTCTCATCCTGCATCTCGTCGTGATCGCCGCGCTTCTGAGCACGACGCGTTGGACGCCGTCACTAATAGCTGAGCCGAAGGAGATCATCCTTCACCTGATCGCGCCGCCGAAAAAGGCCGAAGCCGAAAAGAAGAAGCCCGCAGCGGAAAAGCCAAAGAGCATTCGTCAGCCTGCACCGGCTTTCGTGCCGCCGCCGGACTTTGCGATACCGAAACAATCGACGGCGCCTGCGCTGAACGGATTGAACCGCCAGCTCTTCGGCTGCACACCGGATCAACTGGCGACGGCGACGCCGGAAGAGCGTGCCGCCTGCGCGTCGGCGTCGCTCGGGCCGCGTTACGATCCCGGCGCCACCGACTATCGCGATCATACCGATCGCTCGAAGAGCGCGGCGCAATGGGCGCGCGACCGGGCGCGGAGGAACGCGCCAATGCTGCTGCCCTGCATGAGCCCGGACGGATTCTCTCCGCTCTACACCGCTTACTGCCTCGCCAAGACCGCGGTGACAGGCAAGCTCGAAGGCGAAGAACAGAGGGGCTATCAGGATCAGCCCGACCATATCGCCAATGAGGGCGACACGCGGATGGCGCCTGTTCCGCACTAGATTACGGCGGCGAAAGGCGGGGTTTGGCCGCTTCGCGCGATTGCCGGACACCCGGTTTGCCTGTCATATGCCGCCATGGGCTTTGGGGAAGCCGCGCGGTATGGAGACGGCATGTTTTCGCAGGTTGACTGGCGCAGGGTTGCGACCGGCGGCGGCGTTGTTCTTCTCCACCTCCTTCTGCTTCTGGCGCTGCTGAACGTCACCGGCGTGATGCCGCTGACGGGCGAGAACCCCAAGGAAATCATCCTGACGCTGTCTCCGCCGCCGCAACCGAAAGCGCAGGAGCTTCCGGAGCCCCGCGAAGTGCTGCCGATCCCTTTCGCGATCACGCCGCGGGCGGCAGCCCCCATCACCGCCCCGCCCGAACAGAAGACGAGCCAGCCGCAGGGCGACATCCGCGCCATCGGCCGCTATCTGGAGAATTGCAGCGGTGCCTTTTACGAGCAACTTTCGCCGGCGGAGCGGAAGAACTGCCTGCTGTTCAAGAACGAACACAAGGAGCAGCCGCCGGTTCTGGGCGAGGCAAAGCCTTCGCCGTTCGACAAGGTGATCCAAGACCGCAACGCGCCTTTCGTGCCCGCCTTCAAGCAATGCGATCCCGCATCCGTGAATGCTTCGCTGCACAACGTGCCTTGCACGAACTTCTCCGGCGGTCACAATCTGCTGGAGATGAACCCCGGGCACTGACATTCCGGGTGGAGGGCGCCATGGGACTCTACGATCGCTTTCTTCTGCCGCCGCTTCTGAACGCGGCGATGAGCGCCAAGCCCATTCGCTATCAACGAAAGAAAGTGGTGCCGCGGGCGCAAGGCCGCGTGCTGGAGATCGGTTTCGGCGCGGGCCACAATCTGCCGTTCTACGATGCTTCGAAAGTCTCGCATCTGTGGGCGCTGGAGCCTTCGCAGGAGATGCGCGCGCGGGCGGCGGAGCGCGTATCGCAAAGCACCATCCCGCTGGAATTTCTCGATCTGCCGTCGGAGCAGATTCCGCTGGAGAACGAGGCGGCGGACACCATCCTCATCACCTACACGCTTTGCACCATTCCCGACGTGATCAAGGCGCTGGGCGAGATGCGCCGCGTCCTGAAGAACAACGGCCGGATGATTTTCTGCGAGCATGGCGAGGCGCCGGACGAGAACGTTCGCAAATGGCAGCGCCGCGTGACGCCGGCGTGGAAATTCATCGGCGGCGGATGCCATGTCGGCCGGCAGATTCCGAAACTGATCCAGGACTCCGGCTTTCGCATCGAAGGCATGGAGACGATGTATCTGCCCGGCACGCCGCGCTTTGCGGGATTCAATTACTGGGGCGACGCGGTGAAGGGATAGACCGTGCAACATTCAACGAACGTCATTCCGGGGCGGATGACCGCGCAACTCGACAAGCCCGTCGTACTTTTTCTCATCGGTGCGCGGATCAACAGGCTATCCACCATTGGCCGCTGGTGGTGGTTCAGCCGAACGATGCCCGCCATGCTTGCCGAGCTGCAGAAGAATCCGGACGCCGGGCTTCTCTGGTATCGCACCTATCTGTCCTGGCCGAATGTGATGGTGCAGCAATATTGGGAGAGTTTCGACAAGCTGCTTGGCTACGCCTCCGACAAATCGGCGGAACACTTTCCGGCGTGGGGACGCTATATGCGTGAGTTGCAGAAGGATGGATCCATCGGCATCTGGCACGAAACCTATCTGATCGAGCCGGGAAAGTTCGAATGCGTCTACGGCAACATGCCGTTGTTCGGCCTTGCGGCAGCGACCAAATCCGTTCCCGCCGAAGGCCGTCTCGCCGTCGCGAAAGACCGCTTTGCCGTAACAGCCTAGGGGACCTCGATCCGCGTCACCGTGACGTTCGGCTTCTTGCCCATCGTGGCGTAGTTCGCCCGCGCCGCCAGCGCCATCGTCCGCAAAATGAGCGTTCGGATTTCGCCGCGGAATTTGCGCCGCTCATCCAGAAGGGGCTTGGTGTAATAGCCGCTCTTGAGAGCGTTGCGATTGCCCTTCGGCGCGCCGCCCTTGTTTTTCACACGAAGCGCCGGGCGCTGCTTTTTGCCATCGCTTTGAAAAGCCACAACATTCCCTCGAAGGTTGTTTTGTAAAAAATCGGGGGTGGGGGGTTCCCCCCTAATGTTGAAGCGCGGCGATATCGGCTTCCACCTCAACAGCGAGGGCATTGAGCGCTTCGACGCTGAACCGCGCGAAGGCGCTGATGCGGCGTGCCTTGCGGCGCAGCGCGCGCATGTGATGGACCTCCGCGTCGGGATGGGCCGACTCGGACGCGGCAATCGCCAGCACGGGAGTCGCGCAGCTTATATCAATGTTCTCAATAGCTTGCATAAAATATGTTCCCTCTTTGTCCATAAAGAACATATAAGGAACATCTGGCGACGTCAAGCGCGCTAAAATCCGCGCCCGTGATTTGGTGGGAGACGAGATGAAAGAAGCGTCCTGCAGCTGCGGCCAGCTTCGCGTGACGTGCGAAGGCGACCCGCTGAAAGCATCGATCTGCCATTGCGACGCCTGCCGCAAGCGCACCGGCAGCGCGTTCGGCATCGCCGTGTTCTTTCCGCGCGCGCAGGTTTCGGCTGAAGGCGAAGAGCGCGTGTTCACCCGCCCCGCCGACAGCGGGCGCAACGTGACCTTCCACTTCTGCCCGCAATGCGGATCGAATGTTTGGTGGGAGCCGGAGCGCATGCCGGACCGCGCGGCCGTGGCGCTGGGCGCCTTCGCCGATCCGGATTTTGCGATGCCCGATCAATCGGTGAGCGATGCGCGACGGTACAAGTGGATCGAATTTCCGGATGCGATGGAGAAGCGGGCGGAGTGAGCTACTGCGCTTCCGCCGGCGTGACGTAGAGCACCTGTTCCTTGTAGGCGATGTAGACGTGGAGCTGGCGCAGGATGCCGATGCCCAGGACGAGCTGCGGGCCGCCCGGCATGCTGAACATGCTGTTTTGCGGCACCAGATCGATTTCCGGATTGTTCACCGTCACCCCTTCCAGCGTGATGCTGGAGAAGGGATAGCGGAATATCGCCGTGCGCGAGACGTTGTTCATCGCGGCCGCGCCAATGGATTTCAGCTTCGGGTCCTTCATGTCGATGCCGAACAACTGGCGCGCGACTTCCAGCGGCATGATGGATTCCGCCGCGCCGCTGTCGATCACGGCTGTGATCGGCTTGCCGTTGAGCATCACCGGAACGGTGATGTGCCATTCCCGGTCGATCTGCATGGGCACCGCGGCATAGGCCGACTTGGTCCAGTAAACCACCGCGCCGGGGCAGTGCTCCTGCGAGAACAGGTTGAACCTGGCATGGGCGAAGTCGAACTCCACGTCGTATTTGCTGAGCACGCTGCCGCCGACCAGCCCGTCATCGTTCGGCGAGAGCGTTTGCGTGGGCATGACGAGAAGCGTGAAGCCGGCAGCGCGCTGCTGGCCGAGCTGGAGTTTTTCGGCGACCGCCATCTCGTTCATCACGACATTGCCGGCCATCACCTGGCTGGGGCCGCGCATGCGCGGCATCTTCAATTCGTCGGCGATGGAGGAATCGATGGCTGTGATCGTTCCGCCGGTATCGACCAGAAGGTGCACGGCGCGGCCGTCCACGCTTGCGGGCACCGTCACGCGGCCGTCGGGATCGGTGGTGATGGGAAGGCTTGCAGCCTGCTGCAGCGTGCAGGCTTGCGGATTTTGCGCCAAGGCGCATGCGGGCCAGGCCAGCATCGCCGCGGCAAGGACGATCAACCGCTTCATGGGATCCTTCATGGCAAGCGCCGGTATGCGACCGCGGCGGCATCGCGCTCGATGTTCTGGGGGCTGCACTGCGCGGCCGCGTTCTGAAGCTGCACTTTTCCCGCGGCGGCATCGCCATGCAGCACCTGCCACATGCCGATATAGAACGCCGCCTCGCAGATATGATCCGCGCGCGAGTCCGCTTCGCCGCCCTGCGCGGCCGCCATCACGGCGGCGACGGTCGATGTGCCGGAATACAGATCCAGCAGCGGGCCGGGCCATTTTGTGCGATCCAGATTGGCGGTGATGGACTGCGACAGGTCGGTTTGGCCGGTGGCGGCGAGCGAGAGCGCCGCCCAGAGCGCCGCATAGGATGACAGGTCCTTGTTCGCGGCATCGCGAACCGCCTGGAAGCCTTTGGCGGCCGCGGCGAAATCGCCGCTCTTCCAGGAGAGCAGCGCCAGGTGAACCTTCACCGCCGGGTTGGCCGGCTCCAGCTTCGCGGCCTTTTCATAGTCGCTGCGCGCGCGGGCATAGTCGCTCATCGCTTCGTAGGTCAGCGCGCGCTGGTAATCGACATTGGCGCTGGACGACAAATCGTCCGCCTTTTCGATATCCTCCAGCGCCTTGGCGTAATCGCCGTGATCGCGATAGGCCTCGCCCCGCGCCAGATAGGAAGAGGCCGCCCGCGGCGCAAGCGCGACGATGGTGTTGAGATCGCCCAGCGCCGCATCGAAATTCTTCTGCGCCAGATAGACGGCGGCGCGTTCGGCGTAAGACCCGACCGAATAGGGCTTTGCGCGGATCAACATGGCGGCATCGGCGGCAGCAAGATCGAACTGCTTGGTGGCGACGTAGCACAGCGCCCGCAGCGCATAGGCATCGAAATAGTTCGGATCCGCTTCGATGGCCTTGCTTAGATCGCCGATCGCGTTGGCCGGCTGGTTGGCGATCACGCTCGCCTCGCCGCGCACGACATAGGCGGGCGCGCGAAAAGCTGGATTGAGATCGTCTGCCGCCAGCGCGATGCTCATATGCGCGGTGGCGCCGGCGTAATCCTTCCGCTTGGCGGCGGCGATGCCGGCGTTGAATTCCGAATAACTGCTGGCCGCCGCGGACGTCGCAAAGACGCAGCACAGCACAATGCCCAATACTCGCGACATCGCGATTACCCCAACCCCGCCTCGACATTAGCCGTCGCGGAGGGGCCGGGCAATTGCCGAAGTATTGCGGATGTCGAAGGCTAGTCGAGTTCTTCCACGCCCTTGAACGGCTCGTGCGCGCTGTAAGACGGCTGCGTGAACCAGCGGGGCCCGCTTTCCGTCATATAGAAGTGATCCTCCAGACGGATGCCGAGCTTGCCGGGCACCACGATCATCGGCTCGTTGGAGAAGCACATGCCGGGCGCCAGCGGGGTCCTGTCGCCGCGCACCAGGTTGGGCGCTTCGTGCACGTCCATGCCGATGCCGTGGCCGGTGCGATGCGGCAGGCCGGGCATGTTGTAATCCGGGCCGAAACCTTCGGTACGCATCGAGGCGCGCGCGGCATCGTCAACGCTCGAACACGGCGCGCCGAGCTTGGCGGCTTCAAACGCCGCGGCCTGCGCACGTTTCTCCGCTTCCCACACGCGCACATATTCGTTCGACGGCGGTGCGCCGAACACATAAGAGCGCGTGATGTCGGAATTGTAGCCGTCGAAGCTGGTGCCGGTGTCGATCAGCACGGCATCGCCTTCCTTCAGCACGCGATCGGTTTCACCGCCATGCGGCAGCGATGTGTCTTCGCCGAAGGAGACGATGCAGAAGATGTTGCCGCTGCCGCCGAGCTTGCGGTGTTCGGCGTCGATGAACTTCTCGACCTCGCTGGCGCGCATGCCGGCTTTCAGATGTTTCCACGCGCGGCGCTGCACTTCGAGTGTAACGGTTTTTGCGTGCTGCATCAGCGCCAGTTCGGCGGGTGACTTTATGCGGCGCAGCGCGTTGATGAGCGGGCCCGCGCTGACGAGGCGCTCATCGCCGAACACGCCGCGCAAGCCCAGGAAGGTGAACAGCGCCACCTGGTCATCCACCGCAAGTTTGCCGGTGGGCAAACGACTCTTGATGAGCGCGTAAGGGCTTTCCTCTTCCTGCCAGACATGGATCTCGCCTTCGATGCCGATGACCTGCGCGACCTTGTCCTTCTCGAAGCCGGGCGTGATGCATTCGACCTTGCCGTTCTTATGGATCAGCGCGCCGGTGAACCGTTCCGACGGATGCCACGAGAAGCCTGTGAAGTAACGCAAGCTCGTCGTCGGCCCGATGAGCACCGCGGCAACGCCGGCGCGCTCCATCTCGGCGCAGAGGTTAGCGATACGCTGTTTGCGTTCGTCTTTGCCGATGGCAGGCGGGCTGGTCGGCTTCATTGGCACTCCATTCACATCGCGTCTCAATGTCTAATAGTTGTGTTAGACTAGCAGAATAGTCCGGCGCGAGAATTGGGGGGAGACATGGGAAAAGCAATACTGACATTCCTGGTGCTGATCGTGCTGGGTGGCGCGGTCGCATATTCTACTGGCTTTATAAAGCTCAACGCCGGCGTCAACGCTGGGATATGTCAGCAAGACACGGAAATTCCAGCGGCGACCCGTGAGGCCATGCAGGATCGCGCGATGTCCTTTTTGCAAGCGTTCCTTGCGGGCGATACAGCGAAAGCCTTTGGAATGATGACTCCCGATGCACAGAAGTCGGCACCCGAAGAAAAGCTCGCCGAGATATCTGGCGTTCTGCAAAAGACTGCCGCGCCGTTCGATCCGCCGACCGTCGCGCATACATATTTCGTTCAAAGTAAGGGCGGCGGACCTAATACTCGCACTGTTTGCGGGACGCTAGCCGACGACAAATGGGTCGCAGTGGAGATAAAACCCGGCTTCGATCAGGGCCACGTTTGGATTTCAGCCAAAGCACGAAACAATGATTGGGCATTCACGTTTTGGCTTTTGCCGAATGGAAACGATTGGCGCGTCGCGTACTTCAATGCAAATCCGTCCAGCATCGTTGGACTTACTCCTGGAGACCTACTGCAGAAGGCAAGAAGCGAACGCGACTCTCATCACGCTTTCAACGCCACACTTCTCTATATAGCCGCTGCGAGCATTTCCAATTTCGGCCCGTCCTTCCAGCTCGGCGTTGCACAACCGCTGCAAGAAGATCTTTCGAAGCTTCAGGCACCCTCAGAACTTATGGGAAAACCGCCTTTCACGTGGGATATGCAAGGCAAAAAATATATCGTTCAGCAGGTCAGCATTATCGGTGTGGCAGGAAAGATCGGCTTGATATTTCAGCTTCCGCAAACGACTTGGAACGGTGATGAGCAAGCCGACAAATCTAACCGAGACTTCATCAACGCTTTTATCGCGACACATTCAGATTATTCGCGGGACTTTTCTTTTCTGGTCGCACGCGCACTGAAGCCGGACGGTTCCGGTGGGTTCGGGACCGTCTATCAGAATGGAAAAGGATTCGACTGACTTTCGTTACCGGCTCATCAGCGCGTAAGGGCCGCCTTTTTCGATGGAGCGCTTGTAGGCGGGGCGGGCGTGGATGGCGTCGCGGTAGCGGACGAGATTCTTGTAGGGCTCCAGCCGCGTGCCTGCGGCTTCGCAGACGAAGATCAGCATAATGTCCGCGCCGGTCAGCGTGTTGCCGACGAAGAAGTCGTTGCCGCCGAGCGACTTGTCCATGAACGAGAGATGATTGTCGATTTCGCTGTCCACGCGCGGCTTGAGCGGGGCAGCACCATCACCCAGCATCGACGTATAAAGCGCCAGCATCAGCGGCAGCATCGCGGAGCCTTCGGCGAACTGGATCCACTCGATATACTGCCAGTATTCTTTCGTGCCGGGCTTCGGCTTGAACTTGCCGTTGCCATAGGTGTCGATGATGTATTCGACCTCGGCGCCGGACTCCGCGATCTTGATGTCGCCGTCTTCGATCACCGGCGATTTGCCCAGCGGATGCACCGCCTTCAACTCCGGCGGCGCCAGCGGTACCGGCGTCCCGCGCTGATATTTCACCAGCTCGTATGGCGTGCCCAATTCTTCCAGCAGCCACATGATGCGCTGCGAGCGCGAATTGTTGAGATGATGCAGTTTCAGCATGGCGCGGGCTCCGGTTGATCGGCGTATCGGACAGCGCATCCACCGACCGCGCAAGCGCTTTCATCACCTCCCCCTCGTGGGGAGGTGGTTATGAGGACGTCGTGCCTTCCGTACCGCCGCCTTTGCCCAGCAGCGGGAAGTGCACGGCTTCGATCTTGTTGCCGTCGAAATCGAACACGAACGCGCCGAAATAGGTGGTGAAGGCGGCTTGGCGCGGGCCGGGATCGCCGGCGCTCTTGCCGCCACGCGCGATTGCGGCGTCAAAGAATTCGCGTACCGCAACGTCACCTGGCGCGCGCAGGCAGATATGGATGCCGGTCGTTTCCGGCTGCGGCGCGAGACCTTCGCGCGCGTTCAGCCAGAACTCCGGATATTTCTTGCCGAAGCCGATGGTGGCGGGCGAACGGTCGACAAGCTGCACAAGGCCGAGCGGGCCCAGCACGGCGCGATAGAAATCGGCGCTGGCTTTCAGGTCGGAGACGGCAATCGAAACGTGGTCGATCATTCCCGCAGGATAGTGCCACGCGGCAGCGAGATCGCAACGCGCAGGCCTTCATGCGCCCAGTCATGCGCGATCTTGCCGCCAAGCTGGCCTTCGACCGAGCGGCGGGCCAGCGTGGTGCCGAAGCCGGAGCGTTCGGGCGGCGCGGAGACGGCGGGGCCGCCGCGCTCGGACCAGGAAATGTCGAGCGCCGAGTCCGTCAGCAACCACGCTACTTCCACCGTGCCGCGCTCGCCGGAAAGCGCGCCATATTTGGCGGCGTTGGTGGCCAGCTCGTGCAGCACCAGGGCGAGCGAGGTGACGGCATCCGGCGAGATCGCGATGTCGTCGCCGTTCATCACCACGCGCTCCTCGACATGGGAGATGCGATAGGGCGCGAGGATGTCGCTGAGCATGGCGCGCAGCGACACGTCGTGCGACTGCATCTGATCGCCGTTAAAACCGGGCTGGACGAGATCATGCGCGCGGCTGAGCGCGGTGAGGCGGCCCTGCACCGCTTTCGACAATTCATCCGCCGAACTGGCCGAACGCGCGCTCATGACGACCAGCGAATTGGCGAGCGCGAAGATGTTCTTCACCCGATGATTGAGCTCGCGCACAAGCAGCATGTGTTTTTCTTCGGAGCGCTGGCGATCCAGTTCGCGGCTGTGGCGCTCGATCGCGATGGCCGTGGTTTGCGCGACCATGGAGATCACTTCGGTGTCGCGCTCCGTCGGCTCCTTTGGCTCGCGATAGTAGTTGGCGAAGGTGCCGAGCACGCGGCCGTCCGCCGCCCGAATGGGAACGGACCAGCAGGCGCGCAGGCCATGTGCCAGCGCCAGGCCGCGAAAATCCTTCCACAACGGATCGTGCTCGATATCCGACACGAAGACCGGCTGGCCGGTGAAGGCAGCCGTGCCGCAGGAGCCCACGCCCATGCCGATGGCGATACCGTCGATCGCGGCATTGTATTCTGCAGGAAGACTGGGCGCCGCGGCTTCGCGCAGATGTTTTCCGTCTTCGGAGAGAAACAGGATCGAGGCCAGCATTTCGCCATTCGACGGCTTCTCGACGAGCAGCACGATATCGCGCAGCACCTCCTCCAGCAGCCCGCCGATGGCGATGCGCGAGAGGATGTTGCGCTCCGCTTCCAGAAGCGCGGAGGTCATGGCGGCATTGTTGTCGAGATAGGTGATCGGGACGGCTTTCGTTTGAGCAGACAGTTCTACCGTGGCGGGTACGTGCCACCAAGACTGTAAACAACGCGACAATGAATGACTTCGTACGATAGCAGACAATGCGGCCGAAATTTGATTACTCATTCAACGGCTTATGCGCCGTTTGCACAGGCCGCTGCGCGCTGTTCAGCGCGCCGCTCGCCACATGGGCCAGATCTTCGGGCCGCCGGGCACAACCATCTCGCCGGTCACTTCGAAGCCGAAGCTTTTGTAGATCGGGATGTTCGTATCCTTGCTGGATTCCAGGTAGCACGGCATGTGCGCGGCATCGGCCATCGCCAGCGTGTGGCGCATGATGACGCCGCCATAGCCTTTGCCCTGAAAGGCCGGATCGGTGCCGATGGTCTGCAGGTACCAGTGCGGCGTATGCGGATGCGCCTTCTCCATCATGTCCATGGTGGACAGCACGCGCGGCAGATTGCTTCCGAACGCGCCGATGAGCGCCGGGCCATTTGTAATGTAAGCCCAGAACGGCACGTCCCATTCGTTCGGCGGCCGCCACAGGGTGACGGACTCGTAATTCGTCGTCGTGAAGCAGGCGCGATGCGGTTCGCCCAGCTTGAAGAGGATGCCCATCACGGTTTCCAGCTTCTTCAGCCGCGTGGATTCGTTCGGCAGGAAATAGGCGAACACCGGATCGGTGTAGAACGCGCGCGCGAGCGATTGCGACAGCGGCGCGGCGTCGGCGCGCGTTGCCTGGCGGACAGTCGTTTCCGGCATTCCCTGGCCCCAATTTTTTGTGAGCGGCACTATAGAGCAGCCCGCTTGCTTGTCATCCGGCGGGGGAGGATGCGAGGCTCCGGCCCGCTTCAAAACGGTGGGAAAAACATGGCCTTGAAAACGATCCGCGCGCTGGCGTTCTGCACGGCGGCATTGACGATTCCTCTGGCGGCGCAGGCCGCCTCGCCCACCGACACCTATAACGGCATCGTCAAAGCCTATTACGTGGCCCAGTGGCAGGCGCATCCGGCGAGCGCCACGGTGACGGGCGTGCATCAATATGACGGCAAGCTGGACGATGTGACCGCGGCGGGCGTCGCAAGCGAAATCGCGCGGCTGAAGGACACCACCGCCAAGCTGCGCGCTATCGACGGCAGCAAGCTGTCGCTCAAGGATCGCGACGACCGCGACGTTCTTCTGGGCGTGATCGATGGCCAGCTTCTGCAGGAAGAGACCTTGCAGAGCTGGAAGCACGATCCGGGCAATTACGTGAACCTTCTCACCTATGCGGTGTTCGGCCTGATGGAGCGCGATTTCGCGCCGATCCAGCAGCGCATGCAGGATACGATCGCGCGCGAGAACGCGATGCCCGCCATGCTGGCCGCGGCGAAGAAAAATCTTGCCGACATGCCGCCCGTCTATATCGACGTGGCGCTGGACAATCTGGACGGCGGCATTTCCTTCCTGAGCACGGACGTGCCCGCCGCGTTCAAGGATGTGAAGGACGCAAGCCTGCAGAAACAGCTTGCCGGTTCCACCAGGGCCGCGGTGGATGCTGCGAAGGATTTCAAGGCGTGGCTGACCGCGCAGAAGCCGAACGCGCATGGCTCTTTCGTTCTGGGCCGCGCGAATTTGCAGCGGCTGCTGGCCAGCGATCTTGTCGATGTGCCCGTGGAGAAAGTGCTGGCGGCGGGCGAAGCGCAATTCCAGAAAGACCGCGCCGATTACCTCGCCACCGAAAAGCTGATCGATCCGAAGAATCCGCAACATGCGATGGACGAGGTGGAAGCCGATCATCCCGACGCCGCGCATCTGATCGAAACGGCGCGCGCCGGATTGGTGAGCCTTCAGAAATTCATCGCGGATCACAAGATCCTCACCCTGCCCTCGCAGCAATTGCCCGTGGTGGCGGAAACGCCGCCTTTCGCCCGCGCGGTGATCTTCGGGCAGACCGATGCGCCCGGCGCGCTCGAAACCCACGCGACCAAGGCCTATTACTTCATCACCCCGCCGGAACCGACATGGCCGAAGGCGCGGCAGGAAAAACTCCTCTCCTATTTCAATCGCTCCTTCCTGCAGAACCTTTCGGTGCATGAAGCGCTGCCGGGGCATTTCACGCAGTACCTGTTCCAGCACGCCAATCCCGGCTGGTCATTGGTGCGCAAAATGGTGGGCTCCTACACCACGACCGAAGGCTGGGCGCATTACAGCGAGCAGATGATGATCGAGCAGGGCCTCTCCAAAGGCGATGCGAAGGTGCATCTCGCGCAGATCAACGACGCCTTGCTGCGCGATTGCCGCCTGATCGCCTCCATCAAGATGCACACCGGCGTGATGACGCTCGCGCAGGCGACGGACATGTTCCAGCACCAGTGCTTCCAGTCGCCGGCCGTGGCGCCGGGCGAAGCCAAGCGCGGCACCAACGATCCGGGCTACTACTCCTACGCGCTGGGCAAACTGGAAATCCTGAAACTGCGCGCCGATGCGAAGAAGCAGCAAGGCGCTGCGTTCAACCTCACCCAATTCCACGACCAGTTCATGAATTCGGGACTGGTCCCAGTGTCGATCATCCGCAAGGAGATGGGTGTGGAGGGTTCGTCGCTGTAGAGGCAGGAGGACGCTTACTGGGAAAGCCGCGCATTAATCTCTGCAACGATGGATGAGCGGTCTTCTATTAACGCGCCTGTCGGAATGTATCTCTCTTCACCATTCCGCAGCCGCAATACTATCATTGGAAAATTGAAACTGCCGTAGTTGTCAGTTGAGACTGCAGCGACATCTTCGAGCTTGGCCGAACTATACCGCTTGCCGAGATAGACGATTCGATCACCGTCGATCCAAACTGCTTCAAACCGATCAAACAGAGCTTGTTTGACGAGCAATATTTCGGTCCAGAGGTAGTACAGCAGGCCCGTCATGCCGAACAAAATCATTAGGAAGGAGATGTTGCTTTTCGCCCTTACGAGACTGAGAAAATGTCCGTTGTGGCTAATAAATATGAGCCATATTCCCCCTGCCAAAATCAGCGCAATGAATGAAGCGGATCGCAGTAGTTTGGCTTTGCGATAGTGCGCCAAAACAATCTTTGTCACGAAAGCTGAAGGCCCTCTATTGCGATTACCGATTCAATTCCCGCATCGCGCTGTCGAGGCCCTGCAGGGTCAGCGGGTACATGCGGTCGCCGAGGATTTGCTGGATGAGGCCGATAGACGGCGTGTAGTCCCAGTGCTTCATCGCCACCGGGTTCAGCCACACGACGTGTTCGTAGATCTGCGTCACGCGATCCAGCCACACCGCGCCGGCTTCCTCGTTCCAGTGCTCCACGCTGCCGCCCGGATAGGTGATCTCGTAAGGTGACATCGTCGCGTCACCCACGAATATCACTTTATAATCGTGCGGGAATTTGTGCAGCACGTCCCAGGTGTTGGTCTTCTCGTTGTGACGGCGGCGATTGTCCTTCCACACGCTCTCATAGAGGCAGTTGTGGAAGTAGAAGAATTCCATGTGCTTGAATTCGGTCTTCGCGGCGCTGAACAATTCCTCGCAGAGCTTGATATAGGCGTCCATCGAGCCGCCGATGTCGAAGAAGATCAGAACCTTCACGGTGTTGTGCCGCTCGGGCACCAGCTTGATGTCGAGATAGCCCTTGTTCGCGGTGCCCTGGATCGTGCCGGGAAGATCCAGCTCCGTCTCCGCGCCTTCGCGCGCCCATTTGCGCAGGCGGCGCAGCGCCACCTTGATGTTGCGCGTGCCGAGCTCGACGCCGTCGTCGAGGTTCTTGTATTCGCGCTTGTCCCACACTTTCACGGCCTTGCCGTGGCGGCCCTTGTCCTGGCCGATACGCACGCCTTCGGGATTGTAGCCGGCGTTCCCGAACGGCGAGGTGCCGCCGGAGCCGATCATCTTCGATCCGCCTTCGTGGCGCTTCTTCTGTTCCTCGAGGCGCTCTTTCAGCGTCTCCATCAGCTTTTCCCAGCCGCCCAGGGCTTCGATCTGCTTCTTCTCTTCTTCGGACAGGAATTTCTCGGTCAGCGCCTTCAGCCACTCTTCGGGAATCTGCGCGAGCAAGGTGCCGTCGATGTTCTCGAGCCCCTTGAAGACATGGCCGAACACCTGGTCGAACTTGTCGAGATTGCGCTCGTCCTTCACCAGCGCGGCGCGGGCGAGATAGTAGAAGTCGTCGATCTTCAGATCGATGACGTCCTTGTCCAGCGCTTCCATGAGCGCGAGATATTCCTTGAGCGTGACAGGAACGCGCGCGGCTCTGAGCTCGTCGAAAAATTGGAAGAACATGGTCGATCGGTCCAATGGCTGTTGTGCCAACTTTAGGACCATGGGGAAGCTGCGACAATGGTGCCGCTACGGCGCTGACCGTCCCACCGTGCCGAGGGCATCGAACAAGGCTTTTGGCCCCATAACGCGGTCCCCCATCTTGAGGACCGCCTCCTCAGTCCCACCGTCCTTCGTGACGTCAATCTTGTTGGGGAGGCCGACAAATGTCGTCCGGACCTCGATAACCCAACCGTCTTCAATGGCTACATAAAGTTGCGAGGTATAGGTCGTTTCGTTCAACGGCTCGATGAACTCTTCGGATCGGATCTCCGGGAAGTCAGGCGCTCTGTTGCTGCTCTCTCTAATCGCAGGCCCCTGCGATACGGCTTTTGGAGAAGTTTGCGCGATTTCGCTGTGGTAACGCGCGAACGCCTGGTCGAGCGTCAGTCCCGGCGTCGCTTTTGTGGCGAAGATTGTCAGTTTCGACCACGCCCCGCCATTTTCATCCGCTCGGCGGTAGTCACATCCCACATCGTTGCCGTTCTGCGCATAAACGAGCACATGATAGAAATCGACGTTCGGATATTTTGCCGGGCAAATCAGCCCGCTCTGAATATGTCGGACACTCCCATCATCTTGTGCGACAAACACGCCGGCGGCTTTCGGCTCAGCGCTGATGATTTTTGTGTTCTGAACCTTCAGCGCTGCAATCGCTTCGGGTGAAAGTTTTTGTTGTCGCGCCGGATCATCCGCAAATGTTGCAGTCGCCGAAGCCACAAAGAGGAAAAGCGAAAGAGCTGCCCCGGACCTCCGCATGCTTACTGCGTGAGCGTGGTGCAGTAGAGCGGAAAATCGCCCTTGGGGATCGAATGCTCGATCTGGGCCACGCTGCAATCCACGAGATAGCCGTTGCGCACGATGGTGACTGTGAGGCGCGAGGCCGAGGTTCTGCGGTCCACACTGGCGCGCATCAGCATCGGCGGGGCATCGGGGCCGCCATCCATCAGCTTCTTGTCGTTCTCCGCCAGCGACATGTCCGAGCCCCAATCGGGCACGAATTTGCGGATGCGGATGGCGCCGGAGCGGCCATTGCCATCGTGATAGCGGCAGACGCCGAGGATATTGGGATTGTCCTGCGACGGGCCGAAGACATCGTCGAGGCCGAAGCTCTTGAACTGCACGGGGCACAGGACGCCGCTGGCGGACTGGCGGTAGGAGCCGTCCATGTTGCGCGACCATCCGTCGGGCAGGTTGGAGACCTTGCTCAGCACCTTGCTGACGGGCATCAGCGGATTGGGCGGGGTCTTTGCGTCATCCTGCGCCAAGGATGGCAGCACGGAGAAAGCCAGGACCGAGGCGACGGCACAGGCGAAGCGAAACGGACGCATCCAGAAACCCCACAAAAATCCGCGAAGGCAAGCAATCTATCGCGCGGCCGCGTGTTTCGCCAGCGCGCGCCGTCACACAACCGTTCTTAACGATAATTCCGTGGCGCTATGGATTGCGGGGCACATCCTTGGCCGCCGCGCCGAAGACGGAATTGAGAAAAAGCTTCTCCGCCGGGGTGTCGCGCGGGTCGGCATATTCCACCGTCACCTCCACCGCCCAATTGCCGATCTGCGCACCGGCGAAGAGCGTGCGGTAATCCAGCGCCTCGGCGCGGGCGGTGCGATAGGTGCGGGTATAGATGGCGAGCGGCGGGGTTTTCTTGCCGCCCAGCGTGATCATCTTCTCGCCGATCTTCCTGCCGCCGGTGCCTTCCAGCTCCATGAACTGCGGCGCGAGCGATTGCCGCGGGTCGTAAGGGCCGGTGAGCGGCGTCAGCACGATGGTGCCGTAGACGCCATCCAGCGCGGCATAGGAGCAGACATCCGATCCGGCCTGCACGTCCTTCTCGCCCTGCGCATCGCGCTCGAACGGACCGATGGTGGCGGGGCACACGAAGCCGGATGCGACATGGATCTTCGCGTAGCCGGGACCATCCTTGAAATGCCCATCGGTCTGCGCAAGGGCGGGCGTGGCGAGGAGAAGCGAGAGGGCGACGGAAGCGACTTTCATATCGCTATACTGTCATGGCTCGCGTCCAATCCAAAAACCGTCATGGCCGGGCTTGTCCCGGCCATCCATTAACGCAGGCTATGGGCCTCTGGAAAATGGATGGCCGCCACGAGGGCGGCCATGACGATTGAGGATGAAGAAGAAAGAAAACTAGTTCCGCGCTTCTCTCCGCGCCAGGAACGCAAGGCGCTCGAACAGGTGCACGTCCTGCTCGTTCTTCAGCAGCGCGCCGTGCAGCGGCGGAATGAGCTTGGTCGGGTCTTTCTCTTTCAGCGACTCCGGCGGAATGTCTTCGTTCAGGAGAAGCTTCAGCCAGTCGAGCAATTCCGACGTCGACGGCTTCTTCTTCAGCCCCGGCACGTCGCGGATCTGGTAGAAGACGTTGAGCGCTTCGGACACCAACTTCTGCTTGATGTCCGGATAGTGCACGTCGACGATCTTCTGCATCGTGTCGCGATCCGGAAACTTGATGTAGTGGAAGAAGCAGCGGCGCAGGAACGCGTCCGGCAGTTCCTTTTCGTTGTTCGAGGTGATGAGGATGATCGGCCGCTGCTTGGCCTTCACCGTTTCGCCGGTCTCGTAGACGAAGAATTCCATGCGATCGAGTTCGAGCAGAAGATCGTTCGGGAATTCGATGTCGGCCTTGTCGATCTCGTCGATCAGGAGCACCGGGCGTTCCTTGCTCTCGAACGCCTCCCAGAGCTTGCCCTTCTTGATGTAGTTCTTCACGTCCTTCACGCGCTCGTCGCCGAGCTGGCTGTCGCGCAGGCGCGTCACCGCGTCGTATTCGTAGAGGCCCTGCTGGGCCTTGGTGGTGGACTTCACATGCCAGGTAAGCAGCGGCGCCTTCAGCGCGTCGGCCACCTGGAAGGCCAGCTCCGTCTTGCCGGTGCCCGGCTCGCCCTTGATGAGGAGCGGACGCTGCAGCGCGATGGACGCGTTGACCGCGACGCGCAGGTCTTCGGTCGCGACATATTTATCTGTGCCTTCGAAACGTTGTTTGGCTGTCATGGAAGTCTCTGATTGGGATAGCGTTGGCCGTCACGGTAGGGGGCGGGGGTGCGCTTCGCAAGCGCTTCGGGCTAGAATGAGCCATGAACCAGATACGCCCTGCATCGCCCGAAACCCTGCCCGCGCGGCTTTATCGCGACGCCGAACTTTACCAAACGGAAAGACGCGAAATCTTCGCGAAGTCGTGGCTCCTGATCGGTCACGAGAGCCAGATCGCAACGCCCAATTCCTATGTTGCGACAATCGCGGCGGGCTTTCCCGTCATCGTGGTACGCGACAAGGACGGCGCGGTGCGCGCCTTTCACAATGTCTGCCGCCACCGCGCCGGGCCGCTGGCCGATGACGGCATGGGCAAATGCGAAGGCCAGCTTGTCTGCCGCTATCACGGCTGGCGCTATGCGCTGGACGGGCGGCTGGCGAGCGCGCGCGATTTCGGGCCGGCGGAAGGTTTCGATCCGCGCGAATATGCGCTGGTGGGCATGCGCTGCGAGACCTGGCGCGGCTTCGTCTTCATCAACATGGACGGGGATGCAGAGCCGCTTGCCAAATTCATCGCGCCGCTGATCGAAAAGACGAAAGACCTGGCGCTGGAAAGCTTCCGCTTCGAACGCCAGGTGACGCACGACATCCAGTGCAACTGGAAGACCTATGTCGAAAATTATCTGGAGGGTTATCACATCCCGCTGGTGCATCCCTTCCTCAACGCCGCGGTGGACGCGACGAAATATGAAGTGGACGTGTCCGCGCCGGTGATCTTCCACCAGGCGCCGCCGAAAGACGGCTCGCCCATCGGCGGCTTGTGGGCGTGGTCATGGCCGTGCCTGGGCGTGAACATCTATGCCGACGGCATATTGATGGAGCGCATGTGGCCGGTGGGCCATAACGTGACGCGCCTCGATTACATTTATCTCTTTCCCGAAGGCGTGGAGCGCGCGGACAAGGAGAGGATGTACGCGGCTTCCGAAGTCACCACCGAGGAAGATCGCAAGATCTGCGAGCAGGTGCAGCGCAATCTCGATGCCGGCGTCTACGACACCGGCCGCCTCTCGCCCAAGCATGAGCAGGGCGTGGTGTGGTTCCAGAAGGAAGTGCTGAAAGCAATAGGTTCGTAAATAGCAGACCACTAAAGGGGGTTCATATGCGGAGAAGCATCTTTGCTTTGGTTGCTGTTGTCGCTCTGAGTATCGCGAGTGAAGCTAACGCTCAATATATGGGTAACTACACAGCAAATCCGTATCTGCCTCCTGCTCCCTCTCAGTTGCCCAACACGTTCAACAACCCGTATGGAAATGACGCGAACAGCCCTAAGCTGTATGACAATCAGGGAAATTTTCGCGGCAATTTGAACAGCAATCCCTACGATCCCAACAGCGTTGCCAACCCATATGGCCAATACGGAAGCCGGTACTCACCCAACAGCGTGAACAACCCGTACGGTCAATATGGAAGCCCTTACTCACCGCAAAGTCCGAACAATCCATACGGCAACGGACTGCAAATCTACGGTCCAAATACGGTCCCCGCTCCGAGCCCATACTGACAACCAACCGGAGGCTTCATGACCTGGAAGATCATCGCCGCCATCATCGCCTCTGGCATTCTGTCCAGCTTCAGCGACTGGTTCTTCATGGGCGTGCTCTTTTCCGACCGCTACCAGAAATATCCGGAAACGTGGTGGCCGCGCTCCGGACAGGCGGCGGAGCGCGGCGCGATCATGTCGTCCACCGCGCTGGGCTTTATCACGGCGGCTGCCGTGGCCCTGCTTTGCGAATATGCGGGCGTGACAGGCATCGTCGGTGCGCTGATCGTCGCAGCACTGGCCGCTGCCGCTGGGCCGCTCGTCACCACGATCACCAACGGCATGTGGATCCGCATCGATCCCGCCGTCACCTTCGCCCATACGGTGGGCTATATCGTGCGCTTCCTGATCGCCGGATTCGCGGCAGGTATCGCGCTCTCCTGAAGCCTTGCGAGATTAATCCATCTATTGATTTCCGATTTTTAGAATAATGCCTCTACCAACACACCGAGGCCCTTCATGCAATTCAAAGCCCGTTCCAGGTTTAAGGTGCTCGACAAAGAATTCAGGTCGCAACAGGCGTCCGAACATCAACCCACTTTCGCCGGGCGCTAGACCTTCTTTGCCCTCAATCTCGTCAATAAAGCATGTCGTCGAACCATAGACCGCATCGATAACGAATTGAGGACGGTATCTTGTGTTGCCAGCAACAAAGGGAGTTTTTCGGCCTCCTGCATCAGTTGGCAGCATATGAAGCTCTGCAACGATGGATCCACACTCGCCTGACATTGATAAACTCCGACAATTGAAACAGGCAAACTAACCAAGCTTGTGCGCTTATGTGTTTGAGCAATTTTAGCTTGATGTCGCTAGTTTCCTAAATACTTGTCAAAGAATGATTGCAGGACAATTCGCGACAGGCTTTGCGACAATTCCTGACGGAGTGGTGACGTTCGCGTGACTGCTACGCGCGATGCTCCCGGCGTATCGGGGGATACGCGGGATGACGGTTGCACATATCTATACAGTGGCGTTCGAGGGCATCGAGGCGCGGGAGGTGGACGTTCAGGTCCATATCGGCGAGGGCACGCAAGGCATCTTCAATGTCGTGGGACTGGGCGACAAGGCCGTTGCCGAAAGCCGCGAGCGCGTGCGCGCGGCGCTGACCGCCATCGGCCTTGCCATGCCGTTCAAGCGCGTGACGGTGAACCTGGCGCCTGCCGATCTGCCCAAGGAAGGCAGCCATTACGATCTTCCCATCGCATTGGGATTGTTGGCGGCGATGGGCGTTCTGCCCGCGAGCGAGCTTTCCGGCTATGTCGCGATGGGCGAACTTTCTCTCGATGCGCAGATCACGCCGGTGACGGGCGTGCTGCCTGCGGCGCTTGCCGCCAGCGAAGCGGGGCGTGGACTGATCTGCCCCGCGGCATCCGGGCCCGAAGCGGCATGGGCGGCAGGCGTGGAGATCATCGCCGCGCCGTCGCTGATATCGATCGTCAATCACATGAAAGGCGCGCAGGTTCTGAACGCGCCGAGCGCGAAGATCGCTGAGGAGCGAACGATCATTCCCGATCTGCGCGATGTGAAGGGACAGGAGACGGCAAAGCGCGCGCTCGAAATCGCAGCGGCCGGCGGGCACAACATGCTGATGATCGGCCCGCCCGGTTCGGGCAAGTCCATGCTTGCGGCACGACTGCCCGGATTGTTGCCGCCACTGGACGCGCGCGAGGCGCTGGAAATCTCCATGGTGCAATCGCTCGCGGGACAATTGGCGGAAGGCGCGATCTCGCGGCGGCGTCCGTTTCGCAATCCGCATCATTCCGCATCCATGGCCGCGCTGGTCGGCGGCGGCTTGCGCGTGAAGCCCGGCGAAGTCTCGCTCGCGCATCTGGGCGTGTTGTTTCTGGACGAGTTGCCGGAGTTTCAGCGCGGCGTGCTCGACAGTTTGCGACAGCCCATCGAGACCGGCGAGGCCATCGTGGCGCGCGCCAACGCACATGTGCGGTTCCCCGCGCGCTTCCAGCTCGTCGCCGCGATGAACCCGTGCCGCTGCGGTTACATGAGCGATCCGGGACAGGCTTGCGGACGCGCGCCCAAATGCGGCGGCGATTACCAGTCGCGCATATCCGGGCCGCTGCTCGATCGCATCGACATTCATGTCGAGGTCAACAGCGTCAGCGCCGCGGACCTTTCGCTGCCGCCGCCGGCGGAAGGCACGCAGGCCGTGGCCGCGCGCGTGGCCCAGGCGCGCGACATCCAGCGCATGCGGTTTGAAAATGAAAACGTGCGCACCAATGCCGAAGCCGAAGGCGAATTGCTGGACCGCGTGGCGACGCCGGAAAAATCCGGCGCCGCTCTTCTGGCCGACGCGGCCGACGCGATGAAACTGACGGCGCGCGGCTATCACCGGGTGCTGCGCGTGGCGCGCACCATCGCCGATCTGGCCGCCAGCGAAACGGTGAAACGCGCGCATGTGGCGGAAGCCCTGTCCTACCGCCGGACCGTCACCGCCCAGTAAGGGAACTTTCCGCGCGCTCGCCGCGTTTTGGCGCGGGGCAATTTCGCCCTAAGGAGCGAAAAACATGGGCAAAGTCGCCATTCTTGGCGTGGTTCTGATCGTCCTGGGCATCGCCGGTCTCGTCATCGGCCATTTCAGCTACACCGAAACCAAGCCGGTCCTGAAAGCTGGGCCGCTTCAGGTCAATTCACAGGAAGAGCACCACATCTCCATCCCGACCATCGCCAGCATCGTGGTGCTGATCGCGGGTGCGGGGCTTGTGATCGCCGGACGGAGATCGGCGTGAGCACCCGTTCGCAATACCGGTCCTCTGATATCGGCACGACGCAGCATATTTCGCAAACGTCGCATGAAAAGCTGTCGCTGTTCGCGCGCGCTGCGAATGCCACCGCGCGCGCGGCCGGACGGCCATACACTTTTCTTCTGTGCGTGCTCGTCGTTGTGGTTTGGGCGGTGTCGGGACCGATCTTTCACTACTCCGACACATGGCAGCTTGTGATCAACACCGGCACCACCATCGTCACCTTCCTGATGGTGTTCCTGATCCAGAATACGCAGAACCGCGATGGCGCCGCGCTGCAGGCCAAGCTGGACGAACTCATTCGCGTGACCAAGGAAGCGCGCAACGATCTCGTCGGCGTCGAGAAGAAGCCGGAAGAGGAACTGGAAAGCCTGCGCGAAAACTGCGAGGCCGAAGCGGCCGCCGCCGAATGACATCAGGAGAGGCGCGAACGCAGCCTCTCCTGAGTTCAATCGTCGAATGCCTTCACCGCTAGGCGGTTCGGCTTCGCCCCAGCCACCATGCGATGGCGGCGCCGGCAACGATGCCCGACACAAGCTCCATCACGATTTGCGCAATGGTGTAGTCGGTCGGAAAGCCGTACCAGTTCCAGTAGGACACGTTGGTCGCGATGGATGTGGCGACGAACAATCCGAACACCGCGCCAAAGCGCGCGCCGAATCCGCCCACGATCATGGACGCGATCCATGCCGCGATCAGCGCCTCGACGAACTGCTTTGCGAATTCGGTGGCAAGCATGCTGGGCGGCATGCCGTCCATGCCCTTGTTCGCGGGGCGGTAAAGAAGCAGACCCGACGGATGGATTTTCTCCAGCGCCGCGGATTGCTCCATCGCTTTCGGATCGCTGGGATTGACCCACGGGAAGAAATAAAGACCCGGATGATCGCCGATGGACTTGTCCATCGTGTCGAGCACCGCGGTTTCGTTCGGCATGTGGCTGAAGCCCATCGAGCCCAGCGGCGTCATCATATGCGCGACCGATGTCCATGCGAACATGGCGATCGCGCCCAACAAGGCAGCTATGAGAATACGCATCGTTTACCCCCCGAATGATGCGGAGGGACTATAGCGCAGGATTTGTGACGGCGCTTACTCGGCGGGCGATTGTGCGCTGCGAAAATCGGCCCAGCGGGCCTTGATGGAATCGCTGGTTTCCCGGCTTCCGTCCAGCGACCAGCCTGGCGGGGCAAAGATGTAGCCCACCACTTCGCGCAAGGAGCGGGCCGAGGCGACATCCTTCGCCATGCCGATGAACTCGTGGAAGGCCACCTTGAAGGGATTGTAGGTGGCCAGATTCTTGACGATGCCGTAGCGGGGCTTCTCGTTCGCGTCTTCGGGTACGAAGGTGCCGAACATCTTGTCCCACACAATAAAGACGCCGGCATAATTGGAATCGAGATAGCGGGCGTTGGTGGCGTGGTGCACGCGGTGATGCGAGGGCGTGTTCATTACCGCCTCGAACCAGCGCGGCATTTTCTGGATGGCCTCGGTGTGGATCCAGAACTGATAGACGAGATTCAATCCACCCACGAGCGCGAGCATGCCAAGCGGAAAACCAAGCAGAAGAAGCGGCGCCTTGTAGATGAAACCGATGGTGAGAAAGCCGCCCCAGGGCTGACGCAGCGCGGTGGTGAGATTGTAGTGCTGGCTGGAATGGTGCGTCACATGCTCGGCCCAGAACCAGCGGATGCGATGCGCGCTGCGATGCCACCAGTAATAGGTGAGATCGTCCAGCACGAAGCAGATCGCAACAGCGGGGATCGACCACGCCACCGTCATCAGCTGGTAGGGCATCACCAGATGCGCGAACCAGACGAAGATGAAGCCGAAAGCCGCGCCGAATACCACGCTGCCCAGACCCATGACGAGACTGGTCGCGGCATCGCGCGGCTCGTAACGCCCGCGGCCGGCAAAGCGCACGAACAGCATCTCGGCAATGACGAGAAGGATGAACAGCGGCGTGGCGAGCTGGGTGGGATCGAAATGCATCAGGCGGCTTTCAGCTTGGCTTCCCAGTCCCGCGCGGTTTGCTCATCGGCAAAGGCGAGCGCGGCTTTGGGGAAAGTGAAATCGGAAAAGCGCAGCGCCAGCGACGCACCATCACGCGCGGCGGATTTGAGCGAGGCGCGCGACACCGGACGAATGACATAACCGTCGCCGCGCACCGCGATGAGATAGAGCTTGTGATGCGCCGCATCCTCGATCAATGCCGCGCGGCTGTCGGCGGACAGAACGAACGCACCGGGACGAAAGCCCGGTACCTCAAAGCCCATCTCCGCTTCCGCCACCGACGGATCGAGCGTGGCGATGCCGCGGCCGAATAGCACCACGCACAGTCCCACCATCGCGGCGATGCCGGCGAGAGAGATGGCGAGATAAAAAAGCTGTCCGTTCATCCTTCGAGGCTCTCTCCGCTTTCGCTTCGTTCGCGCCTCAGGATGAGGAAACCTCATGCTGAGCCTGTCGAAGCATGCTTGGCGGCGTTCCGGTTATGCCGTAATCGTGTTGCACAGAAAAGCGGCTGGGGAGGCGCTGGTATGGACGGGCGGCAAAAGGGCGGATTCCGCCTGGTTCATCTGCTTCTGATCGTGCCGTTCATCGGCACCTTGTGGGTGCCGTTCTACAACCGCGCCTTGCCGGACCTGGCAGGCATTCCCTTCTTCTATTGGTACCAGATCCTCTGGGTGGCGCTGACCGCGTTGATCCTGTTCATCGTCTATGTTGCTGAAGGGCGGGAATAGGTGATGGCACATCTCGATCCCGTCGCGCTCGGCGTTTTCATCGCGCTGTTTTTGTTCGTCACGGTTCTCGGCTTCTTCGCTTCGCGCTGGCGGCGCGGCGATCTCAGCCAGCTTTCCGAATGGGGCCTGGGCGGGCGGCGCTTCGGCAGCGTGGTGACATGGTTCCTGCTCGGCGGCGATCTCTACACCGCCTACACCTTCGTGGCCGTGCCCGCGCTGATGTTCGGCGCCGGCGCGGTGGGCTTCTTCGCCGTGCCTTATGCGGCGGTGGGCTATGTGTTCATGTTTCTCGCCTGCCCGCGCATGTGGAGCGTGGCGCGCGCGAAAGGCTATGTGACCGGCGCTGATTTCGTGCGCGGACGCTTCGGCAGCCGCAGCCTTGCGCTCGCCGTCGCGCTCACCGGGATCGTGGCGACCATGCCTTACATCGCGCTGCAGCTTGTCGGCATGGAAGTGGTGCTGGCGGGCTTGGGCATTCACGGCGAATGGCCGCTCGTCATCGCCTTCGTGATATTGGCCGCCTACACCTATGCCAGCGGCTTGCGCGCGCCGGCGATGATCGCGGTGGTGAAGGATCTTCTGATCTACGCCACGGTGATCGCCGCCGTCATCATCATCCCCGCAGAGCTTGGCGGCTTCGGAAAAATCTTCGCCGCCGTCGCGCCCGGCAAGGTCACCCTGCCAACGGACGCGTTCGTGAATCCCGGCGCGTTCTCCTACGCGACCCTGGCGCTGGGTTCGGCCATGGCGCTGTTTCTTTATCCGCATGCGGCGACGGGCGTGATGTCATCGTCCAGCCGCCACGCGGTGAAGCGCAACGCGGTCGCCCTGCCCGCCTATTCCATCGTGCTGGGCCTCGTGGCGCTGCTCGGCACCATGGCACTGGCTGCGGGCGTCAAAGCCATGCCGCAATATGCCGACGGCTTCGCGCGCTTCGGCAACAACTACGCGGTGCCCGCGCTGTTCCTGCAGATGTTTCCCGGCTGGTTCGTGGGACTGGCCTTCGCCGCCATCGCGATTGGCGCGCTGGTGCCCGCCGCGATCATGTCCATCGCCTGCGCCAATCTTTTCACGCGCAACATCTACCGCGAGTTCTTCAAGCCGGATTGCACGCCCGCGCATGAGAGCCAGGTGGCCAAGATCGTGTCGCTGTTTGTGAAAGCCGGCGCGCTGGTGTTCGTGCTGGAAGGACAGGCGACGACGGCGGTGGAACTGCAATTGCTGGGCGGCATCTGGATCATCCAGACGCTGCCTTCCGTGTTCCTTGGTCTTTACACGCGCTGGCTGCACCCGCGCGCGCTTCTGATCGGATGGATGGCGGGCATCCTCGCCGGTACGGCGATGGCGGCGGCGTCCGGCTTCAAGGCCAGCGTCTATGTGCTGCATCTCGGCGCGTTCGACCTGCCCTGCTATGCGGCGCTGTCGTCGCTGATCCTGAATCTGGCGGTAAGCGTCGCACTGAGCGCGGTGCTCAACGCGATGCCGGGCACGCGCAGCGATGCGACACTCGCAGAGGATTATGCGGCCTAGCCGAAGCGGCCGGTGATGTAGTCTTCGGTGCGCTTATTGCCGGGCGCGGTGAAGATCTGCTCGGTGGCGCCGAATTCGATCAACTCGCCCAGGAACATGAAGGCGGTGTAGTCGGATGCGCGCGACGCCTGCTGCATGTTGTGGGTCACGATCACGATCGTGTAGTCGTTCGACAATTCGTCGATCAGCTCTTCGATCTTGGCGGTGGAGATCGGATCGAGCGCCGAGCAGGGCTCGTCCAGCAGGATCACTTCCGGCTTCGTGGCCACCGTGCGCGCGATGCACAGGCGCTGCTGCTGGCCGCCGGAGAGCGACAGGCCGCTGTCCTTCAGCTTGTCCTTCACCTCGCTCCACAGCGCGGCGCGCTGCAGCGCGTCTTCGACGCGGCCATCGAGTTCCGAACGCGGCATCCGCTCATAGAGCTTAATGCCGAAGGCGATGTTGTCGTAGATCGTCATCGGGAACGGCGTCGGCTTCTGGAACACCATGCCGACGCGCGCGCGCAACAGGTTCAGGTCCACCTTGCCGTTCAGGATATTCTCGCCGTCGAAGATCACCTCGCCCTTGGCGGTCTGGTTCGGATAAAGCTCGTAGATGCGGTTCAGCACGCGCAGCAGCGTGGACTTGCCGCAACCGGACGGGCCGATGAAGGCCGTCACCTTGCGGTCGTGCAGCGGCACCGTGATGGATTTCAGCGCACGGTTCTTGCCGTAGTAGAAATCGAGATTGCGCACATCGATGCGAATGCCCTGATCCACGCGCGTCATGTCGTTCATGGCTTTATCTCTGTCTCGATTCGAGGAGGCGGGCGAAGATGCTGAGCGCCAGAACCGCCGCCGTTATAAGCAGTGCACCGGCCCATGCGAGATGGTGCCAGTCGTCATAGGGCGAGTTCGCGAACTGGTAGATCACGATCGGAAGGCTCGCCATCGGCTGATTGGGATTGGTGGACCAGAACTGGTTGTTCAGCGCGGTGAACAGGAGCGGCGCCGTTTCGCCGGAGATGCGCGCCACCGCCAGAAGGATGCCCGTCACGATGCCGGCCCGCGCGGCGCGCCAGGTGATGGCGCGGATCGAAACGCTGCGCGGCGCGCCGATGGAAGCGGCAGCCTCGCGCATCGTGTTGGGCACCAGTAGCAGCATGTTCTCCGTGGTGCGCACCACGACGGGGATCACGATCACGGCGAGCGCCGCCATGCCGGCCCAGGCGGAGAAATGCCCCATGCGCACCACGATCAGCTCGTAGATGAACAGGCCGATGATGATGGACGGCGCCGATAGAAGGATGTCGTTGGTGAAGCGGATGACGAAGGCGAGCCAGGAATGGCGGCCATATTCGGCAAGATAGGTGCCTGCCAGCATGCCGATCGGCGTGCCGATGGCGACGGCGATGACGCTCATCATCACGCTGCCGAAAATCGCGTTGGCGAGGCCGCCCGCCGAACCCGGCGCCGGCGTGTTTTCAGTGAATACCGCGGCGGACAATCCACCGAAGCCGTTCTTCAGCAGCGCATAGAGAATGAGAACCAATGCGATGATGCCGATGGCGGCCGCGCCCGTGGACAGCACGAGGAATGCGCTGTTGACCGCACGGCGGCGGGCATAAATCGCGCGGTTCATGCCGACTTTCCTCCCGCGCGGCGCTCGAGGCTTTTCAGCATGAGCTGGGCTGCGGCGAGCACGATGAAGGTGATGCCGAACAGGATAAGGCCCGAATAGATCAGCGATGGCACATAGAGCGTGCCGAGCGCTTCGGTGAACTCGTTGGCGATGGCGGCGGAAATCGTGGTCGCGGGCGCGAGAAGAGACGTGTCGATGCGATGCGCGTTGCCGATCACGAAGGTGACCGCCATCGTTTCACCCAATGCGCGCCCCAGCGCCAGCATCGATCCACCGACCACGCCGGCGCGGCTGAACGGCAGCACGATGCGCCACATCACTTCCCATGTGGTGCAGCCCACGCCATAGGCCGCTTCCTTCTGCATGGGCGGAACGGTTTCGAACACATCGCGCGTCACCGCCGAAATGAACGGCAAGATCATGATCGAGAGGATGAGCGCGGCGGTGAACAGGCCGATGCCATAAGGCGGGCCGGCGAAGAGATCCTGCAAATAAGGCACGTTCGCGAACGTATCGATGATCCAGGGCTCGACATGCTGCTGGAAATACGGTGCGAAGATGAAAAGGCCCCAGATGCCGTAGATGATCGAAGGCACGCCCGCGAGCAGCTCGATGGCGATGCCGATGGGGCGCTTGAGCGAGCGCGGGCAAAGCTCTGTCAGAAAGATCGCGATGCCGATACCCATCGGCACGGCGATGAGCATTGCGATGGAGGAAGAGACCAGCGTGCCGTAGATCGCGGGCCACGCGCCGAATTTCTCAGTGACCGGATTCCAGATGCTGGTGCTGAAAAAGCTCCAGCCGAACGTGTGCATGGAAAGCCAGGCGCCGCTGACCAGCGACACCATGATGCCGGCGAATATCGCGACGACGAAAAGCGCCGCGGCCAGCGTCATCAGGCGGAAACGCGCATCGCTGCGGCCGAATCTCTTCAGGGCCGCTTCGCGGGTGGGAACGGCGGAATACGCTTCGTTCAAGGCGAGGTCGACCATCGAGAAATGCCGGAGCTTCTTAGACGATTTTGGGGGGCCGGAGCCACCAGCCCCCCAAATTCAAGGAACTCGCGCGGCGATTACGGAATCGCGGCGCCGTCGATATTCTTGTGCCAGCTCGCGTCGATCGCCTGGACGGTCGAAGCGGGCAGCGGCACGTAATCAAGCGACTTGGCCATGTCGTCGCCATTCGCATAGGCCCACTTGAAGAAGTTGAGGACCTGCTTGGTCTTGGCGGCATCGCCCGGATGCTTGTAGACGAGGATGAACGTCGCGCCCGCGATCGGCCAGGCATTCGCGCCCGGCTGGTTCGTCAGCGTGACATAGAAGCCCGGAGCATGCGCCCAATCGGTCTTCGCCGACGCGGCCTGGAATGCATCCGCCGTCGGATCCACGGCCTTGCCGTCGTGGTTGATCATCTTGATGTAGGTGAGTGTGTTCTGCTTCGCATAGGCGTATTCGACGTAGCCGAGCGCGCCCTTGGTCTGCTTCACATTGCCGGCAACGCCTTCATTGCCTTTCGCGCCGATGCCGCTCGGCCATTCGACCGACGTCGCCGCGCCGACCTGCGATGCCCAAGCCGGGCTCACCTTCGACAGGTAGTTGGTGAAGATGAAGTTCGTGCCCGATCCGTCGGAACGGTGCACGCCGAGGATCGCAAGATGCGGAAGATTGGCGGACGGGTTGAGACGCTTGATCGACGCGTCGTCCCAATACTTCACGGTGCCAAGGCAGATATTCGCGAGCGTTGCGCCGTCGAGCTTCAGCTCGCCCGGCTTGATGCCCGGGATGTTGGCGACCGGAACGACGCCGCCGATGACGGTCGGGAATTGCGTGAGGCCGGCTGCATCCAGTTCGCCCGGCGAGAGCGGCTTGTCGGACGCGCCGAAATCGACGGTCTTCGCTTTGATCTGCGCGATGCCGCCGCCGGAGCCGATCGCCTGATAGTTCAGGCCGATGCCGGTCGCTTTCTTATAGGCTTCCGCCCACTTGGCATAAATCGGATAGGGAAAAGTGGCGCCCGCGCCGGTCATGTCCGCAGCCGAGGCCGCGCCGGCAGCTCCCACCAGCAGCGCACCGAGCGCGATGCCGGCAAGGCGATTGAATACTGGCTTCATGGAATTCCTCATCAATGTTTGTTTCCCGGCCGGAGCCGTTGGCGGCGCTGGAAATCCCCACCCCTCGCGCGACGCCAGCCGCCGGGCAGTGAGACCCTGCTCGGTGCAAGCCACATCACAGTTTTGCGAAGCTTGTGTGACAGCAACCAAGATGTTGGAAACAAAAGAAAAACCGCGCGGGAGAACCGCGCGGATCAGGCACTTTCGGTGCGGGCGCTTCAGTGCCCGGCGGTCAGCGAGACATCGAAGGTCTCGCCCTTGTCGTTGGTGACGGTCCAGCTATCGCCGACCGCATGTTTCTGCAGCGGCGAGCAGGACGGCGCGGCGCCCGGCGCATCCGGCGGAAGCTGCGGCGCCAGGCAGATCGTTGCCCCGTCGTCCTTCAGCGACCACTTGCCATTATAAGATACGTCCTTGCCATCGGCGCCCGTGGCGGTGGCCGAATAGCTGCCGTCCTGATTGAACATGAGCTTGCCGGCCGCACCGGTCTTTTCGCTCTTTGTCGTGACGGTGTTGCCGTAGGTGTTGGCCATCGGATCGTCCGCATAGGCAGCGGTGGTGATGAAAACGCCGGCACAGGCCAGCGCCATGATCGAATAACGCATAAAAATCCTCCCCGTTGGTATCGCTCAAAAATGCACGGTTCCGGTATCGGAACCGCCGGATATTAACCATTTGCGGCGTCGGCTCCACCATCGGTTAAGCCTTTCTCAAGCGCGGTAAGGCAAAAATATCGAGGCTTTCACACTGCTTTTGAGGGGTTGCGTGCGCCTGGCTCGCCTCGCCACGGTTGTTTACGGTCTTGCGCTTCTGGCGCTGGGCGGCGTCGCCTATGTGGACATCGCCGTTCACGGCACGCTGACCATCTTTCCGGCCGTCATTCTTCCGGGCATCGCGGGGCTTGGCCTCGTCATTCTTTTCGGCGGCATCATCGGCGCGCATCGCCGGGCCGCGATGCTGGAAACCCGCACGGCAGAACTCAACACGCTGACCGACAAGCTCGAAGCCACGCTCGCCACCGTGCGCGCGATGAACGGGCGGCTGCATGAAAGCGAAAACCGCTACAAGGGCCTCGTCGATGCGCAAGGCGACGCCATCTTCCGCCGCGCACCGGACAGCCGGCTGACCTATGGCAACGAAGCGTTTCTGAAACTGTTCGGGCTGACCTTGCAGTCCGCCGTGGGAAAGCCCTTCGCGCCGGAGATGCATCCGGACAGCCGCGCGCCGATGTTTGGATCTTTCGCGGGCCTGGAGAACGGCCAGCCGCGCGTGAAATATGATCAGCATGTGAAGACGGCCTATGGCTGGCGCTGGATCGCCTGGGAAGATTATGCGGTGCGCGACGCGCAAGGCCGGCTGATCGAAATCCAAAGCGTTGGCCGCGACGTCACCGAGCGAAAAGCACTGGAAGACGCGCTGACCGAAGCGCGCGACAAGGCGGAAGCGGCGAACCGCGCCAAGTCCGGCTTCCTCGCCACCATGAGCCACGAGATCCGCACGCCGATGAACGGCGTGCTCGGCATGGCGCGACTGCTGCTGGAAACCGATCCGCAGCCGGAACAGCGCACTTATATCGACGCCATCCACCAGTCCGGCGAAGCGCTTCTGCATCTCATCGAGGAAATTCTGGATTTCTCCAAGATCGAATCCGGCACGGTCACGCTCGAGGAAGACGATGTCGAACTGCGCCCATTGATCGACGGTGTGGTCGAGCTTCTGGCCATGCGCGGCCATGCCAAGGGAATCGAGATCGCCTCTTTCATCGAACCGCATATGCCCGATGCGATCCGCGTCGACGGTCTCAGGCTGCGGCAGGTCATCACGAACCTCGTCGGCAACGCTCTCAAATTCACGGAAAAGGGCGGCGTGCGCGTGAACGCCATGCAGGTGGAGCAGCACGGGCGCAAATGGGTGCGCTTCGAAGTGCGCGACACCGGCGTGGGCGTGCCGCTGGAAAAACGCGAGGAGATCTTCAAAGAGTTCATGCAGGCCGATTCCAGCCATGCGCGAAAATTCGGCGGCACCGGCCTTGGTCTTGCGATCACCAAGAAGCTCGTCAACGCCATGGGCGGCGAGATCGGCGTGGACGCGGCGCCGGGCGGCGGCAGCCTGTTCTGGTGCACGATTCCGTTGATCGCCTTGCGCGAAGGCGATCATGGCGAAGCCAGCATTCTTTCCGGGATGCGGGTCGCGATCGTCACCCGCAATTCGGTGCTGCGCGACGGACTGATCGCGCAGGTGCGCGCCGGCGGCGGACAGATCGTATCGCTCTCCACCAATCCCGGCGCCATGGAAGAACCGGAGGCCGATGCGCTTCTGATCGACGGCGGCACGGACAGCACGCCGGACCTGCCCGCCTATCCGGACGAGCGCATCCGCACCATCGTGCTTTTGCCGCCGGGGGCGCGGGCGCATCTCTCCGACCTGAAAGCGATGGGCTTCTCCGGATACATGATGAAACCGATCCGGCAGGCCTCGCTCTTCGCGCGGCTGCGCGCCCAGGACACAGAGCCCAGCGCCCATGGCGAGCTGGACAGGCCGGTGATGGAGATCGCGAAAATCGCCACGTCGGTTCACGTGCCGCGAACCGGCCACAAGATCCTGCTGATCGAAGACAACCCCATCAACGCCATGTTGAGCCGTGAACTTCTGCGCCGCCGCGGTTTCGAGGTGAAGGATGTCAGTTCCGGCGAAGCGGCACTGTCGCTTCTCGCGCAGGAGCGGTTCGACGTGGTGCTGAGCGATCTGCACATGCCCGGGCTGGACGGTTTTGAAACCACGCGCCGTCTGCGCGAGATGGAAGACGAGACCGGCAGTACGCGCACCCCGGTGGTGGCGCTGACCGCCGATGCCAATCACGGCATTCGGGAGGCTTGCCAGGATGCAGGTATGGATGGTTTCCTGACCAAGCCGATCGATCCCGCCGAGCTTGATTCGATGCTTCAGAGTCTCTTTCCGTCCGATCAGGCCGCTCACCGCGCGGCATGAGCACCGCCATCGCGGGCGCGAAAAAGCGCCACTCATTCGACGCCTATCTGAAGCCCAAGACGCTGGTGATGCTGGCGCTCGGATTTTCGAGCGGCCTGCCGTTTCTTCTTGTCGGCAACACCTTCGGTTATTGGCTGCGCGATGAAGGCACCGCGCTGACGGCCATCGGCTTTCTGTCGTGGGTGGGAATTGCCTATTCGCTGAAGTTTCTCTGGGCCCCGATCATCGACCGCACGCTCGCGCCGGTTGCCGGAACGCTGGGGCGCCGCCGCGGCTGGATGCTGCTGGCGCAGATTTTCGTCTGCGCCGCGCTGATCGGCATGGGCCTCGCCGGAACGGCGCATGGTCTTGCGCTGCTCGGCGTACTGGCGCTGGTCGTCGCGTTCTCCTCCTCCACACAGGACATCGTGATCGACGCCTGGCGCATCGAGATCGCGGACGACGGCGATGAGCTTGGCCTGCTTTCCTCCGCCTATCAGCTCGGCTATCGCGCGGCGCTGCTGGCCACCGATGCGCTGATCCTGATCGCGGCGCAGCACTTAAGCTGGCCGATCGCTTATGTGATCTATGGCGTGCTGATGGTCGTCGGCATCGGCGCCACCTTCTTCGCGCAAGAACCGAAGAACGCCGATGCGGTGATGAACACCAAGGAAACGCTGGCCCCACTGTGGACGCCGCGCGGCTTCCTGGACGCGGTGATCGGACCGTTCATCGCCTTCTTCAAGGCGCATGGCGTGTTCGCGTTTTTGATGCTGGCGGCGATCAGCCTTTATCGGCTGCCTGACTTCGTGATGGGGCCGATGGCCAACCCGTTCTATCACGATATCGGTTTGACCAAGGACGTTGTCGGCGCGGTGCGCGCGAGCATCGGATTGATCTCCTCTTTCGTCGGCATCGCGGCCGGCGGTTTCGCGGCGCTGCGCTTCGGTTACATGCGCGCCCTCATTGTCGGCGGCATCCTGCAGGTGATCGCGGTGGCGGCCTATGCGACGCTCGCCTTCACCGGCAGCAATGTCGAAGTGTTCGCCGCGATCATGGCCTTCGACGGTTTCGCGATGAGCTTCGCCGGCGTGGCGCTGGTGTCCTACATGTCGAGCCTGACGAGCCTCGGCTACACCGCCACGCAGTATGCGCTGCTGGCTTCAACCTATGCGTGGGCCGGAAAGATCCTGAAGGGCTTCTCCGGCGCGATCGTGGAATCGCTGAGCGCGAGCCAGGGCCTGATGCATGCCTATGCCATCTTCTTCATCGGCGCAGGCCTGATCGGGGTTCCGGCCATCGCGCTGTTCGCGCTGCTGAATGCGCGCCAGAAGGCCGCCGCGGTTCCCGCCCCCTGAGCCATGACACCGCAGCCATCAATCCGTCATCGAATCGGTGGAAGTTTGCGGGGACCGGTCCCATTTTGTAGGATTGTGACAGTCCGGCCTGCTGGCTCTTCGGGAGGCGGCGCCGGGCCAAAGGATTGCATCGCTTGGTAAACGTGTACGAGCCAGGCCCACTCGAAGGGCGTCTCGATCAATGGCCCGTTCTGGCCGTGTCGGGTGCGCTCGAAGTCCGCCTGGCCGAAACCGATGCAGAGGTCGAGGCTGCCCAGCGCCTGCGCTATCACGTCTTCTATGAAGAGATGAGCGCAGTGCCGACGCCGGAGATGCGCGAGGAGCGGCGCGATTTCGACAAGTTCGATTCGGTTTGCGATCACCTGCTCGTTATCGACCGCGACAAGGTCGAAGACGACGGCCAGCCCGCCGTGATCGGCTGTTATCGCATGATGCGTGAAGAGCACGCCAAGGAAGTTGGCGGCTTCTACACCGCCGGCGAATACGACATCTCCAAACTTCTGGCGGCGCGCCAGGGCGCGAAGATGCTGGAGCTTGGGCGCTCTTGCGTACTGAAAGAATATCGCAGCAGGGCCGGCGCCTTGCAGCTTCTGTGGCGGGGCATCATGGCGTACGCCGCGCGCTTCTCCATCGACGTGATGTTCGGCTGCGCGTCGTTCGCCGGCATCGATCCGGATGCGCATGCCGCGGCGCTGACCTATCTGCATCACAATGCCGCCCTGCCGCAGAACATTGCGGTGAAGGCGCTGGCGCACCTCTATGTGGACATGGACCGCATGCCGATCGACCAGGTGAATCCGAAAGAGGCGCTCCGCGATATGCCTCCGCTCATCAAGGGGTACCTGCGCGCGGGTTGCTATATCGGCGACGGCGCGGTGATCGACCGCCAGTTCTCGACCACCGACGTCTTCATCTACGTGCCGCTCGACACCATGAGCGAGCGCTACAGAAGTCGCTTCGGTCTCTCGAACTAGGCAACATCGAACAGCAGAACTTCCGAAGGCGCGCGCGCGCGGATGAGGATGTTCTCCTCGTCCATGATCGCGGCTGCGTCGCCGGCGCCGAGCCGCTCGCCACCCACTTCGACATCCCCGCGCGCGACATGCAGCCAGAGCTTGCGGCCGGGCTGCAGATTGTGGACGGCCTCTTCCTCGCCGTCGAAACGCGCCGCCCATATCTCCGCGTCTTGTCGGATGCGGATTTCACTCGGCAGCGGATCGGACGACGCGATGCGCGCGAACTTGTTTCGCACGGCATCGGCATCCACCATCTTCTGCTCATAGGACGGTGCATGGCCCGTTTCGGAGGGGATGATCCAGATCTGTAAAAAATGAACAGGGTCGGTTTTCGAGGCGTTGAATTCCGAATGCACGATGCCGGTGCCCGCGCTCATGCGCTGGATCTCGCCGGGGCGGATGATCGAGCCGGTGCCCAGCGAATCCTTATGCTCCAGCGCGCCGGAGAGCGGATAGGTGACGATCTCCATGTCGCGATGCGGATGCGGCGCGAACCCGCCGCCGCCCGCCACGACATCCTCGTTGATGACGCGCAGGGGCCCGAAATTCATGTGCTGCGGATGATGGTATTCGCCGAAGGAAAAGGTGTGGCGGCTGTCCAGCCAGTCGGTCCTGCTCGTGCCGCGCTCGTTTGCTCTGCGAAGGGTCAACATGGATTCACCAATCGGAAAATGTCGTGTCCCTGATTAGATAAGCATTGTGTCAAGGGGCCCCTGACGAACGCAGTCTCCCATCCAATTGCGGCGGCGCGCGGGCGGTGCGGAACCTAGGCTTTGCGGCGCTTTTCGATCGCGTCCCACACCAGCGCGGCGATATCCGCGCCGCCGAAGCGCTTCACTTCCCAGATGCCGGTCGGCGAGGTGACGTTGATCTCTGTGAGATAGTCGCCGATCACGTCGATGCCGGTGAAGATGAGGCCCCGCTTCTTCAGTTCCGGCGCCAGCATGGCGCAAATCTCTTCCTCACGCTTTGTGAGCGTCGTCGCTTCGGGACGGCCGCCGACATGCATGTTGGAGCGTGCCTCGCCTTCCGCCGGCACGCGGTTGATAGCGCCCGCGACTTCGCCGTCCACCAAGATGATGCGCTTGTCGCCCTTGCGTACTTCGGGAACGTAACGCTGCACGATGACAGGCTCGCGATAGAAGGCGGTGAACATTTCCAGCATGGAGCCGAGATTCTCGTCGCCATCCTTCACGCGGAAGACGCCCGCGCCGCCATTGCCGTAAAGCGGCTTCAGGATGATGTCGCGATGTTCGGCGCGGAAGGCGTTGATCTCCGCGCGGTCGCTTGTGATGAGCGTGGGCGGCATCAGGCCCTTGAACTCGGTGACGAACAATTTCTCCGGCGCGTTGCGCACATGCGCCGGATCGTTCACCACCAGCGTCTTGGGATGAATGCGCTCCAGGATATGCGTGGCGGTAATGTAGGCCATGTCGAAAGGCGGGTCCTGGCGCATCAGCACCACATCCTGCGTGGACAGATCGACGACGGATGGTTCGCCAAGCGTGAAATGATCGCCGCGCGTGTTGCGCACGGAAAGCGCGCGCGCCCGCGCCGTCACTTTTCCATCGCGGAAGGTGAGATCGCGCGGCCCGTAATAGAGCAGCGCATGGCCGCGCGCCTGCGCTTCCAACGCCAGCGCAAATGTGGAATCGCCCCCGATATCGATCTTCTCGATCGGGTCCATCTGGATCGCAACGTTAAGCGCCATAAGAAATCCTAGTTTAGCCGCCGCTTGAGCGCATGAAGGCCCAAGGCCGCTTCATTATGTAAAGCCTGTCCGCCCGGAACCAAAGAGAGGCAAGCCTCATAGGCCCTCTGCGCCGCACCGAGGGCGCCGGACACCTCGTTCAGCCGCGCCAGATCCATCCATAGCTCGCCGCGCTGGGGTGCGATCAGCACCATGCGCTTGGCGATTTCCAGCGCGCGCACCCGTTCGCCATTGTTGAGCGCGCGCAGCTTCAGATTGTTGGTGAGGCGCAGGAGCACGTCGATATCGCTGACGGTCTCGGATTGCTCCGCGCCTTCGGGCAGATGCGCGCCCATCATCGGCGGCGCACCGAGCTTCTCGCGTTCCAGCGCCGCGCCGCCATTGAAGGGATCTATCAAAGCTTCATGGCCGCGCGACGAAATGCTGAGGAGAAAGTGACCGGGATAGTTCAGGCCGGCAGCCTCGAAACCCGCAGCGCGCGCGGCGTGCAGATAAAGAATGCCCAGTGCGACGGGAAGGCCGCGCCGCCGGTCCACCACCGCCATCAGGTCGGCGTTCTGCGGATCGTCATAGGACAGCCGGTCGCCGTCATAACCATAGCGCCCGACCATCAGGGACGAGAGCATGTGCGCGCCTTCTTCGATGTTGCGCGCCAGCCGCGCCTCGCCTTCCGCGGCATCGGCGATTTCCGCCAAATGATCCTCGTAAGGCTTGATCGGGCGGCCCGAATGATCGAGCGCCGACAGCATCAGCGCGGCGCGTGCGATATCGTGCGGGCCGTCGCCCGCCTCGCCGAGCTGGCGCAGATAATCCGCCGGGTCGATATCGTTCATGCGGGGAGTTTAACGCGTGTCTTCGTTGCGCCAAGCGTCGCGATAATGGCGCGGCCACCGTCCCGGCGCCACCGCGATGATGTCGAACCGTACGCCTTTGCGCGAAAGCTTCGGCCGCTGCGCCAGATATTGCATGGCGGCACGGCCGATGCGGGCCTTCTGGCGGTCACTGAGCGACTGCGCGGCGGACAAAGTTTCCGAACGCGCCTTCACTTCGATGAAGCAGACAAGCCCCGTGGGCGAGCGCGCGATGAGGTCGATTTCACCAAGCGGCGTGCGCATCCGGCGCGCGACGATGCGATAGCCTTTCAGCATGAGAAGCGCGATTGCGAAAATTTCGCTGCGGCGCCCGCGCCGTTCCGCGCCGCGGCGGGATGCGAGAACCGCGTCAGCTTTCTTCATCTTGTTTCAACGCGAGGGCGCGGGCGTAGGTTTCCCGCCGGGGAACTTCCAGTGCTTCCGCGACGAGGTCGGCGGCGGCGCGCACGGGCATGAAAGCCAGGGCCTGCTTCAGCAACTTCTCCGCGCGCGAAAAATCCGGTCCGTCTTTCAACGGTGGACCGACCAGCAAGGTTACTTCGCCTTTCGGTGTTTCACTTTCGTAAACCCTGGCGAGTTCCTTCACGCTGCCGCGGCGCACTTCTTCATGCAGCTTCGTCAACTCGCGCGCGACGGCGGCCGGACGGTCGCCGAGTACGTCCGCCATGTCGGGCAATGTCGCGCCAAGACGTTGTGCGGACTCGAAGAAGATCAATGTCGCGCGCACATCGCGCAATTCTTCCAGCACCGATTTGCGCTCGCCCTGTTTGTTCGGAAGAAAGCCCGCGAAGAAAAAGCGATCCGTCGGCAGGCCGGCGAGCATCAGGCCGGTGAGCGGCGCGGAGGCGCCGGGAAGCGCGTGTACCGGCAATCCCTCGGCAAGCGCTTCGCGCACCAGCTTGAATCCGGGATCGGAGACGAGCGGCGTTCCGGCATCGCTGACCAGCACGATCCGCGCGCCGTTGCGCAGCTTTGCCAGCAGGCGCGGCCGCTCCCGCTGCGCGTTGTGGTCATTATAGGCGGTGAGCGGCCGGGAGATGCCATAAAGCGACAAAAGCCTGGAGGTGACGCGCGTATCCTCAGCGGCAATAAGATCGCAGGCGGCCAGCGCATCGCGCGCGCGCAAGGTGATATCGCGCGCGTTCCCGATGGGGGTTGCGGTCACATACAATCCCGGCGCAAGCCCATCTTCTTTTTGCGATTTTTCGATGTCCGGAATAGGCTGTTCTCCGATTATTCAGCGCCGGTTCTGAGAGATACATGAAACTGCTTCGCCCAATTTGCGCCATTGCCGCGGCACTTGCGATAGCCGCGCTTGCCGGATGCCAGACCGCGCCGGAAGCGCCCAAGCCCGCACCGCCGCCGCCGCCCGTGGTCGAGCAGCAGCCGGGGCCGCCTGCGACCAATCCCATGACCGCCGAGGAACCCGGATTCCTGCGCCTGCCCAACCAGCCGGCGGGCACCAATCCGGTGCGCGTGGGCCTGTTGCTGCCCTATTCCAACGGATCAAGCCAGACCCGCTATCTCGCCACCGCGATGATGAAGGCGGCGCAGCTTGCCCTGTTCGATGCCGGCAATCCGAACATCACGCTGATCAGCGCCGATGAAGGTTCCACCCCGGACAGCGCCGCCAATGGCGCGCGCTCGCTTCTGGCGCAGGGCGCGGAAGTGATTGTGGGGCCGCTGTTCTCGCCATCCGTCAGCGCGGTTGCGCCCATCGCGCATAATCGCGCCGTGCCGGTGATCGCGTTTTCCACCGACGTGAAGAAGGCCGGCAACGGCGTGTACCTGCTGAGCTTTCAGCCGGAGAACGAAGTACGCCGCACCGTCTCCTACGCCATTCAGACCGGTCACAAGCATTTCGCGGCCCTGGTGCCGCCGGGCGCCTATGGCGACCACATCGCGGACGCCTTGCGGGCCGATGTGACGGCGCAAGGCGCCGACGTGGCCGATATCGAACGTCTCGATCCGACGACGCAGGCAAGCGCGCTTCATGCGATTGCCGCATCCAATGCCGATGTGCTGATCGTGGCGGTAGGCGGCAATTCGCTGCGCGCGCTGGCGCCCGCATTGGCCGAGAACGGAATCGACCGCGGCAAGATCAAGCTGATGGGCACAGGCCTTTGGGACGATCCCTCCATACAGAAGGAAACGGCCTTGGAAGGCGGATGGTTTGCCGCACCGGCGCCGAATGCCGATTCCAGCTTCGTTGCCAAATACAGAGCGGCCTATGGATCGGAGCCGCCGCAACTGGCGAGCCTTGCCTATGACGCAGTGTCGCTTGTCGCGCTGTTGTCGCAAGGCGCGCCTTATCACCGCTTCACCGATTCCGCACTGACCGATCCGAACGGTTTCTCCGGCGTCGAAGGCATCCTGCGCTTCGATCCGGATGGCACGTCCGAACGGGGCCTTGCGATCCTCGCTGTCGAACCGGATGGATTCCGCGTGGTGGATCCGGCGCCGCGCACCTTCGAAAAGCCGGCAGCGCCGCCGCCCGTGACGACGAGCAGCCTTACGCCGCAATCTCCGAAATCAGGCGGTTGAGAACGAGGCGCCCTTGTGGCGTCGCTATCAGCCGGCCGTTCTCCGTCTTGAGGAATCCCTGTTTGGATAATTCCGCGACGCGCGTCTTGTCCGGCTCTGTGTTCCAGCGCGCGCGATAAGCGGCGAGGTCGATGCCTTCGGCCAGACGCAGGTTCATCAGCAGATGCTCGCGCGCCGCATCTTCGCGCGGCACTTCGCCTTCCTCGACGATGCCGTGCCCGCGACGTGACACCGCCTGTTGCCAGCGCTCCGGCAATTTCTCCGCCATCGTCGCAATGCGCTTGCCGCCGATGTCGAGCCGGCCATGCGCGCCGGGCCCCACGCCCGCATATTGGCCGTAGCGCCAGTAAAGAAGATTGTGCCGGCTCTCTTCGCCCGGCTTCGCATGATTGGAGATCTCGTAAGCGGGGCGGCCCGCCGCTTCCGTCATCTCCTGCGTGATCTCATAAAGCGAGGCGGCGTTGTCGTCATCCAGCGGCACCAGCGATCCTGTTCTGGCAAGCGTCGCAAACGGCGTCGCCGGTTCGATGGTGAGCTGGTAGAGCGACAAATGATCGGTGCCGAACGCCAGCGCTTCCTGCAATTCGTTGCGCCATGGTTCGGCCGTCTGATCGGGACGCGCATAGATCAGGTCCAGCGAAACGCGATCGAAGGTTTTCATGGCCATGCCGAGCGCGGCTTTCGCCTCCGCCACGTCGTGCAAACGGCCCAGCATTTTCAGGTCTTTGTCGTTCAGCGCCTGCACGCCGAGCGATACGCGGTTGACGCCGGCGGCGCGATAATCGCGGAAACGCTGCACATCGGCACTGGCGGGATTGGACTCCAGCGTGATCTCGACATCGTTGGTCGTGCGCCAAAGCCGCGCGATGGTGTCGATGGCAGCCCCAACCGCCTTGCCGCTCATGAGCGACGGCGTGCCGCCGCCGAAAAAGACCGTGGAGACGATGGGCCGCTCATCACCCTGCCACGCAGCCACATGCTCCAGCTCGCGCACGATTGCATCCGTCCAGGCATCTTCGTCGATGCGGGCGCGGACATGGGAGTTGAAATCGCAATAGGGACACTTCGCGGCGCAGAACGGCCAGTGGACGTAAATCCCGAAGCCCGTCACTCCAACGCCTCTTTCAGCTTGTCGAACGCCTTGGCGCGATGGCTGATGGAATGCTTCAGCACGGGGCTGATTTCGCCGAAGGTCTGCTTCATGCCGTTCGCAACGAAGATCGGATCGTAGCCAAAGCCGCGTGTGCCGCGCGGCGGAAACTCCAGATGACCGTGCACTTCGCCCTGGAAAATTTCCGTCTGCCCCGTGGGCAATGCGAATGCCAGCGCACAAACAAAATGCGCCGCGTAATTGTCGGCACGGATGGCGGCGAGTTCATCGCGGATCTTGCGCATGGCCATGTCGAAATCGCGTTGCTCGCCGGCCCAGCGCGCGGAATAGACGCCGGGCGCGTCGTTCAGCGCCGTCACGCACAAACCAGAATCATCTGACAAGGCCGGCAGTCCCGTCGCTTGCGCCGCAGCCACCGCTTTCAAGGCGGCGTTTTCAGCGAACGTAACGCCGGTTTCCTCGGGCTCCGGCAGTCCGAGTTCGTCCGCGCCTTTCACGTGCAGGCCAAAGGGCGCGACAAGCTCCGCGATCTCGCGCAGCTTGCCCTTGTTGTGCGAGGCCAGAACCAGCGAAGAGCCGCGCGGCAGCTTCACGCCAAAACCTTCTTCTGCAGTTCGACCAGATCCATGATGCCTTTGCGCGCCAATTTCAGAAGCTGCGCGAATTCATCGTCGCTGAACGGCGCGCCTTCGGCGGTGCCCTGAATCTCGACAAGGCCGCCAGCGCCGGTCATCACGAAATTCGCATCCGTCTCGGCGGTGGAATCCTCGTCATAATCCAGATCAAGAACCGGCGTGCCCTTGTAGATGCCGCAGGAAATCGCTGCGACATTGTCCTTGATCGCGGGTTTGGTGATCATGCCGGTCTTCTGCATGAACGTCACGCACTGGCTAAGCGCGACGAAGCCGCCGGTGATGGAAGCCGTGCGCGTGCCGCCGTCGGCCTGCAGTACATCGCAGTCGATGACGATCTGCCGCTCGCCCAGCGCAGACAGATCCATCACCGCGCGGAGACTGCGTCCGACGAGGCGCTGGATTTCCTGCGTGCGGCCCGACTGCTTGCCGGCAGCGGCTTCGCGGCGCATGCGTTCATGGGTAGAGCGCGGCAGCATGCCGTATTCGGCGGTGACCCAGCCCTTGCCGGTGCCCTTCAGGAAGGGTGGCGCTTTTTCCTCCAGCGAGGCCGTGGTGAGCACATGGGTATCGCCGAATTTCACCAGGCAGGAGCCTTCTGCGTGGCGCGCCACGCCCGGCGTCAGCGAAACCTCGCGCAATTGATCGAAAGCCCGCTTGCTGGGACGCATATCTGATACCTTGAAGTTGAGGATGCCGGGCGCTACCTAGCCTTCCCGGCCCCCTCCCGCAACGGCCCGGGGGCTGCTAGAATTTATCATGGCGAAACAAGACCTTAACATGGGCAACGGACCTCTGGACATCGCGAGCGCAAGGCTGCTGGCCGAAGAGCTGGGCGAACGGCCGCGCGAAGTGTTCCGCCATCTGGTCGACGCCTTCCTGAACACGGGCGAGCCGGTGGGCTCGCGCACCCTCTCCCAGCGCCTGCCTATGTCGCTGTCGCCGGCCTCCATCCGCAACGTGATGGCAGACCTGGAAACGATGGGTCTGCTCTATGCGCCGCACACCAGCGCCGGCCGCGCGCCGACCGAGCGGGGGCTTCGCCTGTTTGTCGATGGGCTGATGGAAATCGGCGAGCTGGCGCCGGGCGAACGCACGGCCATCGAGGCGCGCATCGCCAACCAGAACCGCGGCATTGAGGATGTCGTCACGCAGGCGACGCTCATGCTGTCGGGTCTGTCGCGCTGCGCCGGTCTGGTCGTGGCGCCAAAGATCGACAATGCGCTCAAGCATATCGAGTTCGTGAGCGTGGCATCGGGAAAGGCGCTGGTGGTGATCGTGGCCGAGGACGGCCAGGTGGAAAACCGCCTGCTCGACATTCCCGCGGGGCTTCCGGCTTCCGCATTGGTGGAAGCGTCCAACTACCTGAACGCACGCCTACGCGGCCGCACGCTCGACAGCGCGCGCGCCGAGATCGCATCAGAATTGGAAAGCGAGCGCGCCGAACTGGATGCGCTGACGAAGAAGATCGTCGCCGAGGGCCTCGCGACGATGGCGCCTTCCGGCGGGCAGAGCGCGTCCGATGAAAAAATCCTGATCGTGCGCGGCGCGTCGCATCTTCTGGAAACGGTGGAGGCGCAAACCGACCTGGAGCGCATCCGCACGCTGTTCGACGACATCGACCGCAAGAACGATCTCATCCGCTTGATGGAACTGGCGAAGGACGGCGCTGGGGTTCGCATCTTCATCGGCTCGGAGAATCGGCTGTTCAGCCTGTCCGGTTCTTCGCTTGTGGCGGCGCCCTATGCCAATGCGCAAGGCAAGATCGTTGGTGTGATCGGCGTTCTGGGACCGACGCGCCTCAATTACGCCCGCATCATTCCCATGGTGGACTACACCGCAAAAGTGGTGAGCCGTTTGCTCGCCTGAAGCGTTTGAAAGACATGAGCATGAACGACAACGACGATTACAAGCCCGAAAACGGTATGGATTCCGAAAGCCCGCACGCCGCCGAACTGGCGGTGCTGGATGCGCTGCGCGCCGAGAATGCGGAACTGAAAGATCGCGCCTTGCGCGCGCTGGCCGAGACGGAGAACACCCGGCGCATCGCCGCGCGCGAGAAGCAGGAAGCCTCGCAATATGCGGTGACGCGCTTTGCCCGTGACATGGTGGGCATCGCCGACAATTTCGCGCGCGCGCTGCAGGCGCTGCCGGCGGAAAAACTCGCCGCCGCCGATCCGGCGGTGAAGGCGGTGATCGAAGGCGTGGAGGCCACCGAGCGCCAGCTCATGGCGACGCTCGCCAATCACGGCATCAAGGCCGTGGACACCTCCGACGGCAAGTTCGATCCCAACCTGCACCAGGCGATCGCCGAGGTGCCGGGCAACGGCAAGCCGGGCGGCTCCATCGTGGACGTGGTGCAGACGGGCTATGTCATCGGCGACCGCCTGCTGCGCCCGGCCATGGTGACGGTGGCGCGCAAGGATGACGGCGCGCAAAGCCCCAAAGTCGATACGCAGGCCTAGCCGCCGCTGCCGGTTCGGGCCATGCTCCCGCGCATGAGCGACGCGGTGGCCGCACCTATCGCAAAAACGCCCGCCGGTGCTCCTTATCTGGAGCAGCGCATCTTCCTGCATTCGCCGCTCGGAACGCTGGGCACAACAGCTGCGATCTTCATTCTGCTCTACGGCACTTGGCTTTTGGCCGCGGAGCTGGAAGGCCTGACGCCCATCCGCTGGACCGGCCATAGCCTGGCGTTCGCCAATGGCGCGTGGTCGGCATTTGTCCTTTCCCTTCTCATTTGCGCGGCCATGGGCATGCAGCGCTATGCGCGCCTGAAGGATGCCGACGATTATCATCGCTTCGCGCCGATCTTCACCGGCGGCGAAGCCACCGCGCAGAGACTGTCCTCCTACGCACCCGACACCGCGCGCCTTGGCCGGTCCTCCCTGATCGGCGCGTTGGCCGGGCTTCTGGTCAGCGCCCTGATCCTGGCTTCGGAAGGCACGCCGCTGCGCCTCTCCTTCGCAGCCACGACGTTGTGGTTCGTGGCGATCATCGTTCTGCTCTCGATGCTTTTCGCCCGCGGCGCCGAACTGACGCGGCGGTCCAGCACATCTTTCGCCGAAACGCTGCGCACCGAACTCAAGATCGACCTGCTGCGGATCGACAAGCTGTCGGTCATCGGCCGCTCGGCGGCGCGCATCGCGCTGATCTGGATCGTGGTCAGCGCGGTGGCGGGATTGTTCTTCGTCGGCGGCGACATTTCCGTGGTGTCGGTGAGCACTATGCTGGCCTGCGCCGCCATGGGCATCGTGATTTTCGTTCGCGCCATCATGGGCGTGCATGAGCGCATCATGACGGCCAAGGCGGCGGAGCTGGAGCATGTGCGCTGCCAGATCGAAGCCGCTCGCGCCGTGCTGTTGCAGGATCCGGCGGCGGCAACGCGGTTGCAGGGGCTGCTCGCCTACGAACATCGCGTGGAGCAGGCGCCGGAATGGCCGTTCGACCAGACGACCTTGGTGCGCGTGGGTGCGTCCACGCTCATCGTCACCGTGCCGTGGTTCGGACAGGCCGTGGCCGGTTATGCCATCGAGCATCTCGCACATTGAACGGCAAAGCGGCATGATGCGGGCATGAGCGGAATCAAGATCGTCATTGCCGGAGCTGCGGGCCGCATGGGACGGGCGGCACTGCGCGCCATTTCTGGTTCGCCGGATTTCGAATTGATCGGCGCGCTGGTGCGCAAGGAGCATCCTGATATCGGCAACGATGCGAGTGCGCTGGCAGGCGCGAAACCGTCCGGTATATCGCTCAGCGACGACGCGCTGCCGCTGCTGGCGCAAGCGCAGGCCCTGATCGATTTCACCACGCCGGAATTGTCGGTCGAACTTGCTGCGCTATCGGCCCAAGCGCGCATCGTGCATGTGATGGGCACGACCGGATTGTCCGCGAAAGACGACGAGAAAATCCGCGCCGCGGCGCGTCACGCGGTCATCGTGAAATCCGGCAATATGAGCCTGGGCGTAAATTTGCTGGCCGCTTTCGCCAAGCAGGCCGCGAAGGCGCTCCCCGGTTTCGATATCGAGATCGTGGAAATGCATCACCGCAAGAAGGTGGATGCGCCGTCCGGCACCGCGCTGCTTCTGGGCCGCGCGGCGGCGCAAGGACGCGATATTTCGCTCGACGATCACGCCGTGAAGGCGCGCGACGGACAAGTGGGGCCGCGTGGCAATGAAGCCATCGGCTTTGCGTCCCTGCGCGGCGGCACCGTGGTCGGCGAGCATGATGTGATCTTTGCCGGCAACGGCGAGCGCGTGGTGCTGCGCCATGTCGCCGAGGATCGCTCCATCTTCGCCGCCGGCGCGCTGGCGGCCGCGAAATGGGGCCAGGGCAAGAAGCCCGGTCTCTATGCGATGGCGGACGTTTTGGGGCTTTGACGCGCTTCGGAACGTGCCGCTTCCATCGCCAGCATCGAGCGCTTGCGCACCAGGCCCCAGTGATAGCCGTGCAACGCACCGTCGCTGCCGAGCACGCGATGGCACGGGATCAGCCATGATACCGGATTGCGGCCCACAGCGGTGCCTACCGCGCGCGAGGCTTTCGCATCGCCGAGCCGCGTGGCGATCGTGCCGTAAGTCGTCATCTTGCCTTCGGGAATCTTGAGCAATGCTTCCCACACCTTGATCTGGAACGGCGTACCGAACAGATGCAGGCCGATCTCTGCTTTGCCGTCCTGCTCGAAAATCTTTTGCGCAATCTCTTCGGCGCGCTTGGTGTTCTCCGCGAAATCCGCGCGCGGCCAGCGCGAGGTCATATCGGAAAGCATTCGCTCGTCTTCGCCTTCGTCGCCGAACGCCAGACCGCAGACGCCTTTGTGCGTCGTCATCACCAGAACGCGGCCGAACGGGCAATCGGCGAAACCATATTGGATGGAGAGCCCGCGGCCGCCCTTGGCGTATTCGCCCGGCGTCATCGCTTCGATCTTCAGCGACAGATCGTGCAGACGCGAGGATCCCGATAGGCCGGACTCGATCGCCGCATCCATCACGCTTGCGCCGTTCGCCAGTTCGCGCTTGGCGTGCTCCAGGGTCAGATGGCCGATGAAGCTTTTGGGACTGACGCCGACATAGCGCGTGAACATTCGCTGGAAGTGAAACGGTGAAAGCCCCACCGCATCGGCCGCATCTTCGAGGCGCGGCTGTTCGGTATAGCGCTCGGTCAGGAAGCGGATGGCGCGGCCCATGCGCCGCCAGTCGCGGGTGGTTTCGTAGTCTTGGAGTTGGATCAGTTCGCTCATGGGCTGAAGATGGGACGCGAGAGGCCCATTATCGACCCGTTTCTTGCGCCCCGAAATGGCGATTTTTCGCCGCCCAAAGCGCGGATTTCAGCGCCGCCGCGAAGCTTTCGCGCACCGCGGGCGCCAGGAATTCGCCGACCTGCATCTCGCGGCCATGGCTGCGGAGGAACAGCTTGTTGGAGAACTCCGTCGGCCGCTGCAGGTCCACGCGCACCCAATAGGGATTGAATTCCACCGCTTTCGTCGGACCTTTTGCGGGATGCTTCTCCACGCGCAGCAGCGTGGGCGTCACCATCACATGCTCGAAGCGGCGCGCCGCCAGCGTGCTCGAACGAAACGCCCAGGCAAGCAACGCCACGTCCAGCCCCATGAACGGGGCGATGGGCCATGCGCCACGCAGGATGAAGCTCAATGCAAAAGCTATATTGAACGACGCGACGATCGCCAGAATGACGAGCAGCGTGCGCGCCTGCATCGGCGGGCTGGGCCGCAGGGTCTCATCAAGGATGGCAGGCTCGGTATCCATGCAGGAAGCTTCTTATCCCGGCGCACGTAGGGCAAGACGCAAAAGAGGGCCCGCGCGTCGCGGACCCTCCCCATTCTGCGTGTCTGCAGGATTACCGCGGCGGGGGATGGCCGCAGCGTTCTTCATAAGCGCGGCGTCCGCCGTGATCGCGCCACACCGGATTCCCAAGGTCCAGATCGCAAGGATCCGTAGCCGCACCCACAACTGCGCCGCCAACGGCGCCGACAGCTGCGCCCGTGGCGACATTACCCGTCGCCGCACCGACAAGCGCGCCGGCCCCCGCACCAATCAGCGCACCGGAAGCCGCGCGATCGCCAGGGTTCGTTCCGCAGCCGGCCAACGCCAGCATCGAAACCGCCGCACCTGCGACGATAAAATCTCTTATCCGCATTTCTGCCTCCTGATTTGTCTGAGGTTGTGTGGATAACGACGTACGGTTGATGACGTTCCGGCCACAATCGTGGAATTTGTCGGGAACCAATCGGGTGGAAATGGCATGGCGCGGAAATTCACCAAGGCGGAAGCGGAAGAATTCTTCGCGCGACTGAAGAAGCACATGCCCGAGCCGCGCACGGAACTTCAGTACAAGAATCCGTTTACGCTGCTCGTCGCCGTCGTGCTGTCCGCGCAGGCCACCGACAAGGGCGTGAACAAGGCGACGAAAGACTTGTTCGAGATCGCCGACACGCCGCAGCAGATGGCTGCGCTCGGCGTGCACAAGCTTACGCCCTACATCAAGACAATCGGACTTTATCGCACCAAGGCGAAGAACGTCATCGCCTTGTCAAAAGCGCTGCTCGCGGATCATGACGGCAGGGTGCCCAAGGATCGCGATGCGCTGGAAGCGTTGCCCGGCGTCGGCCGCAAGACGGCGAATGTGGTTTTGAATGTCGCGTTCGGCGAACCCACCATCGCGGTGGACACGCACATCTTCCGCGTCAGCAATCGAACGGGATTGGCGCCGGGCAAAAATCCGCGCGAAGTGGAAGACGGATTGGAAAAGATCGTGCCCGATGCATACAAGCTGCACGCCCATCACTGGCTGATCCTGCACGGGCGCTATACCTGCGTGGCGCGCAAGCCGCTCTGCCCCACATGCGTGGTCAACGATCTGTGCCGCTACAAGGACAAGACGCGCGAGATCACGCCGGACAAAACCCCGGCTAGGACGTCGCCGCCTTCCCGCCGACGCGCATCGCGTTGAGGCAGCCGACATCGGCCGATGCATCCTGCGGTCGCGGGACCGTCTCCACATGCCGGACCGACATCGACGCGCCCTGCGGATAAAGGAAGAAGAACGCCTTGCAGACCTGTCCGTCATAGCGCCACATCTCGATACCCTTGCCTTCCTTGCGCGTGAAGGCCGGATTTCCCATAAGCGTGCGCAATTGCGCCACATCGATACCGGCATAGCCCGCGGGCTCGCCCGGCGGCGGGCCGCTGGGAAGCTGCGCCGTTCCGCCTGCACAGGCCGCAAGCAAAAGCGCGAATGCCAGAACGGTGGCGATGCGGATCATGGAACCTCCTCGAGCGATGCCGCCAGCATACACAATGCGCGTGCTTGCGGATAAGGGGTAGCTCCTCTATTCCCGCCCCGAGGCAATCGGGATGTGACAGCACAATGACTTCTTCCTTCGATGTGGCTGGCCTTGGCAACGCGATCGTGGACGTGATCGCGCCGGTCGACGATGCGTTCCTGCTCAAGCATCAAATCGCCAAAGGCGTGATGACGCTGATCGACGAATTCCGGGCACTTCAGCTTTACGAGGCGCTGAACACCACGACGGAAAGCGGCGGCGGCTCGGCGGCGAACACCATGGCCGGGCTTGCCTCGCTCGGCGGCAATGGATTGTTCGTCGGCAAGGTGAAGCACGACCTTCTGGGCCAAAGCTTCGCGGCCAGCATGAAGGATATCGGTGTGACGTTCAGCGTGCCGTTTGCGAAAGACGGCCCGTCGACGGCGTCGTGCATGATCGCGGTGACGCCGGACGGCCAGCGCAGCATGAACACCTATCTGGGTGCGTGTCGCGAATTGAAACCGTCCGACATCGACGAAAAGCAGATCGCCTCCGCGCAGATCGTTTATGTGGAGGGCTATCTGTGGGACCTGCCCGACGCGAAAGACGCGATCCGCAAGGCGATGGCCGCAGCCAAGAAGGCGGGCCGCAAGATCGCCTTCACGTTATCCGATCCGTTCTGCGTGTCGCGCTGGCGCGAGGAATTTCGCGAGCTGCTGAAATCGGACATCGACATCCTCTTCGCCAATGAGGAAGAAGCCAATTCACTGTTCGAAGTGGAAGAATTCGACGAAGTGCTGCAGCACTTCCACAACTGGCACGGCATCGCGGCGCTGACGCGATCGGAGAAAGGATGCGTCGTGACCCAGCGCCACGACGTGCACGTCATCGATGCGCATCCTGTTTCAAAAGTTGTCGATACAACCGGCGCCGGCGATCAATATGCCGCCGCATTCCTTTACGGCCTGACGCGTGGCAAGCATTTGGCCGATTGCGGACGGCTCGGCGCGCTCGCCGCGGCCGAGGTGATCTCGCATTACGGCGCGCGGCCCGAAAAATCTCTCAAGGATCTGGCGAAGAACGCCGGCCTGATGTGATCAGGCTTCCTTCGGCGTCTTCAGCCAGGAGATGACGAAGAGAACCAGCCACATGCCGTCCAGCAGGCTGCCGTAGAACGGCCCGCCAAGCGGAAGCTGTCCCGTCTTGTAGAGCCACAGGCATGGCAGGAAGAAGCCAAGCTTCTCCACGAAGGTGATCGGCATCAGCATGCGCCAGCGGATGGGGTTGCTGGCGATCAGCAGAAATCCGATCTGCCATGCCAGCGCGGTGCCGTAGAAGCCGTAATAGAATTCCGGATGGTTCATCGGCGGCGTGACCATGGACGCGACGAAAAATCCCGGCACGAGCACGGCCAGGCCGTAGATTCCCGAGATCGCATAAACCCAGCGTGCAAAGCGCATATCGATTCCCCCTTATTCCCCGATCACATGCAGTGCGACTTCACGGCCATGCGGCCTGTCGCGATGTTCGAACAGATAAAGCCCCTGCCATGTGCCGAGCAACCATTCTCCATCGCGCACCGGAATCGACAAGGAGGTTTGCGTCAGCGCGGAGCGGATATGCGCCGGCATGTCATCGGGCCCCTCTGTGGTATGCCTATAAAGACCCATGTCGCGCGACACCGTGCGGCGCATAAAGTTTTCCAGATCGCGCAAGACGTCCGGATCGGCATTTTCCTGAATGAGCAGCGACGCCGATGTGTGGCGCACGAAACAGGTGAGGAGACCGTCGCGAATGCCGGAGCCTTCCACGAAGGTCTCCGCATCTCGCGTGAAATCGTAAAGGCCGGGGCCTTTCGTATTCACCTCGAGCGTATGGAATTTCTGTTTCATCGGTTCTTGCGCAGATAGACATACAACGCCCCATCGCCGCCATGGCTGCGATGCGCGGGGCGTATGTCGGCAACCAGCCCGGCGACGTCCGGCTCCGACAGCCAGCGGGGCGCGAGGTTGCGCAGGATGCCGCGGCGGCTGTCCATGCTGAACGGCGCGTCGGGTGCCGGATCCTTCGCGCCCTTGCCCGTCACGATGATGACCAGTCTCAGCCCCCGCGCCCAGGCGCTGCGCACGAATGTAACCAGCGTCGTGTGCGCCACCGTTTCCGTCATGCCATGCAGATCCAGCCGCGCCTGCGGTTCGATCTCGCCGCGCTTCAGCCGCTCGGCGGTGCGCCCGTTCAATCCGCCCGGCGTGAGCCGCGATTTGGCATCGGGTTGCTTCTTCTTCAGCAGCGCGGGCGCGAGGGGCGTCGCTTCCTTGTAGGCGCTCTCGAACAGCTTGCGCTCTTCCTCGCTGACGGACCGCTTGCGCGTCATGGCAGCGGATAATCCTTCGAGGCGCCGAGTTTGGCGGCGACCCGTTTGGGGAGAAGCACATAGAGCTGCCCGGCGGACTTCATGCGCCCGGCAATCGATGCGGCGTCCGCGCCGAAGCCCCAGAACACATCGCCGCGCACCGCGCCCTTGATCGCGCCGCCGGAATCCTGCGCGACCATGAGCTGGTGGAAGTCATGTTCCTCACGATCCGGATTCGCATCGGGTCGCTTCGCGACAACGAACATCGGCGCACCAAGCGGATGCAGTTTCAGATCCACCGCAAGGCTCGCCGCGGCGGTGAGCGGCACGCCTTCGCTGCCGATGGGGCCAGCATTGGGATCGGTAATCGGCTCTTCGCGGAAGAAGATGTAGGACTTGTCCGTTTCCATCACGCGCTGCGCATCCTGCGGATGGTCCTTCAGCCATTTGCGGATGACCTGCATGGACATGCCGTCGCGTGGCACGCCCATGCCGATCAGCGTCTTGCCGATGGCGGTATAGGGCTGGCCGTTCTGCGCATCGTAGTTCACGCGCGACCATGAGCCATCATCGAAATGCACGCGTCCCGATCCCTGGATGTGCAGGAAGAACAACGAAACCGGATCCTTGGCATAGAACAGAATCTTCGCCCGTTTCAGACCCTGCCGGTCGATCGCTCCACGCGCGGGGCATTTCACCAGCGTGTGGCCTTCGACGCAGCCGGTGAAGCGGCGGCCTTGCAGATCGTCCAGAAACGCGCCGACATCGACGCTGACGAGATTGTCTGGCGTGGCGTAGACGGGCGCCTGATAGGCGCCGTGCCGTGTGCGGCTGGCTTCGATCTCTGCTTCATAATAGCCGGTGAAAATTCCGCTGCGGTCGTCGCCATTGCCGATCGCCACGGGCCGCGCCCAGCTTGCAAAGAATTTGCGCGCGGCTGCGGCGCTGACGGTGCCCGAAGGAATCGCGTGACAGGCGGCAAGCCAATCCGCGGCGGTGCCGGCATAGCCCGCCCCACCCATCACATCGGCCGGATTTTTTCTGGAGAGCGCATCGCAGGACCGTGCGAAGGCCGCAAGCGCGGCGCGTGGATCCGACGACCGCCAGCTCGGCAGATCGGAGAAGGACACCGGCGTAAGGCGTAAAGGTGGCGCGAGAAGCGCAGGCAGCTTTTTGTTGGTCGTCCACCACCACGCTGCAAAAGCAACGAGCGCCAGAACGATCAGGGTGAGAATGAGGCGCCCCCGCCTCATCGTCAGGCCGCGGGCTCTTCGCCCGAGGTGTGCACCAGCGTCCAGTTCGGATCGCTTGCGCGGACATTGCGCTCGAACGCCCAGATGTCGGTCACTTCATGCACCGACTTGGGATCGCCGGCGACGACATCGCCCTGCGCGTTCGTCGTGGAAGAAATGAACTGCGCGGTAAAGGCGACAGTGACATCCGCCAGTTTGCCCTTGAGCGTCGCCGCCACGATCTTCACGTCCTTGAAACCGATGAAGGTGAAATGGACGGTCTCGCCGCGGGCCTCGCGGTCACGCATGGCGCCGTCGAACGCGGCATAGACTTCATCGCTCAGAAGCGGCCGCAGCGCGACGCGGTCATTGCCGGAAAAAGCAGTGAGCACGAGTTCATAGGCGTGGCGCGCGCCGGACAAGAAATGCGCCTGGTCGAAATTGCGATCGGCGAGCTTGATCTCCATCAGACCGCGCGCCAGCGGATCGGCCGGCAGCTCGGTTCCGCGCGGCGCCGGCAAGGCAATGGCCGGTTTGTCGGCGGACTGATCGGCCGGCGGACCGACGCGATAAGGTTCCGGCGGCGGTTCATGCCCGGTGCGGCGGCCCAGAACGGTGTAAAGGCGGAACAGGATCACGCCGGCCACCAGCGCCAGGAGCAGGATCTCGAGAAGTTGTGTGTTCGCCATTGTGCCGTTCGTGCCTTGCAGGTCGCTGTTTATCGCGACCGGTTATCAGGGTAGCTCCGCCTTTTGCCCGGGTCCAGCGCGCAGCCGCCACAGCGGCAATGCGCGGTTAATCGCAAAATTCATCATGAGGATGCGGCACTTATGCGGCGAAACCATGGTCGCCTTGTCATTGCTCGCCAATCCGTGATAGCGCGGGCCGCGAATTCAGACGGACGAGAGCATCATGAGCGGCGAAGGTCTTCCTCCCAACGGCAACGGTTCCGGCGACGCGCCGCGCATCCAGCTGCTGGCGCAATATGTGAAGGACCTGTCGTTCGAAAACCCGGGCGCGCCGATGCTGATCAATGTGCGCCCCGCCATCGACCTGGGCGTCGACCTTCAGGCGCGCAAGATGGAAGGCGATCAGTACGAGATCGACCTGCGCCTGCGCGTCTCCGCCAAGCATGAAGACAAGACGATCTTCCTTCTCGAGCTCAGCTATGCCGGTATCGGCCTGATCCAGAACGTGCCGGAAGAGGTGATCTCGCAGATCTTGCTCATCGAAATCCCGATGATGCTGTTCCCGTTCGCCCGCCGCGTGGTGGCCGACACGGTGCGCGACGGCGGCATGCCGCCCCTGATGATCGAGCCGATCGATTTTGCGTCGCTCTATCGCGCCAAGGCCGAGCAGCAGCAACAGCAGATGGGCGCGCCGACGGCGAACGCCTGACGCCTAACCCCAGCTCCACACGGGTTTGTCGCCGAGATCCTTGGCGATGAAATTCGCGTGCGCGTCCTGCTCTTCCTGTGTGATCACCACGGTGAGCTGGCGCGGGCGGGTGCGCGTGACCTGTATGACGGCATCGCCATGCACTTCCACGCTGTCGCCCGGCGCGAGCACCAGTTTCGTCTGGCGGCCGCCGACCAGCTCCAGATAGACGCGCGCGGTCAGCTCCGCATCGAGGAGCGCTCCGTGCTTGGTGCGCGCCGACAGATCGATACCGAAGCGCTTGCACAACTCATCGAGCGAATACCGGGCGCCTGGAATCTTCGCCTTGGCGATCTCGATCGTGTCGATGGCGCGCGCGAAGGGCAGCGGCGGCTTTCCGCAACGATGCAATTCGCTGTTCACGAATTTCATGTCGAACGCGGCGTTGTGAATGACCAGCGGCGCATCGCCGAGGAATTCCAGCAGATCTTCCACGACATGCGAGAACAGCGGCTTGTCGGCGAGGAACTCGTCGGTCAGCCCGTGAACCTTCTGCGTCTCGATTGGAACGAGACGCTCGGGATTGAGGTAGGCGTGAAAGTTGTTGCCGGTCGGCAGATGATCGATCAGCTCGACGCAGCCGATCTCGACAATGCGGTCGCCGGTCGCCGGATCGAATCCGGTCGTTTCGGTATCCAATACGATTTCGCGCATTTAATTCTCTGGCATTTTCCCTGCGGCGATCTTCGCGCGCAGGTCCTTCACGATCATCTGAACCTGTTCGAAAGCGTGGTCCAGACCTTTGTCCGTCACAACCACATAATGGGCTTTTGCACGCTTTTCTTCGTCGGGCATCTGGCGGGAGAGAATCTGGGCCAGCTTTTCGGGCGTCATGCCCGGCCGTTCCAGCACCCGCGCGCGCTGTATATGGGATGGCGCGGAGACGACGACAACCGCATCCATGCGCGCATGGCCGCCGGTTTCGAACAGAAGCGGCACATCCAGAACGACCATGTCCGCGCCGTCCGCCACCGCTTTTGCCATGAAGCCCTGCTGAATCTTGCCGACCAGCGGATGCACGATCGATTCCAGCCGTTTGAAGCCGGACGGATCGGCCACCAGCGCCTTTGAAAGAAGCGGCCGGTCGACGCGGCCATCGCGCACCGTTCCCGGAAAAGCCTTTTCGATTTCCGGCACCGCCGCGCCGCCCGGCTCATAAACCGCGTGCACATTGGCGTCGGAGTCGTTCACGGGAATTCCGAGGCGCGCGAACATCTTCGCCGTCTCGCTCTTACCCATGCCGATGGAGCCGGTGAGCCCGATGAGAAGCGGTCTAGCCATGGCGCAACGCCTTCTTCAATTCGGTGCGCAGCGCCGGCGTCACTTGCGGACGCTCGCCATAGAACGCCTCGAAGGCCGGCACCGCCTGGTGCATCAGCATGCCAAGCCCATCGACGATGCGATTGCCGCGGGCCTGCGCGCGCTGCAGCAGATCGGTCTCCAGCGGATTGTAGACAAGGTCCGTGACGACGGCATTCACCGGCAAGGGATCCAGAGAAATGTCGAGCACGTCCTTGCCGGACATGCCTGCCGAAGTCGCATTGACGAGAACGCCTGCGCCATCCGCGGCGTTGGCCCAATGGTTCCAGGCGAAGGCGCGCAATGGCATCTTCACGCGCGCGGAGAATTCGCGAACCAATGTTTCGGCGCGCGCCAGATTGCGGCCGACGATGCGTATCTCGCGCACGCCAAGTTCGGCCAGCGCCAGAATGGCAGCGCGCGCGGCGCCGCCCGTTCCCAGCAACACCGCGTCTCTTCCCTGCAGCGCGTTCTTCGCAAGCGCCTCGTTCAGATTTGCAGCAAGGCCGGTGGCATCGGTGTTGCGGCCCATGATCTTGCCGCCATCGAATATCAGAAGGTTCACCGCGCCCGCCGCCTGCGCCGCGTCGTCCAACTCATGCGCGATCGCAAAGGCGGATTCCTTGTGTGGCACCGTGACATTCACGCCGATGAACCCCGTCGCGCGCAGACTTTGGATCACTTGCGCGAAACGCTCGCGCGGCACGGCGAGCGGGACATAGGCACCATCGATGCCATGTGCATCGAGCCAATAGCCATGCAGCCGCGGCGATAGCGAGTGCTGCACAGGCCAGCCGATCACGCCCGCAAGTTTGGCTTTGCCGCTGATGCTCATTTGGCGATGACACCCTGTTCGCGCAGCGCCGACAAGAGCTGGATCAGCGGCAAGCCGAGAATGGCAAAATAGTCGCCCGCGACGTGGGAAAAGAATTGCGCGCCTTCATCCTCAAGCCGGTAACAGCCGACGCCGGAGAGGATGTCCTCGCCCTTCTTTATGAGATAGGCATCGATGAAGCCGTCCGAAACCGGAAACATGGTGAGCTTGGACCGCTCGGTGTGGCGCCAGATTGGCCGGCCGTCTTTCGCGATCACCGCCGCGGAAAGCAGCTCGTGGCCGCGGCCGCGCAACCGACACAACAGATCGCGCGCTTCCTGCATGGTGGCGCATTTGCTGACAAGCTCTCCGGCAAAGGAAAGCACCTGGTCGGCACCGATTACCAGCGCGTCGGGATGCCGCCGCGATATCTGCAGCGCCTTCACCTCGGCCAGCGCATCCGCAATCACCCAGTGCGGCGTGTTCGCCGCGAGCATGGAGTTCTTGACGTCGTCCTCGTCCACCCGCGCCGGCATCACATCGAACGCGATGCCCGCATTGCGCAGGATGTTCGCGCGGCTCTGGCTGGCGGAAGCAAGGATCACACGCGTCATTCCGCCGGCTGCCGCCTTTCGCCGAGAAGATTGAGCACCGCGGCCGCCGTTTCTTCCACGGAGCGGCGCGAGACGTCGATCGTCGGCCAGTCCTGCGCTTCGAAGAGTTTGCGCGTGGTCGTCACTTCCGCGCGCACGCTGTCGAGATCGGCATAGGAGGTATCGCGCACTTCGCCGAGCGTGTTGAGACGATTGCGCCGCACCTGCACGAGCCTTTCCGGCGATGCCCATAGGCCCACCACCAAGGGCTTTGTGAGCATGATCAGTTCACGCGGCAGAGGCATGCCCGGCACCAGTGGTACATTCGCGACACGCACGCCGCGCATCGCCAGATAAACGCTGGTCGGTGTCTTGGAAGTGCGGCTCGCACCCACCAGCACCACCTCTGCCTCATCGAGCCGATCGAGTATCTGTCCGTCGTCATGCGCGATGGTGAAGTTCAGGGCCTCGATGCGCGTCTGGTAGCGCTGGTCGAGATCGTGCTGTCCGCCGGGCCGATGACTTTCCGCCGCACCGAGGAATTGCCGCATCACCGCGATGGGCGTCTCCAGAACGTCGTAACTTGGAACGTTCATCGCCGCGCAGGCTGTGAGCAATTCCTTGCGCAGTTCCGGATTGACCAGGGTGAAGAACACCAGGCCCGGATCTTCCTTGATATGTTCGATGGCGCGTGTGAGCTGGCGGGAGCTGCGAACCAGCGCATAGAAATGCTCGTTGACCGTCACGCCTTCGAATTGCGCCAGCGCCGCGCGCGCGATCGCATTCAGCGTTTCGCCGGTCGCATCCGATACAAGGTGTACGTGGAACTCGCGCGTTTCGGAATTCACAGAATGATGCTCCGCACCGTCATTTCCATCCCCATAAGATACACAAACCGCGATCCGCAAACAGATTTCACAGGAAGCCGCCTTCTGCGCACAGTCCCTGATCCGGATTGTGGGTGCCTGCGTAACGGACGCGACGCCAACTCCCCTTGAGTCCGAAGGGGTTGCGGCATAGAGACTCGCCATTCACGGTTTTTTCCACAAATCACAGCCCAATCATCATCGTCATCAGATTCCTAGGAGTCCTTATTCTTTGAAGTATTCGGGGAAAAGATTGATCTCGGTTCTGGAGGGACAAGTAGTTTCTCCGCCGCCGGTCTGGCTGATGCGCCAGGCGGGACGATACCTGCCCGAATACAGAGCCCTGCGTGCCAAGGCCGGTTCGTTCTGGACGATGTGCAACGATCCGGACATGGCGACCGAGATAACCCTTCAACCGATACGGCGCTTTGGCTTCGATGCCGCGATTATCTTCTCGGATATCCTTACCGTGCCTTTCGCATTGGGTCGAACGGTGACGTTCGAGGAAAATGTCGGACCGCGTCTCGAGCCGGTGACATCCGCGGAAGGATTGGAACGCGATCCTGCGATCTGGCGCGAGAAGCTTTCTCCGGCTTACGAGACGCTGAAAAAAGTTCGCGCTGCTCTCCCCGCTGAAACCACGCTTCTTGGCTTCGCTGGCGCTCCCTGGACCTTGGCGACCTATCTGGCAGCTGGACGTGGTGGCGACGAACAGAAGGCGGCGAAACTTTGGGGCTATCGCAATCCGGAAAGTTTTGAAGGATTGCTCGATCTTCTGGGCGATTGCGTCGCCGCGCACCTGATCGCGCAGCTCGGTGCCGGCGCGGATGCGGTGCAGATCTTCGATAGCTGGGCGAGCGGATTACCGGCCGAAGCGTTTGCGCGCTGGGTGGTCGCACCGACAAAGCGAATTGTGGACAAGGTTCGCGCGGCAAAGCCAGATGCGAAGATCATCGGCTTTCCACGCGCGGCAACATTGCAGGGTTATGAATTCTACGCGCGCGAAACCGGTGTGGATGGAATCTCTGTTGATACGGCCGCGCCGCAAGACTGGATGTCGGATTTCGATATGCCGATTCAGGGCAATCTCGATCCTTTGCTGCTGGTGACGGGCGGTGACGCGATGGCGCGCGCTGTGGATGCCCTTGTGGATTCCATGCGTGGACGGCCCTTCATCTTCAATCTCGGTCATGGCGTGTTGCAGGAAACGCCGCCCGAACATGTGGCCGCGCTCGTCGCGCGCCTGCGCAAGTGAAGATCGCGGTCATCCTGTTCAATCTCGGCGGGCCGGACGAGCCGGATGCGGTCGAGCCGTTCCTGAAAAATCTTTTTACCGATCCGGCAATCATTTCGTTGCCCGGCATTGTGAGAAAGCCACTGGGTACCTTCATCGCCAGGCGGCGCGGTCCCACGGCGCGGGAGATCTATACAAAGATCGGCGGCCGCTCGCCCATCGTCGAGGAAACGCAGGCGCAAGCCGACGCGCTCGAGGCTGCGCTGAAGACCAAAAATCACGATGCGCGCTGCTTTATCGCGATGCGTTACTGGAAACCCTTTGCCGGCGATGCGGCACGCGCGGCAAAGGCGTGGAATCCGGATCACGTCGTGATGCTGCCGCTCTATCCGCAGTTCTCCACCACCACCACCGACTCATCGGAACAGGATTGGAGCGCAGCCGTGCGCCGTGCAGGAGTGACTGTGCCGACCACGCGTATCTGCTGTTATCCATGGGACAACGGCTTTGTCGAAAGCGCGAGCACGTTGATCGCCGCGGCGCTGGATCGGAAAAAGTCGTCTGTGGACTACCGTCTGTTGCTATCTGCGCACGGCCTTCCAAAACGCACGGTTTTGAAGGGCGATCCCTATCAGTGGCAGGTGGAAAAAACCGCCCAAGCGATTGTGGACAGGCTGGGGATAATGAATCTCGACTGGCAGGTTTGTTATCAAAGTCGCGTCGGGCCGCTGGAATGGATCGGCCCGGCGACCGACGTGGAGATCCGCCGTGCCGGCGCAGAGGGCAAGGGACTGATCGTCGTGCCGATTGCGTTCGTCAGCGAACATTCCGAAACGCTGGTCGAGCTCGATATCGAGTATGCAAAGCTCGCCCGCGAAACGGGCGTGGCCGATTACATCCGTGTGCCGGCGGTGGGCGCCCATGACGCGTTCATCGAGGGACTTGCCGCGCTGGTGGACCGCGCGGCTTTGGGCGAGGCTGTGGTCACTTGCGGGCCGGGACGAATCTGCCCGAAGGAATTTGCCCGCTGTGGATTTGGAGCTAGCCGTTCATGACGTCGTTCCTGCTGGACAACATTCTCTGGATCCGCGCGCTGCATGTGATCGCGGTAATCGCGTGGATGAGCGGCATGCTCTATCTGCCGCGGCTGTTCGTCTATCACACGCAAACGGTGCCCGGCTCCGCGGAGTCCGAGCGCTTCAAGGTGATGGAGCGAAAGCTCCTGCGCGTGATCACCAACCCTGCGATGATCGCGGCGTGGCTGCTGGGCATTTTGCAGATCTGGCTGATGCCCGGACTTCTTCATGAAGGCTGGCTGCACGCGAAGCTGGGACTGGTGGTGATCCTTTCGGCTCTGCACGGTTATTTTGCGATGTGCATGAAGAAGTTCGCGCGCGACCAGAACGACAAGTCCGAGCGGTTCTACCGGATCCTGAACGAGGTCCCGGCGGTGCTGATGGTGCTGATCGTGATCCTGGTGATTGTGAAACCCTTCTGACGGGCGGGCCTTTGCAAGGGCCCAAAATCGGTCTATATAAGGTTCAGTCTCCCTTTCGCATTGCAGTCCGTCCCGCGCCCCAGGCGCGAAGGCAGGACCCGGACAGCCGGCGCAGTGCGGTTACCTAACCTTCCGTTGAGCGCAGGCTGGTCATTTTCGGCGGCTCTCGCGGGCGGAAATCCCCCCAACCACCTTGTTCAGGTAAGTACCCAATGACCATCCAAGACGGCCTGCAGGCGATGAAGCTGCAGGACCTGAAATCCAAAATCCCCACCGATCTTTTGGCGTTCGCGGAAGAACTTGAGATCGAGAACGCATCGTCCATGCGCAAGCAGGACATGCTGTTCGCGATCCTTAAGGAACTCGCCGAGCGCAATGTGGAGATCACCGGACAGGGTGTGGTCGAGACCCTGCCGGACGGCTTCGGCTTCCTGCGCTCGCCGGAATCCAACTATCTGCCGGGTCCGGACGACATCTATGTTTCCCCGTCGCAGATCCGCCGCTTCGGCCTGCGCACCGGCGACACGGTCGAAGGCCCGATCCGTTCGCCCAAGGACGGCGAGCGTTATTTCGCGCTGCTGAAAGTCTCGACGATCAATTTCGAGGACCCTGAGCAGATCAAGCACAAGGTCCATTTCGACAATCTGACGCCGCTTTATCCGACGCGCCCGCTCCACATGGAGCTGAAGGACCCGACGGCGAAGGACCGCACCGGCCGCGTCATCGACATCGTGGCGCCGCAGGGCATGGGCCAGCGCTGTCTCATCGTGGCGCCGCCGCGCGTCGGCAAGACGATCATGATGCAGAACATCGCCAAGGCGATTTCTGCCAATCATCCCGAATGCTACCTGATCGTTCTTCTGATCGACGAACGTCCGGAAGAAGTGACCGACATGCAGCGCACGGTGAACGGCGAAGTCATCTCGTCCACCTTCGACGAGCCGGCGACGCGCCACGTGCAGGTTGCCGAAATGGTGATCGAGAAGGCCAAACGCCTGGTCGAGCACAAGCGCGACGTCGTCATCCTGTTGGACAACATCACCCGCCTCGGTCGCGCCTACAACACCGTCGTTCCGTCATCGGGCAAGGTGCTGACCGGCGGCGTGGACGCCAATGCGCTGCAGCGCCCCAAGCGCTTCTTCGGCGCGGCGCGCAATATCGAGGAAGGCGGATCGCTGACCATCATCTCGACCTCGCTGATCGATACCGGCAGCCGCATGGACGAAGTGATCTTCGAAGAGTTCAAGGGCACGGGTAACTCCGAAATCGTTCTCGATCGTAAAGTCGCCGACAAGCGCGTTTATCCCGCGATCGACATCCTCAAGTCCGGCACCCGCAAGGACGAGCTTCTGCTCGACAAGGCGGCGCTTTCGAAGACGCATGTGTTGCGGCGCATCCTGGCGCCGATGGGCACGACCGACGCCATCGAATTCCTGCTCGACAAGCTGCGCTCGACCAAGAACAACGCGGACTTCTTCGACAGCATGAACACCTGATGCCATGGCGGGCGCGGTCATCATTCTGACCGGCCCGCCCGGCGCGGGAAAATCGACCGTCGCGGATATTCTGGCGCGGCAGAGCGAACAGCCTGCCGCGCATTTGCACACGGACGACTTCTACGACCGCTATATCAAGAGCGGCTACGTCCTTCCCTGGCTTCCGGAATCGCAAGCACAAAATGAAACGGTGACGCGCGCCATCGCGGCGGCGGCCGTCGCTTATGCGCTAGGCGGCTATCTCACCATCATCGACGGGATCGTCGGCCCCTGGTTTCTGCAGCCATTTCGCGACGCGGCGATGGCAGCAAGGATCGAACTGCACTATGCGGTGCTGCGCCCGACCAGCGCCGATGCCGCCTTCGCGCGAGTCCTGCGACGCGGAACCCATGGCCTGAAGGCCGAAGGCCCGGTCCGCGACCTGTTCCGGCAATTCGCGGATCTCGGCGCGTTCGAGCGCCACGTGATGACATCCGGCGATGAGGATGCACAAGCGACGGCGCAACGCCTGAAGGATTGTTTTTCGCGCGGGCAGTTCCGGCTGCTGTGATCGTCCGGCCTCGACAAAAGCTGCCCGCATCGCGAAGATTTGCGTGAGCGCATATCGGGGAATGAGATGAAGATCGGGATCGTCCTTTCGGCGGTGCTGTTGTTTGCCGCGCCGGCCATGGCCGCGCCGCTGTCGACGGCCGAGAAAACCGCGTTGTCCGGTGAGTGGCACATGACGGGATCGGCAAAGACCTGTCAGCCGGGCGAGCAGCCGGACTTGACCATGTCCATCGAGTTCGCGGCGACGGGCGGCACCTTGGCGCTGGACGACAACAGCGAAGGCGCCGGCCAATACGTCATCAAATCCGCGACGACGGACGGAAAGGAGATCGATCTGGATCTTGGCGAAGACGGCGTTCTGAAATTTGCCCGAAGCGGCAAGCAACTCAAAGCAATCACCAGCGCAGGCACCGTGGGCGATTTCAGCGGCCAGCTTTTTGGCCATTGCGTGGCCGCCGCCGATCGCAGCGCGATCAAGCTTGAGCGAAACGATCTGCGCTATCTTTCCACCGGGATGCTGCCGGACGATCCGATCTTCATCGATGCTCGCGACAGGAAGGGCTGCAAGGCCATCGACTATCAGTATCTCAGCATCGATCTCGTCGGGCCTGCGGGATTCAAGATGGGACGTGCAAACAGTTTCTCTGTCGGCGAGAAGCTGGCCGACGGCAAAAAGGTTTCCTTGCCGCAGGATGAACTGACGGAATGGATCGTGCAGAAAGCCGACACCGTTTCCGGCGGCTACAATCTGACCGTGACGGAGCTCATTCCGCCCAACGGATCGCGCGGTGACACAACGACGGTCTTTCTCAAGAAGACCGCGACGGGCTTCGACATTCCCGCCTGGAAGCGCAGCTATGTGCGCTGCACGTCGAAATCGCTCGCAGCCGAATGATCAGTGATGGCTTGCCGGGGTCTCGTGCTCGCGGCGGGTTTCGGGTACCTCGCCGCGCTCGGTGATCCAGTCCATCAGGGCCAGGAGCACGCCCGACACGATGAACGTCATGTGGATGCCGACGAGCCACATAAGGTCCCGGTCGCTATAGGTTCTGATGGACATGAACGCCTTGAGAAGCTCGATGGCGGAAATCGCCACGATGGAGGCGATGAGCTTCAGCTTCATGCTGGAAAAGTCGATCTTGCCCATCCAGGTCGGGCGGTCGGGATGTTCGGCGCTTACCGACATGCGGGATACGAAGTTCTCGTAGCCGGAGAAGATCACCATCAGCAGTAGATTGGCAGCCAGCGACAGGTCGATCAGGGTCAGGACCCAGACCACCGCCGCGGCCTCGCTGAGTTCGACGATCTGGGGGACGACTTCCACGATGGTCTTGATGAACTCGGCCATCAGGGCCAGCAAGGCGACGACGAGGCCCAGATAGAAGGGTGCCATCAGCCAGCGGCTGGCGAACAGTATGCTTTCGAACGTGTCTTCCAGCTTTTCGCGCGTGCTCATGCCCCTAAACCCCGAATATCGCACCGTAAACCAGCACAGAGCGCGTCCGGGCGCAATTGACCGCGCGCACATCCGGGCGGACAATCCCGCGCAGCATATCGAGGAGCCCCACATGACCGAACATCCGAGCGACCGCGCGCAGTTCAAGGCAATGGCCGAGGGCACGCAGGAGGACTGGTCCAAGATCGCCGCGGCATCGGCGGGCTTCAACCGCGACCTGCCGAACCGGGTGATCGCGCATCTGAAGATGCTGGAGGGCGATTGCGGCGGTTTCGCCGTGGACCGGCTGGAGCATTCGCTGCAGTCCGCCACCCTGGCCCATCGCGATGGCATGGACGAGGAATATGTCGTCTGCGCGCTCTTGCACGACATGGGCGATATCCTCGCCTCATCCAACCACGCAGAGCTCGGCGCCACCGTGCTGCGCCCCTTCGTGTCGGAAGACAATTGGTGGATGCTGCACCACCACGGCATCTTCCAGGGCTACTACTTCTTCCACTATCTCGGTCTGGACCGGAACATGCGCGACCAGTTCCGCGGCCATCCCTGTTTCGAGAAGACGGCGATGTTCTGCGCGCGCCACGACCAGAACGCCTTCGATCCGAATTACGACACCATGCCGCTCGAAGCGTTCGTGCCGATGGTGCAGCGGGTGATGGCGCGGCCGAAGCGCTCGATCTATCTGCGCGAAGACAAATCCTCGCCGATCGCGGCCGAATAATCAGGGCAGCAAAATCGTCGCGCCCGTCGTCTGGCGCGATTGCAGCGCCGTGTGCGCTTTGGCGGCGTCGGCCAGCTTGAACCGCTGATTGATCTCGATCTTCACCGCGCCCGATGCGATGACGTCGAAAAGATCGTCGGCCGTTTCCTGCAATTCCTCGGCATTGCGTGTGTAGCTCGCAAGCGTCGGCCGGGTGACATAGAGCGAGCCCTTCGCCGACAGGATTCCCGGCGCGAAGGGCGACACGGCGCCGGAGGAATTTCCGAAGCTCACCATCAGGCCGCGCACGGCGAGGCAATCGAGCGAACCGTCCCACGTCGCCTTGCCGACGCCGTCATAGACGACGGGCACGCCGGCACCATCGGTCAGCTCGCGCACGCGCTTCACCCAATCGTCTTTCGAAAGATTGAGCACATGGTCGTAGCCATGGCTTTTCGCCAGCGCGATCTTGTCCTCTGAGCCTACGGTGCCGATGGTGATGGCGCCCAGATGCTTGGCCCATTGCCCGAAGATCAGCCCCACGCCCCCGGCGGCAGCGTGGAAGAGAATGGTCTCGCCGGGATTCACCGAATAGGTGCGCGTGAGCAGGTACTGCACGGTCATGCCCTTGAGCAGCGATGCGGCCGCGTCCTCGTCAGTGACGCCCTCGGGAATTTTCACCAGCTTGTCGGCGGGGACATTGTTGGCCTCGGCATAGGCGCCGATGGTTCCCGCATAGGCAACCCGCTCGCCCAGCTTCAAGGTGGTCACGCCATCGCCAATCGCCTCGACGGTACCTGCCGCTTCGCTGCCGATGCCGGTGGGAAGCGGAAGTTTGTAAAGGCCGGAGCGGTGGTAGGTGTCGATGAAATTGACGCCGATGGCCGTGTGGCGCACGCGCACTTCGCCCGGGGCCGGCGGCGCAAGCTCCACGTCTTCGTAGCGAAGAACATCGGGTCCGCCGGTCTCGTGGATTCGGATCGCCTTCATCGTTGTTCTCCTGGCCGTCCCGCCCGCTGCAACGCAGACCGCAGTTTCGCGCATGGCTATGGGTTAGCGCGATGGGCCACAGTAGCGCCTATGTAAGAAAGACCGAAACCCGCCATGCCGGAACCTTCCATGCGAAAACATCTCGCCGCCGCCTTCCTGTTCCTCCTGCCGCTTTCCGCACATGCCGATTCAAAGCCGGATTTCACGCAGGACCGCGCGCGCAAGATCATCGCCGATCTGCAGAAGGTGGTGACGAAGAACGGCATCGACGAGCAGAAGAAGATCAAGCTCGGCGGAATCGAGCAGTGGATCACCATCCGCGGCCGCGATCGCGACAATCCGATTTTGCTGTTCCTGCATGGCGGCCCCGCCGCGCCGGAAATGCCGACGAGCTGGACGTTCCAGAATCCGTGGGAAGACTATTTCACCGTGGTGCAGTGGGATCAGCGCGGCGCCGGCAAAACTTATAACGCGAACGATCCCGAAAAGATCGGCACAACGCTGACGGCGGCGCGGATGGAAAAGGACACCGAGGAGCTGGTTCAGTATCTGCGCAAGACCTATCACAAGCAGAAGATCTTCGTGCTGGGACACAGCTGGGGATCACTGCTGGGCATCACGCTGGCGCATAATCATCCCGAATGGCTCTACGCCTATATCGGCATCGGCCAGATGATCGACAGCCAGGCGAGCGAGCGCGACAGCTACGAAACCACGCTGAAGGCCGCGCGCGCCGCGCACGACGCGCAGGCCATCAAAGAGCTGGAAAGCATTGCGCCGTATCCGGGCGGCGCGGTGCCGCTGGACAAGATCGATATCGAACGCAAATGGTCGGTGAAGTATGGCGGGTTGAGCTGGAACCGCGACTCTTACGCCTATTACTACCGTGCCAGCGAGCTTTCACCCGATTACACCGATGCCGATCTGGAGGCGATCGACAAGGGCTCGTTACTGTCGCTCACCCATCTGTTGCCCACCTTCAGCACCTTCGACTACAGCCACGTGACCGATTTCAAATGCCCGATCATCATCTTCAACGGGCGTCACGACGAGACGGTGTCCGCGAAGGTGACCGCGGACTGGTTCGATCATGTGGAGGCGCCGGCGAAGAAGCTCGTCTGGTTCGAACATTCCGCCCACATGATGCAGATCGAAGAACCCGGCAAGGTGCTCGTGCATCTGGTGCAGGATGCATTGCCGCTCGCGGAGGCTAGCGCAAGGTGACCGGAACGGTGGGCACGGGCGTGGGTACTTCGTCGACGTGGAACGGAATGCGGCCAATGATGCGGCCGTCTGCGTTGCGCACATCCACGCGCCAGTCGCCGCCCCAGATTTTGTGCTGGATCGTGTAGTTGCGATAGCCGCCGTCGCGTCCGCCATTGATCGAGAAGGATACGTTCGAGACCGTCTGCCATTTGTGGCGGATGCGATTGTAATGCCGCCAGCGATGCGTGACGCGGGTTGATAATTTGATGGGCGCGAACACCGCACTATAGACATAAAGCGGCTGGCCTGGCGCGACGTGTATCGTCGGTGGCAACCCCAGCAGCCGCTGCTTCCAGTCTTCCGGCGCCGCTTCCGCCTGCGCTTTATAGACATCTCCCACGCGCTTGGCGAAGTGGAAGACGCCCTTGTCCACCAGCGCGATCGGCAGCGGTGGAAGCGTGCCGGTGAAATAGAATGCGGTGAGCGTTGCATAGACCAGCGCCGAGCCTCCCATCACTTGCAGCCGCGCGCTGCGCCACTGCTCCTGCCCAACCCAGCGGACGATGTTCAAAAAGAAGATGAATACGCTGAAAGCGAGAAGGCCGCTGATCAGGAAGGTGAACGGACCTACCGTGTGCGTGAAAATCGGCACGGTGACAATGAAGTAGGAGAACAGCGCGAAGGCGTAGAGGATCGAAGTGAAGACGAGCTGGGAGTGGTATTTCTTGAAGATCTCATTGCCGAGGAAGATCGCGATGAGCATCAGCAGGAAGGGCCAGGATTCCGTCAGCACCGCGCTGCGCGAATAAAAGACGAGAAATCCGCTCCACAAAGCGCCAAGCGTGAACTGTGTCGCCATCGGCAGGATGGAATGCCAGCGCGGCATGGGCTTGCCGGCGCTGGCGCGTGCCGCAAGCCAGTGCAGCAGAATGATGGCGACGCCAGCGACGGTCAGATAGCCGATGAACAGCGCCTGGGTGTTGGGCAGATCGATCCGACGATAGACATAATTGTCGAAGGCAAACCCGCTGATCATCGAGGCGGCGCTGAGCGTGCGCTCGTGGCGGGTGATCCAGCCGAACAGCGTCTTGCGCAAGGCGATGACGCCGTCGGTAATCTTGTAGCCGGTCGCCTCGCGCGCGGCGTCGACGCGTTCTTCCGCCGCCGTTTCGGGCAGTTCGGGATCGTCGAATTCGGGTTCGATACGCTCGCTCAAGACGCCCTGCCCGGCGGCATCGCCGGTGCTTTTCAAGCCGCAAACCGGGGTGAAATTAAGGCGTGCCGTCTAACGCGCGCTTAACTCAGGTGCTGGCGGAAGAAGGTGGCCGTCCGGCCGTTCGCCAGCTCGGCATTGGCATGGTCGTAATGCGCCCCGCCCACGCGCGCGAAGGCGTGATCCATCTGCGGATAGATATGCAGCGTGACGTGGGAATTGTCCTTCAGCCCATCTTCGATCTTCTTCTGGGCTTCGGGCGGGGTGAACTCGTCCTTCGCCGCGATGTGCAGCATCAGCGGTTTCTTGATGGCCTTGGCTTCGTCCAGAAGGTTCTGGATGTTCACCCCGTAATAGCCGACGGACGCATCGATATCGGTGCGGGTGGCCGTGAGATAGGCAAGCTGTCCGCCGAGGCAATATCCCACCGCCCCCACCTTTCCCGTGCAGCCTTCGGTGTCGCGCAAGGTCTTGATCGTCGCCTGGATGTCTTCGACGCCCTTCCTGGAATCGAACTTGTTCATCAGGTCGAAGGCCTGTTTCCATTCCGCGTCGGTCTGGTCGGTGAGCTGCACGCCCGGCTGGATGCGCCAGAACAAGTCGGGGCAAAGCGCGAAGTAACCGCGCGCGGCAAACCCATCTGCCAAGTCGCGCATCACCTTGTTGACGCCGAAGATCTCTTGGATGACGACGAGGCCCGGGCCGCGGCCGGAAGCGGGCCGGGCAAGATAACCGCCCATTGGGCCATCGGCCGTCCTGATCGTGATGTCTTCACCAGCCATTGCCTCGTCCTCTTGTTATTTTATCCCGGTCGTCTCCAACTTTAGCGGCTCATGGCGCCAGGGGTCTACGCTTGTCCCATCGGTGCCGGCATCGGCTGCGGCGTTGCGGGCGCGATCCGCAGCGGCATCTGCAGCGCCTGCGACAACGTCACCGGATTGGTGATGGGCTGTGCGCAGACCATGCGATAGCAGACATAGGCCGTTGGCATGCCGCCTTCCATTTTCTTGCCGTAAGCGGGATGTCCTTCGGGCAGTTGTTCGGCGGGATCGACGAGAAGAAGTGTCGCGCCCGGAAGGCTGCGACCCATGACGGCGCTGACCAACTCGTGCGTCTTGGGGCTTGTGACAGGGCCGACAATGACGACCTGCATCGTGTTGACCATCGTGTCGAGGCTGTTCAGATAGCTCGGCATCGAGATGAACGCGCGGCTGACTTCGCCGGAGAATGCCTCGATGATCGCGTTGCTGCGGGCGCGATATTGCTGGTCCATCGTGGCCAGATAGAGCTTGCACAACAGCCCGGGCATCAATCCATTCGCGCAAGGCATGGCGTTGTCGAACACCGGGCGCGGACGAATGATGAGCGGATCGGCTTCATCGGATGTGGTGAAGTAGCCGCCGTTCTGCATATCCCAGAAATGCTCGTTCAGCATGTGGGTCCATGCCTGCGCACGCTTGAAGTAGCGCCTGTCGTTGGTGGCTTCCCACAACGCCAGCGCCGCGTTGATCATGTGAGCGTAGTCGTCCGAGAAGCTTTCCTTGCCGCGTTTGCCGTTGCGCCAGGAATGGTAGAGACGGTCGCCGTCGCCCAGCGCCTTCTCGACGAAATCGAAGGCCTGAATCGCTGCGGTCGTCCAGGGCGTGCGGCGGAACACGGCGCCGGCGCGGGCCAATGCTGCGATCATCATGCCGTTGGCGTCCGCCAGCACCTTGTCGTCGCGCAGCGGCGGGGTGCGGCGGTTGCGCACCTCCAGCAGCATCTGGCGCTGCTTGGCGAAGAGGGCCTCGTCCGCTTCGTTCGCAAGAAATGCGGATTGCGCGCCCGTGCGATTCAGGATGTTGAAGCCTTCGTGAATGCCCGTCGAGCTGACATTGTAGATTTGCTTGAAGCGCTGGCTTGCCGTGCCTGAAAGCGCGGCATCGATCTCGGCTTCCGTCCAGATGTAGTAGCGGCCTTCCTGGCCGTCCGTGTCTGCGTCGAGGCTGGCCGCGAAGCCGTCATTGACCTTCATTTCGCGCAGCGCCCATGCGATCGTTTCCTCGATGCGCACCTGGTAGAGCGGATTGCGCTCATACTGCCATGCGAGCAGGAGCATGCTCACATAGAGCGCGTTGTCGGTAAGCATCTTTTCGAAGTGCGGAACGAGCCAGCGCTCGTCCGTCGCGTAGCGATGCAGGCCGCCGCCGACGTGATCGTAGATGCCGCCCTGGGAGATGTTGCCCAGCGTTGTGTTCAGCAGAAGAGTGAATTGCGGAATTCCGGTGCGCAGGAGCGCGCGGAGCAATAGTTCGGTATGGGCGAAATTCGGAAATTTCGGTTGTCCCGTCATGCCGCCGAAGAAGACGTCGTAGCGCTGGCCAACGCGAAGTCCGGCAAGATCCAGCGGTGCATCGCCGAGCGGGCCTCGCAGATCGCGGCTCCAAAGATTCGCGAGCAGGCCGTTCATGCGCTCGGTGTTCTCGGCAATCTTGTCGCCTTCGTCGCGGTAGACGCCCGTCACCTGGTCGAGCAATGTCTTGAACGTTTCGGGCTGGAAATAGGTGCCGAGGACGAACGGATCACCTTTGGGCGTGAGGAATGCCGTCAGCGGCCAGCCGCCCTGCCCGCCCGAGGCGTTCGCGGCTGTCTGATAGATCTGATCGATGTCCGGGCGTTCTTCGCGGTCCACCTTGATCGGGATGAAGTTCGCGTTGATGACGTTGGCGATCTCCTCATTGGCGAAGCTTTCGTGATTCATCACGTGGCACCAGTGGCAAGCCGTGTAGCCGATCGAAAGGAGGATCGGCTTGTTCGCGGCTTCCGCCTCTTCCAAGGCTTCGCGATTCCAGGCGCGCCAATGGACGGGGTTGTCCTTGTGCTGCAGGAGGTAGGGGCTGGTTTCCTGATCGAGCTGATTGCGGCTCATGATGTTCCTGGGTCCTGAAATGCGTGTTGTTGCCGGAAGTGCTGGCGCGTAGCTTCCTAGCGCGGAGAAAGCCGCGTTTCCAAGCACGAACCGGAGCTATGGTCAAAGCATGAAGGTCCACGTCGAAATCGACATGACGCCCGAAGAAGCCCGCCGATTCATGGGCCTGCCGGACGTCTCAAGATTGCAGGACAAGATGGTGGCGGAGATGGAGCGCCGGATGAAGGCCGCCATGGATACCTCCGATCCCGAGGCCATGATGAAGGCGTGGATGCCACTGGGCGGCGAGGCGCTGGGCCAATTCCAGAAGATGATGTGGGATGCGGCCACCAAGGCGACGGGCAAGAAGGACGCGCCCAAGCGTTGACAATGGACACGATTTTCGCGCCTTCCACTGCGCCGGGACGGGCCGGTATCGCGGTCATCCGGGTGTCTGGACCGGATGCGCGTGAGGCGGTTGCCCAGCTCACGGGCGATCCTCTGCCGGCGCCGAAACATGCGGTTTTAAAGGCTTTCCGTGACTCACAGGGCGCGGTGATCGATCGCGGCTTGCTGTTGTGGTTCGAGGCACCGGCGAGCTTTTCCGGCGAGGATATTGCTGAATTCCACGTCCATGGCGGCCGCGCGATTGTGGATGCGATGCTGGCTGCGTTGAGCGCCGTGAAGGGGTTGCGGGCAGCCGAGGCCGGCGAGTTCACCCGCCGGGCCGTGGAAAACGGAAAGCTCGATCTCACCCAGGCCGAAGCGCTGGCCGATCTGATCGACGCGCAAACCGAAGCCCAGCGCAAACAGGCGCTTGGACAATATGAAGGCGCGTTGGCGCAGCTTTACGAAGGTTGGCGCGAGCGCCTGATCCGCGCGGTAGCGCTCACCGAAGCCGTTCTGGATTTTCCCGATGAAGAAGTGCCGGAGGATATTTCGAACACTGTTCGGGAAATGGTCGAGGGTCTTCTGGCTGAAATGCGGACCCATCTGGACGATCATCGCCGCGGAGAGATCCTTAGGGACGGAATAAATCTGACAGTGTTCGGAAAACCGAACAGCGGTAAGAGTTCTCTTCTGAATGCGCTCGCCCAGCGCGACGTTGCGATCGTCTCGGAGATCGCGGGTACGACCCGCGATGTGATCGAGGTTCGCCTGGACCTTGGTGGTTATCCCGTCATCGTGTCGGACACGGCCGGCATTCGCGAGTCCAACGATCCGATCGAGCAGGAAGGTGTCCGCCGGGCAATCGAGCGTGCAAAGAGCGCTGACATCGCTCTCCTGCTGGTGGACGCCAGCGACCCTTCCCCGATTGCGGGCCTGCCCAGCAATGTCGGCGAAATCCTGGATCTCGTTGTCTGGAACAAGATGGATATTGGCGAGCCCAGATTGGGCGGTATCCCGATATCCGCAAAGACCGGCGGCGGCATTCCGGAACTGTTGCAGAAAATTGCCGAATTGTCCGCCAAGCTATTGGATTCCCAAGGAAAGAACGCTCCGCTCACGCGAGCACGACACCGGGGCCACCTCCGGGACGTTGTCGCCGCGCTGGAGCGGTCTCAGAAAGTTCCCGATAGGGAACTTTTTGGCGAGGATTTACGGTTAGCGCTTCGTTCTCTGGGTCGCGTTACCGGCCGCGTGGATGTGGAGGACATCCTCGATGTGGTTTTCCGGGAATTCTGTATCGGGAAATAGGCCGGTCTGAGCCAATGTTTCACGTGAAACATCTGGCGCTTTTCCACGGCCTGCCCTATTCACCCGGCCATGCATTACGATGTGATCGTCATCGGTGGGGGGCACGCCGGCTGCGAAGCCGCGGCGGCGTCCGCTCGCTTTGGTGCCCGCACGTTGCTGCTCACCCATAAGATCGCGACCATCGGCGAGATGTCCTGCAATCCCGCCATCGGCGGCTTGGGGAAGGGCCATCTTGTCCGGGAGATCGATGCGCTCGATGGCGTCATGGGCCGGGTGGCTGACGCCGCCGGAATCCAGTTTCGTCTGCTCAACCGACGCAAGGGCGCAGCCGTTCGCGGGCCCCGGGCACAGGCCGACCGAAAGCTCTATCGCCAGGCGATGCAGGCGGCCTTGGCTGCGACTGCGAATTTGGAGATTAAAGAGGCGGCAGCCGAAGATCTGGTCTTGAAAGACAGACGGGTTGTGGCCGTCGCGACCGCTGCGGGGGAGGTCGTTCCGTGTGGTGCCGTGGTACTGACAACTGGCACCTTTCTGCGGGGCCTTATTCATATCGGCGAGAGGAAGATCCCGGCGGGTCGGGCGGCCTCAAGCAGCGCAGCGATAGGCCAAGCAAACGTCGAGGAACCTTCCATCGGCCTATCCAAGACGCTCTACGGTTTTGGCTTGCGCATGGGCCGGTTGAAGACGGGCACACCTCCCCGGCTCGATGGCAAAACTATCCATTGGGACATACTGGACGTGCAGCATGGCGATGATCCGCCAGTGCCCTTCTCGTCTCTGACGACCACGATCACCACGCGGCAAATCTCCTGCCACATCACCCGGACGACCCGGGATACTCACGCGATCATCCGCGCCAATCTGGATCGCGCGCCAATGTATTCCGGCCAGATCGAGTCGACCGGGCCGCGCTACTGCCCTTCGATCGAGGACAAGGTCGTGCGGTTCGGGGCGCGGGACAGCCACCAGATCTTCCTGGAGCCGGAAGGGCTGGACGATGACACGGTCTATCCGAATGGCATTTCGACATCGCTGCCGGAAGACGTTCAGGACGCCCTGCTCCGCACCATCCCCGGTCTGGCCGACGTTCGGGTTATCCGCCCGGGCTACGCCATCGAATATGACTATGTCGATCCGCGGGAGCTGAAGCCCACGCTGGAAACGAAGCTGGTGTCCCGACTTTATCTCGCGGGCCAGATTAATGGCACCACCGGCTATGAAGAGGCGGCCGCGCAAGGCCTCATGGCCGGCTTGAACGCCGCCCGTGCAACCGGTGGGTCTGAGGCTGCAGTTCTGGACCGATCGTCCGCCTATATCGGCGTGATGATCGACGACTTGGTGACCAAGGGTGTGACCGAGCCCTATCGCATGTTCACCAGCCGGGCCGAATACCGCCTCTCCCTCCGGGCCGATAATGCCGACCAGCGCCTCACCCGGATCGGCGAAAGTCTGGGCTGCGTCGGATCGGAACGGTCCGAGATCTTCGCGGCGAAACTCGCGCGGCTCACCGAGGCCCGCGCCCGCATGGCGGCGCTCAATCTGACGCCGAAGGAAGCCGCGGCTCGCGGTATGACGGTGCGCCAGGATGGCGTCCGCCGTTCGGCCAATGACCTGCTCAGCCTGCCCGGCGTGGAGTTCCCTACCCTCGCCGCGATCTGGCCCGACCTTGGTGGCTTCGCGCCGGAAATCGTCGAGCAGCTCGAGATCGACGCCCATTACGCCGGCTATCTCGACCGGCAGGAAGCGGACATTGTCGCCTTCCGGCGGGACGAGTCGCGGGCCCTGCCCGCCGATCTCGACTATGCAGCGATCAATGGTCTTTCCACCGAAGCGCGCCTCAAGCTCGACGCAATCCGGCCGGCCACGCTCGGACAGGCTTCACGTATCGACGGCGTGACGCCTGCGGCGCTTACCCTGGTGCTCGCGCATGTGCGCGGTCTTGCGCGCGAGAAGAAGCGTGCCTGAGTTTGGTCCCGACGACTTCGCCAAGGCGGCGGATGTTTCACGTGAAACACTGGCGCGGCTGAAGGCCTATGTCGGACTTCTGACCGAATGGAATGCGCGGCACAATCTGGTCTCGAAGAATTCGCTGGAAGATGTCTGGCAGCGCCACGTCTGGGACTCCGCACAGCTCATGCGCTTTGTGTCGAAATCGACAAACAACCTCGTCGATCTGGGCAGCGGGGCCGGATTTCCCGGACTCGTGCTCGCGGCGATGCTGCGCGAACGACCGGGCTTCAGAACGGTCCTCTACGAGTCGATTGCCAAGAAATGCCGATTCCTGGAAGCCGCTGCCGACCGCATGCAGATCGCGGTCGAAGTCCGCAATGCGCGGATGGAGGAGGCGAGGCCAGAGGTTTTCGACCTGGTCACGGCACGTGCCTGCGCGCCGCTGACCAAGCTCTTGGGTTATGCACGGCCTTTTCAGGGTCCGCACACGACAAACCTGCTTCTCAAGGGCCAAAATGTAGAGGCTGAATTGACCGAAGCCCGCACATCTTGGAAACTGAACGCTGTCCGGCACGAAAGCCTGACAGACCCGAGCGGAGCCATCCTCGAAATCCGGGACATCGCATATGTCGCTGCCAGACCTGAAACCCGTCGCCGCTAGGACGCCAAAGCGCCCCCGCGTGCTGGTCGTCGCCAACCAGAAGGGTGGGGTGGGCAAGACAACCACGGCCATCAATCTCGGCACCGCGCTGGCCGCCGTCGGCGAACCGACCTTGGTCATCGATCTCGACCCTCAGGGCAATGCCTCCACCGGGCTCGGCATCCCGCAGGCCGATCGCAAGCTTTCGACCTATGACGTGTTGATGGGTGAAGCGCATATCGAGCAGGCCGTGGTGCCGACGAAGATCCCGCGCCTGTCCATCGTGCCGGCGACGGTGGATCTGTCCGGCGCGGAGCTGGAGCTGATCGACATCGACCGGCGCAATTACCGTTTGAAGGATGAAATCGAGCATTATTCCGTGCACGGAGCATCTGAGTTCTCCTATGTGCTGATCGATTGCCCGCCGTCGCTCACGCTGCTCACGGTGAATGCGATGGCCGCGGCCGATGCCGTCGTGGTGCCGCTGCAATGCGAGTTCTTCGCGCTGGAGGGTTTGAGCCAGTTGCTGAAGACCATCGAACGCGTGCGCGGCGCGCTCAATCCGTCTCTGGAAATCCAGGGCATCATCCTGACGATGTTCGACAAGCGGAATAATTTGTCCGATCAGGTCGCTGCCGATGTGCGCGAGCATCTGGGCGACAAGGTTTATCGCACCGTAATCCCGCGCAATGTGCGTATCTCCGAAGCCCCGTCCCATGGGCTTCCGGCGCTTGTTTACGATCTCAGATGTCCCGGCTCGCAAGCCTATATCAAGCTCGCGGGCGAACTTATTCAGCGCGAGCGCGCAAGGATTGCAGCATGAGCGCGGAGGCAGTGAAGATGGCCGAAGAACATCGCAGACATGGTTTGGGCCGCGGGCTTTCCGCATTGATCGGCGACGACGTGCCTGTGGCGCCAAAGGTGGCCGAAGCACCGGGCGGAAAAAATCCGCGCACCCTGCCGGTCGCGTTCTTGAAGCCGAACCGATTCCAGCCCCGCAAGACTTTCGTGCAGGAAGAGCTGCAGGATCTCGCCAACTCCATTCGCGAGAAGGGCGTGCTGCAGCCGATCCTGGTGCGTCCGATCGCAGGCGAAACGAATGCCTATGAGATCGTTGCCGGCGAGCGCCGCTGGCGTGCCTCGCAGATGGCCAAGCTCCATGACGTGCCGGTCGTCATCCGCGAGATGTCGGATGGGGAGTCGCTCGAGCTGGCCATCATCGAGAACGTCCAGCGCGAAGACCTGAACGCCATCGAAGAGGCGGCCGCCTATCACGAGCTGATGGACCGTTTCCAATACACTCAGGACCGCGTGGCGCAGGAGGTGGGCAAGTCCCGTCCCCACATCGCCAACACCCTTCGGCTCCTGAAGCTGCCGGAGTCGGTGAAGGCGATGGTACGCGACGGCCAGCTCACCGCTGGCCATGCCCGCACCCTGATCGGCGCCCCGGATGCCGAAGCGCGGGCGAAGGCCATCGTCGAAAGCGCGCTCAATGTGCGCGAAGCCGAACAGCGTTCACCTACCAAATCTGGGAAACCCAGCGGCGGCTCTGCAAAGGACGCGGATACGCGGGCGCTGGAAGCCAGTCTTTCCAATATGCTGGGGCTAAAAGTTCAGATTCTGGATAAGGGCAAGAAGGGCGGCGAGCTCAGGGTCGAGTACCGCACGCTGGAGCAGCTTGACGACGTCATCCGCCGTCTCAACAGAGCCGGGTAAGCTCTTCGATTCGTTCGCGTTAATTCTGATCTTTCAAATGGTTAGCGGTGGCTGGCGCAAGTCCAGCGCCGCCTTGGGATCAATGCGACCGTCATAAAGAGCGCGGCCGATGATGACCCCCAAGATGTTGGGTTCGCCGGTCGCCCGCAGAGCCTCGATATCTTCGATCCCGGCAACGCCGCCTGAGGCAATGACCGGTATCCGGACCGCACCCGCCAGTGCGGCCGTCGCTTCCGCGTTCACCCCCTGAAGCATTCCGTCCCGGGCAATGTCGGTGAAGATGATCGCCGCGACGCCGGCGTCTTCGAACCGGCGGGCGAGGTCGGCCACGTCCAGTTGCGAGGTCTCGGCCCAGCCTTCGACCGCAACCTTGTCGTCCCGCGCGTCGATACCGACGGCGATCTTGCCAGGGAAATTCCGCGCGGCGGTTTTCACCAGCGCGGGGTTCTTCAGGGCCGCGGTGCCCAGGATCACCCGGCTGATGCCGGCCGCGAGCCAGCTCTCGATACCGGCCATGTCGCGGATGCCGCCGCCGAGTTGGATCGGCAGACTGATCGCCGCGCGGATCGCCTTGATCGCGTCCGCATTGGTGGAGCGGCCGTCGAAGGCACCGTTGAGATCGACGCAGTGCAGCCATTCAAATCCCGCGTCGGCGAATTCCTTCGCCTGCGCCGCCGGATCGGCATTGAACACTGTCGCCGATTCCATCGCGCCGCGCTGCAGGCGAACGCATTGCCCGTCTTTCAGGTCGATCGCGGGGAAGAGGATCATGGCCGCCACGTGAGGAAGTTGCCGAGCAAGGTCAGGCCGACGGCCTGGCTCTTCTCGGGATGAAATTGCGTGCCGGCGATGTTGTCGCGTCCGATCATGGCGGTGAGCGTCTCGCCATAGTCGGTGGTGGCGAGCACATGCGCGGGATCTTTGGCGCGGAAATGATAGGAGTGCACGAAATAGGCATGGCCGTTCGGCGGAATGTTCGCCAGCAATGGATGGTCGCGTTCGATCTTCAATTCGTTCCAGCCCATATGGGGAATCTTCAGGGATGGATCGCGCGTCGTGATCTTCACCACCTCGCCGCCGATCCAGCCGAGGCCTTTATGGTCGCCGAACTCGCGCCCGACATCCGCAAGCAGCTGCATGCCGACACAAATGCCCAGAAACGGCGTGCCGCGTTTCAGCACCGCATCGTTCAGCACATCGATCATGCCGGGCAGGGCAGAAAGGCCGTTCATGCAATCGCCGAATGCACCGACGCCGGGCAGCACGATGCGCTCGGCTTTCGCCACAACATCGGTGTCCGACGTCACAACGATCTGTTGACCAGTCGCGTTTTCCACCGACACGCGCGCCAGCGCCTTCTCCGCCGAGCGAAGATTGCCGGAGCCGTAGTCGATCAGGGCAACCGTGCCGCTCACGCTATCGCTACCAGAATTGCACCTGCCGCAATCAGCGCAACGCCGGCCCAGTTCACCGGCGAAAGCTTCTCGCCCAGAAATGCGACGCCGAAGATGGCGACCAGCACCACGGAGAGCTTGTCGATCGGCGCAACCTTCGCGGCTTCGCCAAGCTTTAGCGCGTGGAAATAGCAAAGCCAGGACGCACCCGTGCCAAGGCCCGACAATAGAAGAAAGACATAGGTACGCGCCGGGATTGTGCCCGGGGCCTGCCAACCGCCGGTGAAACTCAGGATGCCCGCCAGCGCGGCGATCACGACGATCGTGCGAATGAACGTCGCGAAATTGGAATTGATGTCGGAGACGCCGATCTTGGCGAAGATCGCCGTGAGTGCCGCGAAGATCGCCGACAACAGCGCCCAGAACAGCCAGTTTCCCGCCCAGGCGTTCATGCTTCGGCGCCGCCTTTGTCCCAGAAGAAGGTGAGATAGCCGACGCCGATCACCAGAATCCAGAACGCCACGTTGAACAGAATGATGGTGTCATGCGCGAGCCAGCTGTCGCTCAGCGCGAGGTAATACTGCGTGAACGCCGAGGGATGCGGGAGCGCCTTCAGCTCGCGGAGCGTTTCGGTTTTTATGTTGGTCTCCATCAGCATTTCGCCCAGGAACAACAGCATGCCGATAAGGTAGGCGGCGAACGCGAACACCTTCATCGCCGTGCGCGCGCGATGCAGGAAATAGTAGAGACCGACCACCATCGCGAAATTGATGGTTATGACCTGCGTGAACAGGCCGATTTCGTTTTCCGTCACGGAGCGTGACAGATTGAATAGCTCCAATTCGTTCATGCGGCAGGCCCGTAAGATCGGGTCGCACAGTAGCATGAAGGCAAGGAACGGAAAGTCAGGCCTTGCCGGGATAAGTCTTCTGCTGAAGCAGCCGAGCAAGATGTACGGCGTTTCGCACCATCATCCGGGTGGCGTCGACCGTCTTCTTGTAGGGCTTCTTCAAATCCTTGTAGTCCGTATCGCCCATCGCTTCCCCCACCCAATAGGTCATGCCGTTGGCGGGGATGGTGAATCCGACATCGTTCAGCGCCTGAAATATTTCCGCCGAGCAATGATGCGCGCCGTCCTCGTTTCCCACGATGGCGCAACAGGCGACCTTGCCGTAGCTCGGCATGCGATCCTGCTTGTCCGTCTCGCCGAGGAACGCATCCATGCGTTCCATCACGCGCTTGGCGATGGAGGAGGGTTGGCCTAGCCAAATCGGCGTGCCGAGGATGAAAATATCTGCAGCCAGAAGCTTCTTGCGCAGCGCCGGCCAGTCGTCGCCTTCGCCCTCGTCGGATTTCACGCCCGGCTTCACATCATAATCGGCGATCCGCAGGATCTCGCCTTTCACGCCCGCTTTGGCGAGTTCAGCAATGACCTCACCCAGCAGTTTGTTGGTCGAGGACTGCTTCTTCCCGGATTTGAGCGTGCAGTTGAAGGCAATGGCCGTGAGAGGCATGGAAAATCTCCTGCCGCCTCAATGGGCCAGAACGCGGTTCCGTTCCTTAATCCTGATCCATCTTCAGCGCGGCGATGAAGGCTTCCTGCGGGATCTCCACCTTTCCGAACTGGCGCATCTTCTTCTTGCCCTCTTTCTGCTTGTCGAGGAGCTTGCGCTTGCGGGAGATGTCGCCGCCATAACATTTCGCCGTCACGTCCTTGCGCAGCGCCGATAGCGTTTCGCGCGCGATGACCTTGCCGCCGATGGCTGCCTGGATCGGTATCTTGAACAGGTGGCGCGGGATCAGCTCCTTCAGCTTCTCGCACATGGCGCGGCCGCGGCCTTCGGCGCGCTGGCGATTCACGATCATGGAGAGCGCATCGACCGGATCGTCATTGACGAGGATCGACATCTTTACGAGATCGCCCTCTTCATATTCCTCGATGTGATAGTCGAAGCTGGCATAGCCCCGGCTCACCGATTTCAGGCGGTCGTAGAAATCGAACACCACTTCGTTCAGCGGCAGCATGTAGATGACCATGGCGCGGTTGCCGGCATAGGTCAGTTCCACCTGGCGGCCGCGGCGGTCTTCGCAAAGCTTGAGCACGGCGCCGAGATATTCGTCCGGCACCAGGATCGTCGCCTTGATCCACGGCTCCTCGATGAAGGCGATGCGTGTCACATCCGGCATGTCGGCCGGGTTGTGCAGCTCCTTCATCGTGCCGTCGTTCATGTGCAGGCGATAGATCACGCTCGGCGCGGTGGCGATGAGGTCGATGTTAAACTCGCGCTCCAGCCGTTCCTGGATGATCTCCAGATGCAGCAGTCCCAGGAACCCGCAGCGGAATCCGAAACCCAGCGCGGCTGAGGTTTCCATTTCATAGGTGAAGCTGGCGTCGTTCAGATGCAGCTTGCCAAGCGCGCCGCGCAAATCCTCGAACTGTGCGGCGTCCACCGGGAAAAGGCCGCAGAACACCACCTGCTGCGCCGGCTTGAAGCCCGGCAGCGGCGTCGCCGTGCCCTTGCGTTCGTCGGTGATGGTGTCGCCGACCTGCGTGTCGGCCACTTCCTTGATCTGCGCGGTGATGTAACCCACTTCGCCGGGACCGAGCCTGTCGACGCCGACTTTCTTCGGCGTGAACACGCCCATCTGTTCGACCTGATAGACGGCATCGGCCGCCATCATGCGGATCTTCTGGCCCTTCTTCAGCTCGCCATCGATGATGCGCACCAACACGACGACGCCGAGATAGGTGTCGTAATAGGAATCGATCAGCAGCGCCTTCAGGGGTGCGTTGATGTCGCCCTTGGGCGCGGGCAGGCGCGTGACCACCGCTTCCAGCACGCCCTCGATGTTGAGGCCCGTCTTGGCGGAGATCTCCACCGCGTCGCTGGCGTCGATGCCGATCACGTCTTCGATCTGCTGCTTCACACGCTCCGGTTCGGCGGCGGGCAGGTCGATCTTGTTCAGCACCGGCACGATTTCGAGACCGCCATCGATCGCCAGATAGACGTTTGCCAGCGTCTGCGCTTCCACGCCCTGGCTGGCATCCACCACCAGCAGCGCGCCCTCGCAGGCGGCGAGACACCGCGACACTTCGTAGCCGAAGTCCACATGGCCCGGCGTGTCCATCAGGTTCAGCGTATAGATGTCGCCGTTCTTGGCCTTGTAGTGCAGGCGCACGGTCTGCGCCTTGATGGTGATGCCGCGCTCACGCTCGATATCCATCGAGTCCAGGATCTGGTCCTTCATCTCGCGGCTGGTCAGCGCGCCGGTCACCTGGATCAGGCGGTCCGCCAGCGTGGACTTGCCGTGGTCGATATGCGCCACGATGGAGAAATTGCGGATTTTCGCGAGGTCTGTAGCCATTGAAGGCGGGGATATAGCGGCGGCGATGCGCACGGTCTAGGGTCCGCCCGCAATGGCAAAATCGCACGGAAAACAGGCAAAAACGGACCCGCTGGCCGAGCTTTGGCCGGGCCAATCGGTGCCGCTGCTCAAAGCGCTGCACATCCTGACCAACAATGGCGGGCTGAACGCGGATTCGCGGCGCAAGCTGAAGCAGGTCCAGCATCTGGCCAACCTGATCCGGCCGGCGCTGGACTGGAGTTTCAAGGAGACGGAACAACCGGTTCTGGCCGATCTCGGCGCCGGCAAATCCTATCTCGGCTTCATCCTCTACGACCTGTTCTTCACCAAGGAGGGGCGGGGCATCGTCTATGCCGTCGAGGAACGTCACGACCTGATCGAGACCTCAAAAAAGATCGCCGCCGAAAGCGGGTTCGACCGGATGCGCTTCGTCGAAAGCGCCATTCGCGACGCGCAAATCCCCGGCGGCAAGGCCGATGTGGTCACCGCGCTCCATGCCTGCGATACGGCAACGGACGAGGCGATCCTGTTCGCGCTTAGGCACGAAGCAAAATTCGTCGCGCTGGTGCCCTGCTGCCAGGCGGAGCTTGCGCGCGAACTGGATCACGCCAACGGCCCGATGCAGCAGCTGTGGCGCCATCCGATCCAGCGGCGCGAATTCGGCGCGCATCTGACCAACGTGCTGCGCGGACTGTTCCTCGAAGCGCATGGCTACAAAGTGCGGGTGACTGAGTTCACCGGGCTGGAGCATTCCCTGAAGAACGAATTCATTTTTGCCGAGCGCCATCAGCGCTCCAATCCGGTCGCGCGCGGCGAGTTCGAAAAGCTGGTCGAACAAACGGGCGCCGCGCCATCGCTTCTCGTCAATCGACTCGCGGCCTGAGCCGGATCGCCATTAGTAGCGGCAGCAGTGCCAGGATTTCCGCCAGCAGCGACACCAGCACCAGCGCTGTCAGCGAGTGGTCGTAGAGCAGGCCCATGACGGCGCTACCCAGGAACCATGCGATGCCGAAAACGCCGGAGAACAGGCCATAGGCACGTGCGCGCGAATGTTGCGGCACGATCTTGGCGATACCGGCGGTAAGGATTGCGTTCTGCGCGCCAAGTGCCAAGCCCCAGAATCCGGCACCCACGATCGCAAGATCATGGCCGCCCAGAAAACACATTGGCGTAACCAAGGCAGACGCAAGAATGGCGGTGGGAAATATCGCAAAGCCGCGCCGGTCGAAGGCGATTCCGAATAGCAACGCACCAATGCCTTCCGTGCCCATGGCCACCGCATAAAGAAGAGGGATCGTGGTATCGGATACGAGTCCCGCCTGTTTGAAGTGATAGGCAATCAATGGATAGTCGGCGAACCCGAATGCCACGAAGGCCGAACTCAAAGCGTACAGCCAATAGGCGCGGGGCAGGGTAAAACTCAAATGCGGCTGCGGCGCCACGATGTGCCCCGCATAGGGGAAACGCAGCGCGACCGTGAACACGCTGATGAGCGTCAGAACCGCCGGTATACCCATCCAGAAAAACGCCTGCGCATAGCTGCCATGATGCGCCAGCACCAGTGCGACGATCAGCGGTCCGGCCATCGCGCCTGCCTGGTCCATCGCTTCATGCAGGCCGAACGCCCAGCCCTGCCCGATGTGCTCGCCCGCGCGGGACATCATGAAGTTGGCAGTGGGATTTCGGATCGCCTTGCCCGTGCGCTCCAGCACGATGATGACCGCCGCCATCTGCCAATTGCCGCTCAGGCCCAATAGCGGGATTACCGCCATCTGCACGACGTACCCGGCCAGTGCTACGGGCCAATAGGCGCGCGTTTTTTCTGCAAATCGTCCAGAAAGCGGGCGCAGCAGATAACCGAACAGTTCACCTGCGCCGGCGACGAATCCCACAGCCGTCCCGCTCGCGCCCAACAGCGCCATGAACGGCCCGGTGGACGAGCGCATGCCCTCATAGGCCATGTCGGCAAAGAAGCTGACCACACCGAACGCAAGAATGAAGAGCAGCCCAGTGCGTTTGTCGAAATCGGTCGTGATCATGCGCGCGACATTACACGCGCGTCCGTGACAGACAAATTACGCGTTACCAACGCTACGTCCGAAGCGTGCCGCCGGTGGCTTTGGTGACGGCGGCGACGATCTTGGCGGCGATGGCTTCGATCTCGGCATCCGTCAGCGTCTTGTCCTTAGGCTGCAGCCGCACGGAAATGGCGAGCGACTTCTTGCCCTCGGGCACGCCCTTGCCTTCGTAGACGTCGAAGATGTCCACGCGCTCGATCAGCTCGCGCTCGGCACTTTTCGCGGCCTTGATGATCTGATCGGCCGCGACGCCCGCATCCACAACGAAGGCAAAGTCACGTTCGACCGCCTGGAATGGAGACGGGTTGAACGGTGCACGTGCTTTTGATTTGGCCTTGGATTCGGGAATCGCATCCATGATCACTTCAAACGCAGCGACCGGACCTTTCAGGTCGAACGCCGCCAGAATCTTCGGATGCAACTCGCCGAAATAGCCGAGCACTTTCGGCCCAAGCGCCAGCGTGCCGGAACGGCCGGGGTGATACCACGCTGCCGCGCCTTGTTTGATCGGTGCTGTCATCGGCCCGTTCATCGCTGCTTCCAGTGCGGCCAGCATGTCGGCCTTGGCGTCGAACACATCCGCGCCATGGGTGGATTTCGCCCAGCTTCGCGTGGCGCCGCCCACGCGGATACCGGCGGCGACCGTCTTCTGCGCCTCGGGCATGCCGCTGTCGAATTGCGCGCCAAGCTCGAACAGCATCATGTCGGTGAAGCCGCGCGCCGTGTTCCGCTGCGCCGCAGCGAGCAAGGACGGCAACACGCTCGGTCGCATCGCATCCAGATCGGCTGCGATGGGATTGAGCAATTGCCGTTCGTCATCGCCGCCGCCAAACAGCTTGGCATGCGCGCGGGGGATGAAGGTGAAGTTGATCGTCTCGTTGAAGCCGCGCGCGGCGATCGTGCGGCGCACGATGCGGCTGCGCTTCTGCGCGGCGGTGAGTGTCGGGCGCGCGATGACGGACGGTCGGTCCATCGGCGTCGACGGTACTTTGTCGAGGCCGTGAATACGCACCACCTCTTCCACCAGATCCGCTTCGCCCACGACGTCGCTGCGCCATGATGGTGGTGTGACCTTCATCGGGTTCTTGCCGCTGACAGTGAAGCCGAGGCGCGTGAGGATGCGAACGATCTCGTCGTCCGGCACATCCATGCCGCCGAGCTTGAGCACCATGTCCGGCGTGAACGCAATCTCGCGCTTCCAGTCCGGCGGCGCGCCGGCAACAACGACTTCGCCAGGCTCGCCGCCGCAGAATTCCAGGATCATCTTGGTCGCAAGCTCGAGACCGGGCACCACGAATTCCGGATCGACGCCGCGCTCGAAGCGGTAGCGCGCATCCGAGACGATGCCGAGAATGCGGCCCGTGCGTGCAATGCGCACCGGATCGAACAGCGCCGATTCGATGAACACGTCCGTCGTGGCATCGGTGCAGGAGGAATCCTCGCCGCCCATCACGCCGCCGATGCCGCGCGCGGCTTCATCGTCCGCGATCACGACCATTTCGGAATCGAGCGTGTAGGTCTTTCCGTCCAGCGCAACGATCTGTTCGCCGTCCTTGGCGAAGCGCGCGCGCAGATTGCCTTTCAGCTTCGCCGCATCGAACACATGCAGCGGCCGCCCGCGGTCGAGCGAGATAAAGTTCGTCACGTCCACCAGCGCGGAGATCGGCCGCAGGCCAACGGCTTTCAGATAATCCTGCAGCCATTTTGGCGAGGGTCCGTTCTTCACGCCGCGCACCAGCCGCCCCGCGAACATCGGCGCGGCGTTTCCGGTACCTTCGGGGAAATCCAGAATGGTCTGGATCGGCGACGGGAATTTGCCTTTCACCGGCGACAGGTCGCCTTCGCGCAAACGCCCCATGCCGGCAGCCGCCAGATCACGCGCGATACCGTAAACGCTTGTCGCATCGCCGCGGTTCGGCGTGATGGACACATCGATCACCGGATCGGTGAGGCCTAGCGCCTTCGACGCCGGCTCGCCCACCACCGCATCGGCCGGAAGCTCGATAATGCCGTCATGCTCGTCGCCCAGCATCAACTCGCGGATCGAGCACAACATGCCGCGCGATTCCACGCCGCGAATAGTGCCTATCTTCAGCTCCGCGCCGCTGGCCGGAATGATCGTTCCGGGCTTCGCGAACACAGCCTTCATGCCCGCATGCGCATTTGGCGCGCCGCAGACAACCTGCACATGTTCCTTTGCGCCGGTGTCGACCATGCACAGTCGCAGCTTGTCTGCGTTCGGGTGTTTCTCCGCCGAGACGACATAGGCGACGGTGAAATCCTTCAGCCGCGCGCCCGCGTCTTCGACGGATTCTACTTCCAGGCCGATGCTGGTGAGCTTGTCGGCCATCGCTTGCGCATCGGCATCGGTGTCGAGCGGATTCTTGATCCAGGACAGCGTGAACTTCATCGGCTGAGCCCTCCGTCCAAAGTCGGCAGGTCGAAGGCCGAGAATCCGTAATGGCGCAGCCAGCGCAGATCGGATTCGAAGAACGGGCGAATATCCGGAATGCCGTATTTCAGCATCGCGAGGCGATCGAGCCCGCCGCCGAAGGCGAAGCCCTGATATTTCTTGGAATCGATGCCGCACATGTCGAGCACGCGCGGATTGACCATGCCGCTGCCGGCCAGCTCCAGCCAGTCATTTCCGGTGCCGAAGGTGATCTTGCCGGGCACCGAGCGGTCGCAGCGCAGATCCCATTCCACAGATGGTTCGGTGAACGGGAAGAAGCTCGGGCGCGCGCGCAGCTCAACAGAGTCCACTTCGAAGAACGCCTTGTAGAATTCTTCCAGCACCCATTTCAGGTTCGCGAGCGTGGAGCCTTCGTCCACCACCAGCCCTTCATACTGGTGGAACATGGGCGAGTGCGTCGCGTCCGAGTCCACACGATAGGTGCGGCCGGGCGAGATGATGCGGATCGGCGGCTTTTGCGACAGCATGGTGCGCACCTGCACCGGCGAGGTGTGGGTGCGAAGAACATGCGATGAGCCGTCCTTCTGTTTTGCCATGTAGAAGGTGTCGTGCATCTGCCGCGCCGGATGATCCGGCGGGATGTTCAGCTTGGTGAAGTTGTAGTCGTCGAATTCAATATCCGGGCCTTCGGCGATGGCGAAGCCCAGATCGCCGAAAATCGCCGTCACTTCGTCCAGCACCTGACTCACCGGATGGATCGTGCCCTGTGGCTCGGGGCGGATCGGCAGCGTGACGTCGACGCGCTCCGTCGCGAGGCGCGCATCCAGCGCGGCATCGGCCAGCGCGATTTTTTTGTCGCTGATCGCGCTCGCAACCTTGTCGCGCAACGCGTTGATGACCGGGCCTTGCGTCTTACGCTCGTCGGGCGACATGCCCCCAAGCGTTTTCAGAAGCTCGCTGACCGAGCCCTTCTTGCCCAGGGCCGAAACGCGGATCGCCTCGAGCGCAGCTTCGTCATTCGCGGAGCCGATGCTCGCGAGAAGGTCGCGTTCGAGGGCGGAAATGTCGCTCATGAAAAACCCCAATCGGAAAACACTGAAAAGCACGGCCTTGGACGAATTCCAAGGCCGTGGCTCCGATGGCGGTCTCGCGAGAGATTACTTGCTGGCCTGATCCACCAGAGCCTTGAAGGCTGCGGGCTCGTGGATGGCGAGGTCCGAGAGCACCTTACGGTCGATCTCGATGCCCGCCTTGGCGAGCCCGCTGATAAATCGGCTGTAGGTGAGACCATGTTCGCGAACGGCGGCATTGATGCGCTGGATCCAGAGCGCGCGGAAATTGCGCTTGCGGAGCTTGCGGCCAATGTAATTGTGCTGCAGCGAACGATCGGCGGCCGCGTTGGCGGTCGTGATGTTGTTCTTGCGGCGGCCGTAGAAGCCCTTCGTTGCCTTAAGGACTTTCTTGCGGCGGGCGCGGCTGGGAACGGCGCGAGGCGTGCGTGACATGGATCAGAACCCTCCGCCGTACGGCATCCAGCGCTTCACGCGGCGTGTCTCGGACTCGCTGAGAACCGAGGTGCCGCGCAGATCGCGGGTTTGCGCGGGCGAGTTCGAGATCAACCGGTGGCGCTTGCCGACCTGGTGGGTCTTGATCTTGCCTTTCGCAGTGAATTTGAAGCGCTTTTTGGCGCCCGACTTCGTCTTCAGTTTGGGCATTTCGGTCTCCTGGCGCGTGAAGCGCTGTTGCCTTTACGGGTCGCCATGGCATGCCCTTACGCCAGGCGGCCCCGAAGGAGGGCGCGTCATATACTGGAAATTTGGGGGTTTCAAGCGGCCCGAATCAGCCCTCGGCGCCGTCGCCATCCTTCTTGCGGCGGCCTTTCGCCGTGACGCCATAATCCTGGGATCGGCTGCCGGCCGAAGCATGGTCAAAGCCGTCCGCCGCGAGGCCCCGTTTCAGGAGTTCCCGGATCGCCGCGGCGCGGCTCGGCATGCGCTTTTGAAATCGCCAAGTATCGAGCGCCTCGATTTCTTCCTTGGTCAGCATGATCTGTAGACGCTCTCCACGCGTGAGATCGCTCATGCCTCAGTTTCCTTGGTCACGTCTTGGCCCCTACTATGCGTCAATTACTCATTTGACTGTATAGGCTCACTTCACCAACAGAACGCGCATAGGGCCTAATAAGTTCCATGCGCCAAAAGCCAAGAATTTGACAAATAAGCCTATAACTAATTGATTTTGTTGTCTTTTTTGTTGTTTCGGTGAGCAACAACGCGTAGGGTGGTCCCTACAGAGAGGAGGCCCCTATGGCCGCACTCGAAACGCTCTCCTCCGAGAGTCTCACCCCCGCGCTTCCCGGTTCCGAGCTCGTCCGCGAAGCGAACCACCGAATTGCCAACCACCTGTCCATGATCGTGGGCATGGTTCAAATTCAGGCGTCTGCTCTGTCCCATGGACCCGATGTCCTGTCGCGCGCCACGGTGCACGCGATCCTGCAGGACATGGCAGGCAAGATTCTCAGTGTCAGCCATTTGCATCGCAAACTGGCGGATGCGCCGCATACCGACGAGATCGACGTTGCCGCCTATCTTGTCGAAAGCTGCAGCGCAATGATGACGACGCTGACCCTGAACGGTCGCGCCGGGCTGGTTTATCACCTCGGTGAAAGATGCCTCTTGCCTGCCGAAAAGGCGCAAACCATCACGCTTATGGTCAATGAGATTGTGATGAACGCCGTGAAGCATGCCCATCCCACAGGCCTTACGACGCAGATCAGCATCGGCTGCGGCCGCGAAAAGGACGGCACCATGTTCGTCGAAGTGTTCGACGACGGCGTCGGTCTGCCGGAGAATTTCGACGAGAAGACGCATGGCGGTGTCGGTTTCCGCCTGATCCGCGGGCTGGCGAGACAGATCGGCGCTTTACTCAAGATCGAATCTTCGAGCCTTGGCCTTCTGTTCCGGATTTCTTTGCCTGCCTAGCGAAGGGCGCTGGCCGTCTCTATAAGCGAAAAGTCTCTTCGGATTTTCGCAAATGCCGAACGCATCGCTCGCCAGGCAGATTGGCCGCGCCAGCGCCGTTCTTTTTCCCCTGGCCTGGGCCGGTGTCGTCGGCGGAGAGCTTGGTCGCGCCCAAGGCGAACCCATGATTTGGGACAAAGCGCTGCATTTGGGCGCCTACTTCATTCTCGCCGCGCTGGTAAGTCTGTCGCTGAAGAACGCAAACCGGCTTCTGGCATTGTTCGCGCTCGTCGTGATGGGCGCCGTGCTGGAAGTGGTGCAGGGCCTCATCGGGCGAGACGCCAGCTTGTATGACGAACTTGCCAATACGCTCGGCGTCGTGGCCGGCGGAATTGCCGGCTGGTTGGTCATCTCACTTGTCCGGCTTCGCCGCGCGGACTAGCGTTTGGCGCTGTTGCAGCAGGGAGACGGGCATGTTTCAGGAATTCAAGAAATTCGCCATGCGCGGCAATGTCATCGCCCTCGCCGTCGGTGTGGTGATCGGCACGGCCTTTGGCGCCATCGTCAACTCGCTGGTGAAGGACGTCATCATGCCGCCCATCGGCTGGATCATGGGCGGCGTGAATTTCTCGAACTTCTTCTGGACGATCAAAGGTCCCGTCACGACCACGCTGGCCGATGCGCAGAAGGCCGGCGCGGTCACGATCAACTACGGCGTGTTCATCAACACGATCATCAATTTCCTGATTATCGCGATCGCGCTGTTCATCCTCATTCGCGCGATCAATCGCCTGCAGACAAAGCCTCCGGCCAACCCGGCGGATGCGCCGCCGCCGCCCGAAGACGTGGTGCTGCTGCGCGAAATCCGCGATCTGTTGAAGTCGCGATGATGCGGCGCTTCGCGTTGCTGGCGCCGCTCGTGCTGGTCATGCCGGCGCAAGCGGCCGACACCGCGGCAATAAGCAAGGCCGCGTCGGAGTTTTATTCCGTCTATGGAAGCTTTCACCAGCGCGTGGACGGCATTCCCGACGCCAAGACGCAACCAAAATTCGCGCCGGTCCTGACAGACCGCCTGAACCGGATGATCGCGCAGGCGCGCGCGGCGGAGGAGAAGTTCACCCACGCCTACAAGGACTCGCCGCCCTTTGTGGAAGGCGATCTCTTCACGTCGAACTATGAAGGGGCGACAGCCTTCAAGGTGGGCGCCTGCGCGGGCGACGCCAAAACCGGGCATTGCGCCGTTGCGCTGACCTATGCGGAGCCCGGGGATACGCGCAACAAGCCCGTGCACTGGACCGACACGGCCTATCTCGTGAACACCCCGGCCGGCTGGAAGCTGGATGACATCGGCTTTGGCGGAAGCTGGGATTTTGCGAACAAGGGCAAATTGAGCGAAACGCTGCAAATGGTGATCCGGACGGCGGGAGGCGAGGCGCCGTAACGATTGGCGCTGTTGCCGCGAATAAGGCGTGATAAAAAGAAGAATAAGGAGTTGACCATGACCGGTCCCAGAAATTTTCCCGTCGGCAAGACCGACGAAGAATGGCAAAACAGCCTTGATGCCGATGCCTATCGCGTGCTGCGCAAGCACGGGACGGAGCGGGCGGGTACCCATCCCCTCAATCACGAGAAGCGCGACGGCACCTATCATTGCGCCGGATGCGGCAAGCCGCTTTATGACTCGACCACAAAATACGAAAGCGGCTCCGGCTGGCCGAGCTTCTACAAGCCGATGGACAGCGCCGTCGGCACGTCCTCGGATCGCACGCTCGGAATGACGCGCACCGAAGTGCATTGCGCCGATTGCGGCGGGCATCTCGGCCACGTCTTTCCCGACGGGCCACAGCCGACCGGTCTGCGCTATTGCATGAACGGCGCAGCGCTCAAGTTCGAGCCCAAGAAATGACCTTCGTTTTCGAGAAGCCCACCGGCAGCAAGCGCGAGATCTTTCACGACCTCGCGCTTCAGGCCGAGGGCCTGTTCCGTGGCGAGCGCGACGCTATCGCCAACGCCGCCAACCTTTCCTCGCTGATTTTCACAAGCCTGGACGACTTGAACTGGGCCGGATTCTATTTTCTGAAAGACGGCATGCTGGTGCTGGGCCCGTTCCAGGGTCACCCCGCCTGCGTGCGCATCGAGATCGGCGAGGGCGTGTGCGGCACCGCTGCCGCCCAGCGCGAGACGATTATCGTCGACGACGTCGAGCAGTTTCCCGGCCATATCGCCTGCGATGTCGCTTCCCGGTCCGAGATCGTTATTCCCCTGGTCCGAGAGGGACGCCTGATCGGCGTACTGGATATCGATGCGCCGGTCCTGTCGCGTTTCGACGCCGAGGATCGCGCGGGTCTGGAAAAGCTCGCACACCTTTGGCTCTCTGCAAGCGATTGCTGAGAAGAAAACCCGCCCACATATGGTGAGCGGGTTTTCGCTTCCCCATTTCGGCTACTCAATCGCGCGCGAAGTCGATACCCGCGCGCGTTTCGTCGATCGCCTGGTTGACGAGCGAGATCGCTCTTTCGCGATGACCGCCCTTGTTCGGCGTCGATGCCTGCAACTCTGTGCGCGCGGTGCGCAATGCGTCCAGCGCGTTGTGCATGTGTGTCTGATAGGCAGCTGCTTGCCCGATAAGGACGCCAGCCGCGAGTGTCGTGCCGAGCACGGCCGCGCCGATGGCGGTCTTTGCATATGTCTTCATGAAATAGCCTCCCATGACCGTAATTGGTCAGCGCCATCCTAAAACAAAACCGGCGGCGCGAAATCCGCACCGCCGGTTCTGAATGCAGTCTTGCAAAGAATTATTCTTCGCCGTGGGAGCGCGCCTCCGCTTCCGCGCGGCGCAGATCTTCGCCCTCGGGGCCATCCAATGCCGCTTCCGCCGCGCGGCCCAGCTCCGGAATGCGGCTGCGGTTCGCGCGGACGAAGTCTTCCTGGTCCTTGCGGAATTCGCGCGCAGCCGTGTAGTTGCCCTCGCCGAACACTTCTTTGGATTTGCGGGACTTTCGGGCCGCGGGCCGCTTCGTCGCCTTGCGTGACTTCTTCGTCGCTTTCGCCTTCTTGGCCTTCGCGGGGCGCTTGACCGCGCGCTTGGCTTTCTTCGCCGTGCGCTTGGCCTTTTTCGCGGTACGGCGCGCCAGCGATTTGACCGCCTTCCTGGCCTTGCGAACGGTCTTCTTCGCTTTCTTCTTCACGCTCTTTCTTTTCTTCGCCTTCGCCATGCAATTCTCCTTGCGTGATGATCCACGCCCCAAGTCCCGGCAACGGATCATGCGCGCGATTGTTCCGGCTGCAATCGTAAAACGTCAAACTGCGAGAAGTTTTTTGCGCGCACGCAGCGCTGTCACATGCAATGCGCCCATCAGCGCAAGGCCGCTCAGCATCAGTCCCACGCCCAGCCAGACCGCGCCATGCACGTCCGCGTCGCTGACGATGAAGGATGAAAGAAGTGGGCCCATCGCGCCGGCCAGCAATTGCGTCGGCCCCGATTGCATGGCAGTGCGCCGCGACGGATCGGCCTCGATCGTCATGGGAACGAGAAACGGCCCCACCAACACAATGACCAGCCCAATCCACGCATTGGCGGCGATGAACAACCATGCCGGGCCGGCGATGGTCATTGCAAACCAGCCGCTGATGTAGAGCACGGTCGAGCCGCAAAAGACGGTGAACCAGTGCACGCGGCCCGCCAGCACGGTCGCCAGGAAGCCGCCCGCCACCTGCGCTGCCAGCGAAACCCACAGCGAGGTCCGCGCCACATCCGCCGTCAGCCCCGCTTCGTGACTGAGCGGCTGCAGATAGACCAGCACCGCGCCGCCGGCAGAGGTGTAAAGAAGGGTTGCGAACAGTGCCCACCATCCGCGAAGGGGCGGCGCACCGGTTTCATCCGGATTGATGGGCAGGTCGCCGTAGAAATTCGGTGTCTGCGTCGCCGCGGCGACGCCGATGAGGGTGGTCAACCCCAGCGCGGCAAAGCCGCCCTCGGTTCCGAACGCCGGGATGATGTAAACAAAGGCAAGCGCCATCGCGAGTTGGGCAGCAACAAGAGCGGTCCAGTAGAACCCCGCCCAGCGCTCCGGGGTTTCGGTGCGGGCGATCATGCCCACGGTGAGCCACAGCAGCAGTCCTTCGGGTATGCCGGCCAGCGTGCGCAAGATCAGGACATTCGTACCGCTCGCGGGCATTGTGGCAAAGTCCAGCAGGGCAAGAGCGAGCGACGATATGGCCGCGATCCAGCGCAGGTGGCGCGCCTTGAGGAACGCGCCGCTCAACCCGGCCGTCACACCCATGGCCAGACTTTCGAGCGTGGCGCATTGACCGATGCCTGCCGCCGAAAGCCGCCCGTTATCTGCAAGCGTGCCCAGGAGCACCGCCATGACGCCGACCATCAGCAGCGCCAATGATCCCAAAACGATCGCGGATATTGCAGGGACAAGCGTCAGCGACGGGCCGATGGCTTCGACGACAACGATTTCATCGGCAGGTTCGCTCATGGCGCAAGATTGGCAACAAAAAGGGCGGCGGTGCAATCGGCGCCGCCGCCCCGTTCTTGCCTTGGCGTCAACCGCCTACTTCACATTGTTGTTGGCGCGGATGAAGGCCGCCACAGCGTCATGCATCTCCTTGAGCGAGTCCTGGTGCGCATAAACCATGTGGCCCGAGGCGTAGTAATGGTAGGAGATGTTGTTCGCCAGGGATTGCGGGATGGGCAGTTGATGCATCTCGTACCAGCCCTGGTAATAGGGCGTGGCGAGATCGAAATAGCCGCCATTGAGCATCACCTTCAGGTTGGGATTCTGCTTCATCGCGTTTGCCAGATCCGGCATCACATTGGCGCCGGCGCGGGACGGAAAACGCGATCCCGGCTGCTTGTGCTGCCAGCTCCAATATTTGAACACGGAGATGGACGGCAGGAACGTTTGGCCCTGACCGTAATGCAGCGTGTTGCGGACATAATCGTTGAACGCGGACACATAGGCCGAACTCAGCGCGGCCGATTGCGGATCGTATTCCGTGCGCTGGCTGAGCGGGTCCAGCGTTGGCCCGGAGAATCGGGTGTCGAGACGCCCGGTGTCTTCAGGACCAAGAAGATTTTTCCGGAATTCGCCGCCGTCGATGCGCAGGTTTGCCTTCAAAATGTACCAGACCGGAAGCCCGGTGACGTTGTTCAGCTTCGCGGCGATGTCCTTGCGGCGCGCCGGTGAAAGGCTCGTGCCTTTCTCAAGCGCCTGCGCATATTCGCCCATCGCGAACTGCTCGACGTTCTGCAGGAACGCATGCAGGTCCTGCGGCTTCTTGCCGGGCAGCTTGTTGTGATACCAGGCCGTCGCGGCATAAGTCGGCAGCGCCAGCTGATAGGGCAGGTTCACGCCCGGATTGCTCTCTGGCCGATCCGGCGACAGGCTGAAGTTCAGGATCTGCGACAGCATGATGACGCCGTTGAAATCGACGTCCTTGTCGTTCTGCAGGTCGTTGACGAGCACCGCGGCGCGCGGCGTGCCGTAGCTCTCGCCGAAAATGAACTTGGGCGAATTCCAGCGATTGTACTTCGCGAGGAATTCCTGGATGAAGTTGGTGAACGCTTCACCGTCGGCATCAAGGCCGTAGAACGCTTTCTCCTTGTCCTTGCCGGCGATTCGGCTGAAGCCTGTGCCGGGGGCGTCGATGAAAACCAGATCGGATGCATCGAGCAGCGTCGATTCATTGTCGACGAGTTGATAAGGCGCCGCCGGTGCGTGGCTGTCATCCGGTGTGACGATGCGCTTGGGACCCCAGGCGCCCATATGCAGCCACACCGTCGCCGAGCCGGGACCGCCGTTGAAGATGAATGTGACGGGCCGGGTTTCCGGAGCCGCGCCCGTCTTCGCATAATAGACGAAGAACATGGAGGCTTCAGGTGAAGATTCGTCCGCCTTCGAATCCGGATTCTTCTTGCCGCCATTCTGTGCGGAATCGTCCCAATCGTCGGGATGCACGACAAGCGTTCCGGCTATGGCGCGGTAGTTGATTCCGTTCACCGATCCGGTCGTGACCGATTCCTGCGCTTTGAAAAACTTGCCGGAGTAGAGATCGGGTTTCGTGTCGGGCTTTGGCGCGGGCGCGTCCGCTGCGAAGGCAACCATTGCCGTCAGGCCCAGCGCCGCTGTGGCAGCTGTGAGAAGTGCACGTTTCATCGGGACAATCCTTCTTGCCGGCGCGATGCCGGTCTTTTCATTGAACATCTCCCGCGAAGCCCGAACCGACGCGAGTAGCGAAAAAACGAAGGGCCGCGCGCGGCGAACGCACGACCCTTCGGCAGGCGGTTATTGCACGTTGCTGGTCGAGCGGATGAACGCCGCGACCGAGTCGTGCAACTCCTTCAGAGACTCTTCATGGGCATAAACCATGTGTCCCGATTCATAGTAGTGATAGGTGATGTTGCTTTGCAGCTTGTTGGGAATCGGCAGGTGATGCATCTCGTACCAGCCCTCGAAGTAGGGCGTGGCGAGATCGTAATAGCCGCCGTTGAGCATCACCTTCAGGTTGGGGTTCTGCTTCATCGCGTTGGCCAGGTCCGGCATCACGTTCGTTGCACCGGGGAACGCGAAGCCCGCGCCCGGCTGCTCATGCTTGAACTCCCACCATTTGAAGACGTCGATCGACGGCTTGAACTCCTTGCCCTGGCCGTAATCGAGCTGGTTGCGGGCGTAGTAGTTGAAGGCCGACACATAAGCGGAGCTCAGTGCCGAGGACTGCGGATCATACTCGGCGGACTGGCTGAGCGGGTCGAGGGATGTGCCGGAGAATCGCGTGTCGAGACGGCCCGTCGTCAGATCGCGATCGTCCTGCAGCGTCTTTTCGAACTCGCCGCCATTGATGCGCAGGTTCGCCTTCATGATGTAGGAGACAGGCAAACCGGTGACGTTGTGCAGCTTGGTCGCGATGTCGAGCTTCTTCTTGGGCGACAGCAAGGCGCCGCGCTGCAAGGCGAGCGCATATTCGCCCATGGCAAACTGCTCGACCTGATGCAGGAACGGCACCAGTTCCGCCGGCTTCTTGCCGGGCAGCTTGTTGTGATACCAGGCCGACGCCGCATAGGTCGGCAGCGCGATCTGATAGGGAAGGTCCATGCCCGGATTGGTTTCCGGACCATCGACCGAAAGATCGAAGTTCAAAATCGCCGACAGCAGGATCACGCCGTTGAAGTCCACGGAGCGATTGTTCTGCAGATCGTTCACGACAACGGACGCGCGCGGCGTGCCGTAGCTTTCGCCGAACAGGTATTTGGGCGAATTCCAGCGATTATATTTGGAGAGGAATTCCTGGATGAAGGTCGCGAAGGCCTGGCCGTCCGGATCGACGCCGTAGAACGCCTTCTCCTTGTCCTTGCCCGCAATGCGGCTGAAGCCGGTGCCCGGCGCGTCGACAAAGACGAGATCGCTCGCATCGAGCAGGGTCGAGGCATTGTCGACGAGCTGGTACGGCGCCGCCGGCGTGTGCGAATCGTCCGCCGTCACCACGCGCTTGGGACCGAACGCACCCATATGCAGCCACACCGTCGAAGAGCCGGGGCCGCCATTGAAGATGAAGGTGATGGGGCGGCTCGCGGGCGGCGCGCCGGTCTTGGCGTAATAGACGAAGAACATCGAAGCTTCCGCCGAAGATTCATCGGCCTTCGCATCGGGGTTCTTCGATCCGCCGTTCTGCGCAACGTCGTTCCAGCTGTTGGGATGAACCACGAGCGTGCCGGCAATGGCCTTGTAGGAAATGCCGCCCGCCGATCCGCTGGTGACCGATTCTTCGGCCTTGAAGAATTTTCCGGAATAAAGATCAGCCGCCGGATTGTTGCTCTTTGGCGCGGGCGCGTCCGCCGCGAAGGCGACCGCCGCAACCACCGCCAGTGCCGCCGTCGCCACCAGCCCATACACACGTTTCATTATTATCGTCCCCTTGATCACCGGCAGGCGCCGGACATGCGGCGTTGCCGCGGATTTGTGCTTGAGGATGGGATAGTACGCCCCGACCGCGCCACTGCCCCTCACGCGAAGGCCGCGATATTACGCCCGCTTCGCCTGCCCGCAACACCGGGATTTGTGCGCCTTCGTAAGGAAGTTCACATTGCCGCGAACTTCCCCCGCGCCTGCGCTATGCTATGGCGTGCAGAGGCAGACGCCGCAGCAGATATCCTGCGATAGAGTTCCCCGATGACGCCGTCATTTGCCCGCAACCTGAGAAATCGCATCGTGGACTTCGCGGGGCAGCACCGGGCTCTTCTGCAAAACGGTCCGGGCGTAGCAGGGTCGCTTCTGCTGCATGGCTTCGCCTTTCTGCTGATCCTGCTCCTCTTCCTGCACAACAGCCGGATGATGGCGGGCAGGCAACCGCCTTTCGTTCCGATCGACATCGTGCAGCTTGGCGATGAAACCACCGCGCCGCCTGCGCCCAAACATGCGCCCGTGCCGCAGCAGAAAGCCATGAAGGGCCCGGCCTCTGCGCCGAAGCCCGAGGCCTATGCGCCGAACCGGACCAGGGCGCCGAAGGACGAGCTGGAAGTTCAACTGAAGAATCTCGCCAAGCTGCGCCAGCCGGACAGCGATCTGAAGATCGAGAATGGTGCGTCAGACGATACCGCCACCACGAACGGCGCGGCGCCGGGCGCGGCCACGGCCTATAGCGTGCGCGATTACATCCGCGCGCAGATCCTGCGCCGCTGGGTGTTCGATTTTTCGACGCTGGGCGATCGCCACATCGTCATTCCATTGCGCGTATCGCTGACGGGGCGCGGCGTGGTGATCGCGGCGGAGATCACCGACCGGAATCGCTATGTTACCGACAAGGTCTTCCGCGAAGTTGCGTTGTCGGCGCGTAACGCGGTGCTGCTGTCGGCGCCCTTCAAGCTGCCGGCCGGTGCGCCGAAAGATGGAATCGATTTCACGCTGGAGCTCGATCCGCGCGATACGCTGCGCTAGGGCAGATCGCGCGCGACGCGAAATCCGGCAAGGCTCGAATAGTCGAACTCGCCGCCATTGTGCAGCGAGCCGCTGCGCGTGGCCGAACGCACGAAGATCGGCGTGTTGTCCCATGAACCGCCGCGAATGACATGCTTGGTGCAATCGCCGCCGCGCGTCCACGCGCTGCCATCCTTCGGCGCGCCGGCATAGGATGGGTGCCAGCAATCGGCCGTCCATTGCCATGCGTTGCCCAGCATGCCGTAAAGCCCGAACGGATTGGGCTTGAACGCATCCACGTCCGACAGCACATGGAAATCATATTTGCTGCCGCAGCCGTTGCAGTTGGCGTTGTCGCTGCCGATCTCGTTGCCCCACCAGCGTGCGGTCGTCGTTCCGCCCCGCGCGGCATATTCCCATTCCGCTTCGCTCGGCAATCGATATGGCCCGCCCGCTTTGTAGGGAATCGAAGGATGCTCCGCGCGGACCTGCGTGTTGAGCCATGCGATGTAGGCTTGGGCATCTTTCCAGTCGAGGCACACGGCCGGCCATTTGGGCGGCTCCACTTCGGTGGGCGGATAGGCCAGTCCCTTGGATGGCACGCGCCAGCTCATGCCCGTGATCTTGTTGCAAGGCTGCGGCTGATAGCCGGTTTCCTGCAGGAAGAACTGAAACTGCTCGCTCGTCACGTCATATCTGCCGAGCGCGAAGGCGTTCACGCTCACGATGTGCTGCGGCCCTTCCGCATCGAAGCGTCCCGGTTCGCTTCTGGGGCTTCCCATCACAAAACGTCCGCCGGGAATTCCCACCATCACCGGACAGTGCGTGCACTCGGTGAAATCTCGTGCCGGCTCGGCATGGACCGCTTCGCCGCTCAGCAACAGGAGTAAAACGAACAAAACAACACGCATGCCGCGCCTATCGTAGAGGGATGCAGGCGGATTGGCGCCGCCCTTCGGCCGACAAGATCACAACCGACACGATCCGCGCAAAGCCTTGCGTCTGCCGACAGTCGAGCGATCTCAAATAAAGTCCGTCGTGGAAAGATGGCTGATGTTCGCCGGCCCGTTCAGCAGGATCACCAGATCGGCGCCGGCCTGATACCCCGCCGTGCCATTCACGTCCACGATCAGGAAATGATCGCCTTTCAGCGTGCCGCTGCTCGGCGTGAATTCCACGGCATGGTGCGAATGCAAGTGCGAGCCGGTCAGCGCCTTCGCAAGGTCCGCGTCGAAGCTCGCGGTGGATAACGCGCCGCTGGTGATCGCGTGGTCGATCCCGGTGATCGTACCCGGAACGTTGAACCTGTCCTCAAGCGCGTTGTATCCGGTAACCGTATCGTATCCCGTACCCGTCGAATCCGCAGCCGCGGCATAGATGAAGATGTCATGGCCCGCTGCGCCGTTCAGATGATCGGCGCCGCCCAGACCTTTGAGCACGTCATTGCCGGCGCCCCCGGTGATCGAATTTGCCAGCGCATTTCCCGTGCCGCGAAACGCACCCGTGCCGGTATAGGTGAGGTTCTCGACATTGGTTGGCAGCGTGTAGGACGAAAGCGTCGTTTTGACCGTGTCCGTTCCCGCGCTGGCGCTTTCGGCCACGACGTCGCCGATATTGTCGACGATGTAGATGTCGTTGCCATTGCCGCCGGCCATGTGATCGGTGCCGGCGCCGCCGTTCAGAACGTCGTTTCCCGTGCCGCCGGTCAGCGTGTCGTTTCCGTTGCCGCCGCTGAGAGTATCTCCGTCATTGTTCGCGATCAGCTTGTCGGCCCCTGCACCGCCGATGGCTGTGTCGATCTTCGTGCCGGCGACGATACAGATGTTGTTCACCATGCCATCGCAGCTCGTGAACGTCCCGGGCTTGAGATTGATGGTGGCGGGCGCGGAGAATCCCGAAAGATCGAGCCTGTTGCCTGTCCCCTTGTCCCAGATCGATATGACCGGATGGGTGTTTTTCGTGAAATCGAAAAACGACTCGGCAAGCCCCGTCACGTTGCAATGAAATCCGAAGGTCTGGCCGCCGGAAAGTGCGGTGCTGGTAGGCGCGCCATAGAGCTGCTGGGCCGCGAGAATATCCAGTTCCATCGGGGTGGTCGGCACGTTCTCATAGACGAGACCGCCGGTCTGCGTGGTGCCCCAATGGGTGCCGGTGATTGTGTATTGCGAGGAGTACTTCGCCGCGTCGTTGGGCATGACATAGGACATGATCGACCACAGGCGCGTGTCGTAGGCACTGTATTGCACCGCGCCGGGATCGCTCGATCCTGCCCCGCCATCGTTGTAGGGACCGGTATGGCCGAGGCCGAGGGCATGGCCCAGCTCGTGAAGAACCGTGTCCCACACATAACCGCCGAAAGACGCGAACGAACCATCGATCGGCCCGAAGCCGTTCTGGGTCGTATCGATGGATACGTTCCCCGAGGTTGTGGTCCACAAGGTTGTTCCGCCGATGGTCCCGGCGCCGGATGAACCGCTCCACCCGCCCTGCTCATAGGCGCCGCTCCCGGGCGCGCCGCGCGTAAAGGTCAATTGGGCTGCGCTGGCTGTGGAGGTTTGCGCGAAGTGGATATTCGCGACATCCGACCATAATGCCATGCACTGCTTGAAGACATTCTGCTCCGTCGCCGTCCAGTGAGAGGCGGGATCGAAATAATAAAGAACCGTGCCGCCGGCCGTGCCCGCTGTCGAAGCGCCCCATTTGTGGGCGTTGGAAGAATTCGCATAGGTGGCCGGATCGTTGTTCTTCCAGGTCTGGAAACTCGTTGCGACGAGCTTGTGCGAATTATCGACGCCGGTTGCGTAACTGACGGTGACCGCAAGGCTGGGGGATGTTCCGGTGCTTTGAACGATCGGCGCGGGGCGAACGCTGTTTGCCAGCGGCGCCGGCCGCATGGTTTCCGCGGTCAAATACTGGCCGGCGTGCCATTCAAAATAGTCGCGCGGACCATGAAGCGCCGGCATAAACGCGTCGGCTGTTGCATAGCGCTCGTCCAACATAACGTTCATGGCCGCCGGCCTCAGAAACCGTGATCAGTCTAGCGCATTCCGCGTTCGCGTGCAGCGCATTGCTTCGCCGGTTTTCTCAAGAAAGGGAGGGGACGTGGCGCACCCGGCAGGATTCGAACCTGCGACCTCTGCCTTCGGAGGGCAGCACTCTATCCAGCTGAGCTACGGGTGCGTGACCGCGTTGCTATAACCCAACGCGGCCACGCCCCGCAAATGGCGCTTTATTGCGCCGTGGTCAGCGCTTTCATCAACCGATAGGTGAACTCCACCGTCTGGTAGAAATTGCCTTTTTCGTCGCGCTCGTCGCGGCCATGCGCGCGCACGTCGTCGATGTCGCTCCAGCCGCCGCCCACGCCATAGCTCGGCATGCCGGCCGCGCGGGTGAAGATGGAGTCGCTGGCGCCGGCCGCCATGGTGGGCATCACCGGAATGTCCTTGCCCCACATCTCGTGAACGACATTCGCAACCTTGCCCATCACCTTCGGATCGGGAACGGTTTCCGGCGCGGGTTGCACCGGCTCAAGCAATGCCACCTTGATGCTCGGATCGGCGGCGACCTTGGCCAGGGTCGAACGGACCTGCTCCACGGTTTCGCCGGGGAACACGCGGCACTGGACCGTCGCGGTGGCGCTCGACGGCAGCGCATTCTCCTGCACGCCGGCTTTCAGCATGGTGGCGACGCAAGTGGTGTGCAGGATCGCGTTGATTGAGACGTCTTTTGCGAGCCGCGCGGCAACGGCCGTATCGAGCGGCTCTTTGGAGATCGTCAGCAGGTCGGCCTTGCGCTGGCCGCTGGATTGCTGCGCGATCGTGGCGAAGTAAGCACGCGTCGTCGCGTTGGTCTTGTAGGGGAAGACGTATTTGGAAAGATTCACCAGCCCGTTCGCGAGCTGGTAGATCGCGTTGTCGGGACGCGGTTCGGAGGAATGGCCGCCCTTGTTCGTCGTCTCCATGGTGAAGGTCATATAGGTCTTCTGGACGGTCTCGATCGCGAAATCGACGCGCTTGCCGTCCTTGATTTCGCCCGATCCGCCATCCGGATTGATGACGAGGCCGACATCGCCGACCAGATCCTTGCGATGCTGCACGAGGAAGTTCGGACCATCCTGCTCCAGCCCGACTTCTTCATCGGCGGTGAACGCGACGACGATATCGCGGTCCGGCACATAGCCTTCCTTCTTCAACCGGATGAGCGAGGCGGCGACAGCGGCGTCTTCATCCTTCATGTCGGACGTGCCGCGTCCGTAAAAGTAACCGTCCTTCTCCGTGAACTTGTAGGGATCAAGACCCTTCGACCAGTCTTCCTTTTTCGCATCCACCACATCCATATGGCAGATCCACATGACCGGCTTGCCTTTGCCCTTGCCTTTGATGCGAACGACGACGTTCACCTGGTTCGGATATTTGGTTTCCGGCGCGACATGAATATCGGCATCGGTGAAACCGTTCGCCTTCAGATATTTCACGATCACATCGGCCGTGCCCTTGGTGCCGATGGGATGGACGGAGCGCACCTCGACGAGATCTCGGAAAATGTCGTGCGCGACCTTCTGGTTCTCCACCGGCGGTACGGGCCCCGGCGGCGGAATGTTCGCAGGCCCCGCTGCACCCAGCAGCGATGCGAGCGCGAGGACGGCCGTAGCGGGTGCGATGGTGCGCAAAGTCGATTTCATGATTTCCCCTGTTTTATGCATGTTCTGGTGCGCGCGAAGGCTAGGCCCGCGCGTCAGGTCAGGCAATCGCCGCAAGTGCGGCATTCACGGCTTTGGATGCGTGGTCCCATACGCTGCGCTTCCATTCGGCGGTGTCGGGAAAGAAAGCGTCGCGGATCTCGCGCTTCACGGCGGCCCATTCCGGATCGTTCGGTCCGGCGTTCAGATGCAGCCAATTGTCCCGCCGCAGTGCATTGAACACATCGCGCGTGGACCGCGTGCCCACTTCCAGCGCCGCGAAGGTAAGTTCCTTGCCGCGCATCCAGTGCGCGACGGCCTTGTCGACCGTGCCTTGCAGCGGCGGCGAAATGGACTCGCCGGCCTCGCTGGATTGCAGCGTGTCGCCCCATATCGCCCTGGCGCGGCTGTAGGCGGCGCTGCCTGGCAGGTCTTCGGTGATCATTTCCGCGGCCCCGGATTCGCCAAGCCCGGTATGGAAGTCGATGGCGACGAGCTTCTTCACGCCTTTCAGCTCTTCGCGAAACACATCCTGCAGCATCTTGTGCGACCAGCTTTCGCGTTCGCCGCCGAAATAGATGCCGTCGGGATGATGGTACTGCCCGGCGGAGATCGCCTCCTGCAACTTGAACGCGCCATGCCTGTCCGAATAGGCGCGCAGCCGCGCGTTCGCGGCCTTCATCGTGTCGCGCGACAGATCGGGCAACGCGATCGCATCGGCAAGTTCGTCATAGGCCGCGTTGCGCGGCGGATTGCTGAAGTCCGCGAAGTTGCGATTGATGTCGGCATTGTCCTCGTTCACGCGCCGGTCCCAGGAGAAGCCGAACGGATTGAGCGCATGCAGCAGCACGATCTTCGTGCCCTTCGCCGCGCGTTGCGCGAGGCCTTCGCGCAGCAGGCCGGTCTGCACGCCGGAGCCGAAATAGCCTTCCACGCCATGGGTGCCGGAGATCAGGAGGAGTGCCGTCTTAGCGTCGCGCTCCCCGATAGTAGTGGTATCGAGAAAGAGCGGCTTGCCGTCGGCGCCGGTCTCGGTGGGATGGAGGCGCGATGTGACGCCGAGATCGTTCGCTTCGGCCGCCGCGATAAAAGCGTGGCGTGCTTCGCGATAATCGTGCGGAAAATGATGTTCGATAGCGGACATGAGAAGCCTATAGTCCATCCGAAATTTCTGAGCCTGTCGAGATGAATGCGTTCGGTCCGTTGCAGGAATTGCGCGAAACGCCGATCCCCGACCAGTCATCGGTGCGCAATCGCCCGACCGGATGGCGCGCGAAAGTGCCGCTGGATCGCGCCAACCCCGCTTTCGGCGAAGCGCTGGTTGACCTTCATGAACACGGCATTGCCGGGGAAAATTTCTATCATGCGACGCGCAATCCGCCTTACTGGCACAGGGTCGAAGGGTCTGTGCCCGATCTTCTGGCGCGCAAGTCGGTTGCGGAAAAGCTCGCGCAGGTGAACGCGCGCCTGAAACCGCAAGGACTGGAGCTGTATGTGTTCGACGCATGGCGGCCCCGCGCGGTGCAGGCGTATTTCCACGATGTCTGGGTGCCACGCGAACTTTCCCGGCGCGATCCGTCGCTCAAGGGCGAAGCCCTGATGCGCGAAGTCGGCCGCTACTGGTCCGCGCCCACAGCGAATGACGATGCGCCGGCGCCGCATTCCACCGGTGCCGCTGTCGATCTCACGTTGCGCTGGACCGGCGGCGAGCAATTGTGGATGGGCTGCCTGTTCGACGACGCGTCCGAGATCTCGCATCGCGACCGGCTGGAGACCCACTGCAACGACAGAAGCTTCTCGGATACCGAGGCGCGCGCCAATCGCCGTCTGCTGCATTGGGTCATGCACGAGCACGGCTTCGTTGGCTATACCGAGGAGTGGTGGCACTTCTCTTATGGCGATCAATATTGGGCCGGAGCCAGCGGCGCGCCTGCCGCGCTGTACGGCAAGGCCAAGGATTGATCGCTATTTCAGGATGGGCCGGAACGCGCCGTCCCAATCGCTGCCCGGCGGGTTCTTCTCGAACCACGCGATGCGCCGCAAATGCAGGTCGTAAAGTTTCTGGCTCGCGCCGGAGAGCTTGCGGCATTGGTCGATCAACTCGCGCGCCTTGCTCCATTGCTGGGTGCGCACCGATTCGAAGATGTGATCGTGGAAGGTCGCCAGTGCGCGGAATTTCGGCGAGGCGCGCACCAGTGGATTGCCGAGAATGGCGAACAGCTTCACCGGCTCCTCGCGCGGTCCGGCCGCGATGAAGTCCACTTCCAGGAACGCGTAGCCGCGCTCCGCCGCCTTGCGCGTGTCGTCGGTGACGACGATGGCCGGTCCATATTGCGCGGAAAGCTCGCGCGTGCGTTCGGCGAGCAAGGTGCAGTCGCCGGTGACGGAATAGGATGTCTGGTCGTGCGCCGTGAATCCGCCGGTGATCGCGGGTCCGGTGGAAAGTCCGATGCCGATCTCGATCGACGGAAAAGCGGTGCCGTCGAGCCGGCGTTCCTGCGAGAGCTGTTCGTTCACGGCCGCTATCGCCACCGTCATCGCCTGGGCGGCATCGCAGGCATGGATGGCGTGCTCGCCGTCATCCAGCGGCGCGTTCCAATAGGCCATGAAACTTTCGCCGGAGAGATGACCGATGGTGCCGCCATGCTCCAGCGCCGCATCTACCAATGGCGCCAGCGCGGTATTGATCATGCGCGTGAAATCCGCCGGATCGCCTTTGAAGGATTCCGACAACTCCGCATAGCCGCGCAAGCCGCAGGAAAGACAAGTCACCGTGCGCGTCTCGCCATCCAGCTTCAGCAATTCGGGATCGCGCGAGATGCGATGGAGCGCCTGTGCCGGCAGGAAGCCCGCGAAGGATCGTTTCAACTCGCCGCGCGTGTTCGCGATGCCGGCAAACCGCGCGGTGAATCCACCGAGCCAGCACAAGGCCAATGCGAGCGATGGCGTCGCCGTGTCGATGAGAACATGGCTGTTGGCAAAGAGCGTCCAACCGAAACTCTGCGCCGCGACAATCGCTGCGAGTGCGAGCGCGCCGCCCCATAAAATTCCGATGCGCGCCAGCAGGAAGATCAGCGCCGCGCCGGCGACGGCGAGAAACACAAGCTGGGGCAGATAGCCGGCGCTCTCCGCCAACGTTTGCCCAAGAAGAATATTCTCAAGCGCTTCGGCATGAATATCGCCGGCGCTGCGCATGCCCAGCGGCGTGACGATCGTATTGCCAGGCGGTGCGACGATGACGATGGAATTCTTCAGATCAGGTGGTGTCGCCGCATCCATCACATCCGACGCGTTCAGCGCGCGGGCGGCGTAATCCTTCGAAAACCAGATGGCGAACGCGCCATCGCGCCGCGTGGCAACGTTGAAGCCGCCGAAGGTGACATTGGCGATGCGCGGCTGCGCATCTACGCCGGGGATCGTGCCTTGCGCGCCATGCACCGCCATCGGCGCAAGCGCGACGCGCAACGCCTCCGCGTCGATGGACGGAACGGGTTTGCCGTTAAGGCGATAGACGAGCGGCATGTTCCGCAACACGCCATCGCGATCCGCTGGAAGATTGAGCGCACCCGTTCCTGCGCTGGAGGTTTCCAGGTAAGGCAGCGCGCGTAGCGCGAAGTTGAAGTCGCGCGTGTAGTGCAGGGGATCGCTGGCGCCATCGGCTGCGATCTTCGCCTTGGACGGAACGCTGATATCGCCGCTATCGTCGACAAGCATGAAGCCGGTGATGGATTTGATCCCGGCGAGCGACACCCCGAAGTTCTCATCCGCCGACGTCATCTTGTCCAGCGCATCGCGCACCGGTGCGTTCTCCGGCGTGTCCGGCAATTGCGCCGCGATGCGCCGGGGCGAGCCGGGGTCGTGCGAGTCCAGCGGGAAGGCATAGACAACGATGGAAGCCCCGGCGCGCTTCAGCGCCTCGGTCGCGCGCGCCAGCGTGTCCGATTCCCAGGGCCAGTGGCCGTATTTCTCGACCGCCTTCAGGTCCAGCGTCAGCACGCGCACATGAAAGTGCCCGCGCGCGAAGCTGTCCTGGTAGGGCCGCGGGTTTTCGCGCTGGTAAAAGGCGTATTCGAGGCCGGACAGCCGGGTCGCCACGCCGCCGATATCGAGCGCGAACACCGCCGCCGCCAGTGCCAGCAAAACGAGCGGCACCGCCCAGATTGCTATCGAATTTGCCCCGCCGCGCATGAGTCCCCATGGGCCCAAGCCCCTTGCCGGGCGGGCCACCGTTCGTAACCATAACCCAAGGCGGAGAACACTTTGAAGGGGAAGGAAAATTTCTAGGCACCGGCGTGTGATCGCCCGCTGCGCAACAGAGTTACAAATGCGTGACGGCAGCGTCATTTTCCTTGCCGGATGTTTGGGACAGGCGTAGCGTTCGCCCCGCCCGATCAAAAACACTGCGAGGAAATGCCATGGAGAACATCACAAAGGATCCGGCTTACAACGCGGCCGATCCCAACGACTTTCCCGCCATGCTGGATGTGAACCGCTATGGCGCGCGCTCCACGGCGTTCGACAAGATCATCAGCGCGACCCACGATCACTTTTGGGATCCGCTCGACAAGAAATATATCGACTTCACCCAGCCCTTCGACATGACGAAGGAATATCTCGTCAATCCGGAATTGAACGGCGATCTGAAGACCGCGATCGGCGACAAGCTGGACGAAGGCCAGAAGATCAAGCTGGCCAACATGGACACGTGGTGGTCGCTATCGTCGATCCTGCATGGTGAGCAAGGCGCGCTCGCATTGTCGGCCTCGCTCTGCCACATCCTGAAAGATCCGGGCGCGCAGGAATACGCCGCCAACCAGACGCGCGAAGAAGCCCGTCACGTCACGGCTTTCAGCGCATACATCAAGTCGCGCTGGGGCAAGCCGGTTCAGGTCGGCCCGGCGCTGGGCGGCCTTCTGAACGAACTCGTTTCCTCGCCGCTCGTGTGGAAGAAGATCGTCGGCATGCAGATGCTGGTCGAAGGCCTCGCCATGGGCGCCTTCGCAACGATGTTCAAGGAAGCGCGCGATCCGCTCATGCGCCACCTGATGCAGCTGGTGATGACGGACGAAGCCTTCCATCACAAGTTCGGAAAGATCTGGGCCGATCGCACGATCCCGCACCTGTCCAAGGGCGAGCATGAGCAGATCGAAGACTGGGCCGCGCAGGTGTTCCAGGTGCTGCTCTACAATCTCGGTTCGCCGGACCAGAAGGCGTGGATCTATCAGGAGCTCGGCCTCGATCCGGCGTGGTGCCAGGCGGCCTTCATGGAAGCGATCACCGATACGGCGATCCGTGAAGAGATGCAGGACGCCACCAACATCTTCCGCGTTCTCGTGAAGACCCTGCTCAAGGCCGGCATCATCACCGACCGCACCAAGCCGGTTTACGCCGCTTATCTGGACATGCAGGAGCTATATGCCGAGGGCGACCGCATGGTGGGCGACGACATCGCCGAAGAAGGCATCAAATACCTGCTGCAGCTCAACGGTGGCACCAAGCTCGGCGCCTCGCTGCTGGCGGCCGAATAGGCTTCGGTCTTCAAGTTCGCGAAAAAGGCGGCTTCGGCCGCCTTTTTCTTTTTGTCCCGGCCAGTTCGCCCAAGGTCCTTGTCAGCTCAATGGCTTAATGGTATGAATGAATATTCATTCAGTATCTGGAAGCCATGCTGGCGGAAAAGCAGAAGACGAAACCCCTCGACGACAAGCGTGCGAAGCTGCTCGAAGCCGCGCTCGAGCTGTTCGAGACACGGGGCTTCGATGCCGTGGCCGTGCCGGAAATCGCGGCCAAGGCCGGCGTCGCGGTCGGCACGGTCTATCGCTACTTCGAGACCAAGGACGCGCTGGTCAACGCGCTCTACCGGCAATGGAAAGGCGCCTACAACGCGGCGGTGCTGGCACCCCTGCCCCCGGGCCTGCGCCCGCGCGAAATCTTCTCGCGCTACTGGAATCGCATGATGCTGTTCGCGCGCAGCTATCCGCGCGCCGTGCGCTTCATGGATCTGCATCACCATGCCGCCTATCTGGATGACGAAAGCCGCGCGCTCTCGCGAACCTATGCGGATGTTGCCGCTGACTTCGTGCGCCAGGCGCGCGCCCAAGGCGCTATCCGCGATCTCGATCCCATTTTGGTCGTTGCGATGATGTGGGGTGCGGCCACGGGACTGGTGAAATTCGCAAGCAGCGGCGCCATCGGTTTCACCGCCGAAACCGCCGCTGACATGGAAGACGCGCTGTGGCGCGGCATCGCCAAAACATAATCGTCCATCATTTCGAACGGAGGAATTTCACATGGCCCGCAAACGCAAAGGCGAAGGACAAACCGCGCTTGTCACCGGCGCATCCTATGGCATCGGTCTTGATCTGGCGGAATGTTTCGCCAGGGACGGCTACAATCTCGTTCTCACTGCACGCAGCGCGGAAGCGCTGCAAAAGGAAGCCGAGCGGCTCTCCGCGAAATACAACGTGACCGCCACGCCGATCGCGCTCGATCTGGGCACGCATGGCGGCGGCACGAAACTGGCGCAGGAGATTGCCGCGAAAGGCTTGAACGTCGATGTGCTGGTGAACAATGCCGGTTACGGCATCGCCGGTGCGATGGACGGATCGAAAGCCGATGAGCAACTCGGCATGGTGGACCTGAATGTCCGCGCTTTGCTGGAACTGACGCAGATCTATTGGCCGTCCATGCTGAAGAACAAGCGCGGCGGCGTGCTCAATGTCGCTTCCACCGCGGCGTTCCAGCCCGGCCCATTGATGGCGACCTATTATGCCAGCAAGGCCTTCGTGCTGTCGTTCAGTGAAGCCTTGTGGAAGGAAGCCGAAGGCACCGGCGTGCATGTGAGCTGCCTCTGTCCTGGCCCCACCACCAGCAAATTCCGCGAGCGCGCGGGCACCGGCAAAACCAATCTTTCGAGGGCCGGCGCGCCCATGTCATCCATGTCCGTGGCGAAGCAGGGCTATCGTGGCTTCCAGAAGAACACGCGCGTGGTCATCACCGGCCTGCGCAACCGGATTCTCGCCCGCGCCACCACCTGGATGCCGCGAAACACTGTGCTTGGGATCGTGAAGAACCTACAATCGCCGGCATGAGCGATACGAAGATCGGCGACTTCATAACGGTCACGCGCAACGATGGCGTGGCCGTGGTCACTTTCGACCGGGGCGACGGGCGCAATGCGCTGTCGCGACAAGCGATCCTGGAGCTCACACAAACTGCGCAAAGCTTCCGCGACGATCTGGAAACGCAGGCCGTCATCCTCACATCGAAAGGCGCGTTCACGGCGGGCGCGGATCTGAAAGACCCGGCGATGGACCGGCGCAAGGCGAACGGGCTCCTGGAGCGCCGTCACATGGTGCGCATCGGTCCCGATCTTTGCGACGCTTGGGAGAAGATGGAGCAGGTCACCATCTGCGCCATCGAAAAATATTGCATCGGTGGCGGCGCGGCGCTGGCCGCGGCCTGCGACTTCCGCATCATGGCGCGTTCTTCCACGATGCGGCTACCGGAAATTCCGCTGGGCATGAACATGAGCTGGCATTCGGTGCCGCGCATCGTCTCGCTCATCGGGCCTGCGCGCGCCAAGCGTTTCATCATGTATGGCGAGTATGTCGGCGCCGAAGAGGCCGCGCTCTGGGGCCTGTGCGATGAAGTCGCCGAAGATGGCGAGGCGCTTGTCGTCGCCAACAAATGGGCAAAGAAGGCAGCCAAGATGCCGCCCAATGCCGTGCGCATGACCAAGCAGTCGGTGAACGCGGTCGCCAACGCGCTGCATCCCGTATCCACCTTCATGGACGCCGATCAATACGCGCTCGCCACCACCAGCGAGGACTATCGCGAGGCGATCAAGGCGTTCCTCGAAAAACGCGAACCGAAATTCACGGGCAGGTAGCAATGACAGGACGTGTAGACGGCAAGATCGCGCTTATCACGGGCGGCGCGCAGGGGTTGGGCGAAGCATCGGCGCGGATGCTTGCGAAGGAAGGCGCACGCGTCGCGATCACCGACGTGAACATCGAAGGCGCCAGGAAAATCGCGGACTCGATCAACGCAGCGCACAAAGGCGCGGCCATCGCGCTCCAGCATGACGTCACGCGGGAAGAACAGTGGGTTCACGCGCTGGCGCAGACGCACAAGGCGTTCGGCGGCCTGCATGTGCTGGTGAACAATGCCGGCATCAGCGCGGGCTCGGATGTGGAGGCCACCAGTTTTGAGGACTGGAAACGGGTTCATGAAGTCGACGTGGACAGCGTGTTCCTTGGCTGCAAATTCGCCATTCCCATGATGGCCGAAACGGTGAAGGCCACCGGCCTCGGCGGCTCCATCGTCAATATCTCGTCCATCAGCGGCATCATCGCCGGCCACAACATGGCCGCCTACAATTCCGCGAAGGCCGCAGTGCGCCATCTGTCCAAATCCGTGGCGCTGCATTGCGCGCGCAAGAGCTACCGCATCCGCTCCAATTCGGTGCATCCGGTGTTCATTGCCACGCCGATCCTCGATCCGCTGGTCCAGCGCTTCGGCAAGGAAGAGGCTTATGCCAAGCTGGCGCGGCAGGTGCCGCTCGGCCAGATCGGCGAGCCGGACGATATCGCCTATGCGGTGCTCTATCTGGCATCGGACGAGTCGAAATTCGTCACCGGCGCGGAACTGAAGGTAGACGGCGGAATTTCCGCCATGTGATCCTTGCCTGCGATGACGATGCGCGAAGCCTCAGCGAGATTTCCGGAACCCCATTCCAATCTGGGCCTGCACAGTCTCGCGCGCGAGATGGAGGCGTTCGCGGCCATGGCGCTGCGCCCGCAAATTCACCCGGTCGACGATCTGCCGGAAGGCGACGGCCACACCGTTCTTGTCCTGCCGGGCTTTCTCGCCGGCGACTGGACGACGGCGCGCCTGCGCGAGGTGATCGCGGCACTGGGCTACCGCGTCGTGCCGCCCGATATCTTTTTCAATGCTGGTCCGACGAAGCAAATGCTCGCGCATCTCGAACGCAAGCTCACCGAGCTTGTTGAAACCACGGGCGCCCCGATCAGCCTTGTCGGCGTGAGCCTCGGCGGCGTGCTTGCGCGGCAGCTCGCGCTCGACAATCCCAAGGCGGTGCGTTGCGTGGTGACGCTCTGCAGCCCGATCCGCTATCCGGTGATCACGCCGCTTCAGCCTTTCGCGCAAGCCCTCACACCGTTCCACGAACCGAGCTGGCTGGACCGGCGCAACGAGATCGGCGGCGCGTTGCCGATGCCGGTCACCGCGATCTATTCCGAAGAAGATGGCATCGTGGATTGGCGGCAATGCCTGCAGGACGAAGCACCCGGCGCCATCAACGTGCGCGTCACCGGTGCACACACCACCATCGGCTCCAATCGCGAGGCGCATCGCGCCGTCGCGCGGGCGTTGGCCGCTGCTATCTGAATCAGTGTTTCTTCTGAATGGCCACCTGCGCCAGCAGAACACGCGCGCCTTTCTTGTGCAGCGCCTTGTCGGTCAGCCGCTGCAGGCGCTCGGCGATCATCGTCACATCCGGCTGCACGGTCGGACGCACGGCGGCGGCGGTGAAGGCCATCAGGCTGCGCACATAGATGTCGCGCAGCACCGGCAGGCCATGTTCGACCTCCGCGCGCAAACCGGCATTGGGCACGTCGAGACCGACCGCCACCAGCAACAAGCCTTGCGGCCGGCCGGCATCCACAATGGTGGTGTACATCGGCTCCACCATGATGAAGCTGTCGGACTGCGTTTCCTTGTGCGCCGGCTTTTCCTCTTCCGCTTGCGCGGACAGACCGGTAGCGGCCAACATCAGCAAGGCAATTGCGAAGGATCGCATGGCGGTTCTCGTGCGTTCGCCTTCAAGGTGTGCCGCCAAGGTAAATTTGTCGTTTACGAATCTGGAACGAGGTGAGGATGATGCTGGCGAAAACGGGAATTTCCCTTTTGGCGATTGGATTTGCGGTAACAGCGGCTTGGGCCGCCGACCAGGGCGACTATCCCGGCAAGCACTTCTCCGTTTCGCCCAACGATCTGGCCAAGCCCTTCGCCACGCCCGCGACCGACAATTCCTCGCAGACGATTCCGCGCCCCGCCGGTGTGGTTCCGGCCGCGCCCAAGGGCTTTCATGTGTCGGTCTATGCGAGCGGCCTTTCCAATCCGCGCTGGATGGCGGTGGCGCCGAACGGTGATGTGTTTCTTGCCGAACCGGATGCGAACAAGGTGACGATCCTGCGCGGCACCGACAAGGCGACCACGATTGAAACCTTCGCCGATGGCTTTCATCATCCGCACGGCCTCGCCTTCCACAACGGTGCGCTCTATGTCGGCGACGCCGACGCCGTGTGGCAGGTCGCGTACAAGGACGGCGCGCTCAAGGGCGGCAAGAGAACGCGCATCACCAAAAACGATTTTCCGAAGGGCGGGCATTCCACGCGCGACATCGGCTTCGATGCGAAAGGCACGCTCTATGTCGCGATCGGCAGCGAAGGCAATATCGATGAGGGCGAGCCTGCCGAGCGCGCGGCAATAAGCACCGTGAATGCCGATGGCACCTTGTCGACATTCGCCAGCGGGCTGCGCAATCCCGTCGCTATCGTTCCTTATCCCGGCACCAGCACCATGTTCGTCACCGTGAACGAACGGGATGGGCTGGGTGACAATCTGGTCCCCGACTATCTCACCCATATCGAGAAGGGTGCGTTCTACGGATGGCCATGGGCCTATATCGGTCACAACCCCGATCCCACCTTCGGCAAGAAGCGCCCCGATATGGTGGCGAAAGCGGTGGTGCCGGATCTTCTTTTCCAGTCGCACTCGGCCCCACTCGGTCTTGCCTTCTATGAAGGTGCGCAATTCCCGGCGGACTACAAGGGCGATGCGTTCGTTTCGCTGCACGGCTCGTGGAATAACGCGCATCCCACCGGCTACAAGGTCGTGCATGTGAAGTTCGCGAACGGAAAGCCGTCCGGCGGTTACGAAGATTTCCTCACCGGTTTTGCCAAGCCTGGTACAAGCCCGGCGCAGGTATGGGGCCGTCCCGCCGGTCTCGCGTTTGCGAAAGATGGAAGCCTTCTCGTTGCCGACGATGCTGGAAAAACCGTGTGGCGCGTGACCTATACGGGAAAGTGATGGCGCGCTAAAATTTCCCGGCATCGAATGTGCTGGGGGATTTGATGAAGCGACTGTTCCTGAATGCGGAAGGCCGCCTGCGTCATGTCTGGCGCACGGTGATCTTCTTCGCGCTCTCCGCCTTCGTCGCGCCGTTCCTGCTGCAATATCCCTTCGCGCCGGTGCAAAAATGGCTTCATATCGGCGACGGTCTTTCCGCTGACGCCATTGCATTCGGCGAGGCCATCAATCTTCTCGTTGCGCTGATCTGCACGATCCCGTTTGCGATCTATGAGCATCGCGGTTTGTTGAGCTATGGATTTCCGCTGCGCAGCATGTTGGGGCCGCGGTTGTGGGAAGGCTTCATCGTCGGCGTGGTGATGGCGGGCCTCGTCGCCATCGGCATGATCTCGCTCGGCGGCATGCAGATCAAAGGCTTCGCGCTCAATGGCGATGCCCTTCTCTATGCGGGGCTCGCCTGGCTTGGCGCGAATGTTCTGGTGGGACTGGGCGAGGAATATTACTTCCGCGGTTACTTCCTGCAATCGCTATGGCGTAGCATCGGCTTCTGGCCGGCTTCGCTCATCATCGCCGCGATCTTCGCTGCCGCGCATTACTTCTTCAAACCCGGCGAGAACATCTGGGACGTGATCACGCTCGTCAGCCTGAGCCTGTGGCTTTGCTACACCGTGCTGCGCACCGGCAATCTGTGGTTCGCCGTCGGCTTTCACATCGCATACGACTTCATGCAGTTCTTCGTCATCGGCACGCCCAATGGCGAGCAGATCCCGCAAGGCCGCATGTTCGACGTGACGTTCAACGGCCCCGCCTGGCTGACCGGCGGTGTGCTCGGCACCGAGGCGAGTTTCCTTATGTATCCCTTGATTTTGGCGATCTGGGTCTATGTCTGGTGGCGTTTTCGGGGACGGCCGGACTTCGTGCCCACCGCGCCTTGACGGGCTGACCGCCGCTCCCTAAAACCCGCTCCTCTCGCGAGGCGGACCCCTCGCGAACCCCGGTTAGGGGCTGTAGCTCAGTTGGGAGAGCGCCTCGTTCGCAATGAGGAGGTCAGCGGTTCGATTCCGCTCAGCTCCACCAGCCTTCGCCCGCGAAGGCTTGTTCGCCGCTTCGGTTGGCAGTTTGGCTGCAACGTCCTATCTCCTCTCTAACTTGCCCCCGATGGAAGCGCACCGTTAAAAGGTTCCCTGCTTCACGAAAGGCCGCCGATGCCCGTTCCCGTTTTCTCGCTGATCCTTCTTCTGCTCGACATCTATTGGTGGATCGTTCTGGCGGCGGTCGTGGCGAGTTGGCTGGTCTCCTTCGGCGTCATCAATGGCTACAATCCCGTCGCGCGCTCGGTGCTGCGCTTTCTCGATGCGTTGACCGAGCCGCTCTTCCGCCAGGTGCGCAAGGTTCTGCCGCCGATGGGCGGGCTGGATGTTTCGCCGATCATCGTCTTCATCGGCGTCTGGTTCCTGCAGCAGCTCGTTCTCTGGCTGGCCGAACGCTACGCGTTCTGAGCGTGGCGGAGGCCTTGCGGTTCGCAGTCCGGCTCACGCCACGCGGCGGCCGCGATGCCATCGATGGCTGGGCCCAGGACGCTGGTGGCAAGCGCCATCTGAAAGCGCGCGTGTCGCTGCCGCCGGAAGACGGCAAGGCGAACAAGGCATTGATCGCGCTTCTCGCCAAATCTCTGGCTATTCCCAAATCCGCCATCCGTATCGCGGCGGGCGAGACATCGCGGCTCAAGACAATCGAGATCGCAGGTGATAGGGCAGCGCTCGAAGCGAGGCTTTCGGAGTTCTGACATGACGGCGCGGATCATCGACGGCAAGGCATTCGCAGCGGGCCTGCGCGCAAAGGTGCAGGAAGAAGCCGCCAAGCTGAAAGCCGCGCATGGCATCGTGCCGGGGCTTGCGACCGTTCTGGTGGGCAACGATCCGGCCAGCGAAGTCTATGTCCGCAACAAGGGCAAGACGGCCGAAGCCATCGGCTTCAAGTCGTTTCATTATTCGCTGCCGGAGAACGCGAGCGAGGCCGAAGTGCTGGCGCGCGTCAAAGCGTTGAACGACGACAAGGCGGTGCACGGGATTCTCGTGCAGATGCCGATGCCAAAACAGATCCGCGAAGCGGCGGTGCTGGATCTTCTGGATCCCGCGAAGGATGTGGATGCGCTCACGCCCTACAATGCGGGTCTCCTGATGTCGGGCCGCGCCACGCTCGTCTCCTGCACGCCGATGGGCATGATGATGCTGCTCAAGGAATATGTCGGCGATATTTCCGGCATGAATGCGCTCGTCATCGGCCGTTCGCTGCTGTTTGGAAAGCCTGCCGCGCAACTTCTTCTCGCCGCCAACGCCACGGTCACCATGGCGCATTCGCGCTCGCGCGATCTGCCCGCGCTGTGCCGTCAGGCCGATATTCTCGTCGCCGCCATCGGCAATCCGTTCTTCGTGAAGGGCGATTGGGTGAAGCCCGGCGCCACGGTGATCGATGTCGGCATCAACCGCGTCGACGCGGGCGAGGGCAAATACAAGATCGTTGGCGACGTGGAATATGACGCTGCGGCGAAAATCGCTGGTGCAATTACCCCGGTTCCCGGCGGCATTGGGGCCACCACCATCGTCAACCTGATGCGCAACACGCTGATCGCCGCCTGCCTGCAATCCGGCGTGGCCGTTCCTGCGATCTAAAGGCGCGCGCGCAGATCCGCCGCGATCTTGTCCGGCCCCTGCTGCTCTTCATAGGTGCCAGCGAACTTGCCGTTGGGATCGATCAGATAGATCGCGCCGGAATGGTCCATGGAATAATCGCCGTTCTTCAGCGGATGCTTTTTGGAATAGACGCGATATTCCTTGAGCGTGTGCGCGATCTGTGCGTCGGTGCCGGTAAGGCCGATGAACAGCTTTCCGAACGCACCGACATATTGCTTCATCACCTTCGGTGTATCGCGATTCGGATCGACCGTCACGAACACCGGCTTCACCTGCGAAGCCTTCGGCCCCAGTTTGTCCATCGTGTCGGCAATCATCTCGAGCGTGAGCGGGCACACATCGGGGCAGTGGGTGTAGCCGAAATAGAGCAGCGTCCAGTGGCCCTGTAGATTCTTGTCGGTATAGGTATTGCCGTCCTGGTCGGTCAGAACGAACGGCCCGCCGATGCTGGCCTGGCCTTCGGTGATGGTGCGGCCAAGCCCGCCAACGCTGTCGCCCATATGCCATGCAAGGCCGCCCAGCACGGCGGCAATCGCCAGGATGTAGGGAATAAGCGCTTCGGGCGTGCGGATCATCGAATGTTCCTGCAAGGCTCGAGGATTGATAGACTTCCCCAACGCAACCGCCAAAGCGGCGAATGGTCCTACGTATGACGGAACAGGAAATCGAAACCTCGTGGTTTGGCTGGATCTGGCCTTCCTATGATGACGAGAATCTCATTCTGCCGTCGCGGCCGGGCCGTGTGCGATTGCGCACGCTCTCCAATCTGCGCTGGCTCGCGGTCGGCGGCCAATCGATCACGTTGCTTCTGGTGCATTTCGGGCTGGGCTATCCGTTGCCGCTCATTCCCTGCGCCATCGCTGTTGCTGCCAGCGCGGCGCTCAACGGCTTTCTCACCTTGCGCTATGAGCCGACGCATCGCCTCTCCAATCGCGCGGCGACCGCCTACCTCGCATACGACGTCGTGCAGCTCGCGGCGCTGCTCTATCTGACGGGTGGAATCGATAATCCGTTCTCGCTGATGTTCATCGCGCCGGTCGTGATTGCGGCGGCGACGCTGGATCTGGGTAATACGCTTCTGCTGGCGGCGATTGCGCTGGCCGGCGTGTCGATCATCGGCATCGTGCACAAGCCGTTGCCATGGCCGGCGAGCGAGCCGCTGATCCTTCCACCGCTTTATCTGGGCGGCATCTGGGCCTCACTCGTCATCGGCATCGGCTTCACCTCCATCTATGCGTGGCGCATCGCCTCCGAAGCCGCGCGCATGCAGGCGGGCCTCTCCGCCACGCAGCTTGCGCTGGCGCGTGAACATCGCATGGCAAGCATCGGTGCGCTCGCGGCTGCCGCCGCGCATGAACTGGGCACGCCGCTTGGCACTATCGCCATTGTCAGCCGCGAGCTGGAGCGCGCACTGCCGCCGGATTCGCCGGAAGCCGAAGATGCGCGGCTTCTGCGTCAGGAAGCCGAACGCTGCCGCGGCATCCTCACCCGTCTGGCGCGCCCGGAGGAAAGCGTGATGCGCGCGCTGGATCGTTTGCCGCTGGGCGCGCTGCTGGACGATATCGCAAGCCCGCACCGCACCGGCGATCTTGCGATCCAGATCGAGATGGCGCCGGCAACGCCGGGATTGCCGCAGCCGAAAGTCTGGCGCTCGCCGGCGTTGTTGCATGGTCTTGGCAATGTCATCGCCAACGCGGCGGATTTCGCCACCGCGCACGTGCGTGTGATCGCGCTGTGGAACGAGAAGGAAATCCGCGTCTCGGTGCAGGACGACGGTCCCGGTTTCGCGCCCGACATTATCGAGCGCATCGGCGAGCCCTATGTCACCTCGCGTCCGGGCACCTATGCGCTGGGCGATACCGAACTTTCGCCGACCGACGACTTCACCGGCCAGCAGGGCATGGGTCTGGGCTTTTTCATCGCCAAGACCCTGATCGAGCAGACCGGCGGCACCATGCGGGCCCGCAATGTGGCGTCGGGCGGTGCACGCGTGACCGCGAGATGGCCGCGTGGGGCCATTGACGGCGACATCCAGCCCGGAAAAGCCGCACTTATGTAAGGTTATTCGCTATGCGGCAAATGAACTTGTGCCGGGGCGGGGGAGGGGGTATGGACCCCGCGAAAGCGACAAAGCCATGACAAATCCCGAGCCGGAAAAGACCCTTTTGATCGTGGAGGACGACCGTCCGCTCCGCGAACGATTGGCCCGGGCCATGGAATCGCGCGGCTTCGCCGTGACCATCGCCGAAACGGTGGCGCAGGGCATCGCCCGCGCCAAGGAAGCGCCGCCTTCTTACGCCGTGGTTGATCTGAAGTTGGATGACGGCAACGGGCTGGACGTCGTGGAAGTTCTGCACGGCACCAAGCCGGATGCGCGCGTCGTGGTGCTCACCGGTTTCGGCAACATCGCCACCGCCGTCGCCGCCGTGAAATACGGCGCCATCGACTACCTGCCCAAGCCCGCCGATGCCGACGACATCCTCGCCGCGCTGCAGGCCGCGCCCGGTTCCAAGCCGAAGCCGCCGGAGAATCCCATGTCGGCGGATCGCGTGCGCTGGGAGCATATCCAGCGCGTGTATGAACTGTGCGGCCACAACGTCAGCGAAACCGCGCGCCGCCTCAACATGCACCGCCGCACCCTGCAGCGGATTCTGGCGAAACGCTCGCCGCGGTAATCATCATTTCCAGATTCGTCATCCCGGCCTTGTGCCGGGGACCCATTTTCCAGAAGCGATAAAAGGTAAGGCGCGGATCACTCCGCGCCTTTTTGTTTTCCGTTTCTGGAAAATGGATGGCCGCCACGAGGGCGGCCATGACGTTTGTTTGTCGGAGCGAGAACTAAGCCGCGCGCTGCTGACCGCCGCTATTGCGATTGCCGCGGAATTTCTTGCGGCGGCGCGGGCGGTTGTTCTCGTTGCGCGGGGCGTCGTTGCCATCGGCACCATTCGCCTGCTGCGCATGACCACCATGCTTGTTGGCGTGTGGCTTGTGGCCGCCCGGCTTGCCGCCGTGCTTATGACCGCCCGGCTTGTGGCCATGCGGTCTATGCCCATGTGGACGGTCGTGGGTGCGCGGGTCGTGGCGCTCCTGAACCGGCATCGCTTCGATCTCCGGCGTGCCGATCACTGTCAGCGGATGGCGGATCAGTCTCTCGATGTCCCTGAGCTGCGTGCGCTCTTCCGGCGCGCAGAAAGCGATCGCGATGCCTTGTGCACCGGCGCGCGCCGTGCGGCCGATGCGGTGCACATAGCTTTCCGGCTCATGCGGCAGGTCGAAATTCACCACATGGGTGATGTCGTCGATGTCGATGCCGCGCGCGGCGATGTCGGTGGCGACGAGCACCCGGATGTGCCCGCTGCGGAACGATTCCAGCGCGCGCTGGCGGGCGTTCTGTGATTTGTTGCCGTGGATCGCATCGGCGCCGATGCCTGTCATCTGCAATTTGTCGGCCACCTTGTTCGCGCCGTGCTTGGTGCGGGTGAACACGATTACGCGCTTCATCGCCGCATCCTCATGCAGCAGCTTGTTCAGCAGCGGCTGCTTGTTGCGGACTTCAACGTGATAAAGGCTTTGCGCAATGGCCTCGGCCGCCACTTTCTTCGGCGTCACTTCAATGCGCACCGGATCGCGCAGAACCTCGTCGCACAGATGGGCGACTTCTTTTGGCATCGTCGCGGAGAACAGCAGCGACAGGCGATCCTTCGGCAGCGTAGCGACGATCCTGCGCACGTCCTTGATGAAGCCCATGTCGAACATGCGGTCGGCTTCGTCCAGCACCAGGGTCGTCGCCTTGTCGAGGCGCACCTGCTTTTGGCGCACCAGGTCGAGCAGTCGGCCCGGCGTGGCGACAAGAATGTCCACGCCGTTCTTCATCGCTTCCACCTGCTTGTTCTGGCTCACGCCGCCAAGGATGACGGTGGAGCGCAGGTTGAGATGGCGGCCATAGGTTTTCAGGCTGTCGGCGATCTGCACGGCAAGCTCGCGCGTCGGCGCCAGGATCAGCGCGCGCGTGGCTTTGGGGCCGGCAACGCTGCGGTCTTCGGAAAGGCGCTGCAGCAGCGGCAGGCCGAATGCGGCGGTCTTGCCGGTGCCGGTTTGCGCAAGGCCCAGCACGTCGCGGCCTTCGAGGATCGCAGGGATCGCCTTGCCCTGGATGGGCGTGGGATGGGTGTAGTTCTCGGCGGAAAGCGCGCGCAAAAGCGGTTCGCTCACGCCGAGCGTTTGGAACGTCACGTCAGTCACAATAATCCTTAATGCCAGAACGGCCCCGGAATCGGAGCGCGCGCGGGCGGCTGTTGGCCGTCTTCCACGCACATCTGGAATCGAACGGAGAGTTTTCAGGGTTCCCGCCGACAAGCGCCATTTTTGGAGCGGCGCGCGTTGTGCGCTGGCGGGGTTGCGCGGGATATCGTCTTTATGGCCCTTAATGTCAACCCATCCGCAAATCAGCCAAAGCCTTTAGGAACCATCGCACCATGATCCATGAAGAAGACGTGCTCGCCGCCCTCGACAAGCCCCGCGCCGTCTATGGCCTGCAACAGCGCCTCGACCCCAGCAACAAGAGCACCGACGCGCTGCAGGAATTGCTGATGCGCATGCGCACGGAAGGCAAAGTGAAGTTCGACATCAACACGGGGAAGTGGCGCAAGGCGTGAGGGTGGTTCCGCACGAACTTCAACTACGGGCCGGTATAGAAGACAAAGCCCTTTGTCCAAACCAAGCGGTTGTTTGAATCGACCTTCCAATAGACCGTGGCCGTCATGGGAAATGCAGACAGAGGCGAGTTGGATGAGCTTACTTGGCTGAATTGCGCAATTTTGATTGTGGGATCGCTGTCGCATTTTCCCAATGACCGAAACCCAATGCCTTTCAACATGGCTTCCAGAGCGGGTGCAGGTGAACCGTTCGGAAATTTCTTTTGAAGTCGCTCGTTGAATTCTGGTGAGTCTGCAAGCCCGGACTTTTTAACTGATGCCTCTGAATCTGGTGACACCGGACAGGCGCTTCCATAGCCGCCGTGCCCTCCGCTCAGATGCTGCAGTAGTGGTGGAAGTCTATCTTTTTGACCGCACCCTATCAGTCCCAACAGAAGTATCATTGCACAAGATCGCTTAGAAGCAGTCATTCCGCGAAAGAGCGCAATACTCATAGAAATCCTCTAGCGTATTTTTTGGTGTCTTTTTTTGACGACTTTCGTTTTTACCGCTTTTGGGGCCTCCACGGCCTTCTCATCCACCGCCTTCACCAGCTTCTTCGGCGCGATCTGGCGCCAGCGGCGTTCGAGCATCATCTTCAGTTCTTCCGGTGTGATGCGTTCCATGCGCACCAGCACGCTTGGATAATCCTTGTAGTGATCGGTGATGAAATAGGTTTTCGGGTCCAGCTCCAGCATCATGTCGCGCGTCGGGATGTCCGCCACGATGAACACAAGCGAATTGTCGGTCTTGCGGTGGCGGGTGAAGAACTTCTTCGCCACGAAGATCGCCGGGCTGCCGTAAGACAGCTTCTCCGACGTCTCCGGAAACGACAGCGCGATTTTCTTGAATTGCGCGGGCGTGACGCCTTTGGCGGCGCTCTTCTTCTTTGCGGCAGGCATTATTCGATCTCTCCCAACACGCGCGATGGATCGGCGGCCAGTTCCAACGTCATGGCCAGCCGTTCGGCCGCCACTTTCGCGAAGCGTAAGGTCACCGCTTTTCTGCGGCTTGCATGAATTTTCCATGCCGGCGAGGGCCGCACGATCGCGCCGCCGTATCGATCCGCCACGATCAGCCCGGTGCCGGGCGGCACATGCTCGTCGGGAAAATCCGGCGGAATGGCGAAGAAGAAGTTCTCGCAGAACTCCAGATATTCGGGCCACTTCTTGTCGCCCTTCAGATCGCCCAGCGCGACCTTGATCTCCACCCCCAGCACCGCGCCGTCATTTCCGAGCGCGGCGACATCGAGCCTGCGCCCGTTCGCCAGCGTGAATTCCAGGATCGGCGAATAGCCTTCCTGCATGAGAAGCCGCGAGACGCCGCGCGCCACATCCTGTGCCATGTGTCCGTTCATCGGGACATTGGAACATTTGGAGAACAGAAAATCAAATGTAACAACGGCCCGGCTGCAATCGAAGCTTAAACCGGCGGGCGCATCATGGCGCCCGCGGGGGAAGTCTCATGTCCGTCAGCACGAACTATCCGCAGCCGGTGCAGGTGAACGGCTTTACCTGCCGCAACTGCACCGATGTCGCTTATGCCAAAAAGCATATCGATCCCGCGCATCCCAAATCCGGTCCCTATGGCATCAACGCCAAGGACGATCCCACCGTTACCAACGCCGTCACCTTTGGTGGCGCGCTGCAAAGCCTGAACGGCCCGGCGCAATCGGCAAACGACACGGGCCAGGCACGCCTTCTCGATCTGACCGCCTGACGAATTTCGGCGGTTTGGTTATGCTCCCCGCGATTGTTCGGGGACATGCATGCGCTTTTTTCTTGTCGTAGGGCTTTGTCTGATCGCATCGGCGTCGCTGGCCGATCCCGTCTACGACACCCAGGAATTCTCCGCCTACGAAAACGACGGCACCGCCGCGATGCAGGCGAAAGACTATGCGCGCGCGCAAGAGGCTTTCGCATCGGCGGTGCTCTACAATCCGCAACAGGCCGGCGGCTTCTACAATCTTGCTGCCGCCGCCGCGCGCCATGGCGACAATGCGAAGGCGCTGGCGGCGCTGGAGCGTTTCGCCGATTTCGGATTCTATGTCGATCTGGGCAGCGCGCCGGATTTCGCGAACCTGCGCGGCAATGCGCAGTTTCAGGCCATCCGGCGAAAGATCGAAGCGGGCGCCACGCCCGTCTGCACCTGCACGCGCGTTTATGAGGGCGCCGCCGACAGCTTCATCGCCGAAGGCATTGCAAACGATCTGCGCACCGGTCGTCTTTTCGTCGCCAGCGTGACACGGCGCAAGATCGTCGCGATCCAGAACGGCAAGATGCATGACTTTGCGATCGTGCCCGATGGCATGTCGCCGCTCGGAATCCGCATCAATGCGGCGCATGATCTATTGTGGGTCGCGGCATCCACCTTGCCGCAATCGAGCGGTGGCGACGGCGACATGGGCGCGGCCGCGCTCTTGGCGTTCGACATCACGTCCGGTGCGCTGCGCGAACGCTACAACGCGCCGGTCTACGCCGCGAAGCGTTCGTTCAGCGACATGACTTTCGCGCAGGATGGCACCGCCTATGTCAGCGATGCCATCGAAGGCTCCATCTTCCGGCTGAAGCCGGGTGACGATGCGCTGGAAGTGGTTGGCAGCCGTGCGCGGTTCTCCTCGCCGCAAGGCATGGTGGTGAGCGCCGACGGGCGAAGGCTGCTCGTTGCCGATTACACGGCGGGGCTGCAGGTTCTGGATATCGCCAGCGGCGAGCTTGCCAACGTCGCGGTGCCGCCCGGTGTCACCACGCTGGGCATGGACGGGCTGGTGCAGATGCCGAACGGAAGCTTCGCCGCCACGCAGAACGGCATTCGCCCCAATCGCGTCGTGAATTTCCGCCTCTCGCGGGACTGGATGCGGCTGGAATCGTTCCGCGCCGTCGCGCGCGCCACACCGGATGTGTCTGACGTCTCCTTGCTCACGCCCGATGGCAACGATGTTCTCGTCGTCGGTGTCAGCCAGTGGAATTCCTTCGGCGACGATCCGGCGCCAACCAGGCCGCTGAAACCGTGGCGCATCACACGCGTGACCTTGCCGTGACGCCTTTTCATATGCGTAATTATGCACGCGGTGATGGCGAAGTCCTCGCCGAACTCTTCCGCCGCGCGGTGCGCGAGATCGGTGCGCGCGATTATAGCCTCGAACAGATCGAAGCCTGGGCCGGTGGCATGCGCGCGGATCGTCTCGATGCGCGGCTGAACGACGGCCGGCTGTGTCTCGTCGCCGTGGATGACGCGAACACGCCGCTCGCCTTCGGAGATTTGGAAGCCGATGGCCACATCGATTTTCTCTACGCATCGCCCGATGTCGCCGGCAAAGGCGTCGCCGCCGCGCTTTATGATGCGCTGGAGATGCATGCGCGCGCACAAGGCATGGCGCGGCTTTACACCGAGGCCAGCGAGGCGGCGCGGCGTTTCTTTCTCAAGCAGGGATTTGCGGTGCAGCGCCGCCGCGATTTTTCCATCGGCGACGTGCCGATCCACAATTACGCGATGGAAAAGACGCTTTAGCCGGGATCAGAGCAGCCGTTCGTAGAAGCCGCCCCAGCTTTTGGTCTTGTCCACCAGATGGATTTCCAGAATCCAGTGGCGCTCATGCCCGTTCGCGTCCGGATCACGCATGCGCTTGGCGTTGCCCTTGGTGATGCGATGCTCCTCGCGGCCGGGAATAAGCTGCGCATGCGGAAACTCGCCCACGATATGCCCCGCGATGCCGCCGCCGAAAATCCAGCCCGCGTCATCGGCCACTTTTTGCGCATAGGCATAAAGCTCTTCGCCGGTGATGTCGGGCGTCGCGTCGTAGTGCGCTTTCACCAATTCGAACAGGCGCGGCAGATCGGCGACAAGGCGCTTCTTCTGCGGATCGTTGCCCAGCGCATAGGAACGGCCAAGGTCGGCTTCCCATTTCGCATTGGCGCTGGCGAACACAGGCCCGAGATCCAGGAAAAGCGTGTCTTCGGCTTCGACAACGCGCGATTCCGGATCCTCGGAATAAACACAGACGGTGTTGATGCCCGTGCGCACCAGCCGCTTGTGCCAATGCACATCCACGCCGAAATCCTTCTTGGCGAGGATGTAGATATCGTTCTCGATCTCTTTCTCGGTCCGGCCGGCGCGGATGATGCCCGCGCGCTCGACGGCGTCGAACATCGCATTGCCGCGCGCTTCGGCGGCTTCGAGGCCTTTGCGGATTTCGGAATCGGTGGTGACGGTTCTGCGATCCATGGGGAAACCCTAGCGGCGAATGGCGGAGACGAGAAGAAAGTTCGGCCGCTGCCGTTCGTCCAGCAGCGACGGCTGCTCCGCCGCCTGCGCGTCCGTCGGTCCCCATTCCTCGATATGCGTGAGGGTCAGTCCGTGGCGCACCAGCATGTTGAGATAGCTCGTCATGCTGCGATGCTGCTTGATGACGCCGGGTGCAAGCCAGTTCGTCTCGCGCGCACCGTCTTCCAGATAATGGTTCACGGGCCACGCCTTCGCGCCGTGCCCGTCTTCCGACCATGCCGGATAGAACGGCGCGGTCACCATGGGATGCTCGACAGAGAACACCAGCCGTCCGCCCGGCACCAGCGCGCCGGCGATCTCCGCCATCAAAGGATCGAGATTCCTCAGATAATGAAACGCCAGCGAGGAATAGATCAGATCGGCCGAGCCGCGCGCGATGGTAACATTCTCCAGATCGGCTTCCACATATTGAATCGCTGGATCGCTTTCCTCGCGCGCCCGCGCCAGCATGTTCTGCGACACATCAATGCCGGTAACGCTGAGCGCGCAACGATCCTGCGCCCAGCGGCAGAACCAGCCGAAGCCGCAGCCCAGGTCGAGCACGCGCAGGCCTGCAATCTCCGGCAGCATTGCGCGCAGCGAATCCCATTCCGGCGCCCCTTCCAAACCGCGCTGTGAACGCGGCAACTGGCTGTAACCGGCGAAGAACTTGTCGTTGTCGTAGATGTTCTGGGTCATGACGGCTGCGTTGGTAGACCCGCGCACGCCGAACGAAAACCCCGCTATCTGCATAGCGGTGCAGCCGTCACTCGAATGTGAGAACTACCCGTAGCTGTAGGGCGTCGAAGGCAGAAGATTGAGAACGATGATGGCCGCGTACGCCAATGTGATCGCAATGCGCGCGCCGCGTTTTGGTATGATGAGGAAAGCCAGCGCCAGTACCAACTCGGCAGCCGGCGCCATCTCCGCCAGGCCGAACGAGGTGTCGTTGAACAAAAAGAAGTTCGCCGCCCATCCCGCCACCGCATAATAAGGCCAGCGCCAGCATCCCCCATTTGCCGTCGCGCCAGAATTCATCGGCCCATGCCGACGCGTATTGCGAGCTGGGCGCCGGCAGGAACAGCGCCACGGCGACGTACAGGCTCAACGGAATGGAGATAACGACCAGGAAGGCGGGCACTGTCCAAACGATCACGAGGGTCGAAAGCTCGAGCAGCGCCCACCAGAACTGCAGCATGAGGACGAAGCAGATCGCCATCCACACGAGCGGAATCCAGTCGAACGTGGCTTGCTTGCGGAGGCGGAAAACACTGATCAGGCAATTCACGGCATAGGAGACGCCCAGTCCCTGAAACAGGCCGACCGTGGCCGCTATCCACTGCATCGCACTGATATGAGGGCCTGCATGCATTGGCGTCTCCACTCGCCTCGACGGCACAGCCTGACTCAAAGCTCGGCAAACAAAAAGCCCGGCGATTGCGCGCCGGGCTTTGTTTCAATTTGTCGGGGGGCTTACTCTGCCGCGAGCAGGCTCGCGCCCTTGGAGTTGTCCACGAAGTTGATCGTCTGAAGATAGCGAATGCCCTCCTCGGCGATATCGTCGCCGACCATGCGCTCGCTCTCGTTCTTCAGCTCGTCCATGTTGATGTACATGCCGTAGAAGCTCTTGGTACGGTCGGTGATGATGCCGGCGTTGAGCAGCGTTTTCACCAGAACGCGGAAGATGTTGGCGGACTGCTTCATCGCTTCTCTGCGGTCGTCATCGGTGAAGGCTTCCATGATGGCGGCGCGCGCGTCCTGCCAGTCGATGCCGACGCTGTCGTAAACGACCTTCATCTGCTCGGCGTTGACGAGATTGAACAGAAGCGTCTGGAAGCATTGCGCCGCCCAGTCTTCCACGATGTTGTGCTCTTCGGCGGAAAGCTTGGGGATCGTGCGGTCGGCCCAGATCTTTCCGAACTTGTGGTGGAAGGCCTCGTCCGTCATGACGAGCTGGCACAGCTTCACCAGCAAAGGATCGTTGCTCTTCTGATAAAGCGTCGCGAAGGCGCCCATGGCGAGGCCCTCGACCAGCATCTGCATGCCGACGATCTTCTTATAGACCTCCGGCGCGCCGACCATTTCGCTGAGCAGGTTCTGCAACGTCGCGCCGCACGGCAGCGGCGTGCCCCAGCGCTGCTTGATGTAGGCGGCGAAAGCGGTGACGTGGCGCGCTTCCTCGCGCGTCTGGTTGGCGGCGTATTCCTGCGCGCCAGGATCTTTCAAAATGTGGCAGAGCGAAGCCGACAGCGCGAGCGCGCCCTGCTCGCCATGCAGCAGCGCCGACAATTGCCAGCGCGCGGCTTCGTTCGCGAATTTGATCTTCTGTTCTTCGCTCATCGCATCGCCGATGCGCGTGGCGAAGATCGCAAAGAACTCGCGCGGCAGAACCGTTTCCTTGGTCAGGTCGAACGGCGCCTCGAAGTCGATATATTTCTTGTCGAGCGGATCCCAGAAATGATCGTGGGTCGCGCTGATGATCTTGTCGAAGGCGGTGGAGCGCTTGCCGTAACGCTCGGTGTCCAGCATCGCCGGGAAGTCGTCGGGCGCCGCGGCGTCATACGCATTGTCTTTGGTGATCTGGACCATGTTTCTCTCCCGCGGGGGTGGTTGGCGATGCGCCCAAGAAGAGTATGGGCTTCCTTGCGTCAGTTTTCAATAAAGATGACGCAAGCGTCACGTTTATGACGATGAGTCACGCAGCGTCAAAAATAATTTCCTTTTACAGAGAATAATTACTTGACGACCATAACGCTGGGGTGTACAAAACTTCCAATTCTGGACTTGCGCCCAAACCGAAGCTGCCCGCGAAAGCCGGCGGTTTTTCTGCGTTTGACCGAACGAAAAAGCTCACGCGGAGGCGCGGAGTCGCGGAGAAGAAAAAAGTTCGCGGCGCGCTTTGCGCGCCAACGTTCAAACAGTTCGGAAGCTAGACCTCAGAGAAGAACTCCGCGTCTTCGCGGCTGCGCGTGAAAAGGATTTCCAATGAAAGACAATGGGTTGAGCGAAAAACACAGGGGGCCACCCCCCTCCCGCTTTTTTCGGTTCAAATGCGTTGAGCGCCGCAGCCACAACATCTGGTGCGCGCGAACGGAGTCAAAAAAATCGACAATCAACGCGGCGTATCGAGAATCTCCGGCAGCATCGCAGCGAAGTCGGCGGCGCGGCGCGTGCGGCCATCCATCTTGCGCCAGCCGATCAGCACGTCCGGGCGGATGCCGCGCACTTCGTTGGTGCCGTCGGCGCGGAAGCGCGCGCAGTCCGGCACTTCCAGAATCGCGCGGCTGTTCTTCAGCGTCGTCGGCGTTCCGCCATCGGTGTGGCCGCAGCCCGCGCCACCCGTCGGTTCGCCGATGATCGTGGCGGCGTGATTGTCCTGCAGCACTGCGGCGAATTCTTCCGCTGCCGACCAGGTCTCGCTGTCCACCAGCACCATCAGCGGCCCGCGCCACACGCCGACTTCGTAAGGATATTCGTTTGCCGAAAACACTTCGCCGGCCCATTGCTTCTCGCGGAATTTTTCCGGCAGCGACGTGCTCACCAGTCCGGAGCCGAAAAACCCGTCTCCGAGATAGGAACATGGCGGACGCGTGCCGTTCCACAACGGTGTCGCATCGCATGGCGTCGCGGCGATTTCTTTCTTGGCCTTCGCCGCGCCCGCCCGCTTCAGAAGAAAATTCTTCTCGTCGGCATCCTTCGCCTTCGCCACGGCCTCACGCATGTCTTTTTCGAAATCGCCAAGCTCCTTCACCCAATGCGGCCCGCGCACGAAGCGCAGCTGCTCGGGGGTGAGGGGCTTGTCGCTCAACATGCGCATCGCCGCTTCCGCCCATTCGCTGCCGCCGCCGTTGTGCGTGATGTCGATGAGCAGCGTGTCCGCGCCCGCCGCTTTCAGCGACTTGATTTGCGCGATGAAATCTTCGGTGAAGCGGCGATTGGCGAAATCGGAAATCTTCTTCTGGCATGCATCGTCGCAAGGCTTGTCCGCCGCTATGGAAAGCGATGCCAGCGCCGCCTTGCACAGCTGCGGAAAGCCCTGCGGTTCGAACAGGGCAAGGCGCAGCACGCCGACGCGGTGATTGCCGCTGTCGATCGTTCCGATGGGAAACACGTCGGACGCCGGCATTGCGATCGCGCGATAACCGGGCGCCAGCGCCGCCATCGGCGGATTGACGATATCGGCGGTGTAATCGCTGCAGGGTGGCGATGGCTGATCGTCGCTTTCGCCCGAAGCTCCGGCTTGCGGCCACCGGAATTCGACATGCCCGTCGCCCAGCCGCTTGGCCAGCCGATCGAAGGCAGCGCGCGCATCCGAATCGCTCTTCGCGTTCTCGATCCGCATTTTCGTATCGGCGAATAGCTGCGGCAGCTTTGCCTCGCGGTCGAACACCGCCCATTCGAGATTGGCATATTTGGTGAGAAGCACTTCGCGTGTCTGCGCCAGATCTTCCAGCCACGGCTTGGGGTCGTAGGCCGCCGTGTCGCCAAAGGAAGGCGCGCAAAACATCAACGCGGCAATGCCCGCGAATACGGAAATCGATTTACGCATGAATGCCCCGAACAATATCCCACGCGATATAGGCGCTGCCCGTGCGCGTTCCATATATCGGCACGCGATAGTGGGAAAATCCACTAGTCGTCGGAGAGCGTACCCTTGGTGGATGCAACGCCGCCTTCCAGCCGTTCGTCCGGCGTCACCGCTTGACGTAATGCCCGCGCCAAACCCTTGAAGCAGCTTTCGACGATGTGGTGGCTGTTCTCGCCATAGAGGTTTTCGACATGCAGCGTGATGCCCGCGTTCTGCGCAAACGCCTGGAACCATTCCTTGAACAGTTCGGTGTCCATATCGCCCAGCCGTGCCGAAGGGATCTTCACTTTCCACACCAGATAGGGCCGGTTGGAAACATCGATCGAAACCCGCGTGCAGGTTTCATCCATCGGAATGGTGGCGGTGCCGAAACGCATGATGCCGGAAAAGTCGCCCAGCGCTTTCTTCACCGCCTGGCCGATGACGATGCCGGTGTCTTCGGTGGTGTGATGAAAATCAATGTGCAGGTCGCCCTCGGCCCGGACCTTCAGGTCGAGCATGGAGTGGCGGCCGAAACTCTCCAGCATGTGGTCCAGGAATCCGATGCCGGTCTCGATGTCGCAGTCGCCGGTTCCGTCGAGGTCCAGCGAAACGGCGATCTCGGTTTCCCGCGTCTTTCTTTCGACGGTTGCGGTGCGCATGGGGCGTCTCCAATCCGTCATCTTGATACCAAGCGCCGGAGTCAGACGGAAGCTTTTAAGCCGCAAGCGTTAAGGTTTGGGTCACGTCAGCCGTCCCGTGGACGCCCTTCACCGCCAGCGCATGGCTCGCGGCATTGGCAGTGAAGGCCAACCGGCTATGGGCATTGGCAATCGGCGGTATGAACCAGTCGAAATCCTCAAGCCCCGGTGGAAGGCTGCGCGCACATTGTGCCCGGCCTGCGCTGTCGATGGGTCGCGGACGCCATCCGCGTTTCGTATCGCGGGGATGCGCCTCGAAGTGGTTTCCGGCACAGACCCGGCCCGCGTCCATCATGCGAAGCGCGAACGCATTTTCGGTGCGCTCGATCACGCAGCCTTCGCCATCACGAACGCCGGACAGGATGAAGATCGCAGGAACGGCAATCGGCGTGTGGCAGAGCATGTCTTTCGCGGCGGCGTAATTTGGCGCGATCTCGAATACGCGCCGCAGAAGATGCGCGGGTGGCAGCGCATGGGATTTCGAAACCGCAATCCGTGCTTTCAGCCAGTCGCCAGCATAACCGGCGCCATGCCGCCGCATGGGTGCCTGATTGATCGCGGCAGCAAAACGACCAGGAGCCATTGCTTGCAGAACACCGTTGAACCCCGGCCATGTCATATTGAAATACATGCCAGCCTTTGCATGCTGTTTCGCGACGACAAGGTTCTCGCCCAAATGCGGGAACGGCCAATCCAGAACACGGCGCAGCAACGGACCATCCGGCGTTTGCCAGACGCCTGTCGTGCATCCCCACTCGAAACAGACATTGAGAAACCATGCACCGCGAATACCGAGGAGCGCGACAAGCTCTCGAATTTCTTGCCGGTAGGATTGTCGATGCGCTCAAGCCAGTTGCGTGAGGGCGCGGTCGGCAAGTGGCAAGCCCGCAGCGGCAACGGCGCGCGATGCAAGACCGAATGTGGATTTGGCTGCGTTCGCCAATGCATGTGCGCGGTCTGGAAACAACCGCCCCAGTTCGACCGGGGAGGCTTCGCCAATATCGACGAGAGGAATTTCGATCTGCGCCGTCACAGCCCGTTCCTGTTTGCGGTCCATCTACCTATATAGTGATCCCATGACCCAAAAAACCGAACAAAACCGCTGGCGTTCCACCACCATTCTCTCTGTCCGCAAAGGCGGGAAGGTTGTCGTGGCGGGCGACGGGCAGGTGACCTTGGGCGCCACGGTGATGAAAGCCAATGCCCGCAAGGTTCGCCGCCTCGGCAAGGATGGCGCGGTGATTGCCGGTTTCGCCGGCGCCACCGCCGATGCCTTCGCGCTGTTCGAGCGGCTGGAAGCCAAGCTGGAGCAGCATCCCGGCAATCTCGCACGCGCCTGCGTGGAACTGGCGAAAGACTGGCGAACCGATCGTTACCTGCGCCGCCTCGAAGCCATGATGGCGGTGGCGGATGGCAAGACCTCGCTCATCCTCTCCGGCACGGGCGACGTGGTCGAGCCGGAAGACGGATTGATTGGTATCGGCTCCGGCGGGCCCTATGCGCTCTCCGCCGCCAAAGCGTTGCTCGACAGCGGCGCCAGCGCGGAAGATATCGCCAGGCGCGCGATGAAGATCGCCGCCGACATCTGCATCTACACCAACGACAACATCGTGATCGAAAGCCTCGACTCTGCCAATGAGTAAAATATGACTTCGTTCTTTACACCGCGTGAAATCGTTTCCGAACTCGATCGCTTCATCGTCGGCCAGCAGGATGCCAAGCGCGCCGTCGCCATCGCGCTGCGCAATCGCTGGCGCCGCCAGCAGCTTCCGGAAGCGATGCGCGACGAAGTGCTGCCGAAAAATATTTTGATGATCGGCCCCACCGGCGTCGGCAAAACCGAAATCTCGCGACGCCTCGCCAAACTTGCCGAAGCGCCATTCCTGAAAGTGGAAGCCACCAAGTTCACCGAAGTCGGTTATGTCGGCCGCGACGTTGAGCAGATCGGCCGCGATCTGGTCGAAATCGCCATCGGCCAGATGCGCGAGAAGAAGCGGCGCGATGTGGAAGCGCAGGCCGAAGCGCGCGCCGAAGAACGCGTGCTGGACGGGCTGGTCGGCGCGAATGCCAGCGCCTCCACGCGCGAAACCTTCCGCATGAAGCTGCGCAATGGCGAGCTGAACGACAAGGAAGTCGAGATCGAGATGAAGGATGCCGGCGGCATGCCGTCCTTCGAGATTCCCGGCATGCCCAATGCGCAGATCAGCATGGTGGGGCTGGGCGACATCTTCGGCAAAGCGTTCGGCGGCAAATCCAAGCCGCGCCGCATGACGGTGGCCGAGGCGCACGCGCCGCTCGTGGCCGAAGAAGCCGACAAGCTTCTGGACAATGACGCGATAACCCGCGAAGCCATCGAGAGCGTGGAGCAGAACGGCATCGTCTTCCTCGACGAGATCGACAAGATCTGCGCGCGCAGCGAAATGCGCGGCGGTGGCGATGTCTCCCGCGAAGGCGTGCAGCGCGATCTGCTGCCGCTGATCGAAGGCACGACGGTGGCGACCAAGCACGGCTCGGTGAAGACCGACCACATCCTCTTCATTGCATCCGGCGCGTTTCACACCGCGAAACCCTCGGACCTGTTGCCGGAGCTTCAGGGTCGCCTGCCGATCCGCGTGGAGTTGAAGGCACTGAGCCGCGAAGATTTCCGCCGCATCCTCACCGAGCCGGAAGCCAGCCTCATCAAGCAGTACACCGCGCTGATGGCCACCGAAGGCGTCACGCTCAATTTCACCGATGATGGCATCGATACGCTGGCCGACATCGCTGCACAGGTGAACGCCTCCGTCGAGAACATCGGTGCGCGCCGCTTGCACACGGTGATGGAGCGGGTGCTGGACGAGATCAGCTTCACCGCGACGGACAGCCCCAACTCCACGCTCAATGTGGACGCGGCCTATGTGAAGGCCCGCATCGGCGATCTGGCGAAGGATCAGGATCTGTCGCGCTTTATTCTATAAGTGCAGGTTCCGGCGTCGGCGGTCTGTCACAATTCTTTCCCGGTTTGCGGGGATTTCTAGCTTGCGGTTGACCCCTTCGCCGATTCTTGCAAAAAGTCGCGCGCTCTTCGACACCAGATAAAGGTTTCTTTATATGCGGCAGAACTACCTCTTCACCTCCGAAAGCGTCTCCGAAGGCCATCCCGACAAGGTCAGCGACCGCATTTCCGATGAAGTTGTGGATGCGTTCTTCCGCGAAGGCCCCAAGGCCGGCCTGTCCGAATGGGATATCCGTGCGGCGTGCGAGACGCTGTGCACCACCAATCGCGTGGTGATCGCGGGCGAAACCCGCGGCCCCAAGAGCATCGGTCCGGCGGAAGTCGAAGAAATCGCGCGCAAGGCGATCAAGGATATCGGTTACGACCAGGAAGGTTTCTCCTGGAAGAACGCGAAAGTCGAAGTGCTGCTGCACGCGCAGTCCGCACACATCGCGCAGGGCGTCGATGCGTCGGGCAACAAGGACGAAGGCGCGGGCGACCAGGGCATCATGTTCGGCTATGCCTGCCGCGAAACCCCGGCGCTGATGCCGGCGCCGCTATTCTATAGCCACAAGATTTTGAAGCTGCTCGCCGATGCGCGTCATTCCGGCAAGGAGCCGACGCTCGAGCCGGATGCCAAGAGTCAGGTCACGCTGCGCTATGTCGACGGCAAGCCGGTGGAAGCCACGCAGATCGTGTTGTCCACGCAGCACAGCCACGAAGACCAGACGTCCAACGACATCCGCAAGATCGTGGAGCCTTACATCCGCCAGGCGCTGCCGAAGGAATGGATCAACGACAAGACTGTCTGGCACATCAACCCAACCGGCTCTTTCGTGATCGGCGGACCGGATGGCGATTGCGGTCTCACCGGCCGCAAGATCATCGTGGACACCTATGGCGGCGCGGCTCCGCATGGCGGCGGCGCGTTCTCCGGCAAGGACCCGACGAAGGTGGACCGCTCGGCCGCCTATGCCGCGCGCTATCTGGCGAAGAACGTGGTGGCGGCCGGTCTCGCCGATCGCTGCACGATCCAGATTTCCTATGCCATCGGTGTTGCCGAACCGCTGTCGGTCTATGTGGACACGCACGGCACCGGCAAGGTCGATGAAGCGAAGCTGGAAACCATCCTGCCGCAGCTGATGAGCCTGAAGCCACGCGGCATCCGCACCCATCTCAACCTGAACCGCCCGATCTATGCGCGCACCTCTGCTTATGGCCATTTCGGCCGCGAGCCGGATGCCGATGGCGGCTTCACCTGGGAAAAGACGGATCTCGTCGACCAGCTCAAGTCCGCGTTCTGATCTGAGTCATCGAAGTGAGTGGCGATCACGCCGAACGTCATCGCCGCAAGCTCTACGGGCGTCGGAAAGGCCCGGCCCTTTCCGACCGCCAGGAGCATCTGCTCGCAACGCTACTGCCCAAGCTGACGCCGCAACTGCGCGAAGGCGCGGATCCAAAGGCTTATTTCGACGATGTCGAGATAGATGACGTCTGGCTCGAAATCGGCTTCGGCGCGGGCGAGCATCTGCATTGGCAGGCGCTGCACAACACGCGCGTTGGTCTGCTCGGCGCAGAGCCCTTTGTGAATGGCGTTGCCAAACTTCTGTCAAAGATCGAAGACGAACCGGCGCCGAACATCCGCATCCACATGGAAGACGCGCGCGACATCATTTCGGCATTGCCGGATGCGAGCATCGGCCGTGTGTTCGTGCTGTTTCCCGATCCGTGGCCGAAAGTCCGTCACCACAAGCGCCGCTTCATCCAGACCGAGATGCTCGATCAACTCGCACGGGTGATGAAACCCGGCGCGGAATTCCGCTTCGGCTCAGACGACGCGCCGCTGGTGGAATACACGCTGGAACGCCTGATGGCGCATCCCGATTTTGAATGGACGGCAGCTTGCGCGAAGGACTGGCAACAGCGCACACCAGACTGGCCGCAGACGCGCTACGAAGCCAAGCAGCTTCACGGCGTGCCGGCGTTCTTGCGGTTTGTCCGGCGCTGATCAGGCGTGGGCGAAGGCTATCGCCGATCCCAGCAAGGCGACGCTGTTCCAGGCTCCATGCAGGATCATGGTGAGGATCAGCGAGTGCGAGTATTGCCGCACGATGCCGAGGAACAATCCGATGGCGAAGATCGACGCGATGGATACCAGTCCATATTGAAAGTGCAGCACCGACCATCCCAGAGCTGTCGCGATGACGGCAACGACCGCGCCGAAGCGAAGCTCGATCGTCTTGTAGAGAAATCCGCGGAACGTGATCTCTTCGCCGATGGGCGCGGCGATGCTGACCGCGCCGACGAGAAGCCACAGCAGGTGATCTCGTTGCGCGGAGAGGAACATCTCGCGCATGAACGCCTGCGCGCGCGGATCGCTGAACTGGCTGCTGACGATGGCGAGCGCCGCAAGAACGAATGCCAGCGCAAGAACACAGAGCACGAAATCGCGCAACCGCGGCAAACGCAGGCCGAGGTAAAGCCGCACCGCGCGCGTCCGAATGCGCGTGAAGCCGAGAAAGGCGAGGAGCAGGATCAGCGAGGACGTAAACGTGATGATGGAAATGGCCGCGCCGTTCGTCGCCATGGCGTGGAGATTGATAGGCTGGCCGGGATGCAGCAGGCGTTGCCACCCCAGATAGGCCAGCACGCCCGCAAATTGTGCTGCTGCGAGCACTGCGGCCCCGGCCAGCGTCCATAGGAGCGCGGGCCAGAGGCGCGGCGGCGGAAATTCATCGCTGGAACCTGACATTTCATTCCGTTTCGCGGCGTTTATGACGGGCTGTGACCTTATTGAGCCGCGCCGCCATAGGCCAGTTACGCTTGCATTTCCGCCTTTTAACGCCTATATCCCCGGCCATCCCAGACAACAGAACGTACTGTTGTGTGGCGGTCCGAAAGGATCGCCGCGCGGGAAAGGCTTTTGTATTGGGTTCCGGAGTAGGTCCGATTATCTCGCAGTTGTCGCATTTGCAGCCGATCATCGAGCCCGCCATCGAAGCGGCCGGGTTCAGGCTCGTGCGCCTGCGTCTGATGGCCGGCAAAACCAAGACCTTGCAGATCATGGCCGAGCGCCCGGACGGCACGATGAATGTGGAAGATTGCGCGCAGCTTTCCCGGGCGCTGTCGGAGTTCCTCGATAGCGAAGATCCCATCGAAGGCGAATACAATCTGGAAGTGTCTTCGCCCGGTATCGACCGGCCGCTGACGCGCCAGTCCGATTTCGCGCGCTGGGCCGGTCACGAAGCGCGCCTCGACCTCGTCAATCCCGACGAGGCGGGCCGCAAGAAGTACAAGGGCATGCTGCTGGGCCTCGACGGCAACGACGTGATGCTCGAAGCCGACGGCAAGCGTTTCAAATTTCCTTTCCGCGGCATCGCGGAAGCGAAACTGGTTCTCACCGACAAACTCATTCAGGAAGATCTGAAAGCCCGAAAGGCTCAATAGGAGACGTAGAATGGCCGCCATTGCCGCCAACAGGACAGAATTGCTGCAGATCGCCGATGCGGTTGCCCGCGACAAGTCGATCGACCGCGAGGTCGTGATCGCCGCGATGGCCGAAGCGATGCAGCGCGCGGCCAAGCAGCATTACGGCGCCGAGAACGACATCCATGTCGAGATCGATCCCAAGACCGGCGAAACGCATGTGTCGCGCTATCTGCAGGTTGTTGAGCTTGTCGACAACGACAAGATCGAGATCAGCCTGAAGGACGCGCAGGCGCGCAATCCCGCCGCGCAGATCGGCGACATCATCGCCGAAACGCTGCCGCCGGTGGACTTCAACCGCATCAACGCGCAGAACGCCAAACAGGTGATCGTGCAGAAGGTGCGCGACGCCGAGCGCGAGCGCCAGTATGACGAATACAAGGATCGTATCGGCGAGATCGTTCACGGCATCGTCAAGCGCGTGGAGTTCGGATCCGTGGTCGTCGATCTGGGCCGCGCCGAAGGCGTGGTCCGCCGCGACGAGATGATCCCGCGCGAGACGTTCCGCCAGGGCGATCGTATCCGCGCCTATATCTACGACGTTCGCCGTGAAGCGCGCGGCCCGCAGATCTTCCTGTCGCGCTCGCATCCGCAATTCATGGTGCGCCTGTTCGCGCAGGAAGTGCCGGAAATCTATGACGGCATCATCCAGATCAACGCGGTGGCGCGCGATCCGGGCAGCCGCGCGAAGATCGCGGTGATCTCCAAGGATTCGAGCATCGACCCCGTCGGCGCCTGCGTCGGCATGCGCGGCGTGCGCGTGCAGGCCGTGGTGCAGGAGCTGCAGGGCGAGCGCATCGACATCATTCCGTGGTCCACCGAACCGGCCACCTTCATCGTCAACGCGCTGGCGCCAGCGGAAGTCACCAAGGTGGTTCTGGACGAAGACACCAACCGCGTCGAAGTCGTAGTGCCGGACGAGCAGCTTTCGCTCGCCATCGGGCGCCGCGGCCAGAATGTGCGTCTCGCCTCCCAGCTCACCGGCTGGCAGATCGATATCCTGACGGAAGCCGAGGAATCCGAACGCCGCCAGAAGGAATTCACCGAGCGCACCACGCTGTTCATGGATTCGCTCGACGTGGACGAGACCGTCGCGCAGCTGCTGGCTTCGGAAGGCTTCGCCTCCATCGAAGATGTGGCCTATGTGCCGCTGGAGGAGCTGTCGTCCGTCGAAGGCTTTGACGAAGACACCGCGCAGGAACTGCAGACCCGCGCGCTCGAATTCATCGAGGCGAAGAACAAGGAGTTCGACGACAAGCGCAAGGCGCTTGGCGTGGAGGACGATGTTCTGGAAGTGCCGGGCGTCACCGCCGCCATCGCGGTCGCGCTGGGCGAAAACGAAGTGAAGTCGGTCGAGGATCTGGCCGGCTGCGCCACCGACGATCTCGTCGGCTACTACGAAACCAACAAGGAGAAGGAGCGCGTACGCGTTCCGGGCTTCCTCGAAGGCTTCAACCTCACCGCCGAAGATGCCAACGCCATCATCATGAAGGCGCGCGTGAAAGCCGGCTGGATCGAAGAAGAACCGGAAGCCGAAGTGGCGGAAGAAGACGCCGCCGAGGAAAGCGAAGGAGAAGAGATCGCTTGAGTCTGGCGCTGGCCATGCGGGAAGAACGCGAAGCGATGCGCGAGAGAAAGTGCATCGTCACGGGTGAGGTGCGCGACGACGCGCATCTCGTTCGCTTCGCCGTGTCGCCCGATGGCGAGATCGTTCCAGACGTGGCGGCGAAACTTCCCGGCCGCGGAATCTGGGTCAGCGCGGAGCGCGCGAAGCTGGATCAGGCGGTTGCGAAGAACCTGTTCTCCAAGGCTGCGAAAGCGAATGTGAAAGCCTCCGCCGATCTTTCCGACCGCGTGGAAACGCAGCTCGCGCAGCGCATGCTGAACGATCTGGGGATGGCCAAACGCTCCGGCGTCCTGATCCTGGGCTTCGACAATGTTGCGCGCGCGTTTCAGGAAGGCGCGCCGCCGACAGTCCTGATCGAAGCGGCGGACGGCTCCGCCGATGGCAAGCGCAAGCTCTATGCGGTCGCGCATGCGCGGGGGCAAAAGCCCGCGGTCGTCGACTGCCTGTCCAACGCCGAATTGAGCGTGGCCTTGGGCAAAGAGAATGTGATACATGCCGCCCTTAAAGCGGGCGCGCTGGCCGAAAGGCTTATTTTCGATGCGGGCCGGCTTTCCGGATTCCGTACCGTCAACACGGATGCAGGTTCGAGTCCTGCGCATGAAGGAATTGCATGACCGACACGAATGACACCAAGCGGCCCAAAACGCTCACGCTGAAGAAGACGGAGACATCCACCGTCAAGCAGAGCTTCAGCCACGGCCGCACCAAGGCCGTTGTGGTGGAGAAGAAGCGCACGGCTCATCCGCCGGGCGCCAAGACACCTGCGCCGAAGAAGAAGGAAGTCCCCGCCTCCGCCGAAGCGGCGAAGCCTGCTGCAAAGTCGTCCGCCCGCGACGCGGGACGTCCCGGCGGCGTGGTTCTGCGCCAGCTCACGGAAGAAGAAAAAGCCCGCCGCGACGCCGCTCTTGCCGACGCGAAGGTGCATGAAGAAGAAGCGCGTCGTCAGGCCGAGACCGACGCACGTCGCCGCGCCGACGAAGAATCGCTGCTGCAGAAGGAGCGCGAAGCCGCGCTTCGCCGCAAGGCCGAGGAAGACAAGCGCAAGGCCGCCGAAGATTTGGCGCGCAAGCATGCCGAAGAAGAAGCCGCGCGCCGCGAGAAAACGGAAGCTGCTGCGGCACGCACTGGCGCCGCCGCCGAAACGCCGGGCCGCCGGCGCCTTGTTGCAGAGGAAGAAGAAGAAGCGCCGAAGAAGGCCGGTCCCGGCAAGGTTGCGCCGAAGACCCCCGCCGTCCGCAAGGCACCGGGCGAAGAGCGTCGCCGTGGCAAGCTCACCGTCACCCGCGCGCTCGATGACGATCGCGGCGAGCGCACGCGTTCGGTCGCCGCTTACAAGCGGCATCTGCAGCGCATCAACAAGGGCCAGCAGCAACAGGCTGCCGGTCCAGCCGGCCCGCGCGAAGTCACGATCCCGGAAACGATCACTGTTGCCGAACTCGCAAACCGCATGGCGCGCCGTTCCGTCGATGTCATCAAGGTTCTGATGAAGAACGGCATGATGGTCACGGCGAACGACGTGCTCGATGCCGACACCGCCGAACTCGTCGCCACCGAATACGGTCACACCGTCAAGCGCGTCGCGGAGTCCGACGTTCTCGAAGGTCTGAAGGGTACCGCCGACGAGTCTGAAGATATGTCGCCGCGTCCGCCGGTCGTCACTGTCATGGGGCACGTCGACCATGGCAAGACCTCGCTGCTCGACGCGTTGCGCAAGACCGATGTGGTCGCGGGCGAAGCCGGCGGCATCACGCAGCATATCGGCGCCTATCAGGTGCAACTGAAGAGCGGCCAGAAGATCACCTTCCTCGATACGCCGGGCCACGCTGCGTTCACGCAGATGCGTGCGCGTGGCGCGAAGGTCACCGACCTCGTCATCCTCGTCGTTGCCGCCGACGATGGCGTTATGCCGCAAACCGAAGAAGCGATCAGCCACGCGAAGGCCGCGCATGTTCCGATCATCGTCGCCGTCAACAAGATCGACAAAGGCGACGCCAACCCGAACCGCGTGAAGACCGAGCTTTTGCAGCACGAAATCCAGGTCGAAGATCTGGGCGGCGATGTTCTGTCGGTCGATGTCTCCGCGACGAAGGGCACGAACCTCGACAAGCTGGAAGATGCCATCCTGCTGCAGGCCGAAGTGCTCGACCTGAAAGCCAATCCGGATCGCACGGCCGAAGGCGCGGTCATCGAAGCCAAGCTCGACAAGGGGCGCGGACCGCTGGCCACGGTGCTGGTGCAGCGCGGAACGCTCAAGACGGGCGATATCATTGTTGCCGGTTCCGAATGGGGCCGCGTGCGCGTGCTGGTGAACGATCGCGGCGAGAACGTGCCGTCCGCCGGCCCGTCCACGCCGGTCGAGGTGCTCGGTCTTTCCGGCGTGCCGGAAGCCGGCGACGAATTCGTGGTCGTGACCGATGAATCGCGCGCCCGCGAAGTCACCGAATATATTGCCCGCAAGCGTCGCGAAGCGCGCCATGCCACCAATGCGCGCGTGTCCATGGATCAGCTGCTCAAGCAGCAGAAGGACGGCGAAAAGCGTCTGTTGCCGCTGGTCGTGAAGGCCGACGTGCACGGCTCGGTCGAAGCCATCCAGGGCGCGCTCGCCAAGCTCGGCACCGATGAAGTCGGCGCGCAGGTGCTGCAGTCGGGCGTTGGTGCGATCACCGAATCCGACGTCATCCTCGCGCATGCTTCGGGCGGCGCGATCATCGGCTTCAACGTGCGCGCCAATGCGCAGGCGCGCGAGCGCGCCAAGCGCGATGGCGTCGAAATCCGCTACTACAACATCATCTACAATGTCGTGGACGATGTGAAAGCGGCGCTTTCGGGCATGCTCGCGCCGGAAACGCGCGAGAAGTTCCTGGGCAATGCCGAAGTGCTGGAGGTGTTCAACATCTCCAAGGTCGGCAAGGTTGCCGGCTGCCGCGTGACCGAAGGCCTTGTGCGCCGAGGCGCGCAGGTGCGTCTGATCCGCGACAATGTCGTGATCCACGAAGGCGAGCTGTCCACACTCAAGCGCTTCAAGGACGAAGTGCGCGAAGTGCAGACCGGCCAGGAATGCGGCATGGGCTTCGTCGGCTATCACGACCTGCAGAAGGGCGACGTGATCGAGTGCTTCGAGGTCGAGACGATCACGCGCGCGCTTTAGAACCTGTTACCCCGGCCAGCGCAGCGATAGCGAAGCGCGAGCCGGGGCCAAGGTTACACCGCCGGGTCCTAGCCCCGGCTTCTCTTCCAAAGCGATGCGCGGAGGGGAATAAGACGGGAAACATTCAGAATGCCTCGCCGCCAACATTCTCATTCTCATAACGCAGGCCCCACGCAGCGCCAGCTGCGCGTGGGCGAAATGCTGCGCCACGCGCTTGCCGACATTCTTCGTCAGGTCGATATCCGCGATGACGATCTGAAAGGCGTGTCCGTCACCGTCACGCAGGTGAAGCCTTCGCCGGACATGCGCCATGCGACCGTCTTTTGCGAACCGCTCGGCGGCCAGAACGCCAAGAAGGTCATCGCCGCTCTCAATCGCCACAAGGCGTTCATCCGCGGCGAGATGGGGCACATGATCGAACTGAAGTTCACGCCGGATTTGCGCTTCGTCGAAGACGAATCCTTTGCCGAGGCTGAGAAGATCGAGAATCTTCTGAAGTCCGAGCGCGTGGCGCGTGACCTGAAATCCGACGAAGACGATCCCGAAGACTCCCATGGGTCGTAAGAAGAAGGGTTCGCCGGTTCACGGCTGGGTGATCGTGGACAAGCCGCAAGGCATTACGTCCACGCAGGTCGTGGGCCAGGTCCGCCGCATATTCGATGCGCAGAAGGCCGGCCACGCCGGCACGCTCGATCCCATGGCGACCGGCGTCCTCGCCATCGCGCTCGGTGAAGCGACCAAGACCGTTCCCTATGCGATGGATTCGGAGAAGACCTATCGCTTCACCGCCCATTGGGGCGAAGCGCGCGACAGCGACGACGCCGAGGGAAAGGTCGTGGCCACCTCGGATGTGCGTCCCACTCGCGAGGCGATCGAGGCCGCTATTCCCCGGTTCGTGGGCGAGATCAGTCAGATCCCGCCGGCCTACTCTGCCATCAAGGTGGACGGGGAACGGGCCTATGATCTGGCCCGGGATGGCGAGGCGGTGAGCCTGGAACCTCGCCTGGTCCAGATCGACGCCGCCCGGCTGGTGGAGGTCCCCGATCCCGACCATGCCGTCTTCGAAATGCGTTGTGGCAAAGGGACTTACGTCCGGGCCTGGGTGCGGGATATCGCCCGGGCGCTGGGCACCGTTGGGCATGTTTCCCAACTCCGGCGAACCTCGGTGGGAGGGTTTGCAGAGAAAGATTCTGTCCCCCTAGAAACCCTAAGGGGTTTTATGCATAGTCCCGCCGCTTTTGAGCACTTGAGGCCTATTTCTACCGCGCTGGACGGCATCCCGGCGCTGGCAGTTACGGGTCCGGATGCAGTTCGCCTCCGTAGCGGCAATCCGATCCTGTGTCGTGCGAATCTCTTCGCCCGACTCTCGGACGCCTTTCCGGAAGAGAACGATCTCTCAGGTCTCACGGTCTATCTCGCCACGGGAGAGGGAGAGCCTGTTGCTCTCGCCGAACTCGAGCAGGGTGAGCTTCGGCCGTTTCGCGTTTTCAACTTTGGATGACCGGAAAGAACCGAAATGACGATTACTGCAGAGCGTAAAGCTGAACTCATCAAGGAATATGCGACGAAGCCGGATGACACGGGCTCGCCGGAAGTGCAGGTGGCGGTGCTCTCCGAGCGCATCAACAACCTGACCGAACACTTCAAGGACCACAAAAAGGACAATCACTCCCGCCGTGGTCTGATCAAGATGGTGTCCCAGCGCCGCCGTCTTCTCGATTACGTCAAGGCGACCGACAGCAAGCGATATGAATCGCTGATCAGCCGGTTGGGTCTGCGCCGCTGAGCGCGTCGTCTTCCATACAAGACCAAGACACCAAAGCGTGGGTGGGGATGGCCCTGCCCGCGCATTATCCGTTTGTCCGTGAGAGATAAGAGACTCGCCGCAATGCATCGCCTCAAGTAGCGAAGCGATAGGCAGACAAACAAAGCCCACAGCAATCCGGTTGTGGGGAATGAAGGAACAATAGACATGTTCAACATCCACAAAGAGACCATCGAATGGGGCGGCCGCACGCTGACCCTCGAAACCGGCAAAGTCGCGCGTCAGGCCGACGGCGCCGTCATCGCCACTTATGGCGAAACCGTTGTGCTGGCCACCGTCGTCAGCGCGCACAACCCGAAGCCGGGCCAGGATTTCTTCCCGCTCACCGTGAACTACCAGGAGCGTTACTACGCCGCCGGTAAAATCCCGGGCGGCTACTTCAAGCGCGAGCGCGCGCCGACGGAACGCGAAACGCTGATCTCGCGCCTGACCGACCGTCCGATCCGCCCGCTCTTCGCCGAAGGCTACAAGAACGACACGCTCGTTGCCGTGCAGGTTCTCAGCCATGACATGGAAAACGATCCGGACATCATCGGCATGGTCGCGGCCTCCGCGGCGCTGACGATTTCCGGCGTGCCGTTCATGGGCCCGCTCGGCGCCGCGCGCGTCGGTTATTTCGACGGCGAATATCGCCTGAACCCGGCGATCGACGATTATCCGAACTCCAAGCTCGATCTCGTTGTCGCCGGCACGCGCGATGCGGTGATGATGGTGGAATCCGAAGCGCAGGAGCTTTCGGAAGCCGTCATGCTTGGCGCTGTGGTGTTCGGCCACAAGGAAATGCAGACGGTCATCGATATGATCATTCGCCTGGCCGAAAAAGCCGCGAAGGATCCGCGTCCGCTTCCGGAAGACGTGCACGCCAAGTTGCGCGAGACGCTGAAGTCTTCCAGTGCTTCGGAACTCGCCGAAGCGTTCAAGATCAAGCAGAAGCATGAGCGCCGCGACGCCATTGCCGCGATCCGAAAGAAGTACGCGGAGCAGTATGTCGGTGAAGGCGAAGGCAAGGTTGCCGCCAATGTGTTCTCCGACCTGATGCACGACGTGGAAGCCCACGTCATGCGCAACGCGGTGCTCGACACCAAGACGCGCATCGACGGCCGCGACCTCGTCACGGTCCGCCCGATCGTCGCCGAAGTCGGCACGCTTCCGCGTACGCATGGTTCGGCGCTGTTCACCCGCGGCGAAACGCAGGCGCTGGTCGTTACCACGCTCGGCACCGCCGAAGACGAGCAATTCCAGGATCAGCTTGAAGGCACCGTGAAGCAGAACTTCATGCTCCACTACAACATGCCTCCCTACGCCGTCGGTGAGACGGGCCGCATGGGCGCGCCGGGCCGCCGCGAAGTCGGTCACGGCAAGCTCGCGTGGCGCGCGATCCATCCGATGCTGCCCAGCAAGGAAGAGTTCCCCTACACGCTGCGCGTGGTGTCGGAAATCACCGAGTCCAACGGTTCTTCGTCGATGGCGTCGGTCTGCGGCGCGTCGCTGTCGCTGATGGATGCGGGCGTGCCGATCAAGAAGCCGACCGCCGGCATCGCGATGGGTCTCATCCTCGAAGGCGAGCGTTACGCAGTCCTGTCGGACATCTTGGGTGACGAAGATCACCTCGGCGATATGGACTTCAAGGTTGCGGGCACCGAAGACGGCATCACCGCGCTTCAGATGGACATCAAGATCGCGGGCATCTCCGAAGAGATCATGCGCGTTGCGCTGGATCAGGCGAAGGACGGCCGCCATCACATCCTCGGCGAGATGAACAAGGCGCTGAACCACAGCCGCGACGAGCTCGGTGAACATGCGCCGCGCATCGAGCAGATCAAGATCCCGACCGACAAGATCCGCGAAGTGATCGGGTCGGGCGGCAAGGTGATCCGCGAGATCGTCGAAAAGACCGGCGCCAAGATCAACATCGAGGACGACGGCACGGTGAAAATCGCTTCCGCCGACGGCGAGTCGATCAAGGCCGCGCTCAAGTGGATCAAGGGCATCGTGGCCGAGCCGGAAATCGGCGAGATCTATGACGGCAAGGTCGTGAAGGTCATGGACTTTGGTGCGTTCGTGAACTTCTTCGGTCCCAAGGACGGTCTCGTTCACGTCTCGGAAATGGCGCAGCAGCGCGTCAACAAGCCGAGCGACATAGTCAAGGAAGGCCAGACCGTGAAGGTGAAGCTGCTCGGCTTCGACGATCGCGGCAAGGTTCGCCTTTCGATGAAGGCTGTCGACCAGACGACCGGCGAAGACCTCACCAAGAAGGCCAAGGAAGCTGCGCCGCCGGCTGAATAAGCCGATCGTTGCAGTTTCTGCATAGCGTTGAGCCGCCCGCGGGAGATGTCTCGCGGGCGGTTTCGTTTTAGCGTCGCGATCTGGAGGAAACGCCATGCCCAAGATCGATGTCGCCAAGGCCGAAACCAAGCGCGGCTCCGGCTACCCCGCGCCGTTCGACAAGCCCTGCGCGGAACGTTTGCGCAAGCGATTGGGCGACGCGGGTGGACTCAATGATTTCGGCGTGAACCTGCTGACGCTGCCGCCCGGTGTCTGGTCCAGCCAAAGGCACTGGCACACGGGTGAGGATGAATTCGTCTATATCCTCTCCGGCGAAGTGGTGCTGGTGGACGACGCTGGCGAGCATGTGCTGCGCGCCGGCGATTGCGCTGCATTCCCGAAGGGCGAGAAGAACGGGCATCATCTCATCAACAAGTCAGGTACTGACGCCATCTGTCTGGAAGTCGGCACGCGCTCCAAAACGGATTTTTGCGATTACCCGGATATCGACATGCAGATCGACTCCCGCGACGACAAATTCACGCGCCGTGACGGTACGCTGTATCCTGGACAGTAACCGGCGGAAACCAACCGGCATGAATGTTGGTTAACGGCACTTCACCATTCTTGTGCTGGCGGCATTGCTGCGGCTAGTTTGCCCCCTCACTGGGGTGGATTTCATGCAAGCGGCCATGCGCTTTCTGAGCCTAATCCTGATCGTGCTCGGCCTCATGCTGCTGGGCGCGGACGTGATCGCGTCGCTGGAGAAGGGCGGCGAGATCACCGTGCGCTCGCTCGATCAGGTTTGGATGATGATCAACGCACCGAGCGATCTGGCTTTCCGCGCCTGGCTGGAACGCACCATCCCGCAGCCCGGTGCGCACTGGATCGAAACGATCCTGGGTTTCTGGAGCTGGGCGGTGATCGGCCTGCCGGGCGTGATCCTCGCCTTCCTGTTCGGCCGCCGTTCGAGCGAAGAAGACTGAACTAGCTTTCGTCCCGGTTTGCACCCGGAACCCACAACACGTCCTTCGCACCCTTGTCGTTCGCAAAGCGCGCGGCAACGAAGAGATGGTCGGAGAGGCGGTTCACATATTTGACGGCCGCCGGATTGATCTCTTCGTGGCTGGCCAGATCCGTCATCAGCCGTTCGGCGCGGCGAACAATCGTGCGCGCCATGTGCAGATGCGCCGCCGCAGGCGTGCCGCCGGGCACGATGAAGGAGGTGAGCGGTGCAAGTTCGCCATTCATGGAGTCGATCTCGCGTTCCAGCCGGTCCACCTGCCCGTCGGTGACTCGCAGCCGTCCTTCATTGCGCTTGGTCGTTTCCGGCACGCAGAGATCGGCGCCCAGATCGAACAGATCGTTCTGGATACGGGCCAGCATCGCGTCCATCTGGCCGTGGGTGTGCAGCCGTGCCAGCCCGATGGCGGCATTGGCTTCGTCCACTGTGCCGTAGGCCGATATGCGCAGTGCATGCTTGGGCAGGCGCGTACCGTCGCCCAGCGCGGTTTCGCCCTTGTCGCCCGTTTTGGTGTAAATTCGATTCAGCGTGACCATATAAGGACTCTAGGCACGGAAACCGGCCTGTTCCAGCAGCATTTCTTGGCAGTTGCGATAGAGGCGTCCGTGGCTATGATCCGCCCGAATTTCCGGAAAGATTTGCCATGCCCGTTGATGCACCCGAGACCATCGAAGTGGACGATACCCGCGTCGCCTGCGACGGAATCGGCGGCACTTTGGGCCACCCCAAGGTCTATCTGGAGATGGGGGACGAAAAATATGTCGAATGCCCCTATTGCGATCGCCGCTTCGTGCTGCGCGCCGGAGCCCATGCGCATTGAGCAAAGCCAAAGCATCGCCAGATAAGAAGCCGCTCAAAAAGGGCGATCATCTCTACCTGATCGACGGATCGGGCTACCTCTTCCGCGCCTATCATGCGCTGCCGCCGCTCAGCCGCAAATCCGATGGCCTGCCCGTCGGCGCCGTCTCCGGCTACTGCAACATGCTGTGGAAGCTGCTGGAGGACATGAAGGGCGCCGAAGCGCCCACGCATGTCGCGGTGATCTTCGACGCCGGCAAGACCACGTTCCGCAACAAGATCTATCCGCAATACAAGGCCAACCGCCCCGATCCGCCGGAAGATCTGATTCCGCAATTTCCGCTGGTGCGTGAAGCCACGCGCGCGTTCGGCGTGGCCTGCGTGGAGATGGAGGATTTCGAAGCCGACGATCTCATCGCCACTTATGCCTGCATGGCAATGGCGGCTGGCGCGCGCACGACCATCATCTCTTCCGATAAGGACCTGATGCAGCTCGTCGTGGACGGCAAGATCGAATTGCTCGACACGATGAAGAACAAACGCCTCGGTTCCGCCGAGGTGATGGAGAAATTCGGCGTCGCGCCGAACAAGGTCGTGGAAGTGCAGGCGCTGGCCGGAGACTCGGTCGATAACGTGCCCGGCGTGCGTGGCATCGGCGTGAAGACCGCCGCCGAACTTCTCGGCATTTACGGCGATCTGGAAACGCTGCTGAAGCGCGCCGGCGAGATCAAGCAACCCAAGCGCCGCGAAACGCTGATCGAGAACGCGGAGAACGCGCGCGTTTCGCTCAAGCTCGTCACCCTCGACAGCAAGGTGAAGGTGAAAGAGCAGCCCGATGAGTTTCTGGCGCGGGAACCCGAGGCGGAAAAGCTGATCGGCTTTTTGAAGGCGATGGAGTTCAACACGCTCACCCGCCGCGCCGCCGCGCATTTCGGCATCGAGGATGCGGGCGCGATCGAAGCTGCGGCAGATCCTGCCGAAAAAGCGCTGCCGGCCCCCGGCAAGGCGAGCAAGGTAAAGACGCCGCCGATTCCCGACGAAAAATCGCTGGTGCCGGGAAGGGGAAAAGCCCCCGGCGCCGTGATGGATCGCGGCGAGATCGTCCGCGCCGTCGACTATCAGAAATACGAATCCGTCACGACGCTCGAGCGCCTCGATCACTGGATCGCGCGCGCGCGCGAGGCGGGCCGCTTCGCGGTGGATACCGAAACCACATCGCTCGATCCGCTGCAGGCGACGTTGTGCGGCGTGTCCCTCGCGGTCGCGCCGGGCGAAGCCTGCTACATCCCCTGCGGCCACCGCTCCGGCGACGGCCTCGATCTGTCCGGCGACAGGGGCAAGATCGTCCAGATCCCGGAAGCCGATGTTCTCAAGCGCCTGAAGCCGCTGCTGGAAGACGATTCCATTCTGAAGATCGGCCAGAATATCAAATACGACTACCACGTCTTTTTAGAGCGCGGCATCCGCATCGCGCCCTTCGACGATACGCTGGCAATTTCCTTCGTGCTCGACAGCGTGCTGCACGGGCACGGCATGGACGAATTGTCGGAGATCAACCTGAAACACACGCCGATTTCGTTCACCGAGGTTACCGGCAAGGGCAAGGAGAAGATTACCTTCGATTGCGTGCCGGTGGACCGCGCGACGAAATATTCCGCCGAAGATGCGGACGTGACCTATCGCCTGCACTGTCTGCTGAAGCCGCGTCTCGTCGCGGACAGCAAGGTCACGGTTTATGAAACGCTGGAACGCCCGCTCATTCCCGTGCTGGCCGACATGGAACGCGAAGGCATCCTGGTCGATCAGGATTTCCTGCGCAAGCTTTCGAACGACTTCGCCAAAAAGCAGGCGGGGCTGGAGAAGGACATTCACAAACTGGCCGGCGGCGAGTTCAATATCGGCTCGCCCAAGCAGCTCGGCGAGTTGCTGTTCGACCGCATGAAGATTCCCGGCGGCGCGCGCACCAAAACCGGCGCATGGTCCACCGATGTCGGCGTTCTGGAAGACGTTGCCGCGCAAGGCCACGAGATTGCGCGAAAGGTTCTGGACTGGCGCCAGCTTTCCAAGCTGCGCGGTACCTATACCGAAGCGTTGCCGACTTATGTGAACCCCAAGACCGGGCGGGTGCACACGTCCTATTCGCTGGCTTCCGCCAGCACGGGCCGTCTCGCCTCGAACGATCCCAACCTGCAGAACATCCCTATCCGCACCGAAGACGGCCGCAAGATCCGTCAGGCCTTCGTCGCGCCAAAGGGGCACAAGCTGGTCAGTGCCGATTACAGCCAGATCGAACTGCGGCTCCTGGCGCATATCGCGGACATTCCGCAACTCAAGAAGGCCTTCGCAGACGGGCTCGATATTCATGCCATGACGGCATCGGAAATCTTCGGCGTTCCGGTGAAAGGCATGCCGCGCGAAGTCCGCTCTCGCGCCAAGGCGATCAATTTCGGCATCGTCTACGGCATTTCCGGCTTCGGCCTTGCCAACCAGCTCGGCATCGCACGCGAGGAAGCCAACGACTACATCAAGAAATACTTCCAGCGCTTCCCCGGCATCCGCGACTACATGGATGCGACAAAGGCTTATGCCCGCGAGCATGGCTATGTCGAAACCCTGTTCGGCCGCCGCGTACATATCCGCGAAATCCGCTCGCCCAATCCGAGCCATCGTGCCGGCGCGGAACGCGCGGCTATCAATGCGCCTATTCAGGGAACGGCGGCAGACGTTATTCGCCGGGCGATGATCCGTATGCCGGACGCACTCGCGGCGAAGAAGCTCAAGAGCAAGATGCTGTTACAGGTGCATGATGAGTTGGTGTTCGAAGCACCGGACAAGGAATGCGATATGCTCATCGCAGCCGTCACGAAGGTGATGGAACACGCGGCGCTTCCCGCTCTGCAGATATCGGTGCCGTTGGTTGTCGATGCGCGCGCGGCTTCGAACTGGGACGAAGCGCACTGATTGCTTCAGCGCGGCGCTGGCCCTTTGCGGTATTCAAATGCAATGAAATAGACCTTCTCGCCCCGTCCATGCTTTGCGGTCTTGAGCAGATCGATCACGCCATCAAATCCTGAATCGCGCGCCATCTTTGGCGTGATCTGGTCGACCGCGATCTCGCGCATGCCGGTGACATGCACATGACCGCCGTCCATCGCATAGTCGCCGCCAAGCTTCACGCGCGGCTTCTGCCAGATGCGGATCGTGGTCGTGATGTCGCCGCGCTTGATGCCGGGGCGCAGCTTCTCGATGAAGTGCATACGGCTTACCCTAGCGCATAGCCGTTCTGCGGCAAGCAGCTTAGGCCGCCAGAGCCTTCAACCCGATCTCTGTCGCAATGCCCGCTTTTTCCAGCGTCAGCATCAGGTCATTCACGGCCGCATCGGCGCCCAACTGCTGGCCCCGTGTTTTGGAGAGATGCACCGTATAGGCGGTCAAAAATCCCGGACGGCCCATTTGCGTGAGAATAATGTTCCGGGCGCGCTCCGAGAGCATTCCTTCCGTGATGGCCCCGCCTGTGATGAGGCGCAGGATGGCAACGGCTTTTTCGACTGGTCCCGCCGATTTTGCCTCGATCGACTCCAGAAGTTTGCTGCGCCCCTCGGCATCGCAGGCCACCTTGTCGAGCGCGTCGCAAATTTCCTGCTTCTGCACGTCCTGAAAGCCGGAACGCTGGACGCGCTTCTGAAGTTCGACCAGGTTTTGAAGCCGTTCGAGCACCGGTGTCTTGGCAAAAAGATAAAACTGCTCGAATTGCGGTGAAGTGATGATCGGGGCGAAGAACTTCGCAAGCTGGCGCTTGTTTTCCGCGCCGATAATGTTCTCTTCGATCAGGAGCAGGCGCTCGATTTTCTCGTTCACGCTGGCGGCTTCCTGAAGGTGTTCGCTCACCATCTCATTGGTGACCAAACGCTTGGAGCGCAGCGTGAAGGCGCCGATTAGGTCTTCGTGGCTGAGATACTTGCCCTGCCCGAGCACCAGCTTGTTTGCGATCCGGCGCAGGGTTTTCAGCTCGTCCACAAGCGAGTCGGGGCAGAGCCGCTTTACGCTTTTGAGTTCCGCCAGGATGCGGCCGGCAACGGCGGTGCGCGCCGCCGGCAGATCGTCGGTCTTGAAATGCCGCGTCACCGACGTGATTGCGGTGTTCGCGCCCTCGATATTCTCGCCGAGAAACACGTGGACCAATATCCAAAGCGCCGCGCCAAGATTTTCCGTCTGGCCGATCAGTTCATGAAGTGCCGCGGACCCGGCCAGGATTTCCGCGCCGATGGAATCCACCGTCGGCAGCAGAACCTCGGCCGCGTCCTTGTCCCGTTCGGCTTCTTTTAGAATGGAGAGAAGGCGCCCCAGCTTATCATTCCATCCGCTGGCATCCGCCAGATAATGGGCGATCGCGCCGTTGAAGAGATAGGATTTGTCCGGCTCGGGCGCGAGCTTGCGCGCAAGCTTGGCGAATTCGCCTTCGCGGGCCTTGGGGAAATACCCGCGTTTCTCGTCGCTATAGACGCGGTTCATCGCCTTGGTGGTGAGATCCTGCAGCTTTTTCACGATCTGCTGGACCGGCAGATTGGTATTTGCCGCCTGCGCGACGGAGACCTTCTGGATCGCGTGCTGATAGGTCGTGCCGGTCGCTTCCAGTTGTTCCAGCGCATCGCCGCGATGGATGAGTTCGGTAATTGTGATCCGCTGGCGTGCGAGATGTTCGGCGAGCAGGCGTCCCATCGTGGAGCGCGCGTGATACGAGTAGAGATCGTCAGGTTTGAAGCAAGGCAGGGCGCTCGGCTGGTCCTCCTTCGCCACTTCTTCCTTTATCTTGTTGTGGCCGTCTTCAAAAATCTTGAGCGACTGGTACGCGCCGGTTTCGTCGTCATAACTTTCCTTGACGACCTTCACGCCGGTGGCCTGGTTGTCCGCCATCAAGCCCTGCGCGATGGCAATCGCCGCATCGCGCTGGCTGGTGGCTTCGTGCATCGTCCATCCGCCCTTCGAGCCCTGACGGCGGAAGACTTCGTAGTGAACTTCGCGTGACATCTATTCGGCGCGCCCCTGTCGAACGGCCAGTATGTTGGCAAGCCCTTTAACTGCCGGTTAAGGCTGACGCCCGTTCACCACGCCCTTGATCGCCGGAGCCCGTCCGCACAACCGGCATTCCGGGTCCGGCTTCACCCTTACCGTCCGGAAGCGCGTGGCAAGCGCCTCGTAAATCAGGAGCCGTCCGGCCATGCTTTGGCCGGCGCCGGTGATCTCCTTGATGACTTCCAGTGCCTGCAGGCTGCCCATCACGCCAGCGGCCGCGCCCAGGACGCCGGTTTCCGAACAGTTCGGAATTGTCCCCACAGGTGGCGGTTCGGGAAACAGGCAGCGATAGCAGGGGCCGGTCTTCTCATGCGCCTTGAAGGTCGCGAGCTGCCCTTCGAATTCCGTGACGGCAGCAGAAATCAGCATTTTCTTTGCGAAAAAGCAGGCGTCGTTGATCAGGAATCGCGTGTCGAAATTGTCCGAGCCGTCAGCCACGATGTCGTATTGAGCTATGATTTCCAGCGCGTTCTCAGCCGTCAGCCTTGTCGTATGCGGCACGATGCGAACGTTCGGATTGATCGCCTGTGCGGCGTCGGTCGCGCTGTCGGTCTTCCGGCGTCCAACGTCGGCGGTCCGGTGAGCGATCTGTCTCTGCAGGTTGGAGAGGGACACGATGTCGAAGTCCGCAACACCGATGGTGCCTACGCCGGCTGCCGCTAGATAGAGGATGACCGGGCTCCCCAGCCCGCCGGCGCCCACCACCAGCACCCTTGCGGCCTTGAGTCGTGCCTGTCCCGTGCCCCCCACCTCCCGAAGGACGATGTGGCGGGCGTAGCGGTCGAGTTCCTCGTCCGTAAGGCTCATGAGGCGCTATAACCCATTGGCTTTCCCCAAGAAAATCAGAATCGCGACGGATCGCCCCAGAGTCCGGTTTTTCTATACTTTTCAAAGGCTTGGGGCTATAGAGCCGCGATGAAACCAATTTCCCGACTTTCGTTGAAGCCGGGGAAGGCCAAGGCTATTTTGGCCGGTAAAACCAACATTTAAGCGGCCCGAAAACGGGTCGCCGTTCCACGGGGTTACGACATGGCTGACGGACAGGCTTTCGGCCTGGAGAAACAGGGCTTTCGCAATCTGAAGGCCGTGAACTGGAATCTCACCGTTCCAGATCTCTACGAGCATGCGGTCCGCCGCGGCGAAGGCCTTCTTTCCAAGGACGGCCCGTTCGTCACGCTCACTGGCCAGCACACGGGCCGTTCCGCGACCGACAAGTTCGTCGTGCGCGATGCACAGACCGAAAACAACGTCTGGTGGGACAACAACAAGCCGATGACGCCGGCGCATTTCGATGCGCTGTATGCCGACATGATGAAATTCGCGGAGGGCAAAGAGCTTTACGCGAAGGATCTCTTCGGCGGCGCCGATCTCGAGCATCGCCTGCCCGTGCGCATCGTTACCGAATATGCGTGGCACTCTCTCTTCGTGCACCAGCTTCTGATCCGTCCGACGGCCGATCAGCTCAAGGGGTTCAACCCGGAGTTCACCATCATCGACCTGCCCAGCTTTGAAGCCCATCCGGCCAAGCACGGCAGTGCGACAAAGACGGTGATCGCGGTCAACTTCTCCAAGAAGCTGATCCTCATCGGCGGCACCTCCTATGCCGGCGAGATGAAGAAGTCGGTGTTCACGATCATGAACTACCTGCTTCCGGCCAAGCGCATCATGTCGATGCACTGCTCCGCCAATGTCGGCAAGGATGGCAAGTCGGCGATCTTCTTCGGCCTGTCGGGCACCGGCAAGACGACGCTGTCGGCCGATGCTTCGCGCACGCTCGTCGGCGATGACGAGCACGGCTGGAGCGAGCATGGCGTCTTCAATATCGAAGGCGGCTGCTATGCGAAGGTGATCCGCCTGAGCCGCGAGTCCGAACCGGAAATCTATGCGACGACCGAACGCTTCGGCACGGTGCTCGAAAATGTCGACATGGATCCGCAGACCCGCGAACTCGATCTCGACAGTGCGAAATATGCGGAGAACACGCGCGCTGCCTATCCGATCGATTTCATCCCGAACGCCAGCGAAACCGGCCGTGCGGGTCATCCCAAGAACGTGATCATGCTGACGGCGGATGCCTTCGGCGTGTTGCCGCCGATCGCCCGTCTGACGCCGAGCCAAGCGATGTACCACTTCCTGTCCGGCTTCACCGCGAAGGTCGCTGGCACGGAAAAGGGCCTCGGCAAGGAGCCGCAGCCGACGTTCTCGACCTGCTTTGGCGCGCCGTTCATGCCGCGTCATCCCAGCGAATACGGCAACCTGCTACGCGATCTCATCGCCGAGCACGGCTCGGACTGCTGGCTGGTGAACACCGGTTGGACGGGCGGAGAGTTCGGCACCGGCTCGCGCATGCCGATCAAGGCCACGCGCGCGCTTCTGAACGCCGCGCTCGACGGTTCACTCGCGAATGTCGAAATGCGGATCGATCCGCACTTCAAGTTCCGCGTGCCGGTATCGGTGCCGGGTGTCGATTCCAGGATCCTGAACCCGCGCGACACCTGGGCGGACAAGGCCGCTTACGACGCGCAGGCAAAGAAGCTGGTCTCGATGTTCCGCGAAAACTTCAAGAAGTTCGAAGCCCATGTCGGCAAGGACGTTCTCGAAGCGGCGCCGATCCTGGCCGAAGCTGCCGAGTAGGCAGCGACAAAAACGAAAGGCCCGCGAGCGATCGCGGGCCTTTTTCATTTCTGAAATCGCTCAAACCGTTTTGCGATATACCCACACGCGCGCGGGCGGCAGGTTGGCCCATACCAGAGCAGCCCGTTTCACCGTCGTGCCTTGCGGTGCGGGGATAGGCGGCTCGAAGCCATAGGAGAATTGCACGTAAGGTGCGCCGGGCTTGAGCTTCGCAAGCGCGCCTTCGATAAGCGCGCGGCGTCGCGATACCGGATGATTGAGCAAGGGCAATCCTGAAACGATGGCGGCAAAGCTTTCGCCATTGCCGCTGCCAAGCGTTTTTTGAATATCGAATGCATCGCCCTGAACGACGTTCACGCCGGGAAAGCGTTCGCGCACCATCTTCACGAAGTCCGGATCGTACTCGATCGCCGTAATCCGCTCCGCAGCCACGCCGCGGTGAAGCAGAGCCTCAGTCACGACACCGGTCCCCGGGCCCAGTTCCAGAACAGGTCCCTCGATCGAAGGATCCACCTGCCTGGCAATGGCCTGGCTCAGTGCGGGAGAGGATGGAGCAATCGCACCCACATTCTTGGGGCTGGCGATCAATCCTTTGAGGAAATGGAAATGCTCGGCGGCGCTGGTCGAGGGCATATGTCTTCCTATCAAAAACAACGTTGCATTTCAGCTATTCGTTTCATGCAGTTGACCCCGCGCCAGCCCGCGCGGGGACCTTACCTGCATAATGGACGAAATGGCCCAAGGTTCGCAAAGATGAAAACGCAGTCCGATCGGGTGTCGCAATTCCGTGAACTTCATGGGCACGGCAAAATTCTGGTGCTCCCCAATGCCTGGGACGCTGCCAGCGCCCGCCTGGCTCAGGATGCAGGTGCGAAGGCGGTTGCCACCTCCAGTGCTGCGGTTGCGTGGTCGAACGGCTATGCGGACGGGGAGGGCATGTCGCGCGACGTGGCGATTGCCGCCACGAAGGAAGTGCTGCGCGTGGTCACGGTTCCGGTGACCATCGACAATGAGGCGGGCTATTCGTCCGATCCCGCCACCGTGGCCGCCCATGCAATGGAACTCATTGAGATAGGTGTCGCAGGCATCAATATCGAAGACGGCACAGAGCCCGCCGATCTTCTGGTCGCCAAGATCAAGGCCATCAAGGCTGCGGCCAAGGCCAAAGGCGCGGATCTTTTCATCAATGCACGCGCCGATGTGTATCTGAAGAATCTCGTGCCGGACGCTCAGAAACACGCGGAGATTGTCCGCCGCGCAAAGCTTTATACGGAGGCTGGCGCGGACGGCATCTTCGCTGCGTTCGTGAATGATATGGCGGATATCCAAGCGATCGTCGCGGCGACGGATTTGCCGGTGAATATTTTGGCCAATGCCAAAGCGCCCGATGTAGCGACGTTAAAGGCAGCAGGCGTTCGCAGGCTTACCGTCGGAGCGCTGACGGGACGCGCAGCCTACGGACAGGCGCTGCGCGGCGTAAAGATGCTGCTGGATGACGGCAAGTACGACGCAATCTTCGCGACCGCCGGCGATTGTCCGGACTTCAACAAGGCGTTTGGATGAAGGTAATTACGCCTCGCCCTTCCAGAATTCTTTTACCTTGGCGAAAAAGCCTTCCGACTCCGGTTGTGATCCCGGCGCGGCTTCCGCTTCGAACTGCTTGAGCAGTTCTTTCTGTTTCTTGGTCAGCTTCACCGGCGTTTCCACCATCAGCTCGACATAAAGATCGCCGCTCATGCCGCCGCCGCGGAGCACCGGCATGCCCTTGCCGCGAATGCGGAACTGACGGCCCGACTGTGTGCCTTCCGGTATAACGACTTTCGTGCGCCCACCATCCAGCGTCGGCACTTCGATGTTGCCGCCCAGAGAGGCGGTAACAAAGCTTACCGGTGCGCGGCAATAAAGGTCGTGCCCGTCGCGCTGGAAAATCTCGTGTGGCGCGACAGAGATGAAAATATAGAGGTCACCTGGGGGCCCGCCATTCAGTCCCGCCTGGCCTTCGCCGGCGAGGCGGATGCGCGTGCCTTCCTCGACACCGGCGGGGATATCGACTGCCAGCGTGCGTTCCTTCTGCACGAGGCCTGCACCATCGCAGGTCTTGCAGGGATGTTTGATGAAGCGGCCGCTGCCGCGGCACTTCGGGCAGGTCCGCTCGATGGTGAAGAAGCCCTGCTGCGCGCGTACCTTGCCGATGCCGGCGCAAGTTGGACATTGCTCCGGCTTGTGACCGGCCTCCGCGCCGGTGCCGCCGCAGGTTTCGCAAGCCACGGCCGTCGGTACTTTGATCTGCGCAGCACGGCCCTTCAAGGATTCTTCCAGAGAGATTTCGAGATTGAAGCGCAGATCCTGTCCGCGGTTCTGGCGGCGCGCCTTGCGACCGCCGGTGAATTCGCCGAACAGATCGTCGAAGATGTCGGTGAAGCTGGAAGCGAAATCGAAGGGATTGCCGCGTCCGCCGCCACCGCCCATGCCGTGCTCGAACGCGGCATGTCCAAAACGATCATAGGCAGCGCGTTTCTGATCGTCTTTCAGGACTTCATAGGCTTCGCTGACTTCCTTGAAGCGGATTTCGGCGGTGGTGTCGCCGTGATTGCGGTCGGGATGGTGTTCCTTCGCGGCCTTGCGATAGGCGGATTTGATGACGTCGATGGACGCCGAGCGCTCCACGCCGAGAACTTCGTAATAGCAACGCTTTTCCATCGAATACGCCAACCACCTTAAAACGGCAGACCCGCATCCCCTTTGAGGAGATGCGGGCCTTCCATCATGACTTCAAGTCCTTGCACATCGGTTCACGCCCCCCGGGACCGAACGAACGCCGCTTACGCCGCGCCCTTCTTGTCGTCGTCGACCTCGGAGAATTCCGCGTCCACGACGTTGTCGTCCTTGGGCTGTTCGCCACCTTCGGCACCCGGAGCGGCACCTTCGCCGCCTTGGGCCTGCTGCGCCTTGTACATCGCTTCGCCGAGCTTCATCGAAGCCTGGGCCAGAGCTTCCGTCTTCGACTTGATGTCGTCGGCGTCGTCGTTCTTCAGGGCTTCCTTCAGCGCGGCGATGGCGTTTTCGATGTTGGTGCGTTCGCCAGCATCGACCTTGTCACCGTGATCGCTGAGCGCCTTCTCGGTCGAATGGACCAGCGCGTCGCCATGGTTCTTGGCTTCGGCGCTTTCCTTGCGCTTCTTGTCGTCGGCCGCGTGCTGCTCGGCTTCCTTCACCATCTTGTTGATGTCGGCTTCCGACAGGCCGCCCGAGGCCTGGATGCGAATCTGCTGCTCCTTACCGGTGGCCTTGTCCTTCGCGGTGACGCTGACGATGCCGTTAGCGTCGATGTCGAAAGTCACTTCCACCTGCGGCACGCCGCGCGGCGCAGGCGGCAGGCCCACCAGGTCGAACTGACCCAGCATCTTGTTGTCCGCCGCCATTTCGCGTTCGCCCTGGAACACGCGGATGGTGACAGCGGTCTGGTTGTCTTCCGCGGTGGAGAACACCTGGCTTTTCTTCGTCGGGATGGTGGTGTTGCGTTCGATGAGACGCGTGAACACGCCGCCCAGCGTCTCGATGCCCAGCGACAGCGGGGTCACGTCGAGAAGCAGAACGTCTTTCACTTCACCCTTCAGAACGCCGCCCTGGATGGCCGCGCCGATGGCGACGACTTCATCCGGGTTCACGCCCTTGTGCGGCTCCTTGCCGAAGAGCTGCTTCACCGCTTCCTGAACTTTGGGCATGCGGGTCATGCCGCCGACGAGAATGACTTCGTCGATCTGGTTCGCCGAGACGCCGGCGTCCTTCAGCGCCTGCTTCACCGGCGCGATGGTCTTCTGGATGAGGTCATCCACCAGCGCTTCCAGCTTGGCGCGCGTGATCTTCATCGTCAGATGCTTGGGGCCGGAAGCATCCGCCGTGATGAATGGCAGGTTCACTTCGGTCTGCATCGCAGACGACAGTTCGATCTTGGCCTTTTCCGCGGCTTCCTTCAGGCGCTGAAGCGCCAGACGGTCGCTGCGCAGGTCGATGCCGGACTCTTTCTTGAATTCGTCGGCGAGATAGCCGACCAAGCGCTGGTCGAAGTCTTCACCGCCCAGGAACGTGTCGCCGTTGGTGGACTTCACTTCAAACACGCCGTCGCCGATCTCCAGCACCGACACGTCGAACGTGCCGCCGCCAAGGTCGTAGACCGCGATCGTGCCGGAGCCCTTCTTGTCCATGCCGTAGGCAAGGGCGGCGGCTGTCGGCTCGTTGATGATGCGAAGCACTTCAAGGCCCGCGATCTTGCCGGCGTCTTTCGTCGCCTGGCGCTGCGCGTCGTTGAAGTAGGCAGGAACGGTGATGACCGCCTGCGTGACCTTTTCGCCGAGATGGGCTTCGGCGGTTTCCTTCATCTTCTGAAGGATGAAGCCGGAGATCTCGCTCGGCGCGAATTTCTTGTTGTCGCGGCCCTGCACCCACGCGTCGCCATTGTCGGCCTTGACGATCTTGTAGGGCACCATGTCGATGTCCTTCTTCGTCATCGGGTCGTCGAAACGGCGGCCGATGAGGCGCTTGATCGCGAAGAAGGTGAATTCGGGATTCGTCACGGCCTGCCGCTTGGCGGGCTGGCCCACGAGACGTTCGCCGTCATTGCTGAAGGCGACGATGGACGGCGTCGTACGGGCGCCTTCCGCATTTTCGATAACCTTGGGGGCGGAGCCCTCCATGACGGCCACGCACGAATTGGTCGTGCCGAGGTCGATGCCGATCACTTTTGCCATGCTCTAATCCTCTCTCTGGCGGACGGCGTCCTGGCCTCAAACGTGAGCACCCTCCGGGCCGTTCCCATTGATATCATTGACAAATCCAGCACTTGGCCAATGCCCGGCCGGACCTGAGGGGTATATAGGAAGGCGTGCTTAACGCTGCAAGTCAGGGAACCCGGCTAAGCGCCGAATCCCATAGGGAATTCCCCGACTATTAGCGGGTTCCGGCCTTGACGGCCACGGGGTCGCACCCTCTGATTTCGCACATGCAAAAGGGGGTGCCTTCCGGCCTAGAACTGGGAGTGGAGGATCATCATCCGTCCACGCCGGCCAAGCCCGTGCGCCCCGGCGAGGCGGCGCCCTACGCGCATTATGAGCTCAGCGCCGCCTATGACGAGATGTTTACGCCGAAGGGGCATGTGCGCGCGCATTACGGCCAGCTTGATCTGCGGCTTCTGACTCTGGAGCCGGATGAGTTGCTGCGCCGCCAGCAAGCCTGCGAGCAAAGCTTTCTGCACCAGGGCATCACCTTCACCGTCTATTCCGACAACCAGTCCACCGAGCGGATCATTCCCACCGACCTTCTGCCGCGCATTGTCACTGGCGCGGAATGGGATCGGGTGGAGCGCGGGTTGAAGCAGCGCATCCAGGCGCTCAATCTTTTTCTGCGCGACATCTATGCCGAAGGCCGCGTGCTGAAAGACGGCGTGATCCCGCGCAAGCTTATCCTCGGTTCCAAGCACTATCGCCGCGAGATGCGCGGCGTGGCGGTGCCTCACGGCTCTTATGTGAACGTCTGCGGCAGTGATCTTATCCGCTGCGAGGACGGCCACTTCGCCGTGCTGGAAGACAATCTGCGTGTGCCGTCCGGCGTATCCTACATGCTGGCGAACCGAGACGTTGTGCGCCGCGCGTTTCCCAATGTCTTCCGCGCCTCACGCGTTCGGCCGATCGAGCAATATCCCAACGAGCTTCTCGCCACGCTGAAATCCCTGGTGCCGTTTCAGGAAGACGTTTCCATCGCCGTTCTCACGCCGGGTGTCTTCAACTCCGCATTCTTCGAGCATGCGTTCCTCGCCCGTCAGATGGGTGTGGAGCTGGTGGAAGGCCGCGACCTTCTGGTGAACGACAATGTCGTCTATGCGCGCACGACCAGCGGCCTGAAGCGCATCGATGTCATCTATCGCCGCGTCGATGACGATTTCATCGATCCGCTCGTGTTTCGTGAGGATTCCACGCTCGGCGTGGCGGGCTTATTCAATGCCTATCGCGCCGGCAATGTGGTGCTGGCCAACGCGCTCGGCACCGGCGTTGCCGACGACAAGGCGGTCTATGCCTATGTGCCGCGGCTGATCCGCTATTATCTCAGCGAAGAGCCGATCCTCGATAACATCGAGACGTTCCTTTGCCGCGAGGAAAAGTCGCTCAGCCATGTGCTGGCCAATCTCGACAAGCTGGTGGTGAAAGCGGTGGGCGAATCCGGCGGCTACGGCATGCTCGTAGGGCCGCATGCCAGCCAGGGCGAGCGCGAAGAATTTGCCCGCAAGCTGAAGGCCGATCCGGAAAATTATATCGCCCAGCCGACGATCCAGCTTTCCACCGCACCGACCTATGTCAACGGCGGTGTCGAAGCCCGCCATGTCGATCTGCGTCCTTTCATCCTGCACGGCGAAGAAACCCGCATCGTGCCGGGCGGGCTCACGCGCGTTGCGCTCAAGAAAGGAAGCCTTGTCGTGAATTCCTCGCAAGGCGGCGGCTCGAAAGACACCTGGGTGCTGAACGACTGATGCTGGCTCGTGTCGCAGATTCTCTCTACTGGATGGCGCGCTATATCGAACGCGCAGAGCATACGGCGCGGCTGATCGCCGTGAAGCTCGAATCCATGATCGAGCAGTCGCCGGAAGATGCCGAAAACAGCTGGATTCGCGTGGTGGCCGCGCTCACGGGCGAAGAGGCCTCCACCACCGATGCGCATGCGATTACGCAAGCGATCGCGTTCGATCGAACCAATCCGTCGTCGCTCGTCAGCTCGCTGCGCTTCGCGCGCGACAATGCCCGTCAGATACGCGAGCAGCTTTCCACCGAAATGTGGGAGCACCTGAACAGACTCTATCTAAGCACGCATGGCGAGACGATCCGGTCGGTTTGGGTGCACCAACCCGCACAATTTTTCCGCCAGACTCTGGAAGATCTCTTCACGCTCGACGGCGTGACATATTCCACGCTTCGCCATGGCGAAGGCTGGCGCTTTTTGGAGTTGGGGCGATACATCGAACGCGCGCAGCTCGTCAGCCGCCTGCTCGACATTCACTTCGGCATCGTAGCGCCGGGCTATAAAAATCCGCCGCCGCCGCCGAAATATTTCGACTGGCTCGTGCTTCTGAAGTTTTGCGCGGCGTTCGAACCCTACTGCAAGGAATACACCGCCGACCTGCGGCCGGAGAAGATCGCGCAGTTTCTGCTGTTCGACGCAGAGTTTCCGCATTCGGTCCGTTTCTCGGTGGATCGCGTCGTTGAATCGCTCGCGCATGTCGCGACGGGTGCACCACCCAACCGGCGGGCCGCGTGTGAGCGTCTCGCCGGCAGGCTGAAGGCGAGCGTTGATTTCGGCCTGATCGATGAGCTTTCCGGCGACTCGATCGACAATTTCCTCGTAAACATCACCCGGCAATGCGAACAGATTCACGATGCCGTGTACAAAGCCTACATCGCATATGACGCGGAGACGGTGTTGTGAGTCTTCTTATGTCCTATCGCTTCGCTACTTGAGGACGAATGTATTACTCGATCCGCCACGTCACCCGCTTTCGCTATGACTCGCCGGTGCGCGAGAGCGTGATGGAATTGCGCATGCAGCCACGCTCGGAAGGTCCGCAATCGCTCCGCAGTTTCCAGATTGCGACCACGCCACGGGCGCAGCTGTATGCCTACACCGATTATCTCGGCAACGCAGTCTATCATTTCAACGTGTTGCGACAGCACAACGAGTTGCGCATCGAGACGCAGGCTACGGTAGAGATGACGCAATGGCGCGCGCAACCCGAAGCGGCAGACGATTTGGAATGGAGCCGCTACAACAGCCTAAATTTGCCGGCGGAGCAGTACGATCTGCTGGAGCCGTCGAAGTTTGCACATATGTCCATCGATCTGCGCAATTTCATGGCGGCCAAGGACCTCGTAGTCCCCAAAGGCGATGTGCTTACGGCGCTTAAGCACCTCAACAAATCGATCCACGACAGTTTCGACTACGAAATCGGGATCACCGACGCGTCGTCACCGATCGACGATGCTCTGAAAGCCAAAAGCGGCGTCTGTCAGGATTTCGCGCACATCATGATCGCCATCGCGCGAAGCTGGGGCGTTCCGGCGCGTTATGTGTCCGGCTATCTGCACCATCGCACGAAGGGGCAGGATCGTTCCGGCGACGATGCCACCCATGCATGGGTGGAGGCATGGCTGCCCACCGTCGGCTGGGTGGGGTTCGATCCGACCAACGACATCATGGCCGGCGAACGCCACATTCGCGTTGCCGTGGGGCGCGATTATGCCGACGTGCCCCCCACCCGCGGCACCTATAAGGGCGGCGCGCGAAGCGAGCTCGCGATTTCGGTATCGGTCCAGCCCACGCAAGCCCCGATCCAGCATGAGGAATTTCTGCGGGTTGCGCGCCCGATGAAGCCTGGGGCCGATCAGCCCACGCGCGCGGAACAATTCTACCACCAGCAGCAACAGCAGCAATAAAGCGCGGATTCGTCGCGGTTTACCCCGAAAGCGGGCGGTCTATAGACTTCCCATGCATCTGCCCCGCCGCCATGTCCGGATCGCGCGTCTCTATTCGCGGCGCTGGCAGCGGCGCTTGATTTTTACGGGCGGCGCATTGGCGGTTGGTGTTACCGCGGTGGGACTGGCGCGGGCGTCGGATGGCGCACAGCATGCGTTCCAGCAAGTACTGCGGCATGTGCCCTATGGTGCGTTCGCACTGACGCCGCTGGGCTTCGCTTTTGTCGTCTGGATGACGAACAAATACTTCCCGAACATCCAGGGTTCCGGCATTCCGCAGGCCATCGCCACGCGCTCGCTCAAAACGGTCGAAGGGCGCAGCAAGTTCGTCAGTTTCCGCGCCGGCTTCGGCAAGGTCGTGATGACCCTTCTGGCGCTTCTCGTTGGCGCATCCGTCGGCCGCGAAGGTCCGACCGTGCAGGTCGGCGCCTCGCTGATGTTCGAGATCGGCAAGCTCACGCCGAAGCGGCAACCAGGTCTTATTCTCGCGGGTGCCGCCGCTGGCGTCGCCGCAGCATTCAACACGCCGCTCGCCGGAATCATGTTCGCCATCGAAGAGATCAGCCGCAGCTTCGAGGCGCGTACATCGGGCCTCATCATTGCGGCGGTGATATTCGCAGGCCTGACCTCGCTCGCGCTGTTTGGCAACTACACCTATTTCGGATCCAACAGCGCAGCGCTCGCCTACGGCGCCGATTGGCTGTCGGTGCCGGTGTGTGGCGTCGTGTGCGGTTTGGCCGGCGGTTTGTTCGGGCAAATCCTTATCGTCACGGCGCGTGGCCTGCCCGGCGTGGTCGGCCCCTGGATAAAGAAGCATCCGATCTGGTTTGCGATGGCTTGCGGCCTTGGTGTCGCAATCTGCGGATATCTTTCGGGCGATCAGATTTTCGGAACCGGCTACGCGCAGGCCCGCGGGCTGGTGCACGGCACACACCAGATGCCCTGGTCGTTCATGCCGCTGAAATTCATCGCCACGGTGTTGTCATCGATCAGCGGTATTCCCGGCGGGTTGTTCGCGCCATCGCTGGCCGTTGGCGCGGGCATGGGCGCGGACATCGCACGCTTGCTCTTTCCACACGCACCACTGGGCGCCATCGTGCTCATCGGGATGGTGTCGTATTTCGCGGGCGTGGTGCAGGCGCCAATCACAAGCTTCGTCATCGTGTCGGAGATGGTCGACAACCATCAGATGCTGGTTCCGCTGATGGCGGCGGCGCTGATTGCCAGCGCGTGCTCCAAATTGGTGTGCCCCGATAGCGTCTATCACGCGCTCGCGAAAGGGTTCCTCGCGAAAGTTCAGGCGCCGCCGGCCGAAGCGCGGACGTAGCCCAAGGCTTCCGCCTTTGCACTGCAGATCGCAGTGATGCGCCCCAGATTTTTTCCGAAGAACTCCGCCGGATCTGCGCCGCTGCCACGTGGCTGAAAAGCATGGTCGAGTTTTTCCGAGATATCCGACACGATGTGCAAGCCGAGACCTTCCGCGAGCCTTGCAATAGTTCTCTGCTTTTCCCGCGCGAAATCCTCATATCGGATGACGACGTTGCGCGCGTCCAATCGCTCGCACATCTCCACCGCGCGCAGCCAGCGCGTCGCGAGAATGTCGATATAATGTCCCGGCGGCAGCCCTAGATCGGCGCCGGAAAGGATGCTCTGCCATGTGCGATTGAGGCGGCGCGATCCAGGCATCACGCGATCCGCATCGCCGGGCAAATCGAGGCGCTCGAGCATGCTGCGGATGTTGTTCCAGGGATTGCGGATCACCGTGATCGCTCGGCTTCGCGCGAAATGGTCCATTAATGCCGGTGCCGCAAAGGTCATGCCCGGCTCTTTCACGATGTCCGCGGAAAAGGTCCACGCATTGCGTTTCACAAACGCGGCGGCGGATGTTTCACCCCTAACGAGTTCGCCGATATAGGGCTCCTGCGCACCGGCGAAATCGCTCACCAGGCGCAGGCCCGTTGCTTCTGCGAGCAAGCCCGATATCGCGGATGTGCCGGACTTCTGGTTTCCGAACACCAGCACAGGCGCTTCCGCCGGCCTGCTGACTGCCGCCAGCAACCTTTCCCGAACCACGCGCTTGTTCAAAGTGAAATGCATCCACGCTGATGACCAGGCCGCCCGTGCAAGGTGGCAGCTTTTTCGGACAGCCGAAACCGCTAATTGCCCGGATTGAGCTGGTAGATCGCAGCGTTGAGGACGCCCGCAAATGATACCCAGAGCAAATAGGGCACGAACAGCATTCCCGCGATCCGGTCGATCCGGAAGAACGAGATGGTCGTCACAAGAACCGCGATCCAGAGCACGGCGATCTCGATCAGTGCGGCCAGAAGCTGATGCGCGCCGAAAAAGATAAATGACCAAGCAAAATTCAAGGCCAGTTGGACCAGCCAATAGAGCATCGGCTGCGCGTTGAAGTCGGTCACCCTCCATACACGCCATCCGGCGATGGCCATGAAGATGTAGAGCGTGGTCCACACCGGCGCGAACAGCCAATTGGGCGGATTGAAGGACGGCTTTGCGAGCGAGGGATACCAGGTCACCACATTGGGTTCCGTCACCAGCCCGGCGAGAATTCCCACGCCAAGGCTGAGCGCGAGAAATCCAATGAGCACCGCAGCGCTTTGAAATCCACCGCGTACCCGTTCCGTGCCTGCAAATTCCCGAACCATGCAGGAAATACGCTTGGGAACGGCAATTGGTTCAAAGCGCCGCGATCACGGCTGCGTTGTAAATTTCGCTCATTTTCGCGCCCAGAGGCGCGATCTGCACCGGCTTTTCCAAGCCGATGAGCAACGGTCCCAGAACGCTGACGCTCCCAACCACCGACAGGAGCTTGGTGGAAATCGAGGCCGAATGGATTGCCGGCATGATCAGTACATTCGCCGTGTCCGTCAGGCGCGCGAAGGGGTAGAGCGCGAGTTTGTCGTGATCCAGCGCCACGTCGACGGAGATCTCGCCATCATATTCGAAATCCACTTCGCGGCGCGCCAGAATGTTTACCGCCTCGACAATGCGCTCGCTGCGTTCGCTGCGGGGGAAGCCGAAGGTGGACGATGCCAGCATCGCCACGCGCGGCGTAAATCCAAAATTTCTCGCGGTCCGCGCGGTCTGGATAGCGATGTCGGCAAGTTCCTCACTGGTCGGCATCTCGTGCACCGACGTATCGGCCACGAACAGCACACGGCCTTTCGCAAACACCACATTCACGCCGATGGGCCGTTCGCCCCGCGGCGGATCGAGAACGGTGCGCACATCGTCCAGCGCGGCCTGATAGGCGCGCGTGACGCCCGTCACCATCGCGTCCGCGTCGCCGGCCGCCAGCATGGAGGCGCCATAGACGTTGCGGTCGTTCGTAACCATGCGGATGCAATCGCGATAAAGGCGGCCGTGGCGCTGCATGCGTTTGTACAGCGCATCGATATAGGGCTGGGCATCCTGCGCGGAATGCGGCACGCGGATGGCGAACAGCTCCGGGTCGAAGCCGGCGCGGCGCATGCCTTCCTTGATGATCTCCTCGCGGCCCACAAGGATCGCCTTGCCGAGCCCTGAATTCTGAAACAACGCCGCCGCGCGGATCACAGAGTCTTCTTCGCCTTCCGCGAAAACCACGCGCTTGGGGTGCGCGCGCACCGATGCCGTGATGGTCTGGAATAACACGGCAGATGGATCGAGACGGGCTGTCAGCGTGTCGTGATATGAGTTGATGTCTTTCAACTCGCGCCGCGCGACGCCGGTCTTGATGGCGGCTTCAGCCACGGCGGCGGAGACACGGCTGATAAGGCGCGGATCGAACGGCACCGGAATGATGTAATCCGGGCCATAGGCGGGGCGCTTGCCGCGATAGGCCATCGCCACTTCGTCCGGCACATCTTCGCGCGCCAGGGCCGCGAGCGCTTCGGCGGCGGCGATCTTCATCGTCTCGTTGATCGTCGTCGCGCGCACATCCAGCGCGCCGCGAAAGATGTAAGGAAAGCCCAACACGTTGTTGACCTGGTTGGGATAGTCGCTGCGTCCGGTGGCGACGATGGCGTCTGGCCGCACGGCTTTCACGTCTTCCGGTGTGATTTCGGGATCGGGATTGGCCATGGCGAAGATGATCGGCGCTTTCTTCATGGTCTTGACCATGTCCTGCGTCACCGCGCCTTTCACTGAAAGACCCAGGAACACATCGGCGCCCTTGAGTGCGTCTTCCAGCGTGCGCGCGTCGGTCTCGACCGCATGCGCGCTCTTCCACTGGTTCATGCCCACGGTGCGGCCGCGATAGATCACGCCCTTTGTATCGCACAGGATCGCATTCTTGCTCGGCAGCCCCATCGCCTTGAGCAATTCCAGGCACGCGATGCCCGCCGCGCCCGCACCGTTCACCACCACCTTGATGTCGGCGAAGCTGCGGCCCGTGAGATGGCAGGCATTGATCACGCCGGCGGCGGAAATAATCGCTGTTCCATGCTGATCGTCATGGAACACCGGGATGTCCATGAGCTCGCGCAGCCGTTCTTCGATCACGAAGCATTCCGGCGCCTTGATGTCTTCCAGATTGATGCCGCCGAAGCTGGGGCCGAGATAGCGCACGGCATTGATGAACTGATCGACGTCGGTTGTGTCGACTTCCAGGTCGATCGAATCCACATCGGCGAAGCGCTTGAACAGCACCGCCTTGCCTTCCATCACCGGCTTGGACGCCAGCGCGCCAAGATCGCCGAGACCCAGGATTGCCGTGCCATTGGAGATGACGGCCACCAGATTGCCCTTGGCTGTGTAGTCGTAGGCGCGGTCCGGGTTCTCGGCGATGGCGCGCACGGGAACCGCAACCCCCGGCGAATAGGCGAGCGCCAGATCGCGCTGGGTCGCCATCGGCTTGGTGGGATTGATCTCGATTTTCCCCGGCTTGCCCTGGGCATGGAAGGCGAGGGCCTCTTCCTCGGTGAATGTGGGTCTCTGGATATGGTCCATGCGTGCCGCCTGACGGTGATCCACAGAATATCCGCCCGGAAAGCCTGATGTTTCAAGGACGCTATCGCCGCGCCGCCCAAGGGGGCGGTAGGGTGCGCCTCCCATGAACGAGCACGTTTCCCCGCCCCAAGATACCGAGGCTACGCCCATGATGGCGCAGTACCTCGAGACCAAGGCGGCGCATGCGGAATACCTGCTGTTCTACCGCATGGGCGACTTCTACGAGATGTTCTTCGACGATGCGGTACGCGCCTCCGAGGCGCTGGACATCGCGCTGACCAAGCGCGGCAAGCACGCCGGCGAAGACATTCCGATGTGCGGTGTGCCGGTTCACGCGGCGGAAGCCTATCTGGAGAAACTGATCCGCAAGGGCTTCCGCGTCGCCGTCTGCGAGCAGATGGAAGATCCCGCCGAAGCCAAGAAGCGCGGCTCCAAAGCGGTGGTGAAGCGCGAGGTTATCCGCCTCGTGACGCCCGGGACGCTTACCGAAGATTCTCTTCTCGAAGCGCGTGCTTCCAATGTGCTGGCCAGCCTGGGCCGCAGCGGTGGCGATTTCGCGATCGCATCGGCCGATATGTCCACCGGGGCGTTTCATGTCGGTGTCGTGACAGCCTCCGATGTTGCTGCCGAACTCGCGCGTATCGCTCCGCGCGAATTGCTGACGCCCGATGCGCTTCTGGCGGACGAGGTGTTGGGCGCAGTCTTGAAGGGATTCGGCCCGGCCTTGTCGCCGCTGCCCTCGATCAAATTCGATTCCGGTACCGGCGAGCGCGCGCTGAAGGCGCTCTACAAGGTGATGGCGCTGGATGGCTTCGGTGCATTCAGCCGCGCGGAGCTTTCGGCGGCGGGCGCGCTGGTGGGTTATCTTGAACTCACGCAGAAGGGAAAGCTGCCGGCGCTGAAGCCGCTGCAGCAGACCGCCGCGCGCGCCTATATGGCGATCGATGCTGCCACGCGCCGAAATCTCGAACTGGTGGAAACGCTCACCGGCACACGCAACGGCTCGCTGTTGTCGGTGATGGATCGCACGGTGACGGCGGCCGGCGCGCGCGAACTTTGCAGCCGCCTGTCATCGCCGCTCACGGACATAAAGGCGATTGCCGCGCGCCACGATGCAGTCGCCTTCTTCGCCGCCGATTCCGAATTGCGCCGCCATCTCCGCGAAGACCTGCGCCGTGCTCCCGATATCGCGCGCGCGCTGGCGCGTCTCTCTGTCGGCCGTGGCGGCCCGCGCGATCTGGCCAATATCCGCGACGGCCTGAAAGCCGCGCGCGCCTTGCGCGATCAGCTTGGCAAGCTCGACGACCCGATGAAGCCGGCGCTGGGTGAAATCGAACAGGCGCGCGCCGATCTCGTCGAAGGTATCGCCGCCGCCAGCGTTGTATCCGACAAGCTGGAGCATTTTCTCGTTGCCGAGCCGCCATTCCTGGCGCGCGACGGCGGCTTCATCATCGCCGGAAGCCATACGCCGCTGGATGATGTGCGTTCGCTGCGCGACGAATCGCGCCGCGTCATCGCCACGCTTGAAGCAAAATACCGGCAATACAGCGGCGTCGCGGCCCTGCGCATCAAGCACAATGGCGTGCTGGGCTATTTCATCGAAGTCACGCCGCAGCACGGCGACAAGCTGATGGAGGGCGAGAACCGCACGCTCTTCCGCCACCGCCAGACCATCGGCAGCGCCGTGCGTTTCACCACCGATGAACTAGCCACGCTCGCCACGCGCATCAGCCAAGCCGCCGATCAGGCGCTCGCCATGGAGCGTGAGCTGTTCGATCAGATGCTGGCAGCAGTTATGGAGGCGAGCCTGCCGCTCGCACGCGTGGCCGATGCCTTGGCGCGGGTGGATGTGGCGACGGCGCTTGGCGAATTGGCAATCGCCGCGCGCCATGTGCGGCCCGTCGTCGACGGCAGCCTGAATTTCAAAATCCATCTTGGACGTCATCCGGTGGTGGAAGCCGCGCTGGCTGCAGATCACGCCAATCCCTTCGTGCCGAACGATTGCGACCTGTCGCCGGATACCAAACGAATCTGGCTGGTCACGGGCCCGAACATGGCGGGTAAATCCACCTTCCTGCGCCAGAACGCGCTTATCGCGGTGATGGCGCAGATGGGGGCATTCGTACCGGCGGAAAGCGCCCATATCGGCATCGTCGACAAGCTGTTCTCCCGCGTCGGTGCCGCGGACGATCTGGCGCGTGGCCGTTCGACTTTCATGGTGGAGATGGTGGAAACCGCCGCGATCCTCAACCAGGCGACGCCGCACAGTCTTGTCATTCTGGATGAGATCGGCCGCGGCACGGCCACCTTCGACGGTCTTGCCATCGCCTGGGCCGCTGTCGAGCACATGCACGAGGCGAACAAGTCGCGCGCACTCTTCGCCACGCATTATCACGAGATGACGGCGTTGGCCGAACGCCTCGATTCCCTTGCCTGCGTGACCATGCGCGTGAAGGAGTGGAAAGACACGATTGTCTTTCTCCATGAAGTAGGGCCCGGCGCGGCGGATCGTTCCTATGGCATCCATGTCGCCAAACTCGCCGGCTTGCCCGCCGCCGTCATAGGTCGTGCCGAAGAGGTGTTGAAAGCGCTGGAAGATGGCCGCGAAGGCCACAAGCCGCTCGCGCGGATCGACGACCTGCCTCTGTTCGCGGCCAACGTACCAGCTGGCGGATCTACAGCAGAGCCGAGCGCAATCGAAGAAGCCCTGCGGAATGTTTCGCTGGACGCGCTGACGCCGAAACAGGCCCTTGATCTGCTCTATGCTCTAAAGTCCAAGCTCGGACCCGAATAGTCCGGCTTTCGCAAGCGCGCGCAAAATGTAAAAATGGCGGCAATGAGCTCAACCGCCCGCGCGCCGCGCAAATTCCTCGTCGTCGTCGACAAGACTCCGGAATCCAAGGTGGCGATCCGCTTCGCCACACGGCGTGCCATGGCGACTGAGGGTCGCGTCACGCTTTTGTGCGTGGCGCAACATGCCGACTTTCAGCAATGGCGCGGCGTTGAAGAAATCATGAAGGACGAAGCCCATCAGGAAGCGGAGTCGCTCATCTATGAAGCGGCCAAGGCCGTGAATGAGATGTCCGGCATCGTTTGCGAACTGGTCATCGCCGATGGCCGGGTGATGGATGCGCTCATGTCGCTTCTTAAGGACGACAGCGATATTTCCATTCTTGTCCTTGCTGCCTCCACCGCCAAGGAAGGTCCTGGCCCGCTCGTCGCAACCGTGGCCAACACTGGCCATTATCCTATCCCTGTCACCATCGTCCCCGGCAGTCTTTCCGATGACGAGATAGACGCGCTCGCATAAGGAATTTTCACATGCGCTATCTGCACACCATGGTCCGCGTGAAGGAGCTTGAGCCTTCGCTTCACTTCTATTGCGATCTTCTGGGGCTAAAAGAAGTGCGCCGCATCGAAAACCAGGGCGGCCGTTTCACACTTGTCTTTCTCTGCGCGCCGGACGATTTCGAGCGTGCGCAGAAGGATCAGGCGCCGATGGTTGAGCTCACCTACAACTGGGATAGCGAAGAGTACAAAGGCGGCCGCAACTTCGGCCATCTCGCCTATAGCGTCGAGAATATCTACGACACCTGCAAGCGCCTGATGGACGGCGGTGTCGTCATCAACCGTCCGCCGCGCGACGGCCACATGGCCTTTGTCCGTTCCCCGGATGGAATCTCCGTCGAGCTTCTTCAGGAAGGCGGATCGTTGCCGTCTGCCGAGCCGTGGTCATCAATGCCGAACACAGGCCAGTGGTAATCGGCACTGCGCGCTGAAACCTAGGATTTCGGCCCGCGAATCCATTGCGAATACAACCACTTTTCGCCGCGCGTCGGCGCCAAGCCGGCGTGGAGCGTTCGTGCGTCCGGTTTTCCGTCCGTCGTGTTGAAGAACAGCAGCGCGTCGCCCTTCTTGCCGCGGTAACGAATGTCGAGTCTCGGAAATTCGGTTTCGCCGCCCTCGAAATTGTCATTGAGATAGATAAGAAACGTGGCCACGCGCTGGCCGAAGCGTTCGACGTCTTCGGCGAGGCCGCGGGCATTCGTGTCGAAGAAATCATAGTGCGGCTTGTATTCTTCGCCGGGCTTGTAGTGCAGCGCCATCGGCCACTCCAGTCCCTGAGGCGAAAGCCCGCTTGCCTCGGCGATGCGCGATCGCGTGAGCATGAGCACGACGTCGCATTCCGCCAGGTTGAATCCGGCGTGGCTGTTGGTGCGCATATTCTCCATGCGCGCGCCCGCGCCGGAATCCGGCAGATTGACCTGAGCCGGTTCAAGGCGGGTCTTCGCGCGTTCAACAATCCAGTCGCAAAACTTCGGCGGCAAGAAGTCTTCAAAGGCGCGCACATCGGGCGATAGTGACAAAGCGCGGCCGGGATTTGTCCCGAGCCATGCAGCCATGTTTACGGTGCCGCGCATTTCGGCCCAGTCCATGGTGCTCTTGCCCGAAAGCAGGGCCAGCTCCTGCCGCGAGAGCGCATGGCCGGTTCGCGCAGCCTGCAACAGGTAATCGAGAGCGATGTTCCAGCGGTTGGGCAATCCGTCATCATTCGCCGCCAGAGTCGCGCAAAGATGTGCCGCCTCGCTATCGCCGCGCTGTGCGGCCTCGCGGGCCATTCCGATTCCATCCGCAATCGCCAAAGGTTCGCGGACCAGAAGGTTCGTGGCCAGAAGCCGCAACGCTTCGACGCTACCGGTCTGCGCCGCCTTGGCAAACCAGTTGCGCGCTTCCTTGTGGTCGCCCTTCTTCTCCGCGCTTCTGCCGAAAGCAATCTGCGTCGGCGCACTGCCCATGCTCACGTCGATGCCACCTGTTCCAAACCGGGCCGGCAACCTATCACCGGGGGCGCCGCAGCCGAAACAGGTGTGAACGCTGGGGCTTGAAGCCCGGTCGCGCACCCCGAAATATGGGTGCGCGGTAACGGGGCGCGGTCAGGCGATGTGGGATTTCAGCTTCGGCAAGTCTGTGAGCATGATTTTGGGGACTTTGCCGTTCATTGCCTTGCGGCTCGTGGTCTACGTTGGCATCGCTATCGGCTATGTCTTCGCCGTTGGTGTCGGCGCGGTTGTCGGCTTCGCGCTGGGTCATTTGTGGTCCGGCAGCGACGCCCCCATGGGCGGCGCATTCTGGGGCGGATTGATCGGCTTCGGCATCACCAGCGCGCTGCTCTATCTGGCCCGCGAATATCTGCTCTATCTCGTCAAGGCCGCGCATATCGCGGTGCTGGTGCAGATCATGGATGGCCGGTCTGTGCCGGCCGACCAGACCCAGATCGGCTATGGCGTGAACTTCGTGAAGACGCATTTTGCGGAATCGTCGGTCTTGTTCGGCGTCGATCAGATCATCAAAGCCGTGCTGCGCGCGCTCTTTCGCACCATCAATTTCTTCGCGATGTTCCTGCCGATTCCGGCGTTCCAGAATCTGCTGCGCCTCGCCGAGTCGATCGTGCGCATGTCGCTCACCTATGTGGACGAAGTGATCCTCGCCTATCTCATTCGTACGCGCACGACCAATCCCTGGCAGACGGCGGAAGATGGGCTGATCCTCTATGCCCAGAATTACCGCCACTTTCTGAAGAACGCTGTGTGGCTCTGGGTCATGATGTGGGCGGTGACGATCGCGATCTTCATCGCGCTGCTCGGCCCCGTGGGCACGCTGGTATGGATGTTTCCCGGTCACACCAGCGCGGGCCTCTGGGCGTTCGCTCTGGCGTTGATCTTTGCGATCGCCCTCAAGAAGGCGCTGCTGGAGCCGCTCGCCATCGCGTCCCTGATGCAGGTCTATTTCAAGACCATCGAGGGCCAGCGGCCGGATCCCGAGTGGAGCGCGCGTCTGGCACAGGCCTCGGCCAAATTCCGGGAGCTGGCCCAAAAGGCCGCAGGCTGGATCCCGCGCCCGCCGGAAAATCCTGCTAAACCTGTGTGATGGGCAAAGTTGTCGTCGCCATCGCCATTGTCGCCGTCGCGCTGATCCTCGCGGCCGGCCTCTATACGCTGTGGGTCGGCGGGGACACGGCCAAGAGCTGGTCGAACCGGCTGATGCGCTGGCGCGTACTGGCGCAGTTCATCGCGATCATCATCATCATGATCGTGCTTTACGCGACGAGTCCCCATTAAGTTCGATTCTGTCGCGTTTCGCGGCGCTTTCGCTTCCAAACTTGCGCGCGCTATAGTCCCGGCCAGACAGCAATCGCGCAGTGAAAATGGCCGGAAAAACGCTCTACGACAAAATCTGGGACGCCCACCTGGTGCAGGAAACGCCGGGGGAATCGCCGGTGATTTATGTTGATCGCCATCTGGTTCACGAAGTGACCAGTCCGCAGGCGTTTGAAGGTCTGCGCATGGCCGGGCGCAAACTGCGCCGTCCCGACCTTACCCTCGCCGTCGCCGACCACAACGTTCCGACCAAGGATCGCGCCAAGGGTATCGAGGATCCGGAGTCGCGCGAGCAGATCGCCGCGCTGGAAACCAATGCAAAAGACTTCGGCGTCGAATATCTGGCGATGGACGATATCCGTCAGGGCATCGTCCATATCGTGGGGCCGGAGCAGGGTTGGACGTTGCCCGGAACGGTCATCGTTTGCGGCGACAGCCACACCTCCACGCATGGCGCGTTCGGATCGCTCGCCTTCGGTATCGGCACGTCCGATGTCGAGCATGTGATGGCGACGCAGACCCTGTTGATGCCGAAATCCAGAAACATGCGCGTCACAGTGAATGGCGCGCTGCCCATCGGCGTCACCGCGAAGGACATGGCGCTCGCCATCATTGCGAAAATCGGCACCGCCGGCGGCACCGGCTATGTCATCGAATATGCCGGCGACGCCGTGAAAAGCCTTTCCATGGAAGGCCGCATGACGCTGTGCAATCTCACCATCGAAGGCGGTGCCCGCGCCGGATTGATCGCGCCGGACGAGACGACCTTCGGCTATGTTCAGGGCAAGCCGCGCGCGCCCAAGGGCTCGAAATGGGATGCGGCCGTCGCTTACTGGACAACGCTGCATTCCGATGCTGACGCCGTGTTCGACAGTGAGATCGTGCTCAACGCTGCGGACATTGCGCCGATGGTGACATGGGGCACATCGCCCGAGCAGGGCGCGCCGATCACCGCATCCGTGCCCGATCCGGCGAAGATCGGCGACGCCAACCAGCGCGCCGGTGTCGAACGTGCCTTGTCCTACATGGATCTGAAACCGGGCATGGCGCTGTCGGATGTGAAGATCGACCGCGTCTTCATCGGCTCCTGCACCAATGGTCGGATCGAAGATCTGCGCGCCGCTGCTGCCATCGCAAAAGGCCGCAAGGTCGCCGCGCATGTGGGCGCGATGGTCGTGCCGGGCTCCGGGCTCGTAAAGAAGCAGGCCGAGGACGAGGGGCTGGACAAGGTCTTCGTGGAAGCGGGTTTTGAGTGGCGCGAGCCGGGCTGCTCCATGTGCCTGGCGATGAACGCCGACCGGCTGGAGCCGGGCGAGCGCTGCGCCTCCACCTCCAACCGCAATTTCGAAGGCCGCCAAGGCCGCGGCGGCCGTACCCATCTGGTATCACCAGCCATGGCGGCAGCTGCGGCGATTGCGGGGCACCTCACGGATGTGCGGGACTTCCAGTAAACCAGTAGATCGCTCTATTTTGCCGTAAGTGACTTCACGAAGCGCAGCGCTGGCCCGCTGTCTATTTCTTTCAATTGTAAAGCAACTTACGTAAGGTTCTTTACGGAGATTCGGCGGAATTGCAAATGAAATCCGATAGCGAACGCCAGACGGCTTATCAGAAGCGCCGGGCCGAGACGGAGACCCGTGTCACCTTCTGGATGGGCAAGGACACCGAGGCGATGGTCGAAAAGCTGCGCGGAGAGGAAAGCCGCAGCGACTGGCTCAACCGCGCCGTGACAGAGCTGATCTACCGCCAGCTCACCGGCAAGCGCTTCGGCCAGCTTTATGCCGCCGACGACCACAAGCGCGCCTCCGCGAAAGCGCGCGAACTCGGGCTCAACCTGCCGGGCTAGAAAAAACTGACCGGATCGATATCGACGGTCACGCGCACGGCGTTCGGCACCTTCACCGTGGCGAGCCATGCGCGCAGATAGGCCTGCACGTCCACGCTCTTCTCCGCCTGTAGCAACAGCCGCTCGCGGGTCTGTCCGCGCAGCAAATGATAGAACGCCGGCGTCGGCCCCCAGACTTTCACCCCGCGCGCGGATGGCGCGGCCTTCGCAAATTGCCGCCCAAGGTCGCGCACCGTTTCGCCATCCGCGCCGGAGAGAATGACGGCTGCCAGCCGTCCAAACGGCGGCGTCGCCGCGCGTTCGCGAAACTGGCGCTCCTGCTCATAGAAGGAATCGCGATCGCCGGAGGCCAGCGCCTTCATCACCGCATCCTGCGGATTGCGTGTCTGCAGCAGCACCAGTCCCGGCTTCTCTGCGCGGCCCGCGCGGCCCGACACCTGATGCAATAGCTGGAACGTGCGTTCGCGCGCGCGCATGTCGCCATCGGCGCCGCCCAGATCCGCGTCCACCACGCCCACCAAAGTGAGCTGCGGGAAGTGATGGCCCTTCGCCATGATCTGCGTGCCGATCACAACATCGATCTCGCGCTTGGCCATGGCGCGGATGGCGGACTGCGTTTCCAGTGGTCCATGCCAGGTATCCGAAGACGCAACGGCCATGCGCGCCTGCGGAAAAACGCTGGCGAATTCTTCCGCCACGCGCTCCACGCCAGGGCCGCAGGCGATCAGGCTGTCTTCCGCCTGGCATTCGGGGCATGCCTTCGGCGTCGGCATCTCGAAGCCGCAATGATGGCAGGTGAGGCGGCGGTGATAGCGATGCTCCACGAGCCATGTGGAGCAGTTGCGGCACATCATCTTGTGCCCGCAGGATTGGCACAAAGTCAGCGGCGCATAACCCCGGCGGTTGAGGAACAGCATCGCCTGCTCCCCGCTACCCAGTGCGACAGCCAGCGCCTCGCGCAAAGGCTGCGACAGCCAGGTGCCAGTGTCCATTTTCTCTTGCCGCAGATCGATCAGGCGCACTTCGGGCAGCAATGCCACGCCATGCCGCTCGCGCAACCTAAGCCAGTGATAGCGCTCGCTTGCCGCGTTCACATAGCTTTCGAGCGACGGCGTCGCGCTGGAAAGAACGATGGGGCAGTTCTCCAGCCGCGCGCGCACCACCGCCATGTCGCGCGCGTGATAGATCACGCCTTCTTCCTGCTTATAGGCCTGCTCATGCTCTTCATCGGCGATGATGAGACCAAGCTCCTTGAACGGCAGGAACAACGCCGACCGCGCGCCCACTACCACGCGGGCTTCGCCGTTCATCACGGCGCGATAGGTTCGCTTGCGCTCCTTCTGCGAAAGATCGCTATGCCACTCCGCCGGGCGGCAGCCAAAGCGCTCAGCGAAGCGATCCAGAAACTGCACGGTCAGCGCGATTTCCGGCAACAGGATCAGCGCCTGCCTGCCGCGCTTCAACGCTTCCGCCACCGCTTCGAAATACGTCTCCGTCTTGCCCGAACCTGTCACGCCATCCAGCAGATGCGCGGCGAATGCGCCGATGCGCACATCGCGCACCATCGCGATGGCCGCTTTCTGCTGTTCGACATTCAACACCGGCTTTGCATGATCTGGATCGGGAACGGGAAAGCGCCGGAATTCCGGCAGCGCAATCTCCTTCAGCGCGCCGCACTCGATCAGCCCGCGAACGACCGCCGGCGTGACATTCGCCTCCGTCGCGTAGCCGCTCACCTTTCGCGCCAGCCCGTCTTCGCAGAGCGCCAGGACACGCGCGCGGGCATCGGTCATCTTCTTCGGCATTTCATCGCCGCGCACGAAAGCGCTGCGCGGAATCTCTTCGTCGAAGGCCGATGGCACACGCAACGCCAGCGCCAGAACCTGTCCCGGCGGCGTCAGCGTGTAGCGTGCAACCCAGTCGATGAAGTCGCAGAGTGCGGGTGGAAGGCACGGATTGCCGTCCAATTGTTCGACAGGCTTCAGTTTCTCCGCCGCCACGCTCCCGTCGCCTTCGCCCCATACGCAGGCAAGGTATTCGCGCGGCCCCAGCGGCGCGGTCACGATGGTCCCGCGCGGCAGAGCTTCCTCCGTGGCGTAGTCGTAAGCGCCTGCAAGCCGCAGCGGTAGAAGCACGCCGGCGCGATGCGCGGGCGCTTCCTGCGTGGGCTTCAAGGCAAAGGGCTTCATCGCTACACTTTCACTACTGATTCGCGCAGGAACTCCATGGCGCCGCACTTCCGGATTATGACATGAGCGACCGCGCGGAATCTCGCGATCCGGCGCTCGCGGCCGCGCAGGCGGTCAAGGCGTATATAAGAATGCACCGCGAAAAGCTCGCGGAAGATGGCGAAATGCTGGGCCTTCTCCTGCCGCAGCGATTCGGCGACGCCCGCGTCCGCGACATGCAGTCCTATGTGATCGAGCGGCTCGCAACCGAAAACGCGACCCTCAGAGCCGAACGTGACGGCTTGAAAAGCGATCGCGCGGTTCGCCTCGGCGATGGTGTGCGCAGGCTGGTTCTGGATCTGATCGACGCGCGCTCCTTCGAGGAAGCCATCGCGGTGGCCACATCTGCGGCTTCCGCCTTCGGCGCCGATAAAGTTGCGCTGTGCGTAGAGGGCGAGAATGCCGCGCCGCGCGGCTGCGAAGGCGTCCGCCTCATTGCCCATGGCACCACATTGGCGGTGCTGGGCCGCGAAAGTTCCGGTGCGGTGCTGTCCGGCGGCGGCGAAGTGCTGCTGGGCGATGGGAGCTGCAAAAGCGTCGCCGTGTTCCGCCTGCGCATCGGTCGCGACACCCCGGCGGCGCTTTTTGTTCTGGGCGCGCAAAACGAAGGCCGCTTCGAAGGCGACGAGACGGCGGCGGACCTTTCCTTTTTCGCGCGCGCGTTGGAACGTGCGATCCGCGCATGGCTCGATCTGCCGAAACTCTGAAATCCGAATGGCTCGCCGCTCTGGCGCATGAGCGCCGCGCAAGCCCGCACACGCTACGCGCCTATGGCGATGATGTTTCGCGTTTTCTGGATTTTCTGGTCACACATCTGGGTGGCGCGATCGACGAACGCAAACTCGACAAGGTGGCGCCTGCCGACATCCGCGCCTTTATCACCGACCGCCGTAATGACGGCCTCGGCAACCGATCGGTGCGCCGCACGCTCGCGTCTATCCGCAGCTTCTATCGCCATCTCGCGCGGGAAGAGGTCGTGGACAATCCCGCTGCGAAAAGCGTGCGCTCGCCACGCATCGCGCGCTCGCTGCCGCGGCCCCTCAGCGAAACCGATGCTGCCCGCGCGCTTGCCGAGGCTGCCGAGAATGACGTGGAATGGATCGGCGCGCGCAACGTCGCCCTCCTCACCTTGCTCTACGGCGCGGGCCTGCGCATTTCCGAAGCCTTGTCGCTGAAATTCGGTGATGTGCCGCTAGGCGAGGGGCTCGTTATAACCGGCAAAGGGCGCAAGGAACGCATTGTGCCACTACTGCCTGTAATCCGTGAGTCCATAGCGGCCTATGCGGCGCAGATTCCGTTCGCGCTATCGCCCAAGGACGCGCTGTTCGTGTCACGGCGCGGAAAATCCATGAGCGCACGCGAGGCGCAGGCCCTGATGCAGAATCTGCGCGGACGCCTGGGATTGTCGGAGCGCGCCACGCCGCACGCTCTGCGCCATTCTTTTGCGACGCATCTTTTGCAGAATGGCGGCGACCTGCGCAGCGTGCAGGAATTGCTCGGCCACGCGTCGCTTTCCACCACGCAGGCCTATACCGAGATCGACGCAAAGAAGCTCATGGATGTGTATGAGAAAGCGCATCCCAAGGGGCGTGCGCCGAAGTCCAGCGCGGCGTAATTACATTCCGGGCAGCTTCAAATCCCGCTCGTTGGCGCTCGCTTTGAGCACCGCCCAGATTTCGCGCCGCGCCAGCCTGGCCTTCTCGTCGTCGCGCGATTCCAGAAAGGCCTGCACCTCGATCAGCAGCGTTTTCAGCTCCGCATTGGAATAGTTGAGATCCGAGATCTTGAGCGAAGCATCGCTGTCGCCCATCACCGTGCCCAATTTTCCGCGCAGCTTCGCGTCCTGCACGACGCCTTCCATCTCGGCCAGCAGATTTCGCAGCTCGCGGTTTTCCCGCGCGCGAATTTCGGCCCCGTTCTCGTATTCTTGCGCGCAAAAGCCCAGCAGCATGCCGATGAGGCCGGTCGAATTCTGCGTGTAACCCGGCGGCAGCTCCGGCGCGATCTGCATCATCAGCTGCGCCGCGGTTGTCTGCAGGATCTTGTCGATTTCCGGTCTCATGCGTCCACCGCGCTCAGGCGATCCGCCAGCACCTTGTTGTGAAATGCCGTGCAGTACCAGCCGGAGAAAAGATTGACGGGATCGGTGTTGCGGCCATCGCCATATTCGCGCGCCGCAGAAATCCAGATCGCAAGGCCTTTCAGGCTCGCGAAGATTTCCCACCAGAACAGCGCGCGCGGCTCAGCCTTCAATCCGCTCGCCTGCTCCCAGAAGGCTATGGCGTGTTCGCGCGTCACCGTGCCGGCTGGCCGCGCCGGATTGTGATGGCTCCACAATGGATCGAGCGCCCAGCCCAGATCTTCCAGCGGATCGCCCAGATGCGTCATCTCCCAATCGAGGATCGCGCGCACATTGCCTTCGCTGTCGTAGAGGAAATTGCCCGTCCGATAGTCGCCGTGAACGACTGAGACTTTCTGCGCCGGCGGCGGTGGATTGCGCTTGAGCCAGCGGATCGCCGCGCGCGCAATCGGCTGCGGCTCGCGTTCGTCCTCGTCGATCTCGCGTTCCCAGCGCGCCACTTCGTGTTTCCAGGATTCGGTGCGCGCGCCTTCCAGATCGCTCAAACCTATTTTGTCGGGATCGGCTTTCGCGATCTTTCCGAGGGTCGTGAAGAACTGATAGCCGATGGTCGTTGCCAGCGACCCGTAAGGATCGGGCTGCAGGATCGAAGCCACCGAACAATTCTGTACCTCTTCCATGATGAAGAAGGGCCGGTCCAAGGCTTCGGTGCCGAGCTCCAGAACGATCGGCTCCGGCACCGGCAGGCCGAGCTTGTGGAACGCCTTGTAGGCGCGAAATTCGCTGGAACGTTCGGTGTCGATCAGGCTTGCCGGCGGATCGCGCCTGAGAATCAGGCGTCGGTCATGCGCCCGGCCGTCGCGGTAGTAGCGCGCAGCGAAGCGATAGGTCTCCCGGCTGGCGCCGCCCGAAATGCGCGACAGCCCGTCGATCTCAACCGCCGGTATGCCGAGCATCTTGGCCATGTAGCGCCCGAGGCGCGGAGAGATATCGTCGTTCATGGCACGGTGTCGAACATCTCTTTGAAGCCCGAGGGCGCATGCGGACCAATGACAAGTTGCTCCAGAACGCCCATACCTTCGCGCTTCAATCCGTTCGGGCCTTCCAGCGTTGCCGACGAGATCGCCTGCACATGCAGGAAACGCGGATCGTTCTCGTTCACGCTCGCGGTTTCGTATTCGTCATAGCCCAGCGCGTTCTCGCCCTTGAAATGACCATGACCCCATTCGGGATGGGTGTAGCCGATGCCCGACATGTAGAAATTGTATTTGGGCGTGATCGTGGCGCGCCATTCGTTGCCTTCCGGATCGGTCACGTTGATCGTCGCGCTCTTGGCGTGGCGCGTGCCGGATTGGAAATCGATTTTCGAACCGGCCTTCTCCATGTGCACTGCATCGCGCTCGCCGGTCTCGCCGATCACGGACGCCTCGTTCCACGGCTTGCCGCTGGCCTCGGCATTGTTGTGATAAAGCATGAAGCGGTCTTCGAAATTGAGCGGTGCCCATATCCAGTAGAATTGCGGCAGGCGCGGTGGGGCGATGGGCTGCGGGTTCTGCAGCCCCACGGGCCGCACGCCCCAGCTCCGGTCGCGCGTGCCCATCCACTTGCTGTCCACCGCGATGCGTTTGTCCTTGACCGATACGAAGCCGTCGTAAGCGCCGTTCTGTGTCAGCCGCGTATAGTCCATGAAGGTGGACGGACCGATGCGATAGGTGAAGCGCGGCTCCTCCACCGGCTTGGCGCGCGCGGTGAAAGTGAGGTCAGCCTCGATGCCATGCTCATTGCCGGAGACGCGCACGCGCAGCTTCTTCATCGGCTCGATCACCTCGACGCTGATCGGCCCCACCGTCGTATCCATCCGTTCCATATGCAGGATGCGCGACGCATGCAGATTGCGCTGCACGCCGTCATGGATCACCGAGAACGCCGCATCCATGATGTTGAGATGCGGATAGACGCCCAGCGCGCAGGCAAAGAAGGTGCTGCCGTCCGGCGAATATCCGTTGAAGAAGTAACGGTCGTAGAAATTGCGATCCGTGCCCGCCGTCGCGATCGGTTCCGGTAGCTGATGGATCGGATAATCGTCGGCCTTGGTGAGCATGGGTGCGTTTCCGGAAAGCTTGTTTTTGTTGGGCAAAGTGTGGCGCAGGCCGCCACGCCCAAGCAACCGTTACGCGGCGTAAGGGCTACGCAGTAAAGTCCAGCTCGTCGTCATCGCGCAGCGAAATGCGTCGCTTGCGCGCCTCGTTTGCGAACTGGATCACGCTCACCGGGATGGTCGCGAAATAAATGATCAGCACAGTCGCCAGTGTTGCCCAGGGATAGATGATGGCCGACGCCAGCACCGGCACCGCCAGAACCGCCAGCGCCATGCGCCGGTTGTGAGGAATGTGCAGCCGCTTGAGCGAGAACGTCGGCACGCGGCTCACCATCATGATGGAGACCAGAGCGATCATCACCGCCGTCACCATCGGGTTGCGGAATTCCGGATTGGAGAACTGGAAGGTGAACTGCATGGGCAAGAGGATGAGGCAGGCGGCAATCGGCGTCGGCATGCCCGTGAAATGCTTGGCCGGCGGGGCTTCGGTGTCCACGCTTTCCACGTTGAAACGCGCAAGGCGGATGGCGCAGCACATCGCATAAATCAGCGCCATCACCCATCCGGCGCCGCCGGCATGGGTCAGCGTCCACATATAGATGACGATGGAGGGTGCGATGCCGAAGCTGACGAGATCGGCAAGGCTGTCGAGTTGCGCGCCAAATTCCGAACCTGCACCGATCAACCGCGCGATCCATCCGTCCATCGTGTCGAGGATGGCGGCAACAACGGTGGCGGCGACCGCGCCTTTCCAGTTGCCATACATCGCAAACGGAATGGCCGTTGCGCCTGCCGCGAGCGCAGCAAGGGTGATCGCGCTCGGGATATGGCGCGTCATCGGCACGGTTTCGCTGAGATTGGCGACCCGCTTCATGTCGGGCCGGGGGACTTTGGGAAGCCTCGCCATCAGCTTTGGTACGACGCGAGGATCGTCCGCCCCGCGCGGACGGTCTGCCCAGCTTTCGCCGTCACGCTGACGTCGCCGGGCAAATAGACGTCGACCCGGCTGCCGAAACGGATGATTCCAAAACGATCGCCCCGGCATAGATGCTGTCCTTCGCCTGTCTCGCTGACGATCCGGCGGGCAACAAGTCCCGCGATCTGGATCACCGCGATATCCTTCTCAGCCACCCCGCCTTCTGCGGTCATCCGCAGACGCATCGACATGCGCTCATTGTCCGTGCTCGCCTTGTCGAAGGAGGCATTGAAGAATTTGCCCGGGCGATATGCAAGCTTTGTCACCGTTCCTTCGCAGGGGGCGCGGTTCACATGCACATTGAAAACATTCATGAAAATGGAAAGCCGGGTCATGGGTGCCGGTCCCATGTCCAGTTCCGCCGGTGGAAGGGCCTGGACGATGGGCAAGAGCTTGCCGTCCGCCGGGCAGATGATCAGCCCGGCCCCGGTGGGTGCGTGGCGTTCGGGATCGCGGAAAAAGGCCACCACCCACAATGTCACGGGCGCCATAAGCCAGCCCCAGTTCCCGAGCAAAAGGATCAGGAGGAAGTTCAGAACGGCGGCGAAAGCGATGAAGGGCCAGCCTTCGCGATGGATGGGAATACGCAAAATCCCTGTCCTTCAAACGGTTAAGGGCGGGCCTCTTAAGCCTTTGCGCCGGTTTGCGCAAATCCGGCCGCGGCACATGGCTAATCGGTTGCGCTGTGCCGGAGCCGTGCTATACCCCGCCGCCTCGATTTATCGGGATCGGGCCGCTTTAGCTCAGTTGGTAGAGCACATCATTCGTAATGATGGGGTCGCGTGTTCGAGTCACGCAAGCGGCACCAGTTTTCGCACTCGGAAAGCGCGCGTCTTAGCGTGATCACTGCACTGTTGAAATATCCCTTCTGATCGCCAAAGGACCGCGGTTGCAGCGCGGTTGCAGGACTGCGCTTTTTCCAGCCGATCTCCGCAAGAACACAAATTCAAGCTCGACTTCACAGCGATGCTGAATGGCAGCCTTTAGATGGATGGCGCATTTTGAGCGGATGTTGTTCGTCCTATTAGTTGGGAAATCGTACAGAGCACACGGAAGCACAACGCCGGTTGCCCAGTTCTCTCTTCAGGCTTTTTACCTCTTTCGCAGGCGAGGCTTTTGTTTTGTTTTATGGGATTCGGTTTCGTGCAAGTAGCGGCATTTTCTGGCTAAAGGACAGGATGCGCACCTTGGACGCACCGGGGTGCATACGATTGCCCCGAAATCAAGCACCGCCCAGTTGATCACGCTTGCATCTCGCGCCGATACCAGCCGATGCGCCGCCGCCTGCAACCACGGGTCATAGCGAATATCGGCGAGACGACGCGGGCGAACATAGCGTTCGATTACCCGGGCCATGTTGGTATCGAGAAGCGGGCTCGCTTTGCCATGCTGGAACAAGAGCACCGCGTTTGCCACGTATTGCCCGATGCCGGGAATCCTCAGCAGTGCATCGTGTTCACTGGGAAATGAGCCGTTAAGTGTCGAAGCGAACTCGGCAAGCGACTTTAGGGACGAAGCGCGGCGTCGCCATAGTCCGATCGGGCGAAGCATGACCTCGATCTCTTGCGTCGGCGCTCGAGCAATCTCATGCCAATCACCGAAACGTTCGAAAAATCGATAGTAGATGCGTGCCACTGTCTCGGCGCGGGTGCGCTGAAGAAGCACCTCGACGCAAATTCGCTCAAACTGGGATGTCTCCGGGTCGCGCCACGGAAACATCCGCCGATTTGCTTTCCACCATTTACGAAGAACTGCGCGCAAGCGCAGTATCTTTCGATCATCGCCGGGCGACAGCGAGTCCCGACGGTTTCTTAGCAAAGCGCAAATTCCAGCGGAGGTGGAAAGAGCGCATTGATCTTCTCGGTACCAATCTTAAAGAGGTAGCCGTGGTCTTTCACACCGCCGCTGGGCCTGACACGCAACGTGTAGTCCAGCGTGATATCACCGATATCAATGAGCGATTCGAAATTCTGCACGAGTGGTCCTCGGGTGTGCACGACGTGCGTGTAGTGAAAGGTCTCGACACCGTCGTCCAGCTTCGCCTCCGCCTTGACCCAAAAGGTCTGCGCGTGCTTCTCGACAAGCCTTGCGCGTAACACGGCTAGCTGCCAAGCGGCCATTGCCTCCAGCTCGCTGCTTGCACGGCGATCCTGACGTAACAAGTCCTTGGCAGAGTCAAGGTTCAGCACGAGGCCTTGCGCGTTCGGCACTCTCGCCGAGATGGTCTGGTAGTATTGTAAGCGCCCATTCCTCCGATAGCCGATCGCATTCAAGAGGTTCCGCGCATTGCCGATCGGACTTAGCTTCCAGTCGGGGACTTGAGAGAAGAGGGTGACGCGATCTCGCGCGCTGCGCCGCGCCCGCGCGGCCTTTATCTCGATTCCCTTGTAGTCTGGTGTCTTTCTGGCGTTTGCTCTAATTCCCAGCAACGTCTCGAGCGTGAAGCCAACCCCGGTGTCTCCACGCCGAATGGACCTGACGAACCCGCGCGCCGATATTCCTCGCAGCAGGTCGAGTAACTCGGTTGCCTCGGCAGATATCGTCGATGCCCTGACGCTCGCGATCCGCCCCAGCGGTGTACCAGCGTCATCGATCGCAGCCATCGCGGCCCCGTCGCTACAGTTGACAACGTGGAGCTTGCCGGAATGGACAAAAAGAGCGAGCAGGTTATTAGGGTGGGCGTGCTTGTTCAGCTTTGAGAACCAGATGCGCGGATCGCCCCGCTTCGTTTCCGGCCGATAGAGCGTTGCATCCAGTTGGACCGCGCTGTCGGGAGTTAGGAACTCTGCCCGCAACACTTTTTTGTTGGCGGGGCCCTGCGGCTGCGCATTGTAGTCGTGTAGTCCCGAATCCTCGAGCAGCGACCTAACGGGCGCCGTAGCGTCCATGATGCTCTTTTCGAGCCCCGTCTTAGTGGGCACGAGCAGGGCAACGTCTATGTTCTTCCTGGCAAACCGCTGCAGCGTGGAGGTGATGTCGGTGTCGCTCTTCGCGAGCATCAGCCGAAAACCCCGCGGATTAGGCCGCGAAGGTGCTGGCCGACACGCCGAGCGAGCTCGACCGGTACGGCGTTGCCGATCTGGGTGTACTTCGGGACCTCGCGTTCGAAGATGCCTTCGCGTGGATTGCCAGCACGCCTTAGTCCCCCGGTCGTGCGCTTGCCGGAGAACTGGTACCAGTCTGGAAACATCTGGAGGCGCGCCCATTCGCGCACGGTGAGGATGCGTGGTTGTGCATAGTGGACATAGTCGTCTGGCAAGGAGGTCGCCGTGATCGTCGGGCCAGCCACGTCCCATTCCGCCGGAAGCACTCGCTGAGCGAACTTTTTTGTCTGGTACCGCGGCGGAATGCGCCCACCGTGGTCCAGCATGTATGAGAACTTTTTGACCACCGCCGGTGCATGCCTACTATATTCTTGTTCGGTGAGCTTTCTGGCCTGTGAATTCGGCAAATGGGCGGGCAGCGAACGCAGTTTCCGTTGGATCTCAGTTCTTGCAGATCGTTGGTAGGTGTGGGTCTGAAAGTCGTCCGGGTAATTTCCACTGCGTAGTATGTCATCAACTGCGGGATCGATGAGGTCATCCAACAACTCTGCGAGATCGGGAAACTCGCCCTTGCGTGCTGGTGGTAGGAAGCCGCACTGGACCGCATCCTCGGGATCCGCACCGGGAGAAACGTCGGCTCGTGGCCACCAGTCGTCACGGAGGCCGACCATGAGGACACGGGGTCGGTTCTGGGGCACACCGTAGTCTTTGGCGTGCACGAGCGACCATCGCACCGTGTAGCCTTCTATCGCTCGGAACTCGGCGAGGACGTCGGGCCAAATTCGGTCACCGGTGGCTGACCAGCGAGAGGTTAGAAGCCCCCGCACGTTCTCGAACAAAAAGGCACGTGGCCGAAGGGTCCGGATCACTCGTGCCATGTGTGCATAGAGCAGGTTCGATGGCAGGTCGATCTTGTCGACGGAGTACGATCTGCGATGCCCAATGCCAGAGTAGCCTTGGCACGGTGGCCCGCCGGCCACTAGATCAAGGTTGCTCCCACCACCCGCACGAGCGCTTGCGCGCAATTCTCGTCGGAAATTTATTTCCGGAATCTGGGCAAGGTCATTCGAGAGCCTTTCTAGCTGCCGCGTATTGAGCTCGCCGACATCGCGGCAATGAAGCATCTCGTTTTCACTGAATTTCAAACCGCCGAGCGAATGGAAGCGGTTCGATAGGTAGGTCGAGAGCGCATCTTGATTGAGCTCGTTCACGAATACGGGCGTAAAGCCAGCATTCTCAAGACCGAGAGACAGCCCGCCGCATCCGGCGAACAGGTCCACGACAGTTGTGAGCCGATTCGCAGCCGGGCGGGGGGCGACCGCCTTGGCTCCCTTCATCTCCAGCGTTGCCGACACGTAATTTTTCCAGAGTTAGCAAGGGACACAGGTTTCGTCGATTCGCGCGCTGCAGTCACGCTTCTTTAGCTGGAAACTGCGACCGCGGGCTGCGAGCGCATCAAGCGGCGAACTACGCACGAAATCTTTGGCCCTCGGGAAACGATTTCCGAAACACAGGGCGATCTCCCACAAGAGAGTAGGTAATTACACACAAGTTTCTACATGTGCATAAGTGTCCATTTCCGGGTTGCAAGTGTTTCGACCCCTGATGGAGTATTGACCACTGGGATGGGCCAATACTGGGAACGATAGTTTTCATGGCCGCAGTATTGGTCGAAGGACGCGATGTACGCACAAGTAAACGCGCTACTGAATGACATATTTCTGAGGAGAGAAAACGAGGGAAAACCTGTCTACCTCGTGTTATCGAAAGACCAGCGCAGGAAATTGGCCAACGCATTGCGTTGCTCGGAAGACAGGGCCGAGGCGCATGCATGCGGGATTGTTGGAAGCTCCCTCTTGCAGGTCGGCAATCCCTACGCGGCGCACAACGAACAGCTCCAAGCTTGGAATAACAAGGCGAGGGTCGACTTCCCGCCATTCACGGCGCTTCTCTATACTCTGGCCCACGCCGCCGAGTTGATGGTCAGCAGCGAGGAGTTTAGCGCGAATAACTACTACGAGCGCCTCGCCAGCCTGACGCGGGTACCCGCGCACAATCTGTCGCACAATGGCCGCGAAACGAAAAAATTTTGGATTGCCCTGTCACGTTGGCTCGCGGCCAAGAACTTCGCCTACGGAGTGCCGACGGCCGCGGAGCTCGGTTCATTTCCATACGTGGGCCTCGCGCTCTCGCAAGCGGTAATGAGAGAGGTTGACCGCCAGAGCCTGCACACGTTGTTTGAAAAATATGGTTTCAGCGGGAGCGATGCCCTGTCCATCGAAGAGATGGAGCAATACATCGCGGCATGGATCACCGGCAGCCAAGCGTCGAGCGGTCTCAAAAAGATGTGGGGACGCGCGGGGTATCGCCAACGGATATGCGAGATAGCGCTATCCGAGCTCGAGGAATGGAACGGATCCGATCGCGCGAAACAATCGGGCGGCCAAGCAGTCGCGACACGCCTGAAACTTGTTCTATCGATCATCAACAGGCTAACGGGCCGTATTGCAAGCATCTCGCTCGGTCGAGAGGAGTCGATTGGCAAGAGCCTGAAGCTGACCATTGCGCCACCGGGCGCGGGTGACCTTGTCCTTTCGAACTCGATCTATGGCAACTTTGCGACGTTATCGGGGGCAAGGGCACGGGACGTCGAACAATTGCTCCTACGTGGGCTGTCATGCCTGCGGAGCGATGGCGGCGGGAAGTTCGAGTGGCAACCACAGTTCGCCATTCCCTTCCGGCGCTCCGAGAAGGGGCCATTCTGGATCGAGGTGCCGCACGTCACGGTGGGCGTCGAGCATTTCATCCTCTTGCGCGATGATTCGAAAAAGGTGGACGAGGTCGAGCGCTACCTGTCGCTGGCAGCAGAACCCGGCTTTCTCGTGTCGAATGCAAAACAGGTGCCCGAGGGCTGGATCCTGTACGAGAGGGTCAAGATCGTCCGGACGCTGGCTGACAACCAAGTTGAACAATCGCGGGATCTGGCGGCGCTTTGGCCGCTTACAGAGGTGGGATCCATCCAGCTGGACGGAGGCCTAAAGCTGGGTCGAAACGTTTGGCACAAAAGCGTGCCGCTCCGCGCGTCCATTGCCGGCATAGAGAACGGCGCCATCGAGGTTGTCGGCGATAACGAGGCGGCCCATGGTCAAGCTCCGGTCATCACGTCGTCTGCGGTCGCGGCAGGGGAGGCCGCGCTCGTCCTAGCCCCAGGCGATTGGCCTATCGGGGGACACGTCACCTTCAGGGTTCGCCCGAGTACAATGCTCATTCGAACCGTGGAGGTCCTTGGACGAACCGGCGATACCCCATTGCCATTCGCCCGCGGCGACAAGGGACTGCTCGCTTACCGAACGGTTTCGACGGCAGCTGACCACCCAGGCGAGAGCGATGGTCAGGTCATGGGCCTCGCGGCACGGAGCGATTTCTCTCGTCAAGCGTCACTTTCAATACTGGACCGGTTCGAGGACATGTCCGGGGAAGGTGGTGACGAGGATCTCGCGCCTGTTGTGGCGGCGCGGACCAACAATTCGCGCCCAGTAAAAGTAAAGAGTCACCAGACGATCGAGGAGATCGCCGAGAGCCTTCGGGGAAAATCCTGTGTCGAGAGGGGTTGCCATCGTTGGATCCTGCCCCAACTACACAGTGGTCCGTCGGTGCAGTCGCTCGTCGAGGCGCACTGTGGAGACTGCCACCTTAACATCGTCATGCGGCGCCGGATCGGGAGACGGGGCGATGTACACGACGACAACAGGTTGGTGAGTACATCGCGGGTACCCTCGAGGCGAAAACCGGCCGACGTGCCGCCGGAGCCACCCAGAGAAATAAGCTTCGACATCGTCTTGGATGCGTTGTGCTACCAAGGTTGTGGTAGCTGGAGCTCATTCGAGACACTGGTTTCGAGCCAGGTCGACGAGCCGTGGCAGCTGCACGGTCTAGCTCGCGATCTTGGAATGCTTGGGCACGTTGACCTAGCCCTGGACAAGGGAAGCGGGCGGCTAAAGAACTGGTCCGTCCCGCAAGCGACCCTTTGCTTTGTCGCTGATCGCCGCGCGGTCCTTGCAGGATTCCGCTCGGCTCGATTGCTCGACGAGATCCAAGATGCGGCGGAGGCTGCGGGCGCAACGCTTCTCCGCCGCGAAGCGCCGAGACAACCGTCAATCTATGAACTCTGCGGTCTCGACGCCCTGGGTGCTCGACTAGCATTCTCGAACATCAAGGATCCGCACGGCCGACCTATCACGATAGCAAGCGAAGGTGCGAACGGGCTTGCCCGGGCCGCGCTTTCGCTCGGTGGACTGTTTGGACTGATGAGCAAGCTTATCGTGGGAAAGCGCCGGGACCTCGCCGCCTACGAGGTACGGACAGGCAAGTGGCGGCCAGTCGAACGTTTCGCTTCGGAGGGGGCGTACCGGTACATGGGCAGCGGCGTCACGTACGTTTACCGGGATGCAGAGGGTTCTACCTATCGCGGACCGCACGAGCTGGTGAAGTTGCTCCATGCGCGCTCGTCACACGTGAACTTACATTTCTACGAGGTCGAATCCCGCACCTTCGTGTCCCGGCTCGGCTGTGAGCCAATCGGGCTCGCAGGCCGCGCGCTCACCGCATGTGGTGGCAAGCTCCCGTCGACGGTCGGCGGCCAATCGCGGTTCGATGATGTCCCGCCGAACGTCGCTGCGGCGGTTCTCGAATGCCTGTACAGGGAGGATATGCCGAAATGACGATCGCCAATCCCAGGAGCGTTATCGATTACGTGCGCGACGCGTACCAACGGTACTACGACTCCGCCTTCTGGATGCGCGATAGCACGATCATGGCGGAACGTCGGCAACTGTTGGCAGAGCCGGGCGTGATGGCACAGGACTCGCTTCTCGAGGCTGTCCCGGTTTACCCGTCGATCGAGCCAATCGAAGCCGTTTGCGCGCGGTCGGGCCTCGACGAGTTTACCTCTGGTAACCTTGGCGCCGTCGTGTTCGGTACCAATAACATCAAGCTTAGAAAGCACCAGGCGCAGTCGCTGCAGTACGCCGTCGCTGGCGACGAGGCAGGCCGCCGAAACGTCGTCGTCACTTCCGGCACCGGGTCCGGTAAAACCGAGAGCTTCTTGCTCCCGCTTCTTGCTGGCTTCCTGCAGGAGCGAGGCCCGGTGGGCGGTGGCGAGGTGCACCGGTGGTGGGCAACTCCCCTATCGGGAAACGATGTATCATGGCGGCACTCGCGCTCGATCGGGCAAAAGGCGGCGCCAGCCGTTCGCGCGCTCCTGCTCTACCCGACCAACGCGCTAGTCGAGGACCAGATTTCGCGCCTCAGGCAAGCCGCCATGCGCGCGAAGGATATTTGCGGCAAGCCGCTGTTCTTCTTCGGTCGCTACACGTCGTCGACGCTTGGACAAACTTATTTTCCGCCTCCCCGCTTGCTCGCGCGCGATCGTAAAAGGATCAACGAGGTTGGGCGCGAGATAAGAGCGATGGCGCGCGAGAGCGAGGACCTGAGAAACGAGCTAATTCGTCAGGGGGCCGGGCATGAAAAGGTGATCGAAGTCCTGTCCCAGTTCCCAAGCCCGGACTGTGGTGAGATGCTGACGCGTTGGGATATGATCTCGGCGCCGCCGGACGTGCTCATTACCAACACGAGCATGCTCAACATCATGCTGATGCGGGAACTGGAAAGCCCCGTGTTCGAGCAGACGCGCGATTGGCTGGCCCAGAACACTCGTAACACCTTCACGCTAGTCATCGACGAACTGCACACCTACCGTGGCACGCCGGGCACCGAGGTCGCCCTCGTCCTGCGGAACCTGCTCGATCGCCTTGGCATTGGTGTTGATTCGCCACAATTGCGCTGCATCGCGACAAGTGCGTCCCTGTCTGGCGAGGACGGCCGTGTTTACCTCGAGCAGTTTTTTGGTACGAGCCGCGACAAGTTCACCATTCTACCGGGAGAGCCAAGCAGGTTCACGAGCCATTTGCCCGTCGACAATGCGCTCGTACAGCGCTTGTCGACGGACTTGCTCGCGGACGACAACGCGCTGCGCGACGTGGCCACCAAGGAGTTGCTCCAGCATTTCTCGCCCCGCGAAGCCCTCGCGTCGGCATGTGCGCTCGCCGGTACCGGGGCTGACCGAATACAGCGCCCCGTGCGCCTCGGAAAGCTAAGAGACGCGCTGCTGGGTCAGGGTGGCACTGATACCGGCCTGCAAGCCGTTCTCGCGGCCGCGTCAAGCGAGCCACGCGGTAGCTGGGAAGAACCCAAGCCGACATTTCGATCCCACATGTTTCTGCGACAGGTGCAAGGCGTTTGGGCTTGTTCCAATCCCGATTGCAAGGAGCGGGAGGAGTGTTATGCCTCCGCGGACCGGAAAATCGGCAAGCTATTTAACGCGCCGGCGATGAAGTGCGGCTGCGGTGGACAGGTGCTTGAGCTTCTCTATTGCTACGACTGTGGCGAGGCATATCTGGGTGGGTTCGTGTTGCCTCCACCGCCGGGCTTCGATGTCGATAGCGGTGCGCTTCTGGGCTCCACTAGGCCGGGCGAGACCGCGGTGCCCCCGGGGATGGTGTACGAACGCAAGCACAGCGAGTTTCGCTGGTACTGGCCGGGCGGCAGAATGCCCGAAGAGTCGAGCTGGAAACATCAGGCACCAGACGGAAATGGGCAGTGGACGTTTTCCTTCGTGGCGGGCAACTACGATCCCGTCCTGGGTTACTTGCGCCCAGCGACCGGCGACGACGACATCACCGGTCTGCTGTTCTCGCCGCCAAACGGTGAACGCGTCGCTGGTATTCCCGAGGTATGCCCGCGCTGCAGCAGTGAACGCCGATCCCAGAACAGCAGAAACTTGAGCACGTTCTACTCTGCGTCGACCGAGACGCCGATCCGTGGGCTGCGAACAGGTTTAAACGCGACCACGCAGCTCGTCGCTGATCGTGCGGCGGTCGCGGTCAGTGATACCGACAAGGCCGAGCAGCTCATCGCGTTCACAGATAGCAGGGATGATGCTGCCGATCTCGCGGCGGGGCTCGAGCTCTACCATTTTCGCGAAGTGCTGAGACAGCTCGTTCACTCCACGCTCAAGCCGAGACCGGTCCTGAGCGGTGCCGAGCTCGTCGAGATGGCCCGCAAGATCATCTCCGGCTCGCAACTGTCGGCCGGGGAGGAAGCTGCGAAGATCGAGGCAGAAAAGCTCGTCGAGGGAGCGTGGAATGCCGCTAGGCTAGTGGCGGCAGGCATAGCGGAAGATAATGAGAAGGCCGTTCTCGCTCGCCTCGATGCCGCGAGCGCGCGGTGGCACGTCACGTGGCCGGCCCTAGTCCTGCGCACGCGCGATAGCATGGTTGGGCTCGGTATCAACCCGGGCGGCGCCACCGCGAGCGCCTACGATCATGACGACCTGCCATGGTTTCGCTTTTTCGATCCCCCTGCAGGGGTAAACTGGCCTCCGCTTGAGCCCGAGGTGCGAAAGCAGGGCCAGGATCATTACACCTCTACGCTTAGCGTGCTGGTGGCCGACTCGCTCTTCGACCGGGCTGGCCGGGACATCGAGTCCATGGGCACCGCGTACCTGTCCGTTCCGGGCGAACATGGCCCACATCTCGGGCTCCCGCCGTCCGAAGCCGCGGAGTACCTCGCAAACATCGTGAGGATCCTTGGGCAAGCAAAGTTGTACGAGGGAAGCAGGGCGTGGAGAGATTCGTCCTCTGCTCCTCCCCACGTGCGATCCTACATCGCCAAGGTTGCACGGGAGGCAGGCCTTGACGACAGGATGCTAGCCGAGCGGACGCACTCGCGTCTCCTCGGGCAAGGTGTCATCAACGAGCAATGGTTCCTGCGTACGCAGCAATACGCAAGGCTTCGACTAGAAATACTGCCCAGGGGCGAGAAGACATTGTTGCGCTGCAGGAAGTGCGCGCGCTCCACGTTGCTCGTGCCATTCAGCGTTTGCACGACACCATACTGCGATAGCAAGCTGTTCGACCCGGTCCCGGCGGACGACGATGACTACTACGCGTGGACTTCGCGCGAGCGCCCGCGCCGGTTATCTACCGCTGAGCTCACGGGCCAGACCAAGCCATTGTCCGAGCAAAGGCGGCGCCAGCGCCTTTTCAAGGGGCAGGCCTTCGTCGGGCAAGAGCACGCCCTGACCGACGGCCTCGACGTGCTGTCCGTCACGACGACGATGGAAGTCGGTGTCGACATCGGCTCGCTCAGGTTGGTAGCGATGGCGAACATGCCGCCGCAACGGTTCAACTACCAACAGCGCGTGGGCCGCGCTGGCCGGGCTGGTCAGGCCTTCTCATATGCCGTGACGCTCTCACGCGGTGCCGCGCACGATGACTACTATTTCAACAATCCCGAGCGCATGACGGGCGATGTCCCGCCCCAACCTAAGCTGGATCTCTCGCGCGTAGAGATTATACGGCGGGTGGCGGCCGCGGAGTCGCTGCGCCGCGCGTTCCTCTCGCTCGGCGATCCACCTAACTATACCGCTGTGAGCAGCCACGGGACATTTGGGACGTGCCAGACCTGGCCCAGCTACAAGGATCGCATCGCGGCCTGGCTCGCCAGCAGCAACGAGGTAACCTCGATCGTCGATCGGCTAGTGAGCTTTTGCCCGCTCCACGACGATCAACGTCGAGCGCTCGTTGAGTATGTTCGCGGTGAGCTCGTGTCGCGGGTCGATGTTGCCATCGCGGATAGCCAGCTCATCCAGGATGAGCTGAGTGAACGGCTCGCCGTTGCGGGGGTGTTGCCCATGTTCGGGTTCCCGACGCAAGTCCGAAGCTTGTTCTGGGATAAAATGCGCGCGCAGCGGGCATCCGACCTCGTGTTGAGTGACCGCCCGATCGACCACGCGATCTGGGCGTTCGCACCGGGGTCGGAGATTCCGAAGGACAAGCGCCTCTATACGGCGATCGGGTTCGGCGTGAAGCGCGATGGGGTAGGTGGCGTGCAAAACGAACCGGAGCCCCTCGGCCAGATGTTGCCATACTCACGCTGCATAGAACCAAGCTGCGCGGCGATTACCCATGGAAGCGTCCAGACATGTCGCGTGTGTGGCAACCAGTGCTTGGAGTTCCCGCTCTTTCAACCGCGGGGCTTTCTCGCGGATTGGAGAGCCAAGGACTACGATGGGCAACGCAATCGCGGCGCGCCGTTACCCCCGCCCGTCATGGCATTTGAACCTGCTTACGACGCGAATCGGCGGTGCGGGCCAGTCCTCATCGCCTTCAAGAGCGGCGCGATAACGCTGGTGAATGACAACGGGGCGCAGCTCTACGAGTTCCACGAAAGAGCTCCGAACATGGTCGTCGTGCGGAACGTCGTGTATCGCGACGAGAGGATCACGCGAGACCTGCCAGATCACCTAATCACGCGCGGCGCGATCGGCGCGGTGTTCACGACGGACGTCACGAGTTGCCTTTTCAAGGGGGCGGCGGGAATCGGTAAGTTAGGCACGCTCGAGGTACAGGGCCAACCCTCGGCGCGACCCGCGCTCGCGTCGTTCGCCGAGTTCCTGAGGCAAGCGTTTGCGTTCGAGCTGGACGTATCGCCCGACGAGTTCCGCGTGGGCAGACAACCGATCCAGATCGATAGCGTCCGAAGCGAGCAACTGTTCCTCGCCGACACGCTGGAGAACGGCTCGGGATATGCCAGGATGGCCTCGGATCCCGACAACTTCCGGCGCTGGCTATCGAGCCACTACGAGCGCGAGCGGGAGCGCTGGTCACGGCCACCACACTCAACTTCCTGTGACTGTTCTTGCCCCGATTGCTTGCGCAATTACGGCAACCGCTTCAGCCACGGGATGCTTGACTGGCGACTTGCACTGGATCTCGCCGAGATCGCACTAGGGTTGCCACTCGACGTGGGCCGTTGGCTCGACGGCGCCATCGACCGCGTCGCGAAGCCATTCGTGCGCCTGTGTAATTCAAATGGCGTGGCGGCAGGGGCGGAGATGCACGGGGCATTGCCGTGCGTGGTGGGAAAAGAACGAGCGCTGGTCCTTTGCCACCCGCTGTGGCACCCGGCGGAGGGCGCGGCGCAGCCCGCACAACTCGACGCGAAGCGCTCGGTGATCGCGGCGCACGGGATGGGCATGGGCGTCGACTTCGTCGACGTGCGCGACTTCATGGCCCAGCCAGCCGCGTTTTTCCAGGCGTTGCACGCGTGATCGAGATCATCGGCATCGAGGGTTCGGACGAGTATCGCGCGGCGATGGTGCTTGCCGAGAGACTCGCGAAGCAATGGCCCGGCGTCGACACCTCGCCAAAGAGCGAGGACGACATCATCATATCTTCGAACGTGAAGCTGTCGGGGTACAAGGTCTCCGACGTGGACGTCGTTTTACTCGGTGCATTTGGTCGTCCCCGTTACTTCGTGCCAACGCGGATACTCAAGGGCGTGAACGGCGAGTCGCTGTTCGGCTTGAAGGTTCGAGTCGACAACCTGCTCGTCGCGATCGAGGTGAAAGGCCAGGACGCGGGAGGCGTGAACATCTCCGCCGACGAGGTCATCGTCCGTTACGCGGATGGCTGGAAGAGCGCCACGCAGCAGAACATCACGCAGCTCCACGCGCTGGCCGGGTACTTCGACGACCAGCACGTCGACGCGTGGGTCTACCGGTGCGTCTTTCTTCAGGGGATCGGTAAGTTACCCGTTTCGGGAACTGGACCACGGCCCGCGTCGGGCGCGATCACGCTCGAGTCTAGCGGCGCGGAATTCCTAACATCGATCGCCGCCGTCAACGAGTTGCGCGTGGTTGGCAAGGAGCACACCCTCCGTTCGTTCAAGCGTGAGGCGGCAGAGAAGGTAGCCGCTGCACCCATCTTCCGGAGGATAGTGCCGTCGCGCCTCGACCGGCTGAAGATGGACCGGATCTCGGCGAGGCCAGCAGAAGCGCGCCGCCTGGCCGCCGAGCTGGGCAAGAGCCGTTTGCACATCCGCGGGCACGGTGGGACCGGCAAGACGATCCTCATGTTGCAGGCCGCGCACCTTGCCTACGAACAATTCGGAAAGCGCTGCCTGATCTTGACCTACAACGTGGCACTCGCGGCAGATATCCAACGCTCTCTCGGGCTCCTGGGGATCCCGGGTCGTAGCGAGGGAGGGGGCGTCGAGGTCCGGACCTCGATGTCGTTCCTCTTCGAGTGGTTGAAGCTGCTTGGGGTTACCAATGGCCAAGACAGCAGCTACGAGGAGCTTGCCGAGCTTTGCAGCGAGGCGCTGAAGCTGCTCGACGGTGGTGGCCTATCGCGAGCGGACGTCGAAGGCGTGCTGGCCGGAAGTGGCGCCGACATCGCGTTCGATGCGATCATCGTCGACGAGGCGCAGGACTGGCCGCAAGTCGAGGCAGAACTCCTGTGTCGCCTTTATGGTCCCGAGAAGGTGTCGGTTGCCGACGGCATCGACCAGCTCGTGCGCGGCTCCCCGACGAACTGGAAGAGGACGTTGCCGGCCGAGACGAAGTCGGACGATCGATCGCTCGTGAAGTGCCTCCGGATGAAGAGAAACCTCGGCGTCTTCGCGAACGCCGTCGCGTCGGCCGCCGGGCTCGCCTGGGAAGTCGAGCCAAACGAGCAAGCGGCCGGCGGCAACATCATCCTGGTCAAGGGGAGCTTCACCGGGCGACGCGATATCCGCGACGAGCTCCTCGAATCGGCGACCGGTTCGAAGAACGAGAAGATCGACTTCCTGTACTGCGTTCCACCCGGCGACGTACGCAAGACCGATCAGGGTGCAACGAGCGCGCTCAGCACGTTCCTGCGCGAGGACGGTACCGAGGTCTGGGACGGCGTCGACGTGACCGTTCGCAAGTCATTCCCGAGATCAACGGGAACATACCGGGTGATCCAGTACGATTCCTGTCGTGGCCTCGAGGGGTGGACCGTGGTACTCGAGGGATTCGACGAGTTCTGGTGGCTGAAGCGCGACGCGGCACTACGCGCGGCGCGCGATGACGCATCGTTCCGCGGCAGAACGCCCGAGTCGCGCGCAGCACTCGCGGCGTGGCGCTGGTCGATGATACCGTTTACTCGCCCGCTCGACACGTTGGTCATCGCGCTACGTGACTGGGAAGGCGAGCCGGCAACGCTCCTACGCAGGATAGCGGGGGAGCACAATGATTTCATTAGCATCGAATAGCTTGGGGCCAACGATGCTGCTAACATCGCCATTTACGCATCCGGCGTGCGCACGCAAACAGCTCTTCATCGGACGCGTGCAATTGGCGCTCGCTTCTTGCTGATAGCTCTCGAGCCTTGGCTTTCTTTAGATGGCGCCACTGCCGACGTATTCGTTCGCGATCGGCGCGCGTGGAGACACGCGTTGCTTAGCCTGCATTGCTTTGGTCATATTCTTTTTGGCGCTAGGTAGCGAGTGATCGCACTAGAAAGGACTCGTTATGCGAGAGAGCGAAATAACCCCTTCGATTTCAACCGCCCCGGATGAGATTATTTGGGCAATGCTTGAGCGCGAGTTTGCCGATCAACTCTCAGATCTTAAACAGCTCGCCTTCGAGCCCCCACCAAATTTCACGACGTTCCGGCAGAGAAGACGAATTCAAGATGGATCAGTACGTTCTGGCGGCAATGGTCTATTGGTAGAGACACGCCCAACAACGAATGTGAACGAGATTATCGAATATCGAAATCAGGCGCTGCGGCTGGCAGAAGAAATTGCGCCCATGCTTACTGCACGTAAATTAGGTCCGGAGCTGTTACAATATTGGGGCGCGTTCAATTTTGCCTATGCCTTAGTCACGCACGACTGGTACGTCGGCAAGCAAGATAAGCGCGAGCTAGAGTCAGCCAAAAAGCGGTACGAGGATGCGCTCAGCTCCAAAGCAAAGCGTTGGATTGCCCGCGAATTGCTGCATCGCATGGGCCAGAGGGTGAGTAGGCCCGAAGCTGAACGGTCGCTTGCGCATGCTCTCATCGCTTTGCTCAATCAAAAGCCCTTTCCGTCTGCATATGACAAGGAGGAAATCGGATCATTTCTTTCCGAAAAGCGCCTGTCGAGCACGTTTCGCGGCGAAGCTGCATTTCCGCGCTCTGAAATGCAAAAGATGGCAGCGGCCGGATGGGAGGGGTTGCCTCCACCGCTCTTCGATGGCGGGGTCTAGATCACAGCCAAACTGGTTGATGCGCGGGGCCGTCTCGGCGAACTAAATGCGTCTCCTTGAATTCCAAGACGGAATTCCAAGCAGGAGACGCAAAATGCAGACAGAACAGAGGACTGAACAGCTTCTTACGCTAACGGCAATCGCCGATGTGCTTGGCGTACCACCGTTCAAGATGCGGCGAGCCGCGAAGTCAGGGCTCTTCCCAGTCTATAGGATCGGGAATAAGCGCGCGCTTGCGCGACTCACCGAGGTTGTCGCCGCCGTTGAGGCCGCCTCTAAGGGAGGCGCGCAATGAAAAATGACGATGAAACATTCGCATTCCTGCCCAACTACTATGGGACACACTTTTCCGGACACGTTGGTCTTTTTTCCAAAAGATCACGTCAAACCAGATACTTCGACAGCTCATCTCTGAGCGCTTTGGTGCTCGCGGCAAAAGAAGCGTCAGAGCAGGATGACGTGTATGTCCCTATCTCGACCCAGCTAAAAGCCTTCCAAAATTCTAGCCGGGGTTCAACCGACAGTGTGAGTGCAGTGTTCGGATTTTTCTGCGACATTGATCTGGCGAGCGAAAAGAAATCGAACAAGAATTATCCGAGAACAATGGATGAGGCGCTGGGCATTCTGGCGAAATTTCCTCATCCGCCAAGCGCATTGATCAATTCGGGTAATGGCTTGCATGCGCATTGGTTATTTGAGCGGCCGTTTGAAGTGTCGTCGCTAGACGAGCGGCAGGAGATTGTCCGTCTCTCGAAAGCCTTTCAATCACAAGTGAGACAACACTTCGCCGTTCATGAAAGGGAGATCGATAGTGTCGGCGATATCATGCGAAATTTTCGGATTCCCGGTACGCTCAATCATAGCACGAGCCCGCCAAAGTTGGTTTCGATCCTCGAATATCATCCAGACAGACGATATAGCTTAGCAAAAATCGCCATCAATCTTCCTCCAAAGCAAAACGAGAAGGCCGGAACGGCCTCGTATCGTAAGAAGAATTGGCCGGCGAGCCATGAGGCGATAACGAAGGAGTGTTCTTGGTATGCTTTCCATACAGGCGAAGGCGCGCAATCATCCAGCGAACCGGATTGGTTTGCGGTCGCGTCGATCGTATCGCGCTGCGAAGGGGGAGAAGAACTTTGGCATGGACTCAGCTCAAGGTATCCCGGCTACGACTTCACTGAAGCACAGCGGAAATATGAGCACGCTCGCGACGACGCAGGACCTCGAACTTGTGTCAACATCGAAGGGGATCTCGGCCACACAGGCTGCATGGCCTGCCCGCATCGCGGAAAGATCACATCCCCGCTGCAACTGGGTACGCGTCGCAAGTATCAACCTGGCAACACCGGTCCGCTTCCGTTGGGTTTCACACGCGATGGTAATTTCGTGTTTCGAGATCCCGTCCGCAACATCATTCTGACGGCGAATGCCCAACAGTTGCTTTCCAAACAATACCTCGTTGGACTAGCTCCGTCGGAGTTCTGGGAAAGTCAGTTTCCTTCCAAAAATGGATTTGATTTTGGGAGGGCCGGCGAGACTTTGCTCGCACTTTGTCGAGACCGGGGACCATTTAATCCTCAGATGGTGCGCGGTCGCGGTGTTTGGATCGAGGACGGCCGGATTATTGTTAATCTTGGCGAACCAATACCGAATGGTCTCCGCTATCACTATCTATGTTTTGAAGCGATTGACGTACCGAAGGAGCGATCATTCGAGACGGATCGACTGCTTCGATTTCTACAGCTATTCAATTGGCGCCATCCCATTGATGCGGTTTTGGTTTTGGGATGGCTCGCAATTGCACCGATCTGCGGTGTCCTGAAGTGGCGTCCGCACATGTTCATTTTTGGACCACCGCGCTGCGGCAAGACCACGATACATACCGTCGCGAGTGATATTCTCAGTCTTCTGGCGATATCGACAGACGGTCAGAGCAGCGAGGCGGGCGTTCGCCAGACTCTCGGGCCGGACAGCTTGGTCGTTATCATGGATGAGTTCGAGAGCGACCGAAACATTCACGGCTTGAAAGCCATCATACGTCTTGCTCGAAGTGCGTCCTCTGCCGAGACAAAGGTTTTACGCGGCACGCCAGAGGGCAGGGCGATGCAGTTCAGCCTCAGGACGTCCTTTCTGTTCTGCGCGATCAATCCGACCGGGCTTACCCCTGCAGATGAAAGCAGAATTGTCCTAGTCGAACTTAAGATGCACGACAACAATGCGGACGTGGCATCGCAAATTGCAGAGCACGAGGCGCACTTTCGTACTCTTGGAAGCCAATGGTGTGGCTTCATGGTGGGCCTCGCCCAATCTGTCTCGGACGCTGTCGTCCAGATCGAGAAAGCCATACCCGTCGTCGATCGTCGCCACAAACAGAATATGGCGGCCCTGCTGGCAGGAGCATATGTGGCGCTCAACAAACGTGTTCCAGATGAAATCGAGGCGAAAGCCTGGGTAGAACAACACCTTTCGGCAATTGAGCAACATGCTGAAGAGTTGGACCGCGACGATGCAGCCGAATCATTGGAGCATCTACTTTCGCACATCGTCGAAGCATATCCGCTAGGTCATTGGATTGCTGTTGCCCATGAAGCACCTGAATCTTCGAGCGATGACAACGCTACCGCCAATGCGCGTCGTATCATGCAGATGTTTGGAATGACGTTCTGGAATGATGGCAGGACAGCATATTTCGTTATTTCCAACCAAGCGCCGCAAGTGGAGAAAGCATATTCGTTTACGCACTGGGACGGTCGTGCGTGGTTGAGAGCATTGCGAAAGCTCGAGGGGGTCATCGTGCCTGCTGTGCCACTTCATTTTCCGCATTTAGGGCGCAGTGGACGTGGAACTGCCGTTCCCGTGGCCTATCTTCCTGACCGCATCGAGGGGCCCGCTGATGAACCTCGCTACTGAGCCCTTCGCAGCACATCACACACATTTTCACTTACCTGGGGGAGGGGGAGGGTGTCTGCCGGACGAGTCGTGTCCGCCGAGGCAATCCTTGAATCCCCCCTCCCCGTCTCTCGGGCGCGAGCGTGCTGTGCGAGGCGTGCAGAGAGAGTACCTGGAGCCGGTAGATATGCGATCCCATCACTATCAAGCACGAGGCCATGTGCCCCGGAAGCCGCGTAAAGGGCGGCTTTCAGCGCCTCGAGAGGGGGCAACCCTGCACCCGGTTTCACTGCGGTTACAGGCCACATATCCCGGACGGGCGGCAACAATTGTGCGCGGAATATGCGCCGTGTTCCGGTTCGAGCGGAATTCCGAGGCTCCGCTCTCTATGCCCAAAATCCTTGCTCGGATCACCATGCGGCGCGCGCGTCCCGGCGCCGGACCCCTTGCTCTACCTTGCCAGCTTCTATGGACCGACCCGCGCTCGGGTCGCCGCCTGAAGCTCTTCTACGCGACCCGCCGGGACGCGGAGAAGGTTCGAGACCGGCTTCTCTTCCGGGCGGGGCTGCTATGACCTTCAAGGTACACCAGACCCGTCGGGACCGCGTCCGAAAGCTCGCAGATGGCCAGACCGTGACCTATTGTCGGCACTGGTTGGACTATAGGGATCCGGCTACCGGCCGACGCCGATTGCTGGCGTTCAAGTCCGAGGAAGAGGCCACGGCAGCGCGGTTGGCCCTGGAAACCAGCGTCACCAAAGGTCTGCAGCCCGGCGGTCACCAGCTTACCGTCGCGGACGTTATGGAGCGCTGGCTCGAAGACCGCCGGCCCCATGTCCGCAAGCAGACGCTGCAATCCTATAAGGATACCAGCCGCAACGTGGTCGGGCCCGTTATTCTATGTACGCCAGACCAGCGTCGGGAATTCACGCGGCGTGGTGAGAAGCCCCAAGGCGCTCGGTACTTGCCGGCTCTCGGTCACCGCCGGTTGAGCGAACTGTCCCCCGCCGTCATACGGGAGTGGCACAACAGCATCTTGGAGCATGTCGGCCACCATACTGCGCAGCGCTCTCTGATGTTCTTGAAAGCAGCCCTAATTTTGGCCCAGGAAGACTATGGCATCACGATGCCGGTCATTCCCCGAAATCTCAATCGTGGCCGGCGCAAGATGCCCAAGGCTGTCCTGTCGCCGCCGGAGATTGCGCGTCTGTTGGATGCAGCCGAGCGCGATATGGAGCGCGGCGTCTACTACGCGTTCGGGTTCTTGGCTGGCACGCGTCCGTCGGAGCAACTTGGCTTGCTGTGGCAGGAAGTGGACTTCGAGCGCAATGTAATTCGCATCCGGCGCGTGCAGGGGCGCGACGGAAGCCTGATCGACATGACCAAGACCCAGGCGGGCATTCGAGATATTCCGATGGGGCCTCGTTTGCGTCGGATGCTGCTCGCCTGGAAGCTGCGCTGTCCGAGAGGCGAGAGAGAACTCTATCGCGTATTCCCGGGCCTCGGCCGCCCGCGCGCGTGGCCTTTGCCTCGAGAGGCCGGCGGCGGTCCGCTTCTCTATCGAAACTTCTTGCGACGGTTCTGGACCAATCCTCTCAAGCGTTTGGGATTGCCCGCGGTCACGCCGCATTCGGCACGCCACGCCTACATCTCCACCTTGCAAGCCCAGGGCATCGAGATTGCACTCGTGGCCAAGGTGGTCGGGCACGCAAATCCTGGCATCACTGCCGGCATCTACTCCCACGCAATGCGTGGAACCGATGCCGCGGCGCAAGCGATTGAGCGGGCATTTGAGAATAGATCAAATTCGCCCCCAAACCGCTAGTCGAGCCCCGGTTCGAAAATCCAGATAGTGACCGACACATCGATCGGCCTTAAAATTAGATGCTCCAAACAATCGGCGCGCGCACCCAAGAGCGACAGCAGCGCTACTCTATTGCAAACGTGCTCGTGGCACGATCACGCAATATTGGTTGAAAAGCGGCAACATTCTTGGTTTCCTTTGAACGGGGCAAGACATCCGCGGTCCAATGGAAAGTGCGTTTGGCTGGACGCAAGTCACGCGTAGCGATGTCGCGAAGGCGACAGAATTGCTGAAAGGCGGCGCCCGTGGCGTTCGTGACGAAATCGGATTTCTTGCTCTTCACCAAGGTTTCGCGGACCGTTTCTTCCCCGGCACTTCAGTTCTTCAAACGCGGCTGCGGTATGCGCTCTTTGTGCCGTGGCAAATTAGAGAAATTTACGACAAACCGTCACGGGGCGTGCCAGCGGAGCGGCGGCTCAAACATCTTGAACGTAACCTTGTAGTTCGCTTGAAGGAAAGCGGTGCAGGTGTGATCGGGGCGTCGAGTGCAGGGTACGAACCCGCGCAGCCTCCGTCATACATCTATTGGACCGCGCTAAGAACCTGGGGGATTCTCAATCCCAATCGATCAGGCGCTTGGGCGAGCCGCAGTCAAATCTTGAGCCGGATCGACAATTCCATACAGAACAAATCCACCGGTGAAGATGTGCCCGTTCAGTCGGAATCATTGTTCTATGCATTGCCACAATACCCAGCGAACTGGACCGCCGGCAGTGCGCTGACTTTCCATCTTTTGAAGGAAGAGGCTGCCTATTTGCGCGAACGCATCAGCAGCGCCGAACGTATTGCGCCAGGCGAACAGGGCCAGGAGAGCCTCTTGTCTCGATTGGCGAGGGCTAAGAGGCGGCCTCGATCTTGGCTAAGTGATGGTTTCGACTCAGCGTTTGTAAGAGACGCAGCCGACGCGGATGATCGGCAGGCCATCAACGTGGCGCATGCTGCGAGTTGTCTGGCCCAAGTTGGTCGCGCCGCTTACAGCGCACTTTGCGAGACGATGGCGGAAAAGGATGGGTGCGAGACGACGGGCAGATACAAAGCAAACTTCGCTGAGATTGTGACCGCTAATCGACGTCACGCACTTCAGTGCCGTCCCACTGATGTCGAAGCACTTATTGGCAAGCTAGACTACAAATTTCGTCACGCTTTGGTCGCGACGATTGATTGGTTACGGAGTGAAGCCAAAGATTTCCTGCCTTTGCTAGGGCCCTATCGAGATTCGGAAGAACAAAGGAAGGGCGCGCGTGCGCGCCTATCATCCAATGCACGAGAGCTGCGCGCGGCTTGGGTAGCTAGCGAAGTGGGAAACGCAGAGCCGCTCAACTACCGTTGGCACCGAGTTGGACAATTGCTCAACGATCTTCACGGCAACGATGATTGATACGGCGAAGAAAGATTGGTCGACTGACTCACTGCTGGAACAACTGCGTCCGGAGCCAGGTTGGCGGTTGGATCGCGCTTGCATCGCAAGCTATAGCGCAGATATTCGTGTTATAGCGGCGGCCTTATTGGCACTTTCAGGAACTGGGCCTGAACCTGAGTTCGGGTCACCAACACAATTGGTGCGAGCCTTCCGAGATCTCCGAAGCCGGGTTGCGTTTGTTTTCCAGCGTGGTCGCATTCTTTGGCCAAAGGACTTGCCGAAGGCAGCCGCGTTGTTGGATCGCTTCATATTCGAGGCGCCATGCGACGAAGCTAGGTATTCCTGGCACCCCAAATTTGCCGTGATGAAGTGGCGGCGTATTGGCCACGACAACGAAATAGGTTGGCGAGTATGGATTGGGAGTCGAAACCTCACGCGAGACCTTGCGAGAGACGTCGGTCTCTTGCTCGTCCAAGCGCCCGGAGAACTTAAAGGGCATACACTACCCGGCATTCGCGACGCAGTCGTTGGACTCCAGAAATACGTTCCCAATTGGGCCAGTCGTTTCACGCCGAGCGATTTGCAGGAGTTGGCGCGTGTAAAATGGAAGCTTCCCCCTGGAATCAGCGGACTCGAGGTTACGTGGCTGGATGGTGGCAAGAATTACTTTCCCACATTGGAAGCCCAAAGCGACATTGTCGCTATTACTCCATTTGTCGATGCCCACACGATCAAATGTCTTAGTGGTTGGGTCGGCAAGGGTGGGGCGAAAGCCACCGTCGTTTCATCCGAGTCGGAACTATCTACCGCGTCTTACCGTGATCCGACGATCGTTAGCTGTGCCGATCTCCGAATCTGCGGTGGCGCTCTGGAGGAAGGAACGCCCTATGAGTTGCCACCCCCCGCAGACGGCCAAGACGTTGGAGACGCAGAGCGTGAAGTTGATCGGAGTGATGAAGTTCGAGGCTTCCACGCAAAGATTATCTATGCACGCTCAAAAGTCGGCGCGCGCTTGTGGATGGGGAGCCCAAATCTCACGCATCGAGGATGGTCCCGAAATTTTGAGATCAGCGTTTCGATGTCTGCCAGAAAGCGAAGTGATCCATGGGCGCACACCGTCAAGGACATAGCATGCCGTTCCAATCAATTTGAATCTGTCGCGGCAATCCAATTCACTAACGCGGATGCCTTGGAAAAAGCGCGAACGATGATTTGCGCAAAGCTCGACTGTCATCAACGCAGATCAGGCGACGAAATCACACTGGTAGCCCGACACTGGCCCAAGCAATCGGATACCGCGATTGAACTTTTTGTCAGCTTGCCTTGGCAAGGAAGTAAGAGAGTCTTGTGGCCTTGGGGGCAAGCGAAACTGAAACTCGATAATGTGGAATTGAGTGCATGTAGCGACTATTTGCTTTTTGTCCTTTGCCACGGCGACGCGAAAGTCGGTTGGATGATGCATGCGCCGTTCTTCCCGGCTTTGGATCGTTCTCGTGACACAGCAGCCATTCGCGACTACCTGAAGCCCGAAGGTTATCTCGCTCTTCTTTGTGAGGAATTCCGGCCCGGCCATTCTGCGGAAACGGCATGGGACGAGCCCAGGCCCAGCCGCAATGGCGATACTGCCGTCCAGCGATACCCAGTCGATGCACCAACTTTGGAGGGATTACTAAAGCTTGCCATGCGCGACCCAGAACGTCTTCGCGCTGTGGCAGGCACAGTCGCGATGCTTCAAGGCGAGATGCAGAGAGTGGGAGGGGACGAATCCATTTCTGTAGCCACCAAGGATGCCCTCGCTGCGTTCGATGAGCTTTGGCAAAAAGTCGGCACGCACCTAGTACAGAGGGCAGATGGCTCTCAAACTTAGGAAATTTCAGCTCGCGACAGTCGAGGCCGCCACAGCAGCATTGACGGAGGGGAGTCGGCGATTCCTTCTCGCCGATGAGGTCGGCCTCGGCAAAACCGTCGTTGCCCGCGATGTAATATCGCGATTAGCAGAGAAAGCCGGCGGCCGGCAATTTCGGGTCTTCTACTTCGGTTCAGGAAGAACAGTAACGGCACAGAACGCTCGAAGGCTGCGGCCTGACAAGGTGAAACTGGGGTCGGCGTTATGCGAAGCGAATAGGCCGTCGTTGATTCCAATGAACAGTATGTCGAAGGAGGAGGTTCTGATTTTTCAGTTTACTCCGGAGACAGCAGTACCGCGCGTGCACGGTCGCGGTCGAGCAGGCGTCGCGCTCGAGCGGGCGCTGTTGCGCGTCCTTCTGTCATATGGGTTGCATTATAAGATCCCAATGAAGGAGGAAGTGCGCGCCTCGTTTCTTGGCTCGGCTAGTAAGCGCAGTTTTGCGCGCGCCCTGAAGTACGCACGCAACTTGTATCGCACGGGCAATCTACTACGGGGCTCTGGCTTCACTGAGAAATTTTTATCCTCCGCGCGGGAGACGCTGGCGGCCAAAACAACTGAAGAGCTCCACAAGAAGCTGAATGACGCTTTTGAAAGACCGCGTGAATGCATTGCTACCCTACGCCTGATTTTGACAAAGGCAGCGCTCGCATGCGTGCCTCCAGATCTCATAGTTTTTGACGAATTTCACAAGTATCGAGATCGCGTCATTTCGTATCCGGGCGAAGCTGATTATAGTGGCGATGTCTTTCTCTCGTTCTTGCCCAAATCGGGTCAGCCGCCGGCGATCCTCCTTCTGTCTGCAACTCCATTCTACCAGCAGAGCGGTGTCGTCGACGCGCGCGAGGGTGACGCGGACGACTTCTATCGGCTCGTGGGCTTTCTTCATGGAGCCGGAAAACCTGCGATTGAGATATACGATAAGTGCCGAAGGTTGTTCTCCGAGTTCGAACAGGGGTTACTGTCGCCGCAACGGAATGCAGCGCTCCTAGAAAAGGTTCGCGGCGAACTTCAGAACAATTTGTTGCGTCCCCGTATCGCACGCATGGAGCGACATGCTTTTCGTTCACCCAATTATCGAAGTGATGAGGTCAGGTCTGCTGGCATGCTACCGACGCGCAGCGAACTCGATTTCCTTTTTCGCTTTGCTTCAGGACTCAACAAGAAAGACTATGGCAACGCGATTTCATACTGGAAGTCCGTACCGCTCCCACATCAATTTTTAAGCGGAGAGTATGCAGCTCGAAAGAGACTGGCAGCGCCTTCCCGATGGAAAGATTTGTTGAGTATCACTCGCGAGCAGCGGCGCAAGTTGCGGATGCGGCGCGACCTACCACTTATGCGACTAGGCAATCTGTTGGAGGCGTTCCCCCCTGCGCTTCTTGCGTTGCCTTGGAGCGCTCCGTCGTTGCCCTGGTGGAAGCTTCGTGGCCCGTGGGCCAGCGCTGAGGGGGCTCAGAAAACACTAGAAAAAGGTCTCTTGTTCAGTCACTACCGCGCGACTCCGCGCGCAGTTGCTGGGCTTGTCAGCTTCGCAGTGGAAGATTGGGCGGCGCGCAGCCGAGGGTGGAATGATTCGACCCGGTTAATTCGGCAATCATTTCTCTCTCCAAAAAGCGCGTCGGTGGTGGGTCTATTTCACCCTTCTCTGTGGCTCGCGCAAGTTGTTGATCCCTTAGAAGGCGTTCCAGAATCGACCCTAACCCGCAAGGCTGTAGACGCAATCAAATCAAGCCTTCCGCCGAGCGTGCCGCTAAATCGCAAGAGCAATCGGCGTCGGCCGCCGTTCGAAGTCCTACTTATGATCGAAAGGGAAAGTGGCCGTTGTCCGGATGTGTTCCAGCTTTGGCGATCGGCAGTCGGCGGAGGGGGGGCTTCTGGCCAAGTTGCGCGCGCGCTCCAAAGAGTCAAGAAGAGCGCAGATCAGCTAGAAAGATTCATTACGTCGGCGGAGCTTAACGCACTTGCAGAGTTCGCGGTGAGCTCGCCCGGAACCGTATTGCTCAGAGCGTTGTCACGAAATTGGGCGGATGCTCAGTCAAACGATGCGCTCGTGGCCGTTGCCGATCTTTCGTGGAATGGTCTTCGACCCTACCTCGATAGGCCTTGGTTTGTCGCTCGGCTCATGAAGGGCAAGCGCGTTCGAGGATACCCCGATGCGGTGCAACGGGCCGTGATCGAGGGCAATTTGGAGTCAGTTTTGGACGAACATTTCTGGCTTCCGGATCCCGACCATGACCATTGGCTCGATCAAAAAGGCGAGCGGGGCCGAATCTCCGCTTTGAGGGATACCTTGGGAATTAGATCCGCGCCGATCGCAACTTACCAACAGAGGGGTACTATCTCACCAGTCAAATTGTCTGCGCACGTCGCTTTGCCAATGACTGATACTGAGGCCCAGACAGCAGTCAGCACGGGCGTTCAGAAACTAAGAGCAGACGATCTGCGCAGGGCATTCAATACCCCCTTTTGGCCGCACCTGCTTTGTACGACATCAGTCGGGCAGGAAGGCCTCGACTTCCATCTCTGGTGTCGTCGAATCGTGCACTGGGACGTGTGTCACAGCCCGACCGATGTCGAACAAAGGGAAGGGCGAATTGATCGCTATAAGTGCTTGGCGGTTCGGCGAGCTCTTGCCGCCAATCAGTATCCCGAGCGATGGAACAAATTCGAAGAAGGATCCCGCGGCCGGGAGGACGATTCAGGCCTCGCTCCGTGGTGGGTCTGCGACAGCGCCATATTGGAGTCCCTTTACCTCGATCCGCCTTCGAGTGATGAGCGGGCGAGAAGGGAGAGGCTGGCACGATTGCGTGAGGTCTATCGGCTCGTTTTAGGCCTCCCGCACCACGCCGATATGGCGTACCGCATCGCTTCCAGCGAGATGACTGTCCAGCAGGCACGCTCCTACTGCTTGGATCTTGGATCTTATCGCCGGAAGATATAGCCAATATAAACGAGCGGGTGAGGTGCGGCATAAGCCGGGCGATAGTTCCCGGACTGGACCAAGTGCTGGCTGAAGTCTTCGCCGACACGGGGGTTAGGAAGGGACGACCCTCCGCAGGATTGCGCATGCGAAGATTCGCGTCCCCGCAACGCGCTCTCCGAACGGAGGACTTCGATTCACTAGCCTCGATCGCGAGCGAAATTGAAGACGGATTTCTGCTCACACGTCGCTATACAACTCGAAAAGAAATTGAGAATTCAGCTCTCGCGATTTATTCGGGCTGATAAGCTATTTGCCTAACCGCCTTGGTGGCATTTCCACGCGTCTGATATTTCCCCAGAATTATTCCTGAAGCATCGCTTTCAATTGCATCGACGCGAATCAGCGTCCACATTTTGTCGACTGTTGGCGATAGCCGATAAAGGCGTCCGTTCAGTCGGCAATAAAAGTCCTTCGATTTTCCAAGATTGGTCCAGTTGCAATCGGCGCCCGAAAGAAGTTTGCGCTCCTGAGCAATCCTTTCCTCTGCGCGCATCGCATCGTATCGCTCCCGCTGTTCTCTTCTGATCCGCTCCTCTTCGATCTCGGTGAAATCGCGCAGACGCCCTATGATGGCAGGTAGTTCGGTGCCGGCAGCCTTTTCCTCTGCAAAAATAGCAAGACAGGCGTCTTTCAATGCTTCGTTCGAATGCTCCCAAGGGGTCTCGTCCTCAAATGCCTTAAGGCGCTGCTCTACATCCGTGCGCGTCAGCCGCGGACCCGGCATTCGATTGAGAGATACCTCCAAGTCGGCGACAGGCACCCAGCAACCGATCGCAGCTCTAAGAAAAGTTTCGCGCTGGCCGGTCCATTTGGACCAAATTGCATTTCGACCATCGAGTGTCCGGATGATGTCCAATGCGAGATTGTGAATGGACCGCGGATCTCGAAGGTGTCGGATAGAAGGGCTTAGAACATAATTTGATAATATGCGCTTGATGTCCTGAACTCGTTCGTCATCCGTCATGTGAACAGCCCTCACTCCTCGACGTTACGAAGCTGAGAAACCGGTTGCATACGGGTTGCGGCGCCGCCATTTCGTGCAGTGCTCGACTGTGCGCGGGAGTAAATTCCAGTTCAAATTATACCGCGCAATTCTAAGCGAAAAACGGGTCTCCAGCGCATTTGGGTATACACAACAAAGCAAAAGGAGCAGATATTCTACCGGTTCGTAATGATGGGGTCGCGTGTTCGAGTCACGCAAGCGGCACCAGTTTTTCGGGGAGTTTCGCACCCTGACGCCTCCGTCCCGATCCTCTCTCCACCGCCGCCGCCTGCTGCAGACTTCGCTCGCGCTCGGCGGCCTTGCGGGCCTCGAAGCCTGCGCGAACATCGCCGCGCCCTCAGGCATCGGTGCATACAGGCCTAGGCTCGCCCCGATCCGCGCCCGCACCGATCGCATCTTCGACATCACCGTTTGCCTAAGGCCCTTCCGTGCGGCCGGTCCGCGTCTCGACGCCGAAACCATCGGCAGCACGCTGATCGTTCATAACTACGGGCATGGCGGCAGCGGCTGGTCGCTCTCCTGGGGCTCGGGCACCATCGCGGTGAAGAAGGCAATGATGAACAGCCCGCGCGAAGTCGCCGTTATCGGCTGCGGTGCGTTGGGTCTGACGTCGGCGATCCTGGCCCAGAAGGCGGGCGCGAAGGTCACCATCTATGCGCGCGAGCAATTGCCGCAAACGCGCAGTTCGCGCGCCACCGGCAGCTTCACGCCGGATTCGCGCATCGCGCTGGCGGACAAGGCGTCGCCGGAATTTCCCGCGATGTGGGAAGAGATGGCGCGCACCTCGTTCAAGACGTTCCGCTCCTATCTCGGCTTGCCGGGCAACCCGGTTCAATGGATCGATCGCTATGTGGTGGTGGATCACGAGCCGGTTCGGAACGATGATGAAGAACCAGCCGCGCCCGACGCGCCAGACACCGTCGAGTTTGCGGATTATTACCGCCGCATCGCCGATCTGACGCCGCGCCGCCAGCTTCTCACCGGCGGCTCAACGCCCTTCGGCAATCGCACCGTCTGGCGGCATGAGAACCTGATGTTCAATATCGCCGATTACGGCCACACACTGATGACGGACTTTCTGCTGGCCGGCGGCAAGTTCGAATATCGCGACTTTCACACGCCGAATGAAATTGCGCGGCTGAAGGAAAAGGTCGTCATCAACTGCACCGGTTATGGCGCGCGCGATTTGTGGAAGGACGACACCGTGATGCCCGTGCGCGGCCAGATCGCCTGGCTCATTCCGCAGCCGGAAGTGAATTATGGACTCTACTACAAGCACATCAACGTGCTGTCGCGCACCGATGGCATCTGCGTGCAATCGCTCGAAGGCGGCGATATGCGCGGCTATGGCGACACGAATGAAACGCCGGATCGCAGTGAAGCCGATCATGTGGTGAACACCATCGCGCCGCTGTTTGCCGATTTCGGTGGCGCAAAGGCCGGCGTCTAGGCCGCCGCGAGTTTCGCCGCCAGCTTCAGATCGCGTACGAACGCCTTGTATTCGCGTTCTTTCGACTCTTCGTCCGGTAATCGCAACAGATAAGACGGATGCACCGTGATGAGGCCGCGGCGTCCATCCGCCCATGCGAGTTCATGGCCGCGGTTCTTGCCGATGGGCATCGCTTTTCCCATGAGCGAGTGCGCCGCCGTTGCGCCAAGCGCGATCACCAGATCCGGGTCGATGGCCTCCAATTCGCGCGCGATCCATTGATGGCAGACCTTGATCTCGGCCGAATTCGGCTTGGAATGGATGCGCCGCTTGCCGCGCGGCTCGAACTTGAAGTGCTTCACCGCATTGGTGACATAAGTTTTCTCGCGCGCGATGCCCGCTTCCTCCAGCGCCTTGTTCAGCATCTGACCCGCCGGACCGACAAAAGGCTTGCCGGCAAGATCTTCGGAATCGCCCGGCTGCTCGCCGACCAGGACGATCTTCGCTTTAGCCGGCCCTTCGCCGAACACCGTTTGCGTCGCGTGCTTGTAGAGCGGGCAAGCGGTGCAATGTTCCGCCTCTTTACGAATGTGGCTGAGCGTATTCTTCGGCATGGCATCCTGTTTCGCGCGGGGTTTAGCCTTTTCGGCAAAGCGAGGCGCCTCATCCGCATCCTTGTCCATCGCCGCAACGCGCTTCTGCGCACCCTCGATGAGCTCGGGAATGAGGTCGCTTTCCGGAAGGTTTTTCCAGTAGCGCCGCGGCATCTCCTTCGTCATGGCGTCTGTCTTTAAACGCGCGGGATTGAAAATGGTGCGATAGTACGTGCGCCAAAGACCATCCAGAACGCTGTCTTCGAGACGATCCGGCTTGGGCCGCGCCGGTCCGAAGGTCAGCACTTTGGTATCCCAGCTCGCGGTTCCTATCGGCGTGGCGATGATCCAGCGCATATTGGCGAAGCGCTCCGCGAAGAACGGCGTTCCGCGCTTCAGAATAAAATGCTGCGGCTCGAACCAGGCGACGTAGAGCTCTCCCTCGCTGGTTTCCTTCTTATGAAAGCGTACGAAGGCGTGCATCTTGTGAACGTCACGCCGCACCGCTTTCACATAAAGCGAGAGCTTTGCGATGGCGGGATCGGATGCACGGCTCAGAAGATCAGGCTCGCCATGCTTGAGCCGCCACAAGACCTCGTAGAGCAGCACCATGCGGTCTTCTGCGTGGTGGCAGATCGCATCGCGCATAAACTCGATGAATTCGCGCGGCACGGTGAAGGATTGCGGCGCAGGCATCGCCGGGACTTCATCGAAAAAGATGCCGCTGTCATGACCGACAAAGGCAAGATCGCGGGGCGAAAGTTCTGCGGCCAACGCGCGCTTCGCCGCGTCGCGAAATTCCGCCTCGCCGGCGTCCGGTGAGAAGCGCAGGGCGTACATCAGAACAGCGCCAATTGCGCCGGTGTTTTCACCAACCGTGCCTTGAGATCGACCTGATCCAGGTCGCGCGGTGTCCAGTCAAGCGCAGTCAGGAAGGGGCGCGAGCGGGTGACGCTGCGCGTCAGGCGCTGCACGTCGTCCAGCCGCAATTTTCCGGAGCGGCGCGAAGCAATGATCTTGTCCACCGCGCGCGTGCCAAGTCCCGGCACGCGCATCAGCATTTCGCGTGAGGCTGTGTTCACGTCCACGGGAAACATGGCGCGATGCTTGAGCGCCCAGGCAAGCTTGGGGTCCATCGAAAGATCCAGCATGCCGTCCTCCATCGCGTCCTGCACTTCGTGCAGCGCGAAGCCATAGAAGCGCAGCAGCCAGTCGCTTTGATAAAGCCGGTGCTCGCGCAGCAGCGGCGTTGCCACGTGGGGCAGGGTGGACGAGGGGTGTCCGTTCGGGCTGAAGGCGGAGTAATAGACGCGCTTCAAGGCGTAAGACGCGTAGAGGTTCGCGCTTGCACCGATGATCGAGGCGTCGCTGGCACCGTCCGCACCCACGATCATCTGCGTGGATTGTCCGGCTGGCGAAAATTTCGGCGGGCGCGCCTTTCGTATTTCGCCCGCGGCGGGTTTTGGCTTTTCGCTTGCCGCTTCGATATGCGCCCGCTGCTGTGCCATGCCCTGCTTGATGCGTGTGGAGGATTTCTCCGGCGCGTAGGTTTGCAACGACCGGTCTGACGGCAGCTCGACATTCATCGACAGCCGGTCGGCATAAAGCCCCGCCTGCGCGATAAGATCGGCGCTCGCGCCAGGAATGGTTTTCAGATGGATGTAGCCGCGGAATCCATGCTCCTCGCGCAACGACTTTGCCACGCGCACCATATCTTCCATTGTGTCGTCTTCGCTGCGCGCGATGCCTGACGACAGGAACAATCCTTCGATGCAGTTGCGGCGATAAAGGTCGAGCGTGAGCGTAACCACTTCCTCCACGCTGAAGCGCGCGCGGCGCACATTCGATGTGCGGCGGCTCACGCAATAAGCGCAGTCATAGATGCAGAAATTGGTCAGCAAAATTTTCAGGAGCGACACGCAGCGGCCATCCGGTGTGTAGGAGTGGCAGATGCCCGCGCCGGTCACCGAACCGATGCCGCCGGATTTTGCATTGCGTTTGGCGCCGCCGGATGAGGCACAGGACGCGTCGTATTTCGCCGCGTCCGCGAGAATTTCGAGCTTTTGCAGGAGGGTCAGAGCCATGCCGAATTATAGTTCTTGATTTGTTCCAATCAAGCCACAAGTACCTGATTTCATGCGCGTTTTGATTCTTGGGGAACTCGCGTCCGAGGAGAGTTAGTGTGTTCCGGGCGGCAGTTCGTTGGACACCGGCGGCAGTGGCGGCGCGTCTTTTACGACCACGCTTTTGATCAACACCGGCGTCAGCGGCGCAGCGCCTTCAAACGGTCCAACCCCGCCCAATGGTAGCGCAGCGATCTTGTCCACCACGTCCATGCCGCTCACGACTTGCCCAAACACCGTGTAGCCTTTGGCGTCTGGCGTATCGTCGAGCGACGGCAATGCCGCGATGTCGATGAAGAACTCCGCCGTCGCGCTGTGAGGATCGTCCAGTCGCGCCATGGCAACCGCGCCGCGAACATTCTTGAGACCGTTATTGCCCTCATAGGCGATGGGCGCATGAATGCCGCCGCGCGGCTTTCCGTCTGCATCGTAGCTCCCCGCCTGCACGAGCGCGCCCGGAACGACGCGATAAAACACGGTGCCGTTGTAATGGCCCTCTTCGGCGTAGCGCCAAAAATTGGCCACGGTTTTCGGCGCGCGATCGGTATCCAGCGCGATGGTGATGTCGCCCAAGGAGGTCGCGATGACGGCTTGCTCGCCGGAGGCCTGCGCAATGCAGATCGGCAGCGCGGCCAAAAACGCAGACGCAATCAGCAGGTGGCGCATCAATGGGTCGCCCGCAAGATGAAATAGAAAACCCCGCCGGCGAGCGCGAGAAAGAACACGATCCAGACCGTCGCCCCGGCAAGCTCGCCCAGCGAGCGGGCAAAGCCCTCCGTCTGCTCAGGTGGCTCGCGTAACTGGCGAGGCGGCAGGTCGTCTTGTTCCATAGCCAAATTTCCGAACCGTGCGGCGCATGATAGGGAGGCCCCATGCTTCCCGAATCCGGCACATTCTATCGCCTCGTCTGGCTGATGCCAGCAAGCTTCGCTGCACATATCGCCGAAGAGTGGCTTGGCGGTTTCCCGGGCTGGGTGACGCATGTGGCGGGCGGCGTAATGACCGGGCAGGCGTTCGTCGAAAACAACGCCTTCTTCATGGCCGTTATGCTGGCGCTGACATTCTTCGCCGTCACGGCACGAACGCGCTGGACCGCGACCGTGCTCCTCGCATGGGCCAGCGCCAACCTCTTCTGGGACGCGCTCTTCCACTTGTTCGCAACCGCATGGTGGGTGACCTATTCGCCCGGCCTTGTCACCGCCGCGCTGTTCTATCTGCCCATTTCCTTCGTCGTCGGCCGTTCCGCGCTAAAGGACGGCGTGGTGACGCGTGTGGAATTTTCCGGTGCGGTGACGGCGGGTGCGGCCCTGATGGCTTTCGTCATCTGGGCGGGCCTTTATCACTTCGCCATCTGACTATTTGGGCAGATAGTCGTTCGCCTCTGCCAGTTTGAATCCCGGCATTTCTGTCACGCATTGGCGCAGGAAGAAGGCGTGGCCCGATCCGTAGAACACGACGATGCGGTCACCCGGTTTCGCAAGCTGCACGAGATTGGCGCAGATATAGGCGTTGCGCTTGTACCAGGCTGACAGCAGATCGGCGCCCGGTTGCTGCGCGCCGCCGCCGACGCGGATCATGTTGCGGTAGAAATCGTTGTCGCGCGCGATGCGGGAAGGCTCGTTCAGATAGCGGAGTGTGTCGGATATGGTGCCGTTCTTTAGCGTGGCACTGATCGTATCGACCATCTTCTGAATATCGGCGTTGGCGTCATCCAGAATTTTCGTTTCGCCATGCGCTTTGGCATAGGCTTCCACAGGTTCATACGGAAAGTCCGCCATCACATCGATGCCGTGAACCGGGATGTTCTGCTGTTTGGCCAGGCGAAAGCCGAGTTGGATGACTTCGTTATGCGATGGCGGCAGTTTTCCGGCTATGTAGTCCGAATATTTCTGGGACGTGTAGGGCTCGTCCCATTCCACATCCACGGCGGTCGGCTTGAATTTCGCGACGCCATCTACGATGGCTTGAATTTCCTTCTGCCGCTTGGGCGCCAGCACGTCATCGACTTGTACGTTGTGCATGTCGTGCCCGCCCGACATGTGAAAGCCGCCCACGATCATCACTTCGACGGGCGCCTCGTCCGCCGCGAAGCTGGGGACGGTGCACAACAGGCAGGCGGCAAAGGCGGTGATCGAAAGTCGGCGCATGGGCAGCTCCACTGGGTTGCTGCCGATATGGCGTGCCGGGTCTACCGGCCCTGCATGCAAATTGCGAAACTGTCCGCCGCGTTCAGCGCATGGCGTAATTAAAGCTGATGCTGATGCGCTTTCCCGGCGCGGTGTTGGGCAGGACCTCGTGGCGCAGGAAGCTTTCCCACAGAAGCAGGGTGCCTGGCTTGGGCGAAACGCGCGCGAAGGTCTGGTTGGGGCGCCGCGCCCGCTCCTTCTTTTGCGGTGCGGCCATCATCATCGGCAGGCGCGGATCTTCAAACCGTATGTCGGCGGCACCGTTCGGAATCTCGACATAGTAGGTGCCGCTGATCACCGAATGCGGATGGATGTGCGCGGAATGAACCCCGCCGCGGTCCATCACATTGACCCAGAGCGAATCCAGTTCAAGCACGTGGCCGGAAAGCTGATAGTCCAGCGCTTTGGCAAAGCTGCGCACATGCTTGTCGATCTGCGCCACAAGTTCGGCGAATACGCTGGCCCGATAGGGTAGATCGTCCAGCGAGGCATAGGACGTATAGCCCTTGTACCCATGCGCCTTTGCCCAGCGCTGTCCGGCTCTGTCTTGGCTCGCGATGGCAAGGCAGGTTTTGGCGAGCGCCGAATTCAAGCCCCGCGCGGAAATTTGCGCGCGGTAGAGGCTGCTCACGAAAAGTGACTCGATATTGCCGCTGCGGGCCATGCGCCAGGCTCCATGCGTTCCGGGTCTTCCGGTCATGCAGCAAGCCGCCGTTCTCGACAAGTCCCGCGCCGTCTCCTACACCGCATGCACCCGCTATTTCAGAGCTTCCCGTGAACAAGCCCGCTTCCGCCCTCGCCCAGCACGGCACGACCTTCTCGGTGCTGTTTGCGATCAGCTTCTGCCACATGCTGAACGACATGATGCAGTCGCTCATTCCTTCGATCTATCCGTCGATCAAGACGATGTTTCATCTGTCCTTCGCACAGATCGGGTTGATCACGCTGGTTTTCCAATGCACCGCGTCGCTGCTTCAGCCGGTGGTGGGTTTCGTTGCCGACCGCAGGCCGATGCCGTTCTCGCTTCCCACCGGCGCGGCGTTCACGCTGATCGGCATAGCGGGGCTGGGCCTCGCACAGAATTACACGATGGTGCTTTTATCGGCCGCCATCGTCGGCATTGGATCGTCGGTCTTTCATCCGGAGTCGGCGCGGGTGGCGCGCATGGCATCGGGCGGCCGGCACGGCCTGGCGCAATCGCTGTTTCAGGTGGGCGGCAACACCGGCTCGGCGCTCGGGCCTGTGCTCGCGGCCACGGTTGTCGGCATCTATGGCCATAGCGCGATTACCTGGTCAGCTTCGGTCGTCCTGATTTCAATTGTCGTGCTGTGGAATGTCGGCCGCTGGTACAAGGATCACGGCCTTGCGCGCATGAATGCGGCGAAAAAGGCGCTGATCGAAACCGGATTGTCGAACCGGCGCGTCGTTTTTTCGGTGTTCATTCTGTTGATGCTGATTTTCTCGAAATATTTCTATCTCGCCAGCATCACCAGCTACTACACCTTCTATCTCATCCATCATTTCCATATTTCCGTGCAGAGCGCGCAGCTTTATCTGTTCCTGTTTCTGGGCGCGGTAGCTGTCGGCACGTTCGCCGGCGGTCCCATCGGCGACCGCATCGGCCGCAAGCCGGTGATCTGGGTTTCGATCCTCGGCATCCTGCCGTTCACGCTGCTGTTACCCTTCGCCAACCTTTTTTGGACGGCTGCATTGTCGGTGGTGATAGGATTGCTTTTGGCGTCCGCATTCCCCGCCATTGTCGTCTTCGCGCAAGAACTCATGCCCGGGCGCATCGGCATGGTGTCGGGCATGTTCTACGGTTTCTCATTCGGCATGGGCGGCATCGGCGCTGCCGTGATCGGACTTTTCGCCGACCGCTGGGGCATCGAATACACCTACAGCGTCTGCTCGTTCCTGCCCGCGATCGGCTTGCTCACAGCCTTGCTGCCGAATGTGGAGGAAGGCGGAAGGACCATTCCCCTCTCTCCGCCCGTCGATGAGAATTCGCTGACCTAGCCCGCGAAGGCGACGGACAGCACCAGCAGAATGCCCACCACCGACGCCAGCCAGATGATGGTTCGCAGCATCGGCACGCCCGCCGCATAGAGCGGAAGATAGAGCACCCGCATCCAGAAATAGAGCTGCGCGCCCCATTCGGTGCGCGCATTGTGCCGGTCCAGCAGGGTGATCAGGATCACCGCCACCGCGAAGATCGGAAACGTCTCCTTGAAATTCTGGAACGCACGATCCAAGCGCCCGGCGAGTTTGCCCTGCAGCGGCGGCGTGTTGTCACGCGCACCCGCGTTCCATGCCGCACCGCGTTCCTGTGTGATGAAGTGCGCCGCGAGAAACAGATGCACAAAGCCCAGCACACAGGCGAGCGCCAGCATGGTGAGTTCCACGCTCATGCCGCCCAGCTGGAGATTGGCCAGCGGCACAGCCGCCAGCGTGTTCAGAAAACTATCCATGATCCCCTCCGCTTCCTTGCGCGACTATAGCCGCGGATTGCGGTCTGCCGAAGACCTTGGCTGTTCAACATGAACGGTAAGAAATCGTGCAGTGCACCATGACTGTGCTATGAGCATATTGCCGTAAAGGAAATTCGATGTCGCTGACCGACAAAGCCGAACGCATCTACACCCGTCACGAATATGTCGTGGACGCGGTAATTCACGTGGCGGGCATGTTGTTTGCCGTGAACGCGGCGGTGTGGTTGCTGCTGCATGTCGGCGTTTCTGCGGAAGCTAGCGTTACTGTCTATTGTCTGGGTCTTCTGGCGATGATCTTCGCGTCCGGCATCTACAACATGGTTCCGGAAACGGCATGGCCGAAGCAGCTTCTGCGCCGCCTCGATCACGCGGCGATCTTCATCATGATCGCGGGCACCTATACGCCGTTCGCGGTCAACCGTGTCGGCGCGCCCTACGGCACTGCCGTGCTCTGGGCGATCTGGATTTGCGCCAGCATCGGCGTGGCGCTCAAGGTTCTTTTCCCGCGCCGGTTCGAGCGCGCATCGCTTGCGCTTTATATCGGCATGGGCTGGATGGTGGTTGCGGTGTTGAAGCCGCTCGCGGCATCAGTCGCGTCGGTGGATTTCTGGCTGCTCATTGGTGGGGGCGCCGTTTACACGGCGGGCGTCGCCTTCTACGTCATCGAGCGCATCCCGTTTCACAAGGCGATCTGGCACGGCTTCGTGCTTGCCGCCGTGGTGCTGCACTTCAGCGCCGTGGCGATGGAATTCGCGACTTGATCGACGCGATTATTTTCGATTGCGACGGCGTTCTGGTGGACAGCGAAGTGCTGGCGCTGGAAGTTGAGATCGCTGCTGCCGCCGAAGTCGGGCTGACCTACGATCTGGGCGAATACAAAGCCCGCTTCATGGGCCGCACCACGCAAGCCTTTTTCGATCTCCTCGCCGAAGATTGCCTGGCGCGCACTGGCCGTCCGCTGCCGGACGGGTTTCAGGAACGATGCTACGGAACCTATCGCGCGTCTCTCAGCCGATTGCGGGAAGTCGAAGGCGCGCTGCACATGGCGGCGGCAGTCGCCCATCGCAAGGCCGTCGCAAGTTCAAGCACGGCCGATGCTCTCGAAGAGAAGCTGCGCCGCACGGGATTATGGGATCACTTCGCGCCGCACGTGTATTCCACCGATCTCGTCGCGCATGGAAAGCCGGCGCCGGATGTTTTTCTCTATGCCGCGCGCAAGCTCGATGCGCAGCCGTCGCGCTGCCTGGTCTTTGAAGACAGCGTGAACGGCGTCCACGCCGCGAAAGCGGCGGGCATGATCGTCTGGGGCTTCGCAGGTGGCGGCCACATGGATGCCGCTTCGTCAGAGCGGCTGCTTGCGGCCGGGGCGGAGCGTGTCGTGGACCATTGGAACGACATGCCAGGCCTCATTGCTTTGGCCGGAAGGTCTGCGTAACCTTTTTCTGGCATCGTCCGGGCGTCGAAGGAGTCTCCGCAATGCGCAAGATCATGTGCTTTGGCGCGCTGGCGCTTGCCGGTTTCGCACTTTCAGGTTGTGCCGTCGCCGCTGTCGGTGGCGCGGTTGTCGGCGGGGCCGTTTCCGTGGCCTCCACCGCGGTGCATGTTACCGGCGATGTGGTGAGTGGCGCGGCGGATATCGCCACCGGTCAATCGGACGACGATAAGAAGAAGAAATCGTCGGACGACGACAACTAGAACGAATCCTTCCGCTTCCGCGTTTCCGCGAACACCGCGACCGTATCGGCATTTTCCATGCCGAGCGTCGCACGCAGTTCTTTCGAATCCGGTCTGAGGAAGGGGTTGGTCTTCTTTTCCAGCCCCATGTTGGATGGGATCGTCGGCTTGCCGTTCGCACGCGCCGCTTCCACATCCTTCATGCGTGCCTGAAGATCGGCGTTCTTCGGCTCAAGCGTGAGCGCAAATTTTCCGTTGCTCAGCGTGTATTCGTGCCCGCAATAGATCTTCGTGTCGTCCGGCAAGCGCATGAGTTTGGACAGGCTGTCCCACATCATCTGCGGCGTGCCTTCGAACAGCCGCCCGCAACCCATGGCGAACAATGTGTCGCCGGTGAAGGCTTTGCCGTCCAGCACGAAGGCAATGTGGGAACTTGTGTGCGCCGGTATCTCCAAAACTTTGACCGCGTGCGAACCCCATTGCCACGACGCGTCCTCGCCGACGCCGGTATCGATGCCCGGAATGCGGCCACGGTCTTTGCCCGGCCCCACCACCTCGGCGCCGAACTCTTCCTTGAGCGCGAGATTGCCGCCGCAATGATCCAGATGGTGGTGCGTGTTGAGGATGTGGGTCAGCTTCAGCCCCCGCTCGCTCAATGCCTTCTTCACCGGCCCGGGTTCCGACGGATCCACGACAGCGCAAAGCCCGGAGCCGTCGGTAACAAGATAGGCGTAGTTGTCTTGCAGGCAGGGGACGAGGGTGACGCTGATTTCGGCCATTTTGGGTTCCTTGTGCTGGCGCGAACCCTAGCAACCTGCGGCTCCGCATTGAACCCGGATCGCGCGGGGTTTAGGTCCATGCATCATGGAAAATGATTCCGCGGGTCTTTCGGCATTTTACGGCTCGCCCGTCGGGCAGGTTGCCCGCCGCGTGATCCAGCGGCGCTTGCGCGAGGCTTGGCCAGACGTGCGCGGAACGAGGCTGTTGGGTTACGGTTTCGCCATCCCCTTCCTGCGCAGCTTCGCAACCGAGGCCGATATGGTTGCGGCCCTGATGCCGGAACAAATCGGCCCGGTTGCCTGGCCGGCAGGTTCCGTACTCAGCGTGGTGGCGCAGGAAGATGCGCTACCGTTCCCGGACGCAATGTTCGACCGGGTGCTGGTCATACATGGCCTGGAAAATGCCGAGTCCCTGCGTCCGCTGCTCCGCCAGCTTTGGCGGATCCTGGCACCGTCGGGAAAACTTATTATTGTCGCGCCGAACCGCACGAGCCTTTGGGCACAAGTGGAGCGATCGCCTTTCGCCCATGGCCGTCCCTTCAACCGTTCGCAGTTGGAGGCGCTTCTTCGCGATACGCTGTATGTCGCCGAGCGGTGGGACCACGCGCTGATGATGCCGCCACTGAAGTCGCGCCGCTTTCTCGGGCGCGGCATCAGCTGGGAAAATATCGGCCGGCGCATCTGGCCCGCTCTTGCGGGCGTTCACATCGTCGAAGCGACAAAATCGATGTACAGCATGGCGCCCGCGCAACCGGTCAGACAAGAACGGCCGGTGCTCGCTTCAGCCCGCGGTTGATCGTCCCGCTCTCGCATTCGTGAGCCGCATGACATCAAATTTAAAAATGGCATGGCTGTGACACTATCGAACGTGCATATCGCTTTTTGCATAGCGGTCATTCCCTAGTTTCGTACGTTCAAGCAAGCTTGCTATCCGCAGCTTCGTGCATTGCCGTTGCGTCGGTGCGCTTGCGTGCAATGCATGACGGTCACGCCCGTCTTTTTCCAAACACAAACCGTCCCTATCTCCGTGTTCGCCGACATCAACGAACGGCAACACATCAGGAGGGAGTCACATGCGTAACGTTTATCTTGCAGCGATCGGAATGAGCGCGATGCTTGTCATGGGCGCGACGGCGGCAAATGCCGAAGCCGCAACCCAGGCCACCTGCGCCCAGGCCCAGCAAAAAGTTTCTGCCGCACTGGCGAGCGACAGCTCTGCCAATCACGACCAGGCGATGAAGGAAAGCCACTACGGCCGCGACTTCTGCCTCAACGGTCTCTACGGCAAAGGCATGCAGCATTACGCCGAGGCCATGAAGCTTCTGGGCATCTCGTAAGGGCTGTTCAGGATGAGCCAGCGCGGCCGGCCGTCGGCCCCCAAGCAACGCCGCCGCGCCGGCTCATCAAGAAAATAGCGCCTTCCGCGAAGAGATTTGGCCCCGGCGCGTCCGCATGGATCGCGCTCGTTCCGGACGCGTTCAAGGCAAGCGCTTTCTCGATCTCTGCGCCGGCGTCTTTCGCCATTTCGGTGAAGTCGCGGATCGTGCAGAGGTGGATATTGGGCGTCTCGTACCAGGGATAGTCGAGCGCGCGCGTGCGGGGCATGCGGCCATTAACCAGTAGAGAGAGGCGCACGCGCCAGTGCCCGAAATTCGGGAACGAGACGATCGTGCGCTTTCCGATACGCAACAGGTCGGCCAGAACTTTCGCCGGTGATCGTGTTGCCTGAATCGTCTGGCTCAAGATCACCACATCGAACGCCTGCGATGGATACTCGGCCAGATCGGTATCTGCATCGCCCTGCAGCACCGAGAGCCCGCGCGCGACACAATGGTTCACGTTCTGCTGCGACAGCTCGATACCCCGTCCGTCCACGCCGCGTGTCTGCTTGAGATGTTCGAGAAGCGCGCCGTCACCGCAGCCGATATCGAGAACGCGCGTGTTCGGCGCGATCATGTCGGCAATGGCCGCGAGGTCTGGGCGCAACATCAGGCGATTCCGTTCTCGGCTGCCGCGGCATTCAGGAATCCGCGCACGGTCGCCAGCATTTCCGGCTCATCGAGCAAAAACGCGTCGTGACCCTTGTCGCTTTCGATCTCGACGAAACTCACATTCGCCGCGGTGGCATTCAGAGCATGCGCGATGCGCTTGTTCTCCGGCGTGGGAAAAAGCCAGTCGCTGGTGAAGGAGATCAGGCAGAAGCGGGCCTTGGCATCGCGGAATGCATCGGCCAGCACGCCTTTGTAGCCGCTGGCCAGATCGAAATAGTCCATCGCACGCGTGATGTAGAGATAGGAATTGGCATCGAAGCGGTCGACGAACGTCATGCCCTGGTGGTGCAGATAGGATTCCACCTGAAAGTCCGCGCCGAAGCCGAAGGAGATCTGGTCGCGGTCCTGCAGCTCGCGCCCGAACTTCCGTTGCAGTGCGGCTTCGGAAAGATAAGTGATGTGCGCTGCCATGCGCGCCACCGCCAGACCCTTGGCTGGATTGGCGCTCTCGTAATATTGGCCGCCATTCCAGTCAGGATCGGCCATGATCGCCTGCCGGCCGACCTCGTGAAAGGCGATGTTCTGCGCGGAGTGGCGTGCGGCGGTGGCCAGCGGCATCGCCGTTGCGAGACGATCCGGAAAGCTCGCCGCCCATTGCAGCACCTGCATGCCGCCCATCGATCCGCCCGTCACGCAGAGAAGCTTCTCGATGCCAAGCGCGTCGATCAGCATGGCCTGCGCCCGCACCATGTCGCGGATCGTCACCACCGGAAAATCGAGCGCGTAAGGCTTGCCGGTCTTGGGATCAATCGAAGCCGGGCCGGTCGATCCCATGCAGCCGCCGATGACGTTGCTACAGATGACAAAGAAGCGGTCGGTATCGATCGGCTTGCCGGGGCCCACCATGATGTCCCACCAGCCGGGCTTGCCCGTGAGTGGATGGCGGCTGGCCGCGAACTGATCGCCGGTCAGAGCGTGGCAGATGAGGATGGCGTTGCTGCGCGCGGCGTTCAGCGTGCCATAGGTCATATAGGCAATGGTGAAGGGCGAGAGCGTGCGCCCGCAATCCAGCGTCAGCGGCGTGCTGAAGGTGATTGCCTTGCCGGGATCCGCTTCCGGTTGGGAAACGGGCCGCAGGAAGACGGGATTTGCGGTCTGGGCCACGTTCGCCTTTTCCAACCAATCCGGATCGGTCCGGGCGCGTTTGCTAGGGCGCAGGGGCCGCACCTGTCAACGATATCGGCATTTGCCCTTGCTCCGGCCCGCCGATGCCACTAGGCCATGGCGGCCTCGCAAAGGGCGGGAAGAAAGGAGAGAAACATGAAACCGAAGCCGAAACCCGGCGTATTGGAGATCGCGCCTTACGTGGGCGGCCGCGCGCATGCGCCCGGTGTCGACCGTGTGTTCAAGCTCTCCTCCAACGAATCCGCCCTTGGCGCCAGCCCCAAGGGCATGGACGCCTATCGCGAAGCGGCGACAGGGCTCGATATCTATCCCGAAGGGAGCGCGCGCATTCTGCGCGAGGCTATCGGCGAAGTTTACGGCCTCAATCCGGACCGCATCGTCTGCGGCAACGGCTCCGACGAATTGCTCACGCTCCTGGCGCATGGCTACCTGCATCCGGGCGACGAGGTGGTGTTCAGCGAACACGCCTTTCTCGTCTATCGCATCGCCACCCTGGCCAACAGCGCGACGCCGGTCGTCGTGAAAGAGCCGAAGCTTCGCGTGGATGTGGACGCGATGCTGGCCGCGGTCACGCCCAAGACGCGCATGGTCTACCTCGCCAATCCGAACAATCCGACCGGCTCCTATCTCACCAGCGACGAGGTGAAACGCCTGCATGCGGGCCTGCCGACGAACGTCATTCTGGTGATCGACGCGGCCTATGCGGAGTTCGTGCGCAAGAACGATTACGACACCGGCATCGAGCTGGTGGCGCAGAACCACAATGTCGTCATGACGCGCACCTTCTCCAAGATCTACGGGCTCGCGGGCTTGCGCGTGGGCTGGGCGTTCTGTCCGCCGGAAGTGGCCGACGTGCTGAACCGCATCCGCGGCCCCTTCAACGTCTCCGTGCCGGCGCAGCGCGCAGCAGCGGCGGCGCTGAAAGATCGTGCCCATGTCGAGGCGTCGATCGCGCATAACGACAAGTGGAAAGACTGGCTTATCGAGCATATCCGAAAGCTTGGTCTGCGCGTGGACGACAGCGTGGGCAATTTCGTCCTGATCCATTTCGCCAACGAAGCGGCGATGAAGAGGGCCGACGCCTTTCTGACCGAACACGGGATCATCCTCCGGCCCGTTGGTGCTTACGGCCTGCACAACTGCCTGCGCCTGACCATCGGCACCGAAGAGGCCAACCGCGCGACGCTGAAGGCGTTGACGGAATTCGTGAAGTCATGAGTGCCGAAACGAAGCCTATATTCGACAAGATCGCGCTGATCGGTGTTGGCCTCATCGGTTCTTCGATGGCGCGTGCCGCGCGGCGTGCCGGCGCCGCCGGCCATATCGCCGGCTATGCGCATACGCCGGAGATCGTGGAGCGCGCGCGCAAGGCTGGATTTACCGATACGATGCATTCGGACCTGGCGGCTTGCGTCCGCGATGCCGATCTGGTGGTGCTCGCCGCACCTGTCGGCGCCTTCGCGGATATCGCCAAAGCCATCGCGCCGCACCTGAAAAGAGGCGCCATCGTCAGCGATACCGGCTCTGTGAAGGGCGTGGTCATGCGGGACGTGGCGCCGCAATTGCCGCAAGGGGTGCATCTGGTCCCGGCGCATCCCGTGGCGGGTACCGAACAATCCGGCCCGGAAGCGGGCTTTGCCGAACTTTTCGACGGGCGTTGGTGCCTGCTGACGCCTGCGGCGGATGCGGATGCCGACGCGGTCGCAAAAGTGAGCAAATTCTGGTCGCGACTTGGCAGCCAGGTGGAGATCATGGATGCGAAGCACCACGATCTTGTGCTCGCCATCACCAGCCATCTGCCGCATCTGATCGCCTACAATATCGTCGGCACGGCGAACCATCTGGAGCAGGTGACGAAAGGCGAAGTCATCAAATATTCCGCCGGCGGCTTTCGCGATTTCACGCGTATCGCCGCGTCCGATCCCACCATGTGGCGCGATGTGTTCCTGAACAATCGCGAGGCGGTGCTCGAAATGCTGGGCCGCTTCTCGGAGGATCTCACAGATCTGCAGCGCGCCATCCGATATGGCGACGGCGACTTCCTGTTCGATCTGTTCACGCGCACGCGCGCCATTCGCCGCTCGATCGTGGATGCGGGACAGGACTCCGCGGCGCCGAACTTCGGTCGCAACAAATCGGGCGATCAGTAAAGCGGCGAGAGCGTGTCCGCCGGAATGCCGCCGACCGAGAAGATTCCGTCCTGAAAGCCAAGCGTTGCGTTCAGCGCGCCGCTGGTCTGCGCACCGCCTGCAAAGGCCAGGAAGCCGGCTGCCAAACCATTATCGCTGCCTGTGATCCAACCATGTTGCTGCGCGGCTTTCAGCAGCGGCTGCCAGTTTGCGACTTTCATCTGCAGCGCGCCTTTCGGCCGGTGCATCGCATCCGCCGTCAGCGCGCCTTTGCCGGTGATGTTGAGATCGCCCCAGTTCAGCACGACGGATTTCACCAGCACGCCGCCATCGCGCTTGCGCCAGTCTTCCGCCGCCGCGCGCCAGTCGCCCTTGCCTTCGAGCAGGGTGTCGAAGCTCGTGCCCGGCGAAATCAGCCCTTCGGCATGAAACAGTTTGAGGTTTGGCCCGAAGGCGGGCGCCAGATCGTCCGCGAAATGAACGTCGTTGGCCGTGATGTAATAGTCCACCGCGTCGATCTTGGGATTTTTGCGCAGATGCAATTGCACTTGCGCCGCGGCGATGTCCGGTGAGTCGACATTGACGGCTTCCAGATCGAAACGCGTCAACTCCCCATTGGCGGCAAACATGCTGCCGCGCAAAAGGCCTGGCAAAAAGCGATAGCTGCGCGTCGAACCATCATCCTTGTGCCAGCTCAAGTTTTGTCGGCCCGCCGCCTCAAACACATATTGCGTACGTCCATAGGTCAGCGAGTGAAACGCGAATTTCTCTGCCGTCCAGTTGGCCGGCCCGTGCGCCGTGGCGATCTTGATCTGAAAATCGTCAAGCTCGCCATCGAGCCGGAACGGAAACCCGCGCATGGTCTTTTGCGCAAAGTGCACGGTGACGCCCGGCGCGACCTCGTGGCCGTTCAGCGCGTCCAGCCTCGCGGAAATTTCGTGCGACGCCACGAACCAATAGGCGACCACACCCAGCATGAGGATCGCGAACAGGCTCACGGGTCCGTAGAGCCAGAAACGGTGGGAATAGTTCATCGAAAATGCGCCGCCTTGGACAGGCGTCGTCTAGCAGAGCCTAGCCGCAACGCGAATAGCCGCAGGAGACGCAGGTGTCGCAGCCTTCCATTTTTACAAGCCCCGGCTGGCCGCAGCGCGGGCAATAGCGCGCCGGCGCGCCTTCCGCATGCACGGCAACGGCCTGCACGTCGTCCGTCTCCACGGGTTCGCGCGGCGCCATGAAGCCGGTATCGACCAGATGCCGCTCGATCACCTCGCCGATGGCGGCGAGGATGGAGGGCACATAGTGCTGGTTCATCCACTGGCCGCCGCGCGGATCGAACACGGCTTTCAATTCATCCACCACGAAGGACACGTCGCCGCCGCGCCGGAACACCGCCGAGATCATGCGCGTCAGCGCCACGGTCCAGGCGTAATGCTCCATGTTCTTGGAGTTGATGAAGATCTCGAACGGTCTGCGGCGGCCGTCCTTCTCGATGTCGTTGATCGTGATGTAGAAGGCGTGATCCAGATCCGCCCATTTGATCTTGTAGGTCTGCCCGATCAACACCTCCGGCCGGTCGAGCGGCTGGGTCATGTAAACCACGCCGCCTTCCTCGCGCAGGCGCGGCGCGACGATCGGCGGAAGAACTTCCGCGACCGGCTCCGGCGCAACGCTCGATCGCTGCGGCGCAAGCTCCAGCACCGATCCGCGTGCTTCGCTCGGCCGATAGGTCGTGCAGCCCTTGCAGCCCATGTCATAGGCGTGCCGGTAGACATCCTTGAACGCATCGAAAGAGATATCGACCGGAACGTTGATCGTCTTGGAGATCGAGCTGTCGACATATTTCTGCGCCGCCGCCTGCACGGCCAGGTGCTCACCCGGCGAAAGCTCCTGCGCGTTGACGAAATAATCCGGCAGCGCCGTATCCTTGCCGAACATCGCGCGGAATTTGCGATAGGCGTAGTCGCTGACCTCTTCCTCGATGCGCGAGCCGTCCGCCCGCAAAATCTTTCGCGTGTAGGTATAGGCGAACACCGGCTCGACACCGCTCGACACATTGCCGGCAAACAGCGAGATGGTGCCTGTCGGCGCGATGGAGGTGAGCAGCCCGTTGCGGATGCCATGCGCCGCGATCTGCACGCGAATGTCTTCCGGCAGTGCCATGATATGCGGGCGCTTCAGGAACTCATGCGCATCGAACAGCGGAAACGCGCCTTTCTCCCGCGCCAGTTCGGCGGACGCACGATAAGCGGCGTGGCTCAGCACTTTCAGCCAGCGCTCGATCAGCAAGAGGCTTTCCGCCGAGCCATAGCGCGTGCGGCAGAAGATCAGCGCGTCAGCCAGCCCGGTCACGCCGAGTCCAATACGGCGCTTGGCCTTGGCTTCCGCCTGCTGCTCCGCCAGCGGAAAGCGCGACACGTCGATGATGTCATCGAGAAAACGGATGGCCGTGCGCGTCAGCCGCGCCAGCTCGTCTTCGTCCAGCGCGGCATCCGCGCCGAACGGGTCCTTCACGAGCTGCGCCAGATTGATCGAGCCCAGCAGGCACGCGCCATAGGGCGGCAACGGCTGCTCGCCGCACGGATTGGTCGCATGGATCGTCTCGCAATAGGCGAGATTGTTCTGCGCATTGATCCGGTCGATGAAGATCACGCCCGGTTCGGCATATTCGTATGTTGCGCGCGTAATGCGGTCCCACAAGTCGCGCGCTTTCACGGTGCGATAGATCTTGCCGCCGAATTTCAGGTCCCAGTCCGCATCGGCTTTCACCGCGTCCATGAATGCATCGGTCACGAGTACCGAAAGGTTGAACATCGTTAGCCGCCCGCTTTCGCGCTTGGCGTCGATGAAGTCTTCGATGTCGGGATGATCGCAGACGAGCGTCGCCATCATTGCGCCGCGCCGCGAACCGGCGCTCATGATCGTGCGGCACATCGCGTCCCACACTTCCATGAACGACACGGGACCTGAGGCGTCCGCACCCACGCCCTTCACCAGCGCGCCCTTGGGACGCAAGGTCGAGAAATCGTAGCCGATGCCGCCGCCCTGCTGCAGCGTGAGCGCCGCTTCGCGCAGGCCCGAGAAGATTCCGTCCATCGAGTCCGGAATTCTGCCCATCACGAAGCAGTTGAAGAGCGTCACCGAGCGATCGGCGCCCGCGCCGGCCAGAATGCGGCCCGCCGGAAGGAATTTGTGACCGGCCAGGGCGCCCGCGAATTGCAGCGCCGACTCGCGTTGCTTCTCCGGCGCTTCCGCCTTCGCGGCGGCCAGCGCCACGCGCGCCCAGGTGGATGCGATATCGCCGTCCACGGGCGTGCCGTCCGGCTGTTTCAGCCGGTACTTCATGTCCCAGATCTGGCGGGAAATATCGCTCATTGCGCCTCTGCCGAACCGCTTCACGAGCGGCTGAGAGACATAACGCTTCACGCCCGAAAAGTCAACGGATGTTCGCTATCCGTTCTTAACCATGCGGGTCAAGAAAGTCCTTTGGACACAAGGCTTTGGTGGCCTTCGGTAAGCAGCTTTGCAGTTGCTATTTCGATGCTCTCCTGCAGCCGCGGCATGAACTCGGCCCGCTTCAGGCCCGGCGGAATGGGAGGCAAGAATGCGATCACGATCCTGCCCGGCTTCTTGATGAACCCGGTCCAGAACTGTCCCGAGTTCAACGCGACCGGCACACAGCTTTCACCGAGTTGCGCATAGAGCGCCGCGACGCCCGGCTTGTAGTCCGGCGGCATGGCCGGTTTCTTTCGCGTGCCTTCGGGAAATATGAGGATCGGACGTCCATCGGCCTGCGCGGCCTTGGCTTCGGCGACCATCTTCTTCAGCGCGCTCGCCTTTCCGTCGCGATCGATGGCGATGCTGCCTGCTTTCCACAGGTACCAGCCATAGAACGGGATGTATTGCAGCCCGCGCTTCAGCACCGCGCAGGCATCGTCAAGCAACAGATACAGGACAACCGTATCCCACATGCTCATATGCTTGGATGCGATCAGCACCGCGCCCTTCGGCACCGTTCCGCGCACTTCGTAGTCCAGCCCCGCGATCCATTTGAGGCCAAACAGAACCGTCCGGCTCCAGCTCTTGGACAAAATCTCCGTCGCTCGGCGTGGCAACAGCAGAACCCACACGCCTCCCACCGCAATGACGAAGGAAGCAATCGCGAACCAGATGAAAAACAGGAAGGAGCGCAGGAGAACCATGTTTAGCCGCTATGGGCGAAGCGGGTGATGACGAAGCTGGCCAGATATTTCGCATATTCGGTGTTGAGCAGATGCAGCGTATGTGGATCGCGCCACCATCCATTGAGGTCGATGCCGTTCGGGTCGACCGGATAAGCCACAAGCTTGACGTTCGGCATGTCGGCGGAGAATTCGTTGATGCTGCGCCGCATGTGATAATTCGCGGTCACGACGATGATGCTCGTATAGCCGTGGCGTCGCACCCAGCCCGTGGCTTCGTCGGCATTGCCGTGGGTACTTGTGGCGACGAAGCCGAGATCGGCGCAGCAATCGAAGCGTCGCCCGCCATGCGCGATGTCTTTAAGCTGTTCTTTCGTCGTGCCCGGATTGACGCCAGTGATGAGAAGGCGCTTGGCGGCATTCTGCTCAAGCAACCGGTCGGCGGCATCCAGACGCGCATCGCCGCCCGTGAGCGCCACGATGCCGTCTGCATGCGGTACCGCCGCCGGTGCGCGCGGAAGCGTCGCGGCGAACACGATGAAACCCAGCGTGTAGAGCACCAGAAGCCCCACGCCGAGTTTCCATAACAATTGTCCCGAACCCTGCATTCCGTTCCCTTGCTCCGGAGGGAAGATTGAACCATGCGCGCGCCCAATAAAATATTGACGCGGGAGACTCAGTAAATCTCGCGCAATGCCGCAAGAACAGAAAGTCGCGCCGTGACCCAGGCAATCAATCCCGACACGACTGGCACGGCCAAAAGCCAAGCCAATTCCTGCGGATTAAGCCCCAATGGCGGCAGAAATGGGACTGCCTCCACGCCCGCGAATTCCAGCCCTCCGGCCAGCAGGAATGTGACAGCGGCGAACCCTGCGCCGACCGCCGAAGCCGCGAAGGTCGAGACCAGATAGTGCCACTCAAACGCGCGTGCGATGAAGCCGGAATGCGCGCCCATCTGGTGCAGCAGGGCCACGATGTCGTGATGGGCCTCAAGTCCCGCGCGCGTGGCAAACGAAACCGCCGCGGCCGTCGCGAGCGCGATCAGCAGCAACACGGCATAGGCGGCGTAGATGATCGTATTGGCGAGCCCCTGCAGCCGCGCGATCCAGCGCGTGTGATCGTCCACGTTGGAGTCGGGCGCCACGGTTTGTAGCCGCGTCTGCAGCTCGGCAAAGTTCACATGCGCGCCGGGCTCGATCGTGGCGTCGATCAATCTGGGTAGCGGAAGATCCTTCACCAAAGCATCCGTGCCCAGCCACGGCTCGACGAGCTTCGCCGCATCCGCGTCCGACATCTCGGTGATGGTGAGAATGCCGGGCGTGTCGCGCAGAATATCCAGCGCGGCTTTGGTCTCAGTCTGCATATCGCGTTTCGCCGTCGGATGATCCGGCTGCAGAATCTGGACAGTCAGCCGCCCGGACAATCCTTCGCGCCAGCCTTCGGCCTGGCGATTGGCGAGCATGGACGCGCCCAATGCCAGCGCGGCGAGAAACGCCATAACGCCAATCACCACATCAAGCGGGGCCGCGCCTTTCTCGCGCGGCAATATCCGTCCGCGCACGCGTTCCTTCTCGCTCATGCGCGCCTCAACTCGACAAGGCGCCCGTCGACAAGGCGCATCTCCCGCGCACGCGCGCGTTCGATCAGGCTGCGGTCATGGGTTGCGATGAGAACGGTGGTGCCCAACCGGTTCAATTCGCCGAACAGGCGAATAAGCCGCTGCGCGATCTCCGGATCCACATTGCCGGTCGGTTCGTCGGCGAGAAGAAGATCGGGCTGGCCCACAACCGCGCGCGCGATCGCCACGCGCTGCTGCTCGCCGCCCGACAGTGTCGGCGGCTTTGCATTCATGCGGTCGCCCAGCCCCACCCAGTTCAGAAGCTCTTCCACGTCATGGGCGTAGTCCTCCGGCTTGCGCCCGGCCAGCCGCAAGGGCAGCGCCACATTGTCAAAGGCGGAAAGATGCGAGAGCAGACGGAAATCCTGGAACACAACGCCGATACGGCGGCGCAGGGCCGGAAACGCCGAGCGGCGCGCGGTCGCCAGATCGGTCCCAAATATGGTGATCAGGCCCCGGCTCGGCGGCTCGGCCAGATAGAGGAGTTTCAGCAAGGTGGATTTACCGGCACCAGACGGGCCGGTAAGGAAGGTGAAGGTGCCCGGCTCGAGCTGAAAGGTGACGTCCCGCAGCACTTCGGGCCCCGGCCCATAGCGCATGCCGACATTTTCGAAGCGGATCATGGAGCGGGACCATAAAGGCGGGATTCGGCGGGGCCAATTCGTTAAACCTATTTTTCGGGTGATTGGCTATAAGCGCCTTATGATTCTGGTCTGTCCCAGCTGCGCCGCCCGCTACGAAGTGGACGGGTCCAAATTTCCCCCGGAGGGGCGCAAGGTCCGCTGCAAGAAATGCGGCCATGTCTGGCATCAGGCTCCGGAAGCCGACCAGGCGGAGATCGAAGAGGCAATCTTCAATCCGCAGCCCGAGGCGGTTGCGCCAGCCCCCGATCCAGAACCTGAACCGGAGCCCCGCGCGGAAGCACGCGCGCCTGTCGTCGAAGAGGCGGACGAGGAGGACGAATTCGTCGCGGCTGAAGAAGACGACGCGCCGGGTGTTGCCAGACCCGCCGGACGCGGCGCGCGCAATGTCGGCGTCATCGCCGGCTGGATCGCGCTGGTGGTGGCGGTACTGGTGATCGGATTGGCAGCCGCCAATTACCGCACGCAAATCGTGACGCTCTGGCCCAAATCCGCATCGCTGTTCTCGCGGCTTGGCATGGCGGTGAACACACGGGGGCTGGAATTCACCGACATCCGCCACCGGAACCAGATCGAGGATGGCCAGCCCGTTCTCGTCATCACCGGCAAGCTGGTGAACACGACCGGCAAGACGCAGGACGTGCCGCCGTTGCGCGTGACATTGAGCGATGCAAACCATCGGGCGATCTATGACTGGACTTTCGCGCCGGCGAACAAGCCGCTGCCTGCCGGTCAGTCGGTGGAGTTCCGCACGCGGCTATCCAATCCGCCCTCGGCCGCGCGCCATGTCGAGATGCGTTTCGCGGACGGCAAGGAGTGAGTCCGCACAAAATCCTGCATAGCGATGCCGATATTTGCGCGCGTGTGGACGCGGTGGCGCGCGACATTGCGACTGCGCCGCTGAGGCCCGACTTCGCGGTGGCGATCCTCGCCGGCGCCTTCGTGTTCGCCGCGGATATTTTGCGCGGCCTGGCGCGCGAGGGCCTTTCGCTGCCGATCGAATTCCTGTGGCTGCGCTCCTATGCGGACAAGCGCACCGGCGGCGAGATTTCCGTGCTGGTCGGCCCAACAGAAAAAATTCACGCCAGAACGGTTCTGCTCATCGATGGCGTTCTTGACGGCGGACACACGCTCGCCAAAGCCAAAGAGCTGCTCTTTCAGGCCGAAGCCGCCGCGATCATCAGCGTCGTTGCCGTGGACAAGCTGCGTGACGATGCGGTGCTGAAAGCCGATCACGCACTGTTCGCAGGCACGAAGGGCTTTCTCATCGGCTACGGCATGGACGATGCCGGCGCATCGCGTGGCCTGCCCTATATCGCGCGTGTGGACTAGAATTCCTTCAGCAGCCGATCGAGATAATCCAGCTCTTCCTTTGAGCGTCCGGTTTCGCCAGCGCGCTTGCGCAGCTCCTTCAGGATTTCGCGCGCGCGTGCGATCGAGTCCTTGTCCGGCACCTTGCCGCCATTGATCGAGCCTTGCGCGCCGCTCTCGCGGCCCAGCGGATCTTCGTTTCCGTTCTGGCCGCCGGACTTCATGCCCGGGCCGCCCTGCTCCTGCATCAGGGCCTGCGCCAGCGCCGTCGTGCCTTTGCGCAGCGCATCCAGCGCCTGCTGCTGCGATTTGTTGGCGCCGTCGAAATCCTTGCCGCCCAACTGCCCCTGCGCCTGTCCCATCGCCTTTCCGGCATCGCCGAAATTCTTCGCCGCGCCGGAGCCTTTCTTGCCCAGCGCTTTGAGGATCGCGTTCAGGTCGTCGCGCAGCTTGCCCTGTTGTTCGGACAGGCCCTTGGCGCCGCCATCCTTGGGATCGCCGGCGTCCTGTCCTTCGCGATAGGTCTTGTCCATCAGTTGCCGCTGGCGGCCGATGAGATCGGACATGCCCTGAATGGCATCCGACATCGCCTTGTCGCCCTGGCCGCCGCCGCCGGAACCGCCCGACATCTGCATGTTCTCGAGCAGGCTTTGCAGCATCGCCAGCATCTTCGCCGCCGCATCGCGCGAGCCGCTTTCGGCGAGTTGCTGGATCAGCTTCATCATCTTCGCGATGTCGTCCGGCGTGATGACCTTGGTGCCGGGCGGCGGCGGGCCGTTGGCGGCCTGCGCGTTCTTCGCCATGGCCTGCATGTAGCGCTGCAGCGCCTGCTGGTAGCGCTGCATCAGCGCATCGATCACGCTTTGCGGCGCGCCATGCTCCATGGCCTGCGCCAGCGCTTCGGCGACGCGGCGCAATTCGGCGGCGGCGTTGGCCGCGCCATTGCCTTCCAGCGCCATCGCCGTCTGCCAGAGCAGGTCCTGCACCTGCGCGATGTCGTGATCGTTATGCGCTTCGTGCAGCATCCAGTAGATCGAGCGCAGGACGAGATAGAGCTTCTGCTGGTTTTGATAGAACTTGTCGGGCGCGATGGTGAGGGCGTTCAGCGTCGCCAGCGTCACGGGCTTGGCATGCGGCGTTTTCGCAAAGAGATGCTGGCGCTGTTCGATGAGCGCGCGCGCCAATGGATTTGTGAAGACGCGTTCGGGCAGCGTGAAGGGCATGGGCTTGCTGCGCGCAACCTGGCCTGCGCCATCTTTCGCTTCCAGCGTGATGGTGACGTCGAGGCCCGCCAGCGGATTCTCGGTAAGATCGCGGAACACCGTCTGCTTCATCGTTCGGGCCGAAACATCCAGCGGCAGATCGATGGAAAGAACGCGTGTGCCTTTGAGCGGCTTGATCAGCGCACGTGCCGACACCACGCCGTAGTCATCTGCCGCCGAGAAGGAGATTTTCACCGCGTCGTGCTGGGTCTTCGATGGCGGTTCGGAAAAAACGATATGCGGCGCTTCGTCTGGAATGATTTGCGTGCGCCAGCTTCCCAGTGTCCGTCCGCCGCCGCGCACGAAAATGGTTTCGTCCGCGTGCAGCTTGGCATGCGCGCCATATTCGTCGTCGGTGCCCGTCACCTTGGGCCGCTTGCCATGCGCCGGTGAGAGAACGATTTCCGGCGCAACGCTGGAGCGGTGCACCCGCACCACGAGCTCCGAATTCACCGGCACGCGGATCGGTGCGCCGTTCATCGGCCCGGGCTTCAGATAGATTGGCGGAAGGCCCGTATAGGGCGGCGGATTGATCCACGCATCCACTGTTGCGGACGCGCTGCCCGACCCCGCATCGGGTGATAGCGCGAAAGCGAGACGGCTCTTCCAGTCCGCACCTGCGACGATCGCCCCGCCGATCAGAAGCAGCAGAACCAGAAAGCGGACGGCATAGGGATCGTGCTTTGCCAATTGCGGCGAGGGCAGCGACACGCGCAGCTTGCCGATGCGCGAAAGCAAAGCGCGGATATGCGCCTTCCACAGCGCTTCGGCATAAGCATCGCCTATACCGGCCGCCATCACGTCGTGATGCTCGGTGATGGGGCGATGTTCGAGCGTGGAGTCGCGCTCTACGCGGCGTGCGCCTTCGTACCAGCTCGGGTTCTGGAAGTTCTGGAAGTTGCGATAGAGAAAGTATCCGGCAGCGCCGGCAGCGCCGAGCAGCAGCAGCGTGTGGATCCACCACGGCATGTAGGCGAAGAGATCGAACAGCCCGGCGGCCACGAACGCGCCCACGATGCCGCTCGCGGGCCACAGCCTGGGCCACACCCGTTCCCACCAGATCGTCAGCCGCGCGCGGCGAATGAACGCCTCGGCGTGACGGGCTTCACGCCTGAGGCGCGAGCCATCCGGGGATGCGATCAAGTCCGATAAGTTCGTCATCGCTCATTCTGGGGCGCACCACGGCCCATTGGTCGCCCTTCACCAGTACCTCGGCGGCGGGCGGCCTGGCATTGTAAGCGGAAGCCATGACCGCGCCATAGGCGCCGGCGGTCAGAATGGCCACCAGATCGCCCTCTTTGAGTTCCGGTAAACGCCGGTTCGATCCGAAAAGATCGGAGGATTCGCACACCGGCCCCACCACATCGTAAACGGCGGTGTTTTGGCCTTCACGCACGGACACGATCTCGTGATGCGCATCGTACATGGCGGGCCGGATGAGATCATTCATTCCCGCATCGAGGATGAGGAATTTTTTAGCTTCGCCCTCTTTCACATAGGTCACGCGCGAAACGAGCACGCCGGCATTCGCCGCGATCAGCCGGCCCGGTTCCAGGGTGAGATCGCAGCCCAGATCGGCCACCGCGCGCGAGACCGCCGCGCCATAGAGTTCCGGTGCCGGTGGTTCCGGATCGGTCGGCGCATAGGGCACGCCTAATCCGCCGCCCAGATCGATGCGCTTGATGGAATGGCCGTCGGCCCGCAGCACCTTCACCAGATCGGCAACGCGCGCGAAGGCTGCTTCGAAGGGCGAAAGCTCGGTGATCTGGCTGCCGATATGCATGTCGACGCCGACGATCTGGAGCGAGGGTAGCGATGCCGCCAGCTTGTAGGCTTCGCGTGCACGCGACCAGGGAATGCCGAACTTGTTTTCGGAGGTGCCGGTGGTGATCTTGGCGTGCGTCTTGGCATCGACATCCGGATTGATGCGAATGGTGATCGGTGCGCGCTTGCCGAGCGCCTTGGCGACATCGTTCAGCGCAAGCAGCTCCGGCTCGCTCTCGACATTGAACTGATGGATGCCGGCATCCAGCCCCAGTGTCATCTCCGCGCGCGTCTTGCCGACGCCGGAGAACACGATCTTGTTTGCAGAGATGCCGGCCTTCAGCGCCTTCTTGAGTTCGCCGCCGGAAACGACATCCGCGCCCGCGCCAAGCTCCGCCAGCGTGCGCAACACGCCGAGATTGCCGTTCGCCTTCACCGAATAGGCGATGAGCGTGCCTTTCGGAAAAGCATCGGCGAAGACGCGATAATGCCGCTCCAGAGTGGCGCTGGAATAACAATAGAACGGCGTGCCGATCTCTTTCGCCAGCGCGGTCAAATCGACGCCTTCGGCGAACAGCCGCCCGTCGCGATAGTGGAAATGGTTCATCGGCCGATGGGCTGTGGCGGACGCGACGGATCCTTCTGACCCTTCGGCGTTTCCTTGCCGTTGGGCATGACCAGATCGCTCTTGGTGCCGCAGGACGCCACGGCGAAGGCAAGTCCGATGACGAGAAAGATGCGAAGGATCATTTGAGTTTCTCCCGCCAGAACGCGGTCTGCTCGCGCACGCGCACGGGCGCGGTTCCGCCAAAGCTGGTGCGCGAGTTTAGCGAATGCTCCAGTGAAAGCACTGTGACAACGTCTTTCGTGATGCTGGGCTCGATCTTCTGCATTTCGGCGAGCGGAACATTGTCCAATGTCATGTCCAGTTCTTCCGCGCGTTTCACGATGCTGCCGGAAATATGGTGCGCCTCGCGGAAAGGCTTCTTGAGGTTTGTGACCACCCAGTCGGCCAGATCGGTGGCGGTCGGATAGCCGGCCTCCGCCGCCGCGCGCATCTTCGCCGGATTGGCTTTCATGTCGGCCGCCATGCCCGCCATCGCCGCCAGCGACAAGTCGAGCGCATCGGCGGCGGAGAACAGCGCTTCCTTGTCCTCCTGCAGGTCCTTGGCATAGGCGAGTGCCAGGCCCTTCATCACGGTCGAGAGCGTGACGAACGCGCCCAGGATGCGTCCGGTCTTCGCGCGCACCAGCTCCGCAGCATCGGGATTGCGCTTCTGCGGCATGATGGACGAGCCGGTGGTGAACTTGTCTGACAGTGTGATGAAGTCGAAGGCCGGCGTCATCCAGATCACGATCTCTTCCGCCAGCCGCGACAGATGCACGGCAGCGATGGACGCAGCGGAGATATATTCCAGCGCGAAGTCCCGGCTCGCCACCGCATCCAGCGAATTGCGCGCGGGGGAAGCGAAGCCCAGCGCCTTCGCCGTCTTGTCGCGATCGATCTTGAACGGCGTGCCCGCCAGCGCGGCCGCGCCCAGCGGCGATTCATTCATGCGTTTCGCCGCATCGGTGAAGCGGCCGCGGTCACGCGCGAACATTTCGACATAGGCGAGACAATGATGCGCAAAACTCACCGGCTGTGCCGGCTGCATGTGCGTGAAGCCGGGCATGATCGTCTCGGCATGCGCTTCGGCCTGCGTGACCAGCGCGCGCTGAAGCGCCAGAAATCCCGCATCGGCTCGCGCGCAGGCTTCGCGCACCCACAGCCGGAAATCCGTGGCCACCTGGTCGTTGCGCGAGCGCGCGGTGTGCAGCCGGCCCGCGGCGGGACCGATAATGTCCGAAAGCCGGGACTCGATGTTCAGATGTATGTCTTCGAGTTCACGCTTGAAGGTAAACGCGCCGGATGCGATTTCCTGCTCGATCTGATCGAGGCCCTTCAGAATTGATGTCGCATCGTCTTGCGAAATGATGCCCTGATCGGCCAGCATGCGGGCATGGGCGCGCGAACCGGCCAGGTCTTGCGCGGCCAGTCTCTTGTCGAAATCGACGGAGGCGTTGATCTCCGCCATGATGTCGGCGGGGCCTTCGCCAAACCGTCCGCCCCACATCTTGTTGGTGCCCATGTTTGAAACCCTGAAGCGTCCTCTTACGCTTGCGGCCCTTGCCGTCGTCGTGATCGCCGTAGCCGCCGTTCTATATGTGAACCGTGGGGGCGTAAACGCGGATCATCCGCCATCCGTGCTGTCGGCGCTTGTGCCTGCTGCAAAGGCGGAGACCGTGCCTGCCGTCGCGTTCACCGACGCCGGGGGCAAACCGCACATGCTGAGCGAATTCCGCGGCAAATATGTCCTGCTCAACATGTGGGCGACATGGTGCGGTCCCTGCGTGAAGGAGCTGCCTTCGCTCGCCAAGCTGAAGGGCGAGGTGCCGGATGGTTTCACCGTCGTCGCCGTGAATGTCGGCCGCAGCACCGAAGCGGAAACCAGGGGCTTCCTCGCCGCGCACAGCGCCGGCGCGCTGGATGCCTATACCGACCGCAATCTGGCAATCATGCGCGCGCTGCATGTCTATGGCCTGCCGGTGTCGCTGCTGATCGATCCCAAAGGCAAGATCGTGGCCCGCGCCGATGGTCCCGCGCCGTGGGATGCACCGGCTTCGGTCGATTACTTCAAGGCTCTCGCGCGCGCGCCGTCGTAAGCCGCCCAGATCGGCGCGCAATCGACGACCTGTTTTGTCTCCATCGCGCGGTCGATCGCCATGACGACCAGTCCCGCTTCTAACGAGTCATAAGGCGTCACCGGAAACGCCGCGCCCTTGTCGAGCGTGGCGAGCAGGTCGCGCGCCATCGCCTGATCCGCGCCGTTGTGGTTGTCGTCGGTGCGCTCGTTCCATTCCATGCGCTCCGGTTTGCCGGTGGAGAAGATGCTGCGGAACATCAGCTTGTTGCGCACCAGATCGGCCAGAAGCGTGCCTTCGGTGCCGGCGATATACCAGCGCCGCTCCTGCAGGCTCACATGCGTGTTGGAATGAAAGGATAGCTGCGCGCCGTTGGCATACTCCACCAGCGCGGTCTGGTGATCGGTGACATCCATGTCGGAATGGAAGGCATCGTTTGCCGCGCCCCACCCGGCATCGCGCAGCGCGTAAGTCGGCTGGCCGTTGTCATAGGCGGCGCGTACATCTTTCCGTCCGGGGTGAAAAATCTTGCGGCTGCCGAAACTCGCCACGCGCGCGGCGCGGCTGCCCATCAGCCGGTTGAAGATATCGAAATCGTGGCAGACCTTGTCGAGGAAGTAGGAGCCGCCCCATTCCTGCCGGCGCCGCCAGTTGCGTGCGAGGTAGCCGCCATGTTCGGGATGCAGATGCTCCGTCGCATCCATCGACACGACCTCGCCGAGCTTTCCCTCATCCACATGCGCGATCACCGCGCGCACGATGGGCATGGAGCGCATGACGAGCCCGATATAGAGCGGCGGCGTCTTGGTGTCGGCCAGATGCTGCGCCAGCGCGATGCTTTCCTCCTGCGTGCGCACGATGGGCTTCTCGGCGAAGATCGGATAGCCTGCCATGAAGGCCATCAGCAGATGCTCGTAGTGCAGATGATTGGGCGATCCGATCATGACAAGATCGAACGGCCCATCCTTCAGCAATGTCGCCGCATCGCCATAGGGCTTGCCCATCGGGATATCGTGATCCTTTAGGATCGGTGCACCCACCGGCGCCGGATCGGCATATCCGGCGATGTCGAGCGACCAGCCCACTTCCTTCATCGCCGCCAGCACATGCGCGATGCGCTGGCCAAGGCCTATGACGCCGATGCGTTTAGAGACAGGCATAAACGGCCTCCATCAGGGCGCGGTTGCGCGGGTTCTGCCAGCGCGGCCCCATGTCGTTGGTAACGTAGCCGAACGCAAGATCGGCGTCCGGATCGCAGAATCCGAGCGACCCGCCCGCGCCGAAATGGCCGAAGCTGTTCGGGTTCGGGCCGAGCGGACGTTCCGGCTGCGTGAGCTGGAAGCCAAGACCGAAACGCGCCGGATGCTGCGTGATCTGGTCCTGGCCACGCGAATGCTCGGTGGTGAATTCCTTCAGCGTTTGGCTGTCGATGATCGTCGCGCCATCGATCGTGCCGCCCTTTGCCAGCGCGGAATAGACGCGCGCCACGCTGCGCGCGTTGCCGTGTCCGTTGGTTGAGGGCACTTCCGCCAAGCGCCATTCGGCCCGGTTCACCCAATGCGCGCCCGAAATGCCCGGCGGATTCCAGTAGGCGTTCCAGCGCATGATGTCGGTGCGCGTCGCGTTCTCGCCCGGCGGCGTCATCGTGCTCATGCCGGGCCAGCGATATTCAGCGACGCGCGCGTGATGCGCGCGCGGCAGGCCGATATGGATGTCGGCATCCAGCCGCTGCGCCACCTCTTCGCGGATCAACGTGCCCAGGGCTTTGCCCGCTGCACGCTTCACGATCTCACCGATCAGGAACCCATAGGTGTTGACGTGATAGCCGAACGCCGTGCCGGGTTCCCACCAGGGCGCCTGCTCTTCCAGCGCATGGATCATCACATCCCAGTTGAGCGCCGCGCCATCCGGCAGCGGCTTCTCGATCGCCGGCAACGCACCGCGATGACTCAATATCTGCCGCAGCGTGATTGAATCTTTGCCGGCATGCGCGAATTCCGGCCACAGCTTCGAAACTGGCGCATCCAGATCGATCAGTCCCTGCTCGACAATGCGCGCCGCCGCCAGCGCGCACAGCGCCTTGCCGACGGAGAACACGTTCACCAGCGTGTCGCGCTGCCACGGCTTCGTGTTCGCAACATCAGCATAACCACCCCAAAGATCGACCACCGGCTTGCCGCCAATCGAGACGCACACCGCCGCGCCGGGTTCGCCCCGCTCGCGGAAATTCGCAGCGAAGGCATCCCGCACGGCTTCCAATCGCGGATCGCAGACGCCATCAAGCGGCAGATCGGCCATTCACTTGCCCTTGTGAAGCGCCTTCATCACCGCCGCCGCATAGTCCCACTGCGCGATCCAGTTCTTGTCCTCGTCGGCTTTTTCCCACGCGCTGTTGAACACGATGACCAGATCGTCTTTCGGATCGAGGAAGACCTGCTGGCCGAAAATGCCCTCCGCCGAATAGGTGCCGTGTGGATGAATCCACCAGAAATAGCCATAGCCTTCATCCGGCCGCTTGGGATCGACCAGGGTGTGGCTGGTCGAGGCTTCCTTCACCCAGTTCTTTGGCAGCACCTGCTCGCCATTCGCCGTGCCGCCATGCATGAAAAACAGGCCGAAGCGCGCATAGTCGCGCAGAGTCATCGAGATGCAGCAACCGCCATGCTCGTAACCCGCGCCATCCAGCATCCAGATGGCATCCTGTTCGGTGCCGATCTTGGTCCAGATTTTCTGCGACAGGTAATCCGCCAGATGTTTCTTCGTGGCGCGCGACACGAGGATGCCGACAAGCTCGGTCTCGCCGGTATCGTAATGGAAGGTGGTACCCGGCTTATGCGCCCGCGGAAGCTTTGCCATATAGGCGACAACGGGGTCTTGCCCGTTGATCGGCTTGGTCGTCAGCCCGAACGCGTTCACGTCGGATTTGGGATCGCTGTAATCCTCGTTCCACTTCACGCCGGAGCGCATGGTGATGAGATCGGCGATGGTCACGCCGTCATAGGCGGTGCCCTTCAGCTCCGGCAGATAGTCGGTGACTTCTGAATGGATGCTCTTGATATAGCCGTCCTTGATCGCCGCGCCGACCAGCGTGGACGTCACCGACTTGCCGACCGAAAAGCTCGTCCAGCGATCTTTCTCGGTGCGACCGAGGCCATAGCGCTCCAGCAGCACCTTGCCGTGGCTGATGATGATGAGCCCGGAAGAGCGGTTCGCCTTCATGAAGGCGGCGGTGTCCAGCGTCTTGCCGTCTTCCTTGTAGGAAACGTCGAACGGCGCGTCGGCATGCGGCAGCACGCTCACCGTCTTGCCGCGCGGCACCACGCGCACCGGAAAAATCTTCTCGATGTTCTTGTAGCCGAAAGCCTGCTCCGCCGGCGTCCAGAACAGGAAATGATCGCGCGAGGGCAGTTTCGTTTCCGCAAGCGCGCCGCCGCCCAGCAGCAAACACGCGCCGATGGCGCCGGCCAAAATCCATTTCATGATCGCTTCCCCAATATCTCTTTGCGCAAGTCTAGGCGGGCAAAGGGGCAAAGGGCTAGGGCGTGCTGTTTTTCCGCTCGCGCAGCATGTCCGCATGCATGCCGGAATCGGCTTCCGGATTGGACGCGCGTGTTGCCGCCGCGGCAGGGCTCTCATAAAGCCGCGCGAGGCTGACGAATGTCGCGACGAGCGCACATCCGCTCGCCAGAAACAGTGCGACGGTCGGCCCCTGCTGCGGCAGGCGTGCGAAGAGCAGCGCCACCACCGCGGCCCCCGTGGTTTGCCCGAGCAGGCGCGCCGTGCCGAGCATGCCGCTCGCCCCGCCACTGCGCGACTTCGGCGCGGCGGAGAGCATGGCGCGGTTGTTGGGCGACTGGAAAATGCCGAAACCGAAACCGCACAGCGCGACCCGCCAGATGATGTCGAAGTGACTTGGGTCCGCCGGCAGCATCGCCAGCGACAACAGTCCCATCGCGAACAGGAATAGGCCGACGCCGCCGAGTATCCCGGCCGAGTAGCGGTCGGAGAGACGCCCGGCCAGCGGCGCGGCAAAGCCGATAGCCACGGGCCATGGCGTGATGAGCAGGCCCGTCTCCACCGCGTTGTAGTGCAGGTCCATCTGGAACAGGAACGGCAGCGAGACCATCGCCAGCATCTGCGCCGCGAAAGACGCGATGGAAGTGCAGACCGACAGCGTGAAGATCGGAATGCGCAGCAGATCCACCGGCAGCATTGGGGCCGCCTTGCCGGTCTCGCGCACGACCAGCAGATAGCCGAGCCCGATGGTCGCGGCGACTTCGACAAGAAACAGCCCGAACGCCTGACCATGCCCCAATCCGTCGATGCTTCCGATGAGAAGTCCGAAGGTGGCCGCGCTCAGTAGCGCGCCCCACAGGTCGAAACTGTGCGGCGCGCGCTTGGTATGCGGCAGTGAGTAAAAGCCGACCGCCACCGCCGCGATGCCGATGGGCACGTTCACCGCGAACAGCCACGGCCAGTTCGCGATGGAGAGAATGCCGCTGGCGATCGTGGGGCCGACGGCGGACGACACCGCCACCACCATCGCATTGATGCCGATGCCGCGGCCCAGAAGCTTCTGCGGATAGATGAAGCGCAAGAGCGCTGTGTTCACGCTCATGATGCCCGCCGCGCCGAAGCCCTGAATCACGCGCGCCATCGCCAGCATCGGCAGCGTTGTCGCAAAGGCACAACCGAGCGAGGCGACTGTGAACAGCGCAAGCCCCGCGATGTAGACGCGCCGGTAGCCCGCGATGTCGCCCAGCGACGACAGCGGCAGCAGCGAAATGGTGATGGCAAGCTGGTAGCCGTTCACCACCCACACCGAATTGGCCGGGTTTGTCTTCAGATCCGTCGCGATGGTTGGCAGCGCCACATTGGCGATGGCCGAGTCGATGACGGCCAGCATGATCCCCAGCGCGATGGCGAGGATCGCCCAGTAGCGGGCGGGAAGAGGCAGGCCGTCTTCGGAAGACATGTTGCGGCTGTCATATCGCGCTGCTGCGCAAATGCAACGCACAGCGAGGCATGACGGTGCCGCCCGCCCCGTGTCATACCGCCGCTCGCCGCAGGTGCGTTTTTCCGCATAGGCTTTGGGAAAAAGGAAGTGTGGATGATCGCGTTTTATACGGACAGGCTCAGTGTCGCGCCGGGCGAGAGCTTTACGCTCCATGTCAGCGCAGATGCCGGTCCCTGTCGCCTGGAAATCGCCCGCGTCGGCGCCGTGCGTGAAATCGTGTTGGCGCAGGATGGTATCGCAGTTTCATCACATCCCGTGCCGGCCGATGCGGACCGCGTGGGCTGTAACTGGCCCGCGGCCCCCGCCGTCACCGTCGGAGACTGGCGATCCGGGTATTACGACATCGTCCTGACCGACAGCGGCGGAAAATCCGCGCATCATTTTGTCTGTGTCCGTGCGGGAGTGAAGCGCCGGCGCGCGGTTCTGGTGCTGACCACGAACACGCTGCATGCCTACAATTATTGGGGCGGGGCCAGCGCCTATTGCGATGTCGTATCGCTGATGTCGCGCCGCAAGAGTCTGCCAGAAGCGATGGAAGGCGCCATCGGCGTTCTCTCCACGCAGCGTCCGTTTCCGCCGCTGCTGCTGGCCGCGCCGCCGGATATGCCGCGCCTCGTCAATATGAGGAAGCGTGGTTTCGAGGAGAAGAGTTGGGCCGGGGCGGATCCGCAATGGTCGCGCGCGCATGGTCAGTCGCCTTACGACGGTTCGGCCGGTTATCTGAACAAGTGGGAACACGTCTTCGTGCAATGGGCAGAAGGTGAAGAGAAGCTCGATTTCGATTATCTCACCGACTTCGATCTCGACCGCGATCCTTCCGCGTTCGACGGTTACGATGTCGTCATGCTGGTGGGCCACAGCGAATATTGGTCGGGACCGCAGCGCGATGTCATCGAGCGTTTCGTGGATGGCGGCGGCAAGCTTGCGATTTTTTCCGGCAACACCGCGTTCTGGAAAGTGCGGTGGGAGAACGACGGCAGCACGCTCATCTGTCATAAGTGGAAAGGCGAAAGCGAAGATGTGCCCGATGCGCAGAAAACGCATCTGTGGTCGCATCCGGTATTCGACCGCCCGGAGGCGGCGATCACGGGCCTGAGTTTTCTCTACGGCGGTTATCACAGGCTCGGCCTGTGCGCGGCCCGCGGGCAGGGCGGCTATACAATCTACCGCGACAAACATTGGGCGCTGGAAGGTTGCGATCTTTATTATGGAGACGTGATCGGCGATGACGTTCCGCTGGTCGGCTATGAGAATGACGGGTGCCTGATCGGCTTCGACGAGAACAATTTGCCCGTGCCAGCGGGCGGCGCCGGCGTTCCGGACAATCTGGAGATCATCGCGCTTGTGCCGGTGGCATTCGCCGAAGCGGCGGACAATCCCTATCGCCCGCTCATTCCGCCGGAGCAGTTGGATGTTGTTGCACGCGCGGCCTATGGCGATGACGGCCCCGCTTCGCAGGCGCGTGTCTCGCGCGGGCACGCCGTGATGGCATCGTTCACGCGAGGAACGGGCGAAATCTTCAATGCGGGAACCACGGAATGGGCGCATGGGCTGGCGGCGAACGATCCCTTCGTCACGCGCATCACGCGCAATGTGCTGAAACGGTTTCTGGGAGAAACGCGATGAGCGACAGGATCGAAGGCGGATGCCGCTGCGGCGCGGTGCGCTATAGCGTGGCTTTGGCGAAGTTGCCCAGTGCCTATGCCTGCCACTGCAGGGATTGCCAGACATGGTCGGGCAGTGCGTTCTCCACCCAGATCATCGTGCCGGAAAGCGATCTTTCGGTAGCGGGCACGCCGCATCACTATGAACGGCCGTCGGAAGATGGCACGCGCGTCTCACACCAATATGGCTGCGCCAAATGCCTGACGCGGGTTTACAACACCAACACGCGCCGTCCCGGACTGGCGGTCGTGCGCGCCGGCACGCTGGATCGCAGCGACGAGCTGGCGCTCGTCGCGCATATCTGGACGAAGCGAAAGATGAAAGGCGTCGAAATCCCTGCGGGCATGCCGCAATGGGAAGAGGCTGCGCCGCCCGCGGATTTCGCAGCCGTGTTGATGCGTTGAAAGAGGTTAGCGGGTCGGGACCGGCGCTTCGCCGCGCCGAGCGTTGGCGAAGCCAGAGCGATAGAAAAATCTATCGTGTGGGAACAGGATGTTCCCCACGATAATCGTAGAAGCCGCGGCCGGTCTTCTGGCCAAGCCAGCCCGCTTCCACATACTTCACCAGCAGCGGGCAGGGGCGGTACTTGGAGTCCGCGAGGCCTTCGTAAAGCACCTGCATCACCGACAGGCAGGTATCGAGGCCGATGAAGTCCGCCAGCTGCAGCGGGCCCATGCGGTGGTTGGCGCCCAGCTTCATCGCCGTGTCGATGGCTTCCACGTTCCCGACGCCTTCATAGAGCGTGTAGACCGCTTCGTTGATCATCGGCATCAGGATGCGATTCACGATGAAGGCCGGGAAGTCTTCGGCATAGGCGGCGGTCTTGCCGACGCGCGCGACCAGTTCGAGCGCCGACTGGAAGGTGGCGTCGTCGGTGGCGATGCCGCGGATCACTTCCACCAGCTGCATCAGTGGCACCGGATTCATGAAGTGAATGCCGATGAAGCGCTCGGGGCGGTCCGTTGCCGCGGCAAGGCGCGTGATCGAGATGGACGAGGTATTAGACGCCAGCATCGCCGTACCGGAAAGGCGCGGGCACAGATCGGCGAAGATCTTGCGCTTGGTCTCTTCGTTTTCGGTCGCGGCCTCGATGACGAGCTCGCGATCCTTCATGTCGTCGATGCTGGTGGAAGCGCGGATGCGGCCAATGGCGGGCGCAATCTCGCTGTCCTTGATCATGCCGCGCCCAGCTTGGCGGTGCATGTTCTTCTCGATGGTGTCGCGCGCCTTGGACAGCGCATCGGGGTTCATGTCCTCGAGGACAACATCCATGCCGGCCAGTGCCAGAACATGGGCGATGCCTGTGCCCATCTGGCCTGCGCCGATAACACCTACGCGTTCGATAGCCATGCGCTTGTCCTCTGCCGGAGCCTAGTAGCCCAGCTTTGTCAGCTCTTCGTCCATTTCCGGGATCGCCTTGAACAGGTCGGCGACGAGGCCGTAATCGGCCACCTGGAAGATGGGCGCTTCTTCGTCCTTGTTGATCGCGGCAATGATCTTGGAATCCTTCATGCCCGCCAGATGCTGGATCGCGCCGGAGATGCCGACCGCGATGTAAAGCTCCGGCGCCACCACCTTGCCGGTCTGTCCGACCTGGTAGTCGTTCGGCACGAAGCCCGCATCCACCGCCGCGCGCGATGCGCCGACGGCGGCGTGAAGCTTGTCCGCGATCTTGTCGAGCAGGTGGAAGTTGTCGCCCGACTGCATGCCGCGTCCGCCGGAGATCACGATCTTGGCGGAGGTGAGTTCGGGGCGTTCCGACTTGGAAAGCTCTTCGCTCATGAACTTGGAGATGCCGTCATCGCCCGCGCCGGCGATCTTCTCGACCGATGCGCTGCCGCCGGCTTCCGCCGCCTTGAAGGCGGTGGTGCGAACGGTGATGACCTTCTTGCCCGCAGGCGCCTGCACGGTGGCGATGGCGTTGCCCGCATAGATCGGACGTTCGAACGTGTCCGGCGAATCCACTTTCAGGATTTCGGAGATCTGCGGCACGTCCAGCTTCGCGGCCACGCGCGGCATGTAGTTCTTGCCGCTGGTGGTGGCGGGCGCGAGCAGCGCGTCATACTTGTCGGCGAGCGACAGGATGAGCTTCTCCATCGGCTCGGCGACCATTTTGGCGTAAGCGGCGTCGTCGGCGTAGATCACCTTCTCCACACCGGCGATCTTGGACGCGGCTTCGGCCACCGCATCCGCGCCGGAACCGGCCACGAGGATATGCACGGGCGACGAGACCTGCGCGGCCGCCGTCACGGTCTTGTTGGTCGCGTCTTTCAGAACCTTGCCGTCATGTTCGGCGATAACGAGCGAAGCCATCAGATCGCCCCCACTTCTTTGAGTTTGTCGACGAGTTCCTTGGCGGTCTTCACCTTGATGCCGGCCTCGCGCTTCGGCGGCTCGGCCACCTTCAGCGTCTTCAGCTTCGGCGTCACGTCCACGCCGTAATCGGCGGGCGTCTTTTCGTCGATCGGTTTCTTTTTCGCTTTCATGATGTTCGGCAGCGAGGCATAGCGCGGCTCGTTGAGGCGCAGGTCGGTCGTCATCACGGCCGGAAGCTTCACCTCGACAGTCTGAAGGCCGCCATCGATTTCGCGTTCGATGTCGGCCTTGCCGTCGCCCATTTCCAGTTTGTGCGCAAACGTCGCCTGCGGCCATCCAAGAAGGGCGGCGAGCATCTGGCCGGTCTGGTTGCTGTCGTCGTCGATCGCCTGCTTGCCGGTGATGACAAGCTGCGGCTGTTCGGCTTCGCAAATGGCTTTGAGGATCTTGGCGACCGCGAGCGGCTCAACTTCGCCGTCGGTCTTCACCAAGATACCGCGGTCGGCGCCCATGGCGAGCGCGGTGCGGATGGTTTCGGATGCCTGCTGCGGCCCGATGGAAACGGCGATGACCTCGGTGGCCTTGCCCTTCTCTTTCAGGCGGATCGCTTCTTCGACCGAAATTTCGTCGAAGGGGTTCATGGACATTTTGACGTTGGCGAGATCGACACCCGTCTGGTCCGCTTTCACACGGACTTTCACGTTGTAGTCGATCACCCGCTTCACGGGGACGATGACCTTCATGATTGCTCGATTGCCTTCCCAGAAAGGCGGCGTCTTATCCCCGGAAGCGCCTTCGCGTCCGGGCCCCTGTGCCGCCCGTTTTTTGTGCGGCGCAAAAACTAGGTCCGGGGCTTGCCCCCTGTCAACGAAGCCTCATGCCGCCCTGCTTGGGAAAGATAACGCAGCGGAATCCGGGTCATTTCATGCTGCAACGCAGCAATTCCAATGGGTCCGCGTCATTCCGCCGCAGTCTCAAAGCGCGGTCCAGAGGAAGAGCCGCAGCGCATTGTTGTCCGACGCGTTGTGGCCCAGTCCGTCATAGTTAGAGCTGGCTCCGTTGAAACGCGTGTAGAGGGAATACTGCAAGCCGACGCGCAGGTTGAAGCGCCCGTCCATCGGCGCGTCCGGCCCGCCGAACGGGGTGTAGTCCACCTGGAATATGAAGCCGCTGCTGTCCGGATTGAGCGTGCGGTTGTCGGCATAGAGCACGGCATCGCTGCTGCCGGTGGTGTCGAACGCGCCGATCGTGCCGCCGATTATGTTCTGCCAATAGTATGACGCATCGATGCGGAAGTCGTTGAGGTCGTTGCCGCGTGATGCTGCGTTGCCGAGCCTGAAGCTTGCACGCAGGTCCTGGTGTTCGTGCGTATAGCGCGCGTTGACCTGATAGATATCCGAATTGTCTCCCATGTACTGGTAGGACGCATCCATGCCGATGTCCTGATAGCGGTCGGTCGTGCCCGTGCTCTTGTCGCTGCCGGGATAGACATCCGGAAACATGGCGAACGCGCCGATCTCGAAATTCTGATCGCCATAATCCTTCTGGTAGGCGGCGCGAAAATACGGCGCGACACCGTTCAGAATGTTGTTGTCGTCGGCATAAGCGTTCATCGCGCGCAGAAATCCGCGACCGGGCGTCCAATAGAACCCGGCCTCGGTATAGATCGACATATCCCACCAGGCGTAAGCGCTCGCGCCCAGCGTGGTTTGCGCAAAACCGCCGTCCAGCATGGTCGGCGCGGCGGGTGCGGGTACAAGGTCGGAGGCGGAGTACGGAAAGCCCCACGCCGAGGTCGTATTCCAGTCGTCCTGCACCATCGGGCTGTTGTTGACGCTCAGCCCCAGAAGCACATCGGACCCGTCGATCGTGGTGTGCGTGACGGCGCGAAGATCCAGATTGTCCCATGAGGCAGCGCGGCCGATGCCGTCATAGGTCCACTGCGTAAACGCGCCGAAATGATCCCCGATGCCGCCGGCAACGAAGACACTGATCTGATCGAGCGTGGTGTTGTCGTTCGTCGCGTAATGCGGCGCGGGCGGTGGCTGATCGCTGCTGGTGTGGACATAGGACGCCATCGCCATCGCGGAGACGGGCGGCGTGAAGGTGTCGCCCGCCCGCATGGTATAGCCTTCCATCTTGAACTCGCGGCCGAAGGGCGTGAGTTGCGGGCCGAAGCCGCCGACATGGCACGCGTTGCAAGCCTGTCCGGTCTGCTGGGCAAAGGCCGGTATGGCCTGCGCCGAATTGCTGGCGGCAATACACAGCCCGACCCCCGCCACCACGCTCAGAAATGCGACACGCATCCGCCCCTCACACCTGCAATGCAGGTGAACGCTAGCGGCGGCGCTTCACGCGGCTTTGAGCGACGTCAAAGCTTGGGGATCGGTAATCTGACGGCTATTTCAGCGTTCCCAGATACGCGACGAGATCCGCCGCGTCGTTCTTGCTGCTGATTCCGGCGAAGGCCATGCGGTTGCCCGGCACGACCTGCTGCGGATGCTGGACATAAGCGGCAAGCTTGTCCGGCGTCCAGGTGATCCCCGAACCCTTCATGGCGGCGGAATAGGAGAAGTCGGGCATGGTGCCCGCCTTGCGGCCCACCACGCCGAAGAGATCCGGGCCGATCTTGGCGGGGGCGCCCTTTGTATTGGCGTGGCAGATGGCGCAGCGCGCGAACACTTCGGCACCGTGCTTGGCGTCCGCGGCCTGCGCCTGCGACGCAAGCAAGGCTGCCACAGCAATCGCACCCATCGACTTTACCGCACGAACCATAGTTCTCTCCCTGCCCTGTTTTTCCGGCGATGGATTCTTAGCTTGGCTTTGGCATTGGGAACAAGAACGCAGCGTTTGACCGCGCCGCCCACCGGCGCGCGGCGGATCGAGCTTATCGTCGTGCTGGGGGCGCTCACCGCCTTCGGCGCGCTGTCGATCGACATGTACCTGCCGGCGCTGCCCTCCATCGCGCGCGAGTTTCACGTGCCGATCGGCGCGGCGGAAGCGACGCTGTCCTTCTTCTTCCTCGGCTTTGCCACCGGCCAGTCGGTGTTCGGGCCGATGGCCGACCGTTTCGGCCGCCGGCCGCCGCTTTTCGTAGGCCTGCTTCTCTATGCGGTCATGTGCGCGGCCTGCGCGCTCGCCCGCAATGTCGAGATGCTGATGGTGGCGCGTTTCCTACAAGCCGTCGGCGCCTGTGCCGGCGGCGTGGTGGCGCGCGCCTGCGTGCGCGATCTTTTCGGCCCCGAAGAATCGCCGCGCATATTCGCCTACATGATGCTGGTGCTTGGCGTCGCGCCGCTGATCGCCCCGTTTCTCGGCGGCTATTTTCTCTTGTGGGCGAGTTGGCGCGCGATCTTCTGGTTTCAGTTCGCCTTTTGCATTGTCGCGGCGGGCGCAGTGGCGGTGCTGCTTCCCGAAACCCATGGCGGCGCGCATCGCGTCATGCATCCTTTCGCGATCGCGCGCGACTATAGCCGCATCCTGCGCGACAGGCGCTTCATCGCCTATGCGCTGGCAGGCTCGGCAAGCAATGCCTCGCTCTATGCCTATCTCACCGGCTCGGCGCATGTGTTCATCGACATTTTCCATGTCGCGCCGCAGAACTTCGGCTGGTTCTTCGCCACCATCGCCGCGGGCCTGATCGGGACGGCGCAGATCGCGGCGCGCCTGGCGCATGGGCGCTTGTCCGAGCACATCATGCTGCGCGCCCAATTCGCGCAGATCGGTGCCGCCGTACTTCTCGTCATCGTCGCGGCCACGGGCGTCTTCGGCGTCCTGGGCCTTGGCGCGTGCCTGTTCGTTTTCCTGTCGTGCAACGGGGCGATCAATCCCATGGCGACGGGCGCCGCCATGCGCCATTTCGGAATCAATGCCGGCATGGCGAGCGCGCTGTTCGGCTCGCTCAGTTTCGCGATCGGCTTCGTCGTGTCGCTGGTGATGGGCGCATTCAACTCCGCCACGCCCGTTCCGCTTGCGGCGATGATGGCGGCGTGCGCGCTGGCGGGGTTGCTCCTGCATCTGGCGTTGCGGCCGCGGGATGCCGTTCTGAGCTAGTGCGCGCCCGACTTCGCGGTTTCGATGGCCGCGCGGAAGGCAACCGGGTTCTGGATATCGGGAAGTTCAACCGCGTCGACGCCGGTGCCTTCGATGCGGATATGTCCGTAGCCCATGATGCGGCCCCAGAAGCTTTGCTCCACCTTCACGCCTTCGATGTTCGGCAGCGCGATCTCGTTGGTGTGCAGGGTGAAGAGGCCCGACTTCTCCACGAAGCGGTGCGTGGTGACGGCGATCTCCGTCGTCCATTTGCGGATCATCATGGCGAAGAAGATCACGATGCCGATGACGAAGACGCCCAGGAAGATGAGCGCGAGCCATGCCTTGATGCTGTACCAGGTCGAGAAATGCGCCTCGGCCACCAGCGTCTCGCCCTGGCCGAGCGAATCTTGAATGTAGGACATGAACCCCTCCGGGAGACGGGGGACTTATATCGCCATTGCGGGGTTTGGCCAAAGCCGGTGCGCTCCCACCACGTCGGCCGGGACAGCGACGCCTTCAGAACGGCATGTGCTGTGGCGGGAGTCCTATACGCGCGCGGCAGGCGTAAAGTTACAGCCGCCGGCCCGCATCTGCTGCAGGGCAGGATTGCGCGCGGATTTCCGGACTATTTCGATCGCGCTGTAACGAGTTCCCACAACGTCGCGAAGTGGTGGCTGCGGGGCGATGAGCGCCTCATTGAACAATCAAAGGATATTATCATGAACACCACCACCAAGAGCCTGATCGCGACCTCTGCCATGCTGGGCGCGCTCGCGCTGGCCAGCACGTCGTCCTTCGCCGGTCCCGCTGCGCAGCCGGCAGCTTCCGAGAAGTGCTACGGCGTTTCGGCGGCCGGCAAGAACGATTGCGCCGCGGGCGTGCATTCCTGCGCCGGCCAGTCGACCAAGAATTTCGACAAGAGCTCCTTCGTCTATCTGCCCAAGGGCGCGTGCTCCAAGCTCGCCGGCGGCAGCATGATGGCGGGCAAGTAAGTCTTCCAGGAGAGCCACCCATGTCTTCGCAATCCCCTGTGCAGGCCGTGGCTCACGGCGCATCTCCGGTCCCCGCGAAAGCGGGGATCGGGCTGCGTTTTCCGCATCACGATTTTGTTCTCGCGAAACGGCCCGCCGCCGCCTGGTTCGAAGTGCATCCGGAAAACTATCTGAGCGAAGGCGCGGCCGCCGAAATTCTATCCGACATACGCGCCGATTATCCGCTTTCGCTGCACGCCACGGGTTTGTCGCTCGGCTCCGCCAGCGGCGTCGATGAAGACCATCTGAATGCTATCGCCGATCTTTGCAGGCGCATGAACCCCGCACTGGTTTCCGATCACCTGTCGTGGAGCGCAGTGCCCGGCATTCATCTGCCGGATCTTTTGCCGATCCCCTATACCTTCGAAGCGCTGCGGATCTTCGCGCGCAATGTCGACCGGGTTCAGAACGCGCTCGGGCGCAGCATCCTGATCGAAAATCCGTCCGTCTATCTCGCCTTCGACGAACAGGACATGTCCGAAGGCGAATTCCTGAACGCGCTGGTGCAAAGCACCGGCTGCGGCGTTCTTCTGGACGTCAACAACATCGCGGTCTCTGCCTCCAACACTGGCATCGACGCCCGCGATTGCCTCGCGCAATTTCTCTCGGCGCTTCCGGCATATGCAATCGGCGAGATTCATCTCGCCGGCCATGCCGAAAGGCATCTGCCCGACGGAGCAACCTTGTGCATCGACGATCACGGATCGCCGGTCGGCGCGAACGTTCTTTCCCTTTACGAGACGGTGATCCAGCATATCGGGCCGCGTCCTACGCTTATCGAGTGGGACACCAATATTCCCGCGTTCGAAATTCTCGCGGGCGAGGCACGCAAGGCCGATGCCGTGCTCTCGCGATATTCGAAAACCGCAACGCGCCGGGAGCATGCCGATGCTGCCGCTGGCTGATCTCCAGCGCGATTTCGTGCGCGCCGTTCTGGATGCGGACACCGGCAGGCTTGCGGCGCTGCCGCTTCGCGAGAGCACGATAGCGCCTGCGGTGGCGCTTGGTGTCTATCGCAACACGGTATTCGGCGCGCTCGCCAACGCGTTGCGCGTCACTTTCCCCACGGTCGACAAGCTTGTCGGCGAGGAATTCTTCGATCATCTGAGCGCGGCTTTCGTTGAAGCGCATCCGCCGTCCAGGGGCGCGCTTTCCCTTTTCGGTGACGGGTTCGCCGATTTCATCCAGACCTATGCGCCCGTCGCGGAGCTGCACTATCTGGCCGACGTCGCACGCCTCGATCATCTGATCGACAGGACACTTGCGAAACCGGACGTCTCGGTCACGCGTCTATATGCGCTCGACGCGAATGTTTCTCTCGAAATCCCGAAAAGCCTTTGCGCGATCCGGCTGGAATACCCCGCCGATCAGATTCGCGATGCGCTGGAGGCCGGCGATGATGATGCGTTGGGGCGTATCGACCTCAGCCCGAATCCGCATTGGCTGGTGCTGTGGCGCGCCGGGCGCAGCGTGATGCTGCGCGCGATCAACGATCGCGCGGGCATCTTCCTGAGCGTGCTTCTGGCGGGATCGGGTGCTGAAGCTGCATTCGCGCTTGCTGCCGCCGATGCGGCGCCAGAGGCGGCCATGTCCGCAATTCAGACAGACATCTTCGCGAGCAATTTCGTTCGCGTCGTCGAATTCAAATCCGAGAGGGAATTTTCATGAGCAATACCAACATCATTCGCGCACCGCTGAATTTGTTTGAGCAAGGCGCCGGATTTTTGAACCGGATTCCCTACAGCGCGTTGGTTCTGTTTGCGCGCGCGGCCACCTTCAGCGTCTTCTTCCGTTCGGGCCTTGTTAAGCTGTCCGACTGGAACGCCACGCTGCAGCTGTTCGAAAACGAATATCGCGTGCCGGTCATCCCGCCGCACATCGCCGCGTATATGTCGGCGAGCATGGAACTGGGGCTTTCGACTCTCGTGCTGGTGGGATTGTTCACGCGTTTCAGCGCCCTCGGCCTTCTGGGCATGGTGCTGGTGATCCAGACCTTCGTCTATCCGATGGCCTGGCCCGATCACATCCAATGGCTCGCCTTCATGGTCTTCATCGTCTGCTGGGGCCCGGGCAAGATTTCGCTCGATCACCTGCTGGGCCGCTTCTTTGGCGTTACCCCACCCAACGGTCATTAGGCCTTGCTCCGTAGCTTGGGCAGTGTGTTCCGGTGCCCTCGCAGAGATTGGCGATTGGTATAGTGGCACGTCGCTTTTTTCGGCTCATTCTCGAAAAAGATTCGTGGCGGCTCGAACCGGCCGCTTAGTTGAATCCTTTTGCCGCTTGCCCCAGCATGATTCAAAAAAATCTGCATCAAGTCCGGCGACGTCGAGGAGAGCAATCGATATGGGTACTGTGATCAACGCTGCGATCTTCGCTGCGGCAAGCCTTGGCTTGGCGACGTCGGCGGTTGCCGCACCGGCCGCGGAACCTCTCTACAAGCTCGTCGCCTCCGTGCCGCTGGGAGCGGGCGATCGCTGGGACTATGTGACGTATGACGCCGCCTCCAACCGCGTGTTCGTCGCGCATGGCGATCATGTGTCGGTGGTGGATCTCTCCAACAATTCGGTTACCGGCCAGATTGGCCCTCTGCCGGGCGGCACGCATGGAATCGCCCTGACGCCAGACGACGGCACCGGTTACACGGATGACGGAAAGGCGGGCATGGCGGCTTCGTTCGATCCCAAATCGTTCGCCATCCGCAGCAAAATCCCCGCGGCGCCCGACGCAGACGGAATCGTCTTCGACAAACCGAGCGGCCATGTCTTTGTCGTCAATGGCGACAGCGGCTCGATAACGGTCATCGACCCTAAACCTAATGCCGCAATCACGACGATCGATGTCGGCGCAGGGCTCGAAGCTGCGGCGTCCGATGGGAAGGGGCATCTCTTCGTCGATGGCGCGGAGAAGGGTGATCTCATCAAGATCGACACGAAGACGAATGCCGTCCTCGCGCATTTTCCCATGCCGGGCTGCAAGAGCCCGCACGGCATCGCGGTCGATGCGGCGTCGGACCGGATTTTCGCCACCTGCGTGAACAAGGTGATGGTCGTGGTGAACGGCGCGACTGGTGCGATCGTGGCAACGCTGCCCATCGGCGCCTTCCCCGATGGTGCCGCATTCGATGCGAAGCGAAAGTGGGCGGTCAGTCCCAATGGGGAAGGATCGCTCACGATCGTGAAGGAAAAAGACGCCGATCATTATGCCGTCATCGGCACGGTCGCGACGGCGCCAACCGCACGCACCGTCGCCATCAATCCACAAAACGGCGATCTCTATCTGCCCGCGGCGGAGGTTTCCAGGATCGATCCGCCATCAACGCCCGGCGGCAGGCCCCATGTGGAGCTGGTGCCCGGCTCGCTCAAGCTGCTGATTTTCGCGCCCACAGACTGAACGCGCTATTCCCGGTGATCCGGCAGCAGCACTTCGCGGATGCCCTTGTGGTTGGGCTTGGAGACAACGCCTTCGGCTTCCATGCGCTCGATCACGCGCGCGGCGCGGTTGTAGCCGATCTCGAGCCTGCGCTGGATGTAGGAGATGGTGGCCTTGCGGTCGCGCGCCACGACGGCGAGCGCCTTGTCATAGGTGTCGTCGCCCGACGATGAGTTGCCGCCCATCACGCCATAGGGATCTTCCACGTCCTCGTCGGGTTCTTCCGTCACCTCGTCGAGATATTCCGGCGCGCCCTGCGATTTGAGGAATTTCACCACGTCTTCCACTTCGTGATCGCTCACGAAGGGGCCGTGGATGCGGCGGATGCGCCCGCCCGTCATCATGTGCAGCATGTCGCCCTGGCCGAGCAGCTGTTCGGCGCCCTGCTCACCCAGAATGGTGCGGCTGTCGATCTTGCTGGTGACCTGGAAAGAGATGCGCGTCGGGAAGTTCGCCTTGATGGTGCCGGTGATCACGTCCACCGACGGGCGCTGCGTCGCCGCGATCAGGTGGATGCCCGCCGCGCGCGCCATCTGCGCCAGCCGCTGCACCGCGCCTTCGATCTCCTTGCCGGAAATCATCATCAGGTCGGCCACTTCATCGACCACCAGCACGATGTAGGGCATCGGCTCCAGTTCGAGCATTTCGTCTTCGTAGATCGGCTTGCCGGTCTCGCGGTCGAAGCCGGTCTGCACCGTGCGCTTCAGCTGCTCGCCCTTGTCCTTCGCTTTGCGGACGCGATCGTTGAACGCTTCCACGCCGCGCACGCCGAGTTTGCTCATCTTGCGATAGCGCTCTTCCATCTCGCGCACCGCCCATTTGAGCGCGACGACGGCTTTCTTCGGATCGGTCACGACCGGCGTGAGAAGATGCGGGATGCCGTCATAAACGGAGAGTTCGAGCATCTTGGGATCGATCATGATCAGGCGGCACAATTCCGGCGGCAGCCGGTAGAGCAGCGACAGGATCATGGTGTTGATGCCGACGGACTTGCCCGAGCCGGTGGTACCGGCGATCAGCAAGTGGGGCATCTTCGCAAGATCGGCCACCACCGGCTCGCCGCCGATGGTCTTGCCCAGCGCCAGGGTCAGCGGCGCGCGCGCTTTTTCATATTCGGTCGAAGACAGAAGCTCGCGCAGATAAACGGTTTCGCGGCGCTGGTTCGGCAGTTCGATGCCGATCACGTTGCGCCCGGGGATCACGGCGATACGCGCCGCCACCGCGCTCATCGAACGCGCCACGTCGTCGGAGAGCGAGATCACGCGGCTCGATTTCACGCCCGCCGCCGGCTCGAATTCATAAAGCGTCACCACCGGGCCGGGCCGCACGGCATGAATGCGTCCGCGCACGCCGAAGTCCGAAAGCACCGCTTCCAGCATGCGCGCGTTTTCTTCCAGCGCTTCGTCCGTGATCTCGGCATTGTCGGTGATGCGCACGGGCTCGGCGAGCAGGCCGAGCGACGGCAATTGATATTCGCTGCTGACAAGCGCGAGCGATGGCTGCTTGGTGGGCTTGAGCGCGGCCTGCTTGCGCGGCTCCTCGCGCTTCACGCGCAGCGCCGATTTGCGCTCGTCGATGCCGGTATCCACGCCTGGCGTGGCGGCGACGGGCTCGGGACGGATCTTCAGCTCGTAGCCGTCGTCGTCTTCGTCTTCATCGTCTTCGTAATCTTCGTCGTCATCCTCATCTTCGTCATGGTCGTAGGATTTGGGACGGCGATCGCGCAGCTCGCGCACCGCATCGGCGGTCTGTCCATGCGCCCACAGGAAGAAGGCCGGAACGGTGGCGATGCCGCGCATCATGCGCAGGAAGTGAACGCCAGTGGCGAGGAAGGCGAGGGGCAGTCCGGTCAGCAGCAACAGCAGGGGCAGCGCCGTGCCGATCCATTCCATCTGATAGACATGCGCGGCATGGCTCGAAAGCCCGGCGACGACGAGACCGATCATGCCGCCGGCGCTGGTTGTCGGCAGCGATGCGGGTCCGTTCACCAGTCCAAGCCCGCCGGCCACGAAGATGGTGCCCAGGAACCACGCAAACGCGCGCCATAATGCGTAGGACAGATGCTTGCCCGTCATCGCGCGTACGCCCCAGAACGCGGGCGGTGCTAGGAACGCAAGCGATGCAATACCGAAGGTCTGCAGCAGAAGGTCGGCGGCCGTCGCGCCGAAGCCGCCCAGAAGATTTTGGGGTGCGGCCCCCGTCGCATTGTTCAGGCTGCCGTCTGCGGAATTGTAGCTGGCCAGCGCGATCAGCGCGGCCACGCATCCCAGAAAGAGCACAAGACCCGCGCCGCGCAGCGCAACGATGGACAAAGCATGCGCCAGCTTCTCGCGCGCATCGCTCATCGCATCCTGGAATGCCGCTTTGCGCGACCGTGGCTGATACACGCCCATCGGCCGCCGCGCCGTACCCATCAGAAGCCCCCGCTCAGGATTTCACCCATCCGCTGAAGTGCTGCTCGAATGGTTGACAAATCGCTAACGAGCGCCACCCGGATGAAAGAAAACCCAGGGTTTGACTGGGGTTTTCCGGTTAGGATTTCCCTACCCATATAGGCGCCGGGCAGCACCCGGATGCCGCCCTCGCGCCAAAGCTTCAGCGCCGCCTCTTCCCCATTGCCGACATCCAGCCAGAGGAAGAACCCGCCCTCCGGCATGCGAAACCCCGCATGGTTGCCGATGACGCGCCGCGCTTCCTCGAAGCGCTCCTTGTAGGTCTGCCGGTTGGCGGCGACATGCGCTTCATCCGACCACGCCGCGGCCGCCGCCGCCAGGATCGGCATCGGCACCTGCGGCGCGGTGTAGTTGCGGTACTGGCGGAACGTCGCCATCAGCTTCTCGTCGCCCGCCACGATGCCCGAGCGCAGCCCTGGCAGCGCAGACCGTTTCGACAGCGAATGGAAAGTGAGCAGGCGCGAGAAATCGCCCGTCATCGCATGGCGCGCGGTCAGCGCACTGACCGGCGGCTCGCCGAAATAGATGTCCGCGTAGCACTCGTCCGCGAACACGGTGAAGTCATATTGATCGGCGAGCGCGAACAGCTTGCGCCAGTAGTCTTCGCGCGCCACAGCGCCTTCGGGATTGGACGGCGAGCAGATGTAGCAGGCGGCGACGCGTTCCAGCACGCTCTTCGGCAGCGCCGCATAGTCGGGGAGAAAATTCGTCGCCGCCGTCGCCGGCACGAACACCGGCTCGGCCCCGCAGGACAGAACCGCCGCCGCATAGGCCTGGTAAAACGGATTGGGCAGAAGGATCACCGCCCGCCCGCCCGCCTTGCTCTCCGGCGTCACGATGAACGGCGCCAGGAACAGCCCCTCGCGCGTGCCATTCAGCGGCAGAACATGCTTGTCGGGATCGACGCTCGCGGCCGGCAATTCAAAGCGCCGCTGCACCCACCCCGCCGCCGCTTCGCGCCATGCCTTCGTGCCATTGATCGCCGGATATTCGCCGAACTCGCCGGCATGTTTGTTCAGCGCTTCGGTGACGAAGGCGGGCACAGCCCCGCGCGGATCGCCAACGGACAAGCTCACCACCGGCGCGCCGGGCGGGTGCGGATCGAGCAATGTCGAGAGTTTTGCGAAGGAAGCAGGCGGCAGTTGCGCGAGGCGACCGGGAAACATCCAAAGTCCTCTGAGTGTTGCGGCAGGATTACCGGATATTAACCATACAAGGCCAACCTTACGGCGCTTTTAGAATTCGGCCATGAGGGGCGAACGGATGAAAGGCATTTTGCACATCGGCATGCCCAAATGCATGTCCACCTCCGTGCAGGCCCATATGCGCCAGTCCGATAGCGTGTTCTTCATGGGCATCGGACCCAGCAAGTTCGTGAAGCCGGACGTGCTGCTCGCCTTCCAGCGCCACATCATGCGCATGCCCGCGCATTTCTACGATGCCGACGCCATCGCGAACGTCTTCCGGCAGAACATCCAGGAAGCGGAAGGCCGCGGCGCCGCGCTGTTTGCGTTGTCGGACGAGACGATCCCGTTTCCGCGCGGCTATGCCCGCGCCGACACGTCCTATCTGGAGCGCATGCAGCGCCTGAAGGCGGTGATGCCGAAGGAAACGGACGTACTGATGATCGTGCGCCGCCCGAAGGACTTCCTGCAGTCGTCCTACAAATATCGCTGCGTGATGAACGGGCTCAGCTGCACCTACGAAGATTATCTGCGCCGCCTGCTGCTGGTGGGCGACACCAATTTCCTCGGCACGATCAAATACGCCTATTTCGCCGAGACCGCGCGCCAGATCTTCGGCCGCGTGCATGTCGTGGCGATGGAAGCGATCGCCGAAGACGAGCGCGCGCTTCTGCGCCTCTTGAACGATCCCAATCTTGCGGCGCCGGTCCGGGACAGGCTGCCGCGCGAAAATTCGGGCATGCCGAACAACAAATTCGCAAATTTCCGCGAGCTGCACGCGCCTTATGGCGAGACTCTCGGCGACGACGATTTCAACAACCTCTCGCCCGCCGACCGGCTGATGACGCATCTGGACCAGGATTATTTCAGCGGCTGCCTGACATCTTCGCTGGCGCGCGAGCAGACGCTGAAAGGCCTTCGTACATTCGCGATCGGCATGCCGGATCGTTCGCCGGATGCCTGCTTTGCGATGTCGGACGAGACGCGCAAGAAGCTCGTCGACTATGTCGAATATTCCAACACGATGCTGAAGAAGATCTACGACGTTCCCGTCGAGCGCTACGAATACAATCGCTTCTAGCTTTGCCTCAGCCGGCGGCGGCCAGCGGCATCGCAACGCCGCCCACGCCCAAAAGCGTATCGCGGTGCGATTTGAGATTCGGATAGAAGTCGAGCATGCGCGCCAGCCGCGCGATCTGCGCCGGCGCGAAGTAGCGCGCGCTGCGGCCCGTCTCGCCCTTGTTATAGCGGTATTGGTCGCGGCGTTCCCAGACAATGCCCAGCGCCTTTTCGCATTCCTCGCGGCTGCGCGGCAGGCCCACATGCGCCACCGCGCGCATCAGCGTGCCGGCCGGATCGTCGGTGAATTCGCTGTAGTCCAGCACGCAGACCTGGTCCGGCGCGTCGTCCGCATATTCCAGCCATGTCGCGAAATAGCTCGCATACCAAGGGCCCATGATGTCGATCATGAAGTCGCCCTTCTGCGTGTCGGGCATCTGGCGGAAGTTCGGCGGGATGCGGCAGTTCAGGCCGTCCTGCATCGCCTTGGGATCCTTCATCAGCATGTCCCAGTAGGAGGCGAGCATGTCGGGAATGCTGCGCGTCATGATGATGGGACGGATGCCGAAGCTCTCCAGGAAATTGATGTTCGCCGGCAGCGCCTGCATGTGGATGTGCGAGACCAGCGTGCGCTCGCTCACCCCGCCGTTGAAGTAGTTCACGAAGGTGGGAAGGTATGGCGTCGCGTCGCGTCCGCCTTGCGCATGCACCACGCGCACAAGCTGCCCGCCAACGGCCGCGATCACCGCGGTGCGAAAATAGGTGCCCGCCGCTTTCGGCGGAAATGCCAGCAGCACGCAGGGTCGCTTCTTGCCCAGCTCGCGCAGATGCATGCGCGCATTGCCGTCATAGCTGCCGTCGGGCTTCGGCTGGTGAAAGAGCACGTTGACGGATGCGGCATCCAGAACGGTCATGGGCGGATCTCACGGTTAACCGGCGTTAACCCTACGCCCGCAGTCGTGAAGAAAGCGTAAGGGCCGCCCCGTTTGCACGAAGCGGCCCCCGGCATTTTGTGGCAATGCTAGAAGCGATAGGCGACGGCCACCCGCAGCGCGCTGTTGCGCACGGAAATGCGGCGGTCGTTCCACTCCGGCGCTTCACCCTTGTAGGTCGTGTTGCCGAAATCCTCGAACACATATTCCGCGCGGATCGTCACGTTGTCGGCGATCGGCTTTTCCATCCCGAGGCCGAGATTGAAACCCGACAAGGTCTTGGAGCGCGCGAAATTGTAGACCGTCGGCACCGTCGGGTCGGCGGGATTGTAGCAAAGCCCGACCAGCGACAGCTTGGTGTCCGCGAAGGAATAGCCGCCCGCGGCGTAGAACAGCGTGTCGCCATCGGCCCAGCCGATGCGCGCGCGCAACCGCCCGCTCCAGTCCGTCTTCAGGTGATTGAGCGTGGTGAAGGAGTCGTGCGCCGAGGTGAAGCAGCCATCCACCTTGGTGCAGGCGGTGACGCTCGACGTGCCGTTGCCGGAGGTGAGGTCGCCTTCGAGGCCGAACACGGTCGTTCCGTCCTGCCAGTTGAAGCCGAGCAGTCCGCCCCCGGCGAAAGAGGTGTGATCGTGGCTCGTCTGCAAAAGTACATCGCCCAGATCGCCCGGAAGCGCGAAATGCGAATGGCCGAAATTCACATCGGCGAGCGCGCCGGCATAGAGGCCGCTCCAGTCGGCGGTCATGTCGCTATCCGCGAAAGCGGCGGTGCAGGTGAGCAAAAGCGATGCCGCGGCAAGCGGCAGGATGGATCGAATGGACATTTTTGAAATTTCCCCAGTTGGACAATGACGCGTCCGGCCCCGTCCGGATCAAAGCGCGTGATTACGCCCGCCCGCGATGGCGCGCCAGTTAAACTTGCAACCAGATTTGGCCACCCCCGCCGTCAGGGAAGGTTCTTGCGGTACTGCAGGAAGCCCGACTTCTCCGCGATGTTGTCATAGAGCTTCATCGCGGTCGCGTTGGTTTCGTGAGTCATCCAGTATACGCGCGCCGCGCCGGCATCTTGCGCCCGTGCATAGACCGCCTCGATCAGCGCGCGGCCCACGCCCTTGCCGCGCAAACCCTGTTCGGTGAACAGGTCCTGCAGGTAGCAGACCGGCGCGATCAGCGAGGTCGAGCGGTGATAGAGGAAGTGCACGATGCCGACGATGCGCCCATCCAGCTCCGCGACGAGAATGTGGATCGGTTCATAGGGATCGAAGGCCCGCCGCCAGAGCACCGCGGTGATCTGCGCATCGGGCGCGCGCTCATAGAAGCGCGTGTAGCCATCCCATAGAGGCTCCCATTGCTGGAAGTCTCCATGCCGCGCCTCGCGTACCGTCACTTTCGACATGCGGTGTTCCTCCCGGCGCTTACCTAGCAGAGACATGGAGCCATGGGAGCCGATGGAAACGCAGGTCCGTCATGCCGCACGAAATCTTACAGATCGCGGCAAGCTTGCGGCAGCTTCAACGGCAGGAGCGACTCCGCTAGGGTCCCGGCCGTCTTTGGGGGCGATCGCATGCGGCCATTCGAATATGCGTTGGGGCTTCTCACCATCTTAGTGAGCCTTGCCCTTGCCGACATCGTTCTGAGCTTTCATCGCCTGCTGCGGCATGCGCGCACCGTGCGCTGGGACGGGCGCGTGCTGATCGCCGCTGCGCTGGTCATCCTGGAGATCATCCGATTGTGGTTCGCGCAGTGGACCATCCGCGATGTGACGGTGGGACAGACATTTCCGATTTACCTCGCGCAGTTTATCCAGATTTTGCTGCTGGTGCTGCTGGCCGCGTCGTGCCTGCCGGACGAAGCGGATGCGCATTGCGATCTGCACGCCTTTTACGATTCCAACCGCCGCTATTTCTGGGGCGTCTTCGCGCTCTATCAGCTCGTATATTTCTTGCTCTGGATCACCGTATTCGGCGCGACAAGTTCGGATTGGGATACGCCGCTGAACTGGTTCAGGGTTCTCGGTACGCTCGTTTTATACGTGCTTCTGACCGTGGTGCGGCGGCGCTGGCTCGATTATGCCGTTCCGGCTTTTCTCATTGCTTTCTATCTGTGGCGCTACTGGAATCTGACGCTCGCCTGAAAAGAAAGGGCGCGTCCGGATGGACGCGCCCTCAAGTTCAGGGAGGAAACGCAACGCTGTTCAGCCGTGCACGGTCTCCCCGTGCAGGTTGATGTCGAGACCCTCGACCTCGACTTCGCGCGAGACGCGCAGGCCGATGACGATGTCGATGACTTTGAGGATGATGAAGGTCACCACCGCGCAGTACACGAAGGTGCCCAGCACGTCGTAAAGCTGGATGAGCATCTGGTGGCCGTTGCCATCGAAGATCCAGCCCTTGCCGGCAGAGTTGACCGAGCTCTTGGCCAGCGCGCCGGTGAGGAAGGCGCCCAACGCACCGCCCACGCCGTGCACACCCCATGCATCGAGCGCGTCGTCATAGCCGAGCCATTTCTTCACATAGACGGCGGAGAAGTAGCAGACGAGGCCCGCGAGAAGTCCGATGATGAGCGCGCCTTGTGCGTCCACGAAGCCCGAGGCCGGGGTGATGGCGACAAGGCCCGCCACCGCGCCGGAGATCATGCCTAGCACCGAAGGCTTCTTGGCGATGAGCCACTCGATACCGGCCCAGGAGCACGCCGCGGCGGCGGTCGCGATCTGCGTTGCAGCGGCCGCCATGCCCGCGTTCACATTCGCGGTCACCGCCGAACCGGCGTTGAAGCCGAACCAGCCGACCCACAGCAGCGACGCACCGATCACGGACAGCACAAGGTTATGCGGCGCCATGTTTTCGGTGCCGTAACCCACGCGCTTGCCAAGTACCAGGCAGGTGACGAGCGCCGCGGTACCGGCATTCAGATGCACCACCGAGCCGCCGGCATAGTCCAGCGCGCCCATGCTGCCCAGCCAGCCGCCGCCCCAAACCCAATGCGCGATCGGGCAATAGACGAGGATCAGCCACAGCGACATGAACCACATGAAGGACGAGAACTTCATGCGGTCCGCCAATGCGCCGGCGATCAGCGCCGGCGTGATGATCGCGAAGGTCATCTGGAAGAACATGTAGACGGATTCCGGAATGGTGCCTGCCAGCGAATTGACCGAGCTCACGGTCATCTTGCCCAGCATGAACTGGTCGAAGCTGCCGATGAACTGGTTGGCGGAGGAGTCCGGATTTGTCGTGAAGGCGATGGAGTAGCCCACGACCATCCACAACACGGTGATGATGCAGGTTGCGCCAAAGCTTTGCGCCAGCGTCGCCAGCACGTTCTTCTTGCGCACCATGCCGCCGTAAAACAGCGCCAGGCCCGGAATGGTCATCATCAGCACGAGGGCGGATGATGTGAGCATCCAGGCGGTATCGCCCGAATCGATCTTTGGCGCATCGGCGGCGAACGCAGGCGCGCTTGCGGCAACGACGGCCCCGGCGGTAATCGCCAGGCCTGCGCCGAGTTTCTTCCAGTCGAATTTCATTCTTGTCCCCTTCAATGGAATTTCTTGTGGCTCAGAGCGCTTCGCCGTCGGCTTCGCCGGTGCGGATACGCAAAACGGAATCCAGCGGCGTGACGAAGATCTTTCCGTCGCCGATCTGTCCGGTCTTCGCCTTGGAAGCGATCGCCTCGATCACCGCGTCGACCATTTCCGACTTCACGGCGACTTCGATCTTGATCTTGGGCAGGAAGCTCACGGCGTATTCCGCGCCGCGATAGATCTCCGTATGCCCCTTCTGCCGGCCGTAGCCTTTGACCTCGGTCACGGTCATGCCTTGCACGCCGGTGGCCGATAGTGCTTCGCGCACGTCATCCAGCCGGAATGGCTTGATGATGGCGGTGATGAGCTTCATCGCTGGTCCCCTTGCCCGTTGGTTGCCGTTAAGACTTTCTCAAGAACCGTGCCAAGCGGTTGCGACGCGGTAAGTCATTGGAATGTATTGGGGATTGTTCTGCGCCACCCCTTTTCCGGGCGCGCGCTGTCGCCGCGAGTGCCTGTTTTCTAGGCAGCGTCACAGTAATGCATAAATTTCAGACTGAGAGTCGTAAGGGAAAGAAACTTTCGCGGCGGGCTTGACCTTATGCAGGATGTTCTCTATATGTTCCGATCAACCTGTCCAGTACCGGCCCAGGCTAGGCCCCCCACAAAAAGGAGCGAAAAGCGCAATTCAACTGTCCAGATTTTCCGAGCGTCCCTGACCGCACCGCCAGATGTTGAAACCCAGAATCGAAAAAATCGACAAACAACCGTGGGGGGAGGGGGCAGCGCAAAACGTGAAAACGACTGCTCTGGTGACAGACTCACCACAAAATCTTGTGGTGGTGCGAATTTCACCGATGAAAAATCGACATTCAAATCGGTCCCGCTAGATTGGCGCCATGAGCAGGCAGACGGATGTGGTCATTGGCGGCGGCGGCATGGTGGGCGCCACTCTGGCGCTGGCGCTGGCGCAAGGCGGCCTGAAAGTCATCGTGGTCGATCCGGTGCCCCCGGCGGCCGCAACCGACGCCAAGTTCGATGGCCGGGTCTCCGCGCTCTCCTATTCCAGCCAGCGCATGTTCGAGGCGCTGGGCGTGTGGCCGAAGCTTTCGCAGGACGCCCAGCCCATCCGCGACATCCTGGTGACCGATGCACCGCTCGGCGGCGCGCCGTCCCCGTTCTCGCTCCACTTCGATTCGGACGAGATCGGCCGGCCCATGGGCGCCATCGCCGAGAACCGCCACATCCGCCGTTGCCTGTTCGACGCGATGGATGCGGAAAAGAACATCACCCTCATCGCCCCCGCCGCAATGACCGGCCTGGAAGACGAAGGGGGAAAGATCGTCGCGTCCCTGTCGAACGGCGAAAAAATTTCCGCGTCGCTCGCGGTGGCCGCCGATGGACGCGAGTCGCCGATGCGCGAAGAAATGGGGATCGGCGTGATCGGCTGGTCCTATCCGCAATGGGGAATCGTCGCGACGGTCGAACATGAGAAGCCGCACAACGGCGTCGCCTATGAACACTTCCTGCCGTCGGGTCCGTTCGCGATTTTGCCGATGACACCGGCCTCAAGTAGCGAAGCGGTAGGCCAAAAAAAAGCAAATAGAAGTTCGTTGGTGTGGACCGAAAAAGACAACGTCGCGCCCGCGATGATGAAATTGCCGGACGATGAATTCAATGCGGAGATCGCCAAGCGTTTCGGCGATCATCTCGGCCTCACGAAGGCAGCAGGTCCGCGCTGGTCCTATCCGCTGAAATTCCATATGGCGCGCGCCTTTGTGAAATCGCGCTTCGCATTGTGCGGCGACAGCGCGCACGGCATCCATCCCATTGCCGGGCAAGGCTTGAATTTGGGATTGAAAGATGCGGCGGCGCTGGCGGAAACACTGCTCGATACAGCCCGCCTCGGTCTCGATATCGGCACGCTGGACGTGCTGAAGCGCTATGAACGCTGGCGGCGCTTCGACTCGGTGACGATGGGGTTCACGATGGATGCGTTCAATCGCCTGTTCTCAAATGACATCGCGCCGTTACGCTTCGCGCGTGACCTGGGATTGGGCATCGTGGATCAGATTCCGCCGCTGCGCCGCCTGTTCATGCGCACCGCCGGCGGCGATATCGGCAAGCTACCACGGTTGCTCAAAGGCGAAGCGGCCTAGTTCAGGCGCTCGTCATTCTTTCGGGCGCGAAGGGCCGCCGGAAGTTCGCGATAAAACCCGCGTGCGATGTCGCCAACTTTCTGCGCGCGCGCCTTTTCGGCTTCCCACCGCGTCGCAAAGCGTTCGCCCTCGAAGACATAGCGTGTGACAGATGTCGCCGTGCGCGGATCGAGTTCGGTGATCTCAAAGATCTCTTCGACCTGTTCCGCGGAACGGCCGAGCGTGTGGCGGAAATGCGCGAGCTGGTCGTTGCGGTCGGTCTGTTCCTGCCGGATGCGCGCGACGTTCTCGGCATCGAACCGTTTTAGCGCCGCAAAGATGCGCGGCCAGAGGCGCACCACGACGATGGCAAGGAGCAAGGCGGCAGCGACGGCGAACAGACGGCTCATGGCCCAATTATATAGGCGCTATTTGGCGCCGTGCACGCCATGGCCGCGGCGCAGATAGTCCTCGCTGCGCATCTCCACCAGCCGGGACGCGGTGCGCCGGAAGGCCTCCGCCCCGTCGCCGCCCGGGTAAAGCTCGTCCGGCGGGACCGCCGCCGAGCAGATGAGCTTCACCCCTTCGTCATAGAGGGTATCAATCAGCAGGGTGAACCGCCGGGCCTCGTTGCGCATCGTCTCGTTCATCTGCGGGATGTGGTCGATAAGGACGGTGTGAAAGTGCCGGGCGATTTCCAGATAGTCCGCCGCGGCCAGCGCCCGGACGCAGAGATCGTCGAACCCGAACCGCGCCACATGCTTGGCTGCCTGCGGCACGACCAGTTTCCGCCCGAAGACGGTCAGTGACTTGGGCTCGCCATGCGGCTGATCGGTCAGCCTCAGCCAGGCCGCATCCATCTTGGCGTCGGCCTCTGCGCCCAGCGGGGTGATATAGATGTCCAGCCCGCTCATCCGCTGCATGCGATAGTCATGCGTGCCGTTGAGTTCGATCACTTCAAGCTTTTCATCGATCAGCGCGATGAAGGGCAGGAAAAGCTGGCGGTTGAGGCCGCCTTCATAAAGCCGGTCCGGCTCGGTGTTGGAGGTGGCCACGATCACCACGCCACGCTCGAAAAGCTGCTGGAACAGCCGTCCCAGGATCATGGCATCGGCGACATCGGTCACCTGAAATTCGTCGAAGCAGAACAGCGTGGCCCGGTCGGCGATAGCCTGTGCGACCGGCGGAATCGGATCGTCGCTCTGGCCGCGTTGCCGCTCCTCATGAATGCGCGCATGCACATCCATCATGAACGCATTGAAGTGCGAACGGCGCTTCTTCTCGACGGGCGCGAGTTCGAAGAACAGATCCATCAGCATGGATTTGCCCCGGCCCACATCGCCCCAGATATAAAGCCCGCGCGGCGCGGGTTTGGGCGTAAAGAAGAAGCTGCGGCGGCCGGGCTTGTAATCGCCAAGTTCGTCCGCCAGCGTCTGAAGACGGTACAGCGCGGCTTCCTGCGCGCCATCCGTCTGGATTTCGCCGGATGCGACGGCTTCGCGGTAGCGCTCCAGAATCGTGGGCATCAGAGCTTTCGCGGCAGGATCGCCCAGTAATCGAAATCGAGGATGACGTTCTCGGGATAGCTCCCGCTGTCATCCTTATCCGGGAATGCCTGGCAAGGCAGGTTCTTGGTCGCCACCAGGCGCAGGCGCAATGCACCGCAATCCTTGCGGCCTTTGATCTCCGCTTTGTCGAGCACTTCGCTCCACGCAAAGACCGTGTCGCCCGCAAAGAGCGGGTTCACGTGCCGTCCGCCATTGATGGCAGCGATCGAAACGGCGTTGGCAAGACCGTTGAACGAAAGCGCACGTGCGAGGCTGATGACATGCCCGCCATAGATCAGCCGGCGGCCGAAGCGGCCCTGACCTTCGCTGAACTGGTTGAAATGAACCTTGGCGGTGTTCTGGTAGAGACGCGTCGCCAGCATGTGGTCGGATTCCTCAACCGTCATGCCGTCCACATGGTCGATCTTCTCCCCCTTAGCGTAGTCGTCCCAATAGTGGTTGCTGCCGGACGCTGCGATATCGAAACGCGCGAAATCAGCCAGCGGTGCGGCCAGGCTTTCAGCTGGAACGAAAGGCGCGGTCTTCGGTACGAGCGATTCCGCAACGACGGCATTCTGATCGCGTTTGCGCACCATGACCCAGCGCACATAAGTCAGAACCTTGTCACCATGCTCATCGAAGCCGTCAGTGCGAACGTAAACGACGCCCGTCTGCTTGTTGGAGTTTTCCTTCAAGCCTACGACTTCGGAAACCGCAGACAGCGTTGTTCCCGGAAAGACTGGCTTCAGAAAGCGCCCTTCCGCGTAACCGAGATTGGCCACAGCGTTGAGGGAAATGTCCGGAACGGTCTTGCCGAACACGGTGTGGAATACCAGCAAGTCGTCGATCGGCGCACCTTGCAGGCCAAGCGTTCCGGCAAAGCTGTCTGCCGACTGCAAAGCAAAGCGCGGGCCATACAGCGCGGTATAGAGCGAGACATCGCCTTCCGTCAGCGTGCGCGGTGTTGCGTGAACAAGCTTCTGGCCGAGGCGAAAATCCTCGAAGAAATTGCCGGGGTTCGTCTTGTCGCTCATAGGTCCTGCTGCGCCGCGATCGCGTCCGCCATGGCCACGGTCTGCCGCGCGATCTCCGCGTGCAGAAGCTCGACCATGCGCCCGTCCAGCGAGATGGCGCCTTTGCCTTTGTTCTCGGGAAGATCGAATGCGGCGATGATGCGCTGTGCCGCTTCCACTTCGGCCTGTGACGGTGCGAAGACGTCGTTGCAAGGTTCGATCTGCGAGGGATGGATCAGCGTCTTGCCGTCAAAACCGTAAGACTTCGCCTGCTTGCAGGTATCCAGAAAGCCCGCAGCGTTCTGGATATCATTATAAACGCCATCGACCACGATCAGCCCGTATGCGCGTGCGGCCGCTACCGAAATGCCGAGCGCCGCGGAAAGATTGGCGCGGTCGGGCGTGTGCTGTCCGCGGAATTCCTTGATGAGATCGTTGGTGCCCATGACGAAGCATCGGAGCCGCCCACCGGCGCTCGCGATCTGTCCGGCATTCAAAATCGCCAGCGGCGTTTCCATCATCGCCCAGATGGCAATCTTGCGGCCTGTGTCATGCCCCGAGAACCGCTCCTCGATCGCCTGCAAATCGGCGGCGGAAGAAACTTTCGGCACGAGAATGGCGTCCGGCATTGCGGCGATGGCAGCTGTGAGGTCTTCCTCGCCCCATTGCGTCCAAAGACCGTTCACGCGGATGACGAGCTCGCGCTTGCCAAAGCCGCCCGCCTTCACGGCGTCGCAAACCTGTTTGCGCGCAAGGTCCTTGGATTCGGGCGCTACCGCATCTTCCAGGTCTAGAATGAGGGAATCAGCCGCAAGCGTCTTGGCTTTTTCGATAGCGCGGGCGTTGGAGCCGGGCATGTAGAGCACGGACCGGCGCGGGCGAATGGCAGTCATGGGCATCCCCGGAAAATCTGCCAGACACCTAGCAACAAGCGGCTATTTTCGGAAGCCCTTGGCATATTCTGCGACGTCGGGCTCGGCCAGGAATCGCTCGCTCCAGCGTTTCATGACCTTCGCCATGCGTTCCGGGGCGACACCAAGCTGCGCCTGTGCAACGCCGCCATTGACGCTCTCGTGGTACTCGGCGATCAGGCCGTCCTTCAGGACAAAGCGGCTTGTGCCGTCGATCACGACCCTGCGGCCTTTGAATTCCGCAATTGTGGACACGAAACGCGACAGCGAGCGCGCATAACCGATGTCGCCATTCACCACCGGATCGAAGAACGACCAGTCGTAGTCGTCCGCGTCGCGATGGAAAAGGTTTTCCAGCATGTCGGCAATCGACGCGCGCCCACGATGCGGACCGTAGATATAGTCGAAATAGGTGCCGTCTTCGGTGAAGCAGGCGGCGAGAGCCTTGCCATCTCCGGCCGTGGCCGCTGCGCCGAAGCGCGCGACCAGAGCCGCGAAGTCGTCCTGCGTCACGCCGCCTTCTTCAGAAGCTTGCGGTTCATCAGGCTCTCGGCGATCTGCACGGCGTTCAGCGCCGCGCCTTTTCGCAGATTGTCTGAGACAACCCACATGGAAAGCCCGTTATCGACGGTAGGATCCTTCCGGATACGCGAGACATAGGTTGCGTCGTCGCCGGCTGCTTCATGCGGCGTCACGTAGCCGCCGTCCTCGTGCTTGTCGACCACCAGAACGCCGGGTGCCGCGCGCAACAACTCGCGTGCTTTCGCTGCCGTGATCGGATTTTCGAATTCGATGTCGACAGCTTCGGAATGACCGATGAAGACCGGTACGCGGACGCAGGTCGCAGTGAGCAGGATGTCAGGATCGAGAATCTTCTGCGTCTCGACCATCATCTTCCATTCTTCCTTTGTGTATCCGGAGTCGAGGAAGGTATCGATGTGCGGAATTACGTTGAACGCGATCTGCTTGGTGAACTTCTTCGTCTCGATCGGATCGGTCACGAACACCGCGCGCGTCTGGGTGAAGAGCTCGTCCATCCCATCCTTGCCGGCGCCGGACACGGACTGATAGGTGGCGACGACCACGCGCTTGATCTTTGCATAATCGTGCAGGGGCTTGAGCGCCACGACAAGCTGTGCGGTTGAGCAGTTGGGGTTGGCGATGATGCCTTTCTTGATCTGGTTCAGCGCTTCCGCGTTCACTTCCGGAACGACCAGCGGCACCTCGCGGTCCATGCGCCATGCAGAGGAATTGTCGATAACCAAACATCCTTGCGCGGCAATCTTGGGCGACCACTCTTTCGAAATGGTGCCGCCCGCGCTCATGAGAACGATGTCTGTTCCCTTGAAGTCGTAATAATCCAGCGCTTTTACCTTGAGCGTCTTGTCGCCAAAGGAAATGTCCTTCCCAACCGAACGCGTGGAGGCGAGCGCCACGACTTCCGAGACGGGAAATTGACGTTCGGCGAGGACGTTCAGCATCTCCCGTCCGACATTGCCGGTCGCGCCGACCACGGCGACCTTGTACGACATGGCACTTTTCCTCTGATCAAAACCCGCCCTTCGCGGGTGCGGAAAATCATTACGCCATGCGCCTGCGGCGGAAAAGGGGCAGTTTGCGCTAGTCCCCCACCGCGTCCCAGTGCAGCGTCAGAATGGCGTGTCGGGTGCTGAGAGACGCTCCGATCTGCCACCCATCAGGGTCAGGCCGTCGACCTGGTAGTGCATGCGCCTCTTGCCGTTCACCATTTCACTTTCGGCATGGAGCGGGCCAAAAGAGATACCCGAGGCCTTTGGGGCTTCCGCGATCTGCTCCGAGCGCCATCGAAACGACGTTGCCTCTCCTGTCGGCCGTCCGTTCGAAATTGTACTGGCCGGGAATCTCAAGCCGAGGAACGCCCCTCTGAACGAAATAGTCGCGCGTGCCACGAAATGCAGGCTTTTCCCCGGCGGCCGCCGCCGCCGGGACCAGCGCAAATGCCAGAAGGCACGCCAGAGCGCGCATCGGTGCGGTTTCTCAAGTCCTGCGCAGGATAATGCCTATACCCGTTCCGGCGTTGCGCGGACGCATGCCGTCCCAATACCGGCTTAACCCAGAGCGATAACGTTTTCCTTGGCCAGGGTGGCTATATCTTCCGCGCTCAGTCCAAGGATGTCGGAGAGGACCTGTCTTGTGTGTTCGCCAAGAAAGGGCGGCGCATAGCGGTATTCCGGCGGTGTCTTGTCCAAGCGCAGCGGGCTGGCCACCAAAGTAACGTCCCTGTCACCGCGGGGCATAGAGACGGTGAGACCGCGCGCGATCGCCTGCTGATCGGAAAACACCTCATCGACGCGGTTAATCGGCCCGCAGGGCACGTTCGCTTGTTCGAGGAGAGCTATCCATTCCGCCGTGCCGCGCTGCGCGAACACCGGTCCCAGGATGCCGACGACGTCTTGCCTATGTGCCACGCGAGCAGCGTTGGTAGCGAAGCGCGGATCAGTCGAGACATTCTCCATCTTTGTCGCCGTGCAAAACCTTCTGAACTGTCCGTCATTGGCGATGGCGAGAATGAGATGGCCGTCTTTCGTCGCGAACACCTGATATGGGACAATGTTGGGATGGGCGTTGCCCAACCGCTGCGGAAGCATTCCGCCCGAAAGATAATTCATGGCCTGGTTTGCCAGCGCGGCCGCCTGGCAATCGAACAATGCCATGTCGATCGATTGCCCTTCTCCTGAACGGGCCTGATGTATGAGCGCAGCCTGAATGGCGTTCGCGGCATAAAGACCTGTGACGAGATCGGAGATGGCGACGCCCACCTTCATCGGTTCGGCGCCTGGAAAGCCGTCGGGTTGCCCCGTAACGCTCATCAGTCCGCCCATGCCTTGTATGAGGTAATCGTAGCCAGCCTTTTCTTTATAGGGGCCGGTATGGCCGAAGCCGGTCAGTGAACAGTAGACAAGGCCGGGATTGCCGGCGCTCAAGGCCGCATAGTCCAAACCATATTTTTCCAACGTACCTGTCTTGAAGTTCTCCACCACGACGTGGGCGCGCCGCGCCAGCCTGCGAACAAGCTCGGCGCCCGCGGGCTTTGCAAAATCGATCGCGACGGATTTCTTGTTTCTGTTTGCGGTGAAAAAATATGTGGCGTCGCCGGCTTCGCCATTGCTGTTTTCGAGAAACGGCGGTCCAAACGCGCGCGTTTCGTCGCCTTCACCGGGCTTCTCGATCTTGATGATGTCGGCGCCGAGGTCGCCCAGGATCTGGGTGGCAAACGGGGCCGCCAGGACGCGGCTCAGGTCCAAGACACGAATATGCGAAAGCGCGCCCATAGGCCCCTCCAGTTTTCCGCGCGGGACCTAAGCAGTGCCTTTCCTTGCAGGCAAACAAAAAGGGCGAGCCTTTCGGCTCGCCCTTGGCGGCTTGGGGGGCAATCAGCCGCCGAGATCGATAACGGCGCGGCGGTTCTGCGGTTCGCGCACACCAGGACCCGTGGGTACCAACGGATCGTGGAAACTCTTGCCGACCGTGGAAATCTCCGAGGCGCTCAGCCCGTCGGCAACCATTTGGCTTTTCACCGAGTTGGCCCGCCGTTCCGATAGAGCCAAATTATAACTGTCAGATCCGACGGTATCGGTGTGGCCTGTTACCAGAATGCGAACAGCTTGGGATTGCTGAGCAATCTTCACGGCTTGTCCCACCACGTTCACGGCTTCCGGCGTCAGGTTCGATTTGTTGAAGTCGAAAAAAACGATGAACGTTTTGACCGGAGCCGGCGGAGGCGGCGCAGGGGGTGGCGGAGGAGGTGGTGCCGGCGGCGGCGGCTGGTAAGCAACACGTTCCTCGTGTGAACCCGGATACCAACGGAAGCCGGCCATGACGACATGCTCGGTCAAATCATGGTTTTCAAGCGGCGCCGCGATGTTGCTGTTCGAACCGGCAAGCAGGTTGCGGTAGTGGTAGTCGAGATAGAGGTCAAACTGGGGCGAGGCTTCGTAGGTAAGCCCCGCAATGCCTTGCCACATGAACTTCGTGCCCGTGCCTGTCGAGTAGTGGCCTGCACCGAACGGGTTATCGAACTTGATGCGATCGCTGCCGATGCCCGCGCCAGCGCCCAAAGACGCGCGCAAGCGCGGCGTCAGGTGAACGTCGTAGAGCGCGTTGATCATGGCAGAGCGGACTTCGGCGTGACCACTCGACGCGAATGTGCTGCCGCCGACGGTTGTGTAGTCGCCCGTGCTGTGGCGGTCCCACGCACCTTCGAATTCCATGCGGAACGGCGCGTCGAACTTGTAACCGACAGTGCCCGCGATGATCGCGGAGTTGTCCGTCTTGAGTTTTCCGTCGATCCCGTATCCCACAAGTTTGGGATCGTTCAGATGGTCCCATCCGGCACCCAGCCCCACATACCAGCCGTCTGCGGCCATTGCGGGTGTGATCGAGAGTGCGGCCATTCCGGCCAGCAGCAACATACGCAAACGCATTTGAAACCTCCTCGCATGCGGGAGGTGCATCCCCCCGGCGCCGCGCCCCTCAAATTGGCCGTGGCACCGAGCTAACGGGTTCAAGCTGCAGAAGTTTCACGCGTTGCCACAAGTTCACGGAGCGTGACTTTTGTGAGCCTGGACTGACGATGAAAATGCGGCTGTCAGATCTCTGTGCGCACGTCCCAAAGTTCGGGATAGAACTTCAAGGAAAGCGCTTTTTCGAGATACGAAACACCGGATGTTCCCCCGGTGCCGGCTTTCGAGCCGATGATGCGCTCGACCGTTTTCATGTGGCTGAACCGCCAGAGATGAAACCGGTATTCAAGATCGACCAGCTTTTCGGCGAGTTCGTACAAATCCCAGTGTTTCTCAACGTCGCGATAGACCTGACGCCAGACTTCGGTCACGCGCGTATCGGATACATAGCTCTGCGAAAAATCGCGTTCGAGCTTTTCCTGCGGGATTTGAAAGCCTCGGCGCGCCAGAAGCGCGAGCGTCTCGTCATAAATGCTCCGCCCGCTGAGTGCGTTCTGAATAGCCTCTGCAATGGCGGGATTGGAATCAAAAACGCGCGCCATTTGGGGATTTTTGTTCCCCAAGCGGAACTCAAGCATCCGATATTGATAAGATTGGAAACCGGACGATTTGCCGAGAGCCGCGCGAAAGTTGGAATAGTCGAACGGCGTCATGGTCGAGAGAATCTCCCATGACTGAATCAGGTTCACCTGCACGCGCGCGACTCTCGACATCATCTTGAAAGCCAGGCCGAGGTCGCCTTCGCGAATCTGTCGAATCGCTGCGGTGATTTCGTGCAGGCACAATTTGATCCAGAGCTCCGACGCCTGATGAATGACGATGAACAGGGTTTCATCGTGATGCTGGCTCATCGGCTTTTGTGCAGAGAGAAGCGTATTCAACTGCAAATAGTCCCCGTAGGACATTTCCTTCCGGAAATCCCAGTGAACATTCTCCTTGCTCAGATCGATGTGCGGCTGGGGCCCATTTTTGGGAGGGTCTGTTGGCATGTTCGATGCGCCTCGCGCGGAACTTAACGATATCGCTCTGGAATGAGTCGCGAGCCTATTGGTGTGATGCTATGGTCCGGCCCGCATCGACACAATGTGGGTATTCGAATGGGTGTAACGTTTAAGGCGGGCGCGCTTTCGCTCGCGGGTCTTCTGGCAGCCAGCCCCGCGCTGGCGGCCTCTTCAGGCAAGTGCGCCAAGGCTGAAGAAGTAACAGCCATTCAGGTTGCGGCCGTGCAGCAGGAATTGATGGTTGCGGCCCTCACCTGCAACGAGGTCACGAATTTCAACGCATTTCAGACCGGATATGGTCCGGAATTGCGGGCTTCGGATGCCACTTTGAACAAGATGTTCAAGCGAATTTTCGGCGCCCGGCAGGGGGAAGCCCAATTTCACGCTTTCAAAACGAGGCTGGCCAACGACTCCTCGATTCGATCGATCAACGACAATCAGGCCTATTGCCAGGAGACGGCCTCCGTATTCGCCTCGGCCCTGGTTCCCAGCAAGCCCACGCTCGCGGTTTTTGTTTCTGGCGTTACGGTCCAGCAAGACAGCCCGGTAAACAGCTGTGATATCCGTGTTGCTTCGAGCCTGCCGGGGCTAAGCGGCGGCTCAGCCGTCAGTTACATCATGCCAAAGCCCAAGCCTTCTCTGGATGGCGACGCCGGATCGGCCGCCGCAGCACACTAAACCCTTTGCATTGTTTCTCGCAGCCCCGCCGGCACGAGTGCCGGCGGGGTTTTTTGCGTTGAGATTGGCCGGGTCGTTGGGGGTTTTGGGGTGGCGCATAATTGAAAAAAAAGGGCGGGCCGAAGCCCGCCCTTTTCCATTTGCCGAAGCAGCGATTACATCCCGCTGCCTTCGCCGAGCTGAATGACAGCGCGGCGGTTCTGAGGCTCGCGGACGTTCGGGCCGGTCGGAACCAGCGGATCGTCGAAGCTCTTACCAACCGTCGAGATGCCAGCGCCATCAAGGCCCTGAGCAACCAGGCCGTCCTTCACAGCAGCAGCGCGGCGCTCGGAGAGAGCCTGGTTGTAGCTGTGCGAGCCGACCGTGTCGGTGTGACCCGTCACGAGGATCTTGACCATGCCGGTCGACTTGGCCGTTTCAGCAGCCTTCGCAACAACCGACTGCGCTTCTTCCGTCAGGTTCGACTTGTTGAAGTCGAAGAAGACGATGAACGTCTTCACCGGCGGCGGCGGCGGGGGCGGCGGCGGCGGGGGCGGCGGCGGCGGGGGCGGCGGCGGAGCCGACTCGAGGTACCAACGCAGGCCGACCATCGCGACCTGCTCGTTCGTGTCACGCGCCCGCGCGTCATAAAGAACGAAGCTGGTGGCGTAGTCCTTGTTCACCGACACCGAGCGATAACGGTAGTCCAACGTCAGGTCGAGGTTGTCTGACACCGAGTAGGCGAAACCGCCGATGAACTGATACATGAAGCCGACGTGCTTGCCCGACAGGTAGGTGAAGGGCGCGATCGAAGTACGTTCTTCGAGACGACCGATACCCGCACCAGCACCGAGGCTGAGGTCCAGGCGATCCGTCAGCGGGATGTCCCAAACCAGGTTGATCATGTCGGAAAGAATGCTCGTACGGCCGCTCCACGGCGACTTCACGTCGTGGCGATCCCAGCCGATTTCGTCTTCGACGCGGATGTGGTTGCCGAAGCGATAGCCGAACGCGCCGGCGATGAGCGCGGTGTCGTCCGTGTTCGTCTTGAAGCGGGCGGGAGCGGGACCATTACTGAAGGTCTGCTCAAAAGTGCCCATGCGGTCCCAGCCAACGCCCAGACCCAGATACCAACCAGTGGCATCACTCGCGACTGCCGGCGCCGAAAGCGCCATCGCCGCAACGCCCGCCAGGGCGATCATTCGAATGTTCATTTTATACCCTCGTTTCATAGACCGACGGGCAGGGACCCCCCCACCGTGACGTCCGGGATGTAAACTTCTATAGCCTCTATACTGGTGGATGTGGAAGAGACCTGTCCATCGGAAGCCGTGATATTGGTCCCGAATTGGCCTAATTCCCCCCATCCTGTGACTGGAGCGCAACATTTAAAGTGCGAGACTTTGCACCGTTCTGCTGGGCCCCTGCCAGATAAAGGCATAGCGCGCTGGTAATATGCGCGGGACAGTTCCCGGTTCCCCCTGGAGATCCCAACTTCTGAGCTTTTGGAGGATTTCCTCACGGGGTGTGACATGAAAGAGGCTCAGCCAAAGCCGCATCAGACGCGCCACGGGCACCCAAACGTCGTTCAGGCCACCAAAATCCGCAATATGAATTTGGCCGCCGTCACATACTTCGGCGGCCCGCCTAAGTGCTTGTTGCCAATGTGGAATCATGGACAGGCTGTAGGAAAAAACAACGTGGTCGAAGCGCGGACATCCTTGGAAAAATCCCGGCGAGAGTTCTTCTGCAAACCCATGAACCAGCTGGACTCGATTGGCCAAGCCTGCCCGCGCAATGGCAGATCTGGCGGTCTTCAGCATTTCACTCGAGGCATCCAGGCCGAGGATTTTCGCATGCGGATAGCGGCGTGCCATTTTCACCAGGTTTCGCCCGGTCCCGCAGCCCACTTCAACCACCGATTCTCCAGGCCGGAGGGCAAGCCCACGGATCAGGTCGTCGCGGCCGAACAGATAGAATTTTCGAGTGAAATCATAGATATAGCGTTGATGGCGATAAATATCGTCCATCAACGCGCCATGGTCCGAAGTCGTCTCGGAAGTCAGCACAGGGGCCGTCGTTCATAGAGGTGGAAACCACCGTAGATCGATGACCGGTCCAGAGCATGAAGTCGCCGGCTTTCCTCTGCGTGATAGACCCAAGGCGCCATGAGCGCGCCGGGCAGTTTTTCCGGCAGCGGTGAGAAGGGTCCGGCAGTGCGGAAGATCACGCGCGCATCACTGCTCGTGGCTGTGCGGTCTATCTCGGTCCACAAGTCCTGCAGCATCGCGGGCGTCATCCAATCCTGGGCATCGAGAAGCACGAAACGGTGAAGGGATTGGGCCGGTTGCGCGCGCAGGAAGTCCACGAGCAGTGCGTGGTGAACCTCGACACGCTCTGTCCGTGGTCGGATCACATCGTAAATGTCGCGATCGAGATAAGGCGGGACGGCGCGTTTCTCACGCGTATCGTATCCACGCGCAAAGGCTTGCCATGCGAAATAGTTGTCTTGAACGGGAAAGTCGCAAGCCAATTTTTCAATCCGCTTGCGCAGAATGTCGATAGGGTTACCGCGCGAGCCGGCCACGAGTTCATCATATTGCGCCGGCGGAATGCCCAGCGCATAGAGACTTACCGGAGATTTGGAAAATAGCTGTACGGCGCGGCTTTCCAGCATTGGAACGACGATACGCTCAAACGCGGCTCGTTGCTCAGTGAGCGATTTGGCTTCCAGAATCTCGGCGAGGTTCTTGCCGCTCAATCGCGAAACGACATGAAGCATGCCGATGAAGCGGCCGAGCAAACCGTGGCGATAGAGATTGCGCGCGAACATGTCGATGCGCCGGCCACGAAACGGCATGCGGTCGCCCCAATGCCGCTTTGTTGCCTCATCAAGATGCAAACTCAGAATTTGGTCGAACGCTTCCCGATTGAGTGCGTCATTCGCTTCCCCGAAAAAGCGGAAGAAGGCTTCATATGACGGGAGCGCCCGAAGAGCCGCCAGTTTCAACTTGGTCAATGCGACATGATTGGGATTGAGGTCGATCGCGACGATGCGGGCGGGATCAGCTGCAAGGTAGTTCAGAACGTTGCAGCCGCCCGAGGCAATGGTAAGGAGGCTGTGATGGGGTTTCAGCGCGAGAGCGGCGAGATCAACCGCAGGATCTTCCCAGATCTGATTGTAGACGAACCCTTTGAAAAGAAAGGTGAATATCCGCTCCAGCGCGCCGCGCGTCGTGAGTGCTGGCTGTGTATGCGCTGCCTGTTCCAGAAGTACGTTCGCCATGCCGAACCGGGTAACCTTCGACTTCGTCTCGCGGTACTTCTAGTGATTCTCGTTTGCGGTTTTGTGACTCCTTGAAACCCGCCATGCGCCTCGACTAAGGACAGCCCATGACAACCGACGACGGCCACGAGCCGATAAAAGAGCTTCTGGCGCTTCTGGATCTGGAAAAGATCGAGGAAAACATTTTTCGCGGCGTCTCGCCGAAGGATCGCTCGCAACGTGTGTTTGGCGGTCAGGTGCTGGGGCAGGCGTTGGTGGCCGCAGGCCGCACGGTGGAAGGCCGTGTCGCGCACTCGCTGCACGCCTATTTCCTTGTCGCGGGCGATCCAAAAGTTCCAATTCTCTACGAAGTCGATCGTAGTCGCGATGGCACGAGTTTCAGTTCGCGGCGCGTGGTCGCGATCCAGCATGGCCGGCAGATTTTCCACATGTCGGTGTCGCTGCAGGTCCCGGAGTCCGGTCTGGAGCACCAAATTGAAATGCCCGACGTGCCGCCGCCCGAAGGGTTGCCAAGCGAAGACGATTTTCGGGCAAAGATCGTGGACAAGATTCCCGAGCAGTATCGCGATCACTTCCTGCGCAAGCGGCCTATCGAGCTACGCCCCGTGGACAGGACGGATATCTTCGCGCCGCAGAAGCGGCCGCCGCATCAAGCCATATGGGTCCGCGCAACGGGCGCACTGCCGGCGGATGTCGCTTTCCAGCAATGTGTTCTCGCCTATGCGTCCGACATGACGCTGCTGGACACGAGTCTGCTACCCCACGGAATTGGCTGGTTCGACAACCGCATTCAGATGGCCAGCATCGATCATGCGATGTGGTTTCATCGGCCGTTTCGTGTCGACGAATGGCTGCTTTACGTACAGGACAGCCCCAGCGCATCCGGTGCACGAGGCTTCAACCGCGGATCGATTTTTTCCCGGGATGGGAACCTGGTCGCGTCCGTTGCCCAAGAGGGGCTCATGCGAATGCGCGCCGAAAAGGCGCGCTAGCCACCGCAGGAATTGCAGGTCACCGTCGCGCTCTTGCGCGGACGCTCGTAAAAATAGTCGCTCATCGGCACGCTGCCGACAAAGTACTTCCCGACCGGAGAGGTGTAGTTGTAGGTCACTTGCGTGAGGATGACGCTGCAACTCGATTTTGCACATGGCGTGCATTTTCCGGTCGAGTCACACGTGGACATGATCGGCTGATCCAGCGTGATCTTCGTGTTGACCGCCAGCTTCTTGCCGTTGCCGTTTGCCGCGCTCCAGTTGACGGTGCCGTTGCCGGAGCCATCGCTCAGCACACTGGACACAACGATGCTCATATTTCCCTGCGAAAACGGGTAGACGATTGCACTGGCCGCGTTGAACACGTCGGTCATGTCGCTGCTCGAAACTGATGTTGCCTGCGCCACAAGATCGGAGGCGCTGGAAGCCACCATCGTGACCTTCTGATGGCATTCGAGCGCGTTGCAGAGCTCGATGGTGCCCAGGAGCATCGTGCCGAGAACGGGCGCAATCAGGGCAAATTCCACGGCGGCAAGACCGCTGCGATCTTTCGACAGGCGAAGAATGCGCGTCAGCATGCCGAGTTGCTCGTATAAGGCTCCGTCCGAAAGGCTGCTGCAGACGAAAGCAGGTATGTGCCGGTCGCCGTATTGGCGATCAGCGTAGACATCAAGGGCGTCATGATCTTCCATGGGTAAAAGCTGCGGAAGAGCACAACGCTGCAGTCTGCAGCCGACTGCACCTTGAGTTTGGCGGGGTCCACTGTCCCATCGCTCTTTGTGACGCTTGGATAGGTGGAGCCCGTAAAATTCGTGTATGCGCGAAGATCCACTTGCAGGTTCGCGGAACAATCGCCGCTGCTGATGAGCCCCTTCACTTCGCCGCAAATGTTGTCCACGAGTTGTTTCTGGGTCAGTGCCCCTGAGAGCGTTCCTGTCCGAATTTGTCGTGCGGTATCGTCTGTAGCGTTCTGCAGCATCGCGGAGCCGAAGAAGATAACTCCAGTCTCGATGATGCCGAAGAGAAAGAGAAATAGAACAGGCGCGACCATCGCGAACTCAATCGCGGCGGAACCCTTCGTCCCATCCTTCCGCCAGCGAGGGCGAAGGTTGCGGCACGAACTCTTGATTGATCTGCACAAGCTCATTGGCGTGCCTTGTCACCGACTGCGCTATTAAGCCGTCGGAACGCTTAAGCGAAGGCAAACGGCACGCCATGCTGAACGGTTCGTTAACGGCGCGTCGACGTGTTTAGAGTTACGCGCCGATTTTTAAGATAAGATTTCGATAACCACAGAGGGGTATCGGAAAGGTTTTCCCAATCCTTATGCCTGATGATGCCAGGCTTGAAGGCATTCGGGACAACAGTCATGTTCGCAAAAGCGTGGCGCGCGGCTAAGGCGAAGTTCGCCGAATTTCCCCGCGCAAGACGGGGCAATGTCGCAATGATATTTGCGCTGTCTTTGATTCCGATCACCGTTGCTGCCGGCGCCGGCTTGGATCTTTCACGGGCGTTGATGGAGCGCGCGCGCCTGGCAGAAGCCCTGGACGCGGCAGGTCTTGCCGTTGGTGCTACGCAGAATCTTTCCACCGACCAGATAAAGCAGCTTGCGACTGCCTATTTCAATGCCAACTACACGACGGATCCGTCATTCGGTGCTCGCCCGGCGGTGGTGGTCACTCCAGGTACGGGTACCGTATCGCTGTCTGCGTCAGTCGACATGCCGACGACGCTGATGCATGTGGTTGGCATCGATACATTGTCCGTTGGCTACACCTCCAAAGTGGTGTGGGGGCAAACCAAGCTCTGGGTTTCGCTCGTGCTCGATAACACCGGATCGATGACCCAGACCGATAGTACCGGCACAAGCAAGATCAGCGCTTTGAAAACGGCGACAACGCAGCTCCTTACAACGCTTCAAAATGCGGCGGCGACGCCTGGCGACGTGAAAGTGGCGATCATACCTTTTTCGAAAGACGTCAATGTCGGCACGTCTCAAGTGAGTGCAAGCTGGATCGATTGGACGGATTGGGAAGCGGCTCCCGCGAACGGCAGCGTATCGTCCAGTGTCGGACCTGGGTCAAGTTGCCCCTATAGCAGCTACAGCAATGGCTATACCTGCCAAAGCACGCCCTCCAACGGCAGCAGCAGCACAAGCAAAGTGCCGTCAAGCGGCAGTTATGCCGGCTACATCTGCCCCGGCGTCGATAACGGCAACTCGAACAGTGGACGCCTGGGGAGATATTACAACGGCTGTTACGACAGCCAGCCAACTCAAACGAAAACAACGACCACCAGCACGCCGACAACCACGACGACGACCAAAAGCTGCACTTCGAACAGCAACGGCACTTGTACGGGAAAGGTCACGACGAACACGTCCACCAGCACGGGCAGCACGAGTACAACCACCACGACCACGTCGGGCTATAGCGGAGACAGCACGACCTCGAGCACGACCCAAGGCACGCCGAGTTCGTCAACACAAACGACCTCAAGCGGTCACGGAAGCAACAAGACCTATACGACAACGGTCACAACGACAGAGACCGATACCGCGACCACGGTCACCAAGACCGGCGTGGCGCCCTATTCGCATACCTGGATCGTGAACTCTCATTCCACTTGGGGCGGGTGCGTCATGGACCGGACGCAAGACTACGACATTGGAGTGACGGCGCCGAGCGGCGCATCGAAGTTTCCGGCTGAAAATGCACAGTCCTGCGTCCCCAGCGTTATGATGGGGTCGTTGAGCTACGATTGGACAGCGCTGACAAACGAAGTGAATTCCATGACGGCAGGAGGATCAACCAATCAGCCGATTGGCCTTGCATGGGGATGGCAGTCACAAACGAACACCGATCCATTCAATCCGGGAAGCCTGCCCAACAATACGTCTCAATACATAATCCTACTCAGCGACGGTCTGAACACGCAGGACAGGTGGTACGGAGACGGCTCGAACCAGAGCACGTCCGTCGATAACCGCATGTCCAAACTCTGCACCGCGGCCAAGAACGCCGGCATGACGATCTATACCATCTACGTGGATTTGAACGGTACGCAGGGCAACTCGACTGTGCTGCAGAATTGCGCGAGCGACTCCAGCAAATACTTCGACTTGACCACGTCAGGCGCGATTATCACAACGCTCAACAACATCGCTCAGCAGATCACCCAGCTGCGAGTGGCGCAGTAGTCAGGCGCTCGTTGCTTCGGGCACGGGCTCCGCAGAATGTATCGCCGGCGCAGGAGATAGGCGCGCGGCCGCGCGTGCGACTGAACCTGCTGTCACCCAAAAGATCGTTGCGAGCGTCATTCCGGCGAGACCATCCACCGCGTAGTGCCAAGCCAGGTGGATGGAGCCGAGGAAGATAACAATAAGAAAGATCGTGAAGGCCACGCCGAGCTTCCTGTTTATCCGCCAAGCCAAAAGCGTCATGAGCATAGTTGACGTCAAATGCATGCTGGGCATCGCCGAAATCCCACCTACGCCATTTGCATCGGCGACATAGGACGTCCAAAGCAATTTTTGGACGCTGGTGTCCTGCATGGTTGTCGTCCACGCGGGCAATTGTGCCGCAACAGCATGCAAATAAGACATCTGCGCGGCGTAGGGATCCGGTCCGATTTTTAACAAGCCGTAGAAGCACGGTCCCGCCGAAGAGAAGACCGTGGCCAACACGTTACCGGCAATGAACCAGGCAAAGGAAAACGCCAGCAGAAACTGCATCCGAAGAACACTGCGATGTGCGGCGAACGCCTGCGAAAACAGCACAGTGAACATGACGAGAAACCATGCGTCGTAGAAGAAGTTCAAGCCCGCGGTGACCCACAGGTGCCCCAGAATGGGTTGGAGAATTTCCCATGGCTGATGCCCCAGGCCGATGAAGCGATCCCAAGCCGAGAAGGTTTTGTCCCACGCGAAGGGGTGCATCGCCGGGATTCTGTCCTTGAGGGCGGAGAAGCTGATCATGAGCGGCGTCAGCGCAATCAAGGCATGAAGGATGTTGCCGGGCCTGTCGTGGGCAACGAGACGGGCGCCGACGCTTTTTGCGATCTTGCCCAACGGGCGATCCGGAAATCCTGCCCGCATCAGCAGGAAGAATTCGTATGTGACAAGTCCGGCGAAAGCTATGATCGCGAGCTGGGCGATCATCCCGAGAAAGAATATCCCGGCACTCGGCTCCAGGCGGATGTTGTAAGCCGACGTTATAACGAAAGTCGCACCGCAGAAAACCACCGCGCAAAAATACAGCGGCAGATGATCGGGCAAGGTGCGCACGAAGCTGGCGCCGATGTCCGCAAGAATAGCCCTCAGAGATGAGAGCCGGTTGCTTGGAGTCATCGGCATTCTCCGATTGTCAGACCCTGTGAGCTTGCGTGTCCGTGCCCGAAAGGGCCCTCGGAAATTACGGGTTGGATGCCAAAGCAGCCTTTGCGGCGGTCGCTTGGTGCGTCTGCGCGGCGCTTTCCGTGTTGGCCACGTAGTCGTTGGGATCACCAGGACGCGGGCTGGTCTCGCAATGCAGGCGGGTGCAGGAGTAGTTGTAGGTTGCCGCGCCGCGGTTGAGCGTTACCGACCCGACCATGCGATTTGTGACGTTGATCTGAGAGTTCAGGACCTGCCGATTGTTAGAATCGAGCCCGATCATGTTCGTGGCGCCAAAGGTTTTGCCGAGCAGATAGGCGTGATGGGAATCGATGATCGTCACGTCCGCGATCGTCGGATTGCCGACGAACAACGTCACGACTGGCTGTGTGAACGTGATCAGCTTGGCCTCATCCATCGGAACAGTTAGGCCGTCGCTATTGTGATGGACTTCATGCTTGGGCGCCGAGACTGCGAGAGACGGCACTGCCAGAAGAGCGGTTGCCGCGATAAGCGCAAAACGAAGCGCGCGCATGGGTTCATCCTTGCCTTTGTTCAGGTGCAGATTAGGCGTGCGCTTGTAAAAGAAGATTTAAGTTTATTGTCCCGATCTTTCCCATGTCGAACGTTGGTCGCCGAAGCCGATCGGCGCTTGGCCAGGGCCGGGTGTGCGGCATTGAATTGTAGCACGTGGTTAAAAATCCACTTCCATTTACATCAGCGCGCGGATTTCGACGCCATTTCGTGTCAGCGAGACACACAATCCCGGAGTCGGGCCACTTCGCCTTTTACAGGGCGTTAAGCGACATCGGCATAGAGTTCCCGCGTGTCCACGCAATGGGCCGTCAAATGAAATCGGCGCCGGCTGGATCTCTTGGGTGTCAACAACGGAGATTTCCATGAACAATCTTGTTTCTCGCTTTGTGCGCGATGAATCGGGCGCGACGGCCATCGAATACGGCCTGATCGCTGCTGGCATCGCGGTCGTTATCATCACCGCTGTGCAGCTGATCGGCAGCAACCTGACGGCGACGTTCTCGAAGGTCGCCAGCGCGGTTAAGTCGTAAGCTTTGCACTCGACGACGCCTTGTTCCAGGCGCCGCTCTGTTCCGAAAGCTCTTTCTGGGCTGGGGACGGTGACAGAGGAACGGAAGCGGCGGCCGCCTTGTGGGCGGCCGTTCGCATTTCTTGGCTAAGGTAGATGATCACATCCGCGCTCATTGTCGTTGTTCTGCCGGCACTGCTTCTTGCAGCTGCGGTTTGCGACCTTGCGAGTTATACGATCCCGAACTTTCTTCAGGTCGGGTTGCTGGCGGCTTTCGCGCTATTGATGATCGTCCATCCGTTGAGCGCCGGTGCTTTCGGAATGCATGTGCTTGCGGGTTTCATTGGCTTGGCCGCGGGGTTCACACTCTTTGCCTTGGGCTATATCGGCGGCGGCGACGCAAAGCTCTTCGCTTGCGTCGCGCTTTGGTTCGGAATGGACGATCTGCTCGCTTATACGCTGGTCGCGTCGGTTTTCGGCGGAGCGCTAACACTCGGGTTGCTTGCCATGCGCAATTGGCCTTTGCCGGCCGCCCTCACGTCGCAGGCTTGGCTCTTGCGCCTTCATGACGAGTCCGAAGGCATCCCGTACGGAGCAGCCCTTGCGGCCGGCGCCTTCTTCATACTTTCGCAATCCGAAATCTTTCGCGTCGCGCTCGCTGGCTAGCGCATTTGCGAAGCATTCCATTAATCAATTTCTAAAGGGTTTTGTGGTCGGATTGCCGCAAAGGAGCCGATGTCCATGAACAGGTCGCGCATCATCATTCTTGTGCTGGCAGCTTTCGCCGCCGGCATCGCTGCGCTGCTCGTGCGCGGGCTTCTTGGCGGAGGAACGCCGCACGTCGCCGCGGCGATCGCGCCCAAGCCCGCCGCGATGATGAACGTTCTTGTCGCCAATAGCGCCATCCAGTCCGGCACCGCGATCAAAGCGTCGATGGTGCGCTGGCAAAGCTGGCCGAAAGCGTCGGTCGATGCGAGCTTCATCACTGAATCGGGTAATCCCGACACCGCGACGATCATCAAAGGTACCGTCGCGCGCGCACCGCTCGCAGAAGGCGAACCTTTGACGCCCGCGAAAATCGTCCACGCGGATTCGGCAAGCTTCATGTCCGCGCAGCTGACGCCGGGCATGCGCGCGGTTTCAACGTCGATCTCAACCGAAACTGGCGCCGGCGGTTTCATCCTTCCGAACGATCGCGTCGATGTGCTGATGACGCAGCAGGTTTCGGACTCGCCGAGACGGTTCGCCTCGCATGTGATCCTCAACGACGTTCGCGTTCTGGCGATGGACCAGACCTACACGCAGGACAAGGACCAAAAGACGGTGCTGGCCAAGACCGCGACGCTCGAGCTAGCGCCCGACCAGGTTAATTTGCTCACGCGCTCTGCCGCCGCCGGCACCATCTCGCTCACGCTGCGGCCGTTGGGCGACCAAAGCAACATTGCATCTCGAAATGATCGCAGGGACAGCGGACAGATCGTCGTGGTCCGCTATGGCATCGCGCGCGGTGCCGACCTTGGAGGAGAGTAGACCATGATACGGGGGCTTTCTGCTTTCCTGATTGCTGCGGTGGCTTTCGGCGTCACGCCAGTGCTCGCCGGAAATGCGCATGCCACGCGCGTCATCAGCGTTGCAACGCACAATGGTGCGGCGCCGCAGCAGCACATCACGCTGGGTCTGGACAAAGCCGCGCTGGTTCAACTCGATGCCGATGCGCGCGACGTTTTGGTTTCGAATCCAGCCATTGTTGATGCGGTCGTGCGCACGCCGCGCCGCATTTTCCTGCTCGCGCAAAAGACCGGTCAAACCAACGCGTTCTTTTTCGATGCTGCCGGCCATCAGATACTTACAGTCGATATACGCGTCGAGCGCGATGTTACCGACCTTGCGCGTATGATTCAGACCAACATGCCGAACGCCAATATCCGTGTCGCCGCGATGAACGACAATGTCGTTCTGACCGGCGTCGTACAGAACACCGGCGACTCGCAGAGAGCGCAGGACCTTGCCGGGCGGTTCGTCGGGGATCCCAACAAGGTCGCGAACCTTCTGAAGATCGATTCCAGTCAGCAGGTGATGCTGAAAGTCCGCGTCGCCGAGATGCAGCGCTCGATCGCCAAGCAGTTCGGAATCAACGCTGTAGGCGCGTTCAAGGTCGCGAATGTTCCGGCCATCCTGTCATCGGTCAACCCGTATGGCCTCGCGGGTTCCGCACTGTCTCCGAATTCTGGCGCGCAGTTTGGCTCGATCGGTAGCGATCCCCTCCACCCGTCGCCAAACAACGTTCAGGGCGTTCTGAACGCGTTGGAGCAGGTGGGCCTCGTTCACACACTGGCCGAGCCTAACCTGACAGCTGTCTCCGGAGAGACCGCGAAGTTCCTTGCCGGCGGCGAATTCCCGGTCCCCGTCTCCCGTGATCAATATGGAAATGTCACCGTCGCCTTCAAACAGTTCGGCGTCGGCCTTTCTTTTACGCCCGTCGTTCTTAGCCCGGACAACATCTCTCTTCAGATCTCGAGCGAGGTGAGCGAGTTGACGAATACCGGTGCGTTTACGCAGGCTGGTGGCACTTCGACGACAAGCACGGGCTCAGCTTCCAGTGTGCCGAGTATCACCATTCCCGCTTTGGCCGTCCGGCGCGCAGAGACCACAGTTGAGGTGCCGTCAGGCGGCAGCTTTGCGATCGCGGGGCTCATGCAGCACGCAACGAAGCAGACGCTGGACCAATTTCCAGGCCTCGGCGACATGCCGGTGCTGGGCGCGCTGTTCCGCAGCCGCGATTTTCAGAATGACGAGACAGAACTTGTCGTAGTCGCGACGGCTTATCTTGTGAAGCCGGGCAAGGAAAAAGATTTTGCCTCGCCGGGTGATGGCTTTGTGCCGCCCGCAGACGTGGAAACCATCATGCTCGGTCGCTTAAACGCGACTTACAAGAATGATCCTCTGGGATTGAAATCTGCCGGTGCCGCGAAGACCGGCTTTATCGTCGAATAGGAGATCGCGATGGCCATGAGCGATGCATTGCGTGCAGCTGCGGTCGCGGCAGTTCTTCTGGCGGGCAGTTGCGCTGCGCCGACGAACAATAGCGCCATGCTTACCGACGACCCGGACATGAACCACCCGCTCGTTGTCGACACGGCGACCAACGCAGTGCGGCTTTCCTTCTCGGCTGCGGATGCTGGCCTTATGCCGGAAGACGCAGCGCGTTTTGACGCCTTTGTCGCACAGTACAAGGCGAGCGGCGAAGGCCCGATCAATGTCACGGTGCCGCCGGGACCGACGTCCCAGCAGACACTAACCTATTTCGGCGAACGTCTCGCGGCTGCCGGCATACCACGCGGCGCGATAATGGTTGGTACACGCAGCGACGGGGATTGGCGTGTCGAACTCCGCTATAGCGGCTATGTTGCGCATACTACGAATTGCAGCGACTGGGGCACACAGCAGGCTTCGGACACCGCTTCAAATCTCCCGATGGCAAACTTTGGCTGTGCGGTTCAGCATAACATCGCGGCCCAGATTGAAAATCCGCGGGACATTTCTGAGCCTCGGGCGCTTGGACCAGCAGATGCGATGCGCCGCGCGACGGTTATGGGCGCCTATGAAAAGGGCACGCCGACAGCAGCCACCAAGAATGCGGATCAATCCGTGGCCGTTTCCAACGTCGGCCATTAGTTCGGAGATTAGTGATGGCCAAGTCCACGCCGGGTGGTTTGGGTAACGGAGGCGATGACAGCTTCGGCGCGGCGCCGCACGAGCGCCCGGTGCCGCGCATCTCCATTCAGGCATTTTGCGAATTTCCGGATACCGGTGCGGCGCTCCAGCGCGCGGCAGCCGATCGCAGGCTGGCGAAGGCACATGTAACCGTGCAATTGGGTGGCATTCAGGCCGCCGTCGATCATCACAGCGCCAATCCAACCCCCAACCTGCTGATCGTTGAAACGCGGCTGCAGGGCAAGACGGCGGTCGATGAAATCGACCGTTTGGCCGAAGTCTGCGACCCCGCGACCAAGGTCATCATCGTAGGCCGTGTGAACGACGTCGAGTTGTATCGCGAATTGATGCGCCGCGGCGTGAGCGAATATCTCGTTGCGCCATTGAATCCGTTGCATCTGATCGAAGTCATCTCGGGCCTCTATTTGAATCCCGAGGCGGCGCCGATAGGCCGTGTTGTCACATTTATTGGCGCCCGCGGCGGTATCGGCTCGTCCACGCTCGCGCACAACGTCGGCTGGTGCATCGCTGAACGCCTCAAGATCAACACGACGATCGTGGACTTCGATCTTCCTTTCGGTACCGTCGGTTTGAACTTCAATGAAGAGCCCAGTCAGGGCGTCGCTGACGCGCTTTCGAGCCCGGAGCGTCTGGACGACGTGCTTCTTGATCGTCTTCTGATCAAGGCGACCGATCATCTCTCGCTGCTCGCCTCTCCGGCTGTCGTCGATAGAAGCTACGATGCCGAGCAGACGTCGTATGAAGCGGTGCTCGATTCCGTTCGCTCCGTTACGCCATGCGTCATTGTGGATATGCCGCACGTCTGGGCACCGTGGGTTCGTTCGGCGCTATTGGCATCGGACGACATCGTTATTGTGGCCGGTCCCGATTTGGCCAGCCTGCGAACCACCAAAAGCCTGGTGGATATGCTCAAGCAGAATCGTCCGAACGATCCGCCGCCAAAGCTTGTCGTCAATCAGGCGAACACGCCCAAGCGTCCCGAAATACCAATCAAGGATTTTTCCGAGACGGTGGGCCTTGCGCCATCGCTGATCCTGCCGTTTGAGCCGCAACTCTACGGCTCGGCTGCAAACAACGGGCAGATGATAATTGAGGTACAGCCTCGCTCTCCCACGGCGGACAGCATTCGTCAGCTATCTGAAATGGTGACCGGCCGCGCGGTGCAGGCTGAAGACAAAAGCGTTCTTCCTTTCCTTTCCTTCCTCACGGGCAAGAAATCGGCATAGACGATGTTCGGCAAGCGATCCGAGACTGGAACAGCCATAGCGGCCCCGCCGCGAGTGGAGCCTGTTGTCTCGCATTCACCGGCTCCGCCGCCGCCTGCAAGCGCGCCGCTGGAACCAGCCGCGGCGCCACCGCCGCCTCCACCGGCCCGTCCGGCTCAGGCCGCTCCAGCACCGACCAAGCCTGTTGCGAAGCATGTGCCCGATCAGCGCTCGGAAGACTACTATCAGATCAAGACGACGATCTTCAGTGCGTTAATCGATACAATCGATCTGGCCCAGTTGGCTCAGCTTGATCCAGACTCTGCACGCGAGGAAATTCGCGACATCGTCAATGAGATCATCTCGATCAAGGCTGTCGTGATGTCGATCGCGGAGCAGGAACACCTGCTCCAGGACATCTGCAATGACGTTCTTGGCTATGGCCCGCTCGAACCCCTTCTGGCGCGCGACGATATCGCCGACATCATGGTCAACGGCGCCAATCGTGTCTTCATCGAAGTGAACGGCAAGGTACAACTGACGCCGATCCGTTTCCGTGACAACGCGCAGCTGATGAATATCTGTCAACGCATCGTGAGCCAAGTTGGCCGCCGCGTCGACGAATCGTCGCCAATATGCGACGCGCGCTTGCTGGACGGCTCCCGCGTCAACGTCATTGCGCCGCCACTGGCTCTCGACGGGCCCACGCTGACCATTCGTAAGTTCAAGAAAGACAAACTGACGCTGGAAGATCTGACGCGCTTCGGCTCGATCTCCCCGGCAGGTGCGCGTGTGCTCGGCGTCATCGGCCGCTCGCGCTGCAACGTGTTGATCTCGGGCGGTACGGGTTCGGGCAAGACCACACTGCTCAACTGCATGACCGCGTATATCGACGTGGACGAGCGTATCATCACCTGCGAGGACGCCGCAGAACTCCAGTTGCAGCAGCCGCACGTGGTGCGCCTGGAAACCCGCCCGCCGAACCTTGAGGGGCAGGGCCAGATCACCATGCGCGATCTCGTACGCAACTGTCTTCGTATGCGTCCCGAACGCATCATCGTCGGCGAAGTGCGTGGACCCGAAGCGTTCGATCTCCTGCAAGCCATGAACACCGGTCATGACGGCTCGATGGGAACGCTGCACGCCAACAGTCCGCGCGAAGCCATGTCCCGCCTTGAATCGATGATCACCATGGGCGGTTTCCAGCTTCCGACCAAGACGATCCGCGAGATGGTGGTTGCCTCCATCGACGTCATTATTCAGGCGGAACGCCTGCGTGACGGGTCGCGCCGCATCACGAAAGTAACAGAGGTGGTGGGCACCGAAGGTGACGTCGTCATTACGCAGGACCTGATGACCTACGAAATCGATGGCGAAGACGAGACCGGCCGCATCAAAGGCCGGCACGCCGGGACCGGCATCGTGCGCCCGACTTTCTGGGATCGCGCCCGCTACTACAATCTTGAACGCGAATTGGCGGAAGCGCTGGACGCGCTCCAGCAATAGGACGCGCGATGGCACTTGTCCTCACCGTCATGCTCATCGTCCTGGCCCTAGGCGGCGCCGGGCTTGCATTTGCGGGCAACTCGGCGGCACCAAAAAAACGCTTGGCGGCAGCAAGCGGAAGCACAGCTACCATTGCCGCCGCGCGCGGACCGAACGACAACATGCAGCGCCGCAAGAATGTCTCCGCGCTGCTGAAAGATCTCGAAAAGCAGCAAGCCGAACAGAAGAAGCGCGTGTCTCTGCGCCGGCGCCTGGAATGGGCCGGATTGAGCATCGAGCCGCGGATGTACTGGACGCTGTCCGGCGGCGCGGCCTTGGCAGCAGCCGTCATATGCCTTCTGACGAAGCAGTCTCCCCTCGTCATATTGCTCGTGACCATTCCGGTAGGCCTCGGACTGCCACGCTGGGTTCTGAATTTCCTCAAGAACCGGCGCGAAAAGGCATTCACCGCCGAGTTCGCCAACGCGATCGATGTCATCGTGCGCAGTGTGAAGTCGGGTCTGCCGACCAACGAAGCGCTGAAGATCGTCGCCAGGGAAATCCCCGACCCTGTAGGGACCGAATTCTACAAACTCACGGAAGGCCTGAAGGTTGGTGTGACGCTCGACCAAGGCTTGAAGCGGATGTTCGAAAGCATGCCGACTGCGGAAGTGAGCTTCTTCGGTATCGTTATGACGATCCAACAGAAATCGGGCGGCAATCTGTCGGAAGCGCTTTCCAATCTTGCGTTTGTTCTTCGCGATCGCAAGCGCCTACAGGGCAAGATCAAGGCTATGTCTTCGGAAGCCAAAGCGTCGGCGATGATCATCGGGTCACTGCCGCCCGTGGTTATGGGGCTCGTCTACATGACTTCGCCGCAATACATCAGGCTGCTGTTCACAGAGCGCATGGGCAACATCATGTTGGCGTGCTGCGTTGCGTGGATGACGGTGGGCGTCCTGGTAATGCGCAAAATGATTTCCTTCAAGCACTGAGAACGGATATGAGCGGTCTCGATATCGGCTTTCTGAACATCTTCTTCGACAAGAATTTTCTGATCACGACGATCACGGCGATCGCTGCTTTTGCCACAATCGTCACCTTCGGGTTGCCGTTGTTGGAGCGCAATGCGCTCGGCAACCGCATGAAGGCGGTGTCCGAACGTCGCGAAGAACTGCGCGCCAAGCACCATGCAGCGCTGAACAAGCGCTCGCTGCGGTCGGAGCCCGTGAGTTTCATGAAGCAGATCGTCGAGCGGTTGAAGCTTTCAAACCTGATGGAGTCAACGGACATCCGTGAAAAGCTGACAATGGCCGGCTATCGCGGCCAAGCTCCTATGGTGACGTTCCTGTTCTTCCGGTTGGCGATGCCCTTCATCGTCTTCGGTGTCGTGCTTTTCTATCTCTTCGTCGTAACCCATTTCAGCTATTCGACGCTGATGAAGCTGTGCATGGCGGTTGGCGCGGCGCTGCTCGGCTATTATTTGCCGGATGCTTTCGTGTCGAATCAGATTCAGCGGCGCCAACAGTCGATCATGCGCGCGTTTCCGGACGCCCTAGACCTACTGCTGATTTGCGTCGAATCGGGCATGTCTATCGAGGCAGCGTTCACGCGGGTGGCGTCCGAAATTGGCCAAACATCCGTTGAACTTGCCGAAGAACTTGGGCTGACGACGGCTGAACTGTCATATCTTCCGGAACGCCGCCAGGCGTTCGAAAATCTTGCCAAGCGTTGCGGCCACAGCGGCGTGAAGGCCGTCGCGGCAGCTCTCAATCAGGCGGAAAAATACGGGACACCGTTGGGCCAAGCCTTGCGCGTGACCGCTGCGGAAAATCGCGAGATGCGCATGCAGGAAGCAGAACGCAAGGCAGCGGCGCTGCCGGCGAAATTGACGGTTCCGATGATCCTGTTCTTTCTGCCCTGTCTCTTCGTCGTGATCCTTGGGCCGGCGATCATGAAGGTGATGCACACCTTCGGACATCATTAACAAAAACGCTCGCGGGAGTACCGCGAGCGCTTTTGATCGTTCGGTCAATCCGGATCTAGTCCGAGGCTGTCCGCAAAGAAGGCGGAGGAGCTTTGGGCGTGGCAGGTTTGTTTGCGGCCATCTGCGGTGTCGACTTCTTGGCAGCGGGCTTCGCCTCGGCTGACTTCACCGGGCCTGCTTGCGGATCGACGGGCACCTTTTGCATCACGATGCTGCTCTGCGCCACATTCAACTTGGCCGCCTCCGCCGCCAACACGGGCCGCACCGGCTTTTTGTCGAGTGTTTGAGGAGCACCGGTCGCATCGCGAACCGGGCCAGCCTTGGGGTCGCTTGGAACCTTTTGCATGTACACGCCGGCATTCGGTTTCTGCGCGGCATTGTTGGCTATGGCTGTGGCTGCAGGTTTCGCCGGAGACGCTTCAGCCTGAACGGCCTTGGGCGCGTGCGCGGCCTTTAACTCCTCCGCCTTGGTCAGGTTCGCTTCGATTTTTGGGTCGCTTGACTTCAGGCTGGCGAGCATCTCGACGGCGCCGTCGTAGTCACCGGTCAACATGCGCGAAACGGCGTAGTTGTTCGTAACGGATGGCTCGCCCGGTTTCATCGCGAGCGCTCGGGCATAGGCTTTGCGCGCTTCGGCGTGCTTGTCGAGCTGGTCATACGCCACACCGAGAGCCGAATAGAGTCTCCAGTCTGCGCCGTTCATCTGGACGGCTTTGGACAGTACGTCCACGGCGTCCTTCGCATAACCCTGCTGGGCCAAAACCTTCCCATATTCGCCAGCAACACGCGGGTCGTTGCCCGCCACCAGCATGAGCTGGCGTAGCGCTTTGGCGGCTTCCGCATACTGGCCCCTGTCGCGAAGATCTTTCGCGCGCGTGATCTCAGCCGCAAGTGTCGCGGGATAAGAGCCGGCGCCAGGCACCGTCTGCGGTTTGGCGTCATCCGCGCGGGCCGCCGACACGGCAAGCCCTGCGCATATCGCCAGGATCGAAGTGCAGGTGAGAAGGCGGTTCATATTCGTTCCTCTGAGGCCCGAAATATCTGCGCCTCAGGATGCTTGGGCACCTCTCAACAAAGGCTTAAGCATGTTCATCAGAACTGCAGGGTCCAAATATTGTCGCAATGAATGCGTCCTATATTGAGGCATGACGCGACGGCTGTTGGTTCCCGGTCTTATTGGAGCGGCAATTTCCCTGCTGCTCGCGCTCGCCGGCCTTATTGGTTTCGGAAGCGTTAAAGGCTATGCGCAGCGCATTGCGTTCTCCATTGCCACCGGGCCAAGCAGCGGCACCTACTTTCCCATTGGCGAAACCATCGCGGGTCTGATCAGTCATCCTTCGGGCATGCAGCGTTGCCTGAGAGCGACGGTCTGCGGGCCTGAAGGCTTGATTGCATCCGCGCAGACGAGTGCAGGCGCTTACGCCAATGTTCTGCTGGTAGACAGCGGGCGCGTGGATTCGGCGCTCGCACAATCGGACGTCGTTGCTCAGGCTGTTGCGGGAAAAGGCGCCTTCAAGAAAAAGCAAAATCATATCCGTACTATCGCCGCTCTGTTCCCCGAAGAGCTGCATCTCGTGGTGGCCAGTAGCTCGAAGATTGACAGCGTTTCGAAGTTGCGCGGAAAGAAAATCTCTCTCGGCGCAACGAATTCCGGCACTGCAGTTACGGCGCGCGCCGTGCTATCCGCTTACAGAATTCGCGCCAAAATCAGCAATGAACCCGCTGATCTCGCTGCGCGAAAGCTATTGGCCGGAAAGCTCGATGCGTTCTTCTTCGTGGGCGGAGCGCCCGTTCCGCTTATTCAGGGGCTCATAAGCAGCGGAAAAGCCACACTCCTTCCGATAGACGGCAAGGGCCGCGACCGCTTTCTCTCTCATGCCGCAGGTACCTCGCGTGACCAGATATCCAAAGGTACCTATGAAGGTGTGCCCGCGGTTTCGACAGTCAGCGTGCAGGCAATATGGATCGTGGACGATCGTGAACCCGATGATGTTGTTTTCGCTATAACGCGCGCCCTCTTCAGTCCGGCAAATCGATCGTTCCTGATGAGCGGGGCGCCATCTGCACGTGCAATCGCTCTCACAAAGGCGCCGCAAAACCTAGCTGCCCCCTTGCATCCCGGTGCCGCGAAGTTTTTCCGTGAAAGCCGCAATCAGGAAACGCGCTAAGCGATTCCATTGTCGACTTCTGCTTTCGCGGCCGTGCCCCAGTCTTTCATTGCTGGCAGCGCCATCATGCGTTCGACATATCGCCGAGACGCTGCGGGCATCTTTACGCCATAGGTGATAAACCGCGATGCGACAGGGCCGTACATGCAATCGGCAACGGAAAATGTTCCAAAAAGAAATCCACCATCGTCTTCATACTTGGCCAAAGAATCTTCCCAAGACTCAAGAACGCGCGCGACCTGTTCCTGAGTAGCCTGGCGGAGCTGAGGTGTCGGAACGCTGCGCGCAAAATCCATGGAAAGCTGCTCGCGAAGATCCGGAAATCCTGAATGCATTTCGGCCGCGTAGGAACGGGCCACCGCTCGCGCGTTCACGTCCACTGGCCACAACATAGCCTCTGGATGCCGCTCGGCGAGTGTCTCACAGATCGCGAGGCTGTCCCAAACCGTTGTTACCCTCCCATCCTCTTCAATCTTGAGAATCGGCACACGCCCCGCTGGAGAGTGCTTGCGAATTTGCTCCCTCGTCGTAGGACTCTCCGCGTGGCGGAGTTGGATGACCACCTCGTCGAAGGGCGCGCCGGTGGCGCGTAGCGCGAGATAAGGCCTGAGAGACCAGCTCGACCAGTTTTTTGTTCCGAGGACGAGCGTATAGCGCGCGGTCATGCGGTCTCCATTGCGGCATTGGACACCGCTTTCTAAAGTCCGTGGGCATCCATCGTCAAAGGTCACGCCATGCATGAGAGCACTGTTAAAAGCGCAAAAGGTGCGGTGCCGCTGCACGCGGTTAAGGCCGCAGATGTGAAGCGCTGGCTCGCGTCGCGGCCGAAACGAGAGCAGGAATGGCTGAGGGCCGCGAATTTCACTGCGAAGGACCACGAGTTGGTGCTGATCCCGGGCGGCAAAGGTCTGGCCGGCGCGGTTCTGGGGCTCGGAAAAGGCGCCGACAGATACGCGCTTGCGCAATTCTCAGAACAGCTTCCCAAGGGTATTTACGCATTCGGAGACATCGCCAGCGGGTTTGGCGGCGAAGCTGGCGTGCTTGCCTGGATTCTCGGTACCTATGTTTTCGGCCGCTATCGCAAGAGCGGCAAACGCGAGGCCAAACTCGTGCTTCCCAAAGATGTTGAGGGCAAAGAGGCCACATGGATCGCCGAAGGACTTTTCCTTTCGCGAGACCTTATCAACACGCCGTCCAACGACATGGGGCCTGAGGAACTGGAAGCAGCCGCGCGAAACCTCGCCAAGAGACACGGCGCGAAAGTATCCACCGTCACCGGTGAAGCACTCCTCAAGCAGAATTTTCCACTCATTCATGCCGTCGGCCGCGCCTCCGTGCGGCAGCCGCGTCTCATAGATCTTCGTTGGGGAAATCCGGGCGCGCCGAAAGTGACGCTGGTTGGCAAGGGTGTGTGCTTCGACACCGGTGGGCTCGATATCAAGCCATCATCCGGAATGCTGATGATGAAGAAGGATATGGGTGGTGCCGCGACCGTTCTGGGGCTCGCGCATATGGTCATGTCCGCCAAGCTTAATCTCAGGCTAAGAGTTCTTATTCCCGCGGTGGAAAATTCCGTATCGGGCAATGCTTATCGTCCGGGCGATGTTCTTGCGAGCCGCAAAGGCCTGACCGTGGAAATCGGAAACACCGATGCCGAAGGCCGCCTTGTGCTCGCGGATGCTCTTGCGCTCGCGGAAGAAGAACGGCCCGAATTGATGATCGACATCGCGACCTTGACCGGCGCGGCACGCGCCGCAACGGGCTTCGAATTGCCACCCTTTTTCACCGATGATGAGGCACTGGCGAATGATTTCTCGCGTCACGCGACAGATGTGCAGGATTTTGTCTGGCGTTTGCCGCTATGGCGCGGATACGAGCCCACGGTGAACAGCAGCATTGCGGACATCAACAATTCGCCCAACTATGGATTTGCGGGCGCCATAACCGCGGCATTGTTTCTCAACCGCTTTGTGACCGAGACGAAAAGCTGGATGCACCTTGATATACCGGCATGGGTGGACCGTCCGAAGCCCGGCCGCAGAGCCGGCGCGGAAGGCAATACCGCACGTGCGCTCTATGCGTTGATCTCCACGCGCTACCCCGCGAAGAACTAGTAACCCCGCGCCAGATCGACCACGTTTTCGAGCGGCTTTCCGGCCTTGTGCAAAGCGATGCCCTCGACAGCATTTTTTGCCATGACGCGGGGATCCGAAATGGCGGCAACATGCGGGGTTACCGTGATCTTGGGGTGACTCCACAGCGGCGACGATTCCGGCAACGGCTCGGTCTCAAAGACATCCAACGTCGCGCCGGACAGATGACCGCTGTCGATCGCCGCAATCAGATCGTCTTCCTTCAAATGACCTCCGCGCGCCACGTTGATGACAAAAGCGTCGTTTGGAAGTTGTTTGAACGTCGCCGCATTCAGAATGTGGCGCGTATCCGGCGTAAGCGGCAGCAGGCAGATGAGGATGTCGCTGCGTCCGAGAAACTTGGATAGCTCTTCATGTCCAGCGAAGCTTTCCACGCCGTCGACATGCTTGCGGCTGCGGCTCCAGCCGGCCACCTGAAAGTCGTGATCGCGCAGGCGCTCGGCGACCATCGTTCCGATCTCGCCGATGCCGAGGATGCCGACGCGCGTATCTTCTGTGCGACGGGGAGGAACGCTCTGGCGCCATTTCTTTTCGCGCTGAAACTGATCGAACAGCCGCTGCTGGCGGTGATGGATCAGCGTGTGCATGACGCAGTATTGCGCCATCTCGCGCGAAAGCTGGTGATCCACAAAGCGAACCAGCGGAACGCGCTTCGGGTAATTGGGGTCGCTCAGAAAACCATCGACACCCGCGCCCAAAGAAAACACGACCTGAAGATTGGGGAGCGATCCCAACAAACCCGGTTCCGGCCGGAAGCCGAGGGCATAGTCTATGGAGACGGGATCGTATTCATCGCGATCATGTACGACGACGTTGAGATCGGGCGCCATTTCTGCAAGCGGCGTGGTCCAAAGGCCTGCCCATGAAACGGGAACGGCCAGAAGAAGTGTGGAGCGTGCGGTCATCACCGCACGCTCGCGACTTTCGTCTCTTCTTTCAAGCTGAAATCAGCCTTTTTTGGGCTGCGTATCCGCGGGCTTCGTTTCGCCGCCCTTGGGTGTTGCGGCGGGCGCAACGGTTTTCGTCGGGGTCGACGCTGGCGCAGGCGCCGTCGCTGCAGCACCGCCCGGTGTCGCTGAGCCTGCTGTGGCCGGCGCAGGCTCGGCTGCCTTCGGATTGGGCGCGGGAATCGGCGCTGGCGAATCCGCCAAGGTGCGCAGATAGGCGATCAGGTTGATGCGGTCGTCGGCGCTGCGAAGGCCGGCAAACGACATCTTTGTGCCTTGAATGTAACCCTGCGGCGACTTCAGGAATTTGAACAGCTCGTCATAGGTCCACTTGCCGCCCTTTGCCTTCATTGCGGCGGAGAAATCGAAGCCATTGCGGCCTTCGCCGCGATCCGCGTCGACGATACCCCAGAGATTGGGACCGATCTTGTTGGGGCCGCCCTTGGAAAGATCGTGGCACTGCTCGCATTTGTGCGAGACGTTCTGGCCCTTGCTCACATCAGCGGATGCAAGCACAGTTCCCCAGTCGGGCATCGCTTCTTCTTTTGGCGCGGCGCTGCTCGCGGTCGTCGTTTCCTCGACGCCTTCGACGACATAGCCCGGCTTCGCGGGCGGCTCGACCTCGAAGAGAGACTCGCTGGCGATACGGACCACCATCACGAAGATCAGTGTTCCGAGAACCGCACCGGCGATCTTGTTCCACTCCCAGGAATCCATAAGGTCACGCTCCGCTTGAGGCTGGCTTTCGCCGAATTGGAATCTTGGGGAAAGTGAGTGCCGCCGCGAGCGCGCGCCCGCAAGCGTTATTTGCACCCCCAAGAATGCGGGCGAATTTGACTTGGCAAGGTGGGTGCGTCATTGCGGCGGAACGTCGCATAAGTGCCGGGAGAATAAGGAAAAGCCCGATGAAGCCGGTGATCGTGATTCCCGCCCGCATGGCGTCCACAAGACTGCCGGGCAAGCCGCTGGCCGATATCGTCGGGCTGCCCATGATCGTGCGCGTCTGGCAGCGGGCGATGGCCGCCAAGGTTGGCCCGGTCGTCGTGGCAGCCGCCGAGCGCGAGATCGCCGAGGCGATAGAACGGCAGGGAGGTCAGGCGGTCATGACCGATCCCGACCTGCCGTCCGGGTCTGATCGGGCTTTTCAGGCGCTCAACAAATTTGATCCCGGCGGTAGCCATGATGTCGTGGTGAATCTGCAAGGTGACCTGCCTGCGCTCGATCCTTCCGCTATCGCTGCTGTGGCCGAAGTACTGCAAACAACCGGTGCCGACATCGGGACGCTGGCAGCAAAAATTGACGACCCGGCCGAGTACGACAATCCGTCGGTCGTAAAGCCGGTCATCGCTTGGGACGCCTCGGGCCGCACGGGGCGAGCGCTGTATTTTACGCGCGCTCGCGCCCCTTACGGTGATGGCCCGCTTTATCACCATGTGGGCATCTACGCTTATCGCCGCGCCGCTCTGCAACGCTTCGTCGAACTGCCACCATCCACCTTGGAGATGCGCGAGAAGCTCGAGCAATTGCGCGCACTGGAAGCGAGCATGAGCGTCGCAATTGCTCGCGTGGACAGTGTGCCGCTCAGCGTCGATACTCCCGCCGACCTCGAAAAAGCGCGAATAGCTATCGCCCAATCCGGAAGATGAACTTGTCATGGCGTCGTTGATATCGCGGGCAAGCAAAGTTGCCTTTCAGGGAGAGCCGGGCGCGTTCGGCAATCAAGCGGCGCGCGAGGCTCTTCCGAACGCTTCGGCGATTCCGAAGCCGACGTTTGAGGACGCGGTGGAAGCGGTGCGTTCCGGCGAAGTGGACCTGGCGATTATTCCAATCGAGAACGCACTACACGGCAGAATTGCAGATATTCACCATTTGCTGCCGGATGCCGGCTTGTTTATCGTTGGCGAGCACTTTCTTCGAATCCGGTTACAGCTTTTGGGGCTGAAGGGCGCAAGCCTCGATGGTATCGAGACGGTGTTCAGCCAAGGTCCGGCCTTGGGCCAATGCCGCAAGCTCATTCGCGAACGAAACTTGCGCGCCCAAGAGTGGCATGACACCGCCGGTTCGGCGCGTCACGTCGCAGAGCTGAAGGACCCGAAGATCGCAGCCGTAGCTTCTACCCTTGCCGGAGAACTCTACGGCCTGGATGTCCTCAAGGCAGATGTGGAGGACGAGTCGCATAACACAACCCGCTTCCTGATCATGTCGCGGGAGCCGGATGATGCGCCCCATGATGGAACGCCGGTGGTTACGAGCTTTGTGTTTCGGGTGAAGAACGTGCCAGCCGCGCTCTACAAGGCAATGGGCGGTTTTGCGACAAACGGCGTGAACATGACCAAGCTCGAAAGCTATCAACTCGGCGGGTCATTCAACGCCACGCAATTTTACGCCGACATCGAAGGACATCCTGACGACAGGTTGGTGCGTTTGGCTTTGGAAGAATTGCGGTTTTTCACCAGCAAGCTTTCCATACTTGGCGTATACCCCGCGCATTCCTATAGGAAGGCTCTGCCGTAGCGCTTCCAGCTCGCGCCGTTCAGATCGATGAATTCCAGGACTGGGGAAGCACGCGTCCAAGCTCCTGTTGCTCCTCACCATATATGGCGCGTGGGGTGAAACTGCTCGCGACGAGGATGTGGTCGATCTCGTCCTTGTCGCCAAGCGGCAAAAACGCCGTTTCATGATAGGAGAAGAGGCTGGGTACGGATGGGGATACCCATCCACGTAGCGCGAAGGGCTGCGTTGTCGTGCGAACGTGCTCGTACGCTGCGCGCGTGGCGAGCCCATAGGCGGGATCTGCGACTTCGACTTCTGTCAGCCGCAGGCCGCGGAAATTCATGCCAAGCGCTTGCACAAAGGCATCGCCGACGATTCGATATTCGTAGTCCTTGCCCTCATCGATGATGCGGATCACGACGAGGTTTCGAAGGAACGGGACCATTTCGCGAGGCGACAACTCGTTGCGCATCGGAAAGCAACGGCCTGCCCGCAACTTCCACCAATACTTCACAGCGGCGCTGACCGGTCTGCTATCCAGAATTTCTGGAGATACCAGCTCTACAGACGATTCTCGCGTCTGAGTGGCTTTGGGTTGCGAACTTTTGCCAACGTTCATGCAGCCAGTGTCGCAAGCAACCTTTAAAGAATGCTAGCGCCGTCGACCTTACAAACGCCACTACAATGCGCAAAAATGAGACAGTAAGCGGCGCTAACAAACAAGGCTAACGAATTCTTCGAATTTGCCGTTGGAATTCTTGGGGATTTCATCGTCGAAATACCGAAAGGACATCGCGAAAGAATGACCCAGAGACTTGCGTATCTGGGCGCATAGAGCCTCTTCTTCTGCCTCGCTTAACTTTCGTTCGCAGACGAGGCGGACTTCCATCCGTTCGCCATCGATTTGCACGATCTGATATTGGATGATTGGAGCGATCTGACGATATCGATGAAATCCCACCATGGGCCAATGCCGAGAGCCATCGGGCATTAATACAAGATTGCGCTCGCGACCGAGAATTCGACGAAGAGTCGGCAAGCCTCGACGGCAAGGACACCGGGGTCCGGTCTGCGCAAAGTCGCCGATATCGTAACGGATGAGCGGCGTTGCGTAGTTGTGCAGATCGGTAACCACCACGCGGCCGGTTTCACCTTCGCCAACCTGCCGTCCGTCATCGTCGACGACCTCGACGATGAGGTTCTCTGCCATAACGTGATAAAGCCCTGATTGGGGACATTGAAGCGCGATAATTCCGGCTTCCTGCGACGAATACATATCGGCGAGATCAACGCCAAGCGTTGCTACGGTACGGTCGCGTAGTTCGGGCGATAAAGTCTCTCCGATCGATAATATTTGGCGAAGCTCCGGCCGGACGGCGGCGCCAGTTTGAATCTCCTGTACAAACGCCGAAAGGATATTCGGATATACAAGCAGAACGTTTGGGCGAAACGCCGAAATGATGTCCAGCTGCTCACCAATCGGTGTCGAAATGGGAATGCCAAGGGCCGCGCCCGTTTTCTCCAAGAGCGACGCTGGCGGTCCCCAGCTGTCCATTTTCGTCAGCGCCAGAATATTCGCGCGAATCGCGCAGAACCGCCCGGAGAAATCGCGTCGATGCCAAAGATGCTCGCGCATGGTGACGGCGAGCCAATCAATATTGTTGATGAAAGTGCGTTTGACGACAACCGGTTCGCCCGTCGAGCCCGAAGTCTGTGTTTGCGCCAGGGGCAAATGGCTTTGGGGCACCGCCGTACAAAAAATATCCTTTGCGCCTTGCAACTCGCGGCGGGAGAGGATGGGCAGCTTTGCCAGCGCACCTGGTCGTCTCAAATCGGTCTGGTTCAGCGCCGCCTTTTGTATGCGATTTCGGAAATGTGGAGAGTAGCGTTCGCTGTGCAGGACAAGTTGGGACAACTGCCGCGATTGCGCAGCTTCTATGTCATGCGCGGGCAACCATTGCGACTTGTCCAGCGCGTACACCACGCGCCGCACAATGTCGGCGGCGGAATTCACGGCGCGAAATCCGCGACAAGCAATGGACACTGATCGGCCAACTCGTAGTCTCCGGATGGCAAGAAGCGCGCATTGTGGAAGCTGGTTGGAAGATGTCTTTCTATTTCCCGCTCTGTGGGAAATTGATAGACAAACGCTTTGCCGGCATACGCGTCTATCTCGGAGATTTCTTCCAGGCTCCAGCCCGAAGCCGCGGCCAAGGCGCGACGATCGGGAAAGAGACGTTCAAAACTCTCATGAATCATGACGACGGGAACAGAAGCGCTGCTTCGTTCGCGCGCGATAGCCATCGCGAGCCGCCATTTGAATGCGTGAAAGCCGCCGATGTCTCCGCGCATTGCAGCTTCCTGGATTTCAACCAGGCTCGGTCCGAATTCCGGCGAAACATAGCATCTCAAGGCCACCTTCGCGCCGGGCAACAGTGCTTTTGCAAATTGGCGTGCCAGTAAATCATAGTCAGACAGATCGATTGCTGCGAGCACGCCATCGCCGACCACCGCGGTAAATTCCGGATTTGCGAACGGCATATCCATCCAGTTGCCGCGAATGGCTTGGCGTTTTGCAGTGTCGCCTGGCCAGGCCTCGGCAATCATGGTCCGGCTAATGTCGAGCGCGACCGTTGTCTTTCCCAGATCAGCAAGTTCTGCGGTGACGCCAAGGAGGAGAACCCGATCCTGATGTCCTTCTATCGCCCGTGCATAGGCGGAAACGATCTGTGAATCAGGGCAAAGGGGCGGCTTCAGCGTAGGCCGGATCCTGTTGAACCTGATGGCGGTTCCTTCGCTCATTGTTCCGCCCAGTGCCTTATCAAATGATGTGCGATCGCTATGGGCGGTGGCATGCGAATTGTGTCGGAGGCATCACCGGCCAGCATTCGCCGTGCACGATCCTTGCTCAGCCAAAAGGCATCGGCCAATTCGTTTTGGTCAATTGTGATTTCACGATCTTCCGCTTCCGCGAAGCAGCCAATCATCAACGAAGAAGGGAATGGCCAAGGCTGTGTTGTGAAGTAGGTCACATGCTTCACGCGAACGCCGGCTTCTTCCTGGATCTCGCGGGCGACAGCTTCCTCGATGGTCTCACCGGGTTCGACGAAACCGGCAAGGGCAGAGAAGAAGCCCGGCGGAAACTGCTTGCCGCGGCCGACCAAGCACGCATCACCATGCGTTGCCAGCATGATGACGACCGGGTCCGTGCGCGGAAAATGCTCGGCATGGCAGTTGGAACAAGTTCGCTTGTAACCCGCCTCTGTGATAGCCGTCTTGTGACCGCAATTGGCGCAATAGCCATGCCGCTGGTGCCAATCGAGCATGGCTTTTGCCTGTCCAAGGATTGCGATGTCCTTGTCCGGCAACCCAGCCGTCATTGCCGCTCCCCGCAATTCGCGAAACACTCCAAGGCCGGCGAGGGGGCCCTCGCTCTCCGGATCGCGCGCGCCGGAGATGTCGAGCGCAAAGAGCGCGCGGTCGCCTTCCAGCCCCAGCAATACGCAGGGAGCTTCCGGCGCAGCCAAAGGCTCGCACAGTCCAGGCTGAAGAAAGCCTGTTTCCAAAGGGCCCTTTGGCTGACCAATGAGGAAGGGCTGGAGCTTCCACATCGGCAGGATCAGCGACGATGGGGCGTGCATCCTGTCTGCCACCCAGCGGGAGTCGGTGCGCTTCTCGCTGGCGCGGTTGAGCGGATTGCCGCAAAACGGAATCATGAGCAGGCCCCTGTGACAGAACTGCCATCAACGTCGCATTGAGCGCGCGCTCGTGCTAGTGGCATCGCCGAATGATAATCCTGCTATTGGCAATTCTGCTGTTGTTCGGGCTCGTCGCTGCGGGCTTTGCCACTTGGCCCCTATGGGGCGGGCAAGCACTGCGCGGCCGCTGGCTGTTGATCGGAGCGATCGCGGCGCTCGTGCTCGGGTTGGGTGCGGGCTCCTATATACTCCTGGGTTCGCCTGTCCTTGCATTGCGAAGCCTGACCGGTCCCTCAGACAATGATGTTCGCGGATTGGTCGCAGAGTTGTCTCGACGGGTGCTGCAGACCCCCAACGATCCGAGGGGATGGATATTGCTTGGCCGCGGTTATCTTTCGTTGAACGATCCTTCCGATGCCGCCGCCGCATTCAAGCGCGCACTTTCCGTTACGCCCGTTGCACAGCGAGGGCAGGTTCTTTCCTCTTACGCCGAAGCGTTGACCCTTGCCGCAGGCGGCGCAGTACCACCGGAAGCGGACGCGGCATTTCGTGATGTCCTAAAGGCAGATCCGCATGATCGCGCTGCACTGTTCTATCTTGGGCAGATGGCGGCGGAGCGCGGCAATACTGCGCGTGCCTTGGCAATGTGGACCAGCCTACTTCCGGAATTGCCAATGCAAAGCCCCATGCGGGGCGTGTTGCTGGATCGCATCGCGATGTTGCGCGCTCAAGCCGGTCCCACTCCCGATGTCCACGCCATGGTGGAAGGCTTGGCTGCTCGTCTGAAAGCGCATCCGGACGATGCGGATGGATGGAGACGCCTCATCAGGGCGTACGCGGTGTTGGGCGAAAAGGAAAGGGCGCTGCGCGCGCTTTCGGATGGTCGCAATGCGCTGAAGGGCAATGTGGCAGGTCTTGCCGCACTCGATGCAGAAGCCTCTGCGCACCACCTCTGAAATGAAAACGGCGGCCATTCCGGACCGCCGCTCAAGTCAGGTTTTTTGAAGGAATCAGGTAGGGACACGACCCTGCCAAACGGGCCAGCAATTACTTTTGCCCTTGGCTTTCGCGGAGTCGTAGAGCTTCATCTGCGCGTCTTCGGCATTGGAGCCGGTCGCGGTCGCTATGTAGTCGTGGGATCCGGCGCACCAAACGTAGAACTGGTGGGTTCCCGCTGAATAGAAATCGGTCTGGTGACTTGACGTAAAGTTGGCAGCGACGGCCACGCCTGCGACGGCGAAGAGAACGCCACCGGCCACTGCTCCTACAATCCGTCCGATACTCATGCGCATAACTGCTCCTCAGATAGACCGTCTCAGGCGGTCTTTCGGGTAAAACCGAAGAAACTTCGGCTGTTTTCCCGTTCTCGGTGTGCGGCGCCCCCCAAAGGCCAGCTTCCAACGCCTATTTTGAAAGCCACTATTCACGATACGGTATATCGTAGCCGCAGGTCTGTCATCCCTTTTTTGCAGGTTCCTCAGAGTCTTATGGAATCCCGGGCTCGAGGCGGACGGGTTCCGCCCCTTGGGAACGAACCGCCGCCTCCACCGCGGCCGCGGCGGTCTCGACCTCCGCCGGCACCTTCCCGCGAACCACCAGTTGCGTGCCCGGTCCTGTATCGCGGTAGAAAGGATAGCTCCCGATAGACACGGTTTTATGGCTGGCCTGCACGGCCGCCAGCGCGGCAGCGATAGAGCCCTCTGCCATGGGTGCTTCGATCGTCGACACGTGAACAACAGCACCTCGCCTTAAACGAGGAGCGAGTTCCTCGAGCATTGCCCTCATCACCGAGGGAACACCAGCCATCACGAACACATTGCCGATCTGAAACCCGGGTGCCCCGGAAACGCTGTTTTTTATAAGCGTTGCGGTATCGGGAATGCGCGCCATGCGCTTTCGCATTTCGTTGAAGTCTTCCGGATTCTTGTAGCGCGCGGCCATGATTGCCATGGCTTCGGGATGGTGGTCGATCGCGACGCCAAAGGCCTTCGCCACGGCATCAGCTGTAATGTCGTCATGGGTTGGACCGATACCGCCCGTCGTGAACACGTAAGTGTAGCGGCCACGCAGGGCGTTCAACGCGACAACGATCTCATTCTCGTCATCGGGGACCACACGCACCTCGCGCAAATCGATGCCGAGGGTTCCGAGAAAGCGCGCGATGTGGCTGGTGTTCGTATCTTGCGTGCGACCCGACAGGATTTCATCGCCGATGACCATGATTGCCGCAGTGATACTATCCTCTTGCTGCATGTAGTCCCTTGCGAATACGCCCTTCTGGCATAACCGGCCTTGCGGGTGTAAGGAATTGGTGAGTTCAAAACGCTAAAGATTGCCGGACGCTGCCGCAAGCAGGCCGTTCCCGGACCACCGGATCGCCAGATGTCAGAAATGCCAGATCCCGAGATTTTCGAAGCCGCCCGGCGCGCAAGTGTCGGCGTTGCGATACACGGACCTGAAGCGTTCGAAGGTATGCGCAAGGCAGGCCGCCTTGCTGCGGAAGTTCTGGACCTGATGGTGGCGGAAGTGAAGCCGGGGGTGACCACTGCCCATCTCGACAAGATTGCCTTTGATTACGTCGTGAGTCATGGCGCGGTGCCGGCATGCCTGGGTTATCGCGGCTATCGCCACACGCTCTGCACCTCGATCAATCACGTCGTCTGTCACGGAATTCCGAACGACAAGCCTTTGCGTGACGGCGACATCATCAACATCGACGTCACCGTGATTGTCGACGGCGGATGGCATGGTGACACAAGCCGCATGTACCTCGTCGGTGACGTGAAGTTGAAAGCCAAGCGTTTGGTCGACATCACATACGAGTCGATGATGCGCGGCATCGCTTCAGTAAAGCCCGGCAACACCACCGGTGACATCGGTCACGCGATTCAGTCTTACGCCGAGGGCGAGGAACGCTGCTCGGTTGTCCGCGACTTTTGCGGGCACGGACTGGGCAGGGTTTTCCATTCGCTACCCAATATCGTGCATTATGGGCGTCCTGGTTACGGCATCGCGCTGAGGCCGGGCATGCTGTTCACCGTCGAGCCCATGATCAATATCGGCGGGTATGGCGTTAAGATTCTCAATGATGGATGGACGGCCGTAACGCGCGATCGTTCGCTCTCCGCGCAATTCGAGCATTCGGTGGGGATTACCGAGGATGGCGTCGAAATCTTCACAAAGTCGCCCAAAGGCTTCGACAAGCCCCCATATTTCTGACAATTCGCAGAGCTTCGTTGCGAACCAGCCGGCGGCCGATAGTGCCGCGCCGCCGCACTATCTCGGTCATCGCACGCGACTGCGCGAGCGCTTTCTGAACGGTGGTGCTGAAGCGCTTCCGGACTACGAGATGCTTGAACTCGTCTTGTTCGCGGCGATCCCGCGAGGTGACGTAAAGCCGCTTGCCAAAAACCTGCTTGGCGTCTTCGGATCTTTCGCCGACGTTGTTGCTGCGCCTCGCGCCCGCCTCCTGGAGGTTAAGGGAGTGGGCGATTCGGTCGTGGCGCAGTTGAAGATTGTTGAAGCCGCAGCTTTAAGACTTTCTCGAACCAGGCTACTGGGCAAGCCCGCACTATCCTCCTGGGCAGCATTGGTGGATTATGTCACTGCTGCCATGTCCCGCAGCACTCATGAGGAATTTCGAATACTCTTTCTCGATCGTAAGAACGCTTTGATCGCGGACGAGGTCCAAGGACAAGGTACCGTAGACCACACTCCGGTCTATCCACGCGAAATCCTCAAACGCGCGCTTGAACTCAGGTCGTCGGCAGTGATCCTCGTACATAACCATCCCAGCGGTGATCCGACCCCCTCCAAAGCCGATATCGACATGACGCGAGAGATTGCCAATGCCGCCCGAGCGCTTCGGATCTCGGTGCACGACCATATCGTGGTGGCCCGGGGCGGAATCCTGAGTTTCAAATCTCTCGGGCTTCTGTAACCCAGGCGTATGCCTGCTATAATTGGAATCGATAACGCCGCGAGGGGAGCATGTGGCGCATCTGGCTGCTGGCCGCCGCCCAATTTCTTGGAAGTCTGGTGGGCGCGATCCTGTTGGTGTCGCTCCTGCCCGTCATTGCACATCCGCCCGATGGCCTTTGGCCGTTTGTGACAGAACTGGCGGAGCGGTTTCTGAAGATCGGGTCGGGAGATTTCGGCAGAAGCGCTGCCGGGTCGCCCGCAATGACGTCGGCCTGGGCGGCTTTCCCTCTCACGGTGCAACTCCTTGGCCTTGGCGTAGCTTTGGCGTTGCTGATGGGCATCTCGCTGGGTTTTCTGCTTAGTGCACCGCGCGCCATTCGTGCGGCGGCCCCCCTCCTCCAAATAGTTACTTCGGTCCCTGTATTTCTTGTCGGCTTGGCGTTGATCTGGGTTGCGACCCCTTCCTTTCACGTCATCACATCGGCCGATGAGCCGGACTTGGCGCTTTCAATCATGGTGCGTCACGGCGATTGGAATTCAGCATGGTCTGCATACTTTCTGCCCGCCTTGACGATAGGCGTTGCCGGCGCAGCCCATCTGCAAATGTCGTTGCGGCGGGCAGCGGCGGCTGCATGGATGGCGCCCTATCGAAGCGGATTGCGAATGATGGGGCTCGGGCTCCTCGACATTAATCTGCGCTTTGCTTTGCCGGAGATCATCGCCGCATTGTTGCGCGACGCCCGCGGCTTTATTCTCACCTTGATTTCTGCCACCGCGATCGCCGAGTGGATTTTTCATCGGAACGGCGCGGCAGTTCTCTTCCTGAACGCCACCGCATCCCACGATTGGGCGATGGCCACCGCCACTTTACTTTTGTTTGCTGTCTTTACCCTCATTGTGGGTTTCGTTGGAGACCTGCTGGCGTCCTTCATAGTCCCGGAGGATACTTTATGAGTGGCTCTCTCTCCTACTTCGGTGCCGGCCGGCATGTTTCGAATCTCGAGGTGGTGTCTCGCGCCGCAGGCGTCGGAGGTCTGGGTCTTCTTGCTGTCATTGTCGCCCTTAACAACGTTATCGCTCGGGCTCCCGCCGGAGCAACGTATATTGCAAAGCGATTGCTCCCTCCGGGAAGCGACGCCGTGATGGGGTCGGATGCGCTCGGACGCGATATTATGAGCGAAACTGTGCACGCTCTTGCCGTGTCATTCTCAAGCGCAGCGGTTTCTACCGCAATCGCGATATTCATCGGCGCACTTGCCGGCTTCGCGGCTGTGCGGCTTCCCTTGCGAATGGGTGCAGCGGTGCGCGTTATCAGCGGGATCCTAAGGATGATCCCAACTTTATTTTTGGCCGTGGTACTTGTTGCCTTGTCGTCTCGGGAGTTTTTCGCGATTTCCGTTGGGCTGGCAATTTGCCCGGAGGTTTTCAACGCTGGATTCGACAGGGCGAGCAGTCTGGCAAGGTCGCGTCACGCGATGTACGCGCGCGCCAGCGGTATCCCAGGGCTCACATTGCTGCGACGCGATCTCGTTTACGAGTTGCGCATGAATATCGTAAATGTCACTGGTCGTGCGCTCGCATCTTCGGCAACGATCCTCGCTACAATAAGTTTCTTCGGCTTCGGGGCTATTCCGCCTCATCGCGATCTCGGGCTGCTGATCGCCGAAGCGCAAACCAGCTATTTGAGCAATTGGTGGTGCGCGCTGTTCCCTGCTCTTGCTCTTGTCGTCTTGGTCCTTTGCGCTCGGCTGGCGGCAACGGACGACAGTGGCCAACCGTCATGAGCGATGCCGCCGCGCTCCTTCGCGTTAGGGGCTTTGCTCTCAAACGGAGCGGTGATGCAAAGGCCGAAGTCGAAGATCTCTCGTTTGCCATTCAGGCTCGTGAGACTCTGATCCTTCTCGGTGACGCGGGAGCCGGCGCCAGCGCTGTCATGCGGTTTCTGGCTCAAGTTCCTGATCCCGGCGCCACCTTGGGCGGCACGATCCAGATCCGGGACCAACCCGAACAGCCTCTCGGCAAAAGCAGGCTGGATTTGCGAACCGCGTATCTTCCGGGACCTCACGCGAACATTCTCAATCCGCATGAGAGTGTTGTCTCCCAACTTGCGCTCGTCATTGCACGCAAGACCCATCAACCGAAAGCAAGCGCGGCCGCAGAACTCGATCTCGCCTTGCAGCGGCTCCCCGGGGGGCCGTCACTTGATGCTCTGGATCAACCACCCACGCGCGTAGCCCCTGAAGCGCTGGCGGCAGGCTTGCTGGCGGCGGCTATGTCTCAGACGCCGGACTTGCTTCTGGCGGACGACCCCCTGGGCCAGCTTTCTCCTGCACACGCACGGGCGTTTGCCTCGGCTTTGAAAGCGGAACAGCAGCGGCTTGGATTTGCCATCCTGTACGCGGCCTTGCGCGCCGACGTCGCGCGCCTTCTTGGGGGAAATCTGATCGTTCTGCGATCGGGCCGCCTGATTGAGGAAGGTCCCGTGTCGCGGTTGGCCACAGCGCAATCGCACAGTTACACGCAGGCGCTCTTCCGCGCGTCGCTACCCGGCGACGGCCTGGCATCTGTGCGCGCCGCAACGCGCGGCGAGCCGTTGCTGCGCGTGCAGGGCGTGCATTTGAAGCTGCCCGGCAAGGTTAAAGATCGAGAGAAAATCACATTCGAGCTTCGCAGGGGGGCGTCGCTGGGCCTGATTGGCGAAATCGGTTCGGGTCGCCGATCGCTCACGCGTGCCTTGCTGGGCATGGAACCGCTGGCAGCGGGACGTATCGTATTCGACCAGGTGGACATCGGTGTGCTCAGTCCTGCGATGATGGCAAGGCTGCGCCGTCGCGTCAGCTTCATCACGGGCGATGACGATGCCCTAGATCCGCGCATGACGATCTTCGACACCGTATCCGAGCCTTTGCGGGCACATCTTGCCATGCCGCGTGATTCGATCGCCCATAACAGGGATGCTGCGTTGAAGCGTGTGGGGCTCGCGGCGCTGCCGGGAAGCAGGACGGTCGCTTCTCTCGCACCGTTCGACAGGCGAAGGTTGCAAATCGCCCGGGCGATTGTGAGCCAGCCCTTGCTGGCTGTTATCGATGAGCCTTTGCACGGCCTGGATGCCTTCGCGCAGTCCGTGGTGCGCGATCTGTTGCGGAATTTCCGCTCCAACGAAGGCGCTGCGATACTGTTCATCACCTCGGACTTTGGCCTCGCCCGAGCCTTCTGTGAGGACGGGTTGGTTTTCAAGGATAGCCGTATCGTCGAGCGGGGAACGATGGCCAGTCTGTTGCGAGCGCCGCAGGATCCTCACACCCGAAAGCTGCTCGAAGCCGTGGCCGCACTTCCCGTTCAAAGCGGGACAGACATAAAGCCTGTTGCAGAAGATCCGGTCTCATCGACCCAGCCCCCCGGCGGGTAGGCCTAATACCCGCCGCGCCCCTTTAACTGGAGCGGAGCAGGCTCTAAAACGGCCTCATGAGCAGCCTTTCAGACATCCGTTCGAGCTTTCTCGACTTCTTCCGTCAGCACCAGCACAGCGTGGTGCCGTCGAGCTCCCTTGTGCCCCGCAACGACCCTTCCTTGCTTTTCACAAATGCGGGCATGGTGCAGTTCAAGAACGCCTTTACGGGCCAGGAGAAGCGCGCCAATCCGCGCGCAACGTCGGCGCAAAAATGTGTGCGCGCCGGCGGCAAGCACAACGATCTGGACAATGTCGGCTACACCGCGCGGCATCATACCTTCTTCGAGATGCTGGGGAATTTCTCCTTCGGGGACTATTTCAAGGACGACGCGATCAAATTCGCTTGGGACCTGATCACCCGGGGCTACGGTATCGCCAAGGATCGCCTCTGCGTCACGGTGTATGCCGATGACGATGAGGCTTTTGGCATCTGGAAGAAGGTCACTGGCTTTGCGGACGAAAAGATCATCCGCATCGGGACAAACGCGAATTTCTGGTCAATGGGCGATACCGGACCATGTGGCCCGTGCTCGGAAATCTTCTACGACCACGGCCCGCATATCGAGGGTGGTCCGCCGGGCTCGCCCAATGAAGATGGCGACCGCTTCGTCGAGATCTGGAATCTCGTCTTCATGCAATTCGAGCAGTTCGCGGACGGGCGCCGCGAGAATCTGCCGAAGCCGTCCATCGATACCGGCATGGGGCTGGAGCGCATCACGGCTGTGATGCAGGGCGTTCACGACAATTACGACATCGATCTGTTTCGCCACCTGATTGCCGCCTCCGCCGAGGCGAGCGGTTCGTCGGCCACGGGCGGCCATGCGGCGAGCCACCGCGTTATCGCGGACCACCTGCGCTCGACATCGTTTCTGATCGCGGATGGCGTTCTGCCTTCGAACGAGGGTCGAGGGTATGTGCTGCGGCGTATCATGCGCCGTGCGATGCGCCATGCGCACCTCATCGGTGCGAAGGATCCGCTGATGTACCGGCTGGTTCCTGCGCTGGTTGCGGAGATGGGCACGGCCTATCCGGAACTCGGCCGTGCGCAGCCGCTGATCACCGAGACGTTGAGACTGGAGGAAATTCGCTTCCGCGAAACCCTGATTCGCGGCCTGAAGCTGCTGGACGACGCTACCGGCGATCTGAAGAAGGGTGACAAGCTCGCGGGCGAAACGGCATTCCGCCTTTACGACACCTATGGCTTCCCGCTCGACCTGACGGAAGATGCTCTTCGTGCGCGGGGGATCGCTGTGGATGTCGACGGTTTCGACGCGGCGATGCAGAAGCAGCGCGAAGAAGCACGCAAGGCGTGGGCCGGCTCCGGCGAAATCACCGACGAGAAGATCTGGTTCGAACTGCGCGACGAATTGGGGGCGACCGAATTCCTCGGTTATGACACCGAGGAGGCGGAAGGAAATATTGTCACCATCCTGAAAGATGGCGTGCGTGCAACATCGGCTGTGTCGGGCGACACGGTCTCGGTCCTGACCAACCAGACGCCGTTCTATGCGGAATCCGGCGGCCAGGTCGGCGATCAGGGCGCAATTTTTTCAGGCAAGGGCGCGCAGGGCGCTGTCGTCGATACGCAAAAGCACAACGGTCTACACGTTCATATCGTACGCGTAACAGGTGGCGAATTCCATGTGGGTGACGCCGTTGAACTGCGGGTCGATGGCGAGCGCCGCCGCGCCACGCGTGCCAATCACTCGGCCACCCATCTTCTACATGCCGCGCTGAAACGGGTGTTGGGGCAGCATGTCTCGCAAAAGGGCTCGCTCGTGGCGCCGGATCGCTTGCGCTTCGATTTCGCCCATCCGAAAGCAGTTTCTCAGGACGAACTGGATCGCATCGAGAATCTGGTCAACAGCATTGTGCGCCAGAACTCCGACGTCTCGACGAGGCTGATGCCGACCGAGCAAGCGATTGCCGCAGGCGCGGAAGCGCTGTTCGGTGAGAAATATGGCGACGAAGTAAGGGTGCTCACGATGGGCAACGACCTCGACGCCGAAAAGGACTACTCCGTCGAGCTATGCGGCGGCACGCATGTCCGGCGCTTGGGCGACATCGGAATCTTCACGATACTCTCCGAAAGCGCCGTTGCGGCAGGCGTTCGGCGCATTGAAGCGCTGACGAGCGAAGGCGCGCGGCGCTGGCTCTCCGATCAGGCCGAGCTGGCGCGCGATGCCGCCGCTGCGCTGAAGACATCGCCGGCCGAACTGCCATCACGCGCGCTTGCCCTCGCGGAGGAGCGGCGCAGGCTTGAGCGTGAGCTTGCGGACGCAAAGAAGGCCTTGGCGCTGGCCGGTCCCGGCCGCGGCGATTCTGGCGATAGCACCAAGGATATTGCGGGCACCAAGGCGGTCTTGCGCATCGTCGAAGGTGTCTCGCCGAAAGACCTGAAAGGCCTTGCGGATGACGCCAAGGCGAAGGTCGGCTCCGGCGTCGTCGCCTTTGCGGCGATCGCGGACGGGCGCGCATCGCTCGTCGTAGGCGTAACCGACGATCTCACCAAGCGGATCAGCGCGGTCGATCTTGTGAAGGTTGGCGCGGAAGCGCTGGGCGGCAAGGGCGGCGGCGGGCGGCCAGACATGGCGCAGGCCGGCGGGCCCGACGGCACGAAGGCGCAAGCGGCGCTGGATGCCATCGCCAAGCGCCTTGGTGAACTCGCTCCTGCATGAGGACGCATGGACATGCGCCGGAAACCTTGCGCCGGCGCGTCTATGTCGTGCTCGAGGGCGGTTGGGCAGCGAGCACGCTGGGCGGTATCGTCGAAGCCTTCCTCATTTGCCTGATCGTCGCCAATGTCGCGGCGTTTACGCTGCAGAGCTTGCCGGTGGTGCACGAGGATTACGGCCACGCGCTCGAGATGTTCGAGGCCGTTTCGGTGGCGATCTTCGCGGTCGAGTATCTGCTGCGCCTTTGGGCTTCCATGGAAGAAGCCAGGGTCGCGGCACGAGGCGAAGTTCTAGGACGACTGCATGCCGCAACGCGGCCGATGATGGTGATTGATTTCATCGCCATTGCACCGGCTATCGTACAGCTCTTTGTTCCTTTCTTCGATCTGCGCGTACTGCGCCTGATACGTGTCATTCGTCTTCTGAAGATCGCGCGTTATTCCCCAGCGCTGACCACCCTGGGCAAGGTTATCGTTGATGAACGCCATGCCTTATTCGGCACTTTGCTGCTGCTGCTTTGCGCGATGGTATTCGCGGCGGCGGCGATGCATGCCGCGGAAGGTCACGTTCAGCCGGATATGTTCGGCACTATACCGCAATCCATGTGGTGGGCGATCGCCACGCTCACGACGGTTGGCTATGGTGACGCAGTGCCGATTACTCCCATCGGCAGAGTGATCGCCGGCATCACCATGATCGCGGGCTTGGGGCTCTTCGCGCTTCCGGTGGGAATCATTGCCACGGGATTCGTCAACACCATCCATCGCCGCGATTTCAACGTGACCTTCGGAATGCTGGCGCGCGTGCCGTTGTTCAAGGATTTTGACGCGCAGATCATCGGCGAAATCCTCGACCAGCTGCGTTCGCACAATGTCGGACCTGGCGAGATCATTTCCGCCGAGGGTGAACGTGCCTCTGCGATGTATTTCGTCCTTTCCGGCGTGGTGGAGGCGGAGATGCCGCAAAAAACGCTTCGCTTCGAATCCGGCGATTTCTTCGGCGAACTGGCGCTGCTGCGCGAAACCATGCGCGTCGCCACCGTAAAATCTCAAACGCAGACAAAGCTTCTGGAGCTTTCGGCCGACGATTTCGAGGTCCTCATGCGGCGGCACCCTCATCTCAAGCAGCGTGTTCAAAAACGCGCCGCCGAGAAGATGCGCGCCATCGCAGAAGCCGGTGCGATTTCCGAGGAAGAGATCGCCGCCGCCAAGAAAGTGAGTGCGGAGATCGACTGATCTCCGCACGCCGAGTTCCTAGGGTACATAATAGACTGCAATCTTGTTGCCGGTGGGATCGCGCAGATAGGCGCCGTACCAACTTTGCTTTTCCGGCGGGCGGAAACCCGGCGCGCCTTCATCCGATCCGCCGTGTGAAAGCCCCGCCTTGTGTGCGGCATCCACCTTCTCTTTCGCGTCGGTCTTGAACGCGATCATCATGCCGTTGCCGAAGCTGGCGGGTTGTTTGTCGAAAGGCGGGCAAACATAAACGTTGTGCTCGTCCTTGCCCTTGGGCCCGTAGCCGATCCAGCCGCCGTCCGCGAATTTGCGCTCGTCGCCGATCGCGTCGAACACGGCGTCGTAAAACCGGCCGGAAGTCTCAGGGTCTTTTGCCCCGATGGTGATGTATCCGAGCATGCCTATTGTCCCTCTATCCTCGTAAGTGTTTGAAAATTCTAAATTTTCGCCGGAAGGTTGTTTTTCAAAAAACGCCGGGTGGGGGGGGCCCCCTCAAGTTTTTCGTCTCGTCCTGCGGGCTGGACAGGAAGGTAGCAGCCCTATAGAACAAAGCAAGAACATAAATGCCACAGCGGGATTGCAATCTCTGCATGCCCTGGGACCGGGCTGCCGGGCTTGGAGAAAATTGCGGGTGGTCCGTTCTTCCGCGCCAGGGAATCCGCCACGACCCATGCGACCCCAACGAGGATCACGCTCATCGCGATTTCTGTCCAGGCGAAGAAGCTGGATTTGGTCAGAAGCCCCGGCACCAGTGCGAACACGGTGAAGATTGCATACATGACGGCGAGAAGCACGGCGGCGAGGCGAGCGCGGATGTTCAGGATGATAGCGAGGCCGCCAGCAATGTGGAAAACACCCGTGGCATAGCCCCAGAACAACTGGTTGGGCGGCAGCCATTTTGGCACCAGCGGCGCGGTCAGGTTCATGTAAACGAAATGCGCGCCACCGAAGAGGATGGCGCAGACACCAAACGCGATTTGCGCGATGCGGATGAGGCGCGCGGAAGTTGTTTCGTCCAGTCTTGCCAGACTTGCCCAGATGATGAAGGCGCCGGCGGTGATGGCGATTTCTTCCGCCATGCTGTCATAGGCGCCATAAATGCCGAGATTTCGCAGGACCAGACGAACGTTCATAATCAGGACGACAATGAGCCCGAAGTAGATGGCTAGCGCGGCAGCGGCCCACAGCGTGGTCCTGCGCCATTCCAGCGTGATACCCGCAATGAGCAGAAATGTTGCCACGACATAGGCAAGCGCTTCGCGCGCGGGAAAATTCTTGGGTACGGGCTGACCGCCGTGGAAATCGCCCCAGATAAGACACATCACCGCCAGCGCAATTATGCCGAGCCCATAGACGCGCCAGCCGAATGTCTTGTCCGACATGCCATCCCCCAATCGATGGCGCGGATGTTAGCCACGATCCGCCCAGCGAGAAGTCATGCTGCGCTGCACTTCACTCGCATGTGATGCGATCAGGGTGACGGGTCCGTCATCGCCACGATGAGGCCCGCGGCTTGCGCGAGCTTGTCGATCTGCTCCGGTGGCAAACTGCCGACGGCCTTGGCGAGGCGCGCGAGGCGGCGCTTGCGGCCCGCCTCCATAAGCGCGCGGCCCTTTCGCGTCAGCAAAATCTCGGACGACCGCCGGTCGATGGGTTTGCGCGAGACGAGGCCGAGCCGTTCCAGATCGCTCACCAGTTGCGACATCGTCGGCGGCTTTACCTGTTCGGCGGCGGCAAGCGCCGACAGCGTCATTGGCCCACCGAAAGCCAGAACCGACAGCGCCGAAAGCTGCGCCGCGGTCACGCCGGAGGCCGCGTCCTCCTTTCGCACATAGCGCAGAAGGCGGATGGCGGCGGCGTGGATCTGGTCGGCCACCTGCTCGGTGCGCATGGAAGGCTTGGCCACTTGACGTGAACTCCGATTGTTAGGTAACCTAACAGTGTGATCTCCTAAGGGTAGGGGCGATGGCGCAGGAACTCAATCTTTCGGGCCGCAGGCTGGTGCAGGTGGCGCTTACCTGCCGCGATCTCGATCGCGCGCGGATTTTCTATCGCGACACGCTGGGCCTTCCGCTGCTGTTCGAGGCGGGGCACATGCTGTTTTTCGATATCGGCGGTCAGCGGCTGATGGTGGGCTTGCATGAAAAGGCGGACCAGCCGATCGGCGGCGGAACCTACATCTATTTCGACGCGCCCGATCTGTCCGCGCTTGTTCCGGCGCTCAAGGCAAAGGGCGTTGAGATGATGGGCGACACCGAGACGCTGCAGCGCACGGATAGGCACGCGTTGAAGCTGCAGTTCTTCAAGGATCCGGACGGCAATGAGATCGGGCTGATGGGCATGGTACCGAACGGCGACTAGACTTCGCGCCGCAATTCCACCGGCAGCGGAAATTCGCCGTCTCGTATCGCAGCACAGACCCCGGGATAAAGACGGTACATTTCGGCGGCGAGAAATTTCGCAGGTACATCGTGAAACGCGCCATGGAATTTTTCATAGGTCAGGAACGTGTTTCCGGCCTCATCGAACGCCTGAAGGCAGGCGTCGGAAACGCCATCGAACTCCAGCGGCGCAACGCCGATCTTGCGGCACATCGAGGAATTGAACGTGGGGCTCACTTTCACCCAGCGGTCCCCGATCATGACTTCGTTATAACCGTGCCAGGCATAGAGGCTCGATCCGAATTTCGCGCGAGTCTGCGGCGTGGCGATATGATTGGTGACGTCGGCAAACAATAAGCGCGCCGGCAAGCCGGATGCGCGGCAAAGAGCGGCGAACAACGATGCTTTGGCGCCGCAATATCCATGGCCGGCATGCAACACATGACTGGCACGATAGGAATTCAGATCAGCGAAATCCGCGGCGTGATAAACGATCTCGCGCACGTAATAATAAATGGCGCGGGCTTTTTCAGAATCCGTCCGTGCCGGTCCGCAAATGGCCCATGCGGCTGCAACAATCGCCGGATGATCACTGTCGACATATTCGGCTGGCGCCAGATAGACACGTTCGCTTTCGGGACAAATGTTCATCATGGCACCCGATATTGCGCCCATCCCGCGAGATGTCCAAACACATTCTCTGCGTTAGCGCGAGTTTACGCGCAGTGGCCAATAAGGATGCGGTCGCTTACGGCGCGGTGTTCGCCGCCGGTAGCGTGAACACAAAAGTGGTGCCGTCAGGACCCGTTTTTTCGACATTGAGCATGCCGCCATGCTCGTCGACGATCGCCTTGCAGATCGAGAGCCCGATCCCCAGGCCGTCGGGCTTTGTGGTGTGAAATGGTTCGAACATCGATGCGGATATTTCCGGCGCGAGGCCCGGACCGTTGTCTTTGACCCGAAAGGCTATTGTTCCGCCCTCCTGAATTGCCGATACACCGATCTGCCGAGGCACGGCACCGCCATCCGCTTCAATCGCATTGGATACCAGATTTACCAGTACCTGCTGGATTTGAATTACGTTGACATAGACATCCGGCAGGCCCGCCGGAATTGCGGGCATGAGAGACGCTCCCGATAGATGCGCAGTTGCCTGCGCCAGGCGCAGGGAATCCATGACCAGCCGTTCGACGTTCGCCGCACGCCGTTCCATATGTCCGGTGGACATGAAGCGCCGAAGGTCCTTTACGATATCGCCGGCGCGATCCATTTGCACTTCCATGTTGCGCATCGTTCGGATGGTCTTCTGGCTTGCCATCACGGCGGGATCCCGCTTGAGGACACCGAGATAGTTGCGCGCGGCCGCGAGCGGCTGCGAAACGTCGTGTGCAAGCGCCGAAGCCATGGTGGCGACTGTGTGCATGCGCGCCATATTCATCAGGTTCGATCGCATGACATCGAGCGCGGACAGTTCCGCATTCATGCGCTGCAGCTCAATGATCAGGCGCTCCTGGCTGAGCGCCAACTGGCGCTGCGAGGCGGCCTCATCGGGCCGAAGCTGCGCGTTGGTGACGTCGTAGACGCGATGAATGATCCAGCGGACGTTTCCTTCGTCGTCCAGGATCGGCGAGTTGCGGGGGTTCCAGTACTTTTCCTCGAAGCCGCCGCCCTCCGCCGGCGGCCGCGCCACATCGAAACGCTGTATAGCCATGGTGTCGGGGCGCTTGGTCTTGAGCACGCGGTCCAGCGATGCCCGCAGCATCGCGACACCATTCGGGCCTTCGCGTCCCGGGTTGTCCGTGAAAACTTCAAAGAGACCCCGACCGATGACATCGTCGCGCCGAATGTGGGTGGCCCTACAGTAAGCGTCGCTCGCAGCGGCGATCCTCAGCTCCGGGTCGAGGACCAGATAGAGTCCGGGCGATCTTTCAAACAGCAATTTGAAATCGACGTGCTCCTGCACGGCAGGCATGGTCCGGCGCCTCCTGACGGGCCATTGCGCGCCAGCTGCGGGGGACGATCCATACGTAGTTATCCTTACAGCCGTATTTTTCGCGCCGTACCGCGGAAAATATCTGCGAACTGGCGCACTTTCGCGAGCGGTTCAGCGCGCGAGGTCGCCCAACGCGTCCAGAAGCGGTTTGATGTGGTGCTCGCTCGGCCGCCAGCGGCCAACCGAGGTCGTATAGACTGGCTTTCGCACCTGGTCGGCGCTTGCTGTCCAGACCGCCCGCTTCGTCTTGTTGAATTCCAGGCAGGCCGCGTCCCATGGCAGCCCGACATGCGAGATCATCTTGCGCGCCTGACCTTCGAGATCGCCGACGAGGTCTTCATACCGCACGTCCAGCATGACGCCTGCCGGCAACACGCTGCGCCAGTGGTCCATCAATCCAGCATAGGCGCGATAGAAGCGGCCAAGCTCACCAAGCTCCGACAGCCACGGCGGACCGCCGGGCATGTGCTCGGCGAATGCGGAAAGGCAGGTGTCAACCGGATCTCGCATGGTGTGGATGATGCGGGCGTTGGGCAGCGCCATGTGGATGAGACCGACGTAAAGGAAATTGAACAGCATCTTGTCGGCGATGCGCTTTGCCGCCGGATGCAGTGCCGTGATGTCCGCAACATATCCGGATCCCATAGCGCGCAGCTGATCGTCGCTGGCACCCGTTGGCGCGTCGGTGAAATCCATCCCGCCCAAGGCGCGCGCCACGCTTTTGTGCCAGAGCGTGCTTTCACCGGTCCCGCGCATGTCCGGATGGCTGGCGAGGATCTGCTCCGCCAGCGTGCTACCGGAGCGCGGCATGCCGACGATGAACACCGGCTTGTCGGACGGATCACCGATGGCGCGCGACCGCATCACCTCGGCGGTGAAGGCTGATTTCAATTTTTCGATGCGCGCCATTTCCGCGGCCTCGTCATAGCGCGTTTGCGCGCGGCGACGGCGATTGCCTTCGATCTGATGAATGAAGGAGTGGTCGTATTCCTTCGTATCGGAATAGGCTTTGCCGAGTGCGTAGTGCAGCGCCATCGCCTGGTCGGGCGGCATCTGCGGGCTGCGCTGCATCGCTTCCATGTTGGCGATGTGCTTGTTGCCGGGCTCGAATTTCGTAACGATCGCCAAATCGAGAAAGTAGTGACCGTAGGGACGAAGCGCGACAGCGCGCTCGAAAGCCAGCCTTGCATCTTCCCGGCGGCCCAATGCATTCAGCAGCGCACCGCGCATCTGGTGGATTTCGGCGCTGCCCGGCCGGAATGCGGCCGCCCTGTCCAATACGGCCAGCGCGTCTTCCGATTTGTCGAGCGCACGCATCACGCGCAGATAACGCATCAGGGCGCGCTCGTTGCCCGGTCTTTGCGCTAAGGCTGTTTCGAAGAGGGTTCGTGCTTCCCCAGCCTTGCCCGAGCGGAACACGATGTCGGCGAGATTGATCTGCGTTTCGAAATTGCCGGGATCGAGCGCGGCCGCACGGCGCGTCAACGCGATGGCTTCGTCGAATTTTTCCTGCTGGGCCAGCAGCAGTCCGAGATTGTTGAGCGCATCGAAATGATCGGGCTGCTCGTCAAGGGCGGCGCGATAGTGGGGCTCGGCGTCCTGGATATGGCCGTTTTGATGCAGGGCCAATGCTGCCTGAAAGCGCTCTGACATGTCGTGCAACCCGAAATGCGAAGGCGTTATACGGGGTTACGCGGCCTCAAGCGAGCCACAAACGAAACCGGCGCGAGCATCGCCCGCGCCGTTCGTTTACCAATCCCGATGCGATCAGGCCGCCATGGCCTTCTTGAGGTTCTCGTCCACCTTGTCGAGGAACCCTTCGGTGGTGAGCCATTTCTGGTCCGGGCCGACGAGGAGGGCGAGGTCCTTCGTCATGTAACCGCTTTCCACGGTGTCGACGCAGACCTTCTCCAGCGTGTGCGCGAACTTGTCGAGCGCGGGATTGTTGTCGAGCTTGGCGCGGTGCGACAGGCCGCGCGTCCAGGCGAAGATCGACGCGATGGAGTTGGTCGAGGTCGATTTGCCCTTCTGGTGCTCGCGATAGTGGCGCGTCACGGTGCCATGCGCGGCTTCCGCTTCCACGATCTTGCCGTCGGGCGTCGTCAGCACCGATGTCATCAGGCCGAGCGAGCCGAAGCCTTGCGCCACGGTGTCGGACTGCACGTCGCCGTCGTAGTTCTTGCACGCCCACACATAGCCGCCTTCCCATTTGAGGGCCGAAGCGACCATGTCGTCGATCAGGCGGTGTTCATAGGTGATGCCGGCTTCCTTGAACTTGGATTCGAATTCCTTCTCGTAGATCTCCTGGAAGAGATCCTTGAAGCGGCCGTCATAGGCCTTGAGAATCGTATTCTTGGTGGAGAGATACACCGGATATTTGCGCGCGAGGCCGTAGTTCAGCGAGGCACGCGCGAAATCGCGGATGGAATCGTCGAGGTTGTACATCGCCATCGCGACGCCCGAACCCGGCGCCTTGAACACTTCCTTCTCGATCACGGTGCCGTCTTCGCCGACGAACTTGATCGTCAGCGTGCCCTTGCCCGGATAGCGGAAATCGGTGGCGCGATACTGGTCGCCGAAGGCATGACGGCCGACGACGATCGGCTTGGTCCAGCCGGGGACAAGGCGCGGCACGTTCTTGCAGATGATCGGCTCGCGGAAGATCACGCCGCCCAGGATGTTGCGGATGGTGCCGTTGGGCGACTTCCACATCTCATGCAGGTTGAATTCCTTTACTCGGGCTTCGTCCGGCGTGATGGTGGCGCATTTGACGCCGACGCCATGCTTCTTGATCGCTTCGGCGGCATCGACCGTCACCTTGTCGTTGGTGGCGTCGCGATGTTCCACGCCGAGGTCGTAATATTCGAGGTTCACGTCGAGGTAGGGCAGGATCAGCTTCTTCTTGATGAGATCCCAGATGATGCGGGTCATCTCGTCGCCGTCGAGTTCGACAACCGTGCCCGTTACCTTGATCTTGTTCATGGAAACCCTCGGAATATGTGCCGGGGCGCGGTATAGCGGGCTGGCAATGCCCGGTCAAAGCGGCCCATGAACGCTCCTTCCATCATCCTGTCCCACCCCCAACTCGGCGAGAATATCGGCGCGTCCGCGCGGGCGATGGCGAATTTCGCGCTCTCCGATCTGCGCCTGGTGAAGCCGCGCGACGGCTGGCCGAACGAGAAGGCGCAGGTGATGGCGGTCGGCGCATCCTATGTGCTGGACGATGCGCGCGTGTTCCCCACCTTGCCTGAAGCCATCGGCGATCTGCAATTCGTGCTCGCCACCACCGCGCGCAATCGTGGCTTCGCCAAGCAGATCTATACACCGGAAGCGGGCGTGAAGCTTTTGCGCGATGCCATCGCGCGCGGCGAGAAGTGCGGCATCCTTTTCGGAAACGAGCGCACAGGACTGGAGAACGATGAAGTCTCGCTGTGCAGTGCCGTGATCACCGTTCCGACGTCGGAGGAATTCTCCTCGATCAATCTCGGTCAGGCGGTGCTGCTTATCGCCTATGAGTGGTTCAAGTCCGGTGACGAGACGCCGGGCTACAAGCTGGAACATGGACCGCTGGCAAAGAAGGCAACGCGTGAGGAGATGATCCATCTCTTCGAGCATCTGGAAGGCGAATTGCTGGCGAACGGTTTCCTCTATCCGCCGGACAAGGCCGAGACGATGATCCGCAACATCCGCCAGATGCTGTCCCGCGCGGAGTTTACCGATCAGGAAGTGCGCACCCTGCGCGGCATCATCGTGGCTCTGGCGGAAGGCAAGCACCGCAAGCGCGCGACACCGCCAAAAGATGGCAAGTAAAGAGGCCCAGCCGATGCTCACAGGCACCTGTCATTGCGGCGCGGCGCATTGGACGCTGGAAGGCGATCCCGGCTCCATCACGGCTTGCAACTGCACGCTCTGCCGCCGCTATGGCGCGTTGTGGGCCTATGACTACGAGAACGAGCGCATTCATGTCGTCGGGCCGACGTCGGTCTACACGCGTATCGGCAAGGAAAATCCCGCGCTCGAAATCCGCTTCTGTCCGACCTGCGGCTGTGTGCTGTGCTGGCGTGGCCTGCGGCTTGAAGCGGACGGCCGCCGCCGCGTGGCGGTGAATGTGCGCCTTGCGCCGCCGGAAGCGGTGGCCGATCTGGCCATCGACCATTTCGACGGGCTGGACAGCTTCGACGATCTGCCGCGCGACGGCCGCTGCGTGCGGGATTTGTGGTTCTAGGTTCCCGACTCGCATTTTTCCGCGCCACCCCCTATATCCCCACGCGGAAGTCGGCGGGCGCATCGCTCGCTAACCTGGTCAGGCCGGGAACGGAGCAGCCATACCGAATCCGACGCGGGTCGCCGGCTTCCACCTCATCCACAGCTAACGCCGAAATAGCCGCGCAGCCCGCGCCGGCCTTGCTATAGTCGCCCCATGGCTGATGACGAAAACCTCGGATTTGCGATCGACACGCCCCAAAAAGGCGAGGCGTACCGCGTTCTGGCGCGCAAATACCGGCCGCAGGATTTCACCGGCCTGATCGGGCAGGAAGCGCTGGTCCGCACCCTCTCCAACGCCTTCGCCACCGGCCGCATCGCCCATGCCTTCATGCTGACGGGCGTGCGCGGCGTGGGCAAAACCACCACCGCGCGCATCATCGCCCGCGCGCTGAACTGCGTGGGGCCGGACGGCAAGCGCACGGAGCCGACGATCCACCCCTGCGGCGTGTGCGAGCCCTGCATCGCCATCGCCGAAAGCCGCCACATCGACGTGCTGGAAATGGACGCGGCCTCGCGCACCGGCATCGACGACATCCGCGAGATCATCGACGGCGTGCGCTATGCCCCCGCTTCCGCGCGCTACAAAGTCTATATCATCGACGAAGTGCACATGCTGTCGAAGCAGGCGTTCAACGGCTTGCTCAAGACGCTGGAAGAACCGCCGCCGCATGTGAAGTTCATTTTCGCCACGACCGAAATCCGCAAAGTGCCGGTGACGGTGCTGTCGCGCTGCCAGCGCTTCGATCTGCGCCGTATCGAGACGCCGGAACTGGTGGCGCATCTGAAAGTGATCGCCGGCAATGAAGGCGTTAAGATCGAGGACGGCGCGCTGGCGCTGGTTGCGCGCGCGGCCGAAGGCTCGGTGCGCGACTCGCTTTCGCTGCTGGATCAGGCCATCGCGCATCAGGAAGGCGAGACGATCACCGCTGAATCCGTGCGCGGCATGTTGGGGCTGGCGGATCGCGGGCGTGTGCTCGATCTGTTTGAGAAGGTGATGGGCGGCAAGATTGCCGAAGCGCTCACCGATCTCAGCCAGCTTTACGATGTGGGCGCCGATCCGCTGGTGGTGATGCAGGATCTGCTGGAGACGACACATTTCCTCACGCGCCTGAAAGTGGCGCCGGATGCGGAAGGTTTCTTCGATGGCGGCTCATCGGAAGCCAAGCGGGCGGCGGAGATGGCGAGCAAGCTCTCAGTGCCGTCCCTGACGCGCGCATGGCAGCTGCTGATGAAGGGTTTGTTCGAGGTGCGTGATAGCACCCATCCGCTGAAAGCCGCCGAGATGGCGCTGATCCGTCTGGCCTATGCCGCCGATCTGCCACCGACCGACAAGCTGGTGCGCGATGTGATGGACGGGGCATCTGCCCCTGCGCCGCGCGGACCGGCTGCCCCGTCATCGGGTGGCGGCGCGCGGGCGATAAGTTCATCACAAGCGCCGATGGCTTCCGCGCAGCGCGCGCCGGAGCCGACCGCATCGGTGCAGAATGCGCCGGCGCTGCGCACGCTGGAAGATCTCGCCGCGCTGGCCGTGGCCAAGGGTTCGCCGGTTCTGAAGGTACATATCGAAAACGACATGCATCTGGTGAGCATGGAGCCAGGCCGCATCGAGTTTCGTCCGTCGGCGCGCGCGCCGCGCACGCTCTCTGGCGATCTGGCGCAGCGTTTGAAAGACTGGACCGGCCAGCGCTGGATGGTGACCGTCGCCAAGGATGGCGGCGCGCCGACGATCGCGGAAAGCAAACGCAACGCGCAGCAGGCCAAGCTCGATGCCGTGCTGCAGGAGCCGATGGTGCGCGCGGTACTGGATCGTTTCCCCGGCGCCGAAGTGATCGCTGTGCGGGAATTGGCGCAGGACGAGATCGCGACCGAAGTGCCGGAAGCGGCAGAGGACGAATAAGTGGCATCCGTTCAGGCCGGTCCCGAAATCGAGCGTTTGATTCAGCTTCTCTCCAAGCTTCCGGGCCTGGGGCCGCGCAGCGCGCGCCGCGCGGCGCTGGCGCTGCTCAAGAAGCGCGAGCAATTGCTCGAACCGCTGGGCACCGCGATGCGCGACGCGGCGGCGGCGATCAAGACCTGCGAAGTGTGCGGCAACCTCGATACCTCATCGCCCTGTTCGCTGTGCAACGATCCGCGCCGCGATGCGCATGTGCTGTGCGTGGTGGAAGATGTGGCCGATCTGTGGGCGCTGGAACGCGCCAGCGTGTTTCGCGGCAAATATCATGTGCTGGGCGGCGCGCTCTCGGCGCTGGACGGCATCACGCCGGAAAAACTCAACATGGCGCCATTGATCGCCCGCGTGCGCGACGGCGTGGAGGAAGTCATCCTCGCGATGAACGCGACCGTCGAAGGCCAAACGACGGCGCATTACCTGATGGACGCACTCGCCGCTTCCACCGTGAAGGTGACGCGGTTAGCGCACGGCGTCCCCGTCGGCGGCGAACTCGACTATCTCGACGAAGGCACGCTGAGCCATGCCTTCAAGGCGCGGCGTTCTCTTTGATCCCGGTTTGTGCTAGGCTCCCGCCATGACCAAGCTCGAACGAGCCATCGCGGAACTGAAGAAACTGCCTCCCGAAATGCAGGAAGGCTGGGGCGCGATGATTCTCGACGAGCTGGAAGAGCAGCATCGTTACAGGCTCACCGACGAGCAGGTGGCAGAAGTCCGGCGGCGGCGGGCCGTGAAAAACCCGGTCCTGCTGTCGGAAGAAGAAGCAGAACGCCGGATTGCCGATCTGCTCAAATGAAGTTGAGCGCGCGGCCGGAAGCGATCGCCGATCTCAGGGATATCCGAGACTATATCGCCCGCGATTCACCGCAAGCAGCCCGATCCGTCGTCAGCCGCATCTGGCAGACGATGCAGAAGACGATCAAAGTCTCTCCGTTCATTGGCCGGAACGGACGCGACGAGGGCACGAGAGAACATCCGGTGCGCGGCTTGCCCTACATTATCGTGTATGAGATCGCGGAGGAGCGCGATCTCGTGATTATCCTCTCCGTCGTGCATGGCGCGCGGGATCGTTGAGGAACCTATGATGGGTGGTGGCGAACTCGACTATCTCGACGAAGGCACGCTGAGCCACGCCTTCAAGGCGCGGCGGTCGCTCTAATGGACGCGATCGCGCTACTTATCCCCGGATTGATCGGATTGTTTCTGGTTCTGCGTCCAGAGATTGTGAAGCGATACCACGAGACACGTAAGCCGGTCTTCGGCGGCGTATCTCGATCTTATCCGATCTTGGGAATTCGCCTTTTTGGAGGAGTGCTAATAACGGCTTCGATTGTGCTCGCTTTGCTGTTTGTGACTTTGGCCTAGGATCATAACGTGTGCGCGGAGAACCCGCCTAAGAAGCGCGGACTGCATAGGAAAGCTTCGGCGTGAACGATGCATGCACCAAAGTCGGCAACATGGTCGCGCTTCGACAAATCGTCAGCGCGGACGGCCTTCAAGTCTTTTCTGTCGTGCAGAGTGCAGGTGGATTTCGGTTTATCGAGGAAGTCCACATCCATGAGCCAAAAAGCCATGGAGTTGATGACTACTGGTATTGGGAAATCACCCATGAATCCGGCATCTATACGACCGAGCAGGAGGCCTTTGATGAGGGCATGGGGATCGTTTCGTGGCTCAGAAATTCGAACTGAGACCGGGCCTGAATTCGGCGAGAACAAAAGGTGTATGAGCCGCCCGAATCGGCCTAGGGTGCGGGCCAGAGGAATTGCTCCATGACCATGATTGAAATTCTGGCCGTTGCGCTTGTGATGCTGGCTGTCGGCTGTGTGTTGGGCTGGTGGCTCACATCGCGCAATCAGCCGCGCGATCTTTCGGCGGAGATGGCTGCTTCGCGCGAGAATCTCGCGAAAGCCGAGACGCGGCTGGAAGCGGCGGCGCGCGATAGCGCCGAATTGGAAAAGGCGAAGGCCGATCTTTCTGCGCTCAACATCGAACATGCCGGCCTGCGCGCGACCTTGGAAGCGCAAGAGAAAGCCAGCGCGGAGAAGACCGAGCAGCTTCTGAAACTACGCGAGGAATTGCAGGCGCAATTCAAGCTGCTGGCCAACGACACGCTGAAAGAGAATGTCGATCACTTCCTGAAGCAGGCCACGCAGCATTTCGAGAACCAGAAAGAACTGACGAAATCCGAACACGCCGCGCGCACCAAGGAAATCGAGGCGCTGGTGAAGCCGCTGGGCGATACGCTCAAATCCTATGACGTGGCGCTGAAGGAAATCGAAAAGGCGCGCGACGAAAGCTATGGCGGCATCAAGCAGGCGCTGAACACCATCAACGCCCAGCATGGCGAAGTGAAAACCGTCACCGCCAATCTGGTGAACGCGCTGCGCGCCTCGCCCAAGACGCGCGGCCGCTGGGGCGAAGAAACATTGCGCCGGGTGATGGAAATGTCCGGCATGGTGGAGCACAGCGACTTCGAGACGGAAAAGCATTTCCGCGGCGAGGATGTTTCGCTGCGCCCCGATGCGTTGATCCATGTCTCCGGCGGGCGCACCATCGTGATCGACGCCAAGGCGCCGATCTCCGCCTATCTGGATGCGCTGAACGCCGTGCAGGAAGAAGAGCGCGAAACGCTGCTCAAACGCCATGCGCAGCAGTTGCGCGAGCGGCTCGTCAATCTCTCCAGCAAATCCTATTGGGAGAAGATCGCCGGCAGCACCGATTGCGTGGTGATGTTCGTACCCGGCGACAATTTCGTCTCCGCCGCCTTCGAGCGCGACCCCGACCTGTTTGAAGACGCCATCAAATCGCGCGTGTTGATCTGCACGCCCACCACCTTCATCGCGCTGGCAAAGGCGATCTCTTATGGCTGGCGGCAGGAGAAGCTGGCGCAGAACGCAATGGATGTGGCCAAGCTGGGCAAGGAGCTTTATGCGCGTCTCGCCACCTTGGGCGATCACGTTGCGGGGTTGGGCGATCAGATCAACAAGGCCGCCAAGAAATACAACCAGATGGTCGGCAGCCTCGAAAGCCAGGTGATGCCGCAGGCGCGCCGCTTCCGCGAGATGGGCGTGGAAGGAACCGCTGAGCCGATCAAGGAGCTGGAAGAGGTCGATACGGTGGTGCGATTTCCGCAGCAAAACCGCGACCTTGTGATAACCAAAGGCTGAGGAAACCGCCCTTTCCCTTGACCCGGCGGGGCGGCGGCCCTATCTCCCCGCCATGGCCATACGCCCCGTCCTGACCGCGCCCGATCCGCGCCTGAAAGTCGTGTCCGAACCTGTCGAGAAGGTGGACGGCGATATCCGCACGCTCATCGAAGACATGATCGAGACGATGTACGACGCTGACGGCATCGGCCTTGCCGCCATCCAGGTCGGCGTGTCCAAGCGCATTCTCGTCATGGATATCGACCAGAAGGACGGCAAGAAGAACCCGCGCGCCTTCATCAACCCGGTGATCACCTGGGCCTCCGAAGACACCGCGACCTTTGAGGAAGGCTGCCTTTCCATTCCCGAAATCTGGGACGAGGTGGAGCGGCCAGCGCGCATCAAGGCCGAATATCTGGATGGCGACGGCAAGAAGCAGGAACTGGAAGCCGAAGGTTTGCTGGCTGTTTGCCTGCAGCACGAGATGGATCATCTCGAAGGCATTCTCTTCGTGGATCATCTGTCCAAGCTGAAACGCAGCATGGCGATGAAGAAATTGCAGAAGGCCAAGAAGCTGAAAGCGGCGGGCTGAAGATTTCGTGAGGCGATTTTTCCCCCTTACCTCCCCCTTGTGGGGAGGTCGGAGAGCGAAGCGATCCGGGTGGGGGGTGATCCTCAAGCACCGTCCCCCCACCCGAAAAACTCTTCGCTTCGCTGCGAGTTTTATCGACCTCCCCACAAGGGGGAGGTGATATATGGGCATGCGTCTCGCATTCCTTGGCACGCCGGATTTCGCCGTGCCCACGCTCACCGAATTGGTCGGGCAGGGCCATGAGATTGTGGCCGTCTATTCGCAGCCGCCACGCCCCAAAGGCCGCGGATACGAAACCGAACCCACACAAGTCGCCAAAGCCGCCGCGAGTTTTGGAATTCCCGTCCGCACACCGCTGAGTTTGAAGAACGCCGAGGCGCAGGCCGAATTCGCGGCACTCGAACTGGATGCTGCGGTTGTTGTCGCTTATGGCCTGCTTCTTCCCAAACCCGTTCTCGACGCGCCGCGTTTTGGTTGCTTCAATTTGCACGGCTCCTTGCTGCCGCGCTGGCGCGGGGCGGCGCCGATCCAGCGTGCGATCATGGCGGGCGACGCGGAAACCGGCGTGATGGTGATGCGCATGGAAGAGGGCCTCGACACCGGCCCCGTGCTGATGGCCGAACGCACGCCCATCGCGCGTAAGACCTACGCCGAACTGCACGACGAGTTGGCGCGTCTCGGTGCGGACCTGATGGTGCGCGCGATGTCTGCTGTCGCGTTGGGGCAGGCCAGCGAAACGCCACAGCCGGAAGAGGGCGTGACCTACGCCAAGAAGATTCTGAAGGAAGAAGCGCGCATCGACTGGACGAAACCGGCCCGCGAACTGGATTGCCTCATCCGCGGCCTTTCGCCGTTTCCCGGCGCATGGTGCGAACTGAAGGGCGAGCGGCTGAAAGTGCTGTTCGCCGACCCGGTGGACGGCAAGGGCGCACCCGGCGAAGCGCTGGACGACGCGCTCACCATCGCTTGCGGCGAGGGCGCGTTGCGCATCCGCTCCCTGCAACGCCCCGGCAAATCGGCGATGACTGCGGAAGACTTGTTGCGCGGTTATGCTGTGCCAAAAGGCACAATGCTCTCGTGACGCGGTTCAAGCTCATGGTCGAATATGATGGCACCGGCACCGTCGGCTGGCAGCGGCAGGATTCAGGCGCGTCCATCCAGTCCATGCTGGAAAAAGCGATCTTCGACCTCACCGGCGAAGTGGTGACCGTGACAGGCGCGGGCCGCACCGATGCCGGTGTGCATGCGATGGCGCAGGTGGCGCATTTTGATCTCTCGAAAGATTTCGCTGCCGACAAGATCCGCGACGGGCTCAATCATTTTCTGCGTCCCGGCGCCGTGTCCGTGATTTTGGCGGAAGCCGTCGCGCCGGATTTCCATGCGCGGTTTTCCGCGACGGGACGGCATTATTTCTACCGCATCCTCTGCCGCCGCGCGCCGCCGGTGCTGGACAAGAACCGTGTCTGGCATGTCGTGCGCGGTCTGGATGCCGAAGCGATGCATGAAGGCGCGCAGCATCTTGTCGGCCAACATGATTTCACGACGTTCCGCTCGTCCGAGTGCCAGGCGAAATCGCCGGTCAAGACGCTGGATCGTCTCGACGTGCGCCGTGCGGGAGACGAGATTCACATTGAGGCGTCGGCGCGCAGCTTCCTGCACAACCAGGTGCGCTCCATGGTGGGTTCGCTGAAGATGGTCGGCGAAGGCAAATGGCAACCGTCACAGATGCGCGATGCGCTGGAAGCGAAAGACCGCGCGGCTTGTGGCGTCGTTGCGCCGCCGGAAGGGCTCTATCTCGTCGGCGTGGATTACGACTAGGCCTGCAGATCCACCAGTTCCACGGCGCCCGGATCGATCGGCTGACCGAGAAAGATTTCGCCCACGCGCGCGAAACGGTCCGGCGCATCTGTGGCGAGAAATTTGTGCGAGGGCTTTGCGTCGTCGGAGCGCTTCAAATTTTTCTCGTGCAGGATATTTTCGACCGCCCTCGCCGTCGTCTCCGCGCTGTCGACCAGCTTGATATCCGGTCCCACCACTTTCGCGATGGTCGTCTTGAGCGCGGGAAAATGCGTGCAGCCCAGCACCAGCGCCTTGGGCTTCGGCATGGCGGCCAGCAACGGCTCCAGATAACGCCGCGCTATGGCTTCGGCGATCTCGCCTTCAACCAAGCCCTCTTCGGCAATCGATACGAACAGCGAGCAGGCCTGCTGGATTACGGGTATGGAACGGCCACGGTCCTCGATGGCACGCACATAGGCGCCGCCTTTCACCGTGCCTTCGGTGGCAATGATGGCGATTGGGCCATCGGGCGCCGCTGCCACGGCTGCCTCCGCGCCGGGAATGATCACGCCAACCACTGGCACAGTCGCGAACATCTGCTGCAGCGATGGCAGCGCAACGGCGGAGGCGGTGTTGCACGCCACCACCAGCATCTTCACCTTGCGCTTCATCAGCGCGGTGGCGGCCTGCATGGCATAGCGCGTGACGGTGTCGCCGCTCTTGGTTCCGTAGGGCAGGCGCGCGGTATCGCCGAGATAGACAAACTCTTCATTGGGCAGACGCGCCACCAGCGCGCGCATCACCGTCAGCCCGCCGATACCGGAATCGAAGATGCCGATGGCGGCGTCGCTCATTTCGGCGGATTGTCGAAATAGGCAGTGAGGATCGCCTCATAGACGTCGACGAGCTTCTCGATCTCAGCGACCGGCACGCACTCATCCACCTTGTGCATCGTGCCGCCGGGAACACCGATCTCGGCAACGGGACAGATGTCCTTGATGAATCGCGCATCCGATGTGCCGCCGGTGGTGGAGAATTGCGGTGCGGCGCCGGTCACCTTGGTTATCGCACTGCTCAGCAAGTCCGTGAACGGACCAGGCTGCGTGACGAAGGACACGCCGCTCACGCTGTGCTCGATGGCGCATTCGCCGCCATATTCATGCGTGATGTCGTCCGCGATCTTCTCGATCCGCCGCAGCAGGCTGTCGGGCGTGTGCAGGTCGTTGAAGCGGATGTTGCACGAGGCGCGCGCCTGTGCCGGCGAGACGTTGCCCGCCGGATTGCCGACATCGAAGGTGGTAAACACCAGCGTCGAAGGCTGGAAATGCGCACTGCCGCTATCCAGTGGCTCGGACAGCTTCATCACCAGTGCGGACAGGATCGGAATGGGATTGAGAGCGTTCTGCGGATAAGCCGTGTGGCCCTGCACGCCGGTAACCGTGAGCGTCACCTTCATCGAGCCGCGGCGGCCGATCTTGATCGTGTCGGCGGTGCGCAGGCTGGCCGTCGGCTCGCCCACGAGGCAATGGTCGATACGCTCGCCGTCTTTCTTCAGCACCTCCAGCACCGCCTTGGTGCCGTTGATGTTGATGCCTTCCTCGTCGCCCGTGATGAGAAGGCTGATCGAGCCGCGCGGTGTCTGCTTTTCCAGATAGCGTGCCACGGCTGCGATGAAGCAGGCGATGGCGGATTTCATGTCGGACGCGCCGCGGCCGTAGAGCGTGCCGTCCACGATCTCAGCCTTGAACGGATCGTGCCGCCACGCCTTGGCATCGCCCACCGGAACGACATCGGTGTGGCCCGCGAAGCAGAAATTGGGCGATTGCGTACCCAGTCGCGCATAAAGGTTCTCGACAGCCTCGCTGCCCGGGGCCTGAAGGTGCATGCGCTTGCAGGTGAAACCGAGGCCCGTCAGCGCCTTTTCCAGAATCCCGATCGCGCCTTCATCCTTCGGTGTCACAGAAGGGCAGCGGATCAGTTCTTGCGAAAGCGCTATAGCGTCCATGCTGGCGATTTAGGACGAAGGGCGAAGAGCGTCAACGGACAGGCCCCTTTTGTCTTGCCGCCGCCACGAATTGCCCATGAGAGATGCCCAGCCCTTCAATAGTTTCGTGAAGTAGCGGGCTGAGAATAACCACCGCATCTTCCGATACTGCCAAGGCATTGTGCATTATCTTTTTGGCCTCTTCCGGGGTATGAGCGGCAACATAGAAAAACTCCTGCTTGGAGAGGGCCCCATCACTACCGGAGTTCAAAACTTTCACGCTGTATCCTGGTGCTTGATATGTGCCATCGTGTGGGGGTTGGGCTACTGGATCTGCTCCGTATCTATTTTCCCCTACCGTTCCGCGAAAAATCCCAGTTCGACGAAAAACCAGATCGTCGCAAACAGCGTGACAACCTGAAGAGCGAAGAAGGGCCAAGTCAGGAACCCCATGCGCCATCCCGCAAGTTTGAATATCAATTCTATTGTGTTCTGAACCAGCGGTAGTCCCACAAATAGAAATATCCAGTCGTCATTTTTGTTTCGATCATGAAGCCGTCGGATGCCGACAGCAATTGTCGGCCATAAGAGGGGCGCGCTTGCCATAAAACTGGCCAGGGGGCTGCTTGCATAAGTTACAAACTCGCCAGCTAGATATATGATGAACAATAGTGAAAGCCCGTAGGCGACAGAAACGCCGACGAAAAGCCAGAAGTCACTGCGGCTTGCTCGCCCATTGATCGAGAATAGAAATTCTCCCCAATCCAAGATTCCCCCTTCGAGGCCTGAGTGAAACGTTCCAGTCAGTCCCGCAGCAGATCGTTGATGGATGTTTTGGCGCGGGTGCGTTCATCCACCCGCTTGACGATTACGGCGCAATAGAGCGCGGGCTTGTCGGGGCCGCCGCCCATCGACCCGGAAACGACGACCGAATAGGGCGGAACCTTGCCACGGAAAATCTCGCCGGTATGGCGGTCCACAATCTTGGTGGAGGCGGTGAGATAGACACCCATCGACAGCACGGAGCCTTCGCCCACGATCACGCCTTCGGCCACTTCGCTGCGCGCGCCGATGAAGCAATTGTCCTCGATGATGGTTGGGGCTGCTTGCAATGGCTCCAGTACGCCGCCAAGGCCGGCACCGCCGGAAATATGGCAATGCGATCCCACCTGCGCGCAGCTTCCCACCGTCGCCCAGGTATCGATCATCGTGTTCTCACCGACGCGCGCGCCGACATTCACGAAGCTGGGCATAAGCACGACACCTTTGGCGATGAACGCCGACCGGCGCACAACGGCGCCGGGCACCGCGCGGAATCCTGCGTCCTTGAAGCGCTGCGCGTCCCAGCCGACGAATTTGGAATCGACCTTGTCCCACCAGTTGGCTTCGCCCGGTGCACCCTCGATGAGCTTCATGTCATTGAGGCGGAAGGAGAGCAGAACGGCCTTCTTCAGCCACTCATGCACATGCCATTCGCCGCCGATCTTTTCGGCGACCCGAAGGTGACCATTGTCGAGCTCGTTCAGCGCATGCTCCACCGCATCGCGCACCGCGCCTTTGGTGGCGCCGCTCAGCGTGTCGCGCGCCTCCCAGGCTTCGTCGATGGTCTTGTGCAGATCGGCTGTCATGGCGAAGTCCGGATGGAATGCAGAAAGGTTGCGAGATCGTCCGTTTCATAGTCGATGTGATGGGCTTGCGCCACCGGATGGGTGGGCCCCTGCCGCGACCATTCGGACCCGTTTTTGAGCCAGACCGTCGTCATGCCCAGCGCCTTGGCTTCCACCAGGTTTCGGGCGATGTCCTCGAACATCGCCGCGTCGTGCCCGTCGGTGCCAGCAATGTCCAGGACCGTCCGATAGGCCGAAGCGTCGGGTTTCGGCTTGAAGCCGATGGTGCGGATATCCCAGACGTCGTCCATATAAGTCGCCAAGCCCAGCTGTTCGAGCACGCGGCCGGCGTGATGCACGCAGCCATTGGTGAACACGAATTTCCGGCCGGGAAGCCGCGCGATGGCGTCCACGAGTTTTGCATCCGGCGTGAGGACCGAGAGATCGATGTCATGCACGTCGGCCAGATAGTCTTCAGGGTCGACGCTGTGGAGCTTCATCAACCCGTTCAGCGTGGTGCCATGATCGTGGTAGTAGGCTTTTTGCAGCGCTCGCGCTTCGGTCTCTTCCATATCGAGCAGCTTCTGCACATAGCGCGTCATGCGCGTGCTGATCTGTCCGAACAGATCGCAGGCCACCGGGTAAAGGGTGTTGTCGAGATCGAATATCCAATTGCGGATGTGGGTGAAGTCCGGCTGGCGGACGTGCGGTGCGGGTTCGGAAATATCGGGCATTTGCCCGAAAATGGGCGATAGCACTTTGTTAAGCAAGCGCACGTGACGGCGCGCGGATTGCCGGTTGTTAACCGGGCCGAAGGGGCACGGCGCGACAATGCAACCTTGGGAAGTGGCCGGCGAAACGGCCCGGGGTGACGCATGGCTTTGGATCGACGCAAAAACGACATCGCGCCCGTCGTGCTTTCGCAGGCGGACATGCTGCGCATCCTTGAGGAGCGCGACAACGCCGCGCGGGAAGATCTGGCGGCGCGCGACGATGCGGCGCCGGAAGTGCTGTTTTTCCTCGCCACCGAAGGCTCCCTCAAGGCACGCCGCGCCATCGCACGCAACGCGGCCGCGCCTGCCCACGCCAACCGGCTCCTCGCGGATGATAGCGACGAGGAAGTGCGCGCTGATCTTGCGCGCAAGATCGGACGCTTGCTGCCGGACCTGCCGGAAGATGCAAGCGAAAAAATGCGCGTGCTCACGATCGAGACGCTCGAAAGACTTGCGCAAGATCAACTCCCGCGCGTGCGCGCCATCCTGGCCGAAGAGATCAAAGCGCTGGACTGCGTGCCGAAGAAGATCGTTGATATGCTGGCGCGCGATATCGAAGAGGAAGTGGCCGCGCCCATTCTCGAATACTCGCCGCTGCTGTCGGACGCCGACCTTATCGAGATCATCACAACGGCACAGGCGCATTTCACGCTGAAGGCCATCGCCCAGCGCAAGCCGCTTGGCGCAAATGTGTCGGCGGCGATTGCCGAGGCCCTCGATGTTCCCGCGGTTGCCGCGCTGCTGGTCAATTCCTCGGCGCAGATCCGCGAACAGACATTGGAGAAGATCATCGAACACGGCGCACGCATCACCGCGTGGCATCTGCCGCTGGTCATGCGCAACGACCTGTCGCAGCGGGCCATCCGGCGTATCGCTGGTTTCGTCAGCGCCGCGCTGATCGACAAGCTTGCGGGGCGCAATGGCCTTGATCAGAAGACCCGCAGCGAGCTTGCCAAGCGTGTCCGGCTTCGCATCGACGAGCCCGTCGAAGAGGCGCGCGATCCGGGTGAGCAGGCAAGCGCGGATGTTGCGCTGTTGCACAGAGAAGGCCGGCTTGACGACGCGGCGGTCGAGCGTGCGGTGGAGTCCGGCAAGCGCGAATTCGTCATTGCAGCATTGGCGCTGTTGGCCCGGGCGCCGGCAGATACCGTGCGACGCATCGTTCAATCCGGCACCGCCAAGCCCGCGGTAGCGCTGGTCTGGCGCGCCAGGCTGTCGATGCGCGTGGCATTCAAGGTCCAAAGCCTGGTAATGCGGCTCAAGGGCGGCGAATTGCTGCCGGCGCGCGACGGCGTGGATTTTCCGCTAAGCGAAGACGAGATGCGCTGGCATCTTGCCTATTTCGGTCTTGAAGGCTGAGGCCTGAGCAGGCCGTTGCTTCCGATATGTGCGGTGTAACCGGTGCGCCCCTTGGTGTGCGTGACCGCGAAGCTGGTCTCGCTCAAACCTCGTTTTTTGCAGTCACCCGTCTTCGTCACCTGGAAGGTGATGTTGGTCGTGCAGAACTTGTCGGGCCCGGCGACAAGGTTTGGCTTGTTGTGGCCTTCGACGTGTACGTAGACGTTGTCGAGCTGCAAAGGCTGTGTCAGCGCGTGCGCGCAGGCGCCGGCGGCGATTTTCCACCAGCCCGCGGCAAGCGTCTGCTGGCCATCCCGGAACGCCAGCGCCGCCCACACCTCGCCCGCAGTATCGTTGCAGATCGTGTAGCCCGCCGGCGAGGAGCCCTTAAGCGCTTCGGTTTCCAGCGCATCGAAAATATCCGCCGGGGTGGCGCGGCTCGCGATCTTCAGCTTGGTCCGAAAGCGCTGCAGCGCCCCATCGCGATCCTTGGCGCTCGCGATCTTGTAGCCATTGTCGCGCAACAGCCGATCAATACCGGCTTGGCGCGCGGCTGCATCGTTCTTTATGGCGCCGGATTCCGTCAACGTCGCCGTCCAGCTCTGCATGCGGTGTGTATCCACCGGCGAAAAGGGAAGCGTGAAGGCATCCGCGCTCAGGCAGCTGGCCGAGGCGGCAGGCGTCTTCAACGCAAAATTCGAATCCTTCGCGCAAAGTTGAACGTTTCCACCCCATGCCCGGGCGACGCCGGAATGCGCCTGCGAGCTGCGCGCATAGAGATAATAAGTCTTCGCTGTGAGCATCTGCTTGATCGGCGTGGCACAGGAACCGGGAATGACGCGCGCCCAGCCTTGCGTGATATTGTCCGAATCGATCGTCCAACCTGTGGCGGCGTAGAGCACATAGCTCGTGCGATTGCAGATCTGCAGCGCAGCATGTGCGGGACGATAGGAGACAAAAAGACAAAGAACGCCCAGCGCCGCGAGCGCAAAGGCACGTGACGACAATTTCATTCCTTGACGATCATGGTTCCTGCGCCGTGCTCGGTGAACAGTTCGAGCAGCAGCACATGCGGGATGCGCCCATCCAGGATGACGGCGGCGGAGACGCCCGCCTCGACGGAGTCGATGGCGGTTTCGATCTTTGGGATCATGCCGCCGGAGATCGTGCCGTCGGCGATCAGCGCGCGCGCCTCGGCAACGGTGAGCTTGGGAATCAGCTTGCCTTCACGATCAAGCACGCCTTCCACATCGGTCAGCATCAGCAGGCGCGCAGCCGACATGGCGCCGGCCACCGCGCCGGCCACGGTGTCCGCATTGATGTTGTAAGTCTCGCCCTTGGTGCCGACGCCGATGGGCGCAACGACGGGAATGAGATCGGAATTGATAATGGTGCGCAGCACTTCGCCGTTCACCTTTTCCGGCTCGCCAACGAAACCCAGATCGATAGGTTTCGATTGCAGCGTCTTGGGGTCCATCTTCATGCGTTCGAGCTTTTTGGCGACGACGAGATTTCCGTCCTTGCCCGAAATACCGACCGCGCGTCCGCCGGCCGCATTGATACCGGTGACGATCTGCTTGTTGATCGTGCCCGTGAGAACCATCTCGACGACCTCGATGGCCGCTTTGTCCGTGACGCGCAAGCCATCCACGAACGTCGATGGGATCTGCAGCCGGCCCAGCATATTGCCGATCTGCGGGCCGCCGCCGTGCACGACGATGGGATCGATGCCCGTCATCTTCATGAGTACGATATCTTGCGCGAAATTCTCCGATACGCCGCCTTCCATGGCGTGGCCGCCATATTTCACGACGATGGTGCGGTTCTCATATTGCAGAATGTAGGGCAGCGCCTCGACGAGAACGCGCGCGGTTTGCCGCCAGCGCGCGAGAACGCGCAAGGAGCGTTCCGGTCCGGTTCCGACGTCGTCCTGCAAAGCCATGGGAGCTATCCGCTGAAGTTTCAGGCTTATACCCGAAAGCTCAGGCCTCGGCCAACAAAAGAAGATTCACCTTTAGCGGCTCAAGCCCGCGTTTTTCCCGCGAAGTTGTGACAAATATTTCCGGATAGGCCGCGGTGTGCTTCGCGGCCTTCGCGGCGGTGTCCGCGGTAATGGCGGCGAGTTCCGAAGGCTTGAGTTCGTCGATCTTGGTGAGCGTGACCAGCGTGGAGACGGCCGCCTGATCCAAAAGCCCCAGGACTTCTTCGTCGCTGGCCATGATCCCGCGCCGGGAATCCACCAGCAGCACAACGCGCCGCAAGCTGGGTCGACCGCGCAGATAGGTTGTGATCAGCCTGTTCCACTCGTCCGTCATGGTCTTGGAAGCCTTGGCGTAACCGTAGCCCGGCAAGTCCACCAACATGACGCGTGCGCCAAGATTGAAGAAGTTGATCTGCCGTGTGCGCCCCGGCGTGTGGCTTACGCGCGCCAGCGCCGTGCGCCCCGTAAGCGCGTTGATCAGGCTCGACTTGCCGGCGTTGGAACGGCCGACGAAGGCGATCTCCGGCAAAGTCGCCGGCGGAAACACCTCCGGCGTCGTTGCTCCCGCCACGAAATCGCACGCTCCGGCGAAAAGTTTTCGCGCGCGCTCGGCGTCGGCGCGGTTTTCTTCGTCCGTCTTGTCGGCGTCGCTCACTCGGCTGCTTTCGCCTTTGCCCAGGGCAGATTGTTGAAGAGGTGAATCTCCACGCCATGTTTGCGCATCATGAAGTATTGCTGCAGCAGCGTGAGAAGGTTGCTCCAGGTGTAGTAGATCACCAGGCCCGACGGCAGCGACGCGAACATGAAGGTGAAGAGGATCGGCATGTAGCCGAACATCTGCGCCTGCACCGGATCGGCTGGTGCTGGGTTCATCTTCGTCTGTACCCATTGGGTCATGCCGAGCAGGATCGGCCAGATTCCGATGGACAGGAATCCGAGGAAGCTCGGAAGAAGCGCGTGTGGATTGAACGGGAGCAATCCGAACAGATTCATCCACGACGTGGGATCCGGCGCGGAGAGATCCTTGATCCAGCCGAAGAATGGGGTGTGATACATCTCGATGGTAACGAGAAACACCTTGTAGAGCGAGAACAGGATCGGAATCTGGATCACCATGGGCAGGCAGCCCGACACCGGGTTCACCTTCTCGCGGCTGTAGAGGGCCATCATCTCCTGCTGCTGGGCGACGCGGTCGTCCTTGTTGCGCTCCTTGATCCGCTCCATTTCCGGCTGCAGCTTTTTCATGCGCGTCATCTGCTTGAATTGCGCATTGGCGAGCGGGAAGAGCGCGCCACGGATCAGCACGGTCAGCAGCAGAATGGCGAGACCGAAATTTCCAAGGAAGGCATAGGCGTGGTCGAGCACCCAGAAGAGCGGGCGCGTGAAGAACGAATACCAGCCCCAGTCGATGGCGTAGTCGAACTTCGTTATGCCCAGATTCTTCTGGTAGGCCTGCAGCACCGAAACGACCTTGGCGCCGGCGAACAGATGCTGGGTCAGGTCGATCGTCTGGCCGGGCTGAACCGTGCGCGCGTCAAGGCGATAGTCCGCCTGATAAGCGTGTGTGTTGCGGTAGGGGGTGCCGCGATAGTTGCCGTCGAACTTCTCGTTCTGCGGCGGCACCACGGCGGCCATCCAGTACTTGTCGGTGATGCCAAGCCAGCCGCCATTGGACTGGAAGTTCTGCGGCGGCTCGTTCTTGTCGAAATCGCTGTACTTGGCGTCCTTCAACGAACCGTCCGCCACACCCACGAAGCCTTCATGCAGCGACCAGTAATGTGTCTTTTCCGGCGGCACGCCATCGCGCGCGACATAGGCGAATGGATAAAGTGTGTGCGCCTTGCCGCCCTTGTTCGCCACGCTGTCGCTAATGGTGAACATGTACTGATTGTCGACCGTGATCCGGCGCGTGAAGATCAGGCCCTGACCGTTGTTCCAGGTCAGCGTCACCGGAGAATTGGGTGAAAGCACTTTACCGCTCGAGAGCGTCCAGACGGTGTTGTCGTCGGGCAGCTTCACATGATCGCCCGTCGCGGCGACCCAGCCATAGACGGCATAGTAGGGAAACGCCGTGCTCTGCGGCGAGAACAGAACGATCTCCGGCGATTTCGGATCGACCGTCTCGTGATAGTGGCGAAGCTGCAGGTCGTCGAAGCGCGCGCCCTTCAGGCTGAGCGAGCCATCGACCGTCGGCGTGGAAATCACCACGCGGCCGCCGCTGGATTGCAGTGCCTTGCTGCGCGGAATGATGGACGCGATCTGCTGCGTCTTGGCATCGATCGACGCGGGCTTGGTTTCCGAGCCCTTCTGCTTGGCCAGGATTTCTTGCTTCTGATGCTCGGCCTTCATCTGCGGCCCGGCCACGAAGTACTGCCAGCCGAACAAGACGGCGGCGGACAGCAGGACGGCGATGAGAAGATTTCTGTTTTCCATGACTCTCTACTTGTGAAGCGGCGGCACGGGATCGAAACCTTCCGATCCTCCGAGCCAGTGAATGGGGTGGCAGCGCAGGAGGCGCCGCAAGGCGAGCCAGGATCCCTTCAGCGGCCCATGCAGCAGGATGGCATCGCGCGCATAGGTGGAGCAGGTGGGATCGAAACGGCAGACCGGTGGAAACAGCGGCGAAATGAAGATGCGATAAAAACGGATCGGCAGGAGCACGAGAAACGTGCCTGCGCGTCTGAGCGGGGAATGCGCTCCATCCGTCAAATCTTCTCTCCCCGATTGGGCCGGTCGAGCCGGGAATGGGCGGCCGCGAGAGCGCCCGCAAGATCGTTCAGCAGATCCGGAAATGCGCGTGTGAGCGTCGCCGTCCGTGCGACCAGAACATAGTCATGCCCGTCCCGGCCATGAAGGGGAAGAAGGGCCGCAGCGGCTGCCCTCAGCCGCCGTTTTGCGCGATTGCGGGCCACCGCATTGCCGACTTTGCGGCTGGCCGTGAAGCCGACGCGCAGATGGCCGGAAACGGGCATGGGTGCCGCGCAGAGTTCCAATGTCAGGCTTACCGTCGAGCGGCGTATTCCGCGTGCGGCGCGGAGAAAATCAGGGCGGTTTTTGAGGCGGTCCAGAACGGGCATGCGAGGCCCGCGGGAAGGCTTAGGCCGAAAGCTTCTTGCGGCCATGCGCGCGGCGGCGCGCCAGCACCTTGCGTCCGCCGGCCGTGGCCATGCGCGAACGGAATCCATGACGGCGCTTGCGGACGAGTTTGCTCGGTTGATACGGGCGCTTCATGGCTCAATTTCCGGGGCTTTGCCGGACCTCTTCGAAAGAGCGGGGTTTCTAAGGGCGTGGGGGTAGCCTGTCAACCGATCCGGTCTGCGGACTATTTTATTCCTAAAATACCCGTGAACAGGCCGGATTTGCCTTTTCCCTGCTTCATTTAGCCACCATGTTTCGTCCTCATGGCGGGGACAGCAAGACAGGGGCAAGCAAGGCTTGCGGAAGGGTGGGCGCTGGTCGCCCATAGCCTGTCCGGCCGGCTGCTGCTTCTGACCGTCCTCTACGCCATGCTGGTTCAGGTGGCGATCTTCGTGCCTTCGGTGGGCCGATATCACCGAAGCCTTCTGGACCGGCAGGTGGAATCGGCGGAAATCGCGATCCTGCCCTTCACAGAACCCCAGAATGGATTGTCGCCGGCACTGCGCGCGCAGCTTCTGACGCGCGCCGGCGCCATCGCGGTGCTGTTGCCGCGCCCAGACCAGCGCGAAATCTTTCTCTCCAACGAGACGCCCTCGAAGATCGACGTGACGATCGATCTGCGAAAAGCAGGGCTCATCGCCGACATGGTGCATGGCATGGACTGCCTGCTTCATGGTCGCGCCCGCATCCTGCACGTTATCGCGCCCACCCGGATCAAGGGGGCGGAAGCGGTGGAAGTCATCCTCAATGAGAAGTCCATTCACGCGCAGCTCAAATCCTATGCCTGGGGCGTTCTGCTGCTCGCCGCGCTGATCGCGTTGGTCACTGCAGTTCTGGTGTTCATAAGCCTTTATCTGGTGCTGGTGCGCCCCATGCGGCACATCACGCGCGCCATGATACGCTTTCGGAAGAATCCGGAAGATGCCAGCCGCATCGTTGCGCCTTCCGCGCGGCGCGACGAGATCGGCATCGCCGAGCGCGAGCTGGGCGCCATGCAGCAGAACATCTACGACTCGCTCAATCAGCGCGCGCGCCTGGCCGCGCTGGGAACGGCGGTCGCGAAGATCCAGCATGACCTTCGCAATATCCTCTCCAGCGCGCAGCTTGCGTCCGATCAGTTGATGAAAAGTGAGGACCCGTCCGTGCAGCGGCTGGCGCCGCGGCTGGTCTCATCCATCGATCACGCCGTGGCATTGGCCACCAACACCCTCCGATACGGCCGCGCAGAGGAGCATTCGCCGCAAAGGCGCATGGTGCGGCTGAAGCCCATCGTGGAAGAAGCGCTGGAAGCAGCGCTTTCCGGAAAGGAGCGCGTTGTGCCCGACGACCGCGTGGACGGCGCCGTCGAGATCGACGCCGATGCCGCGCAACTTTTCCGCATTCTGTTGAACATTACGCGCAACGCCGGTGAAGCGCTCGCGGAACAGGGCGGCACGATCAGTATTCATGCGACGCGAGAAGACGGCGCTGCGCATATCGATATCACCGACAACGCAACCGGCATTCCGGAGAAAATCCGCGAGCGCCTCTTTCAACCCTTTGCCGGAACCACGCGCGCCGGCGGATCCGGCCTGGGCCTTGCCATTGCGCGCGATCTGGCGCGGGCGCATGGCGGCGATGTTACCCTGCTGAAAAGCGATTCAACCGGCACGCATTTCCGCGTGACCATTCCGGACCGCGAAGAATGAGCTGGAACCCTTCCGTCTATCTTGCTTTTGCCGATGAGCGCACGCGGCCCGCCGCCGAGTTGCTGGCGCGCGTGGCGAGTGAGAACCCTCAGCGTGTTGCAGATCTCGGCTGCGGTCCCGGCAACTCAACAGGATTGCTGGTGGGACGGTGGCCCAAGGCCGATGTCGAAGGCATCGATTCGTCGCCTGCGATGATCGACGCAGCGAACAAGAGCGGCGTGGAGGCAAGGTTCACGCTCGCGGACATCGCCGCATGGGCGCCAAGCGTCGCGTATGATGTCATTTTTTCCAACGCGACCTATCAGTGGTTGCCCGATCACGCCGCGCTTCTGCCTCGACTTATGCAATTCGTCGTAAAGAACGGCGTTTTCGCATTCCAGGTGCCGAACAACCAATACGCGCCGTCGCATACGCTGATGCGCGATGTGGCCGCGCAAGGGCCATGGGCTGAGACGCTCGCCAATGTGCGCGGCATCTTTGTCGAGAAGGTGCAAACCTATTTCGACATCCTTGCGCCGCATGCTGCGTCCGTGGATATCTGGACCACCGAATATCTGCATGTGCTTGACGGTGAAGACGCCGTCTTCAAATGGGTCAGCGGCACAGGCCTGCGGCCTTATCTGGACGCATTGGACGACGACGCGCGCGCGCGTTTCGTTGCCGAATACAAGCCGCGGCTGAACGTCGTTTATCCCCGCCGCCCTGACGGCAAGACGCTGCTGCCATTCTCACGGCTGTTCGCGGTGGCGAGGCTCTAGTCTCCCCGCGCGTTTCCATCGCGCCTTGGGTCGGCCGCACCAAGATAGCCGCCTTTTACATGCTCGATGATGTTCACACCGCTTTGTTCGACAATAGGCTCCGCCACGTGATGCCCCATGGCTTCAAGCTGGGGAATAAGTTTTTCCGCTGACGTACCCTTCTCGATCAGTGTCGGCGAGTTCAGATTGGCGACATGCGGTGCCGCGGACGCCTGCGCCGGCGTTTCGTTTCCATCGATCAGGTTGATGATGGACTGTGCCGTGTAATCGATGATGAGCGGCCCGCCCGGCGATCCGGTGGCGATTTTGAATTTACCGTCCTTGTCGAACACGATGGTAGGAGACATGGCCGATAGCGGGCGCTTGCCCGGCGCGGGGGCATTCGCCACCGGTTTTCCGTCAATCACCGGATCGAAAGAGAAGTCGGTGAGCTGGTTGTTGAGGATGAAGCCTTTCGCCATCATTTTGGAGCCGAGAACGGATTCCACGGTTGTGGTCATCGCAACGGCCTCGCCATTGTCGTCCACGATGGACATATGGCTGGTGCCTTGAGGCTGCGGCGAACGCTGCGGCGCGAAGTCGATGCTTGCATGCTTGATCGGCGGCGTTCCCGCTTCCGCCTGGCCCATATCCTTTGTTGGATCGATGAGCTTTGAGCGGTCCAAGGTGTAGCCGCGATCCGTCAAGCCTTCGACCGGAACGGGAATGAAATCAGAGTCGGCCATGTATTTCGCGCGATCCGCGAAGGCAAGGCGGCTTGCCTGCGTGAACAAATGCGCCTGGCTCAATGTGCCCGGTTGCAGATCCTTGGAGGGAAAGCGTTCGAGCATGTCGAGAATCTGGATCACCGCCACGCCGCCGGAGCTCGGCGGTCCCATAGAGCACAGCCGATAGCTGCGATAGGTGCCGCACACCGCAGGGCGCTCTTTGGCCACATAATTCTTGAGATCTTCGAGCGTCATGCCCGCCGGATGGATCGGCGCGTGCTGCACCTTGTCCACGATGGCCTGCGCAATTGGGCCTTCGTAAAACGCCTTCGGGCCGCCTTTGGCAATCATGCGCAAGGTGTTGGCGAGTTCGGGATTCTTGAGGATCTCGCCTTCGGCATAAGGCGTTCCGTCCGGTTTATAGAAGAAGGCGCGAATGTCCGGCATCTTCGCCAGCTGCGGATATTCGCGCAGCTCGGTCGAAAGTTTCTTGGTAACCGGAAAACCCTTCTTCGCCAGCGCTATGGCGGGCTCGAACAGTTTCGCCCAGGGCAGCTTTCCGTATTTCTGATGCGCGAGCCACAGCATCGCGACATCGCCGGGCACGCCGACGGACAAACCGCCTGGTATTGCCTCACCATGGGCGAGCGGCTTGCCGTCAGGGCCGAGAAACATGCCGGGCGTAGCCGATGCGGGTGCCATCTCGCGACCGTCGAATGTCGTAACCTTCTTCGCCTTGGGATCGAAGAGGACAAGGAACGCGCCACCGCCAATGCCGGTGGATTCCGGTTCGACCAAAGTCAGCACCATTTGAACGGCGATGGCGGCGTCCACTGCCGATCCGCCCGCGCGCAGCATTTGCAGCCCTGCATCCGTCGCAAACGGACTGTCGGATACGATCATGTGTTTTTTGGCGAGCGGCACATCGCCGGCCTGCGCGCCGCTCGCTATGATCAGAAATCCGAGCGCGATGGCGCCAAGTTTGGAAGACCGCATCTGTTCTCTTTCCGAATATCCCAACGGAGCGTAGCGTCGCCCCCATGATCAAGCCAGGCAAGCGTAATCTCATCACCGATGTCGAAGGCCTGAACATCGGCAATGCGCAGGATGCAATGCTGATGTCCGGCACCACCGTGCTCATTGCGGACCATACGGCGACGGCTGTGGCCGACATACGCGGCGGCGCGCCCGGAACACGCGATGTGGAAGCGCTGGATCCCGTATCGCTCGTTGCTGGCGTCGATGCCATCGTGCTTTCCGGCGGATCGGCCTTTGGGTTAGACGCACCGTCCGGTGTGCAAAGCTGGCTGCGCGCGAAAGGTCGAGGCTTTCAGATCGCGCCCGGTGCACCGTTGGTGCCAATCGTGTCTGGCGCGATCCTGTTCGATCTCGCCAATGGCGGAAACAAGGATTGGGGCGATATACCCCCCTATCGCGATCTCGGTTTGCGCGCCGCGGAGAACGCGTCACTCGATTTCGAACTCGGCAATGTGGGTGCGGGCATGGGCGCAGCGTGCGGTATCTATAAAGGCGGTCTCGGCAGTGTTTCGTCAGTGACAAGTGACGGCTTCACAGTTGGCGCCATCTGCGCTGCGAATGCAGTTGGCTCGCCGGTGATTCCGGGAACGGAAGCATTCTGGGCTTATCCATTTGAGCAGAACGGTGAGTTTGGATCGCGTGTGCCCAAAGCGCCGCTGCCGGTTTTCGATCTCGATTTGCCGGGAGACATGAAGGGCGGGCGCGTGGGTGAGAACACCACTATCGCGATCGTGGCAACCGATGCTGCGCTGACGCAGGTCGAATTGAAACGTCTTGCAATCATGGCGACGGATGGATTTCCCCGCGCGATCCGGCCGATCCACACGCCATTCGATGGCGACCTTCTGTTCGCCGTTTCGACAGGCAGGAAGGAACTGACCGGCCCCCGGCCCGCGGCCATCATGCGGCTTGGCATGATCGCGGGCGACTGCATCGCGCGCGCCATCGCACGCGGTGTCTATACGGCGGAGAGTCTGGGCCGCAACAAAAGCTATCGCGAGATTTTCGGGAGGGCATAGTAATGGACAAGGATTTCACCTCTGCGCCGGGCTTCACGCGCCGCGCTTTTGCGGCGACCGGTCTCGTCGCCGGATTCACCCTTGCCACCGGCCCGCTCAACGCCGCGACGATCGTCACGGACGCGAAGGGGCTGGATGCGGGGCAAGTCAGCATCCCGGCTGCGGACGGCAATATTCCCGGCTATCGCGCGAAACCCGTCGGCAAGACCAACCTGCCCGCAATTCTCGTCGTGCAGGAAGTGTTCGGCATACATGAGCATATCCGCGATATCTGCCGCAGGCTCGCGCATCAGGGCTATTATGCTATCGCGCCATCACTCTACGCCCGGGAAGGCGATCCCGGCCAATACGACATGGATCACCTCAAAGAGCTGTTCGTGAACATCGTGTCGAAGGTACCCGACGCGCAGGTGATGAGCGATATGGATGCGACGGTGGCTTTCGCGTCCGGCGATGGGGCGGACACATCGCGGCTCGGCGTCGTCGGCTTTTGCTGGGGCGGTAGGATCGTCTGGCTCTATACCGCGCACAGTCCGAAGGTGAAGGCGGGCGTGGCGTTCTATGGCGCACTACGCTCTCCGCAGCCGGTGAGTCCCCTGCGCCCGAAATATCCGCTCGATCTTGCGAACCAGATCAACGCACCGGTGCTTGCCTTCTATGGCGGCCAGGACAAGGGCATCAAGCTCGAGGACATCGAAGCGATGCGCGCTGCGCTGCATGACGCAGGCAAAAGGGACTTCAAGCTCGAATTGTTTCCCGACGCGCAGCACGGTTTCTTCGCCGACTATCGCCCCTCCTACAACGAAAAGGATGCAAAGCAGGCGTGGCGCGAATGGCTGGCCTGGATGAAGAAGCACGGCGTCGCCTAGGCAAGAAAAAAGGCGCGGAGATCATCCGCCCCTTTTTAATCGAGGCTGAAGACGTCAGCGAACGTAGACGCGAACTTCGCTGTTGGTGATCGACGGATCGGTGGCCGAGGAAATGCCAAGCCGCGTCGCCGGCACGCCCATATCGGTCATGGACCGCATGACATCCTGCGCATGGCGGCGCGCGCTGGTCTGCGCAAGTTGCACGGCCGTCGCCGTGCCGCGCGTGGGCGATACGCCCACGATGTCGAAGCCCGCGCCGGGGCGCGATTGCAGGGCCTGGCTGAGCGCGGTGTAGAGAATTTGCTGATATTCCACATCCGCGCGATCAAACCGGATCGTGACCAACGCAGCGCCGCTGGGCGTGGCGCCGTAGCTCGCCGGCGCAGTGGAGGAGGCGATCATCGGCGCGCCCAACTCGGAGCCATAAAGTTCGCCGTTCTTGATGGCGCTGGCGAGCGTTGTGAGGTTCGCGCGTTCATTGGCGACATAGGCTGTCTGCCGCTGCACGTCTTCGGAGACCTGGCGCATCAGGCGATCGATCAGGACCACGGTCTGGTCCGTCTCGTCTTCCAGTACCGAAAGCTGGCGATGGTCTTCGTCGACCGCCCCGGAAACGTTGTAGGTGGCCTGGATGGTGTCGAGGTCGAAATGGGCGCGGCTGGAATAGCCCGACACGTCGGTGCCGAGCGCGTTCAGCGCGTTGATGTTCGCCGTCAGTTCATCGAGCGACGTCTGTGCCGTATTCCACTGGGCCACGAGCTCGGGATTGCCGCGCGTCGTGCCCATCTGCAGGTGCGTCGTGATGCGGGCCTTGGTGTCGTGATATGCGGCTGCCGAAGCGCCCGCCTGACCGCGCAGATCGGCAAGGCGTTGTGCCGCGCTGACGATCTTGTCCTGCAGGCCCGCAACGTCAGCGCGAACCTGCGCCACTTTCTGGCCCACGGCCGTACCTGTATCGGTACCCGGCTCAATGACCACAGGTGTAATCGAGACATTTGGGCCGGCTGCGACGCTGCTTGCGCCGCCCGCAGCACCGGGAAGGGTGCCTGGCATGGATGATCCCGATGGAGCGGGCGCCGAAGCGCTGGTTGCATCGGGAAGCGTGCCCGGAGCGGATGTATCCGCTGCTGCAACCTGATCGCTGCTGGAATCGCCGCCGAACATCGCGTCGTCGACGCTGCCGCAACTTGCGAGGCTGAAGGCCGCCGCGGCGAGGATCAACGTCAAAACCCGCTGCGAGTCCGCAATTCTCAACATCTGTCTTGTCTCCGCTCGGGCGGTTGACCGCCCCCCGGCGCCGATACGCGCCCGAACGCATTTGCCCCAGCCCAAACCCCTTCAGAACGACAAGGCGGGCGCTCGCAGTCTTAACCACGCAAACAGGCCCCGACAAGACCGCGCAAGAGCGCAGGCTGGGGGAAATTTGCACGGGCAGACGGGGACTTGGCGGGTGTGACCCGAAAGCCGACAAGACCATTACCAACTCCTTGCGGGGGGCCATCGGAACCGTTCCCGGACGGCTTGAAAAAGGGTTGCTATTGGCAAGCCCGCTGAATAGGTTGCGCGCCCTTGTGGACAGGCACCCGTAGCTCAGCTGGATAGAGCACCAGACTACGAATCTGGGGGTCAGAGGTTCGAATCCTTTCGGGTGCGCCACTTTTACGGGCAAGCGCGGAACGCCGGCTCGTCATCTTTCGCGAAAATTCAGCCGGTCAAGGCGCCCAATAGACGTCCACAGGAACAGCGGACTGGCTCAAAATCGCGCGCACGGGCATTTGCGCGATGTCCCCTTCGGCTTCGGCAGCCCGATAGGTCTGCATTTTCTCCGCGCCCTTGATGAGCAAAACGATCCAGCGCGAATCCAGGAGCGCGCGCAGGGTGAGCGTCATGCGATCGCCCGTGGCCGCCGCGTTCTGAGCATGCACCGCGTGAACGAGGGCGGCGGCCTTGGTATCAAGAGCGGCTTTCAATTCCGGCGCGTGGGGGTAGAGCGAAGCGGTATGTCCGTCATCACCCATGCCGAGCAGCATCACGTCGAAGGGGCGCGGAAACACAGCAATCGCGGCTTCTGTTTTTGACGTGCCGGCATCGGGTGTCGGAGCCTCGTTCTTCAGTCCCACGAAATGCGCGGCGGCCGCCTTGCCGCGCAGCAGGCGGCTTCGCGCGAGATGTTCGTTGCTTCCGTTTTGATCGGGCGCGATCCAGCGCTCGTCCGACAATGTGATCCACACCTTGTCCCACGGCGCATCGCGTTCGGCCAGTGCATCGAAGAGCGCGCCCGGTGTCGTTCCACCGGATACAGCCATGCTGGCGCGACCGTGCTCTGCAATGGCTGCGTTCAGCCGGGCGACGATCTCATCCGAAAGCGATGAAACCATCGCCGTCGCATCCGGAAATTCGCGCAACCGGTCATGCATGGCGGATCCTTCGGTTCTGAACGCGTTTCCCAACGGATCGGAAACCGAAAGGCTCCATCACCAGATATGCACGCGGTTTTCCGGCGCGACATAGAGCTTGTCGCTCTTGCCAATGTCGAACGCGTCGTACCAAACGTCGATGTTACGCACCGGGCCGTTCACGCGGAACTGGCGCGGGCTGTGCGGATCGCTGACGACCTGCTTCTTTACATAATCGTCCGAGACCTTGCCGCACCAGGCCTGTGCCCAGCCTAGGAACACGCGCTGATCGCCGGTGAAGCCATCGATCTTCTTGGCGCGATGGCCGTTGAGCGACGCGTGATACGCGTCGAGCGCCAGCGTCAGGCCGCCGAGATCGGCGATGTTCTCGCCCATCGTCAGGTCACCGTTCACATGCACGCCAGGCAAAGGCTCGAACGCCGAATATTGCGCACCGAGGCGCTTCGCGCGCGCCTCGAATTTGGCGGCGTCGTCTTTCGTCCACCAGTCGCGAAGCTTTCCATCGGCATCGATCTTGCGGCCTTGGTCGTCAAAGCCATGCGTCAGTTCATGGCCGATAACACCGCCGACCGCGCCATAGTTGATCGCCGGATCGGCGCTCGCATCGAAAATGGGTGCCTGAAGGATGCCCGCCGGAAACACGATGTCGCGCAGGCTGCCGTTATAGGCATCGTTCGTTTGCGGCGTCATCAGCCAGTCGCTGCGATCCACGGGCCCGTTGTAGCGGCTAAGATAGAAAGCCCAGTCGAAGGCGCCGGCACGGCGCACATTGCCGACCACATCGTCGTCGAGAATCGTAAGACCCGCATAGTCTCGCGGGTGATCGGGATAGCCCACCTTGATCGTGTATGTGTCCAGCTTCTTGATCGCTTCGGCCTTGGTGGCATCGCTCATCCAGTCGAGCTTTTGCAGGCGCACGCGATAGGCATCGAGCAGATTGTGCACCAGCCCTTCGATCTTCGCCTTGGCCTCGGGCGGAAACCACTTGGCGGTGTAGAGCTGGCCTACGCCGAAACCCATCGTGCCGAAGCTGCCGAAGCGCGCGCCGACGCCGAAATCATCGCCGCTCACGGCCGTTATGGCGCGTTTCCAGCGCACACGCTGCTGTGCTTGTCCGGAAAGAGTCTTGTCGTGCATCTCGAACCACGCCGTCGTGAAGGCCTTCGACAGATAAGGCGCGGCGTTGTCGGCGATGTGGAACGCTTCCCAGGCCTTGATCGTCTCCAGAGGGGTGGTGCCGTAGATGGCGGCCAGTTTCGGAAACGCCGTCTTCTCGACCACGATTACGCGCTTGATCTTGGAAAGGCCGGCTTCCTTGAGGAATGTATCCCAGTTGAAACCGGGTGCGAACGTATGCAGATCGGCGGTATCGACGGGATTGTAGATCGCGTCGAGGTCGCGCTCCTGGACCTTCGTCCAGCTCGCATTGGCGATCTTGGTCTCGAAATCGACCACGTCCTTGGCGCGCTTGTCGGCATCTTTCCAGCCGGAGAGCTTTAGAAGCTGCGCGACATAGGCCTGGTACTTCGCCTTCGTCGCCGCGAAGTCCTTTTCGATGTAGTAGTCGCGATCCGGCAGCCCCAGACCGCCTTGCGACAGATAGATCGCATAGTGATTGGGATCCTTGAGGTCGACGTCGATCCCGAAATTGTAGAGCGTCGGCTCGAAGTCCGAATTGTTGCGGCCCTGCAGCTGCGCAAGGGTCTCGCGGCTTTTCGCGGCGCGCACGGCGTCCAGTTCCGGCGTGATGGGGTTGGCGCCGAGCTGCTCGATCCGCGCCTCGTTCATGAAAGACTTGTAGAAGGCGCCTGCCTTGCCTTCGAGATCGGTCGGCTGATGCGACGCCTTCGCAGCGGCGGCCTCGAGAATGTCATGCAAACGGCCTTCCGTGCGGTCCGTCATTTCCAGACGCAACGTGACGGCAGGTTTGTCAGCCGGGATCGTATGGCTGTCGAGCCACTTGCCGTTCGCATACCGGAAAAAATCGTTACCCGGCTGGGTGCTGGTATCCATGCCCGTCGTGTTGAGGCCCCACTTGCCGTAAACCGGCTTGTCTGCCGCAAGCGCGCCCGTTGCGGCGGCGGCGACAACCATCGCGGCCAGCACGCCGCGCATCCATGCTTTGCTCATGATCAATCCCCGATTGCTCTGCCCCGAATGATGCACTCAATTCCGGCTGTAGTGATCAGCGACGATCTGTGCGATCGCGGCGGTGATCTTCTTGGCCGTCGGAATATGGAGAAATTCGTTTGGTCCGTGCGCGTTGGAGTGCGGTCCGAGCACGCCTGTGATGACGAATTGCGTCTGCGGGAATTTCTCGCCGAGCATGCCCATGAACGGAATGCTCCCGCCTTCGCCCATGTAAGCGGCCGGCTTGCCGAACGCCATTTGAGATGCGGCTTCGACGGACTTCTCCAGCCAGCCCGCAAGTTTCGGCGCCTCCCAGCCCGACTGCCCGTCTTCGGCATCGAATTCGACTTCCGCACCATAGGGCGGATCGGTTTCCAGCGTCTTCTTGATGAGAACGGTTGCCTTGTCCGCATTTGCCGTCGGCGGCAGGCGGAAGGAAAGTTTCGTGGATGAGAAGGGAAGCAGCACGTTGCCGCCGTTCTCCGGCAACGGATATCCGTCGAGCGCGGTGATGGCCAGTTGCGGCCGCCATGTGCGGTTCAGCACAAGTTCCGTCAGGTCTTCCGACATGGGCCGCGTCGCGCCGGCGAAGGGCAGCTTGTTGAACACTTCGTTGCCCAAAATCTTCGCCGCCTGCTTCGCCTGTTCGATGCGCTGGGGCGGCACTTGCACATAAAGGTCCTGCAACTTGATCGTGCCGGTCGCTTCGTCTTCCACGCGCGACAACAGATTGCGCGTAATGCGGAAAGACGACGGAACGATGCCCGATGCATCGCCGGAATGAACGCCCTCGGTCAGGACGCTCACTTTGAGCACGCCCATCGCGATGCCGCGTAAGCTTGTGGTCAGCCAGAGCTGATCGTAGTTGCCGCAACCGGAATCCAGACACACGACAAGCGACGGCTGGCCCAAGCGGTCCGCCAGATGGTCGATATAATGCGGAAGATCGTAGCTGCCGGATTCCTCGCAGGCCTCAATCAAAACCACGCATCGCGCGCGAGGAATGTTCTGGTCCGCAAGCGCAAGCAGCGCCGTCAGAGACGCGTAGATGGCATAGCCGTCGTCGGCGCCGCCGCGTCCGTAGAGCTTGTCGCCGTCGCGCCGCGGCTCCCAGGGGCCGAATCCTTCGAACCAGCCTTTCATCTCCGGCTGCTTGTCGAGATGTCCGTAGAGCAGGATGGTGTCGTCGTTCTTGTTGCCGGGCAGGTCGATATAGATGAGCGGCGTACGACCTTTCAGCCGGATCACTTCCAGCTTCGCGTCCTTGATCGATTTGATCTGATCGCGCGCCCACGCCTCCATCAGCGCTACGGCCTTGTCCATGTGGCCGTGTTCTTCCCACTTGGGATCGAAGGCCGGCGACTTATTGGGGATACGGATATATTCGGTGATCGACGGCAGGATCGAGTCGTCCCACTGGGTATCGCAGAACTTGGTGAGCTTGTTCGTATCCATCATTGCGAAAGCGCCTTTGCGAGAAGGGGGAGGCTCTTGTCCATCCGGTAATCGACAGAGGAATGGTTGTCAGGGAATTCCTCGTAAACATGCGGCACGCCGCGCGCATCGAGCAGCTTGTGCATCCGTCGCGCGCCATAGACGAGATTATACTGATCGACATCGCCGCAATCGATGTAAAGCAGCTTCAACTTCTTGAGATCGTCCGCGCGCTTTTCGGCGATGGTCAGCGGATCCCATGACAGCCAGTTGTTCCAGCGCTCCGGGATGAACTCGCAGGTATGCGAGTCTACCGGCAGCCGGATGTTCATGAACTGCGAGGTGTCCGGATCGAAGCTCGCCGCCTGGCACAACATCATGATGATGTGAATGTCCGCATCTTTTGTCTTGGGCGCGGCGAAGAACTTGTCGAGCCATGCCTTCGGCGTGCCGCCGACGGCCGCCAGGGCGCGCAATACGGTTGGCATTTCGTGGCGATACATGATGTCGAATCCCATGTCGCCGGAATGAACGGCAGCCGCCGACCAGAAATCGGGATAGAGCAGTGCGTGCACCATGGCGCCATAGCCACCGGAGCTTTTGCCGAAGATGCCGCGCTTGCCTTTGCCACCGCACCCGAATTCCTTTTCGACGGCCGGAACGGCTTCTTCCATGATGAAATCCGCCCAGCGGCCCGTGCCTTCGCTGTTCATATATTGATTGCCGCCGAGCCTGGTGAAGCAATCCGGAAAGGCCACCGCGACGGGCGGCATCGCGCCAGTGGCGATAAGACGATCGAGCCGTTCTGGCAGGTTCTCGCCGAAATTCTTCCAGTTGGTGTGCGCCGGCCCGCCTGCGGTGAAGCCGACGACGTCCACCAGCAGCGGAAGTCCGCGACCGTCATGACCATGCGGAATATAGATGTCGACGGTGCGCTCGGTGGGATCACCGAGGGTTTCGACTTTCAGGATTTTGCTGGCAATGGTGCGGCGGTGAATGGCGCCCGCGGGCGCGGAAAGATCACGTCTCATGACCCAAAACTATAAGGCCTGAGAGGGTTCCGGCCAGTGAATTATGGGCGCAGCCGCTATGCTATCGCGCGAAAACGACACCCGTCGCAGGGACGCGCAGGGCTCTCAGCGTGTCGATGGTTTGCGACACGGCGTGGCGGGGGGTGGATTGCCAGCGCACCAGAACGACGGCGGCATCGCTCAGCGGCAGAAAAGAACGCGATGGGCTGGCATAGCCCGGCGCCGGACAGTCGACGATAACAAGATCGAAGCTCCGTTTCAGATATGCGATCAGCTGCGGCAATGCATTCAGGAACTGGCCATTGGGCGCGTGAAGGCGCGCGGGCGAAAGAAGGAACGCGCTGGTGCGCGTGTCGCGCGCCAAACTCCGGCTTAGCGGCGATGTGCCCGACAGGACATCCTGCAGGCCGATATCCGTCTGGTTCATGCCCATGGCCTGCGCCATGCGCGGCATCTGGAAATCGCTATCGATGACGATGGCCCGCAAGCCTCTCTGTGCGGCCGCGCGCGCAAGCGCAGCGGCGAGCGCGGAACGACCCTCATTTTTGTCGGCGGCGGTGAGAGCGATGACCTTGCCTTTGCCCCTTGCATGCGGAGCAAGACGAGTCAGAAGCGAATCCACCGAGCGCGAATAGGCGTCATAGGGTTTGTCGACCACGACATCGGCGGCGCGGAGCGATTCATAGTCGGGAATTTCGCCCAGCACCGTGGCGCCGCGCAGCGGATCGGGCGCTGCCGTTGCAATTGCCGGCGCTGGTTGGAATCGCGGCTGCAAGCGATAGCGGATGGCCGGCGCGCCGCGCTCGGCGATGAGTGCAACGAGAAGCCCGACGAGGAGGCCGAGGGGAATCGACGCCGCGGCGATCAGGGTTCGCTTGGGAGAGCTTGCATGCTGCGGCACGGCTGCATTGGAGATGATGCGCGCGGGCGGCACGCCGATCGCGCCTTGCGTTTCGCGCAGCTTGGTAACGAAGGCCTCGTACATGGTGCGCGTCGAAGCGGCGTTCGCTTCCAAGGCCTTCAGCTTCACGCGCTTGAGGCTGTCGGTGCTTGCGTTTTTTTCCAGTGATTTCAGGCTTCCTGCCAGCGAGCCGACATTGGCGCGTGCGACGGCGACATCGTTCTTGGCGGAGCCACCGATGCGCGCCGCCTCCTGCGCGATCTTGTCTTCGAGATTCTGTTTTTGAGATTCCAGCTCGATCATCTTGGGATGGCGCGGGCCATATTTGGCAGAGAGCTGTGCTTCCTGGCGCAGCAGATCCGCCTCCTGCGTGCGCAGCTGAATGATGAGTGGCGACGAGACGACTTGCGAAACGTCGGCACCCTGGCCTTGTGCGATCATGGAATTCACTTGCGAAGAGATCGCCTGCTTCTGCGCAAGATCGGATTTTGCCTGCACCAGCGCGGCGCTCTGCGCGATGAGTTGCTGATCGATGAGAGGCGTGCCGCTTTCCGTATCGCTGAGGTCGTTCTGCGCGCGATACCGCTGCACGGCCATTTCCGCGCCCTGCACTTGGCGGGCGAGGGAATGGATCCGGTCAAGCAGCCAGCTAGTGGTCTGCTGCGTCGCTTCGTCCTGATAGCTGACTTCACCCGCCAGATAAGCCTGCGCAATGGCGTTGGCGATCTTCGCGGCCTTTTCGGCGTTGTTGGATTTGAATGTGATCTCGATCGTCGTGGAAAGGCCGACAGCGGCAACCGTCAGATGCCGCTCGAAATTGTCGATGACGACATCCGCGCTGGGCAACTCGCCGGTGATGGCGTCTGGCTTGGCGAATTCCGGATCGTCATAGAGTTTCATATCCGCGATGACGCGCGCAGCCAGATCGCGCGACGTCAGGATCTGAATCTGGTTCTGGACCGACACGGGATCGTTGGGCAGCGAAGAAAGAACGGAGCTGTTTTGCGCGATGTTGTTGATGCGCTGGTCCAGCATCACCAGCGAAGAGGCCGAATAGGTGGAAGGCCAAAGCAGCAGCGCGATGATCGTTGCGGCGACGATCACGGTCGCAGTGGTGAGAATAAGCGCCAGGCGCTTTGCACCCACGCGCAGAAGATCGCTAAAGCGAAAAACGCCAGCGTCGTCCTCTCCGGACGCAGGCGCGCCGGGCCGTGAGGGTGAATCCAGAAACGCCATGCCTTCCGTACCGCCGTGACTCTTTCGGAAGGCGCGGGTCCGCACCGCCGAAAGCCTGACGCGTGATTAAACCGCGCCAGCCACTGCGGAATGGTTAACGGCAGGTAGGGGAAACGGCCCTTAAACCTGCTCCGCGAGCCGGGCGGCCTGCGGGTTTTCGGCCATGAAGGCACGCCACTTGCCAAGCGCCGGGCGGGCTGCCCGGGACTCCATCCAGGCCCGGATGAGCGCCGGATCATCCCACGGCACGTCGTGGAAGGCGGTCGTCAGATAAGGGCTCGCTGGATCGCGCATCCACTCCTGGGGGAACAGCGCGACGGTATCGCCCATAACGTGGGGACGGGGTGCGCGAGCCGTCTTATCCAGTTGCGCGACGAGCGAACCGACGAGATCGTGTCCGGCGCCAAACGCCAGATAGCTGGTTTGGGGACCGCGGGGATTGATCTCAATGAGATGCGCGTCGCCCGCTGTGTCCCGGACATAGTCGAGCCCATGGAGGCCGCTGAGTTCGAACCGTGCCGCCAAGCGTGCCGCGGCCTCCAGCATCTCTTGGCTTTCGAAGCGGCGCAAAACGCTGGCCGGTCCGTTTGTTTCCTGAGCGGCCAGGGTTTCGAAATGATTGGCGGCAAGCAACTTGCCTTGCCAGCAGACAAAGGACGTGGTCGCCGGCTTGCCCGGAATGAATTGCTGCACACTGATCGCAGGAGGCTGCGCTTCGATCGCCGCGCTCAGGAAATGGGCGTCGGAGCGCCGGACAGCACGCACCATACTGCGCAGCAGTGAGGGCGGGTTTGCCAGCTTGCGATACGCCAGAAGCGCTTCTTCCATGCTTCCAACGACGATGACGCCGTCGCCGCCCCAGGTGCCGTCCGCCTTGATGACGGCAGGCAGCCCCGTTTCGGCCAGTGCCTGCTGCAGCGCATCTCCATCCGCAATGGCGCGGGTTATCGGTGTGCGGATATCGGCTTGGCGTGCAGCATCGATGAAGCCGCTGCGCGACATCAGCATCGCATAGTTTTCGACGCGTCCGAGCGAACGCGCGATCAGATCGACGACGTGCTTGGGCGCCATCGCAGCCGCACGCAAAAGCAATCCCGTTGCGCGATCGTCGAGGCATACCACCAGATCCGGATGCGCCTGTTTGATCGCATCCAGCAAGGACCTAACCGGCGCGAGGGGACGGTAGGCATAGGTACGCTGGAAATAGCGGCTGCGCCCCGCCGGGTGGTCGGACGGCAAGAGCGCCGACACGCTGCAATTGGTCGATGCGAACGCACCGGCCAGCCGCCCCGCGGAGGGCCAGCGCACCGTCGTCGCAAGCAGGATCTTCGCCGTCATGGACGGGACTATGCCGAAGCCGGGTCAACCATCGGTGAACAGTGGCACAGGCCTTGGATGATCAACCTGCAAGCGCGGAAAGTTGTTCGGCTTCGGAGCGAAACCTTCGAAGTTGTCCCAAAATGAAACGGAATTTGCCCATGACCAGTGTTCATTTCGAAGACGCAAATGCGGTTCGTCCCGTTCTGGCGCGGCCCACGAAGACAAGCCCTCTGACCAAGCCAGCACAGAGCTCCGTATTCGATTGCGAAGTGGCGATTATCGGCGCCGGTCCATTTGGACTTTCGGTGGCCGCACATCTCGCGGCACGCGGCGTTTCGTTTCGGATTTTCGGCCGTGCGCTCGACACATGGCGCAACCACATGCCCAAGGACATGCTTCTGAAGTCCGAGGGTTTCGGAACCTGTCTTTTCCATCCTTCGAAGGAATCGACGCTCAAGGCCTATTGCGAAGCGCGCGGCATTCCTTACGCCGACACCGCCATTCCGATCTCGCTGGACCTGTTTCTGGAATATGCGACCTGGTTTCGCGAGACCTATGTGCCGACGCTGGAAGAGTTCGACGTCACAAATCTGGAAGCCTGCGAATCTGGCTTCGCATTGACGCTGGAAGATGGTCGCCGGCTCACAGCACGCCGCGTGGTTTTGGCCATCGGCATCACCTGGTTCCGCAACATTCCGGCCGAGATCGCCGATCTTGATCCGGCCGTCACCTCGCACAGCTACGACCATCGCGATGCTGCGCAGTTCAAGGACAAGGAAGTTGTGGTGCTCGGCGCCGGCGCTTCCGCTGTCGATCTGGCAGCGCTGCTCAACGACAGCGGCGCTTCGGTGACGATCGTCGCCCGCGACAGCGCGCTCCGCTATCACACGCCGCCGGGTCCGAACGACAACAGCTGGTGGAACCGTTTGCGCAACCCGCCGACGACACTTGGGCCGGGCTGGCGCTCATGGGCCGCGGCCCGTTTGCCCTATCTCTTCCGCTATGTGCCGGAGAAGCTGCGGCTTGAAATCGTTCGCCGGCATCTTGGGCCGGCGCCCGGATGGTTTGTGCGCCAGCGCGTCGAAGGCAAGGTGCGCGAATTGCTGAACTGCCACTTGGACGCGGCGCGCATGATGGGCAAGCGCGTCATCCTGCGCGTTACCGACAAGCGCGGCGAAGCCAGAACGGTGGAATGCGATCATGTCGTTGCCGCCACCGGCTTTACGATGGATCTTGCGAAAGTATCGTTTATCGATCCCGCGCTTCGCAGGCAGGTCGAGACAACGGGCGCGGCGCCCAAGCTCTCGGGCAATTTCGAGACGAGCCTGCCGGGTCTTTATGTCGTCGGCCCGGCCTCTGCGAACAGCTTCGGTCCGGTGATGCGGTTTATGACGGGCGCGGAATATGCGGCGCCCACACTCGCCAAACATCTCGCCAGGAAGTCTAGCGTTTAAGAGCGAAGGGACTTCGCCATCGCATGCCACATTGGCTTGCGATGGTAGTCGCTGTCGAGCGGCAGCTTGCGCGGATAACGGCCGGCAAGCCGGTCGCGCCAGCCCGGTTGATCCAGAAAGCGATCCGACAGTCCCCAGGTAAGCACGCTCGTGGTTGCGGGATTGTCCAGCATGACATCGAGGAAGCGCCTGCTCGCATCGGCAACCGCGCGGTCGCGAACGGCGACGTCCGAAGGGCCACCGCTGTCGTCGACATCATGCTCGGTGACGAGAATTTTCAATCCCATCGCGCGGACGGCCTCGAGGAACGACGCGAGTTTTTTCTGATCAACTTGCGTGCCGAACGCCGAAAGATGTCCCTGCATTCCCAGCGCCTGGATTGGGACACCGCGCGCAAGCGCGTTGCCGAGAAATTCCAGCGTGGCTGCGCGAAAGCGGTCGTTCTGCGGCGCCCCCCATTCGCAGCCCCAGTCGTTGTAGACGAGCAAAGCGTGTGGATCGGCCTGCCGTGCCGCGTGGAACGCCATATCGATATAGTCACGCCCGAACCGCTTCAGCCACAGGGTATTGCGCAAACCATCGGGGCGGCCATCGCCCGGTTCGATGACTTCGTTCACCACGTCCCAAGACCGCACCTTGCCTTTGTAGTGGTGCAGTATGTCTGCGATATAATCCGTCAGCAGACTTTCTGGGCCTGATCGCTCAAGCGCTTCGATGAGCCAGGGCGGATTGCTGTGGTGCCAGACAAGGGTGTGCCCGCGAAATGCCATGGCGTTTCTGCGTGCGAATGCGAGAAGTTGGTCGCCGCCCGAGAAATCATACTGCCCGCGCGCGGGTTCGAGCGCGGCGCGCTTCATTTCGTATTCCGCCGAAAGAATTCCCGCCTCTTGCGCTAGTACCTTGGCGAATGCCGCGTCCTTGAGTTCATAGGTCGCCGCAGCGCAGCCGTAGATGATGCCTCGTCGCGCCGCGATGTCGCGAAGGCCGGTAGGCGCTGAATCACCGAAGCTCGGCCTGAGTGCCGTAGTGGCGCCGGCGCCCGCCAGCTGCTCGAGAAAATACCGTCGTGAAATCATCCCGCGGACGCGCCGCGGCGCGACACGAACGGGATAGCGCCGTCGGCGATGCGCCGGTAGAGCCCGTCCGGCAGAAATATCTGCAAGAAAATGATCGCTGCGAGTCTTGGGCGGTAACAGCCGCGCAGCACGGCGGACAGATAATAGCGCAGCGCTGTCCACGGCCTTGTCACCGCAACGCCTTTGGCGATCGCCCAGCCCCGTCCGCCATAATAGGCACGCGATGGGATCGCCAGTTTGAGGCTGTCCAGCCATGGAATGAGGCTTGCGGTCTTACGCCCCGCAGACGTGCGCTTGGGATCGTAGATGTCGTTCCACACCGCCCCAGGCTCGTCGATCATGTGGAAGCGGCAACCCGCGAGATAGAGACGAATGGCAAAATCCGTATCCTCGGCGGGGCGCCATCCGCCATAGCGCACGCGCCGGGCAGTGTCTGCAAGCAATGAGACTGTGATGGTGGGCACAAAACCGCGATCGCAAAGCAGGTAGGTCGCCATGTCCTCGTCGGGTCGGATGGCGCGCGGTGGCTTGATCATCGTCACGCCGTTGCCGCGGTCCACAATCATCCGGGCATAAACCACAAGGTTCGGGTCGCCGGCAAAAACTTCGGCGAGTTTTTCAAGATGATGCGGCAGGAAGCGGTCGTCCGAATCCAGCAACGCCACATAGCGGCCTTTTGCCTGGTCGAACCCGAAATTGCGGGCCGCGGCGCCGCCGCCGTTCTGCTTTCGAATGATGCGGATGCGGGGATCGTTCACGCGCGCGACGACCGCTTCGGGATGATCGTTCGATCCATCGTCTATGACGACGATCTCAAAATCCTGAAAGGTCTGGTCCAGGACGGATCGCAGCGCCTGCTCGAGGATGTCGGCGCGGTTGTACACCGGAATGATCACCGAGAAGTGCGGGGTCATCGCACCTGCCTCAGGCGGTAGTCCCTGAGCGTCGCCATCATCATGAGGAATACGACCCAACTCGCGCCGTCGCTTTCCAGGAAGTCCGACTCCGTGAGGTTGTGGAAGACGAAGAACACGAAGAGGGCGAACATGAAGGCCTTGAGCAGGCGGTCCATGTTGTCGATGCGCCAGAAGGCCGCCGCCGGTGTCAGGATGACAGCGATCATGGCGAGGGCCAGTCCGACGAACCCGAGGGTGACGGTGAGCTGGAGATAGCCATTGTGGCCGTGGCTCACGGCGTCCACCCAGCTCGAACCCACATAGGCATGCAGCGGCGATAGCGCGCCGGTATCGGCGAAGGATCCGAACCCGGATCCGAGCAAGGGATGATCGCCAATGAACGCGATCTCTGCCTGCCAGATCGCAGTGCGGCCCGTGAACGCCTGCGGATCGGAGAAGATGCGCGCAATCGCGTCGTAGTTCGCCGCGGCAACGATGGCAACAAGTATTGCGACGAGAACAAATGCGAGAGAAATGATCACGCGGTCCATTTCCCGCCGCCATGCCGCGTAGTAGATGGCGGCAGATCCTACCGCCAGCGGCAGCAATCCCATCGACGATTTGGAGCGGGTCATGATGAGGAAGCCGATGGTCCCGGCCAGCAGCGCCCAGTCCATGCGGCTCTTGTCGCGGATGGCGTAGTACAGGAACAACATTGCGGAGACGGCGCAAACAGCGCCGGTAATGTTCTTGTGAAAATAGAGTCCGCGCCAGTCGCCGATGATGCTGGGATCTGTCTCGTTCGGCAGATGCACGGCCTGCGGGATGATTGGGATCGATATCCAGTTCACGATCAGCACGACCGCCAGCACCAATCGCAGAATGCGGAAGCAGCGCTCCACACCGAGATTGTGAACACTCAGCATGACCGAGAGCACCACAACCACTTCGAGACCGACACGGCGGATGGTGATGTCCGGTTCTGCCGACCAAAGCGCGCTCACGCCGCACCACAGCAGAAGTAAACCCAGCATCACGGGCACGGCATCGAAGACGCGAACGCCCTCGCGGCGGATCGAAACCACAAGGATCGTGAGGAAGACAGCGAGATAAAGGATCTGGCGCAGCAAATCGCCTTCGCCGGCCGCAATCGTTTCGCCGTTCACGAGCACATTGGGATCGCGCACGGCGAAGGGCGAAAGGCCGACGAAAACCAGAAGCAGGAATGCGGCGAAAGCGAATTCCAGGGCGCGGGAGGCGATATCCTGTCCCGAACGCGTATCGCGAATGGCTATTCCGTCATTGGCCATGAATCACGGAATACTCTTCGTAGCGGCGCCCGCCGATCGCCGCGATCTTCCCAAATGCGCGCGCAAGCTTTCGCAGCGGACGGACGCGCCGATTCGGATTGAACGCAAGGATGGCGAACAGGAAAGGGTTCAACAAGAGCGCAGCCAGAATGCGCGCGGACTCGTTCAGCCGGTTGGCAAACGTGGGGCGATATTTGAGAAACACCCGCATGTCGGAATTGCCGGCGCTGTAGGCGCGGCTCAAGGCCCATTTCAGATTGGCGCGGCTCGGTGGAACGAAATCATGAACAATGGCATCTGCCGCCCAGGCAAAACACGCGCCGGCATTTTTGGCGCGCATGAAGAAGTCCTTGTCTTCGCCTCCGGTGAAGGAAAAGGCCGGGTCGAACCACGGCTGGGGAAGATTTTCGAAAACCGCGCGACGCACCAGCAGATTGCCGGTGCCTTCGAGCATCGCGATGGGACCTGCCGGATGAAGAACGTCCGACACACCGTCGCAATGGGTCGCCCAGGCGCCGGGATCGGTTTCGAAGATGCGATGGACGGTACCGCCAACAGCGTCGGCATCGGTTTGCGCCTGCATTTGCAGCAGGTTTTCGAGCCAGTCCCCGTCAGGCACTTCGTCATCGTCGATCATCGCGATGAAATCGCAGGCGTGCTTTTCCAAGGTTCGCGCAACGAGCGCATTGCGGGCGCCGGAGATGCCGCGTTGCGGCGCCACCACGGTGTCGATAGGCCAGCGATAACCGCGGGTGCGTATCGCTTCGCAAGCCTGCACCGCCTCGCGTCCTTCGGCGTCGTTGTCGGCGACCAGCACCGTTACGTTGGCCTGCGTGCGAAGATTCTCGAGCGCAGCCAGAAGCCGCTCCAGGCTTTTGGGCCGGCGATAGCTTGGGATTGCGATGACGACGTCAGTCATGGCGTGCTCGCCATTTCCGCGCCTGCGCAAAAATCTGCAGCGCCATCACGACCTCGCCGGTCAATACGCCTCCGAGCGACACGATGGGTCCGAACGCGAACAGGAGCGCGGTGGTGAAGATCAGCGACACGACGCTGGAATTTACGCTCGCACCGGCCAGGGGTTTGAATTCGCCACCGGCTTGCAGAAGGACCGATTCCGGCGTGCGCAGCGCGCGGATCGCCATGATCGCCACCCAGATACAGAGCACCGCAACGACGCTTGCTTCGTCATAGCCGCGCTTTAGAACTAGGTGCGGGAACCACAGCATGATCACCGCGGCCAGAACCGATGTGCCTGCAAGTACGACAAGGCCCGCGATACGGAATTGCAGAACCGCGCGCATGGCATCGCCGAACTTTCCGGCGTTCAGCGCGCGCGCCATGGTGGCGCGTTCCGCATCCGGCAATGCCGTCATCACCAGCGATACCGGCCGCATGAAGAGCGAGCCGAGCGCCAGCAGCGCGAACGCCTTCGGACCGGAGATCAGCGTGACAAGATAGGCATGCGCATTCGCGGTGAACTCCGTCGAGATCACGCCGAGCAGCGACCAGCGCGCCAGGTCGCGCCAGATTGGAAGAAAGGCCCGCAGCGATCCGCGCCAAAGGGCAGTGGCCTGCGCGCGAAGAAACGCGCCGCCGAATCCCAGGATTGCCGTGCCGGAGCACGCCACAAGGACGATGGCCGCGTAGATTGGCGCAAGTTTATGGGTGAGAAGCAGAATGCCGAGTCCGCTCACCAATATCCCGCTGTAGATAAAGTCCGAGACGATGGCGCGCGGCATCTGGTGCACGGCATAGGCATGACACCGCCCGAACCAGCGGATCGCCATCAGCGCGCCATAAAGCGACAGGATCGCAGCCAGCGCAACGCCGGCGGTGCTCGCAAGCATCAGGCCGAAGATCACGGCAGCAGCGAGCGCGGCGAAAACGAGATTGGCTTTCATATAGGCCGCCAATTCGCTTTCCGTCATCGCAACCTTGCCGTTGGCGGAATTTACGAGTGCAGCGCCGAACAAGGCGCCGCCCATCGACAGCGCGAACGGCACCACGACGAAGGCGAAGGAAAACAGGCCGAACTGTTCCGGCGGCAGGTAGTGCAGGAACAGCAGCGAGGTCAGAAAATGCGCGCCGGCGATGGAGATGGGCCCAAGCGTATTGAACGCATAGCGCAACACCAGCGGCATAAGGCTGCGAATGGCGGAGGGCGCTTTGGCGCGATCCATCCCGGGGGCAGCGGTCAATGGCGCGGCGTTGCTCATACCTGGCCTGTTCAGTCCTTGGACCTGTAGGACATGGTACGTGTCAAAAGGGTAAATGCGGCGATAGGATTTGTGATCGCGTAGCGTTTCCAGAGCCTTTTGGGCTCGCGCCAGACGCGGTAGAGCCATTCCAGGCTCAGGGCCTGCATCCACTGCGGCGCGCGGCGGTAGTCGCCGCAGACGAAGTTGAAGCAGCCGCCGGCCGTCACCAGCCATCCGGCGCGGATCTTTTCACGGTTGCGGACGCAGAACTCGTATTCCTTGGGAACGCCCAGTGCGACCCAAACGACATCCGCGTCGGCGGCATTGATCTCTTCCACAATTGCCGCTTCCTGATCCTCGGAGAAGTAACCATGGCGACGTCCCACGATCTTCAGCCCCGGATAGGATTCGCGAAGCTTCTCCGCGCAGGCCGCGTTGACCTCTTCGGTTGAACCAAAGAGGAAGAAGCGCAGATTGTAATCGCGCGCCTTTTTCGAGGCGTCGTGGATGAAGTCTGTGGTCGCGCTGCGTTCGGGGATCGGGGTGTCGGTCAGAAGGCGCGAGGCGATCACCACCGGCTGGCCGTCGGCGTGGATCAGGTCGGCCTTGGTGAAATTCTCGCGGAAGCTTTCGTCGTTGCGCACCATCGAGACGGCGTGGCCGTTGGATGCGAAAATCAGACGTGCCTTGCGGCGTCCGCCGCGCGCGGCCATGCAATCGCCGACCATCAGCCGGCCCATCTGCTCGCGGCCGATGCAGGCTGTGCGGATGCCTCCGACGACGACCTCATTGTAGATGCGGTCCGGGTCGCGGCGCTGATAGCTGCGGCGCTGTTGCGCGACTTCGTGGGAAAGGTTTTTGCGGCCGGGCATCAGTAGGCGTTCCGCGGCTTGATGATTTCGCCGATTGTGCGGGTGATAATCTCCACATCCATCGCCAGCGTGGCGTTGCGCGCATACCAGACGTCGTAGGCGAGCCGCTCGCGCATGCGCGAAACCGTGACGGTCGCGCCGCGATGACCATGCACCTGTGCCCAGCCGGAGATGCCAGGCTTCACCAGCTGCCGCTTGTCGTAACCCGCGATCTCGCGGCCGTAAAAGCGATCATGCGCCAACGCATGCGGGCGCGGCCCGATCAGCGACATGTCGCCCACGATCACATTGATAAGCTGCGGCAGTTCGTCGAGGCTGAGACGGCGCATCCATGCGCCCACGCGTGTCACGCGCACATCGCCGACTTCCGCCTGTTTGATGACGTCGCCATTTTCCATGACGGTCATGGTGCGGAATTTCAGGATCTTGAACGGCGCGCCGTGCATGCCAAGGCGTGTCTGGCGGAAGATCGCCGGGCCTTTCGATCCGGTTCGAATGAGGACCGCCAGCACGACCAGCAATGGGGACAAAAGGATCAGGGCAGGCACTGCGAGCGCGAGGTCGAGGCAACGCTTCTGCCAGCTATGCACGTAAAGGGTCTCGGCCGCGCCCGTATAGGCGTTGGTGAACGAGGCAAAGTCTTCGTGGATAGTCATTAGAGGGCTCAAACATCCAATCCGCAGGGGATCGGTTGCATCGAGCGCGCCACTTATCGGGCCGGTATTTGTGCCGGAACGCGACCCCGGCGCAGGGTTTCGGGGGTGTTTACTTTGATTGTGGCGGTGACGGCTGTCCGTTTGCGGGACGCCGTCTCAATCAGGGACGCGATGCGCCGATCTGGGACTGCCAGTTGCGCAGACGTCCGTTGTTGGCGCGCAGGACGGGAAGGAACGCGGCGAGGTTGGTTTCCTCGGGCGCCAGCCCATAGCGCGGAAGCAGCCACGGGTTCGTGCTGGCGTTCAGCGTTCCGGCGATGGTGGTGAAGGCATGATCATAGCCTGCATCGCGCACCGCTTCCCATGCGCCGCGGCCGACATCGCCGCGATTGCCGAAGGGATAGGCGAACAAGCGGCAGGCGCCGATTTCCTTCTCGATGCGCTGTTTGGGTTTCATCGCCTGCTCGCGCAGGAAGTCGACCGGCTGGTCTTCGTGCATGGCCCAGTGAATGTCGGCATGCGCGCCGATGGTCACCCCTTCGCGATCCAGCACGCGAACCTGATCCCAGGTCAAAAATGTTTCGGATGGATATTTCGCTTTGAGGTCGATGCCGGTCTTGCCCAGCAGGCGCGTCATTGCCGCCAGCGCTTCCTGTGCTTGCGGGAAAGTCATATTTTTCAAGCTTTTCCAGATGTCCTCGGCCTGGGAAACGCGCTGCGCATAACCTCCCAGGATGATAACGCTCTCGATGTGCGGAAGCCTGTAGCCGCCTTCCGGCGCTTCCATGGCGAAGAGACGCGCCAGGGTCGGCGGCGTGAACTCGCCCGTGTCGATGTGATGGGTGCTGACGAACAGCGTCCACGGCAGGCCATAGGCCTTCAGCACCGGCGCTGCCGTCGTGAGTGTATTCGCGTAGCCATCATCCGACATGAGAAACAGCGCGCGCGGATAGCGCGACGGGTTCTTCAAGACATCCGATATCGCATCCAGCGGCAACAGGTCGAAGTCGCGCTTGAGCAGCCGCGCCAGATCCTCGAACGCATCGAGACGGTGCTGGTTGACCTGCAGCCCCGGATCGGTGACGCGCGGCTCAACGCCATGGAAGAACACCGCCGTGGGCGCGCCGAAGGGGCGGGCGAGCGCGGCGGGTATCCAGTTTCCCGACCAGCGGGAGAGGCGTCCAAGTGTGGTCATGGTCCGGTGTGTTGCAGGGACCGCGCCAGCATGGCGGCCCCGGTCTTAACCGCGCCTTTCGCAGTGGCGAATGGACGGCAGCCGGGACCGCCGTTTTCGGACCTTTCTTTATCTTCCGGAAGATCGCAGGCCTTGGGGCATTCCATGTCGCGCTTCGCGGCCGGCCCGTCCCCATTGTTGCGCAGAAACCGTGGATTTGTGCGCTTGTTGACCGGTTTTTGGGGCGGGGATAGGACGACGCAGCCCGCGCAACAAAAATGCGCGGAGCATGGTAGCGTGCCCCATCGGGCCGGCGTTTCAGGCGTTCCGTTTTCGGAGACCTTTAGATGAAGAACAGAGCCCGTCTCTCCCTGCGCGTTCCCGCCCCGCCGACGCGGCCCGGCGACACGCCGGACTTCAGCGGCGTCAAGCTGTCGGGCGCGGGCGAAGTGGACCGCCCCGACATCGATGCGCGCGCGCATGACATCTCCGATCTCGCTTACAAGCTGATCCGCGTGCTGGACGACAAGGGACAGGCGTTGGGTCCGTGGAATCCCAAGCTCGATGCCGAAACGCTGCGCCGCGCGCTGCGCCACATGATCCTGACCCGCGCCTATGACGACCGCATGTATCGCGCGCAGCGCCAGGGCAAGACGTCGTTCTATATGAAGTGCACCGGCGAAGAAGCCGTGGGCATCGCGGCGGCCTATGCGATGGACCGCGACGACATGTGTTTTCCGAGCTATCGCCAGCAGGGGCTTCTGATCGCGCGCGGCTATCCGCTCGTGACGATGATGAACCAGGTCTATTCCAACGCGCGCGATCCGCTGAAGGGCCGCCAGCTTCCGATCATGTATTCCAGCAAGGAATATGGCTTCTTTACGATCTCCGGAAACCTCGGCACGCAGTTTCCGCAAGCCGTCGGTTGGGCGATGGCCTCCGCCTACAAGGGCGATGACCGCATCGCGGCAAGCTGGGTGGGCGACGGCACGACGGCGGAAGGTGATTTCCACCATGCGTGCAACTTCGCGAGCGTTTACCGCGCGCCGGTGATCCTCAACGTCGTCAACAACCAATGGGCGATTTCCAGCTTCGCGGGCATCGCGGGCGGCAATGAATCGACGTTCGCATCGCGCGGTATCGGCTACGGACTTCCGGCGCTGCGCGTCGACGGGAACGACTTCCTCGCGGTCTATGCGGCGACGCAATGGGCGGCGGAGCGGGCGCGCTCCAATCTCGGCGCAACGCTGATCGAGCACTACACCTATCGCGCCGAAGGCCATTCGACGAGCGACGATCCCTCAAAGTACCGGCCATCCGACGATGCGAAGGCGTGGCCCCTGGGCGATCCCATCGAACGGCTGAAAGTGCATCTCATCGCGCTGGGCGAATGGAGCGAGGATCAGCAGCAGGCCGCGCATGCCGAGGCCGTGGAGCAGGTGAAGACCGCGAACAAGGAAGCCGAAGCCGTCGGAACGCTCGGCCATGGCGAATTGCCGAGCGTCAAGACCATGTTCGAAGACGTGTTCAAGGAGATGCCCGAACATCTGCGCCGCCAGCGCCAGCAGATGGGAGTCTGAACCATGCCGACGATGAACATGATCCAGGCGCTCAACTCCGCGCTCGATGTGATGCTCACCAAAGACCCGAACGTGCTCACCTTTGGCGAGGATGTCGGTTATTTCGGCGGCGTGTTCCGCGTGACCGAAGGTTTGCAGAAGAAGCACGGCCTCACCCGCTGCTTCGACACGCCCATCGGCGAAGGCGGCATCGTGGCCACCGCCATCGGCATGGGCGCGTATGGCCTGCGCCCGGTCGTGGAGATCCAGTTCGCCGATTACATCTATCCGGCTTACGACCAGATCGTTTCGGAAGCGGCGCGCCTGCGCTATCGCTCCGCCGGCGATTTCACCGCGCCGCTCGTGATCCGCACGCCCTATGGCGGCGGTATCTTCGGCGGCCAGACGCACAGCCAGTCGCCCGAAGCGTTGTTCACCCATGTCGCGGGCCTCAAGACGGTGATCCCGTCCACGCCGTATGATGCCAAGGGCCTGCTCATCAGCGCGATCGAGGACGACGATCCGGTTCTCTTCCTCGAACCCAAGCGCATCTATAACGGACCGTTCGACGGTTATCACGACCGTCCGGTCTCGCCGTGGAGCAAATTCGCAGCGAGCGATGTGCCGGAAGGCCACTACACCGTGCCGCTCGGCAAGGCGGCGGTGGTGCGCGAAGGCAACGACGTAACGGTACTGGCCTATGGCACGATGGTGCATGTGGCGATGGCATCTGTTGCCGATTCCGGTCTCGATGGCGAAGTGATCGACCTTCGCACATTGGTGCCGCTCGACATCCAGACCATCGTGAACTCGGTCAAGAAGACGGGACGCTGCGTGATCGTGCATGAGGCGACGCACACGTCCGGCTTCGGCGCGGAGCTCTCGGCCACGGTGCAGGAGAACTGTTTCCACCATCTCGAAGCGCCGATCGAACGCGTCACCGGATGGGACACGCCGTATCCGCATGCTTTCGAGTGGCAATATTTCCCCGGACCGCCGCGCGTGATCGATGCGCTGAAGCGGGCGATGGAGGGTTAGATGGGCAAATATGTCTTCAAGCTTCCCGATGTCGGCGAAGGCACGGCGGAAGCCGAAATCGTCGCCTGGCATGTGAAAGTCGGCGACACCATCCACGAAGACCAGAACATGGTCGATGTGATGACCGACAAGGCGACGGTGGAAATGACATCGCCGGTCAGTGGAAGGGTCGTCGCGCTGCATGGCGAGCCGGGCGCGATGGCGGCCGTTGGCTCCGCGCTGGTCGAGCTCGAAGTCGAAGGCGCCGGGAACGTCAAAGCCAATGGTGCTGCGCCGGAGGCGAAGAAAGCCGAAGCGCCGAAGGCTGCCGCGCCGAAAGCCGAAGCCAAGCCGGAGCCGAAGAAAGAAGACGTGAAGCCCGCCGCTGCGGCCCCCGCATCGCATGCGGTCTCCAAGCCGGCGTTTGCGACGCGCGCCGAAGGCGACAAGCCGCTCGCTTCTCCCGCCGTGCGCCAGCGTGCGCGCGAGATGGGAATCGAGTTGCAGTTCGTGCCGGGCTCCGGCCCTGCGGGCCGCATCGGCCATGAAGACCTCGATGCTTACATCCAGTCCGGCGGTCGCGGGCTTGGCGCGCGCGGCACGGGCACCGTCTATACGCAGCGCGACGGCGTGGACGAGGTGAAGGTCATCGGCCTGCGCCGCAAGATCGCGGAGAGCATGCAGAATTCCAAGCGCCGCATTCCGCATTTCGCCTATGTCGAGGAAATCGACATGACGGAGCTGGAAAGTCTGCGCGCCCATCTGAACAAGACCAAGCGCGCCGACCAGCCGAAGCTGAACGTGCTGCCGTTCCTGATGCGCGCGCTGGTGAAGGTGCTGCCGCAATACCCGCAGATCAACGCGCGCTTCGACGACGAAGCGGGCGTGGTGCATCGCTATCACGCCGTGCATATCGGCATCGCGACGCAGACGGCGAACGGGCTGATCGTGCCGGTCGTGAAGCACGCCGAGGCCCGCGATGTTTGGGACTCGGCATTGGAAGTGTCGCGTGTGTCCACCGCGGCGCGGGAGAACAAGGCCGGGAAGGACGAGCTGACCGGCTCGACCATTACCATCACATCGCTTGGCACACTGGGCGGCGTGGCGACGACGCCGGTCATCAACTATCCGGAAGTCGGCATCATCGGCCCAAACGCGATCATCGAGCGGCCTGTCGTACGAAACGGCCAGATCGTGGTGCGAAAGATGATGAACCTTTCGTCGTCTTTTGATCACCGCGTGGTCGATGGTTATGACGCCGCGGAGTTCATCCAGAAGATCAAGGCGCTGCTGGAGCATCCCGCGACGCTGTTCATGGATTGAAATGCGCAGGGTGTTTACCGAGCGATGATTGAGCGAACTATCCAAGATGTAGTCATTCTTGCGGTCTGGTTCCTCTGCCTTTTGGGAATCATTTGGCTGAGCTCAGAAGCGTTCACGTTGATGATGCAAACCATTGCGCCACGCGCTCCAACGTTCGTTACTCGCCTTACGATAACCGGGGGGATGGTGGTCGCGATTTACGGCTGGATATTGGCTCTTCGACCGCTAGGTAGGTTCGTCAATAAGGCGCGCAGTGGGCCGCCAATCGGACCAAGTGTATAGCTATCAAGTAAGTGGAAAAATAAATGCCCGAGAAAATCCACACCAAGGTTCTGATCATCGGTGGCGGTCCCGGCGGCTATGTCGCGGGCATTCGCTGCGGACAACTCGGTCTCGACACCGTACTGGTCGAAGCCGCGAAGCTGGGCGGCACGTGCCTCAACATCGGTTGCATTCCGTCCAAGGCGATCATCCATGTCGCCGCCGAATACGAGACGATGGCGCATGCGGCGCGGAAGCCGCTGAACGGCATCTCCCTGAAAGCCGCGCCGAGCATCGACTTCGCCGAAACGGTGAAGTGGAAGGATGCGATCACCAAGCGGCTGAACACCGGCGTCGGCGGATTGCTCAAGCGTTCCAAGGTGAAGGTGATCGAAGGCTGGGCGAATTTCAGCGACGGCAAGACCTGCACCGTGAAGACCAAGGACGGCGAACAGGTCATCACCGCCGAGCATGTCATCCTCGCCACCGGCTCGGTGCCGGTGGAGCTTCCGTTCCTGAAGTTCGGCGGCAAGGTGATCTCCTCCACCGAAGCGCTGTCGTTGCCGACCGTGCCGAAGAAGCTGGTCGTGGTGGGCGCCGGTTACATCGGCCTCGAACTCGGCATCGCGTTCCGCAAGCTGGGCAGCGACGTCACCATCGTCGAAGCGCTGGACCGCATCCTGCCGCTTTACGATGCGGCGCTCACGCAGCCGGTTGCGAAGTGGCTGGAGAAGAACGGCGTCACCTTGCACCTCGGCGCGAAAGCGAAGGGCGCAAGCAAGACCGGCCTCGAAGTCGATACCAAGGACGGCAAGACCATCGATCTTCCCGCCGACAACATCCTTGTCACCGTGGGGCGCAAGCCGCTGACCGAAGGCTTCGGCCTGGAGAACATGGCCGTCGACATGGCGGGGCGCTTCGTGAAGGTGGACGGTCAGTGCCGCACGTCAATGAAGAATGTCTGGGCGGTCGGCGATCTCGTCGGCGAGCCGATGCTCGAACACAAGGCCGCCGCGCAGGGCGACATGGTGGCGGAAATCATTGCCGGTCACGCGCGCGAGTTCGATCACCAATATATTCCGGCCGTGTGCTTCACCGAGCCGGAGATCGTCAGCGCGGGCATGAGCCCGGAAGAAGCCGGTCCCGATGCCATCGTTGCGATGTTCCCCTACATGGCGAACGGCCGCGCGCTCAGCATGGATGCCGGAGACAATGGCGGCTTCGTGCGCATCATCGCGCGCAAGTCGGACCATCGCGTGCTGGGCATTCAGGCGGTTGGCAGCCATGTGAGTGAATTGTCCAACGAGTTCTCGCTGGCGATCTCGATGGGCGCGGTGCTGGAAGATATTGCCGGCACCATCCATGTGCATCCCACGCTCGGCGAAGCGTTCCACGAATCCGCGCTGCGCGCCTTGGGGCACGCGATACATATCTGAAACCCCGTCTGTCATGGCCCGCCAAAGGGGGCCACCCAGATGACGCCCGCACAACCATCGGAGCTTTCCTCCGCGGCTCCGCGCCTCCGCGTGCAAAAAAAGGATTCACGCGGAGACGCGGAGACGCGGAGACGGTATGAGCCTTGAAGCACATGACAGGTTTCACCTGGGTGGCCCGCTTTTGCGGGCCATGACAAGATGTGGAATTGGATGAGCGCAATCGCATGAGAACGCCAAAGGACACGCCATGACATACCGCGCGCCGCTGACCGACATCGCCCATGCGCTGAAGGTGGCGGGGCTGGACGATCTCGTCGCCACCGGCGCCTTCGATGGCGCGGATCGCGATACCGTCACCGCGGTGCTGGAAGCGGCGGGGCAGTTCACCGAAGGCGTGCTGGCGCCGCTCAATCGCAGCGGCGATGCCGAAGGCGTGCGGCTGGAGAACGGCAAGGTGCGCAGCGCCACGGGTTTCGCGGATGCATGGAAGCAGTACGCGCAAGGCGGTTGGACGGGGCTTGCCGCCGATCCCGCGTTCGGCGGGCAGGGCTTACCGAAAGTTCTGGCGATGGCCGCGTTCGAGATGGCGCATGCGGCGAATATGAGTTTCGCGCTGTGCCCGCTGCTGGGTGAAGGCGCGATCCATCTTCTCTCGCTGCACGGCACGAAGCGGCAGCAGGAATTGTATTTGAATAATCTCGTTTCCGGCGCATGGACCGGAACGATGAACCTCACCGAAAGCCACGCCGGGTCCGATCTGGCGCTGCTGCGCTGCAGGGCCGAGCCGGATGGCGGCAACTACCGCATCACCGGGCAGAAGATCTTCATCACCTGGGGCGATCACGACATGACGGACAACATCGTCCATCTCGTGCTCGCGCGTTTGCCCGATGCGCCGCCGGGCGTGAAGGGCATTTCGCTGTTTCTCGTGCCGAAGTTTCTCGTCGGCGACGACGGCAAGCTGGGCGCCGCGAACAATCTACGTCCGCTCTCTCTCGAGAAGAAGCTCGGCATCCACGCCTCGCCCACCTGCGTGATGGGCTATGAAGGTGCTTATGGCGAGATCGTCGGCAAGCCGGGCGATGGGCTGGCGCTGATGTTCCTGATGATGAACTCGGCCAGGTTGAATGTCGGCATGGAAGGCGTGGGTGTTGCGGAAGCGGCGACGCAGAAGGCGCTGTCTTACGCGCGCGAGCGGCGGCAGGGGCGGTCCCCGTGGTCGAAGGACCAGCCGGCGTTGATTGTCGATTTGCCGGATGTGCGGCGCATGCTGCTCTTGATGACCGCCAAGACGCAGGCTGCGCGCGCCATCTGTTACGCCACCGCCGTTGCCGCCGATATGGCGATCCACGCGAAATCCGAACATGCGCGCGAAGCCGCCAAGCTGCGCGAGGACATTCTGGTGCCGATCGCCAAGGCGTGGAGCACGGACGTGGCGGTGGAGGTGGCGTCGCTGGGCGTGCAGGTGCATGGCGGCGCGGGCTTCATCGAGGAAACCGGCGCGGCGCAATTCTATCGCGACGCGCGCATCACGCCGATCTATGAAGGCACCAACGGTATTCAGGCGATGGATCTGGCGGGCCGCAAGCTTGGATTGGAAAACGGAAAAGCCGCGCGCGATCTTCTGATCGAAATGCGCTCCACCGCGATTGCCGACAAGAAGATCGCCGGCCCGCTGCACGACGCCATCGCCGCCTGCGAGCGCGCGACGGACTGGATGCTCGCCAATCGCGGCACGCCCGACGCGCTGGGCGCGGCCACGACCTATCTGAAACTGATGGGCGATACCGTCGGTGGCTGGCTGCTGGGACAAGGCGCGGACGACGGGGATCGCACGAACCTCGCCCGCTTCTATGCGGCGCAGGTGCTGACAGCCGCGAACGGGCTGGCCGACACCGTGGAAGCTGGCGCAACGGGCCTCGAACACGCGCAGTTTTTCGCCGGTTGAGGCATCGATCGCGGCCGCCTGCGCTTTCGCCAGCGCCGCGATTGTTTTCAACCGCCTGATCGCCGCGCGCGCATTGGCGCGCAGCCTTCGCATCTTCGCCGTGCGCGTGCCCAGCTTGACGGCATTGCGATTGCCGCGCGGCGCGCCACCCCTGTTCCTGCCGGGCGCGATGTCCGGCTGTGCGCTCAAACGCTGCGCACGGCTTTTGTTTTGGGGTGCTCCGTTCAAACGCTGCGTATCCGGGGCAGGTTGTTTGTCGATTTTTCCGATTGCGTGCGATAGCCGGCATCGCCGCTGTCCTCCGGTTCCTCGCGGCGTTGCGAATAGCCATGCGGATTGAGCGACAGCTCTATCTTCACATTGGCCAGGCGTTGCCGCGTTTCGGCTTCGGCCAGCTTGGCGATGGCGGAGGCCGCCAGCGCGGAAGCGGTCGCAAGCTTCGCCGCAGTTTGCGCCGCCAGCATCCGGGCGTTCGGGCCTTCATCGGTATTGCCGGATATTCCGGCGCAATCGGTCATCAGTCCCTGGCAGGCAAGGACTTCGGCACGCAGCAGGGTGCGGGTGTTTTCGGGGGCCGGGCCATCTCCGGCTGAGGCGAGGGTCTCACTCATGGAAAGAACATAGTAAGAACACACAGGGAAGTAAAGCCCATAATAGGAAAAATTATAAGCCTTTGACCTTGCAGGAAATTCACCTCGCGCACCGGTTCCCGCCGGGGGAACCACCTCGCGCAGCCCTGCCTCTTTGCCTTATCTATGCGGGGCGGACTGGGGCATCGCGCATCACATGGCAGAGGAAGAGGAAGGCGTCTCGCCTTCCGGTAGCGCCGATCCGGCGGCGGTGGGCATCGGTTTGTCGAATGCCAGCCGCGAACGCGCCGACGAATATCTGGAGAAGCAAAGCCGCCTCGCCGATCTGCAGATCGAGAACCTGCAGAAGCTCGACGCGTTCGAAACCTCCCATCTGCGCTGGCGCCGTTTCAACGACCAGATGAAAGGCGCGCTGCAGATGATGACGGTGGCGCTCGGCCTGCTGATAGTCGGCGGCATCGCCTGGGCGATCTGGAGCGCAAGCCGCGCGGACGGGCTGGTGGTGGATTCTTTCTCCGTGCCGCCGGCCCTCGCAGAAAACGGCGTCAGCGGCAATGTTATGGCCGACGACATGACGGCAAAGATCGCGGCTGTGCGCGATTTCGCGAACGAACACTCGCTCGCCCGCTCCAGCGATGTGAGCGAAGACCATTCGCGTGACGTCAAGGTGGAGATTCCGGCGACGGGTGTCTCGCTCGCCGATGCGTGGAATTACCTGAAGCTCTGGTTCGGCCATGAGCGGCATCTGACCGGCAATCTGCGCACGAGCGCCGACGGAAATCTCGAGCTGACCGTTTCTCTGGACGCCGCGGACAGCTACACATTTTCGGGCAAGGATTTGGCCGCACTGGAGCAAAAGGCGGCAGAGCAGGTCTTCTCGGACGAGGACCCCGTGAACACCGTTCTTTATCTGAGCGGCAAGCACCGCACCGCAGAGATGCTCGCCGCGGCGAAGCGCAATGTCGAGCGGGCGCACGACAATGTCGATCTGGCGGAAGCCTATGCGCTTTACGGGAACATGTTGCGTTATGCCACCGGCGACGTCCGCCGGTCGCTGGCGTTGAGCACGCTGGCGCTCCGCCTCGACGTGAAGGCCATCCCGCAGCATATGGAAACGCTCAACTCCTCGCGCCTGCTGGGCCATGATGAAGACGTGCTCAAGCAGTCGCGCGAGATGGGGCCGCTCAAGCGCGAGGACAATGTCGGCTCTTGGCGAAATCCGTCCAGCACCGGCTTTTTCTACGCCAAGCAGCTTGCGGCCATTTGGGGCTATCGCGAGACCGGCGACTTTCTGAACCTGTCGCGCCTTCCGCTTGTCTACGATTACGCACCCGGCGATGCGTTGCTGGCGCATGCGGAAGCGACGGCGTTGTCTCACGATCCCAAGGGTGCATGGGCGAAAATCGCTTCGGCCGTCGCAACCGCACAGGCTCTGTCGATTTCGGGCGATACGCTTGATCCGGCCGATATCGACTCCGCGCGCACCTACACGGACACCGCGCAGCAGAACTGGCCGGCCGCCGCTCGCGATGCGCAGGCCTTTGTGGACGCCTGGACACACCATCCGATCTTCGGTGCGCGCTTCGACGCCCTGTATGCGCAGACGCAGGCCATGCCGCTGTTGGCGGAGGCGCAGGCGCGGCTGGGGGAATTCGCAAAGGCATGGACGACGATCAACGCCACGCCGCGCGATTGCTACAACTGCGTTCGCACGCGCGGGGATATAGCGGCGCTGCAAAAGAACTGGAGCGGAGCGCAAAGCTGGTTCGCCGATGCGGTGAAGCAGGCGCCGTCGATTCCCTTCGCTTATACCGATTGGGGCGCGATGCTCGCCGCGAAAGGCGATCTCGACGGCGCCATCGCCAAGTTCGCCATCGCCAACCAGAAAGGCCCGCGCTTCGCCGATCCGCTGGAGATGTGGGGTGAGGCGCTGATCGCCAAGAACCGCTCCGACCTGGCGCTCGCGAAGTTCGAGGAAGCAAACAAATACGCGCCGAAGTGGGGCCGGCTGCATCTGAAATGGGGCGAGGCGCTGCAGTGGTCGGGCGATCACGATAGCGCGAGAACACAGTTCGCCACGGCGCGCACGCTGTATCTTGATGATGCGGAAAAGCGCGAATTGGATAAAGTCTCCAAATCGAGTTGAGGAACGGCGCCATGAAACTCACAGGCGGATGCTATTGCGGGCAGCTTCGTTATGAGGCCGAAGGCGAGCCGATGCTGAAGGCGCAGTGCCATTGCCGCGAGTGCCAGTACATCACCGGCGGTGCGCCCAACATGTTCATGCTCATGCCGGTGTCCGGTTTCAAATATACCAGGGGCGCGCCGAAGAAATTCTCACGCAGCGATCTGGAGAAGCCGGTGACGCGCGAGTTCTGCGAAAACTGCGGTACGCATATCGTCACCCATCCCAACGGCGTGCCGGGCATGCTGGTGCTGAAGGTGGGAACGCTGGACGATCCCAAGCAATTCGACGCCCCCCGAATGGCGATCTACACCATCGACAAGCAGCCGTTCCACATGGTGCCGGAGGGCATCCCGGCGTTCGAGCGGGTGCCGGGGTAGCGCTCGTATCACCTCCTCACAAGGGGGAGGCGATTGTTCGCTACCGTGCCGCGACGTCCGCCGGGTGCGCCTTATCGGGGTCCACGTCGAGGCGGATTTCTTCGGACGCTGCGACCATCACCGCGATCGGAAGACTTTTGAGAATCCCCTCCACGTCCTCGCCGGTGGTGAAGCGCATGCGGCCCGCGCCGAGCGTGAAGGGCACATAGGTGAGCGCGGAGCCGCGCGATTCATCCATCAGTTCGCTCGCGTCGCCCCCGATAACGATGGCGGGCGTGGCGGGGATGCGGACTTTCTCCAGCATTTTTTCAAGCGCTGCGTGTTTGGATTCGGCATTGCTTTCGTCGCTGGCCAGCGACAGCACGCGGATCTTTGCGTCCGCCCATGCGGTGTCGCGCGTCATCAGATAGGCCAGCATCAGCGCAAGCTGGCTGGAATGATCGTCCGACCACCACACATCGATACGCCGTTTCGCGGCTGGCACCTTCGCCAGCGACGTCCATGCCTCGCGCGGTGCGTTCAGCACCACCAGATTGCGGCCAAGCCCGAAGGCGGTGCGCAGATTCTTGCTGTAGGTGCCTTCGCGCAATTCCCGCAGCCAGGGCGGCGAATCCGCCCAGTTGGTGACCACCGTGTTGGCCTGCACCGGCCCGATACCCGCCGACTGGATGACGGACGATAGGGCGGAATCCAGATCGGAGGCGACCACGGCGAACGGAAAGCCGTCGGTGCGCAAGCTTTTCATGTTCTGCGCCAGATCGGTGACGGCTTCGTCGCGCGCGCCGATGAGGTTGGACGGATCGCCGATGATCACGCGGCACACCATCATCACGCCGGCCGAGCCTGTGATCCAGCTGGCGAAGCGCAGGATCGGCTCGCGCCGCTCGCTGCTTTCGGTGAAAACCAGCAGCATCGGCCGCCAATCGCGCGCATGGGCTTCGGCCTTGGATGCGCCCAGAAGATTTTCGCGGATCTGCTGCAGGTAATAGGAGCGGCGCGAATCCGCCCAGCGCGCCGGCACCGCGCGCAGCCGCACATATTGCACGATGGCGAACAGGATCGCCGCCGCCATGAGGGCCGAGGCCATGTCGATCATGATCATGGCGAAGAAGCAGCCCACCGCGCCCGCAAGGCTGAGCCAATGGTGGTAGATGCGGAAGGTGGGGCGGAAGAACGGGCTGGCGCCGCGCGCTTCGTAATAGGTGGCGTAATTGAGGAGGCCGTAGGACAGCAGGAAGAACATCGACACGACGGAGGCGACGAGGTTCAGATTGCCCGCCGAAACGGTGATGAGCGCGATGATGCCCGACAGGATCACTGCGGCGCGCGGATTGTCCGCCGATCCGTGGCCCTTTGCGAAGATACCCGTGAGCGGAAACACTTTATCCTTGGACAAGGATTGCAGAATGCGCGGCGCGCCGAGAAACGAGGCCAGCGCGGACGATAGCGTTGCGGCGATGACGCCGGCCGCGATCAGGAAGGATGGAAAGGCGACAAGCTTCATCGCCGAATAATCTTCCGCCAGGGTTTGCGACGGCAGCGAACCGGCGAGAAGAAAGGTGACGATGATGTAGATGACGAATGACAGCAACACTGCCGCCAAGGTGCCGCGCGGAATGCTGCGTCCGGGGTCTTTCAGATCGCCGGACATGGAGACGCCCTGCGTGAAACCCGTCACCGCCGGAAAGAAGATGGCAAACGCGGCCCAGAACGGGATGGCGTGATCGGGGCGGGGCAGGTTCTCGTTGAAGACAATGTGCGTCCAGCTGTGCCACGCGCCCCATCCGAAAGCGGCAAGAGCTGCGAAAAGCAGCGCCATGATCACGAACTGAAACTTGGTGGCGAGATCCGCGCCCGCCCAGGCCAGGCCGAACAGGCAGACGATGGCACCGGCTGCAAAGGCTTGCGCCACCCAATGCTGATCGGCGCCGATGATGTCGGCCACCGCTTCGCCGAAGCCCATGCAGTAGAAGCCTATGGAAATGGCTTGCGCGAAGAACAGCACCAGCCCGATGGCACCGCCGAAGCCGAGGCCCAGTGTGCGCGAGATGAGATAGTAGTCGCCGCCCGCCTTCACATGCAGATTGGTTGCGATGGCCGAGAGCGACAGCGATGTGATGATCGACAGCGCATTCGCCAGCACGATGATAAGCAGCGTCACCTCAAACCCGCTGGCGCCCAGCACATGGCCCAGGCGCAGGAAGAGGATGATGCCGAGGATCGTCAGAAGGGACGGTGTGAAAACACCCGCGAAAGTTCCCAGCTTGTTTGCGTGCGCGCCGCGCGATTCATAAAGGGGCATCGGCGGAATCTATCCGAGCCGCCGGGGCCTGCGCCAGCGGGGGGGCGCTAGGCCGCCTCGAATGCGATGGGCAGTTTCTTCGGGCCGTTCACAAACGCGCTCTGGCTGTTCTTCGGTTCGCCGTTCAGTTTCACCGATTTCAGGCGCGGCAGAAGTTCTTCGTAGAGGATGCGCATTTCCATCTTCGCCAGATGCTGGCCGATGCACAGATGCGCGCCATAGCCGAACGACACATGTTTGTTGGGCTTGCGCGCGGGATCGAAGGTGTAAGGGTTCTCGAACACCTCTTCATCGCGATTGCCCGAGGCGTAGCACAGCATCAGCCAGTCGCCCTTGGCGATCTTGCGGCCGCGCAATTCGGTATCGGCGGTGGCGGAGCGCATGAAATGCTTCACCGGCGTCGTCCAGCGCACCGCTTCGTCGATGAGGCCGGGGATGAGCGAGGGATCGGCCTTCAACTTGGCCAGCGTGTCCGGATTTTCCGCCAGTGCCCACATCGCGCCGGCGGTGGAGGAGGATGTCGTGTCGTGGCCGGCGGTGGCGACGATCACGTAATAGGACAGCGCCTCGAATTCGCTGATCGGCTGGCCGTCGATCTTGCTGTTGGCGATGACCGAAGCCAGATCGTCCTTCGGATGTTCGCGGCGATCCGCGGTGATCTTGGCGAAGTACTGGTAGAAATCCATCAGCACGGATTGGATAGCGCCGAGCGCCTTCTGTGGGTCTTCTTCCTGCGGCGCGCGCCCAAGCTCCGGGTCGGAGGCGCCGAACAGTTCCTGTGTCAGCATCAGCATGCGCGGCTCATCGCCTTCCGGCACGCCGAGGATCTCCATGATGACGTGCAGCGGGTAGTGCAGCGCGATCTCGTTCACGAAATCGCATGTGCCGCCGGTGGCGAGCATCTTGTCGACCGATGCCTTCGCGATGCGGCGGATGCGGTCTTCCAGGCCCTTGATGTTCTGCGGCAGGAACCAGCTTTGCGTCAGCGCGCGGTACTTCGGATGATCCGGCGCATCCATCTGCACGAGGCTGCGGACGAGGTGCGGCGAGCCGCCCGTCATCTCGCGCACCTTCTTGTCGCCTTCCTGGTTGGTGAGCGTGGTCTGCCGGTCGCCATTGTGGAAGAGGGCGTTCTGGCGGCTCACTTCCAGAATGTCGGCATGCTTCGTCACCACCCAGAACGGGTCATAGCCTTCCACTTCCGCACGGCCGAGCGGATTGTTCGCGCGCAGCCATTTGTAGGAATCATGGATGGTGTGATCCGCATAAGACGCGGGCGTCACCAGCGTGACGGCGATATCGTTCGGAATGGTTTCAGCGGTGCTCATCTAATCCTCGTTAATTTTTTTACTTAACCTCTGCGTCTCTGCGTGAAAACATTTCGCACGCAGAGCCGCAGAGACGCAGAGAAATCGCTAATTCACTCTCCGCTCTTTACCGGCCCAGAACGGCTCGCGCAGTTCGCGGCGCAGGATCTTGCCGCTGGCGTTGCGCGGCAAGGCGGGGATGAAGTCCACAGACTTCGGCGTCTTGTAGCCGGCGAGTTTGGTGCGCGCCCATTCGATGATGCTTTGCGGGTTCGGCTTGGCGTCCGCTTTCAGCACCACCATCGCCTTCACCGCTTCGCCCCATTTCTCGTCAGGCACGCCGATCACCGCGACGTCGGCCACATCGGGATGGCCGTAAATCGCGCTTTCCACTTCGGCGGGATAGACGTTCTCGCCGCCGGAGATGATCATGTCTTTCACGCGGTCGTGGATATAGACGTAACCGTCTTCGTCCATGTAACCGGCGTCGCCGGTGCGCAGCCAGCCATCCTTGTCGATCGCCTTGGCGGTGGCTTCCGGCAGGTTCCAGTAGCCCGCCATGTTCCACGGGGAGCGGGTTGCGATCTCGCCGACTTCGCCGGTCTTCAGCGTGTTGCCGGCCTCGTCGATGATCTTGATCTCCACGCCGGGCAGCGGCTTGCCCGCAGCGCGCATGCGCGGGCTGCCTTTCATGTCGTGATCTTCCGGCGGCAGCGCCACGATGGTGCCGGTGGTCTCCGTCATGCCGTACATCTGCGCGAAGCCGCAGCCGAACACTTCCACCGCCTCGCGCAGCAATTCCAGCGGAATGGGCGAGGCGCCATAGCCGATGGTCTTCATGCGCGAATAATCGGTGGACCGCGCGCGCGGATCGCGCAGCACGATCTGGATGGCGGCGGGCACCATGAAGATCTTGGAGACGTTGTGGTTGGCGATGAAATCCAGAACGCTGCCCGGATCGAATTCGCGCGCGACGATTCCGGTGGCGCCGTTGCGAAGGCCCATCAGGCCCCAGCCCGATCCGCCGATATGGGCGACCGGCATGGCGACAAGGCTGATGTCGTCGTTGTCCCAGCGGTTCCAGTTGATGTCCGCCGCCTTCATGATCCTGTTGGTTTCGATGAAGTTGGAATGCATCAGCATCGCGCCCTTCGGCCGCCCGGTGGTGCCGGAAGTATAGAGCTGGATGGCGATGTCTCTTTCATTCAGATCAACATTCGGCGGGGTCGCCGGCTGGGCGTCGCGCCATTGCTCGAAGGTCTGCCAGCCGGATCCCGGCTCCATCGCGATGGTGGTCTTCACCTTCGGCGCGTCTTTCAACACTTCTTTGGCAGCCCCGATGAATTCGGGGCCGACGAAGAACATGGGCGCGGCGCTATCGTTCACGATATAGGCGATCTCCGGCGGCGCGAGGCGCCAGCCGATGGGCGTCGTCACCGCGCCCATCTTGGCAGCGCCCAGGAACAGCTCGAAATAATGATCGCTGTTCTTGCCCAGATAGCAGATGCGGTCGCCCTTCTTCACGCCGCTGGCGATCAGCGCGTTGGCCACCTGATTGGTGTGGCGGTCGAATTCCAGGAACGTGGTGTTGCGGCCTTCGAAAGCGAACGCGGTCTTGTTCGGCTGCGTTGCGGCAAAGGTGCGCGGAATGTCCGCGATGGTTTTCCAATCCTGCTCGCTCATGCATTCCACCAGGGGTAACGGGAGGGCATATCTGTCGACACCTTGCCCGGAAATTTCGGTTTGCGCTTTTCGAGGAAGGCCGCGACGCCTTCCTTCACATCGCCGGATGCGCCCAGATCCACGGCAAGCGGGCCATCCACCTTCAGCAGACCGAACGGATCGCCATCGCCGGAGAAGCGCCACAGCATCTGCCGCGTCAGTGCGATGGAGATGGGTGCGGTTTCCTCCGCGATCTCGCGCGCGATGGCCTGCGCGGTGGCGAGAACCTGATCGGGCTCAACCACTTCGCTGACAAGGCCGCCGTTCAACGCTTCCTCCGCGCCGAACATCTTGCCCGACAGGCACCAGCGCATCGCCTGGCTCATGCCCACGATGCGCGGAAGGAACCATGCGGAGCCGGCTTCCGGCACAAGGCCGCGCCGCGCGAAGACAAAGCCGAGCTTGGCGTCGTTCGCCGCGATGCGGATATCCATCGGCAAAGTGAGCGTGAGGCCCACGCCGACGGCCGCGCCATTGATCGCAGCGATGGAGGGCTTGCGGCAATTGAAGATCGCGCCGACGAAGCCCGCGCCATTGGTGCGCGCACCGCTCGGTTTCGCGCCGCCGCCGAAGAGTTTCGCGCCGGGGCCGGTGGCGGACGTGTCGAAGCTCGATGCGCCGCCGGAGATATCCGCGCCCGCGCAGAAGCCGCGGCCCGCGCCGGTGACGACGATGGCGCGCACGTCATCGTTCTCGTCCGCGGCGAGGAACGCGTCCTCGATCTCGCGGCCCATCTGCGCGGTGTAGGCGTTGAGTTTCTCGGGACGGTTCAGCGTGATCGTCAGCACGCCGCCGGAAAGATCGGTGAGGAGAGTTTCGTAGGCCATTGTTGCTCCCTGCGTTTGGACAGTTCTTCCGACCGCCTCAAACCATCGTCACCCCTCGCCCCCACGAATGTGGGGGAGAGGGCAGGGTGAGGGGGTGCCTCCACAAGCACGGTGTCGAACATCTCTGTTGCAACACCGCATCTCTCTTGAAAGAGATCGGGTGCGGCACCGCCCCCTCACCCAGCCCTCTCCCCCTTAAAGGGGGAGAGGGATTCTTCAGTGCAGCGCCTCGATGATGGTGACGTTGGCGAGGCCGCCGCCTTCGCACATCGTCTGCAGGCCATACTTCTTCTTGCGTGCATGCAAGCCGTGCACCAGCGTCGACATGAGCTTGGTGCCCGAGCCGCCGAGCGGATGGCCGAGCGCGATGGCGCCGCCGTTCACGTTCAGCTTCGCCGGATCGCCGCCGGTCTGCTGCAGCCACGCCACCGGCACAGGCGCGAAGGCTTCGTTCACTTCGTAAAGATCGATGTCGTCGATCTTCATGTCGGCCTTCTTCAGCGCGCGCAGCGTGGCGGGGATCGGCGCTTCCAGCATGATCACCGGATCGTGGCCGATCACCGTCATGTGCACGATGCGCGCCAGCGGCTTCACGCCAAGGGCTTTGAGGCCCTTCTCGTTCACCACCATCACGCCCGATGCGCCGTCGCAGATCTGCGACG